>Ga0247838_1000056_pt1 | contig 147277 bp, 128 predicted proteins | sample LaCruzMarch2015__5_FD_189097 | JGI IMG/M metagenome (GOLD analysis project Ga0247838, IMG submission 189097) | Freshwater microbial communities from meromictic Lake La Cruz, Castile-La Mancha, Spain - LaCruzMarch2015_15m | ecosystem: Environmental > Aquatic > Freshwater > Lake | place: Spain...
GGCCGGAAGTCCGACGGCTTCCCCGGCCCGCAAACCCTCTGGATTGGACTCCAGCGCGCTGCCGACTTCGTGCTGGCGATGGCGGCCCAGCGCGGCGTCGGGGAGGGGAGATATGGGTAATAGTCAGTGTCGCCGGCCGGCACCATGATCAAGGTCGTCGCGGCGATCCTGCGCGGTGCCGCCCGTCTCGGGCGACCCGCGCGCGGGCCAGGGGCCGTGCCGGGCTATTCCCTGGCCGCCGCCGCCTTTGCTTCCCCTTCCTTCAGTTGTTGGATGTCTGCGGGCGAGAGTTCCGGCCGGTCGACCGCGATCGTCAGCTTGTTGAGCTTGGCCGTGAGCGGGAACGGCGGCTGGTAGTCGGCGTCGTTCACGCCGGTGAGCGTATCCGAACCGATGTCGAAGCTCTCGTCCCACTGCAGGATGATCGGCAGCGTCTTCGGCAGGGTCTTGGTGTCGACCACCTTGCCATCCACCTTGAGCGTGCCGGTGCCGGGGCGACCGAGCCCGCTGAAGCTGTTGAACACCAGCGTGCCCACGCCGAGCCCGTCGTACTTGAAGTCGAACTCCAGCGTATGCCGTCCCGGTGACAGTGCCTCGGTGCCCTGCCACTTGGGGCGCTCGAGATCGATCAGATTCCACACGAATACCGGCTTGCTCTCGAGAAGATAAAAGCCGTAGCCGGCGAAGCGCCCACCCGAGGTCAGGATCATGCCCTCGGCACCACCGTCCGGCACCTCGATGTCGGCGGTGATGGTGTAGGAGGTGTTCAGCAGCATCGGCGAGTCGCCCTGCGGCAGGCCGACCATCGGGCGCGTGTAGACAAACTCGGTGCGCCCGGCGGTGATGTTCGGGCGCGGCGCGATGACCCGCGCCGCCACCGATCCGTCGAGCGGGAGGACCTGGTATTTCTTGGCCTCGGCAAGGAACTGCGCGCGCATCGCCTTGACTTTCTCCGGGTGTTTGGCGGCGATGTCGTTGGACTGGGTGAAGTCCTTGGTGAGATCGTAGAGTTGGAACACCTGATTGTTCAGCGGGTCGGCGTTAGCCGCGCCGAAGGCCTCCCAGGGTGCGCGATCGACCTTGGTGCTGAGCAACCAGCCATCCTCGTAGAGTGCCCACTGACCCATCATCTCGAAGTACTGGGTCTGGTGACGCGACGGGGCCTTGGCGTTCACGGCGTCGAAGGTATAAAGGAAGCTGGTCCCCTCGATCGGCTTCTGCTTGATGCCGTCCACCAACTCCGGGGCGCGGATGCCGGCAGCCTCGAGGATCGTCGGCACGACGTCGATCACGTGCACGAACTGCTCACGCAGGGCGCCCTTATCCTTGATTCGCGCCGGCCAGGACACGACCATATTCTGGTTGGTGCCGCCCAGGCGCGAGGCGTTCTGCTTGAACCAGTCGAAGGGCGTGTCGAAGGCCCAGGACCAGCCGGCCGACATGTGGTTATAGGTCTGCTCGGTGCCCCAGACGTCGTACCACTTCATCTGCACGTCCACCGGCACGGTGACGCCGTTGAAGAAGGCCACCTCGTTCGGCGTCCCGATCGGCCCGCCCTCGGCGCTGGTGCCGTTGTCGCCGTTGATATAGATGACCAGCGTGTTGTCGCGCTTGCCCAGGTCATCGAAGGCCTGGATCACGCGCCCGATCTCATGGTCGCTGTAGGCGCAGTAGGCGGCGAAGACCTCGACCTGACGGATGAAGAGCTTCTGCTCCTCGGGCGTGAGCGCATCCCAGGGCTTCAAGACCTCCTTGGGCCAGGGCGTGAGCTGCGCATCCTGGGGGATCACGCCGAGCCGCTTCTGGTTCTCAAAGATGCGCTCGCGCAGCTTCTCATAGCCATCATCGAACAGGTGCATGGCGCGGATCTTGTCCACCCATTCCTTGGTCGGATGGTGCGGGGCGTGCGTGGCGCCGGGCGCGTATTTGATGAAGATCGGCTTGTTCGGGTCGGTCTGATGCATCCGCGTCGCCCAGTCGATGGCCTCGTCGGCCATCCCGGTGATCAGGTTCCAGGTGCCGGGCTCCTTCCCCAGGAAGGGGTAGATCTGCGTGGTATTGCGGAACAGGTTGGGCTCCCACTGGTTGGCGTCACCGCCGACGAAGCCGTAGAAATACTCGAAGCCCATGCCGGTCGGCCACTGGGTGAAAGGGCCGGTCTGGCTCGCCTGGAAGGCGGGCGTGTTGTGGTTCTTGCCGAACCAGGAGGTGTTGTAGCCGTTGTCGAGCAGGATGCGGCCGATGGTGGCGTTGTCCACACCGATGATGCTGTTGTAGCCGGGAAAACCGGTCGACTGCTCGGAAATCACGCCGAAACCGACCGAGTGGTGGTTGCGCCCGGTGATCAAGGCGGCACGCGTCGGCGAGCACAGCGAGGTGGAGAACATCCGGTTGTAGCGCAGGCCCTCATTGGCGATGCGGTCCATCGTCGGCGTCGGGATGACGCCGCCGAAGGTGCTCGGCACGCCGAAGCCGGCGTCGTCGGTAATGATCAGCAGCACGTTCGGCGCGCCCTTGGGCGGGACGACGGCCGGCGGCCACCAGGGCTTGGATTGCAGGGCACCGTCCTTGATCACCCCGCCGAACGTCGGTTCGGGCGGCGGGAGTTGATTGCCGGGGATGGTCGTGGTGGCGCTGGGCGAGCCCGGCACGCCGGTGACCTGCACCGCCGCGGACGCCGCCCGCCCCAGCCCCAGCCCCACCAGCAGAATCAGGCCCAGCCAGCCGAATCGTCGCCGCGGAAAGATCATGCTGGACACACGCATCGAAGTTGCCTCTTGGTGAATGTTCAGTGACATCGCAAAACGCGGCGAGGCCTTGATCGTCGTCCCGGCCGTAGGGTGGACAAGCGATAGCGCAGTCCACCGAATCCCGCGCCACCGCTGGTGGACTGCGCTGCGCATGTCCACCCCACGATGCCGCGTGGCCGGTACCATGATCAAGGCCCGCGGCGACACCCGCCGACGGCCGTGCCGTCGAGCACTCAGCACGCGGGTCCAGCGACGGCGAAAGCCGACAATAGCCAATCCTGTGCTTTGAATTTAACAAAGCGGCTGCTAGTCTACCTTGCAATTCCGGCCTCACCTGACCGAGCCAAACAGCAATGTCACAGGATTCCAGCACCATTGCGGCTCCGGTCCCGCCCGCCGGCGGCAGCGCCCCGGCCGGGGGAACCCCGCGTCGGTTCGGCGACCTGTGGGTGGGGCCGATCCGTACACTCCCGGCTGCCTTGACCGATCTGGGCGTCAGCCCGGCGCGTGCATTTGCCGAGGCCCAGGTCGATCCCGCGCTATTCGAGGACGCCGCGGCACGGATCGCGATCGAGTCGCTCGGACGACTGTTGGACACCTGCGTCGCGCTCACGCGGTGTGACCACTTCGGGCTCCTGGTCGGCGAACGCTTCACCCTGGAGGCGCTGGGTCACCTCGGCTTACTGATGCGTCATTCAGCCACGGTCGGCGACGCCATCCGCAGCCTGCTGCTGCATCTGGATCTCACCGACCGGGGTGCGGTGCCGGTCCTGCTGGCCCCGGACCCCTCCTGCGTGACGTTGGGGTATTCGATCTATCGCCATGGGACACCGGCCACGGCACAGATCTCCGACGGCGCGATCGCCATCGCCTACCGTATCCTGCGCGAACTCTGCGGTCCCGCGTGGCAGCCGGTGCGCGTTCAGTTCGCGCACGGCCGCCCCGGCAACCTCGCCCCGTATCGCCGCTTGTTCGGGACGAGCCTGACCTTCGACGCCGAGATCTCCGCGATCCTGTTCGCCTCCACCTGGCTCGCGCAGCCCATTGCGGGCGCCGATCCGCTACGCCATGCCGCCCTCACCCGGACCATTCGCGAGGCGGCGGCCAGCGACCCGATGACTTTCGCCGAGCAGGTGCGCGGCGTCTTGCACCAGATGATCCGCGGCGGGACCGCGTCGGCCGCCGCGATTGCGCGGCTGTTCGGAATCCGTGAGCGCACGCTGCGCAGACGCCTGGCGGATGAGGGCAAGCACCTGCAGCAACTCATCGATGAGGAGCGCTTCGAGATCGCCAAGCAACTGCTCGACAGCACCAGCCTGCCGATCGCCGAGATCGCTGCGGCCTTGCACTATGCCGATCCGAATGCCTTTTCACGCGCCTTTCGGAACTGGGCCAAGCGCAGCCCGCGGGAATGGCGCGCCCGGCGTTGATCGCGTGGTCGCAGGGCGGACGCAATACCGTTGCTGTCCACGGATCAGTGCCACCTGCTCTGCGTCTGCCGGCGCGCCTTTGGGACCTCTTGTCTGGGATACGCGTAGTTACAAAAAAATTGACGACCGACCTTTTACGCACTAGTCTCTTAGCGATGGTCACCTGGGACGAAGGCAAGCGCCAACTCAATAGCCGCAGTCACGGTCTCGATTTTCTCGGTTGCGAGGAGGTTTTTGACGGTCCTGTCTTGGCCCAGGAAGATGACCGCGAATCCTATGGAGAACAACGGGTCAATCTGATCGGCTTCTTGCGCGGAGAAATCGTGTTCATGACCTACACGGAGCGCGGCAGCGATCTTCACGTGATCAGCCTGAGAAAAGCAAAACGCCATGAAATCAAAGCATTTTCCCGATGGGTTTCCGGACAGTCCTGACGCCTGGGACAGATTGATCGCGGCGGCCCCACCTCCGGTCGATGAGCCCGAGTGCCCTTATGACCCCAATGACCCGGCAGCGGTCGAGGCGTATTGGCATGACGCGGTGCTGGTCAGCAAAGGCGGCGTACCGGCAATCCGCGCGGCCTTGGACGCGCGTCGCACCCGCGGCCAGCGGGGGCCGCAGCGCCGCCCGACCAAGGTCTCGGTCACGGTGCGCTACAGTCCCGAAGTAGTGGCCTGGTTCAAGTCCACCGGCGAGGGCTGGCAACGGCGCATGGATGCCGTACTGCGGGACTATGTGGCTCGGCAGCAATAAGCAACAAGTCAGACAGGAGTTTTGTCGTTTTGCAGGGTGGATAAGCGCAGCGCATCCACCATCAGCCCCGCCGACGGCTCCACGCTGGATGCTGCCGCCCAAATTTGGAACTGCCGGCGCCGCGTCGCCAGGCTGGCAATCGCCGAACCCGATTGTTGTAGCCTTCGGACGTGATAACCGGACGTAGGGGCGGGTTTCAAACCCGCCCCTACACGAATGGCTGTCTGGATATCAGGTGCGAACGCTATCATCTGCCCCCAAGACAGCGGTTTTCGGAACGGTCCACGGAGGCGGCGGACATGGGCGGACAACAGGTCTTCATCAGCTACAACAGCCGCGACGCGGCCCTCGTGGCACCGGTCGTCGCGGCGCTGAAGGCCCGCGGCATCGCGCTGTGGATCGACCAGGAGCAGATCTTGCCGGGCCAGCCCTGGCTGCCGGCACTGGAGCAGGCGCTGCTGGAGTGCACCGCGGCGGCGGTGCTGGTCGGGCCGAATGCCATCGGCCCGGTGCAGCAGCAGGAGCTGGGCGTCGCGCTGAGCCAGGCCCGCAACGCCGGCAAGCCGGCGATCCCGGTGCTGCTGCCGGGGGCCGCCGCGCTGCCGTTGTTCCTGGGCCAATACTCCGCCGTGTACCTGCCCGATGACCTGCACGACCCCGCCTTCGCGCAGGCCATCGACCGGCTCGTCGCCGGCATCACCGCCCAGCCGCCGGCGCCCCCGCGGCCCGCGCCGCCGGCACCGAAAGAACACATCCTCACCATCCGTCTGCACGGCGAGGCCTGCGAGGGCCAGTGGGACGGCGGCAACCCATTTGCATTCAACCTCCCGCTGACCAAGGCCGACCTGGACGAACTGGCCTGGTACCTGGAGAGTTATATCCAGTTCCCCGGCGCCGGCGACCGGGCTCGCGCCGCGGCCTTGGAACAGCGGCTCGACGACTGGGGTCGGCAACTCTGTGCGGCGCTGTTCCCCGGCGGCGACCAGAACGGGATCTATGCCGGTATCTGCGGCCACCTAGACCGGGGCACCACGGTACCCGGCGGCCACCGCGTGCTGCTGACACTGGCGAGCGACAGCCCCGACTTCCTGATCCGCCCCTGGGAGATGCTCCGCGACAGCCGCGGCCCGCTCGCACTGCGCGGCCTGACGCTGCGCCGCCGGCTGCTGCGCGACAGCGCCCCGGCCCCCGTGGTTCAGGGCAGCAACCAACCGGCCCTGCCGCTGCGCCTGCTGCTGATCGTCAGCCGCCCCGAGGACACCGGCTTCATCGACCCGCGCACCAGTGTCCGCCCGGTGCTCGATGCGCTGGCCGGGCTCGGCCAGACCGGCCAGCGCGAGGGTGATGCGATCCGCCTCGACTTCTGCGAGCCCCCGACCCTGCCCGAACTCCAGCGCCGCCTCAGCGCTGCCCGCGACGCCGGCCGGCCCTATCACATCGTCCATTTCGACGGTCACGGCCAGTATGACCCGCGGACCGGCGTCGGCGCCCTCTGCTTCGAGTCCGATAACGGCCGCTTCGAGGACGACCAGGGCCGCACCCACCTGGTCCCCGGCCGCGACCTGGGCGACCTGCTGAGCGCCCAGCGGGTCCCGCTGGTGCTGCTGGAGGCCTGCCGCGGCGCCCAGGTCTCAGACCGGCCGGTGTTCGGCGCGGTCGCCCCGGCTCTGCTCCAGGCCGGGGTCGGCAGCATCATCGCCTTCTCGCACTCGGTGCATGTCGAAGCCGCCAAACTGGTCTGCGAGCGGCTCTATCAGGCCCTGGTCGCCGGGCGCAGCATCGGCGCCGCGCTCGACGCCGCCCGCGGCGCGCTGCACGCCAACCCCAAGCGCTGGCTCAGCACCGAGCCGGACCCCGAGACCATCCCGCTACAGGACTGGCTGATCCCCCAGCTTTACCAGTCAGGCGTTGGGGTCGAGTCGGACCCGGCCCTGGTGCCGATTGAGCAGGCAGTGGACGCCGAGGCCGCCGACTTGCCGCCGGACGACACCCCGCTGCCCGGCTTCCCGCCGCCGCCGCGCTACCGGTTCCACGGCCGCGCCCGCGAACTGCTGCGGCTGGAGCGCCTGCTGCAACGCCACCCGGCGGTGCTGCTGCACGCCGGCGGCGGCATGGGCAAGACCGCGCTGGCCCGCGAGGCCGCCCACTGGTGGCGGCGCACCGGGCGCTTCGACCTGGCCCTGTTCCACAGCTTCGAGACCGGCGCCGGGGCCGAGGCGGTGGTGCAACTGATCGGCGAACGGCTCGGCGGCGAGCGCTTCGGGAGCCTGCCGGCGGAGCAACAATGGACCGAGGCGGTGCGGCTGTTCCGGCGCACGCGGATGCTGCTGGTCTGGGACAACTTCGAGTCCGTACTGCCGGCCTGGCGCCCTGGGAGCGCCGGCTGCCAGCCGGCCCGGCAGGATGCCGGCGAACCCAGGGCCGGCGAGCCGCCGGCGCTCCCAAGCGAGTCCGCGCCCCCAACGGCGTCAGCGCTCGCACCGGATCTGCTGGCCGACCTCCAACGCCTCTACCGCGACCTCACCGACGCCGACAATCCCAAACAGGTCCGCGGCCGGCTGCTGGTCACCTGCCGCCCGACCGAGACCGGGCTCGACGGCATCGCCGGGCTCGGCCTCGCCGGCCTCGCCCGGCCCGACGCGCTGCACCTGCTGCGCGGCGTCTGCGAGCGCCGCGAGATCAAACTGGACCGCCCCGGCTACGACCGCCCGGCCATCGATGCGCTGCTGGACCGCATCGAGGACCACCCGCTGTCCATCGAACTGATCACGCCGCATCTGAAGGACCTGACTCCGACCCTGATCCGCGACGAACTCACCCAACGCCTGCACCAGTTCCAGGACCCGAGCCATCGCGAGGGCCGCAACCGCTCGCTGCTGGCGTCGCTGGACTTCTCCCGCAGCCGGCTGAGCCCACAGGCCCAGGCCGCGCTGCCCTGGCTCGGCTGGTTCGAGGGTGGGATGTTTGAGCGGTTCTTCCTCGACTTCAGCCAGATCCCGGCCCCGGACTGGGCCACGATCCGTGCCGAATTGGTCACCACTGCGCTGCTGAGGATCGAGGACGTGGGCTATCACGTTGGCGACACCCCGTACCTGAAGCTGCACCCGACCCTGGCCGAGGCCGTGGCCCCGGCGCACCCGGCCACCGATGGCGAGCGCGCGGGGCGCTTCATCGGGGTCTATCGCCAGGTCCGGGACACGATCGACGACGCGCTCCGGGGCTCCCAGCCCGCCGCTGGCATGGCCATCACCCGGTTGGAGCAGGCCAACCTGCGCCGGGCGATGGACCTGGCCTTCGCGGCCGGGCGGCATCGGGATGGCGCGATGCTCGCGGATACCCTCGGGGACTATCTGGAGATGGCCGGTCGGCTGCGGGAGCGCGACCGCCTGGTCCAGTGGATCCGGGCTCGGATGCCGACGGACCGCCTCGACGCCGCCGGCTGCGCGGCGATCCGCAACTACGCCTGGGGCCTGTTTACCCAGGGCCAGGCCCAGGCGGCCCTGGACGCGGTGCTGGACCTGGAGCAGCGGCTTGCCGGCGGGGAACTGGCGGCGGGTGACTTTACTGAGGACGACCCCGCCTTCCAACTCGCAATGGCCCAGTTCGTTCGTGGTCGCATCCTGCTCCACGCCGATCGCCCGGACTTGGCCCTGGAGCCCCTCGGGCAGGCCATCGCCAACATGCGGGCCCTGGCGGACAGCCAGACTAACCCCGTCGCGAGGGGAGTCATCCGCGGCAACCTGTCGGCACCCCTGGGCGACCTCGCGAACGCCCTCAACGCCCTTGGCCGCACCGACGCGGCCCTGGCCGCCGCGGACGAGGGCGTCGCCATCAACCGGACCCTGGGCAACGACCACAACCTCGCCGCCGGCCTGGGCCTGACCGCCGCGATCCTGCGGGACGCCGGCCGCCATGCCGAGGCCGAGGCCCGCTATGCCGAGGTCCTGGCCGCCTCCGAGCGGATCGGCGAACTGGAACTGCAAGGCATCACCATGCAGCACCTCGGCATGTTGCAAGGCGACACCTGCCGCCCCGCCGAGGCCGTCGAGACCCTGAAGCGAGCCCTGCGCCTTTTTCAGCAGGCCGGGGACCGGGGCGCTGAGATGCGGACCTGTGACCTGCTCGGCAGCGCCGAGAGACGCCTCGACCGCCTGGACCCGTCCGAGGCCTGGTACCGCATGGCACTGGACTTGGCGGGGCAACGTCGCGACCAGAGTCAGATCGGCGTCACGCGGCAGAACCTCGGCATCCTGTTCCAAAGGCGCGCCGAGGAGGCCGCGGACGGGGCCGCGAGCCTGGCCCCGAACGGCCCCGCGACAGCCCGTCCGGCCTCATCTGCCAGCCCTGCGACGCTCGGACGCGACCACTGGCTCGCCGCCGCGATCAACGAGATCGAGGCCAGCCTCGCGTGCTGGCAGCAGATGAACAATCAGGTCAACGCCGCCGCTTCCCTCTTCCAACTCGGCGAGATCCACCGGCTTCGCGGCGACCTGGACCGGGCCGAGGCCCAGGCCCGGCAAGCCCTGGCGATCTACGAGCCGCTGGACCATCCCGAGACCTGGAAGGCCTACCTCAGCCTCGCCAACATCGCCCGCGCCCGCGGCGACGGCGCCGCCGCGGACCAGTGGCAGGTCAAAGCCGACGCGAAGCGTGCCGAGATGCAGCGCCGCTCCCGCGGCGGTAGCGAGGATGCTGCCGATGCCGCCGACCCGGCCGCCGCCGCGCTCCAGAACCGCCAGTTCCTCGACGCCCTGGTCGCCCTCGCCCATGCCGTCTACCAGCACCAGGCCGCCGCCGCTGCCCAGCCCACCGCGCCGGTTCAGCCCTTGCCCCCGGACCTCGCCGAGACCCTGACCCAACTGACCCAACTCCCGCCGCCGCTCGCGACCTTCGCCGCCTTCCTGCAAGCCATCGCCACCGGCCAGCGCCCCACCCCGCCGCCCCTGACCGCCCCGCTGGACCAACTCGCCGCCGACCTCCTCCAGGCCCTGCGCTGACCCTAAATCCGGCAGTGACTCACGCCAAGGCGCCAAGCTCGCCAAGAAATACACTATCGCCTTCGGACGTGATAACCGGATGTAGGGGCGGGTTTCAAACCCGCCCCTACACGAAGGTCTGTTTGGGTCGGACCCGGACCTGATGCGTGAGGTGCTGGTGACCCGGCATCCACATGAGGGTGCAGACGACCGACGCCGCGACCGGCGAGCACACCTGGCATAAATTCAAAGGCTCGATATGGATTCCGGACTGCCCACGTTTTGTTATGAAACGAGTCGTGCCAACAGCGGAGTCAGCAGCCCTTTTCCGCGAATCCGTGTATTGTGGACGAACTGAAAGAAGCCCAAGTAGAGCGGTCATTCTTGAGGCGTCGCCGCCGACCCCGGCGTTTTTTTCACTAATGCCCCGTACGCCTAAGCCAGGCTTTGACCTGGTCGGGGTCCAACCCGCGTAAACGCTCCTCAGGGTCCAACCCGCGTAAGCGCTCCTCAGGGTCCAACCCGCGTAAACGCTCCTGCGGGTCTAATCTGCGCAAGATCTCCTCAGTGTCCAGCCCACGCAAACGCTCCTCAGGGTCCAGCCCACGTAAACGCTCCTCAGGATCCAGCCCACGCAAACGCTCCTCAGCGTCCAGCCCGCGCAAACGCTCCTCAGCGTCCAACCCACGCAAACGGTCCGCAATATCCATCCGTTCCAGCAGCGCTTGGCGATCTTCCAGGCTGAGCGCGTGAAAATCGTCGATGAGCATGCGATACGTTTCAAGTTTGAAGTCGTCGAGCGTATAAGCCATGGTGGGCAACTCCAGTCGATGGATGTTCGCCAAATGATAGCGCAGCAGGTGTGCCGCCGGGCTGCGTGGCTGATAGTGCGCCAACCCATAGCGGATTCGATCCATTTCGCTGGCGAACAGTTCCCACGGGGCGTTGCGCGGGTCGTCGGCCAGGGCGTTCAGGACGATCAGGCGGATGCGGCGACTGCCCCAGTCGAGATCGTACACGCCGGGCCAGGCCGTGGGGTGCTGGGCACTCGGCGCGAGTTGGGTGAGCAACTTGGTGGGATGACGGGTGGCGACCGCGTAGAGGCGAAAGGCCGCCTCCGGCAGCAGCCGCTCGACCGCGGCCGGCCGTTCAACCGGGTCGGCGGGGCGCGCGGGCGCCGTGGCCGCGGCCTGAATGGAGGCGAGTTTGCGATACGTGACGTAATGGCCGATCAGTTCTTCCATCGCCCAGCCATCCAGCGCCTCCTGTTTGGATTTAAAGCTGAGCACATTGTGGGCGGTGAGGTTCTCCAGCCCGTCGGGGAGGTCCGCCAGCGCCGCCGCCTCCGTGACCGCCGGGTCGCCGGGCAGCCGTTCGATGATCAGCACATCCAGCCGCTGGCTCTTGAGCGCCAGCTCTTTCTCCAGCTCCACGCGCCACGGTCGGCCGGTGAACAGGTCGGTCAAGGCGATGCCGAAGAGTCGATGCCAGGGGGTGTGATTGCGCATTCGCCCAGCATACCGCATCACGCCCGAATGAAGGAGCACCCACACCACAGACCGTCGAGGATTGCGCCGGACGCGGCGGCGGCGCCCGCTAAAGGGTCGGCCTCCGGTCGCCTCGCGCGGGTCCCCCGAGGTTGAGCGCGACGTGGTCCGGCTGGCGTCGAAGAGCCGTTGGGACATTCGCAACGCCTCGACAACCTCGTCATCCCGCCGCGCCGCGCCGCCAGGCTGGCAATCGCCGAACCCGATTGTTAATCTGCCCCCAAGGCAGCGGTTTTCGGAACGGTCCACGGAGGCGGCGGACATGTGCAGACAGCAGGTCTTCATCAGCTACAACAGCCGCGACGCGGCGCTCGTCGAACCGGTCAGAGCATTGAGTCGCTGCGTGCGGAGCGCGACGCGCTGCGCGAGCTGGCCGATCGCTGCACCAGCGACCAGGACCTACGGTCGTCGCGTTAGCCGGGCAGGCCATTCCCCCTAACGCCGGCAAGCGGGTAAGCCCAGCGGACGGCCAGCGCGCGTGCTCACCGGGCGGACCGATGTGATCGCTTGCGCTCCACCGAGCCTTGGGTGCAGCATGAAGCTCCCCGAGGGCTGGTACCTGCGTCGCATGGGCACCCGCTTCATCTCTGTCCCTTGGCCCCGGCAGGGTCCTTTGAACGGAATATCGCGATGGCGTCGGACAGACGAGAATCTCCAGATGTCCTTGGACGGGTGGCCTTTCTGCTGGACCGAACCGAGGCGCCCGCCGTCTTCCTCTGTGGCGCCGGGTTGTCATGGGGGACGGTCCCGTTGCCGGACCAGCTCTACGGAGACCGGGAGCGGATCGAACGGGAGTTGAACTGTGGTCCGTTTGCGCAGGACAACAGGGCGCCCGGTCCCTTCTATCGCTGGGCGGATCAGGTCTTGCGGACCCTCGCGGCGCAGGTCCATCCCGAACGTCCAAAGCTGCGACTGTGCAAGGCCCTGGGAGTTCTTACCGACCCGCGCTGGTTTGGCAGGGTCGATGTGCCCCTGCGGGGGACCACGGATCGGCATCGTGTCATCGCGCGATTCGCGCGGGAAGGCCGCTGGCACGAACTCTGGAGCCTCAACTGGGACTGTCTGCTGGAGAACGCGTTGCAGGAGGTCGGCCTGGACAGGGATGGTCAAGCCCCGCCGCACCCGTGGCCCTGGCGGACCGCGTATTCGACCCACGTCATCGGTGCCGACCTCGCCCTTACGTGCCTGCCGCACATCGTTGCGCTGCGCAAGCCCCATGGCTGCGTGCATGCGATGCGGGAGGCAGATGAGCTGTCTGGTGGCGATGTGGACCGGGCCGCTGCGCTGATTGGCCAGTTCAAGATTGGTGCAACGGAACTGACCACTGATGCTGCAGAGACCCGGGACGATCAGGCCTTCGTGGATACGTTCCGTTCACAGTTGCGTGAGCACCCGCTGGTGGTCGTCGGCTGGAGCGCCTCGGAGCCGAGATTGCAGCAGGCGATTTCGGCAGCGGTAAAGCCATTGGCGTACAAGCCGCGGGTCGGCATCATTGATCTGGCGCTCAACGGCGCTGGTCATGCACATCTGACGGCGGCCTACGGTGTCGAGCCCCAATCTGCGCATTGGCCGGTGCTTTCTGATCAATGCCCTACGTGCCCTACCACCGACCAGTTGTTCCTGTGGTTGCAGACGTGCTACGCGTTGCGTTGCCTGCGTGAACACGCGAGCCCCGCGCTGTCCAACACCCTCGACGATTGGGAGCGGTCCATCGCCAGCCCCTGCGACCTATCGTTTCTGATCCCGTTCACGGACGTCTTCTTGCCCGCATGGACCCGCATGTGCTGGCGTGCAGGGCTTGTCCGTTGCCGGGGGTTCGCGCCACAAGCGTTCGACCTGAGCCGGGCCGAGGTCCATGTGCCTTGGGAAGTGCCCAACATCGAGCGCCCGGACCTGGCAGCCGCGGCCCATCTGCTGGCCCTGCTCCCATCAGCGGGGGCGGAGTGGAATCCGTCGCGATTTCCGGGGGCGCTCTGGCGGGACGATGACCTGCGACTGGTGCTCCCGCTGCCCGCCTGGGGCGAGCCAGCGGACCTGAGCGGTCTGGCGCCGCTGCTGCGCGCGATCGGTGAGCAGAAGGGATACATCCGCGAGTTTGCGGTGTTACCCCTCCGTCACGATGATCGGCCGGTCCAGCCCGACGTGGAGGCGCGCCTGATCGCCGCCACCGCCGGCCTCATCCGGGTGCCCGGCTTGGCAGTGGCAGAACGTATTCATATTCAGCGACAACTGTAGCGAGGTGCCGTGATGGCCGATCCCGATGCGCTCGGTGCGGTGAGCCGCTGGCTCGAGGACGCCTACCAGACGTTCCTGGAGGTCCGGATGGCCGAGGACGGCGACCTGGCGGACCCTGCTCGGCCGCTGTGGCGCTGGATCGACGGACAGCTCGACCTGTTGCCTGCTCGCGAAGGTGCCGACGGGGCGCTGCTGCTGGACCCGGAGCTCGGTCTCTGCCTGTACCTGTTGCCGTTTGCGCAGTTTCCGCGTCTGGAGGTGCCACTGGCAAGGGCGCTGGCGGTGCGCTCCAGGTTGTTGCCGGAGGCGGCGGGCCAGGCCCGCTCGCATGACCCCTACGGCCCCTGGCAGGTGGTACTGTACTGGCTGGTCGGAAACGACGGCGAGAAGGAGTGGTTGCGGCAGGCCGCGACCCTGCGTAACGAGACCGCCCATATCGAGGAGATACCGATCGACTATCTGGTCGCCGACGGCGGCGACTGGTCCCGCGCCTGCGACGAGCACGGGTTCCCGCGCCTGTTGCTCGCTACCCGCGCCCTGTTGCGCCGGGATGCGGGCGCCGTGGAGCGCTGGTCCAGCGCCGATGCGCGGGTGCGTGAGGCCCTTGCCGGTGCCCAAGCCACCTGGAGCGACCCGGCGGTACAGAGCGCCGCGCGCGAACTTTTCGACTGGCTGGACCTGCAGGCGCCACCGCCGCCCGTGGCGGCGGCGCCGCGGACGACGGAGCGACTGCGCTGGATCCGTGTGGAACATCTGCGCAATCTGGAGCAACTACGGCTGGACCTCGAAGGGACCGGGGCGACGGCGCGCATCGTCAATGGGCCGAACGGCAGCGGCAAGAGCAACCTGTTCGAGGCGATCAGCCTGGCCCTGTGCGGGGCGTCCCGCCGCTATCTCGACTACCTGGCGGATGGCGATGCCCCGCGCCCCGGCGCGGCCGGCTATGCCGGCGACTACCTGTGCCCCATCAACCAGGCATCGGCCACCGCCATCGAATGGGCCGACTCGGCGGGGGTGCATGGGTTCGACCTCGCCGACAAGGGCGACGCCCACGCGCGTCTGCGGACGCTGGATGGAACCTTGCTGGCGCAGGACGAGTCCCGCGCGTTTCTGACCATGGGCAGCGATGAGCTTGGTGCCCTGGTGCTCGGGAACTATTCCGGGCTCGCCCAGCGGGTCAACGACGAACTGGAACGGCGCCTGACGGCGGCCAGGGAGCAGAAGAACGGCGTGCTGCGGCGCTGGGGTCTGTCGGCGAGCATCACGCGGGCGGATACCGCCACGGCGCGGATCACGGACGCGATATTGGCGGAAGAACTCACGCCACCGAAGGCCCAGCTCGGCTGGCTGAAGGAGACCGTCGCCCAGTGGGGCGGGGCGGAGCCGCACGGGACGTCATCGCCCCGGATGGCGGGCGTACAGGCGCTGCTGGCCGATTGGCAAGGCTGGGAGACCGTTCTTCAATCCGCTCAGCAGGCCGTTGCCGCTGACCTCGGGCGTAACGCCCTGGATGCCGGCGTAGGCCGATTGACCGCGTTGACCACGCAGTGCGACAACCTGGTTCGGCGGACCAATGCGGTGCTGGAGGACCTCGCCGGACTTGCCGCGCCACTGCCAGCAGGCATCCGGGACGATGCGATGCGCTGGGGCAATTGGCTCGAACAGCAAACGACCGCACCGACAACGGTCGCAGCGGACGTGGCGCCGCTGCTCGAGGAACGCCGAAAACTGGAGACCGCCCTCGGCGAACTGCGGCGTCAGGGGGAGTCCCTGAAGGCCCACGGCGAGCACCTGCAGGCGGTGGATGCCTTCGTCGAGCGGCACTGGCAGGGCGAGCATGCGGCTCAATGCCCGACTTGCGGCAGCCCGGTGCGGGATCTGTATCAGCAGGACATCGGCGCACGACTCGCCCAACTGCGCCAGGACAACACCGCGGCCCTGGAACAGGCCCGCGCGGACTATCGCCGGCTCGCCGAGACCCTGAAGGGCCTGGATACCCGGTTGCGGGCAGCAGGGGTGGCGGCCTGTCCGCTCGACAGCGATCGACAGTTGGCGGTGAGCGAGGCCCTGGCGCCGTTCGCGCCCGCCGGGGCACCGCTGTCGGCACTGCTCGCGGTGCCCGCGCAGCGCACCGGGTTGTTCGCACGCCTGGACCGGCTGGCGGGCCTGCCGGCCCTGCTGCCGCTGGCGGACGGGGCCGCGGAGGCACGCGCCCGTGGCCACTGCCAGCGCATCCGGCGTGAGCTCGATGAGGTGCGCCGCGCGCTGACCGCCCCGGCGACCTGGGACGCGCTACGCAAGCAGGTACAGCAGACCCTGGCTGCGGTCATGGATCGCCACTTGCCGAACACCCTGGGACAGGTCTGGTATGAACTGACCATCGCCTTGACCCCGGCGCACTGGCAGTTGCCGGCCCGTCCGCAGCTGCATGCCGCATCCCAACGGGGCCGTCAGCAGGTCAAAGTGCGGCTCGGAACGGGCGGGGGCCTCGCCCGCCACCTGCTCAATGGCGCCGAGGCGCATACCCTGGGGCTGGCCTGGTTCTTCTTGCGCTATCTCACCAGCGGGCGGTTCCGCCATGCCCTGATCGCGATGGACGACCCGGCCCAGGACATGGACCAGCCCGCCTATCGGGATCTGTGCCGCCTGTGGGCGACCCTGTTGCGGTTGCACCGCATCCACGACCTGCCTTTGGACCTGTTGGTCTTCCTGCACCAGGACGAACGCGCGCTGGACGCGGTGCGCGCCACCGACGCAACGCTGCATCGCCTGGGCTGGAACCGGCGCGTGCCGGACTGGCTGCGGGTGATGCGCCTGACGGCTGGGCCAAGCCGCTTCCCGGCCCCGCTCGATGCGCTGGCCGGCGCCCGGCGCGCTGTCGGGCCGGCGATCGAGGGCGGGCCGGCGGCGGAGGTCAACGACATCGCATCGGTCGAGCGCGCCGCTACCCCCTGACCGGGGCCTGTCGCCGACCGTCCGGCGACGGGTGACCGTAGACTGCGGCCGTGCGACGAAACAGCTAACTCATCAGCGCGATCAGCAGGCCAGCCACCAGCAGGGTCTCCCACAGACCGGGCGCGCGCAGGGTGCCGTGGGCGACCAGCAACAGCGGTTCGTTGGCGATGACCAGGGTGCCGGGCATCAGGTTCATGGGGGTCTGGTAGAAGTCGCGTCCGTCGGCATGGCTGGCAGCGATGATGACCACATAGTCTCGCAGCCAGCAGGCGTCGGCGGTCGATCCGGCGGCGAAGATCGGCGCGGCCGAACGCACCGACGGCAACGGCATGCACACACCGCGCAGGGTCAAGAACAGGCGGCCTTCGCTATTGCCGCCGTATAACCATCGCCACAAGGTGGACTATCGGCTGCGCTTCGAGTCGACGCGCTCGCTGTTCGCCGAGGTCACGCCAGCGCGGCTGGACCTGCTGCGCCGGCTCGGCCCTGGTCCGGCGGCGGACCTGTTGGCCGCGCTGCCGACGACCCGCGAGCCGGCGACCGTCGTAGCGAACCTCGACCGGCTGGAGGTCCTGGGCCTGATCGAGGACGGGCGACTGTTGGTGTCGTTTTAGGCCATCGAGATCGTCGTGCCGCTGGCGCGGGTCGCCTGAAGACCCCGAGCCCCGACCGCCGACCGTTTCATCATGTTCGGCGGGACGCGAGCGCGGTCGCATCCGCGGCGTGGCGATCGTCGACGTAGGGGTCGCGGATCGCGGTAACGCCCGCCCCGCCTTTACATGCCGTCGGTCAACACCATAGTCACGGGAATTCCGTGATTCGAGGGCCGGCCACCATGGGCACAGCGACTCCAATCTTGTTCGAGCGCAAGGGCCATTGGCTCCTGGGCGCCCTTGGCGCATTTCGCGAGGACCGTCTGCGCTTCCTTACTGACACCGCGCAGATGGGACCCATCGTGCGGTTTCGACTCGGGCCAAGGCGCTGCTATCTGGTGTCGGACCCGGACCTGGTCCGCGAGGTGCTGGTGACCCGGCATGCGCAGATGGCGCGCGATCCGCTGGTGCGGCGGATACTCGAAAAGACCCTGGGTGGCGGGCTGCTCACCAGCGACGGCGCCTATTGGAAGCGCCAGCGCCGCATGATCGCGCCGGCGCTGCACCTGCAACGGGTCCGCGGCTATGCGGACCTGATGGTGGAGCATGCGCTGGCCGCGGCGGAGCACTGGCGTGACGGCGAGGAGACTGATGTCGAGCAGGCGATGGATCAGCTCACGCTGTCGATCGTGACCGCGGCGCTGTTCCGGGTCGACAGTCGCGTCCACGCCGCGACGGTTGCAGAGACGCTCCCAGGGTTGCAGGAGATCGCCCGACGTCAGTTCGACCGCCCGCTACAGATCCCGGACTGGCTGCCGACGCCGGAGCATCGCCGCCAGCGGGAGCTGTCGGCGCGGCTGAACCGCCTCGTGATGGAGGCCATCAGCGCGCGCCGCGCGCGTGCCGACGACGGCGGCGACGACCTGCTGACGATGATGGTGCAGATGACCGACGCCGAGACCGGCGAACGCATGACCGACGAGGAGATCCGCGCCGAGGTCATCACGCTCTATCTGGCCGGGTACGAGACCACGGCCCTGACCCTGACCTACGTCTGGTATGAACTGGCGCGGCAACCGGCGCTCGCGGCGCAGTTCCATGCGGAACTCGAGCGGGTGCTGGGTGGCCGCCCGCCGCGGATCGACGACCTGGACCAACTGCACTACACCCGCATGCTCTTCAAGGAGGCGCTGCGCCTGTATCCGCCGGCTTATTTCATGGTGCGGGCGGTGGCCGAACCGATCACACTCGGCGGACATGCCATCCCGCGCGGCAGCGTGCTGCTGCTGAGCCCGTTCGCGATGCACCGCGACCCCAGGCTGTGGGACGAACCCGAGCGGTTCGACCCCACGCGGTTCGCCGACGATGCCGAGCGCACCTGGCACAAATTCAAGTACTTCCCCTTCGGCGGCGGTCCACGCATCTGTATCGGCAACCAGTTTGCGCTCGTCGAGGGTCAACTGCTCCTCGCCACCCTGGGGCAACTGGTCGCGTTCGATCTCCTGCAACCGGACCAGCCGCTGACGCTCGAACCGCAGATCACGCTGGGCCCCAAAGGCGGCATGCCGATGCGCTTGCGCCGACGGGCGCGGCCAGCGTCCGCCGCCCCCGCGTGACCCCGGAAAGCGCGGTTGTCACGCCAAGCGCCCTACCACTCCAAGGGCGGCAACGCGCTGAAGACCTTGCGCGTGCCCTCGAGCCACTGTCGGGTCAGCGCACCGAAGTAGACGTCACCATCGGCGAAGCGGCGCTTCATGGTGACCCGCAGACTATCCTTGGCGTAGCACAGCAAGTCGATCGGCATGCCCACCGAGAGGTTGCTGAGCATCGTCGAGTCGAAGGACACCAGCACGCACTTGGTGGCGTCCTCCAGGGACGCGCCGGCGCTCACCCCCAGATCGAGAATCGGCTTGCCGTACTTGGCCTCCCCGGTCTGCAGAAACACGGTATCGGTGCCGGCCTCGATGAAGTTACCCTCGGCGTAGATCCGAAACAGACGCATGTCCTCGCCGGCGATCTGGCCGCCGAGGATGAAGGACGCGTTGAACTTCAGGCCACCGCTCTCCATGAACGGACCGTCGCGACGCTCGATGTCGCGCATCGCATCCGCCACCAGATTGGCCACGTCGAACAGTGAATCGACGCTCCAGAGGTGCGGCGGGGCACCGGCCGCGCGCCGACGCAACAGGTTGATCACCGTCTGTGTGGCCGCCAGGCCGCCTGAACTGAGCAGCACCAGCACCCGGTAGCCATCGACACCTCGCGCACGCACAGATAAGGGATGGCATCGAGCCGCAACCCGTCGACCCCCTGGTCGAGCCAGAAGCGCATCACCCGGATCATGGCCCTGACGACCGATGGGTTATTGTGGTTCAGGTCGGGCTGATGGGAACGGTATTGACGCCCAGATCCCGGATGTAATCCAGGCGCGCGGTCAGGCCGGGAAGATCGCCGATGCCGTCGCCGCTGCTGTCGAAGAAGGCTTTGACGTGCAATTGATAAATGACCGCGTCCTTGTACCAGAGCGGGTCGTCGACCAAAGGTAAACGCGTGGTCGTCTGCGGCATCGTCGGTGCACCGGCAGGGCCGTTGGGAAGCAATGCATCCAGTATAGTCAGCCCGCCACCCCTGTCACCGGCGCATCCGACATCTGCTCGTTGCCGCGGGCGTGCCGCCCAACACGGATGCTGTCGCACAGCGCCTGCGCCGCGGCGCACGGATCGGCCGCCGCCATGATCGCCGAGACGACCGCAATGCCGTCCGCCCCGGCGGCCACAACGGCGGCGGCATTGCCGGCATGGAGGCCGCCGATCGCCACCAACGGCAGCCGCACCGCCGCGCGGATGGCACGCAAACCATCCAGCCCCGCGGCGGCGGGCGCGTCGGGCTTGGTGGGCGTGGCAAAGACCGGGCTCACGCCCAAGTAATCGGCGCCATCGCGCTCGGCCTGCAGCGCTTGCGCCGTGGTACTGACGGAGACGCCGATCAACAGCCCCGGCCCGACGCGCCGGCGCACCTGCGCACAGGACAGGTCGCCCTGCCCCACATGCACACCGTCGGCGGCGCAGGCCAGCGCCAGGTCCACACTGTCATTGACGATGAACGCCACCTGACGCGTCCGCAGCCAGTCCCGCAGGCACTGCACCGCGGGCAGCGATGCGCCCTGATCACCGTCTTTATCGCGCCACTGCACCATCGTCACCCCGCCGGCCGCGGCCGCCTGCACCACGGCCGCCACGCCGCGCGGGCCGGCCAGTGCGGCGTCGGTCACCAGATAAAGCGAATAGTCAGGCGTCGGAGTCAATTCGTCGCTTCCACGTCGAACCGCGCGTCGGCCAGCAGGTCCTCCGCGGTGACCGCATCCAGGCCGTCGAGCAGCGCGATGCCGTAGCTGCCGGGATGTTGGGCGCGTTGCGCCGCCCACTCGCCCGCCACGCCGAACACCACCAGCGCCGCCGTCGCCGCATTGAATGCATCCGACTCCACGGCGGCAAAGGCGCCGGTCACGGCGGACGCGGCACAGCCGGTCCCGGTGACGCGCCCCATCAGCGGATGGCCGTTGCGGATGCGTGCCTCGCGCCGACCGTCCGTCACATAGTCTTCCGCGCCGGTCACCGCGACGGTCATCCCCCAGGTCTTCGCCAGCGCCACCGCGCTCTGCCGCGCCTGCGCCACCGTGTGCTGCGCATCCACGCCGCGCGCACCGCCTATGTCTCCGCCCAGCGCCAGAATTTCCGAGGCATTGCCGCGCAGAATCACCGGGCGCACCTGCTCCAGCAATGAGCGCGCCGTGTCCGTGCGCAACCGCGACGCGCCGGCACCCACCGGATCGAGCACGACCGGGATACCCTTCGCCGTCGCATGAAGGCCCGCCTTGAGCATCGCCTCGATCCATGGCCTGGAGAGCGTGCCAAGATTGAGCACCAGCGCGCCCGACATCTCGACCAGTTCTTCGACCTCCTCGATCGCATGCGCCATGATCGGCGACGCGCCCAGCGCCAGCAAGGCGTTGGCCGAGGAGTTCATCACCACATAGTTGGTAATGTTGTGCACCAACGGCTGCCTGGCGCGCAGTATCGCCAGGATGGCGGCGACGTCCAACGACTGTTTCGGCATGGCTGTCACTCGCTCCCCGCGGCAGGCATCGCCGCTCATCCGACTCAGGTCAATGACCGGTATGATAGCCCGAATCGGGATCGGGGCTCACAACATCCCCGTGCGGCTCGCAGGGAGAGTGCCATTCAGGAGATGTGACCCCGGTTGAATCGTCGCGCCAGTCCCTTCTCGATCTCAACGACGACAAAAACGGTCGATGCAATCACCAGGATGCGCAGCCATGCGGCGGCGTCGAGCGCGGCCGAGTGAAACGCGACCTGCATGAAGGGTGCATAGGTGTAGAGCAACTGGAAGCCGATCACCAGCACGATCTCGGCCGCCTCTTTGGCCGCCTCGGTGCCGTTCACGCCCATCGCCACGCCGATATCGGCGCGTTTCAATGCCGGTGCGTCGTTGACACCGTCGCCGGTCATGGCGACCACCTCGCCGGCGGCCTGTAACGCCTGAACCAGACGTAGCTTATGCTCGGGGCTGACCCGCGCGAACACATCGACGCGGCCCACGTGCTCGCGCAATTGCGCGTCGTTCAGCCCCTCGATGTCGGCACCGGTCATAGCGGCGCCCCGGCCCGCCCCGGCCCCGATGCCCAGTTGGACGGCAATGGCCGTCGCGGTCGCCTGATGATCGCCGGTGATCATCTTGACGCGGATACCGGCCGCGCGGCACGCGGCGACCGCGCGGATCGCCTCCTCCCGCGGCGGATCGATGATCCCGAACAGACCCAGCAGGGTGAGCCCGGTCTCCACATCCGCGAAACGCAGGTCGCGCCGCTCCTCGGTCAGGGCCTGAAAGGCGCAAGCCAGCACGCGCTGACCCTGTGCCGCCGCGGCCTCGACGCGGGCCTCCCAGGCGGCGCGCTCCAGCGGCTGGTCCGCGCCGACACACCGCTCTCGGGTGCACATGGCGAGCACCTGTTCGGGGGCGCCCTTCACGTAAATGAAGCCATGACCGGCGTGATCATGATGCAGCGTGGCCATGAACCGGTGCGCGGACTCGAACGGGATCACGTCGGTGCGCGGACGCAACTCGCTCTCACTACTCAGATCCAGCCCGGCCTTGGCGGCAAGCACCGTCAGTGCGCCCTCGGTCGGATCGCCGACGATGCGCCATTGATCGCCGTCCCGCTCAAGCCGGGCATCGTTGCACAACAGACCGGCCCGCAGCAGGTCCGGCAGATCGCTCCGGGCCAGCGGGTCGACCGGAGCGCCATCCAGGCGGAACTCGCCATACGGCAGGTAACCGACCCCGCCCACCGTGAATGCCGCGTCGGCGGTCATGACCGTTTGCACCGTCATTTCATTTCGCGTCAAGGTGCCTGTCTTATCGGAGCAGATGACGGTGACGCTGCCGAGCGCCTCGACGGCCGGCAGCACGCGCACGATCGCCTGGCGCCGTGCCATCCGCTGGACCCCGATGGCGAGAGTGATCGTGATGATGGCCGGCAGCCCCTCGGGGATGGCCGCCACCGCGATGCCCACGGCGGCCATGAACATATCCACCACCGATTGCTCCCACAGCAGCACGCCAAGGGCGAAAGCTGCCGTGGCGATCACCAGGATGGCGAGGCTGAGCCACCGGGCATCCGCAGACTTGGCCCAGACCCCGTCTCGGGTTATGGTACGGACATGCTGTATCGCGCCCCGATCCTCAGGAGCCCCTCACCCGTGTTCATCCTGCCTGCCGTCCTCAGCGGGGTCCTCGCCCTGTTCTTGCCGATTGCCGCCTTCGCGTCAGACTCCGCCGCTCACCCGGATTTGACCCTACACCCGGCAGGATTATTGATCCTGTTGATCTTTCTGGCGGCCTATGTGCTGGTCATGGCAGAGGAGTTTCTGCACCTGCGCAAGTCCAAGCCGGTGGTGATCGCGGCCGGCGTCATCTGGGCCATCCTCGCCTATGTCTCCGTCCAGCAAGGCGCACCCCAGGCGGCGGAGCAGGCGGTGCGGCACGCCTTCCTGGACTTTGCCGAGTTGATGCTGTTCCTGTTGGTGGCGATGACCTACATCAACGCGATGGCAGAGCGGCGCGTCTTCGATGCGCTGCGCGCCTGGCTGATCCGCACCGGATTCGGCTTTCGCTCGCTGTTCTGGATGACCGGGACCCTGGCGTTCTTTATCTCGCCGATCGCCGATAACCTGACCACCGCGCTCCTGATGGGCGCCGTCGTGCTGGCGGTCGGCGGCGAGAACCGCACCTTCGTCACCCTCTCCTGCATCAATATCGTGGTGGCGGCCAACGCGGGCGGCGCCTTCAGCCCCTTCGGCGACATCACCACCCTGATGGTCTGGCAGAAAGGGCTCATCGACTTCTTCGGGTTCTTCGCGCTTTTCGTTCCCGCCCTGGTGAACTGGCTCGTTCCAGCCATCCTGATGCACTTCGCGGTGCCCGATCACAAGCCCGCGACGGCATCCGAAGCGGTCACGATGAAACGCGGGGCCCGGCGCATCATCTTGCTGTTTCTGTTCACCATCGCCACGGCGGTGAGCTTCCATTCGTTCCTCCATCTCCCGCCGGTCATCGGGATGCTGACCGGCCTGAGCTATCTCCAGTTCTTCGGCTATTACCTGCGCATGACCCACACCCGCTGGCAGTATCGCAATGGGGATCGGGCCACCCGGGTGGGTGACATGACCCCCTTCGATGTGTTCAATCCGGTGGCGCGCGCCGAGTGGGACACCCTGCTGTTCTTCTACGGCGTGGTGCTCTGTGTGGCCGGACTGGGCTATGTCGGCTATCTGTCGCTGGCCTCGGAGGTGATGTATCTGCAGTGGGGGCCGATTGCCGCCAATATCGGCGTCGGCCTGATCTCGGCGGTCGTGGACAACATACCGGTGATGTTCGCGGTGTTGTCCATGAATCCGGCCATGGATCAGACGCAGTGGCTGCTGGTGACCCTGACCGCGGGGGTCGGCGGCTCGCTCCTGTCGATCGGCTCCGCGGCCGGCGTCGGGCTCATGGGTCAGGCGCGCGGCGCCTATACCTTCTTCGGACATCTGAAGTGGACACCGGCAATCGGGCTGGGGTATTTCGCGAGCATCGGGGTCCATCTGTGGATCAACGGCTGAACGCCATGCGGCGGGTGGATCCACGCACGTCGGGCGCAAAGAGGTCTTCAATTTCAGTCGACCTCGCTGCAACGTTCACTGGTTTGTTGAACACACGGGCGTCGGCCGGCCGGCCCTTTTTTGCCTTTATTGATAAAGGGGCTTTGACTTGACGCCGTTTTTAGGCTAAACCAATAGCATCGTGCCTGCTTGCGTGAGGACCAGCAGACAAGGTGCCGCCGAGGTATCGGCGGCGGAGTGTTATCGAAGGATGCATCCTTACGGCAGCGCCCGCGAATCAAGAAAGAAGAGGACAATCTGTGCATACTCTCGACCGTTTCCGCAGTACCCACTCGGAGCTGCGTCAACTGATGGACGACCTGCGCCCGATCCTGACCAAGGCGCAACTGCGCTGTCGTCCCAACGCCAAGGCCGCATTTGAACTCTTGTGTGACCTGGGTGAGACGATGCGGCGGCATCTCGCGGCGGCCGATCACGGCCTGTACCCGCACCTGCTGGTTCACGAGGACCCCAAGGTCAACTCACTGGCCTGGGGGTGCATCAGCAGCGAGAAGCCCCTGCGCGCAACCTTCGACGACCACTACACAAACTGGCTCAAGAACTGCGATTACAACTTCTGCGATCAGTTCCTGGCCGAGACCCACGAGGTCTTCGACCTGGTCTCGCAACGCATTGATCACGAAGAAAAGGTGCTCCTCCCCAAGCTGGTCGAGATCGGGCTGTTTCAAGACGTGAGAGTTTGACCCGACGCGCCCCAGCGGCGCGCAGCCGCTGCATCCGGGCGCTTCGCACCCTTCTCGACGGGGTCCGCCTGCCGTCTGACCCATTCCGCCGGGTATACTCGCGCTTATTGCTCGAATCACCCCGCGGACAGACGCAAGCGCCATGCTGGACAAGAATTACGACCCCAAGACCCTGGAAAAAGCCTGGTATCACCGCTGGGAGGAACGCGGCTGGTTCGCGCCGGACGCTACCGCCGCGCCCACCCCGACCGGCGCCGCCGACACCTATTGCATCATGATCCCCCCGCCCAACGTGACGGGCAGCCTGCACATGGGCCATGGGTTCAACAACACGGTGATGGATGCGCTGATTCGCTACCACCGGATGAAGGGCGAGCGCACCCTGTGGCAGCCGGGCACCGACCACGCGGGCATCGCCACCCAGATGGTGGTCGAGCGCCAACTGGCAGCCCAGGGCACGACCCGCCACGATCTGGGCCGCGCCGCCTTCATCGACCGGGTCTGGGAGTGGAAGGGGGAATCCGGCGGCACCATCACCGGCCAGTTGCGTCGGCTGGGATCCTCGCTGGACTGGGCCAACGAGCGCTTCACCTTGGACGAGGGCCTGTCCACCGCGGTGCGCGAGGTCTTCGTACGTCTGCACCAAGAAGGCCTGATCTACCGCCGCAAACGTCTGGTCAACTGGGATCCGGTGCTGCACACCGCGGTGTCGGACCTGGAGGTGCTCTCGGAAGAAGAAGCCGGGTTCATGTGGGACATGCGCTACCCCCTAGTCAATGGGACCGGACACCTGGTGGTCTCCACCACCCGTCCGGAAACCCTGCTGGGCGACTGCGCGGTGGCGGTGAACCCCAACGACGCGCGCTACCAGCACCTGATCGGCGAGTTCGTGGAGCTGCCGCTGACCGGTCGGCGCATCCCCATCATCGCCGACGACTACGCCGACCCCGCGTTCGGCACCGGCTGTGTCAAGATCACCCCGGCCCACGATTTCAACGACTATGAGGTCTGGCTGCGTCACCGCGATGAAACGGCCATTGCCGATCAGCCGCACGGCGGCCTGATCAACATCTTCACGCCGGACGCCGCGGTGCGCTCCAATCTGCCCGAGGAAGGCAGCCTGATCCCCGCCCCTTATATTGATCTGGATCGCTTCGCCGCGCGCAAGCAGGTGGTGGCCGATCTCGACGCACTGGGGCTGCTGGCCCTGGTCAAGGACCATCGCCTGCAGCAACCCCGCGGCGACCGCTCCGGTGCCCTGATCGAGCCCTATCTCACGGATCAGTGGTATGTGCGCATCGCGCCGCTGGCCGCACCCGCCATCGCCGCGGTGGAGGACGGGCGCATCCGCTTCGTCCCCGACAATTGGAAGAACACCTATTTCGATTGGATGCGCAATATCCAGGACTGGTGCATCAGCCGCCAGATCTGGTGGGGGCACCGCATCCCCGCCTGGTATGACGCGCAGGGCAATGTCTACGTCGGCCGCGATGAGCAGGAGGTGCGGGCAACCCACGGTCTGGCCCCCGACCTAGCGCTGGAACAGGACCCGGACGTGCTGGACACCTGGTTCAGCTCCGCACTCTGGCCCTTTAGCACCCTGGGCTGGCCGGACGAGACCGAGCGGCTGCGCGACTTCTACCCGACCTCAGTGCTGATCACCGGCTTCGACATCATCTTCTTCTGGGTCGCCCGGATGATCATGATGGGCCTGAAATTCATGGGTGAGGTCCCCTTCCGGGATGTCTATATCCATGGCCTGGTGCGCGATGCCCACGGCGACAAGATGTCCAAGTCCAAGGGCAACGTCCTCGACCCCATCGATCTGATCGACGGCATCGACCTGGAGACACTGGTCGACAAGCGCACCAGGGGCATGATGCAGCCGCATCTGGCCGAGAAGATCGCCGGACAAACCCGCGCCGACTTTCCCGGCGGCATCCCCGGCTTCGGTACCGACGCTCTGCGCTTCACCTTCGCGGCGCTGGCCACCACCGGCCGCGATGTGAAATTCGATCTTGGACGGATCGAGGGTTACCGCAACTTCTGCAACAAGCTATGGAACGCCTCGCGCTATGTCCTGATGAACACGCAGGACCAGGACTGCGGCCTGGGAGCCGCCCCCGCGGACCTGGAGTTCAGCGCCGCCGACCGCTGGATCAGCGCCCGTCTCCAGGCGACCACCAGCACCGTATGCGAGTCCCTGGACAATTACCGCTTCGACCTGGCCGCTCAGGCCATCTATGAGTTCACCTGGAACGAGTTCTGCGACTGGTACCTGGAACTCTGCAAACCGGTGCTGACCGGCACCGATGCCAATGATGCCGCCCGCCGCGGCACCCGCCGCACCCTGATCACCACCCTGGAGACCCTGCTGCGGTTGGCCCATCCGATCATGCCCTTCATCACCGAGGAAATCTGGCAACAGGCCGCGCCGCTCGCTGGAGTCCGGGGCGAGACCATCATGCGCGCCCCCTACCCCACCGCCGCCGCCGGGGATGCCGGCGCCGATCGGGACGTCACGGCCGAAATCGATTGGGTCCGCCAGTTCATCCTCGGCATGCGGCGCATCAAGGGCGAGATGAACATCCCGCCGGGCAAGCCCCTGCCGGTGCTGATCGCCAACGCCTCGGAGCAGGACCGCCGCTGGATCACGGCCGCCCGCCCCTACCTGGACTTCCTGGCCCGCACTCAGTCCATCACCGTGCTCGCAGACCCATCCCAGGCGCCCGAGTCCGCCATGGCGCTGGTCGGCGAAATGAAAGTCCTGATCCCCATGGCCGGACTGATCGACAAGGACGCCGAACTGAAACGGCTGGACAAGGAAATCGCGCGCCTGGGCGACGACGTGGCGCGCACCCAGACCAAACTCACCAACCCGGCGTTCGTCGACAAGGCGCCGGCCGCGGTAGTGCAAAAAGAGCGCGACAAACTCGCGGAACACGCAACCGCGATCGGCAACCTCACGGCGCAGCGGGAGCGGATCGCCGCCCTGTAGCCAGGGGCCGGGGCGCCGAGCGCCAGGACCTGTGTGACACCGCCGCAGCGGTGTCACGCGCGCATTGCCGGACCCCGCGGGGAAGCGGGTACCAGGACGGGCGAACTGGGCTAAGATCCGCTGATCCTCAACCGCTACCATAACAAGCCCATGACCACCATCCGCGAGTCCGATTTCGTCCAGAGCATCGCCGACGCCCTGCAGTTTATCTCTTACTACCACCCCCGCGACTATCTCCAGGCGCTGGCGGCGGCCTACGAGGCCGAAGAATCCCCGGCGGCCAAGGACGCCATGGCCCAAATCCTGATCAACTCACGCATGTGCGCCAAGGGCCATCGGCCGATCTGTCAGGACACGGGCTCGGTGGTGGTCTTTCTGAAGGTCGGCATGGCGGTGCGCTGGGAGACGCGGCTGAGCATCCAGGAACTGGTCGATGCCGGCGTGCGGCTGGCCTATCAGCACCCGGACAATGTGCTGCGCGCGTCCATCGTGTCCCCGCCGATCGGCGCCCGCAAGAACACCGGCGACAACACCCCGGCGGTGGTCCATGTTGAACTGGTGCCCGGCGATCAGGTGGAGGTGCGTCTCGCCGCCAAGGGCGGCGGGTCGGAGAACAAGTCCAAGTTCACCATCCTGAACCCGAGCGATAGTTTGGTGGACTGGGTACTCAAGACGGTCCCGACCATGGGCGCCGGCTGGTGCCCGCCGGGCATGCTCGGGATCGGCATCGGCGGCTCGGCCGAAAAGGCGATGTTGCTGGCCAAGGAGGCATTGCTGGGACACATCGATATCCAGGAACTCAAGGCCCGCGGCCCTGCAGACCCTATCGAGGAACTGCGCCTGGAACTCTATGAGAAGGTGAATGCGCTGGGGATCGGCGCTCAGGGGCTGGGCGGTCTGACCACGGTGCTGGATGTGAAGATCCTGAGCTTCCCCACGCATGCGGCCTCGCTGCCGGTGGCCATGATCCCCAACTGTGCCGCGACCCGGCATCTGGACTTCACGCTTGACGGCAGCGGTCCGGCTAAGCTTGAGCCGCCCCGCCTGGCCGACTGGCCGACCATCGCCTATGACGCGACCGCCGGTGCGCGCCGGGTGAATCTGGACACGGTGACGCGCGAGGACATCGCCGCCTGGCAGCCCGGCGAGCGCCTGCTGCTCTCCGGGCGGCTGCTGACCGGGCGCGACGCCGCCCACCAGCGCATGGCAGACCTGCTCAACAGCGGCGAGGGCCTGCCGGAGGGCGTGGACCTGCGTGGGCGCTTCATCTATTACGTGGGTCCGGTCGACCCGGTCGGCGACGAGGTGGTCGGCCCGGCCGGTCCGACCACGGCCACGCGTATGGACAAGTTCACCGAGCAGATGCTGAGCCAGACCGGACTGATCGGCATGATCGGCAAGGCCGAACGCGGACCCGCGGCGATCGAGGCGATCCGCCGCCACGGCGCCGTCTATCTGATGGCGGTGGGCGGGGCGGCCTATCTGGTCGCCAAGGCGATCAAGTCCTCGCGGCTGGTTGCCTTCGGTGATCTGGGGATGGAAGCGATCCGCGAGTTCGAGGTCGAAGACATGCCGGTGACGGTCGCGGTCGACAGCCGGGGCGAGTCGGTCCATACCACCGGCCCGGCGCACTGGCAAGCGCGCATCGGCAAGATCTCGGTGGCTGTCGCGGGCTAAGGCAACGTCTGAAGAACTTCCTATAGCCTTCGGACGTGATAACCGGACGTAGGGGCGGGTTTCAAACCCGCCCCTACACGAAGGTCTGTCCGAATATCAGGTGCGAACGCGATACCACGTCGGCTCGCCCTTCGGTGACCGGGGCGACTCGACTGGAGGCCGACGCTTTAGCGGGCGGCGCCGCGTCCGGCTAAAGCCTCGACCTCCTGTCTGTCGTGCGGGTACGAAGTTCTCCGGACTTCAATGAAGGCGATTTCCGGAAGATCCTGAATCAGGTGCAGGATCGGACAGAAATCGCTTCAGCATCTGAAATCGGCCGCAATCGAACGCGGATTGCGGCAACACAGTTTCACAGGAGCAACGGACCATGACCACCTACCCCGCCTTTCGCATCCATCACGACGCCGCCGGCCACCACGCCGGCCTTGAGGATCTGCCGAAGCCCACCCCCGCGGACGGCGAAGTGCTCATCCGGGTCCAGTATTCCGGGGTCAACTACAAGGACGCCCTGGCCGGCACCGGGCGCGGCAAGATTCTGCGCACCTTCCCGCTGGTCGGCGGAGCCGATGCCGCCGGCGTCGTGGAGCAGTCGGCTCATCCCTGCTATCAGCCGGGCGACGCCGTGATCGTCACCGGCTGGGGCCTCACCTTCGACCATGACGGCGGCTTCGCGGGTTCTCTCTGCTGTCCGGCGGAATGGCTGGTGCCGATGCCCACCGGGCTCGATACCCGCACCGCGATGATCCTGGGCACGGCCGGCTTTACGGCGGCACTGGCCGTGCACCGCATGTTGTGCAACGGGCAGGACCCGGCGCTGGGACCGGTGTTGGTCACCGGCGCCAGCGGCGGAGTCGGCTCCATGGCGGTGGCGATCCTTGCGCGGCTCGGCTTCCAGGTGACGGCCATCTCCGGCAAGCCGGAACTCGCCGAGTGGCTGCGGGGACTGGGCGCAACGCAGATCCTGCCGCGCGACGCACTGGCGGAAGCCCGGCGCCCGCTGGAACAGGCCCGCTGGGGCGGCGCGGTGGACAACGTTGGCGGTGAACTGCTGGCCCAAATCACGCGCACCGTCGTCCCCGGCGGCAACATCGCAAGTATCGGGCTGGTCGGCGGGCATGAACTCCATACCACCGTCATGCCCTTCATCCTGCGCGGGGTCAGCCTGCTGGGATGCAACTCGGTCGATGTGCCCTACCCGCTGCGCAAAACACTCTGGGAGCACCTGGCCGCTGACTGGCAACCGCGAAATCTGGAGGGGCTGGCGTCGGAGACGGTCGGGCTCAAAGACCTACCCGAGGTATTCGAACGGGTGCTCGCCGGGAAGACCCATGGGCGGGTGTTGGTGGCGATTGATAGCGTTCGCACCTGATATCCAGACAGACTTTCGTGTAGGGGCGGGTTTCAAACCCGCCCCTACGTCCGGTAATCACGTCCGAAGGCTCTAGCAGCCAGCTCAGGGCTCGATGCCCAGCGCACGCAAACGTTCGGCCAGACGTTCGGCCCGGTCGCGTTCCTGCTGCGCCCGCGCGGTCGCCTGTTCAGCACGAATCAACTCCTGCGCCGCCCGTGCGCTGGCCTCCTCGGCGCGAGCGTCTGCCTCCTCGGCGCGAGCGTCCGCCTCCTCGGCGCGAGCGTCCGCCTCATCAGCGCGAGCGTCCGCCTCATCAGCGCGAACGACCGCTTGTTCAGCCAAAGAAGCGGCCTGGCGCGCGCGCTGTGCCAGTTCCACTGAACTCAGAAACGGCTGCCCCTGGGGATCGAAAATCTCCAGGGTCTCGCCGGTCAGGGCGAAACGGATGCCGAGCCGCGGGCTGGTCCAGCCCCGGAGATGGGACATCCGGCGCAACCGCCCATCCTGGCGCAGCCAGACCTCGAGCGTGTTGGGAGATGGGTCGTAGACGTAGTATTCCTCGACCCCGAAGGTTTCGTAAAAGGCGAGCTTGTCGGCCATTTCCATCGCACTGTTGGCCGGCGAGAGCACCTCGAAGACGACCTGGGGGGCGATACCGCCCTCCTCCCATTGTTTGTAGGAACCGCGTCGACCCTTCGGCCGACCGATCGCGACCATCACATCCGGTGCCACCGGTCCGGAGATGCGGCGGTCGGGCACCGGGTACCAGAAAAGATCTCCGGCGATGAACACATCCGGGTCCCCGGCGAAGAGAATTTCAAGATTTTCCTTGATCTTGACCAACCACTCATACTGTTCGGTATTCTCCGCCATGGGCTGGCCGTCGCTCTCCGGATAGGGGTCATCGGGGTCGTAATGCGGGAGTGCCTTCATCGGTTGAGTCCTTCTCTGGGGTTAGCTCAGCCCATAGCATAGCGAAACCCCGAAGCCGATTTCCACCCGCGGGCTCCGGACTATGTTCAAGCATCAGCCCTGGCGATGATGGCCCCGACCTCCGCGTTGCGCATGTGGAGCATCAGCCGCTTGGTCGGCGACAGGGTACCGTAGCGATACCCCGGATGGGTGGCCTCGACCGTCAGCCCGGCCTGGCTGACCTTGTTCAACCAGGCGTGCAGCGAATGGAAACACACGCCGACCCCGGCGGTATTGGCGCCCAAACGCTGGGTGAAGGCCTTGAGTAAGCGGCTCGCGGTCAGGGTGTAGATCAGGCGCGACGGCAGATCGTCGATCAGCAGACCGGGGTAATAGTTCTCGAAAATCACCAGAATCCCGTCCGGCGCCAGCAGGTTGCGTGCATCGATGAGTCCCTGCAGTTGCAGCGCCTGGGTCTGCCGATAGGAATCAGCCACAAAATGGTGCAGGACCCAGTTGAAGAAGATGACGTCGAACCGGCGCTGCGGATCGAACGCGGCACCCTGAAAGGTGCCGCTCACCAGCGTTTTGGACGGGCGCGGCAGATTACGCTCGCGCAGCGTCTGGGAGGGCTCCACGATGACCCCTTCCGCCTGTGGGTAGGCATCGAGCACCCGATCGGTAAAGATGCCATTGCCGCCGCCGACATCCAGAAAGCGCGACGGCCGCGCCAGGCGCGGCTCCAGATGGGGCTCGATCAGCGCCCACAACTGGGGGATCACATACTCGACGTCAAAGGCCTCGGTCTGCTGGTCAGCCAGGAGCCTGGGCGGGGTGGTGGTGGTCTGCACGCGGGGCCTCCGATTGCGGTCTGGTGTTGGTACCCTGGTACAGGATCGACTAAAACGGAACTGATTTCCGCAAATGGACGCAAGAAAACGCAAAAAATCTGATAACAGGTTGATAAACAGATGTTTCGCCGCCGTTTCAGTGCGTCATTAAATCGCTAAATATCAATCTTTTACGCTGTAAGTCCGACAAAACGCTAGCCAGATCATCGGCCCGCAGATGAGCGATCGGTCGATCCGAGACGGACTCGGCAAGATCGCCAAAACGTGACCCAGATCACGGTTTGACGATCGCATCGAGTCTATACTGACAACGGTCTGTTTTCGACGCGTCGTGTTGACTTTTATAGCGTCTTTTTAGGTCTTGGTTCCTGACGTTCCGGCCACGTAGGTCCCCTGGAGACGCCTGACACCGCCAGTCGGAGTCGGAATCAGACAGCGCGGTCCTCCGGCATACAGCTTGGCGATTGGACCCGTCTGGGGCTTTCGGGCGGGGTTGGCGTTACAAACCTGTCGCTGACCGTCAGTATTGCCGACGCCTTGGCCGATACCGCCGTCGAGAAGGCCGTAGGCTATGTGACCATCGCGATCGTCGGAGGCCTGATCGCGGTCATTGCCTTGACCGGCGTGACGCTGGCCGCGAGTCCGTTGGCCTTCGTACTGGTGCCCGCCGGCATTTTGGGAGTTTTTTGCGGGCAGGATTGGATTAAGGAAAAGCTGCTGACGTTCGAGTTTGAAGGGGACGCCCTGGGGTGGCTTCAGAAGCTCTATGGTAGCGAAAAGCTTGAAGGAGCTCTGGTCAAGGGGGATCAGGAATGCCGCAAGACGGTCACTGACACCATCGAACAGGCGATGAAGGGCGTCCGGCTGCAATTCGACCGACTGATCGCCAAGGCCCGCGATGAGGTCCTGCGTCGCTACGGCCTGCTGGACAAGCTGTCCCGGCTGCCGGCCGGGCGCTGAGGATCGCGACCCGTCCAGGTCAGGCTGGGGAAATTGGGGACGGGGTCTGAGGTATCCCCACGAACCTGAGCAAGAACTCAGTGAGTTAGCGGAACCCCAGTGCCAGAGGCCCTGCTAGTTGTCTGCCGCTTCCGCATCCAACTGATTTAGAGAGATATTTCGTGGGGATACCTCGGGGTTTGTCCCTAATAACCCTAAGGTAAATATAATTGGTTACCGCTCGCTTCAACCATACAAAATCTATGAGACGCTTACCTTAGCGCAGGCATCGTCACACCTAAATCCACAGATGATGCCACGCACGTAGCGCTCGCTACCATCGCGCAGTGCGAGATTATCGTGAGCTGGAACTTCAAGCACATTGTGCATTTCCAAAAGATTCCTAAATACAATGCCGTGAATGTACTGCACGGATATCGCACCATCAATATTCACTCGCCATCGGAGGTAATCAGCTATGACCCGCCCTGAACCAAAGTGTATTCAATGGAAACGCCAAGGCGAAGAGATGGTTGCCGCGCAAACCGCTAATATGTCCCACGAGCAAGATGTGGAATTCTGGAGAAAAAAAACAGAGCGGCTGCGTGCGTGTCAGGTTCAGCAACGTCAGGCTGAGCATTTGGCATCGGGTGACAACACCGGCCAGGCTCAATTATGAACCCAAGATTTGCCTAACGAACGACCCAAGGGCGAGCGCAAATGGGTTTCGTATGAAGAGCAAGACCCGAACGACACCAACATTTATCTATAGTCGTTCAATCGCGGCAATAACAGCATTTCCGGCAGGCGATAGCAACGCCGGGAACCAGCCACGCCGCGCTCGCGCCCAAGTCACTCGCCCGCGACACCCCGGGCGATGATCGCCCGAATCTCGGCCTCCTGGGCCTCGATGGACGCGACCAGCGCAAACTGGATCAGGGCCTTGTGCAGGTTCTGACCAGGATAGGTGACTCGAAAATAGCGGTCGCGTTCCAGGTGATCGTTGAGAAAGCGTAGGCCCAGTTCGAAGGGCATGAGGCGGATGCTGTCGTAACACACCGCCACATCGGCGGCGGTGAGAAAGTCGCGCGTCTCCGCGAAGTAGGCACCGAGGATCTGCTCGCAGAGGTCCAGATCGAAACGCACCGCGCCGGTGTCACCGGACGGGCCGGACTCGCCGCCACGGTTGCAGCAGGAGCGCAGACAGTCGCCGAGATCATGCTGGATCAGACCGGGCTGGACCGTATCCAGGTCGATCAGCGCCAGCGCCCGACCGTCCACCCGGTGGAACAGGATGTTGTCGATCTTCGGATCGCCATGGGTGACCCGCAAGGGGATGCGGCCGTCGGCCAGGGCGTCCTCCAGCACCCAGGCCAAGGCGGCGCGGGCGTCGAGGAAGCTGGTGCAGGCGAGCACCGAAGCGTCGTCGGCGGCCCAGGTGGCCTGCCCCCGTAGGGCCACGTGGCGGAACATATAATCGGGTGTCTGGTGAAAACCGGGCAGGGTGAACTCCAGGCGGTCCGTGGCTAAATCCTGGGTCAAACGATGAAAGCGCCCCAGGGCGCGGCCGACTTGAGCGGCCTGCGCCGCGGTGCCGATCCGCTCCAGGGTGACCGCATCCGCAATCAGTTCCATCAGCCGCCAGAGATCGCCCGCGGCTGTGCGCAGGTAGGGCCGGCCGTCAGCGGCGGGGATCAGCGCCGGCACCCGCAACCCATCCGTGCCCGCGGTATGGGCGGCGAGTACGGACAGATTGGTCATGATCCGCTCGGCGCGGGGGAAGACCCGCTGGTTGACGCGCTGGAGCACGTAGCGGCCGCTGTCGGTCGTCACCGCGAAAGTGTCGTTGATCAGCCCCTTGCCTAGGGGCAGGATCGGACCGATCGGAGCGCCGACGGTGAAGCCCGCGATGATCTCGCTGAGCTCCGGCCCGGCCGGTGAGTCCGGAACAGGGACTCCATTGATGTCGTCCGTAGTGCCCATGGTCATGGACCCGAATGAGGCCGCAGCGTCAGGGTCTCCCCGCGCTGGATCAGTTCCAGTTGTTTCAGATAACTCATCCCCAGCAGTACCTCATCGCCAATCATATTGGGAAGCACGCTGGCGCGTACGTTACGGGCAACGATGCCGCCAAGGTCGACGGTCGCCAGGCGTGTGCTCCAGGTCTCGACGCGGCCGTTGGCGGTCTGGCTGACACCGCCGGGGCGCAGCACCAGACCCAACCGCCGGGCCAGCGACAGCGGCAGGGCCACGTCGGTGGCACCGGTATCCACCAGGAACACGACGGGCTGACCATTGATCCGTCCGCCGGCCAGGTAATGACCGGCCCGGTTGCGCCGCAGCACGACCTGAAGCACGCCCGCCTGCCCCGCCCCTGCAACCGGATCGGGGTTAGGGTTGCGCTGACGCTCGATGACCCCGTTGAAGAACAGGACCAGGAGCGCCAAGCCCAGGAACCAGGCCGCGAACAGCATGGCACGACCCAGCCGCGAGGGGCTGTCGTCGCCGTTCAGCGTCGGGTCTCTCACGCGGCTGAAGGCCGACTCAGCGGTCCGCGGCCTCGCCTTGTTCAGCCGTCCGCTGGAACTGCCCGCGGTAGTACGAAGCGACGCTGCGCCCGTTGGCGATCACGTCATAGACTTTCCAGGCCTGACCCGCCTGACCGGACTGATACATGCGAAACTCCAACCGCGATGGAGAGGCGCCCGGTCGTGCGATCCCGACGTTCACGCTCACCGCGCCGCGGGCACCCATCCGCGGGCGCAGCATCCGCACCTGCTGCCCCTGATAGCCGGCCAGTTGACCGCCCAGGGCGGTGAGGAAACTGGACTCGATGCGGCCGGCCAGGGCCTTGCGCTCCTGCGCGCTCAACCGGGCATAACCGGGGCCGGCGGCCCACTTCGCCATAGAGTCGAAATCGAAGTAAGGCGCGATCTCGCGGTCGAGAAAGGCGGCGACCTGAAGTTTGTTCGGCAGTTCCGGCTGACCCAAGAAGGCACGCAGCTTGTCGATCCCCTCCTTGAGCGTGAGCGTGGCCTCCATGAGCGGACCCCTGACCCGTTCGGTCGGAGGGCGCTGACCGGGTGCCGACTGTTGAGATCCGGGAGCCGACCAGGAGGGCGGGGCAACCCCGGGGACCTGTGCAGCCAGGCCGCCGGCCAGACCAAGCAAAAGGACGGGCGCGAGCCGGTATCGATGCTTCATAGGTAACCTCAGTTTTCTGATGTTGCGGGCGTGCCTCAGGGATAGGTTGGGAGGGTGCCAATGACGCACGCGAATTGCAATCCTGAATGGCGCTGATCCAGCGGCACGCCACGGCCGCGCAGAAAAGAAACTGGATCAGTAGAAACCGATCTCCGCGATCCAGATTTCGAAAACTGTGACCCGGCCGATGGCAACGACGCCGAGGCGCCGCAGGCGGGACCGGTCGAGCGGCACGGCCACCCGGTAGGGAACGAACGCGGTGAAAGGTAACCGCAGTTCCTGCCGGACGGGCGGCGCGGAAAACCCCGCCCGATACGACTGCCAGGGAAGGTCGGTGTCCGCGGACTTGAGGTGCAGGCCGTAGGTTTGATCATCGCCCTGCACCAGTATCCGCACACCGCTGTATGCGCTCGCATCGAACAGGCCCGCTGGTGCCAGTGCCAGATTCGCCTGCACAAAGCCGCCGTTGTTTTCCAGGCTCAGCTCACCGGTCAGCCCGAGGGCGGATCGACCGTCACGCGGCGCGCGCACCAACTGGCCCCGCGATACCCCGCCCATCACCTGATCGGTGATCAATCGCCAGGGAGTACCAAGTCGGGAGAGCGTACCCGCGCCGCGAAAGTCATCGATCAGGCCGGCATCGCCCCCGATGCCGATGCCGGCCATCATCAAGCCGGCCGGTCGTCATCCGCGGGCCCGAGACACTGCTCGGACTCATACCACATCACATTGATGACGCCGAAGGCCAAAGCCAACAGGACGCCGAGCAGCCAGGCGAAGTACCACATGGATGTTTCTCCGGTCGATTCTTCAGTAGGCCAGGTGGTCTTGTGCTTTGATCTCGGCCACCGTCACCCGCCGCCACATTTTGGTGTATGTCCACGCGGTATACATGAGGATCAGCGGCACGAAAATCATCGCCGCCCAGAACATGACCGTCAGCGTCAAATGACTGGACACGGCGTCCCAGGCGATCAGACTGGAGTTCGGGTTGGTGCTGGAGGGCATGATGAAGGGAAACATGGTCACTCCCGCGGTCATGATGACCCCGGTCAAACCCAGGCTGCTGACCGCGAGCCCCAGACCGGGCCGATCTTTCATCGACAGCAGGACAGCCCCACCCAACCCGGCGAATCCCAGGAGCGGAAAGAGCAGGGTCCAGGGATGCTGCCGGTAGTTGGCGAGCCAGGCCCAGGACTCTTGCACGACTTCCTTGGTCAGCGGATTGGGGGTCGCGCCCGGTTCGGGCATGGAAACCACCCGGAAACCGTCGATCCCGAGACTCAACCAGACACCGGCCAGAGCAAAGGCGGCGATCGTCAGGATGCCGGTCCGCTTGGCCCAGACTTTGGCCCGGCCGACGATCGGCTCCTCGGTGCGCAGTTGCAGCCAGATCGCGCCATGCATGGTCAACATCCCGAGGCTGATCATCCCGGCGAGCAGGGCGAAGGGGTTCAGCAGGCCAAAGAAGCTGCCGGTGTACCAGGGCCGCAGGAACTCATCCAGGTGGAACGGCACGCCCTGGAGCAGGTTGCCGAAGGCGATGCCGAACACCAGGGCGGGCACCGCCCCGCCCACGAAGAGTCCCCAGTCCCAGGCGCTGCGCCAGGTCGGATTCTCGATCTTGCTGCGGTAGTCGAAGCCGACCGGCCGGAAGAATAAGGCGAACAACGCCAATAGCATGGCGAAATAGAAGCCGGAGAACGCGCTGGCATAGACCAGCGGCCAGGCGGCGAAGATCGCCCCGCCGGCGGTGATCAGCCACACCTGATTGCCGTCCCAGTGCGGCCCCACGGTGTTGATGATGACCCGCCGCTCCAGGTCAGTCTTGCCCAGGAAGGGCAGCAAAGTGCCGACCCCCATGTCCATCCCATCGGTCACGGCAAAACCGATGAGCAGGACGCCCACCAGTATCCACCAGACGAACTTCAACGTTTCGTAGTCAAGGATCATGATGGCGTGTCCTCTACGGCGCTTGATCGTGCGGTGCGGTAGCCGGGGTGGCACCGCCGCCATGGGCCGCCGGCGATTCCTGGCGGCACTCGTGATGGTACTTACCGGTGTGCAGGGAACTCGGTCCCATGCGCCCGAACTTGAACATCAGGAACATCTCGATGAGGAACAGAATGCTGTAGAAGACGATGAAGCCCGTGAGGCTGATCCGCAGGTCGGTCGCGGTCAGGCTGGAGGCGGCGATGCCGGTCGGCAGCACCTCACCGATCGCCCAGGGCTGACGGCCGAACTCGGCGACGAACCAGCCGGTTTCGGCCGCGAGCCAGGGCACCGGGATGCTGAAGACGAACAGCCAGAGCAGGAAGCGCCGATCCTGAATCACGCGACGGGCGTTGAAATAGAAACCCAGAACGATCAGCAGCAACATCCAGACCCCGGCCCCCACCATCACCCGGAAGGCCCAGAACACGGGCGCGACCTCCGGGATCGAGTCCTTGGCCGCCTGCTTGATCTGCTCCTCGGTGGCGGTGGCGGGGTTCTCGGTGTAGCGCTTGAGCAGCAGGCCGTAGCCCAGATCCGCCTTGTGGTCCTCGAAGCTAGCCCGGTTGCCGGGGGTGTCCTCGCCATTGCGCAACCGCTGGAGATATTCATAAGCGATCATGCCGCTGCGGATGCGCACCTCGTGCTCGCGCATCAGATCCTTCAGACCAACGACTTGCGTGTCCAGCGACCGGGTGGCGATCAGCCCCAGCAGATAGGGAATCTTGACCGCATCGTGGGTTTCTTCATCGGCGTTGCTCGGGAAGCCGTACGCGGTGAAAGCGGCCGGTGCCGGTTCGGTCTCCCATTCCGCCTCGATGGCGGCGAGCTTGACCCGCTGGACATCACCCACCTCGTAGCCGGATTCGTCTCCCAGCAGGATGACCGAGAGGATGGACGCCAGCCCGAAGCCGACGGCGACCGAGAAGGACCGCTTGGCGAAGGCCAGGTCGCGACCCTTGAGCATGTACCAGGCGCTGATGCCGAGCACGAACATGGAGGCGGTGACATAGCCGGCCGCCACCGTATGGACGAACTTGACCTGTGCCACCGGGTTCAGCAGCAGTTCGGTGAAGCTGGTCATCTCCATGCGCATGGTCTCGTAACTGAACTCGGAACCCACCGGGTTCTGCATCCAGCCGTTGGCGATCAGGATCCACAGCGCCGAGAGGTTCGAGGCCAGCGCGGTGAGGAAGGTCACCGTGAGATGCTGGAGCTTGCTGAGCCGCTCCCAGCCGAGGAAGAACAACCCGATGAAGGTCGACTCCAGGAAGAAGGCCATCAGCCCCTCAATGGCCAGCGGCGCCCCGAAGACATCGCCGACATAGTGGCTGTAATAGGCCCAGTTCGTGCCGAACTGGAACTCCATGGTCAGCCCGGTGGTGACACCCAGCGCGAAGTTGATGCCGAACAGCTTGCCCCAGAACTTGGTCATGTCCCGGTAGATCTCGCGCCCGGTCATGACATAGACCGTCTCCATGATCACCAGGATCCAGGCGAGACCCAGGGTCAAGGGCACAAACAGAAAGTGGTACATCGCGGTGGCGGCGAACTGCCAGCGCGAGAGTTCGATCATGGTGCTGTCGAGCATGGCGGATGTCCCGAGGGTCGAGGCCAATGGTCAGCGAAACCGGCGGTGGTGCCGGCAGGTCCGCGCGTACGCCGGGCGCCACGGATGGCCGGACAGCGTCGCGCGATCAGGTTCCCCAGCCTACCCGTAATCCAGGAAAGTCGACATGGCGATTACGCTGATACCCTGATAAGTGGGGTTGATGCGCGCGCCAACAGCATCGACGGGCGCAGCAGTGCAGTTGGATCAGGGCTCCTGGATTTGCACGCGTTCCGGACCATGATCATGGTCATGGGGTAAGGCCGCGGCGAGCGGCACTCCGGCCGCGACCCGCGCGACCGCCGGCAGCGGATCGGACTCACTGGTCGCGTGGACGGTAATGCCATGGCGGCCCATCCGCTGCACGAAGCCCTGCCCTGCTCCCTGGGTCACCAGCGCCGCGAGCCCCAAATGGAACAGCGGGTGATCCTCGCCGTGATACGCGTGGACGGACATTTCTTTCGGCAGATCGAGCCGCTCCAGTTCCACGGGGTCAGGCCCACCGTCCGTCTCGTAGATCAGGAAGCGGCGCGCCTTGCCGGCGTGGCCGGTGATGGTCTTGAAGTTCTGGCTGGTCACGGCGATACGCATGGGGTCGCTCCGGAGGGGGTTGATTCGTAGCTTGAGGATTGGTTACCGGACCTGGGATCGGGGTTATAGCCTTCGGACGTAATAACCGGACGTAGGAGCGGGTTTCAAACCCGCCCCTACTACACGAAGGTCTGTCTGGATATCAGGTGCGAACGCTATAACACCCGCCCCGATACCAGGGGGCTGCCGGGATCTCGGGCAAAGGCGAGCGGGGTTCAAGATCACACAGCCCCCTGGCCCAGTCCTCAACGACGCCATTGGCGACCGGCATGGGAGCCTCCATGAAGGTCACCAGGAAGCCATGCTCTGTTTCGGCGACGCCGATGGAACGTGGACGCACCGCCAACACCTCAGGTTCCGGCAGGGCGATGCCGAAACAGTAGACAACATTCTTGGCGGCGCGGATGCCCTCGCCGATGCGTCCCTCGCCTAAGGCGCTGGTGTGCGCGAAGTGGTCGAACTCGGCGATGAAAACCGCGCAGGGGTGCGCTTCGATCCGTGCCCGAAAATAGGCGCAGATGGCATCGACCGATTGCAGGGTCGTCTCCTCGCGACCGAACTTCAAGACAAAAACCGGAAACGTCTCTTGCCGCACGGTCTGTTGCAAGACTGTAACTCCTGATGATCAGTCACCGGGACCCCCCGCCGTGCGCGACACTAACGGTCGCCGCGATGGGAGGTCACTCAATGACTCAGGTTAAGCAGCGGCAGCGATGATCACATTAACAAAGGTCAATGCCCTGGTCGGGCCGGGCCGCCTCAGTCTTCGGCGATGCGGGTGAGATTCGGTACATCCAGCAGGAACAGGTTCGGTGCGGTTTCCACCAGCAAGCTCTGACGCTTGAACTCCGCGATGGTCCGGCTCGCCGTCTCGGTGGTGACGCCGAGCATGGCGCCCATGTCCTCGCGGCCGAACAGATAGCACTCACTGGACTCGCGGTCGCGCACCAGGCGCAGCAACAGCCGCGCAACCCGCTGCCGCGCCGATCCGGTGGACAGCTCGGTCAGCCAGGCATCGGCCTCGGTCAGGGCGCGCTGCCAACGCGCCATCAGCTCCCGGTGCAGCGCCGGGTTGTCCTGTCCGAGATCACGCACCAGTCGGGCCGGAAAACGGCACACCTCGGTCGGGTGCAGGGCCACGGCCTCGTGCTGATAACGCTCATCGAGCAGCGCCTCGAGCCCCAGAACGTCGGTCGTGCGGACAATACGCACGATGCGCTGGCTGCCGTCGGGCAGGTACTGGACCAGTTTCAGCGAGCCGCTGCGTACGGTGAACAGACATTCGGCCCGATCCCCGGCGTGATACAGCACGTTACCGGGTTTGAGCGTATACTGATCAATGGGTTCGTGGATTTGCTCAAACGCCTGCTCCTGCAGACCGGCGAACAGCACCGAGGTCCGCAGCGAGCAGTTGCGGCAGTCGGCCTCGCCGGACCAGGCCTCGCGCAATGTAACACTCTTGACCATTGGCCTCGTGCAACTCCTCTGTTCATTCGCCGGTCAGGGCTGCGGTATCGGCGACCGCGCCGCGCGCGATTTCAAGGTCCTCACGGCAACTCCTGCTGCCATCACCAATCGGTACGCTTCCCGGTATGATCGATGCTGAGATCTTTGGCACCTCCCTCGGAACTCGCCGCCGCGGCCGTGATTTTGAATTCGTTAGCTTTGATCGTGGTCAGGGAAATCGTGTAGTACGCCTCGGCCCCGTCGATGGGCGACTTGGTAAACGGCAAAACCGTGTCCGTGCCGGTGGTAACGCAGGGCTTTTTGTTATAGCAGCCGTTCTCGGTGTAGAGCCGCTCCATGTACTGAGCGGCCTGCATCAGCACCGCCTGCGCATCGCCACGCCGGGTCTTGCGGACCTGGGACTGATAGGACGGATAGGCAATGGCGGCCAGGATGGACACGATGCCGACGACGGTCAGCAGTTCGATCAGGGTGAACCCTGGCCGGAACCGAGCCCGACCGAACGGCCGTGGCCGATGTAACTGGACGGAAGGTGACGACAACATGCAAAGATCCTCTGTACCCGACGTGCCTCACCAATAGGGTAGCATGATCAGCGGGCTGTGTCCGGACCGCGAACAAGCTTTTCACGCGGCCCGCGCATGTCGGAGTTTGAAGCTTAACATAAGAGTCGGCGGTCCGGTGGGAGCGGCGTTCCGCCGCAACGGGGCTGGACGCATCGCCGCGGCACGCCGCTCCCACGGGGGACGGTCATCCTCCAATTCCAAGCGGGTCGGGGCAACCCGGTAGCCGCTTAGCCGGTCAGCGCCGCGAACACCGCAGGCAGCCGCTCGGGGAGTCGCTCCACCTGATCGACGATCGAGTAATTGTTCTCGCCGAAGATGCGCGCTACGTAACGATCGGCCTGAGGATCCAGGGTCAGACAGTAGGTGTGAACACCTTGCATACGCAGATCCTCGACCGCTTTCTTGGCGTCATGGCGCAAGGTTTGGGGATCGCGCTCATCGATATCGGCCGGTTCCCCGTCGGTGATGACCAGCACCAGCCGCTTGCTCGCCGACTGCCGAGTCAGATGCCAGCCGGCATGGCGCAGGGCCGCGCCCATGCGGGTCGACAGCCCACCCTTCATACCGGCCATCCGCGACTTGGGTCCGTCGTCATAGGGCTGGTCGAAGTCCTTGAACCGAAAATACTGCACGTCGTGACGGCCGTCGGAGGCGAACCCATGGACGGCGAAGGTGTCGCCGATGGAGTCGATAGCCCAGGCCAGCAGCCCGGTCGCCTCGCGGGTCAAGCTCAGAATACTCGGGGTGTGCGCATACGTCGGGTCGGATTTGTCGAGACCGCCGATTTTCTCGTTCGTGGACTCCGACAGGTCCATCAGGACGACCAGCGCGAGGTCACGGACATGACGGTTGATCCGGATGTTGATCCGCGGATCGGGCATGACTCCACGGCGGATGTCGATCATCGCCCGCACGGCCGCGCTCAGGTCCAGCTCCTCCCCTTCCTCATAGCCGCGCCGCCGCACGATCCCTTGCGGCTGCAGCGCATCGATGAGGTGGCGGATGCGGCTGGCCACCGGCTTGTACTTGGTGAGGATATCGTCCATCACCTGCGGATCGGCGCGACCTTGACGGCGCTCGATGACCGTCACCCAGTCCGGACGGTAAAGTTGGGCGTGGTAATCCCACTCGTGGTAATAAAAGGGCTCGGAAACCGGCTCCTTGCCTTCCAGCGCATTGAACGACACCCCATGATCTTCATAGGGAAAAAACTCCGTGGAGCAGACCCAGACCTCTTGCGCATCATCTCCCGCGGTGTCCACGTCCACCGCATTGGCTAGTTCCATGGCGGAAACCTGACGGCGCACCTGCTGCCGGCTGGCCGGCAGATAGTCGATGCCGTGAGACAAAAACCGGTTTTCATCGAAGGCCCAGCAATAGCGATTATCGTCCCGATAAGGAATCGGCAAATTTTCCAAAACGCGCAGGTTAGGCAAATGACACTGGGCGACCGCCCGGTTATAGAAGTCGATGCCGGCATCCCAACTGATCCGGTTATCGTCGCCGCGCCGCGCGCAGGCGTCATGAAACGCGGCGGCCGTTTCATTGATCATGGCCAATGCGTCCTGATAGTCCGGATCGAGCAGTGCCTGCGCCACGCGCATCATGAGATCCACCATCGGATGCAGCTCGACCGCTTCGTCCTTGGCCGTCAGCGGCGCGGTCATGAGGCCGAGCCAGAGCTTACGCAGCCCGGGGAAGGCGCAAATGGCGCGCGACTCCACCCGCGCGTCCTCGAACAGTTCGATGAACCGCATCTGGGCCGGGGTCAACTGCTCCGCGCTGAGCGGGGCCGTCGTATAGACCAGGTGCGCGGCACAATGGGCCGCGGCGGCACGGTAGACCTCGATACCGGAAATGCCGCGGAAACTGTCGAATGCGTCCGGCAGGTGGATCTGGAAATCCTCGATGAAGGGCCGCAAGCCCAGCCGCGACTCGTAATCACCGGAGGTCGGACGCATAAAAAAGGCGCGCGCCCACAGTGCCCGCAGATAAAAATTCAGCTTGCGCTGATTGTCCACGAACAGCGTGCCACGCCGCTCCTTCTGGAGCACTGCGCGGGAGGGCTCGGTCCGCAGTCCGAAATAGGCCAATTGGCTATCCAGATCGCGGGCATGGGCCTGGGCACCCCACATGGCCCAGCGGCGCAGACCACCAAGCGTGAGCTTACCAAGCAACTCGTCCATGTTCTCCATCATCGGCCGCAATCCCCGCGGCGCCTTGCCGGCCAATTGATGCAACAGGTTGAGATAACCCCGCACGAGTTGCGCGTCACCCAACCGGCTCGCGGCCAACGGCATGTTCGCCATGATCAGCGTGATGACGGTACCGGAGGTGTGGGAGGCCAACTTCATCAAGGCCCCCACCAGATCCGGGGTGATATCCTCGCCAACCTCCTTGACCACCGCCGGCAGGTGTTGGACATAGGTCAGGATCAGATCCTCCCCCTTGTTCAGACTGCACAATGCCTTCATGCCGGTCAGGTAATGGACGAGTCCCTGAGCGGACATGACCCGCGCGGCCTCGTGATAACTCGCCTCCAGCGCCTGCTTGTGCGGGTGCTCCGGATCGGTTTTCAGACAGGCGACGTAGTCGGAGAAGTCAATGGTCATGCCGGGATCCTCCAGCGGTCTCCTAAAAGAAGGTACCGACCGCCGCGTCCAGCGTATCGCGCATATCCGGATCATCGGTGAGCGGACGCACCAGGGCCATACGGCAGGCGGACTGGGGATCGACGCCTTTGCCGATGAGCTGAGCGGCATAGACCAAGAGGCGGGTCGACATCCCCTCATCCAGTCCATGCCCCTTGAGGTTGCGGCTGCGTTGCGCGATCTGCACCAATTTCTCCGCCACCTGGCTGTCCACCAGGCCCTCGTGGGTCACGATCTCGGCTTCGATCTCCGCGCTGGGGTAGTCGAAGTCCAGGGCGCCGAAACGCTGCTTCGTGGATTGCTTCAAATCCTTCATCAGGCTTTGGTAGCCCGGGTTGTAGGAAATCACGATCTGAAAATCCGGGTGCGCATTGACCAGCTCACCCTTCTTCTCCAGCGGCAAATTGCGGCGGTGATCGGTGAGCGGATGGATGACCACCGTGGTGTCCTGGCGGGCTTCGACCACTTCGTCCAGATAACAGATGGCACCGATCCGCGCCGCGACCGTTAGCGGACCGTCCTGCCATTTGGTGCCATTGATGTCGAGCAGAAAGCGCCCAACCAGGTCGGAGGCGGTCATGTCCTCGTTGCAGGCAACCGTGATCAGCGGCTTCTTCAGCCGCCAGGCCATGTACTCCACGAAGCGGGATTTACCGCAGCCGGTCGGCCCCTTGAGCATCACCGGCATCCGTGCCGCATAGGCGGCCTCGTACAACGCCACCTCGTTGGTCACCGGGCGGTAGTAGGGTTCGGTCCTGATTAGGTATTGTTCGCGGTCGACTTCACTCATCGCTCTTGCCCTGGTTCTAATGACTTCCTCCGGCTCCCACGCTCCAGCTTGGGAGCAAAGGCCCCTGCCCCGCCGGACGAAACAGGAGCCCTCGCTGCTGCCTGTAGGCGATTTTCGCGTGAGCGAAAAACGACTACACCGGCTTGCCGCGATAAATGACCATGGCCGCCCCCTGGGACTGGGCATAGTTGTCGTAGCCGACCAGCCGCACATGATTATTGGGGTGGGCCTTATGGCAGGCCGCGGCTTCCTGGAGAATGCGGTCGGCGTCGGTCTCGCCGAACATCGGCAGCTTCCACATATACCAGTAGTGGTCGAAGGCGTTTTCCGGCTCGGTGTGCTCGATCGCCGGGTTCCAGCCCTTGCGGACCAGATATTCCACCTGCTTGCGGATGCCCTCCGGCTCCATGGGCGGCAGATAAGAGAAGGTCTCGAACTTGCGGCTGTTGACGTCTTCGAGACTGGAACGGTAGTCCTGCATGTCGCTCATTAGAAATTTCCTCGGATTCGGGTTGTTCGGAGTTCGGCCGGAATTCAGGGTGCGGCGGCAAGCGGCCGGCACCACGTGCCGGCGGCTGACCGCTAGTGTCGACGGCTCACTTATGCGCGACGTCGAGTTTGTCGACCGTGTCGAACTCGAACTTGATTTCTTTCCAGGTCTCCATGGCGACCTTGAGTTCGGGGCTATGCTTCGCCGCCTTGGTCAGCACGTCCTTGCCTTCCTTCTCGATGGCGATGCCCTCGTTGCGCGCCTGGACACAGGCTTCCAAAGCGACCCGGTTGGCCGCCGCGCCGGCCGCGTTACCCCAGGGGTGGCCCAGGGTGCCGCCGCCGAACTGAAGGCAGGCGTCGTCGCCGAAGATGTTCACCAGCGCGGGCATGTGCCAGACGTGGATACCGCCGGAGGCCACCGGGAAGACGCCAGGCATGGAGCCCCAGTCCTGATCGAAGAAGATGCCGCGGCTGCGGTCCTCCTTGATGAACTTGTCGCGCATGATGTCGATCCAGCCGAGGGTGGCCTCGCGATCTCCCTCCAGCTTGCCGACCACGGTGCCGGAGTGCAGGTGATCTCCCCCGGACAGGCGCAGGATCTTGGCCAGCACCCGGAAGTGAATGCCATGGTGCGGGTTGCGGTCGAGCACGGCGTGCATGGCGCGGTGGATGTGCAGCAGGATGCCGTTATCACGACACCAGTTGGCCAGACCCGTGTTGGCGCAGAAGCCGCCGGTTATGTAGTCGTGCATGATGATCGGCGCGCCGATCTCCTTGGCGTGCTCGGCGCGCTTGTACATCTCTTCCGGGGTCGGCGCGGTGACGTTCAGATAGTGCCCTTTGCGCTCGCCGGTCTCCCGCTCGGCCTTGTCGATGGCGTCCATCACGAAATCGAAGCGTTGACGCCAGCGCATGAAGGGTTGTGAGTTGACGTTCTCGTCGTCCTTGGTCAGGTCCAGCCCACCGCGCAGGCACTCGTAGACCGCCCGACCATAGTTCTTGGCCGACAGACCGAGCTTGGGCTTGATGGTACAACCCAGGAGCGGCCGGCCGTACTTATTGAGCATGTCGCGCTCGACCTGAATGCCGTGGGGCGGGCCGCCGCAGGTCATGACATAGGCGATGGGGAAGCGCACGTCTTCCAGGCGCAAGGCGCGGACCGCCTTGAAACCGAACACGTTACCGACCAACGAGGTGAAGACGTTGACGACCGAACCTTCCTCGAACAGGTCGATCGGGTAGGCGATGAACGCGTAGTAGCAGGAATCGTCGCCGGGCACGTCTTCGATGGCGTAAGCGCGGCCTTTATAGTAATCCAGGTCGGTCAGCAGGTCGGTCCAGACGGTGGTCCAGGTGCCGGTCGACGACTCTGCGGCCACCGCGGCGGCAGCCTCCTCACGCGGCACACCCGGCTGCGGGGTGATTTTGAAGCACGCCAGGATATCGGTGTCCTTGGGAGTGTAGTCCGGCATCCAGTAGGTCTCGCGGTACTCTTTTACGCCCGCGCTGTAACTCTTCGCCATGTTCAGTCCTCGTGGGATGTCATCTTAAAGTGGCAGCAGCCGCCCCGCGCGGGTCGACCACCACCTTCAAACCGACAAGGGTTGACGCAAATAACCAGCCAAGCTTGTCTGGGGACTAGTTTAGCGATCCGATAAATAAAGAAAACTCAGTATTTTTGATATGCCCCATAAGAAAAAGCTTATATATGGTCGGGATGTCGTCCGGAATCGCTCGATCGACTGCTCGATCAATTCAGGGACTCCAGCGAGACCGCATACACCGGATCGGCGACGAAGGGCTCTGCTGCCGACGGATCAACCGTGATCCAGACGCCGCCAACCACGGGCGATCCGGGCACCTCGATCCGCACCAAGCGCTCGAAGGGCGTCCCGCGCACCGGGTCGATCAGCGGCCGGTCATGCCGCCAGCGGTGGGTGTCGCCATGCAGCACCAGCACCGGACCGGCGAAGCGCGCCATCGCGGCGACGAGTTGCTGCTTGAAGCCGCGAAAACCCGGCGGCCCCTGCCCCCGATCGAACTGCGGATTCGCCTGCATCATCAGCACCAGGGCCTGCACATTTCTGGCCTTAGCGGACCCCAGAACCTGATTCAGGAAGACCGTGTTCGCTGCCTTGCGCGCCGCGAACTCATCCGCGGCGGCGGGATCATTGTCGCTGAACCCATTATTGCTGCCAACAATATGTAAGGACACAAAGGCCACGACGCCGATCTGAAAGGCGTAGATTTCCGGAAACGCATCCGCCGGAACCGCGCCGAGGGCGGCCAGCCGCAAGACCGTTGGATCACCGAAGAACACCTCACGGACCCGCGCCAACCGCACCCGCGGATCCAGGCCCCCGGCGGCAGGACGATGGCAGTCGGTCCACTCGTTATCTCCGGGTGTGTAGGCGACCGGAACCGGCAGCGCTCGGAAGATCCCGGCGATTTCGTGCAGGTTGGCGTCGGTACAAGGGGTGCTGCCGGCTTTGATGTCACCGACATGGGCGATGAAGGGCGGATGCTGGGCCGCGGCAGCGTTCAGGAGCGCCTGCAAGGGGCCGACTTCCGATTGGCCGTAGGGCAGGTCGCCAACGGCAAAGAACCGCACCGGCGGCGGTCGGCCGGGCGCGCCGACGCGTGACCCGTGCGCGGCGCCCTCGCCGTCCGCCGCCGCAGGGCCCGCAAGCAGAAAGAAACCGATCGCCACGGCACGGGCGACGGCGCCGATGCCCCTAAAACGCGCGGTCGCCGTTACGGCCTCAGTGATTTTGGCCATCTAGGCACCTCGCTCACCGGGCAAGCATGCGGTGAGGAGAAGGATACCCGGACTTGTCGACAGGGGCAATTCCCGGGCAACGGAGACGATGCGTCGGGCCGATCAGCGCAACGGCAGGCACCGAGACCGCGATCCCGGCTAGAATGACCAGTATGAACGACTTGAATCCCACACCTTACGCCGATCTCAGTCCGGATGTGATTCTGGATGCCGTGGAGTCCATCGGTCTGCCCCCCGACGGCCACCTGCTGGCGCTCAACAGCTATGAGAACCGGGTCTATCAGGTCGGCGTTGACGAGGCCGAACCGGTGATCGCCAAGTTCTACCGGCCGGATCGCTGGAGCGATGCCGCCATCTTGGAGGAGCACGCCTTCACCCTGGATTTGGCCGACGCGGAAATCCCGGCAGTCCCGCCCTTTGCGACCCTGGGCCGGACCCTGCACGCGCACCGCGGCTACCGCTTCAGTTTGAGCTTGCGCTACGGCGGCCGTTCACCGGAATTGGACGACGCGCGGGTCCTGGAGTGGATCGGCCGACTGATCGGCCGCATCCATGCCATCGGCGCGGTCAGCCCCTTCGCGCATCGCCCGTGCCTGGACATCGCCTCCTTCGGCACCGGCCCGCGGGATCTGCTGCTCGCCGGCGGCTGGATCCCGCGCGACCTGCTCCCGGCCTATGAATCCGTCGTCGAGATGGCACTGGTCGGCGTGCACGCCTGCTTCGCGCGAGCGGGCGACTTCGCCATGATCCGGCTGCACGGCGACTGTCACCGCGGGAATCTGCTGTGGACCGACGCCGGTCCGCACTTCGTCGATTTCGACGATGCCCGCATGGGTCCCGCGGTGCAGGACCTGTGGATGCTGCTCGCCGGGGACCGCGTCGACATGAGCCGCCAGTTGGCGGACGTGCTGGCCGGCTACGAAGACTTTCAGGAGTTCGACCATCGTGAACTGCACCTGATCGAGGCCCTGCGCACCCTGCGCCAGATCCACTATGCCGCCTGGCTCGCCACCCGCTGGGAAGACCCGGCCTTCCCCGCCGCCTTCCCCTGGTTCAACACCCAGCACTACTGGCAGGATCACATCCTGGCCCTGCGCGAGCAGATCGCCGCGATGGAGGAAGGCCCGCTGTGGTCAGCCTGAGCATCCTCAGATCAGCATGCCGCGAATGAACGAAACGGATGCGCAACAACCCATGACAAGAGCGGCAGCGGCGGGGTATGGCGCATTCCACCCTCATTCGATGGCGCCAAGCGCAGACCCTTGCCGAGGTTTACCGTTCTTTGGCCGGATGAGGTCGTCGGTCTCGATCGTTTTTTTGGCAATCTGGCTGACTCCCTGCTGCGAGTATTGGTGCCGGGCGGGCATCTGCTGATTGCCTCAAATCCGCTGCTCTCGACCCTGACCTTTCATGCCATACAGCGCTCGGGGTTTGAAAAACGTGGAGAGATCATCCGCCTGGTACAGACACTGCGGGGCGGTGATCGCCCGAAAGGCGCGGAGGACGAATTCCCCGAGGTCTGTATGATGGCCCGCTCCTGCTGGGAACCCTGGGGTGTTTTCCGCAAACCATTCTCGGGTACCGCCGCCGAGAATCTGCGACAGTGGGGTGCCGGGGGACTGCGGCGGATTTCCGGGGACGAGCCGTTCAAAGACGTGATCGTCTGCTCACCCACGCGCGGACGCGAGCGCGAGATCGCGCCGCACCCGTCGCTGAAGCCGCAGCGATTCATGCGGCAGGTGGTCCGGGCCGCCCTCCCGCTAGGCGTCGGCATTGTCTACGACCCCTTTGCCGGGAGCGGGTCAACACTCGCGGCGGCCGAGGCACTCGGCTACATCGCGATCGGCACGGATCGCGACGATAACTATTATGCCCTGGCCCGGAAGGCATTCGGACCGCTCTCCCATTTATCGGTTGGCGAATCATGACAGCAAGCGGGAGCAGTCTGCTCGCAACGTGACGAATCGTTGCCGTATCGCCGGCACCGCCGTCTTCGCCATGACGCGCTCAAGTCTCGCAACGCGCCCGCAACTGCCCGCAACCGCCGTCGATCGACTGTCCGACCGAGTTGCGCAGGCGGGTGACGATCCCCGCTTGCTGTAACCGGGCGGCCATCGCCGACGCGTGCTCCCATGAGGGTCGACTGAAACCAAGTCCCTCGTTCGCGTTATAGGGGATGAAGTTCATCATCGCGTATTTCCCGGCGAGGAGCCTGATGATGCCGTTCAGTTCTTCGTCGCCGTCGTTGACGCCGGCGAGCAAGGTCCACTGATATTGGATCGGACAGCCGGTCGCGCGGGCGTAGCGCTCGGCCAGCTCGACCAGCGCTTGCGGATCGATCAACGGCGCCTTGGGCAACAGCCGGGCGCGCAGTTCCGCACGCGTGCTGTGCAGTGACAGGGCCAGCGCCGGCTTCACCGGACCTTGCGGCAGACGCTCAAAAACGCGCCGGTCGCCGACCGTGGAAAAGACCAGATGCTTGTGCCCGATCGCCCCGACGGTGCCGAGCAGTTCGATGGCATCGAGCACGTTGTCCAGGTTATGCGCCGGTTCACCCATTCCCATGAACAAGACCCGCTCGACCGGGCGGCGCGTGCGGGCGAGCGCCACCTGGGCGACGATCTCGGCGCTGCCGAGCTGGCGCAGCAGGCCGGAGCGCCCGGTCATGCAGAAACGGCAACCAACCGCGCAACCGACCTGCGTGGACACGCACAGGCCATTGCGCGGCAACAGGACGCTCTCGACCAACTGACCGTCGGCCAACGCGACCAGGAGCCGGGCGGAACCGTCGGCATCGGGATGTTCGGACTGCAGCCGGGCTAGACCCTGCAATTCGCCCATCAAAGCCGGCAGCACCGCGCGCACGCGCAGCGGCAGAAAATCCTCGGCGCGACGGTGACGGGTATCGACGGACAGATCGCGTACCCAGGCCTGCAACACCCGCTGTTCGTGACAGTGTTTCGCGCCCTGGGCGCGCAGGCGCCGGCGAATGGAATCAATACGCATCGGTCAGCCTGTTTCCAACACCGCACCGCCGCGACCGCCGCGCTGTTTGAGTACCGTCACCCGCCAGCCGTCAGCGATCAGTTCGACCTGAAGGCGCAGCGCAGCCGGTGAGGGACCGCGGCAAGCCGCCAGATCACGAAACAACAAAGCCAGTGCGCCGCCGGTCTCGGCGGCCAATTGCAGCCGACGCAGCCGCGTATGATCCCAAGGCCCGCCACCCCACAGCAGCACCGCCGCACAGGCACCGGAGCGTAATCCTTGCTCCGCGGCCCAGGTGCACCGCGTACCGGCGTTGACCACCACCACCTGTTCGAGCATCAGACCGTGGGCGGCCAGGGCCGGCGCGAAGGGTTGCCAGGGCGGGTCAACCAACAGCAGCCAGCGCGGCTCGGCACTGAGCCGCGCCAGGGCCGGCAGGACCAGCCCGAATCCGTCGCCCATCCGTGCACCAATCAGTTCGCTTAGACTGCCGGGCGGCCAACCGCCCCAGACCAGTTCCCGATCCAGTGCCGCACACCCGGTAGGCACTCCGGCCGGGACCTGCCCCAACGCCACCCGGCCGCGCCACAGGTCGGGGTGCCGATCAAGGATCTGTTGGATGGACATGGCGGCGGGACTATGGGTCGAAAAACCTGAAACAAATAGCTAAACGTCGGTCTGAGGGTCGATCGACAGCGGCGCGGCCAACCCCAGTCGCAGCACGCCGACGGCAATGCCCTCAATGACCAGTTCCTGCTCTCGCAGATCCACCACGATGGGCGGGAACGCCGGATTCTCCGCCAGGAGTTGCACGCGATGGGTCCAGCGGGCATGGCGGCGCAGACGCTTGACCGTCACCTCATCGGCAAGCCGCGCGACGACGATCTGACCGTTCTGCGCCTCCGGGGAGGCATGCACAGCGAGCAAGTCGCCGTCCAGGATACCCACGTCGCGCATACTGCTGCCGCGCACCCGCAGTAAGTAGTCCGCCCGCGGACGGAACAGATCAGGACTTATGCGATGACGGTCCTCGACATGCTCCGCGGCCAGAATCGGGCTGCCGGCGGCCACCCTCCCGATCACCGGCAGGTCCGCCACCGCGCCGAACCCACCTGCCGCGCCAGACCGCGTATCCGCAGTCGCGCCCCCCGCGACCGCCCCATCCGCAATCAAGCGAATACCACGCGAGCGCCCGCGCGTGAGTTCGATGACACCATGCCGGGCCAGCGCGCGCAGGTGGTCTTCCGCGGCATTGACGGAGCGAAAACCCAGAATACGGGCGATTTCGGCCCGGGTCGGCGGCACGCCGGTCACGCGGATATGACGCTGGATCAGCTCCAGTATCTGGCGCTGGCGATCGGTGAGTTGATCAGTCACGGTGCTTGGCCTCCAATGGCGCGGTCGACCCGGTAGGAACAACTCATGTTTGCCATTGCCGGATCTCGCGACTTCTTGCAACATACTGTCTGGCGGGATAATCGCGCTTATCCGCCGGCAGGACGATTGCACTTTTGATGCCTTCGCGAAATGCTGCCAAGCCACCCGCCAAACCGCTTTCGCTGAGCCGCATGATCGCCGTAGCGCTGACTTCAATGCGATACGCTTCATCGAAGCTGATCAGATTCTGATCGTAAGCGCGGTGGTGCAGCGCGCACAAAGCGACACCGTTGCGCGTTTCGTCCGTACTTGAATCTGCCGCTACTGGAATGATATGGGCGGCTTCAACCAACCTTAGCTGTACACCGCAAAAAGCACAAGTTGCTGCGTAAGCGGTTACAACACGACGGCGGAAATCATACTCACGATATCTTTTTTTAATAGTGGCGATGACCTCGCGCCGTTCGAAACTGGCGATCCTGGTATCAACGTCACGCTCATTCAAAGTATCGATCGTATTCAGCATCCCTAACGCTTCATCATCAGCCGTAAAACCGTGAAGCGTTGCCAGATTCGTACAATATTCGACCAGGAATTCTGGACGGAAACAGACCGCGATTTCACCATTTGCTCGATCATATGCGGAGAATGCCCGGTTGTGCGCATTGAGCAATGATGCCTCCTTGACTTGAATGGAGGGAGAGGCCGATGCTTGGCCGGCATGTCGACGCATGTCGAACCCGACGAAGACACCGTAACCCTCATGCCAACCAAGTAATAAGGTTATCTCTCCCCTTTCAGCTTGCGGGACCGTACCCGTAACCTGCACCCGAAATTCGTCAACGGGACGGTTCCTGCCGCCTGGTGTACAGTTCCAGATATAGATGCGAAGACTGATAAAATCGGCGTCTTCGCACCTGAATATGCGCAAAACGAACGGGTGTAATCGATGAACGACAAGCGCCTGCCAACCACTGGCATCGACCCCTAAAAGGACTCGCTTCAACAGATCTTGCTTGCGCAGTGGTGCGCTCATTTCTTGTTTGGAAAAAGCGACATCTGAAGGTTTTCCTTCTCCACCGCGCGCGTCACCCGCTTGGTGACTTTAACCGGCAGATCCTTGTCCATGAAGCGAAATTTACTGCCCCGCAGATACTCCTCGGAGAGTTCAGTCGCCAGCCACCGGCGTGCCAATTTCTCGGCAACGAATCCGGTGGTATTTGAGCCGGCGAAGATGTCGTATACCAAGGCGCCCTCATCGGTCAGAAACTTGATAAAGAACTCGGCGAACTGCGGTGGAAAGCGCGCCGGATGGACTTTGACGCCATGTTCGCGGCACAGTTGCTGGTAGCGGCCGTTACTGTCGGTATTGGCCAGTTCAAGCAGGTTCGGGGGAATCGCGCCGCCATTGTCACGCGAAAATTTCTCCGAGATGTCGTGTCCGCTCGGCCGCAGCTTCGCCTTGTAGCCGTTCTTCAACAAGCTTTGCATACTGTCGCTGTAAGGCCGCAACACCTGTCGGTTGTCGGCCTTGGGATTCGGTGTCTTGGACAACCACCAGACAACATTCACCGAATCCTTGACCCGCACGCGACGCACATTGACCCACTCGGCCGGTGCCGGCAGACGCGCCGGGTTATAGTGGTAAAACTCCTGCGCGAGATAAAACCCGGTCTCCTTGACCAGTCGCACCAACAACTCGAACTGGTAAATGGAGCGTATGGGAAACCCCGGTTTGTAGGCCCCGCCCAGATCAAGAACAAAGGAACCCTCATCCTTGAGAATCCGGTACAGATGCGGGGCGAAGGACATGAACCAGTCACAGTATTTGTCTTCTTCCTCATTGCCGTACTCTTTCTTGCGTTTGAGCGCAAAGGGCGGCGAGGTGAGGATCAGGTCGACGGAGGCATCACGCAGAAAAGGCAAAAACTCCAGGGTATCGCACAGAAAGGCTTCTCCCAGGGTGCTGGTATAGTAGGGATGATATGGCGAAGTCCGTTTGAGATACATGGAGTTGCTCCGAGATTCCCAGGGCGGGACCGGCTTGATGTCAGGCGATTGCTGTCAAATCGTGAGACGGTCTGCGATAGCTGTATTTTTATCCAGATCCAGGCATTTTGCAAGCGCGAAGCGACACTGAAGATCGTGCGCGGGCTTGGTCTGCGGTAACAGGCACCTTATGTTGCGTCTTATCATGAACGATACCAAACGCCGCCGGATCTTCGAGCGCCTGCGCGCTGCCAACCCGGCACCGACCACCGAGCTGGTGTATCAAAGCCCCTTCGAACTGCTGATCGCCGTCATCCTCTCCGCCCAAGCGACCGACAAGGCGGTCAACCAGGCCACCGCCCGGCTCTTCCCGGTGGCCAACACCCCCCAGGCAATCCTAAGCCTGGGCGATGAAGGGCTAAAATCCCATATCCGCACCATCGGCCTGTTCAACAGCAAGGCACGCAACATCATCAAGACCTGCGAGCACTTGTTGGCCGCCCACGGCGGCGCGGTGCCTCGCACCCGCGCGTTACTTGAAGCACTGCCCGGCGTAGGCCGCAAGACCGCCAACGTGGTGCTCAATACCGCCTTCGGCCAGCCGACGATGGCGGTCGACACCCACATCTTTCGCGTGGGTAACCGTACCCGGATCGCCCCAGGCGCCACGCCGCTGGCAGTGGAGCACAAACTCCTGCGCCACACCCCCCGCGAGTTCCTCCAGGACGCCCACCACTGGCTGATTCTGCACGGTCGTTACTGCTGCGTGGCTCGCACCCCCAAGTGTCCCACCTGCCCCATCGCCGACCTGTGCGAGTTTCCGGACAAGACCCCGGCGCCGAAAGCAGAACACTGTTCGCCAACGAACGCAAATAGACCTGATTAAACGAGGCCCATCGTGTTTTCATCAGACCGCCAGACCCATCGTCGCGCTTTCGTCGATGCGTGGGCCAAGGCCAGATCGGGGCGGCCCCTCGATCCGGTAGAGGTGCAGATCGTCCAGATCGTCCGCATGCACCCGCAGTACCAGAGCGCGCTCACCGACCCGGAGCGCGTCCTCCAACGCGACTTCAAACCCGCGTCGGGTGATGAGAATCCGTTCCTGCACATGGGCTTGCACATCGCCATCCTAGAGCAATTGAGCACCGATCGGCCGGTAGGCATCCGCCGCCTGCATCAGACGCTGACCGCCGTCACCGGGGATCCACATACCGCCGAGCACCGCCTGATGGACTGTCTGGCCGCTGGACTCTGGCGCGTCCAGCACGACCGCAAGCCATTTGACGACAAGGACTATTTTGCTTGCATCCAGCACGCGGCCAGCGGCCGGTGAGCACATGACCGAGGCCACCTGGGCGGACAATCCCCACCGGGCATATGCTGGGCCCGAACTGGCCGTGGCGATCAAGGCCTGGGGTCTGGAGCTCGGTTTCCAGCAGGTCGGTATTGCCGACACGGACCTGCGCCTCGCCGAACGACGCCTGCACGACTGGCTTGCGGCCGGCCGCCACGGCACCATGGACTATATGGCTCGCCATGGCACTCGGCGCTCGCGCCCGGCGGAACTGGTCGCTGGAACTCGCAGCATAATCGCGGCACGCATGGACTACCTGCCGCAGCCCCACCCGGACATTGAGCGGGCCCTGACGGATCCGGCCCGCGCTTTCATCGCCCGTTATGCCCTGGGACGTGACTACCACAAGCTGCTGCGCCGACGCTTACAGCGACTGGCCGAGCGCATCAGCGCGGACATCGGCCCGTTCGGCTACCGGGTCTTCACGGATTCGGCCCCGGTCATGGAAAAGCCCCTGGCAGAACGTGCCGGTCTCGGCTGGATCGGCAAACACACCAATCTGATCAACCGGCGCGCCGGGTCCTGGTTCTTCCTTGGTGAGATCTATACGGACCTCGACCTGCCTCGCGACCGCCCGGCCCGCGCGCACTGTGGTCGCTGCATGGCATGCCTGGACGTGTGCCCGACCCGTGCCATCGTCGCGCCTTTTGAACTCGACGCCCGCCGCTGCATCGCCTATCTTACGATCGAGCATCAGGGTAGTATTCCCGGACCGCTACGCCCGCTGATCGGCAACCGCATCTTCGGGTGCGATGACTGTCAACTCGTATGTCCCTGGAACCGCTTCGCACGACGCACCGCGCAGCCCGATCTTCTGCCGCGCAACGGACTCGATCAGGCGACCCTGGTGCAGCTTTTCAGTTGGGACGAAGCAACCTTTCAGGCCCGTACGCAGGGGTCGGCGATCCGCCGCCTCGGCCACGAACGCTGGCTGCGCAACCTTGCCGTCGCGCTTGGCAACGCGCCCGGATCGCCCGCGGTGCGCGCCGCGCTGGCGGCGCGCGCGGACCATCCTAGTGCGGTGGTTCGCGACCATGTCCGCTGGTCCTTGACGCGCCATCGCGACCTTAGGACCGGCCCTGACACGGATCCGCAGCACAGCACAATGATGGCGCGGGGCCAGGATTGAGCTACACTCACGACTCCGTGTTTTGGCGATTCAGTCACCATGCCCTATTTTGTTTACAAGATCGCACCACCGCTCGAGCTGACACACATCGTTACGCTGGAGCAATATCAGGAAGCGCGCGCGCAGGTACGCGCGCTGCGGCAAACAGGCGAGCCCGGCATCGAGTATCGGATGATCTTTGCCAACCAGGCGGGCGAGGCAGAAAAGCTGCTCGCAACGCCCCGTGACGAGCGTGTCATCGGCGAGGACTGAGCGCGTTGGCGCTCGTGATACGCCAAGCCGACAGCCTGTCGGCGCAGGACGGCCACGGTGTAAACATCCAAACGCCAGTCAAGATGTCCAATAACACCATCACTCGATCAGGGAACCGGCGGCAATACGACGCCGTCATGGACCAATGCCGGGACACCGTCTTGGTCTTCTTCGATACACAGTTGGCAGATCTGTTCCAAAACGCGGGGGCAGCCCTGCTGGACTTCGCGGAGCGCGCGGAGAGCAATGCGGTCCAAAGCCGGTTCTTCGAGGCGATGGGGCAGTTGACGCGCCGCCGCAGCGACATCGAACACATCTTCCGTCAGGAGATCAATCTCGGATTCGACGTGCTGGGGAAGTCGAAACCCCAGTGCTCCGAAGCGTCCGAATCAGGCGAGGGATTCGGGGTGGAACTTTCGCTCGTCGAACCCGACGAGATGGAAGAGTCGGTCGCGGCCGAGAACCTGATCTTACGTGCCAATGCCAATTTTTTCCCGGAGCTCTACGCGCTGAGCCAACGCCTGGGCGCGGTGATCGGCGGGCGCAAACTCAAGGATTTCGAGATCCCCGCGGGACCTCACCATGTGGTCCAGTCCTTCCGCCGCGCCCTCGATGGACTGGATGTGGAGGTGCGCGTCAAGATCCTCCTTTACGCCCTGTTCGATAAATTCGTGCTGAAAAAAGCGCGCGCGACCTACGTCGAATATAACGCGATCCTGATCGCCGCCGGCATCCTCCCGAATCTCAAACCGGTGCACATCCGCAATGCCGCGGGCAGGGACGCGGCGGAGCATGGCGATGGGGGCAAGCCAGAGTCCGAGTCCGAATCCGAGAAGACCGCGGGTGCCGATCAGGTGGAGCCCCAGACCTTGGGGGCCGAGTTATTCGACTCGATCCTCGATCTGATGTCGACTAAACGCAACGGACGACGCGGCGGCCGACCAGGCAGTCCCTTGGCCGCTCCATCCCCCGCGGAAACCCAGGCGCAAACACGCGAACTGCTAAGCGCTATCAACAGTTTACAATCCGGCCGCACGACCGGGCAGTGGCCGACCCCGGTGGCCGAGACGGCTGCGTTCCCCAACATCGAGATCGATTCGAGCTTCATCAACCGGATCAAAGAGGCACTCAGCCTCGAACGCGAGAAGGTCCTGAGTGCCGTCGACCGCAACAAGCTCTCGCCCATGGATGCCGACCTGATCGACCTGATCGGCATGCTGTTCGAGTACATGCTCAACGACCCGGTGCTGCCAAACGTCGCCAAGGCCCTGCTGAGCCATCTGCACACCCCTTACCTCAAGGTCGCGTTGATCGACCGTCGACTCCTCGTCGACAGCCGGCACCCGGCCCGCCGCTTACTGGATCAGATGGTCGAGGCCGGCAGCCAGTGGGTAGAGGAAGGCAACCCGAGCCGCGGCATGTTCCCCGCCTTGCAGCAGATCGTCGATCGGGTGCTGCAGGAATTCGCCGATGACGTCGGTCTGTTCGATGACCTCCTGCATTTCTTCGACGAGAAGATGCGCGACCAGCAGCGACGCAGCGACACCATGGAGCAGCGCACCCAGGAGGCGGTCCGCGGGCGCGAGAAGTTGACCTTGGCGAAGCAACGCGCCGCCCGCGAGATCCAGGGTCTGTTAGGTAGTTACGCGGTGCCGCAGCCGGTCGTCGGATTCCTGTCCAAGACCTGGATGGATCATCTGGTGTTCATTCTACTGCGCGACGAGGAGCAGGAGCGCGGCCCCACTTGGAAGCATGCCGTCGCGGTCGCCGAACAATTGGTCGCATTGTTTGATCCACGCGCCGCGGCTGAGATGCGCCGGGCACGCATCGACACCATTCCAAAACTGCGCGAAACGATCGTCAACACGGCCGCGCGCGTCGGCGGCTTCAACACGGCCGCCATCGACGCCTTGATCGCCCTGCTGGACGCCCCCCAGAACTGGCCGTCACAAACCCTGGAGCGGCCGGAGATCCCCCTGCCGGGAATGCCCGGCCAGTCGAGCGCTTCCACCTCGCCGCCGACCTTGGAAACCAGCGTCAGCGACGACGAGGACCTCTCGGAACCAGAACGCCAGATGGTGGAGCGCCTGCGACGCATGCGCTTCGGCACCTGGTTCGAGTTCAGCGGCGCCCCGGGGACGCCGGTCCGGCGCATCAAGTTGTCTTGGATGAGCCCCTTGACCGCCACCTGCATGTTCGTTGACAGATCCGGGATGCAAGCGGAAATCAAGAGCCTGCGCGATCTGGCGCAGGAGATCCTCGCCGGTCGGGCACGCGTCATCCCGCGCCCGAAACATCCGTTCATCGATCGGGCACTGGTGTCGATCCGCAAGATGCTGCAAAGCAGCGTCTCCGGTGCGCCGCCGACGGTTGCCACCGCAGCGCCACCGCCGACAAGCTAGCCTGAGCCATCCGGCGTTGATTCCCCGGCGCAAAGCTCCACTTTAGGTCACGTGATAGCCTCGTGCTCGACTTTGAACCTTGGAGATGTTGCAATGACGACCGACCTATTGAGTGTGCCGCTGGATGGAGAGGGTTTCCTGGTAAACCGGGACGACTGGAGCGAAGCCATCGCGGTGCAACTCGCCCGCGGCGATGATTTTGAGATGACCGCACAGGTCATGGAGTTCATCAACAAGGCCCGCGCGATGTATGACGAGGACGGCGTCGTCCCACCGATCCGCATCTTCGCCAAGAAGCAGGGAGTGAGCACCAAGGACCTTTACGACATTTTCAAGAAGGGACCGATGAAATTGATCTGTAAGTGGGGCGGCCTGCCCAAACCCACGGGTTGCGTCTGAGCCCGTCACCTCCCCCACAACGCACTGAGCTGCCGTCAAGCAGGCGCCGCCCATGAGCATATCGCCACAATTCGCCTGGGCCGTCGGCCTCAGCCTCTATACGTTGGCCATTCTGTTCCTCACCTTGATTCCCTACCGGGCCATGGTTGCGCGCGGGATGGAGCCGATTCGCGCGGTCTACTACAACCGCAAAATCGTCCATATGATGGCCGGCGGCGTGGGCTCACTGATGGTGCCACTGGTCTTCACCGACCCCTGGTATCCCTTGATTGCCGGCCTTCTGCTGACCCTGTTCACCTATCTGGCGCACCGCACCGGTCTGCGCTTGTACTGGTTCCAGACCCCGGAGAATACCAACGACGTCAAGTTCGCGCTCATGTGGGCGGCCTCGATGTCGGCGCTATGGTGGCTGCTCGGCGACCCCTGGCTCGCGGTCTTGCCGGCGCTGTATATGGCGTTCGGCGACGGGGTGACCGGCATTGCCCGCAATGCGCTGTTCCGACGCCGTTCCAAGGACCCGATCGGCAACGTTTTCATGCTGATCGTTTGCGTGCCGATGGGCTGGATCATCGGCGGGCAAGCGGACCCTGCAATTCCCGATTGGGGCCTGATCTCGGCGGTCGTCGCGACCATTGTCGAACGCTACGAGTTTGGCCCCATCGACGATAACGTGCTGATTACGCTCAGTGCCAGCGCGGTATTGCTCTTGGGCACCCGAATCGGACCGCTCGCCTGAGCGCTGGTATATCTCACGCACACCCCCACGTTCGGACACTGGGATCGCGGCGCATTGCGCCTCAAGCGGCCAACAGACCCCAGGTCACAGGAGGAGAGCTACCATGTCAGAAAAAGCACAAATTTCCAATATCGCGACACATGCACATTACGCGGCGAGTTTCGAGGCGGACTCCGAAGATGAGGTTTACGACCTGAAGAAAGAGGGCCTGGTACGCTCACTGCTCACCGAGATTGGCGAGAATCCGGAGCGGGAGGGTCTGCGCCGCACCCCTTTGCGGGTCGCAAAGGCCTTGGATTTCCTGACCAGCGGTTACGACCTCTCGGCCGAGGAGATCATCAAGAAAGCGCTCTTTGCCGAAGACGTGAAAGAAATGGTCGTGGTGCGCGACATCGAGTTCTACTCCATGTGCGAGCACCATATGCTCCCCTTCTTCGGCCACGCCCACGTCGGTTACCTACCCAACGGCCGTGTGGTCGGGCTATCGAAGGTCGCGCGGGTGGTGGACTGCTTCGCACGGCGCCTCCAGGTGCAGGAGCGGCTGACCAATCAGGTGGCGGACGCGCTGATGGCGCACCTGGGGGCGCACGGGGTGGCGGTTGTGATGGAAGCGAGCCACACCTGCATGATGATGCGCGGAGTGCAAAAGCAGCGCAGCACGACGGTCTCCAGCGCCATGCGCGGGACCTTTGAGACCGACCCGGCGACCCGCTCGGAGTTCATGTCCTTCATCAAGACCTGATCCGGCGCGACCCCGGCGCAGCCTGAGTAGAAGCGGCTTCCAGCCGCGGCAAGACGCATTAGAATGCACCCTTCCGACTCGCCGCCCTGGAATCCGTCCGCTTGTGAATCCCCTGAAGCAACTCGCCTCCCAGACCGCCGTTTACGGCATGAGCAGCGTGCTGGGACGCTTTCTCAACTATCTGCTGGTCCCACTCTTCACCTACACCTTCGCGCCGGCCGAGTACGGTGTCGTGGCGGAATTCTATGCCTACATGGGATTCCTGGCGGTTCTGCTGGTCTTCGGCCTGGAGACCGGCTATTTCCGCTTCCGCTCGGGCGGCGAACACCCGGCGCCGGTGGTCTTCGCCACGGTGCTGCGCGTCTTGGTGCTGGGCAATCTCGCCTTCTTCATCCTTGCCTGGATGTTCCGCCAACCGGTCGCCGACCTGCTGCGTCACCCCGGACATCCGGAATACATCTGGTGGTGCGCCGCGATCCTCGCCCTGGACTCCATCGGCGCGGCGGCCTTCGCCCGCCTGCGGGCGGAAAACCGGGCGGGCCGTTTCGCCGTGGTAAAGTTGATCGAGATCGCCATCAACATCGGCCTCAACCTGTTTTTCATCCTCGGCTGCCGCGCGGCCTTTGAGGCGGACCCCCAGTCCTTCCTCGGCCGGCTCTGGGATCCGGCCATCGGGATCGGCTATGTCTTCATCGCCAACCTGGTGGCGAGCGCAATCAAGCTCCTGATGCTGGCGCCCCAGTTCAACGGGGGGCTGCGTGGATTCGATCGGCCGCTCTTCACCCGACTGATCCGCTACTCACTGCCGATGGTGGTCATCGGCATGGCCGGGATCGTGAACGAGATGCTGGACCGGGCAGCGCTCAAATACCTCCTGCCCTACGACGACGCGACCAACATGGCGCAGCTCGGCATCTACAGCGCCTGCTACAAACTGTCGATCCTGATGACGCTGTTCATTCAGGCGTTTCGCTATGCTGGTGAACCCTTCTTCTTCGCCTATGCCAAGCGGGCCGACGCCGGACGCGTCTACGCCATCGTGCTCAATTGGTTCGTGATTTTTTGCGTGTTCATCTTTCTCCTGGTCACACTCTTCCTCGATGTCTTTCAGTACTTCGTCGGGGCGGCCTACCGCGAGGGGCTCTCGGTGGTGCCGGTCCTGCTGCTGGCCAACTTACTGCTCGGCATCTATGTCAATCTGTCGATCTGGTACAAGCTGACCGACCGCACCCTGATGGGCGCCTGGGTGTCGCTCCTGGGCGCAGCCATTACCGTCATCATGCTGATCACTCTGATCCCGACCTGGGGCTACGCGGGCGCCGCTTGGGCGCACCTGGCCTGCTACAGTGCGATGGTCGTGGTCTCGTATCTCCTGGGTCGACGCTACTACCCCGTGCCCTATGACCTCAAGCGGGTCTTCGGCTACCTGGCCCTGGGCCTGGCGCTGTTCGGAGCAAGCAGATTGCTGGTGGGCGTAGTCGGCTGGCAAGCCCCGCTGGTCGGAGGCGGATTGCTCGTGCTGTTCCTGGTGCTGGTGTTCTTTGCGGATGGGCGGGCGCTGGTTCGACGGCGCTGAGCTAGCGACTATCCGGAGTTATCCACAGATGTCACAGATACTCACAGTGGAAAAAAACCTGCGGATGAAATCTCCAGCCCTGAGCTACGGCGAAAGCTAGCCGGAACGGTGACCACGCTTGCCGCATAACGCCCAAACGGTGCAGCGTCGGACTACGCGCAAGGACTTGACAAAATTCAAGAACCTTGATCCAATTAAAAAAATGACGAGCGATGGGATGGTTCGTCGGCAACTATATAGGTTAGCGAAAGAAGGGAGTAAAAGTAAATGTCTACCCTTCAGAAGATTCAACAGCGCGTTCTTGATCGCGACTACTTCCTGTCATCGCACGCGGAAGAAGAGATGCTTGATGACAATCTTGACAGGACTGATGTAGAGAACGCGATCCTGAAGGGAAGGGTAGAGAAGCAGCTTACGCATGATTCAAGGGGCACACGATACCGAATCGTAGGGCCATGCTTGGACGGGCGTATAATTCACGTTATTTGCCGGTTCAGAGAGGAATCAAATATGCTGGTAATTACTGTGTATGCGTTATAGGTACCGTTATGCAATGTGAATTTTGTGGTGGCGAAACCAAGAAAAGATACGTCAAGCGGCAGCACTGGTTCCAACGGCAACTTTACATCGTTGAGAACGTAGAGGCTGAGGTTTGCGCTGAGTGTGGAGAGCGGTATTTTCATGCTAAGACATTAGACGCTGTGGATGCGCTCTTGTTAAGAAAGCACGTGGTCAAAGAAACTCTCTGCGTTGAGGTTGTTGAATTTACGAAGGCGGCAGCCTAGAAAGACTCCGCCGTAAGAATGCCGGTGTCATGGCGCCCAGGGCACGGTCCCGGATGTGCTGTTTTCACGCATCGGGCTCCTCGGTCGCACTCACGTTCGAGGAAAACCAGTAGAAAGCCAGGCACAGACCCTGAGGTATCATGGGATCGGGCTAGTCTGAATCTTTGGCATCACAAGCCAACTTTCCTGCAACTCCGTCGTATGCCCTATGCTTATCCACAACTACGGTCTGTTTTGAGTTCCGGGGACAGTTTACTTTTTTGAGTTCCGGGGACAGTTTACTTAATTCCGCGTTAATCGTCGTTCCGGCCAGACCGTCCGCAGACGCCCTAGGGCGGAAATTTTATCCACAGATATCGCATACCAACAAAGTTTGCCCTGATATGCCGAATCCGTGGGTGAAGCGTAACACCTTGAGATCCTTGTTAGGAACGGAGAAACTGTGGATAATTTAGAAATTCAAATATCAGGCAGAATTCAGAATAGCAATTTTCCGGTCTGGAAGAATGCGCTTCTGGATCAAATTTCCCTCATAAATCTGAAATTAATTACGGACAACGACTTTGCCGCCGCAACAGAAGATGCAAAATTACTGAAAAGAGCGGAAAAGGCGATTCTAGAAGCAAAAATAAGAGCGATTGAACAAACCGAAGAAATTCAGCTATTGTTTGATGCGCTTGATGAAATATCAGAGCAGGCAAGGCAAGCCAGGTTAACGTTAGAGAGGCAAATCAGGACAAGAAAACAAGAGATCAAAGACGATCTTATAAATACAGCCATCACCGAAGTCCGGAATTATATTGCCGGAAAAGCGGAAGTCTACTCGCAATTGGATAATAGTCGATACGTTCAACGCTATCAGTATGAGTTGGCGACAAAAGGCAAGGCGTCCATTGCCGGCGTTAAGAATTCACTAGCGTCCTTAGTGCGGGACTTAAAATGTGAGATTGACGCTGAATGCAGTCAAGTCTTGCGAAATTATAAGCTGATTGAGACTATTCCGGCTAATGATCGCCTGCTATTTCAAGATATCAATTACCTGGTGACTCTTCCTGAGACTGAGTTAAGGCTGACGATTGAGAATCGAACAGTAAGAGTATCAGAACAGAAATCCAGACAAAATGCGGAGAAGGCTGAAAAGGCGCTCACTGATATTGCCGATGAAGAACTGTCGGGAACAATCAACGAAGAAACGACTCACTATGTTATCGCAATAGATCTGTTAAGCACAAGGCAATATGCTGTCAGCAAGGCGCGAGAGATTAAGCGCTTATTTGAAAGCTCAGACACTTTAGTGGGTATGAAGTTAACAATAAAGAGGGAATCACCATCCTAACGGTTGCCTCCAGCCGGTCTTTCGCGGCTTTTATCATCGCTCCGGCCAGACCTGCCGCCGAGGCCCGATGGCGGAAATCTGACCCACAGATGTTCACAGATAAACACAGATGTCTTTCTTCAACTGTGAACATCTGTGACATCTGTGACATCTGTGGATAAATCCGAGTTGCCGCTTTGGCCGGAACGGCGATCAGGGCATCTTTCAGCCCTGGTCATCAACCCGGCGACTTCGCTGTCGGCGAGGCTGCTGGTCCGCATAGCGGACCCTACGGATCACGGCATTGCCGTCGGGCCGGTTGTGCGCACCAATCCTTAAAGAACTGATGATCACTGCCACCCGCCCCGCAAGAGCCTGATCCGTTCCATCAGCGGGTCGATCACCGGCGCGAGCCGGCGCTGCATCAGGGTGCCCTGGGTCGTCGGATCGGGAAGTAACAGCCGCATGACCCCAAGGCCCACTCCGGAGAGCACGTGCATCGCCGCGACTTCAGCCGCCAGCGTCGGCGACCGGCGCAGACACGCGGCAATCGGGCTGTCGCGTTGCGCCGCCGCGACGAAGTGCTCGGCATCCGCCACCAGCTCGGCTAACACGGCATCCGGGTCGGGTCCCTCGCGCAGTGCGCCGAAATAGGCGCGCAGGCAAGCGAAGGCGGCGGTCACCACGTCCTGATTCGGCGGCTTGGCGAGGACGGCGGCCAGGGTCTCGAGCCAGGTCTGACCGGGGCCTGAACAGATCCGCAGAATCAGGCCGGCCCACGGATCGCCGGTGGCCGCCACCGCACGCAGTGAGTCGGCAACGGCGGGGTCCGGCGCACGTTCCGGTTCCGTTGCGGGCAGCGCATCCGCACCGGCGCGCAGGAATCCGACCAGATAGGTCTGTTTACGCGCGGCCTTTCGCCACAGTTCGGCCCGCGCCGGCGCGTCCAGCAAGCCGGGCTGCAGGATCAGCCGAACGGACTCCATGATCGGCACCGCCTCGGTTTCGAAGGGCAGGTAGTCGAGCAGGTAGGCGGCCAGGACTTGGCCCATGGTGCCATTGGCGATGATCGGGTTACCGAGCATTCGGCGGGCATTCTCCGCGTCCTCCATGGCCCACCAGGCGCTCCTCGCCAGTGCATCCGTGAGGCCTGGCGCACAGACGACCGCGACCACCGCTTCCGGCTCCCCTAAGAGCAGGAGCTGTTCCAGCCGCTCCGCGCGCGCCTGGCCCATCCGGGTCCAGCGGCTGAGGTAAACCGGATAGCCCCCGGGGGAGCCGAGCACGCGGCTGGAGAGCCATTCCCTGACCATGCGAACATAGGTGTCCGGACGGGTATTCGGCGTGAGCCGCACCGTCGCCTCGCCGCGCGGCCCCAGCCCATAGAGGATCAGCTTGCCTTCATCGATGCGGATGGCCTGGGGCTGGTTCGCCAGCAGGACATTGAGGCGGAAGATGTCTTCGCTGCTCAGTTCCAATGCGGTTCAGCGCTCGGTGGGCGGCTGATAGTTCGCGTCCTTGGGATTGAGAAAAATAAAGTGGAATTGGCCGGGTTCGATCTCGACATAGTCCATGATCGCCTCATCCAGCAAAGGCACCTGTTCCGGCGTCATCACCACATCGACCCCGTCACAGCGCACGCGAATGTCGTCCTCGGTGGCTTCGTCAAACCCCATCCGGTAGTCGATCGACCCGTCGGGTTGACGCCCGGCTGCCAGACGCAATGGCAGGCCCAGTGCGCCCCCTTGCTTTGCCGCCGTGAGAACTTGTTGCGCCGCCGCCGTCGTCAGTTTGAACATCGCGGATCTTTCCCGTTATACATGGTTAAACCGTCGTCAGTGTCATCCCCACGGCGCTTGGGCGGCCACGCTCAAGCGCCCAGGCAACGCCGTACTTGAGTCAAAAAACGTGCGGTCCAATTCAGGCCGCCGACGTCACGCAGATGCGCGTAGCTTGCCAACAGGTGACCTTGCACGATTCCGTCATGGCGACCGTCGATGCCGACCCCCCGCAGCACCTCATAGGCGTAGGTCCAGTCCGGGTGCGGTGCCACCACGGCCGAATGGTGGAATTCATGGGCCTGGACTGTCCGCCGCCGTGCATCCTTCGTCGTCGTTGGTTCAGGCCAGGGAAACGCAGCGGTCTCCCGCAGACTCACGTAGCCACGGCCTTGAGGCCGCGGACGCATCTCGACCTCCGCATTCAGCGCACCGACCATGACGCGCCGCTCATCACCCCAACGCAGGGTGTTGCACAGATACATGAGCCCACCGCACTCGGCATAGACAGGGCCGCCGCGTGCGATGAAATCTGCGACCCCCTCGCGCATGGACCGGTTGGCCTCCAGTTCCGCCATCCGGTACTCCGGGAAGCCCCCACCGAAGAACAGCCCGTCCACCGCCGGCGGCTCGGCATCCGTCACCGGGCTGAATTCAACCAGTTCGGCTCCGCCACGGGCAAGGGCACGCAGGTCATCCGGATAATAGAAGCCGAAGGCCGCGTCCCGCGCGATGCCGAGGCGCACCGCGGGCGCCGCCGGAACGGCCGGAACCGGCGCCCCCGCGGCCGGCCACGGAGCCGCTTCGGCCAACCCCAGCAACCGATCCAGATCAATGTATTCGGCAACCAGCGAGGCAATGCGATCGATCCAGGCCTCGGCCTGGTCCGCTTCATTGGCCGGCATCAGGCCCAAATGCCGTTCGGCGATGGTCATGGCGGGATCGCGCGGCAGCACGCCCAGGACCGGGATGTCCGTAAAGTGCTCGACTGCCCGAATCAGGTTATCGGCATGGCGGGTGCTCGCAACCTTATTCAGAACTACGCCGCCGATGTGCAAATCCGGATCGAAGGCGCGGTAGCCGAGCAATAAGGGCGCGATCCCGCGGGCCATGCCCTGGCAGTCGATCACCAGGATCACCGGCGCTTGCAGATGTTTGGCCAGCGCCGCGTTGCTGTTGGCGCCCGCGAGATCGGTGCTGTCATAGAGCCCAACGTTGCCTTCGATCAACCCCAGATCCGCACCGTGCAGCTCCGCCGCGAAGGCCGCGCTGATCTCATCCCGCTCCATGGTATGGAAGTCCAGGTTGAAGCAGGCGCGCCCCGACGCTCGGCCCAGCCACAAGGGATCGATGAAATCCGGTCCCTTCTTGAATGGCTGGACCCGCAGACCACGCTTGCGCCAGGCGCGGCACAGGCCGATGGACAAGGTGGTCTTACCCGATGACTTATGAGCGGCGGAAATATAGAGATGAGCCATGGGGAGACGAATCGGCTGTGCGGGTGACCAAGGACGCGGCCACCCGGTCCGCTGATCAGGCCCCGGCAAGTTCCGGTGCCGCGTGCCCGAGATCCTCGGGCGGCAGGTCCGCGTCCGCCAGCGATTCGGGCAGGAACTGAAGCACGCGCACGCCGACCGCGGTGATGAGCATCGCGACCCCAACCCCACCCAGCCCAAGCAAGACCTCGGGGATGGTCGGCCAGTAACCTGCCGCCTCGCCGTTCACACCGTCGAAGAAACCGGATTCAAGGATGGTATGCCCAGGGAACATCTGTAACGGGAACGCCTGGCTGCCGATGATGATGACATACAGGCTCGCCATGCCGCCCAGGGTCACCAGGGCGCAGGCCGCCACGATCCAGTTGCGATCCTGACTGAGCACCGGATGATAGATGATCCCCAGGGGCGCCAGGCTGCCCATCAGGATCCAGCCGAACCAGAATATGAAGGAGTAGATTCCGCCATGGAACAGCACCCAACTCACCAGTTCATAGTTCTTGGCACCGTAGACCTTCGTCAGGTAGTAGATGACCGTGAGAAAGAGCACCGCGGCGACGAAAGTCCCGAGCAGGTTCATGAGTCGTCCGCGGAGCTTATGACCCAAGGGCCGCCCCTCCTGGTCGAAGGTGAACATGAGCACCAGCAGCATGATGGCCAAGCCATAGGCGAACGACATGACCACGAACATCGGTGCCAGAAAGGCGGTGTCGAAGGCCTGCCGGGCCACCAGAAAACCGAAGATCGAACCGGTGCCGGCCGTCAGTGCCAGGCGCCACACCATTGCGAAAATACCGATCGGCTTGACGAAAGGCCCGCCCATCCGGTCAGCCATACTCCACAGATAGGCGATCACGATGACCATGAAGCCGGTATAGAGATAGATGTTCCAGGCGAAGATGGACCGGAAGTTATAGTGGGTGATCGCCACCAGCAGACGATCCGGACGACCCAAGTCCAGCACCAGGATCAGGAGTCCGCCCACCAGCAGGGCGGACGCAAGCAACCCTGACAGTCGCCCCAGGGGCTTGTACGCGCCCTTACCGAACACCGTGCCGATGGTGGCGATGTTGAGCGCTCCGGACGCTGAGATAATCAGCATCACCGCGAAGATATGGGGCATCCCCCAGACCACCGCGTTGCTCATCCCGGTCACCCAATGACCATTGTGCTCCATGTGCAGCGCGGCCAAACCACCCAAACCGACAACCGCCGCCAGGATGCCGAGCAGGCCCCAGTAACGCTCCGATGGGATACGCCACTCGCGATAAACGATGCGCTTCATGGTCACTCTCCCCTGTTTGGCCTAGACGCCCGCATAACGGACACCGGTATTGAGGTCCAGGTCTTCGCGAATCTGCCGGCTGGGCATCGTCTTGAGGGCCTGACTGATTGCGCTTGCCGGGTCTTTGAGGTCACCGAACAGGATCGCGCGATGGCCGAGCGCGGTGCAGGCATCGGCACAGGCGGTTGAATCGAGCCCTTGGTCCCGCCGACTGACGCACAGATTGCAGCTCTCCACACAACCCTTGCCGCGCGGTACCCGCGTGAGTTGATCTTCCACCACCTCGTGGATGAAGCTGCGCGCCTTGTAGGGACAGGCCATCATGCAGTAACGGCAGCCGATGCAGGTATGCCGATCGACCATCACGATGCCATCGGCGCGCTTGAACGAGGCGCCTGTCGGGCAGACGTCCACACAGGGCGGATGTTCGCAATGCTGGCACATCATCGGCAGGTTGGATACGCGGCCGGTGAGATTGTCCTGCAGTTTGACCTTGCGCAGCCAGACCGCTTTTTGGGTATCCCATTCGGCCTCGGATTGGCCCGGCTGCTTGCGCTGGAGATCAAGCCCGTTCTCTTGATCACAGGCGTCGACACAGGCACGGCAACCGTCGACACAGCGGTTGGTATCGACCAGCAAACCCCACCGATGGGCATCGCTCACCCGCTCGGCGCGCGGATTGCCGACGGCCTGTGCCTGGAGGATGAACCCCGGAGCAACGACCGCCGCGGTCGCACCCGCGGCAATCCCCAGGAATGCGCGGCGTGACGGATCCGGGCTTGCATCGAGGATGGGATCCGGTGGCGAACCAAGGCTGGGATCCAACGGTGCTTCTTGATGCTTCATGGTCATTGCCCTCCCGCACGCCCAGTCGCCGGCCCTGGCGGTGGCCGCGTACCCGCAGTGGCGTCACCATGCGCGGCCAGCGCCGCCGGACTCAATAGCCCGCCGCGCGGCACATTGGCATGGCAGCCAAAACAGTTGACGTCCACGGCGCTGAAGGCATGACAGGCGCCGCAGAACTGATCGCGACCATTGATCGCGAGCGCCTGCCCCTGCGGACTGACGCTGACGTGACAGTTGATACAGCCGGCGAGGCTGTGTTTCGTGGAGCGGATGCCATGATGCACGGTGGCGTCACGCTGGTGCTTGATCAATTCCATGTGGTTGCGGCGCATGAAGTTCGTTTCCTCCACGCAGGCCGCACTGTGGGCGGCCTGCGACCCCGGCTTCACGTACCGCTGTGCGTCGCCCGCCAGTACGGTCTGAGTGGCCAGCACCCAGACCAAACCAACGGCGACCAGGCTTACTCTTATGACGGCTATAGCCATCGACGCCTCCTTCGGTGCCGATTCGCGACCACTCACTCACCAAGACCCATCTTGATATAGCCGGTCGGGCAAACGTCGGCGCAAATATGGCAACCAATGCACTTGGCATAGTCGGTAGCTACATAGCGACCCGTCGTCCGATCAGACTTCTCCACCCGATAGACCGCCGTCTGAGGACAGTAGATCACACAGTTGTCGCATTCAAAGCACATCCCGCACGACATGCAGCGCTTGGCCTCGTCGATGGTCTCAGCCTCGGTCAGACCGATGACACGCTCTTTGAAATGACCGAGCACTTCCTCGGAACTCGGCACCTCCTCTTTGCGCAGATTGCGCGCGTGATAATTGAAGTGCCCCAGGAACAACTCATCCTGCCCGATGACCTCGGCGCCGGAGCGATCCTCATAGTTATGGATCGCCCAGTTCCCGGTGGAGGTTCCGCGCAGATCGCCCAACTTGCTCGCCTCGAAGGCGGCCGGGGCCAGATTCGCCTCACTCATCTTCGCCAACAGGTCGAAATGGTGAACGTCCACCTTGGGACGGCGGCGGTGCTCGACCTGCTTGAGATATTCGTCGATCGAATCGGCGGCGATCCAGGCCTGGCCGATCGCGGTGGTCAGCAAGTGCGGACGAATGATATCCCCGGCGACGAAATGACCCGGCTTGTTCGGCACCTGGTAATACTTATCCGAATTGATGAGACCGCGGCCGTTGTCGAGGCCCGCGAGGCCCGTCAGGTCCCCGCCCTGGCCGATGGCGGACACGATCAGATCGGCTGGAAGCACGCGCTCGGTGCCGTCAACCGCGGTAGGTCGACCGTCATTCAGGGTGCAGTCGGCGATCTTGAGACCGGTGGCACGACCGTCGGGTCCCAGCATGACTTCTACCGGCATGACGCCGTCAAGGATGGTGACACCCTCATGGGTCGCATCATGCACTTCATGTTCGGAAGCGGTCATCTTGTCGCGGGTGAACAGCGAGGTGAGCGTCACCGCGGCGCCCTGGGCCGCCGCGGACATGGCCGCGTCATGGGCGACGTAGCCATCGTGGACCACTGTTTCCGGCAGATCGCTGTGGCCAGGCTTATTGATGTGGCCCAGACGCCGCGCGACCGATACCACATCGATCGAGGTATCGCCGCCGCCCACGCAAACCACCCGCTCGGCGGTAACCTTCATCCGGCCTTCATTGAAGGCCTTGAGGAACGCGACGCCGGAGACGCAGTTTGGTGTCCCCTGCCAACCGGGCACCGGCAGCCCACGGCCGCTCTGACAGCCGATCGCCCATAGGATCGCGTCGAAATCACGCTCCAGGTCGGCGACCTGGACATCGACACCCACCCTGGTCTTGAAACGGACATCCACCTGGCCCAGGTCCAGGATGCGTTGAATCTCCGCATCCAGTTTGTCACGCGGGACCCGGTAACCGGGAATGCCGTACTTGAACATGCCGCCAAGCGTCTCGTTCGCCTCGAAGATGGTGCAGGCGTGGCCCTTGCGGCGCAACTGATAGGCCGCCGCCAGACCGGCCGGCCCGCCGCCGATGATGGCGACCCGCTTGCCGGTGTCCGCGGGGGCCGCGTCAAACCGGTAACCGTTGGCGATGGCGGTATCGCCGATGAACTGCTCGACCGCGTTGATCCCGACGAAGTCTTCGAGTTCATTGCGATTACAACCGTCCTGACAGGGCGCCGGACAGACCCGGCCCATCATCGACGGGAACGGATTGGCATCGGTGGACCGGCGGAAGGCATATTCCTGCCAGGTCATTCCGGCCGGCGGCTTTTCGGTCTGCCGCACGATAGCAAGCCAACCGCGGATATCCTCACCCGAAGGGCAACTCCCCTGGCATGGCGGGGTCTTGTGCACATAGGTCGGACACTTATGGGAGGTATCCTGCACAAAAATCTTGTCGGTCCAAGCGTCCCAGGTGCTGTTGCCGTCCTCGTAACGGCGCCAGGAGGGCTTGTTCTTCTGCTCGTTGCCGGGAGTTGCCATCGGATCACTCTCCTTACCAGTTGAACCAGTGGGTTCGATTCAGTTCGAAGACCAGGGCGACGCGGTAGCGTCGCGCCGGTGGGAATTATCGGGTCAGGCTCATGCCGCCTCGTCTAGGGACTCACTGTCATCCTCGTCAAGGGCTTGCGAATCGTCATCGTCATCGTCATCCTCGTCGTCGTCTTCACGAGGCGTCAGCACAATGGCGTTCGAGACCAACTGATGGAGGCTGACGATCTGGTCCATCTCCATCCCGTAATAGGGCAGGACCTTGGTGAACTGACTCTTGCAGATGGCGCAGATCGCGGCCATGTGCGTCACGCCCTTCTCTTGCATGACATTGTTCAGCGCCTCGACACGCGGTTGCGCACCCTTGACCCGTAACTCCATGAGGTCGTCGGTCAGCAGCCCGCCCCCGCCGCCGCAACAGAAGGTTCGATCACGGATCGTATCTTCATCCATGTCGTAGAAGTGATTGCAGACCGCCTTGATGATGGCGCGCGGAATATCGAACTGACCGCCGGGCTGATCGCCCATCCGCGAGGCCCGGGCGACATTGCAGGAGTCGTGGTACGTGAGGACCTTGTCATCGTTCTGGGTCTTGTCGAAGGTCAACTTGCCCTGCTGGATCAGGTCGTAGGTAAACTCACAGATATGCTGCGGCACTGGATAGCGGGAATCCAGGAAGTCCCAGGGTCCGGCCAGGGTGTTCAGAAAGCTGTAGGCGACGCGCCAGGCGTGACCGCATTCACCAAAGACGATGCGCTTGACCTTGAGCCGGATGGCCTCCTCGCGAATCCGCTGCGAGATCCGCCGCATGTTGTCGTAGGAGCCGATGAACATGCCGAAGTTGGCCGCTTCCGAGGCATAGGAACTCAGCGTCCACGAAACCCCGGCCTCATGAAAGACCTTGCCGTAGCCGATCAGGCCGTCCACATGGGGTTCGGCAAAGAAGTCCGCCGACGGCGTGACCAGCAAAATGTCCGCGCCCACCTGATCGATGGGATAGCGCACCTTGACGCCGGTTTCATCGTAGACGTCCTCCTCCAACCCCTCCAGTGTGTCGCGCAGGGCCGGACCCGGCAGCCCCAGATTATTGCCGATGGTATAGACCTTGCCGATGATCTCGTTACAGTACTTCTGACCGACCCCGATACTGTCCATGATCTCCCGTGCGGCCATGGAGATCTCAGCGGTATCGATGCCGTAAGGACAGAAAACGGAACAACGGCGGCATTGGGAGCACTGGTGAAAGTAACTGTACCAGTCGTCCAGCACCTCTTTGGTGAAGTCAGTCGCGCCGACCAGCTTGGGAGCGATCCGGCCCGCCAGCGTGAAATAGCGCCGATAGACCTTGCGCATCAGGTCCTGACGCCCGACCGGCATGTTCTTCGGATCCTTGGTGCCCAGAAAATAGTGGCACTTATCCGTACAGGCGCCACATTTGACACAGGAATCCATGTAGACGCGCAGCGAACGGTACTTGCCCAGCAACTCGCCCATCTTCGCGATCGCCTGCGCCTGCCAGTCGTCCGCCAACTCGCCGGGAAAGCCCAGCGGGGACTGGAATTCCGGTTTGGCTACAAAGGGCGCGCTGTGAGCCATGGTACCAGGCGTAACCGCTGGTACCTGCGGGTACTGCCGCAGCGCAGGAACGACAAAAGTGGCCTTAGCCATGGTTCAACCTCATATTCGGACGCCTGCTTACCCGGAGACCCTGATCAATGCAAGTAATCACGAAACGCAATCCATATCCGCCATTACCGCTGTTCGAGCCGCGCCGCCCACGGAGCCAGGTGCCGACGCTCCCGCGGATTGTCGACCTGATTGCGGGTCGGGCTGAAGAAGAGTCCGGGCGCATGCAGCAACTTGCTGAAGGGAAAAACGATCATCAGGCCCGCCACCAGGAACAAGTGGAGCAGGAGCAGCGGATCGGCCGGCAAGGGCTTCAGGTCGAAACTGTACAGACCAAGAAAGAAGGCTTTGACGGAAACGATATCCGTATGAACCACGAAACTCATCAGGAGCCCGCTACAGCCGATGAGGACCAGCAAGCCGAGAATCAGGTGATCCGAGGGAGAAGAGATGTAGCGCACCCGGTCGACCAAGAAGCGTCTCGCCCAGAGTCCGGCCAGGCCCAGCACCATGGCAAACCCGGCGTAGATCCCGAACGGCTGAATAAACGCGATCGGTGTCGGAACTGGATCCATGAAATAACGAAGGTGACGCAGGGTCACGAGAAACAAACCAAAGTGAAAGATCCAACTGAAGATCCAGGTCCACTTGTTGCCGCGGAACAGGCTCTCGAACAACACCACCTCACGCGTCATCCGCAACACGACACCGCTGTTGGTGATCGGCGCCGGTGTCGTCGGTATTTTCAGTGGCGCCGGTGTACGGGCGTACTGCACCACCTTCCAGGTCAGTCCGGCAACCAGAACCAGCGCCGCAAAATAGAATGCGAAGGCGTATAAACCCGTCAGAAACGACATGTTTCCGGTACCTTAAGTGAATCCGGTCGCAAACCGGGGGCGCCGACCGCTGACCCCGAACGGAGCGATCAGCGATCAGCTCGACTGGCGCCGCGCTGCAGCCTGGCGAACCCCACGGGTCTCGACGCCAGACTGTAGAAACGCTCGCAAGTCCTTGTTATTTTATCGTCGGACGAGCGACATCAGACCGCCGTTGCGAGGCGGAGAGCGCCACCCGCGAGCACTCGGTTCAGACGCAGCCGGTCGGCTTCGGCAGGCCGGCGAAACGGCATGCTTGCTTCGCCGGGCCGTAGGGGAACAGGCTGTAGAGGTACTTGCTGTTGCCCTTGTCCTTGCCCATCTTCTTGCCGACCGCCTTGGTCAGCACGCGCACCGCCGGTGCGATCTGATACTCTTCGTAATACTCGCGCAGGAACTTGATGATGTCCCAGTGCTCCTCGGTGAGATCAATGTTGTCCTGCTTGGACATGACCTCGGCGACGCCGGGCTCCCAGTCGTTCAGATTGGCAAGATAACCCTCTTCGTCGACGGCGATTTGTTTGCCATTGACGTCAATCGTGTCAGCCATTGCGATTCTCCAGACAGTTTTTTAAGTTGGAATAAAACTACAGCCAGGCCTGAACCTTGGCGTTCTCCGCGGCAAGATCCACAAAACCCGCGTAGTCCACGACGCTGATCCCGTTGATCAGACGCCCCTCGGCAAAGCCCCGCGCCTTCAGGTCCGGGCCGAGGACATAGATCTTAACCCTGTTGAGGGCATCTTTGACCTGATCCTCGACGCGCGTCCCGGTCAGGGCCGCATAGACGCCGTCTTCGATCAGCAACACGGCGGCGCCCGTTTGGGCAAATTTCAAGCAGGAATCCAGTGAGGTCCGCTCGAACGGGGACTTGTTGACAGTGTGCAGGATACTCATGGCATTCCCCTTTAGAAGCTGAAGACCACGTCGGACGCATCCATCAGCTCGCGGACACGGGCCGTATCGATCACCTCGACGATGTTCTCCACCTCTTCCTCGGTGTCAAAATCTTCCCAGGCAATCTGTACCAGATCGTCCTGCGACAAACCGCGGGCCGCAAGCGAATCGCGATCAACGTAGACATTCTTGACCTCGTAGTCGCCCAGCGTACGGAAGGTCGGCGAGAAATTCTTCATCCCGATGCCGCTGGTGTCCTGACCCTTGGTGAGTTGGTATACACCGTCGTCCAGAAACAGGACGCTCACCTCCTGATCGAAGGCCGCGCCGATCAGGATCACCTCCAGGGCCTCCCATGCGTAGATGGTGCCGTAGGGGGCCTTACGGTTCAGGTACATGAATTTCTTCACGATTTCAGACATGACTGAGCCCCTGTTAGTCGCCGAAGACAACGAGGCGATCGGACTGAATCGCCGCCTCGACCAGCTGCCCCAGACCGGAGATCCGGAATCGGGGATGGAGATTGGTGGCGTCCTTCCCGTTGCGCGTCGCCTCACCCTCATCGACGATCCCGCGACGCTGCGCCGCGGCCACGCACACCACCATGTCGAGGTCGTAGCGCTCGGCAAGTTCACCCCACCGGTTGACGATGTGGCGGTCGTCCTGGGGCGGCGTGGTCAGCCGCGTCGCGTTGTTCACGCCATCGTGGTAGAAGAAAACCCGGAAGATCTCATGCCCCTTCTCCAACGCCGCCTTGGCGAACAGGTACGCGGTGTCCGCCGCCTGATGTTGGTAGGGTCCCTCGTTGATCTGAAGTGCAAACCTCATATCGCCCTCGAATAGCAGTGCCGAAAGAGGATCAAGCACGGCCGCCCCCGGGATCACACACCACCGCTGCCGTCCGGACAGGACCTGCAAGTCGGTGACACGCTGCTCCGGGGACCCCGCGCTCCAACCTTAGAAGCGGATGTAAGACGAACTGTTGAAGCTCGCACGGGCACCGCGCCAGGTATCGATGTGGTACTTGGTGAACGGCAGCTCGACCTCTTCAAAGAAGCGCGGCCAGCCGATCCGCTCGATCCACTCGTTGACGCGCTCCCAATCCCGGGCACCTTCCTTGTAAGCCTTGAGGATGCGCTTGACGATGGCGGTTGCCTCAGGCCAGCGCGGCGGGTTGTTGGGGATGCCGGCCGCGACCAGCTTCTGGAAAGTCGGCTTGCCGCGGGCGTTGGAGTGATTGCCGCCAACCCAGATCGCCAGCTTGGAGTGCTCGGCGTCGTTGATCTGCATGGGCGGGCACGGCGGGTAGCAGGCACCGCAGCAGATGCACTTGCGTTCGTCGACCTCAAGGGACGGCTTGCCGTTGACCATGGCCGGGCGGATGGCCGCGACCGGGCAGCGCGCCACGACGGTCGGGCGCTCACAGACGTTCGCTACCAGATCGTGGTTGATCTTGGGCGGCTTGGTATGCTGGATATTGATCGCGATATCGCCTTGGCCGCCGCAGTTGATCTGGCAGCAGGACGTCGTGATGTGCACCCGATTCGGCATATTCGCATTGCGAAACTCGTCGATCAGCTCGTCCATCATCGACTTCACCACGCCCGAGGCATCAGTGCCGGGAATATCGCAGTGGAGCCAGCCCTGGGTGTGAGAGATCATGGCCACCGAGTTCTGGGTGCCGCCGACCACAAAACCCGCCCCTTCCAGCGCCGCGATCAGCGGGTCGACCTTGGTCTGATCTTCGACCAGAAATTCGATATTCGAGCGCAGGGTGAAATGCACGAATCCGTCGGCGAACTGATCACCGATATCGCACAGCTTGCGCAGCGTGAAAACGTCCAGGATCCGCTGGGTACCGGCCTTGACGGTCCAAATCTCGTCGCCGCTGTAGGCCACGTGACGCAGCACGCCCACCCGCGGATGTTCGTGATACTTCCACTGCCCGAAATTCTTGCGCATCACGGGGTGCAGGTACTGCCAAGGGTCTGGGCAGCCGGATTCGATCGGCTCACGCGTGTCTGCCATTGCCTTCCCTCCAGTCAATTATCAGAGTGTGTCGTACTTGAAATCGGGTGCCGGAGCGAGCGGAAGCCCCGGCATCATAGGGTCGATCGAGAAACTCAGCGCCCGGCCTCGGCCTGACGCTCGAACCAGTTTTCCGCAGCCTCGTCCCAACCGTCCAGGCGGATGTAGGAACTCTGACGGGGATGGCTCAGCATGTTCGGGTCCGGATCGACGCCAATGCCGTCGAGGAAATTGGCCAATCCGATGCGCTCGATCATCTCGCCGCAGCGCTCGTGTTCGAGCCCGTTCTCGGCCCAGAAATCGATGATGGTCTCGGCGAGTTCCACCAGAGATTCGTAGTCTTCCTCGGTCTCGAGCTTCTTGAACGGCACCAGCACCGTGCCCATCAGGTCACCGATCTTGAGAGTGCGCTTACCGCCGATCAGAATGGTGACGCCCTTATCGTCGCCGGGGTGCAGCGCCTTGGGCATGACGTTCAGACAGTGCATGCAGCGCACGCAGTCGCGGTTATTGACGTTCAGGGTATCGTCATCGTTGAGCGACAACGCCTGCGTCGGACAACGGGTGATGACGTTGTCCACATAGTACTGACGGCCCTTGTCGGCGATGTAGTTCTTCACCTCGGCCTGGTCGACCTTCATGTCGTCGCGCCAAGTGCCAAGCACGGCGAAGTCGGCGCGCTCGATGGCGTTCTGGCAGTCGTTGGCGCAACCGGAGACCTTGAACTTGAACTTGTAAGGGAGCGCCGGACGGTGCACGTCATCGACAAAGTTGTTCACCAGCATCCGATGCGCCTTCAACTCATTGGTGCAGGACATCTCGCAACGCGCCGCGCCGACGCAGGACATGGCGGTCCGCACGCAGGGTCCGGCGCCGCCGAGGTCCCATCCGTATTCGTTGATCTCGTCGAAGAAATGCTGGGTGTTGGCGGTGTCGGTGCCGATGAACATGATGTTGCCGGTCTGACCATGGAAGGTGATCAAGCCGGAACCATATTTTTCCCAACTGTCGGCCAGTTGGCGCAGCATGGCGGTGGAGTAGTGGTTGCCCGCCGGTGGCTGCACACGCAAAGTATGGAATTCCTTGGATTCAGGGAACGCCTTACCGACTTCGGAGAAGCGCGGGATGATACCGCCGCCGTACCCTAAGACCGACACAGTCCCGCCCTTCCAGTAGCCCTTGCGCGTCTCGTAGGAGTGTTCCAACTGCCCGAGCAGGCTGTTGGTCATCTTATTGATGCGTTCATCCGGGTGCTGGTCGCGCAGACGCTTGATACCGGAAATGAAACTCGGCCAGGGGCCGGTCTCCAGTTGATCGAGCATCGGGGTGCTGTATTTATCGATCGCCATTGCGCTGTCTCTCCGATCTGGTAGCTTGCGAAAAAGAATCCGATCGCAGTGCGCACACCCGAGCGCGGCAGCGGGCCGTTACGGGGCGCTACATCGTTGCGAATCTAAAGACGCTGGGATCGGCGATCATTCGTATTTTCACGTGCCGAAATCCCCAGCGTCAGGCGCTACTTTAAAGGCTGGTCCGGGGCGCTCCCATCCCTCGGTCGGGAGGGCGATACCGCTCCGATCTACCCCTTTCGGGATATTGACTGACCTGGTGCCGCTGCGGGTGTCCTCCAGCATGTCGCGGCGCGTGCGCGTCTTTCGATGACCGATTGGATGTTACCGATGGGCGGCCAGTCAGTCAACGGTTACTAATATTAGCATATCCTAATATTATTGTGCATCCCGCCGCCCGGAGCCTGTCGCGGCCACGCCGCGGCCGACGCGCCCCGTGGATAACGTGCGCGGCGACAGGCAGCAATGCCAAGCACGGTCCGCCCACCACTGGCAGCCGGTGGTGTGGGACAGGCCGCCCGCTTGCATTTGCGCGGAACGATCTTCACGTTCGCCCCAGACACAGGCATTCAGGGCGGTCTCATCGAACCATGCTCAAGCTCAGCGACATTCTCGTGACCCACCAAGAGGTGGAGTCTTTCGGCGAACTCATCCCGCTGGTTCAGGACGTCGCCCGCGGCGGGGAGCGTTTCTTCCGGATGGACGTCAAACCCCCCTACCCAGATACGCCGGACAACTGGGAAGATCGTCTGGAAGCCGCTTTCAGCGGTCTGGTCCGCTAATTTCGTGATGCCCAATCCAATGATTGATCATCTCGACCTGCTGACGGTCAGCTTGACGAATCCGACCGTCGATCCCCCGCTTGGCCAGAGCGAACGCGCGGCCTTGGAATCCCATCTCGACGCGCTTCGGGAGCGTCTGCGCGCGCTTGAACGACGCGACGGACAGACAAAGGCGGTCGCCGACACCCGGCTGCAGGTCGCACGCACCCTGGTCGGCTTGGGCCGGGGAGAAGCGGCATGGCCACTCGCCCGCACGGCTTTCGACCACTTCCTCGAGGTTGACGACTTCGAATCCGCGGCCGACGCCTGCGACGTGCTGTTCCAAGCCGAACAACCCGCATCGATCTGCGCGTTGGGCCAGGGCATCTGGCTGGCGGTCACCTGCCCCATCGATCCAGAACTCACCATTGAATTACTGGCTCATGTGATCGACGAGACCCCGGACGACGCCGACGGGGCCGCGGTGGCGGCGACCACCGCCCTGTTTCTGGCGGACGTGCGCGCCGAGGGCAAACATCGCGACGATCTGATGTTCTTCACGACACAATTACTCGGTGCCGTGGCGCGGCGACACAGCGGGGTGGAATCAGCCGAGCAACTCGACGCCTGGATGGAGCGGCTGGAACTCACCCAGCCGGAGCACTTCCTGGTGCGACTACGCAGCGTCGTCGATTGTCTGGTGCAGGGAGACTGGTGGTTCGATCGCGAAGCACTGCAAGAGCGGTTACCCTTCGGCTGAGCACTGCTGCCCGCCCCGAACGACGCGCTCCGCCGCGGGAGATCCTGTGGAAGGCGCTTGTCATCACCCCGTCAGAGCATCGGTATGTATTGGAGTCAAGACGAAACCCTCGACACCCTGGCGGTCCCCGATACCATCGTTGACTGCCTCTTCGCCATCGAATGTCGTGCCCTGCCGGTCGACCACGCCTATGCGTTAAGCAGCGCGCTGGTTGCCGCTTGCCCCTGGATCGGCGAGGAACCGGGGCTGGGCATCCACACGGTTCACGTCGCCGGCTCCCAGAATGGTTGGGAGCGCCCGGCCCACGGCACTGCAAGTCAGATCCAGTTATCGCGCCGCACCAAACTCATTCTGCGACTGCCCAGGGCGCGCGCGCCCGCGTTACTCGACGCGCTGCCCGGCACCCGGATCGCGGTCGGCGGCGCACCCTTGACCGTCGGCGCGGGCAAGTTGCGGTCGCTGGGCACCGAGAGCGTGCTGTTCGCCCGCTATCTGGTGTCCGCCGCAGGTCCGGATGAGGAGGCATTCATGAACAGCGCTGTTCAGGCGTTGGCGCTGCTGGGGATTCAGACCCGCAAGGCGCTCTGCGGCAAGTCGAATACCCTGGCGACGCCGGAGGGGGCGATCACCACCCGCAGCCTGTTGCTCGCAGGACTGAAACCTGACGAGTCGCTCCGCCTACAACAGCAAGGGCTCGGGGTCCACCGCCTCATGGGATGTGGGATTTTTATCCCGCACAAAGGGATCGACGCGGTCGGCAAGACCCCCTGAGGAACGCGGGCGATTGCCGGCAAATCATGTAACGAGATCGTGACGAGCCTATCAGAATATCATAAAATTACGGTGCTTTAATTGGCGCCCTCATGGCGTGCGCCATGGTCACCCACAGCTACCGACGACGAGGAACAAGCACATGGCCATCGAGGTCAATGGCGTAAGCATCGAGACGACCGACCACGGCTACCTGGTCAACCACCTCGACTGGAACGAGGATGTCGCGCGCAAACTCGCGGAGATCGAGGGGATCACGCTCACTGACAAGCACTGGGACGTCATCAACTACCTGCGTGACGAATACATCAACAACGGTCAGAACCAGCCGATGGAGCGCGCGGTGCTCAAGGACATCGGCAAACGCTGGGGGACCAAGCCCGCCAGCAAGGACCTTTACCTCCTCTTCCCCCTGGCCCCGACCAAACAGGGGACCAAGATTGCCGGCCTCCCCGAAGTGATGCGCAAAGGCGGCTACTGAGACGGTGCCGGGCGGGGCAGCGCAGCGGGCCGGCCACGCCTGGGACCGACCCGCATCTTGTGTGCCATCCGAGCACACGCCGATGTCGGCCGCGCGACCACAAAAAGCGCAGGAAGCAGCCGCGCCACACCTCGCCCGGTTTGGTCAACGCCTGCTGCTGAGCGCCCTGCACCGACTGCTGCGCGTCGACACACCACCGCGCCTCGCGGTGCTGATTTTCCATCGTGTACTGTCCACCCCGGACCCCTTCCTGGCGAGCGACCCGGACGTCCGGGCCTTCGCCGAACTCATGCAGCTGGTCCGGGAGCGCTTCTCGCCGCTGTCTTTGGCTGAAGGTTTGCATCGACTCGCACGCAATACCCTGCCGCCACGCGCGGTCAGCGTCACCTTCGATGACGGCTACGCCGACACCCTCAAGGTCGCTCTCCCCGTCTTGCAGCGCCTGGAGATTCCCGCCACCCTGTTCATCGCCAGTGGCTACCTCGATGGCCGGTGCATGTGGAACGATCAACTCTGTCAGGCGATCAGGCGCTGCCCCGGCACCAGCGTCGATCTGACCCCCTACGGCGCCGGTATCCGGCCGCTGGGTGGACCGCGCGAACGCGCGATGCTGGCGCAGGACCTGCTTCGTCTCTTCACCTACCATGCACCGGAGCCGCGCGAACAGGTGGCGGCGGATCTCGCGGCCCGCTATGCACCAGACCTGTCCTCGCCCATGCTCACCCGCACCCAGGTCCGGGAGATTTACGACCAGGGGGTCGAGATCGGCGGTCATACCGTCACCCATCCGATCCTCGCCCACACCGCGGATCAGGCGGCCTATCGGGAGATCGCCGAGAACAAAGAGGATCTCGAAGGACTGCTGAGCACGCGCTTGCGCTTCTTCGCCTATCCCAATGGGAAGCCGGATCTGGACTTCACCGCGGTGCATACCGCCATGGCGCGCGCACTCGGGTATCAGGCGGCGTTCACCACGGGTCACGGAGTCGCCGTGGCCGGCACCGATCGCATGCGCCTGCCCCGCTTCACCCCCTGGGAACGGACGCCCATGCGCTTCGGTGTCAGGCTGCTGTTGAACATGCGGCACATCGCCTAAACCGCGCCTAGCGCGGTATGCGATGTTATATGGATGGGATCGGCCCCGGCCGACGCGACGATTGCCGAAGCTGGCGCGGTTGACCGTTCTTGGAAGCATAACCGACATGCCGAACATCACACTAGTGCACGAATTGGTCCATATGGCCCTGTCGCGGTCCGCCGATCGGGACGCCCTGCTCCACCGCACCGAGACCCTCTCCTATCGGGCGCTGTGGCGGCTTATCGGACAATGGCGCGCCGGACTGCTCCGGCTGGGGCTCGACGCCGGCGACCGGGTCGGCGTGTACCTACCCAAGGGCTTCGACACCCTGGGGGCGCTCTTCGGAACCGCTGCGGCCGGCGGCTGCTTCGTGCCGCTGAACCCATTGATCAAGCCGTTTCAGGTCGCCCACATCCTGCACGACTGCACCGCACGTATCCTCGTGACCTCAGTCGAGCGGGCGAAATGCCTGGTCAGCACGCTGACCCAGTGCCCTGACCTGCGGCAGGTGGTGCTGGTCGACGGCTCACCGATGGACATCGCCGAACCCTTGCGCGCCCGCTGTGTCTGCGCTGCCGGGATCCTCGACGACACCGGCGGCGGCCCCGCCGGGCACCGCCGCATCGACACCGACATGGCCGGCATCCTTTACACCTCAGGCAGCACCGGCGCACCCAAGGGCGTGGTGCTCTCGCACCGCAACCTGGTCGCCGGAGCGCTGAGCGTTGCCGAGTATCTGGAAAACCGGCCTGACGACCGTCTGCTCGCGGTCCTGCCGTTGAGTTTCGACTATGGACTGAGCCAGTTCACCACCGCATTTGTCGCCGGTGCGGCGGTCGTCCTGATGGACTACCTGCTGCCCACTGACGTGATCAGGGCCGTTACCCGCTACGGCATCACCGGACTGGCGGCCGTGCCGCCGCTCTGGATGCAGGTCGCCGGACTCGACTGGCCGCAGGCCGCCCGGACCTCGCTGCGCTACCTCACCAACTCCGGCGGATCGCTGCCCGCCCCCACCTTGCAGGCCTTGCGCAGCCGACTGCCGGACACCCGGATCTATTTGATGTATGGGTTGACCGAGGCCTTCCGCTCGACCTATTTGCCCCCGGATCAGGTCGACACGCGTCCCGACTCCATCGGCAAAGCCATTCCCAACGCCGAGGTTCTGGTAGTGCGGGAGGACGGCAGCCGGTGCGAACCGGACGAACTCGGCGAGTTGGTGCATCGCGGCGCGCTGGTGGCGCTGGGCTACTGGAACGACCCCGCCCGAACCCGCGAGCGCTTTCGGCCGGCTCCTGGACAACCCGACGGTCTCCCCAATCCGGAACTGGCCGTCTGGTCGGGCGATCAAGTCCGCCGCGATGCGGACGGTTACCTCTATTTCATCGGCCGCCGGGACGAGCAGATCAAGACTTCCGGATACCGCGTCAGTCCCACCGAGGTCGAAGGGGTCGTCTACGGCTCGGGGCTGGTGGCCGAAGCGGCGGCTATCGGCGTCCCGCACGAGACCCTCGGGCAGGCGATCCTGGTCGTCGCCACGGCCGCGGCGCACCACCCCGACCTCGAATCACGGGTCATCGCGCATTGCCGCGACACCCTGCCCGGCTTCATGGTGCCGCAGCGGGTCCTGTTCGAGTCGGACCTGCCGCTTAATCCAAACGGCAAAATCGACCGCGGGTTACTGACCTCGCGCTTCGCGAATCTCTTTCGCGGGGAGCCCGCCTGATGACGGACAACCTAATTGCAGGTGGGATTGCTCGTGGCATCGACAACGGGACCGATCGCCGGATCGACCCGGCGGCGGACAAACCAGGGCACGCCGTCAGCGGGGGCGTTCACGACGCGCGGGGCGAACTCATCATCGGCGGCATCCCGGTCAGCCGCCTGGCCGACCGCATGGGCGGCACACCCTTTTATGCCTACGACCGCACCGCGTTGAGCCGCCGCGCCGCACATTGGCGGGCCGCCATGCCGGAGCGTCTGCGCCTGCACTATGCGCTCAAGGCCAATCCTATGCCGGCCCTGGTCCAACACCTGCGCGGTCTGGCCGATGGCTTCGACGTGGCCTCGCTGGGCGAGTTACAGGTCGCGCTGGACACCGGCATCCCCGCCGGGCGGATCAGCTTTGCCGGCCCGGGGAAGACGGACCTCGAACTGCGTGCGGCGGTCGCGGCCGGCATCACCCTGCATCTGGAATCGGCCGAGGAGTTGGAGCGGATCGCCCGGATCGGACACGCCCTAGGCGTTCGTCCCAGCGTCGCCGTGCGGGTGAACCCGGATTTCGAACTGAAAGCGTCCGGCATGAAAATGAGCGGCGGACCGAAACCATTCGGCGTCGATGCGGAGCAGGTCCCCGACCTGCTGGCGCACCTCGGCACCCTCCCGGTCGGGTTCCGCGGCTTCCACATTTTCACCGGCTCACAAAACCTGCGCGCGGAGGCCATCATCGAGGCCCATACCCGAACCCTGGCACTCGCGGAACGGTTGGCGCAGCAGGCGCCGACGCCGGTCACCTCGCTCAACCTCGGCGGCGGCCTGGGCATTCCGTACTTTCCGGGCGAACAACCGCTCGATCTCGCACCCATCGCCGCCAATCTCGCGGGCTGTATCGCGACACTCGGCCCCGGTCTGCGCGACGCCGAACTGGTGATGGAGCTCGGGCGCTATCTGGTCGGCGAGGCCGGGACCTACGTCTGTCGAGTGATCGACCGCAAGGTCTCACGCGGGCGTACCTATCTGGTCACCGACGGCGGTTTGCACCAACACCTTGCCGCCTCCGGAAATCTTGGGCAGATCATCCGCAAGAACTTCCCCGTCATCGCCGCCGCCCGCGCGGCGTCGGTCGACACCCGCGAAACGGTCACCGTCGTCGGCCCGCTGTGCACCCCACTCGATCTCCTGGCTGATCAGATTGAACTGCCGCGCTGCGCGCCCGGCGATCTGATCGCCATCCTGCAATCCGGGGCCTACGGCTACTCGGCCAGTCCACTGCGCTTTTTATCGCACCCGCCGCCCGGACAGGCGCTGGTCGGTTGAGTCAAGACGATGTCCACGCACGCCGCGGCAGTACCACGCGAGCCTTTGGTTTCAGTCATCATTCCCGCGTACAACAGCGCCGCCTATATCGCCGAGACGATCGGCAGCGTGCTGCATCAAACCTTTGATGACCTGGAACTGATCGTGGTGGACGACGGGTCCTCGGACGATACCCCTGCGGTTGTCACGGCCTGCGGTCCACGCGTGCGCCTGATCCCCCAGGCCAATGCCGGCGTCTGCGCGGCCCGTAATCGCGGCATCCGGGAAGCAGCCGGGCGCTATCTGTGCCTGCTGGACCACGACGATTACTGGTTTCCGGACAAACTGCAGCGTCAGGTGACGGCCATGCGGGATCACCCTGACTGCGGCGTCGTTTACAGCCCGTACATCCCGTGGACCCCGGATGCCGCCGGTCGCTTTCCAACACCCGACAGCTTCGACCTGGCGGCCTATCGTGATGGGATCGACGCCGCAGGCTCTGGGTGGATCTATCATCAGTTCCTGCTCGATTGCTGCATGCTGACCAGCACCTCCATGTTTCGCCGGGAGGTCTTCGAGCGCTGTGGCGGCTTCGATGAGGCGCTGCCGTACAGCGAGGACTGGGATCTGTGGTTGCGGATCTCGCGTGACTTCACCTTCGTCAAGCTGATGCGGCCCGACACGCTGTACCGCCAACATCCCCAACAGGGCAACCGCGTGGTACGCCCGCACGATTATCGGACCTTGCTGCTGCGGCGGGCGATGCGCACCTGGGGTTTGTGCGGTCCGGATGGGCAGTGCCTGCCGCGGCGGAAGTTCCTCGGGCGGCTCGCCGACTACCAGGCCGCCTATGCCCTGGGACAACTGCGCGCGGGCCGCCGCGGTGCCGGCTTGGCGGCCTTGACCAGGGCCTGGGTGACACAGCCGCGCAAGGTCAAACTTCTGGCATATCTGGCAGCCGCCCTCGTGGGCTGGAGGCCCCGGTAATGGTCGTCGGCAGACGGGAACCCGGACGGCCGTGTTGAGGCCGTCGGGAATGGGTGGCCTGGGGAGCACTCTGCTCAATGACCGCTCCGGCGGCGCCGCTCGCGACCCGCCGCAGCCGTTGGATCAGCGCCTCCAATCCAGTGCGGCGCGTCAGACTCAGATGCCCCGCGAGCCCGAGCCGATCGATAAAGTCCTGGGTATCGAACGCCAGGATCGCCGCCGCGTGCTGCCCGGAAAACACCTGCTGCACCAAGGCGATCAGTCCGCGGACGAGATCGGCGTCGCTGTCCGCCAGAAATTCGATGATGTCGGTCGTGCCGGGCCGGATCCGCGGGGACAGAAACACCAGACTTTGACAGCCGGGGACAAAGTGAGCCGGTGTCTTGAGTGCCTGGGGCATGGCGGGCAGCGCATGTCCCAGATCGATGATCTGCTGATAACGCATCGGCCAGTCGGGCAAGTCAGCGAAACGATCTAGGATGTCCTGCGCCGCCGCCGCGGGCGAAGCGGCCGTCGCCGCCGGATAGACACCGGTGAGTACCGAGGCGTCGGCTGGATGGGCACCATGGTCAACTGCCGCAATCGGTTTGCGGGTTGCGGTCCTGGCTCGTCTGGCCTGGTCGACGATCTGCGCGAGCGCATCGGCCAGGCGGTCGACCTCCTGCGCCGTGTTGTAAACGCCGAAGGACGCACGGGCGGTCCCCGCCACACCCAGACGCTCCATGAGCGGCTGGCAGCAATGATGACCGGTGCGGATGCAGATCCCTTGCAGGTCGAGTCGGGTCCCGATATCGAGTGTCGCGAGCGGGGGATCGGTGATCACCCAGGACAGCACGCCGGTCTTGCTCGGCGCTGTGCCCTTGATCTCCAATCCGGGGATCGCGGACAGCCGCTCCGTGGCCTGACGCAGCAACCGATGTTCATGGGCGGCGACCCGCTCCAAACCGACGTCCGACAGCCAGTCGAGCGCGGCCGCCAGACCTACGGCGCCGGCAATGTGCGGGGTACCGGCTTCAAACCGATTGGGAATGTCGGCATAGGTGGTCCGTTCAAAGCGCACCCGCTCGATCATGTCGCCGCCGCCCTGATAGGGGGGCATCGCGGCGAGCAACCGACGCTTACCGTAGAGGACGCCGATGCCGGTCGGGCCGTAGATCTTATGCCCCGAGAACGCATAGAAATCCGCGTCCAGCGCCTGGACGTCGGTCCGCCCATGGGCGACCCACTGAGCGCCGTCGATCAACACCAGGGCACCGGCGGCATGGGCATCGGCGATCATCTCACGGACCGGGTTGCAGGTACCCAGGGCATTCGACACCGCGGTCACCGCAACCAGTCGGGTGCGGGACGACAACAATGCCCGATACTGGTCCAGCCGCAGCGCACCGTTGCCCTCGATCGGGATGACCTTGATCAGCGCGCCGGTGGCTTGCGCCACCAGTTGCCAAGGTACAATGTTGGAGTGGTGTTCCAACTCCGAGAGGACGATCTCGTCGCCGGCCCGCAGGTTGGCGCGGCCCCAGGCCGCCGCGACCAGGTTGATGGACTCGGTGGTCCCGCGGGTGAAGATGCACTCGGCGGGTTCGGCCGCCCCGATGAAGCGGGCGACCCGGGCGCGCGCCGCCTCGTAGAGATCGGTCGCCGATTGCGAGAGCTGGTAGGCGCCACGATTGATGTTGGCGTTACGGCTTGCGTAATACCCGGCGATAGCGTCGATCACCTGGGCCGGCTTCTGGGTACTGGCCGCGTTGTCCAGGTAAACTAGCGGGTGACCATGAGCCAGGGTCTTCAGGAGCGGAAACTGGTCGCGTAACTCGATCAGTTCAGACTCGGGGTCGGCGATTGAGGAGGGTGCGGTAACAGGCATCATGGTTAAGTAACTGAGTATCGGCAAGCCAAAGATCAACCTGAGAGTTTTCATGGATCAGTCGGCGCTGCCCGTCATGGCGGAGCACGCCGGGAAACAACGCCGTCGCCGCGGGGGCCTTGATCACCGTCCGGCCATGATCACCGTTCGGGCCAAAGCTTCCCCGGATTTTTCCACAGATGTCACAGATTTTCACAGATGAAGAAAAAACATCTGTGTTCATCTGTGTTCATCTGTGACATCTGTGGACAAAATTTTCGCCCCAAGATGAGCGGATGCTGACCGGAATGACAATCAAGATTCCGGCCGCCAGGCGGAGAATGCAGAGACCATGATTCAACAACACCAATGGCATATCCGGCGAGAACCGACCCGCCGGACCGCGAGCGAGCGAGTGCCGTGCCCGACCGCGAGTGGCTCCCGATGCGCATACTGACGCGAGCGCAACTGCTGCGCTATGTCCATGACAAGCACGCGCTCTTCGATGCCGCGGCCGCTCGCGGTAATCCTTTTGCATGCAGCGCCTGGGTACTCAATTTCATCGAACAGATTGCCGCGGACGACTGGCATTATTATGTCGCCGAGGATTCCTCGCAGGGTGAGGCCTGCCTGGTACTCTACAGTGAACGCGGATCACCCCATCGGCGTCTTGCGTTAACCAATTATTATGCATCCTTGTATACCCCGCTGATCGGCGCCGCCGTCGACCGCGCGGCGTCACTGACCGCCATTGCCGCCGATCTGACGCGCGCCCGACCCGGCTGTGCCGCGATCAACCTCGCACCACTCGCTCCCGAGGATGACGATACCGCGGCGCTGGGACGCGCTTTCTCCTCCCAGGGCTGGTATGTCAAACGCTATTTTTGCTTTGGTAATTGGCACCTACCTTGTGCCGGTCTGTCATTCGCCGATTACATGGCGCGACGGGAGTCACGCGTGCGCCATACCTGGTCGCGCAAGGTCAAAAAATTCAGTCGGCCGGATAGCTTGGCACGGATTCGCATCGTCACTGCCCCGGACGAGACCGAGGCGGCCATGGATGCCTATGAGCAAGTCTATGCACGGAGCTGGAAACCCCGTGAGCCCTACCCTGAGTTCATCCGCCGCTGGGCCCGGGTCTGTGCGCAGAACGGGTGGTTGCGGCTCGGCCTGGCATCGGTTGCCGATGTCCCGATCGCCGCGCAGTTCTGGTTCACCATGCAGCGTCGGGCCTATATCTTCAAACTCGCTTATGCCGATGACTATGCGCACTGGTCGGCGGGAACCGTACTGACGGCCCATCTGATCGAACACAGCCTTGAACATGACCAGGTCACCGCGATCGACTACCTGAGCGGCGACGATCCCTATAAGAAGGCCTGGATGTCCGGACGCCGTGAACGGGTCGGCCTGATTGCCTGCAACCTGCGCAGCCCGCGCGGTGTGCTGATCGCGGCCTATGAATATGCCGGTGCCCTGCGCCGGCGTTGGCGGCGCCTCGGTGTCGATCCGGCAGCCGCGCCTGACCTGGTGTAGAATCCGGCGCGGCCCGCCAACGGCTTGCCAACCACGATCACGACGCACAGGTTTACACGAGAGCCGCACCCGCTATGCATGCTGTTTCAGACACCATTGGGGTTCTGCGGGACGTTCTGCGGCTCGGTGCACGCGCTGACGCTTTCACCGCGGCTACGCCGCTGCTCGGCAGCGTCCCGGAACTCGACTCGATGGCCGTGGCCGAGCTGCTCACCGCGCTCGAAGAGCGCTTTGAGGTGCGCGTGGACGATGACACGATCTCCGCCGAAACCTTCGAGACAGTGGGCTCCCTGCACGCCTGGGTGCTCGCCAGTCTCGCAACCTGACCGCGGCTCGTGCTGCGCGCACACTTCCTGGAGGGTCACCGCGGGCGGTTGTTCAGTGTCGGCGTGCAGCCGCCGGAGCCGGCAGGTACGCACCACTGGGTACTGGTGGTCCCGCCGCTGCTGGACGAACTCAATCAGTCACGTCGCACCCTGCATCTACTGGGCCAGGCCCTGGCCGCGCACGGGATCGGCTGTCTGCTACCGGATCTCTCCGGCACCGGCGACAGTGAGGGTGAAATTGGCGACGCCACCTGGGACACTTGGATCGCGGACCTGAACGGCGTCCATGCCTGGCTGCTCGGGCAGGGCGCGGTGCGGGTCGACCTCCTCGCCGTGCGCGGCGGCGCATTGCTCACGCGGGACTGGCTCGCCGCCACGCCGATCAGCGTGCCGCACCTGATCCTCTGGCAACCCATCATCAGCGGCGCCCACCTGGTCCAACAGTTGCTGCGCCTGCGCCTCGCTGCCGGGCTCCTGCACGGCAGCCGGACCACGGCCGCCGCCCTGCGCGCGCGCATGGCCCTGGACGGCTGGATCGAGATCGCCGGCTATCGCTTATCCGCCGCACTCATGGCGAGCATCGAGGGGACCGCGCTCGCACCACCGGACGCCGACCGGGTGGGCGGCGTCGACTGGTTTCAGCTCGTCACCACTGATCAGTCGATCCCGCCCGCGGTTCATCGCTGCGCCGATTCCTGGTCCGCGGCGGGTCTGCAAATCGGCGTGCACCCGATCCTCGGGGACACCTTCTGGGTCACCCCGGAGATTGTCGAAGCGAACAGACTCATTGCGGCGACGGTCAACCGCCTGGAGCAGGTGCGTGATGCGCTTGGCTGAACCAGAGTCGCCGCTCCTCTTCGACTGTGCCGGCGTGCAACTTCTTGGCATCCTTCATCACGGCTGGGCTGATGCGCGGCGCGCGGTCCTGGTGGTGGTCGGCGGCCCCCAGTACCGGGTCGGCAGCCACCGTCAGTTCGTGCTGCTCGCCCGGCGACTCGCCGCCGCCGGCGTCCCGACCCTGCGCTTCGACCCGCGCGGCATGGGCGACAGCGACGGGGATGCCCGCACCTTTGAAGACATCCGGGACGATATCGCCGCCGCTGTCGAACGGCTTTTCGGCGCAATTCCCGGCCTGCAACAGGTGGTTCTCTGGGGGCTTTGCGATGCGGCGACGGCCGTTTCATTTTACGCGCCGCAGGATCCACGGGTCGCCGGTGTGGTGCTGCTGAACCCCTGGGTGCGCACCGCCGCGGGCCAGGCGCAGGCCTTCCTCAGACACTATTACCCGCGCCGCGCGCTGAGCCGCGATTTCTGGTCCAAACTGTGCTCCGGAAGGGTCGATCTGCGCGATGCATTCCGCGGTTTGCGCAGGTTTCTGGGGTCCGCCAGGACGCCCCGCCCGACGCCCGATCGACCGGCCGAAATCGCCAACGCTGCCGCACCCTTGCCGGACCGGATGCTGCGCAGCCTGCGCCGGTTCGATGGCCGGGTGCTGCTGATCCTGAGCGGTAACGATCTGATCGCGCGTGAATTTGCGAGGCTGCTGACGACCGAGCGCGCCTGGTCCAGTTGGTGCGCGGGCACGGCCGTCGAGCGGCGCGACCTGCCTGACGCCGACCACACCTTCGCGGCGGACCGCTGGCGCGGACAGGTCGAGCACTGGACACTCGCGTGGCTGCGGTCCTGGTGAACCCCGATACGCGCCCGCTGACCCCGCCCCGCCTGCTGGTCTTCAGCGCATTGTTCCCCCATGCAACCCAGCCGGGCAGCGGGCTCTTCGTGCGCGAACGGATGTTCCGGGTCGGCCGGATCCTGCCGCTCTGGGTCGTCTCGCCGCGCCCGGCCTCACCGCTGGACCCACTGGTGCGCCGTCACCACCCCCACTATCGCCCTCCAGCCCCAGACACTGAAATCCAAGCCGGATTCACTGTCCGGTTCCCGCGCTTTCCGTCGCTCCCCATCCTGGGGCGCGGGGCCGACGGGATGATGATGGCACTCGGTGCCCTGCCGCTGCTCTACCGGCGGCGGGAGACCTTCGATGTCATCGACGCCCATTTCGGTTATCCGGACGGCTATGCCGCGACCCGGCTCGGCCGCTGGCTCGGTAAGCCGGTGACGGTCACGTTGCGCGGTACGGAAGTCCCGCACAGCCGCGATCCGACGAAGCGGCAGCGCCTGATCCAGACCTGCGCGGATGCCGCTCACCTGTTTGCCGTCTCGGGCTCACTGGCCCGCCTAGCTGCTGAGTTGGGCGCCGCCGCGGAGAAGATCCAGGTCGTGGGCAATGGGGTGGACCCGGAGCGCTTCCGTCCGCTGGAGCGCACCGCCATCCGGGTTCGGCTCGGCCTCCCGGTCGACGCTCAGGTGTTGATCTCGGTCGGCGGACTGGTAGAGCGTAAGGGATTCCATCGGGTGATCGAGGTCCTTCCGAAGCTGATCCGGGACCATCCGCGGCTGCACTATCTGATCGTCGGCGGCGCCGGTGCCGAGGGTGACTTTGCCGCCACCCTGCATGAGCGCGTCGCGGCCCGAGACCTTGGGGCACGCGTGCATTTCCTCGGGCACTTGCCGCCCGAGCGACTCGCCGAGCCGCTGTCCGCCGCGGATGTGTTCGTACTGGCCAGCAGTAACGAGGGCTGGGCCAACTGTTTCCTGGAAGCCATGGCCTGCGGCCTGCCGGTCGTGACCACGGACGTGGGAGGCAATCGCGAGGTGGTCAGTGACGCGGCGCTGGGGACCATCGTTCCATTCGGCGACCCGCGCGCCCTCGCCGCCGCCCTAGCCGCCGCGCTGCAGCGACGCTGGGACAGCAGCACGATCCGCGCTCATGCGCAGGCCAACACCTGGGACCAGCGGGTCGCGACCCTGGTGCAGGCGTTCAGACGCATCGACGCCGCGACCCGGACACCCGCAGGATGAGCTCGGCGCTGCGCCAACAGCGCCAAGACTGGCGGTTGATGCGATCTTCGTTACCAAACAGCGTAACTTTGGCGTCATCGCACGGTGCTGATGAATCGCGCTCAAGGCACTGATTAAAAACGGGTTTGCGGATCATTACGGACTGCTGACCGCGCGCCGCCGATGTGATGTATATCACAAGTTGCTAATTTAGGGTTTACCCGATATAGGGTTTTCCCGTACCATTCTGACCATCCGCAAACGATTGGACGGCTGCTCCACCCATCCTGGGCATCATCAGGCAGCCGGCTAGTCCGATACAAACGGTTGGCTCTTTATGAACAAGACATTGGTTTCCAGTGCCCTGATCGCCGCGACGCTCATGACCGGACTCATGACCAGCATCGACACCCTGGCCGCATCCCGCGGCGGTAGTACCCAATCCGGGAAGGCGTCCTACTATCACGACCGCTTCCATGGCCGCAAGACGGCAAGCGGTGCCGCGTACAACAAGCACGCGCTGAGCGCCGCTCACAAAACCTTACCCCTGGGCACGCAGGTGCGGGTAACCGATACCCGCAGCGGCAAGAGTGTCGTGGTCCGCATCAACGACCGCGGACCCTACGCCCGCGGCCGCGTCATCGACCTCTCCCGTGCCGCGGCCCGCGAGATCGGGCTGGTCAACAAGGGCGTCGCCAACGTCAAGCTCGAAATCCTCAGACGCCCGGGCAAGGGCGGCATCTGAGGCGATTGCCGGCAAGCGCCTATGCGCTTACTCCATCAATGCCCGCAGCTTCGCCGCGGTCGGCGCCAGGACCACACCCCGCTCGGTAACGATGGCATCGACCAAGGCGGCGGGAGTCACATCGAACACCGGATTGCGCGCCGCACAACCGGCCGGCGCCAAACGCCGGCCGCCGCAGGACAGCAGTTCCTCCGGATCACGCGCCTCGATCGGAATCGCGCTGCCGCTGGCCAGCTCCATGTCGACGGTGGAGGTCGGCGCGGCGACCATCACCTTGACACCATGGTAGCGGGCTACCACCGCCAGCCCATAGGTCCCGATCTTGTTGGCGACATCGCCATTGGCGGCGATGCGGTCCGAGCCGACGATCACCCACCCGATGCCGCCGCCGGCCATCAGGCTGGCGGCTGCGCCATCGGCCTGTAAGGTCACCGGAATGCCGGCATGCATCAACTCCCAGGCGGTGAGACGCGCACCCTGCATCCAGGGTCGGGTCTCATCGGCATAGACCCGCCCGATCTTGCCCGCCGCATAGGCACTGCGCACCACCCCCAGCGCGGTTCCGTAGCCGCCGGTGGCGATGGCACCGGCGTTACAGTGGGTGATGATGTCGGTCCGCCCGGCGATCAATTCGGCCCCCAGGTCACCCATCCGGCGATTGGCGGCGCGATCTTCCTCATGGATCGCCAGGGCCTCCGCCAACAGTGCCGGGGCCGGGTCTGCACCATCCAGACCAGCGATCAGGCGCGCCATGCGGCGCACGGCCCAGGCCAGATTCACGGCAGTCGGACGCGCCTCCCGCAACCGGTCGAGGTCGGGCCTGATCGCCTCCTTCCAGCCCGCACCGGCCGACTGGTAGGCATCCCGGCCGGCCAACACCACGCCATAGGCCGCGGCAACACCGATGGCCGGCGCCCCGCGCACCACCATGTCGCGGATGGCGATGGCGACTGACCCGGCGTCATCCAGGACCAAAAACTCGGCGCGCTCGGGTAGCCAACGCTGATCGGTCAAATAGAGCCGGCCGGCGTGCCAGAGGGCGGCATCATCAGGTGTGGGGGCAGCGGGCAAATTGGTGGCCATGGGGAACTCTCGGGTAGGATGTTACTCAGCATTGTCGCCGATTCGCACCCTGTCGCAATAGGACCTGATCCATGCACGCCGACCTCCTGATCCACCCCCAGTGGCTGATCCCAGTGGACCCCCAGGACCGGGAACTCCAGGAGCATGCGGTCGCGGTCGCTGATGGACGCATCCTCGCGGTGCTGCCGTCGGCGCAGGCACGCGCAGCCATGACGGCCGATCGCGTACTGGAACTGCCGGGCCACGCGCTGATGCCAGGGCTGGTCAATGCCCACACGCATGCGGCCATGACCCTGATGCGCGGACTGGCCGATGATCTGCCGCTCATGGCCTGGCTGCACGCGCATATCTGGCCGATCGAGCAGCGCTGGGTCGATCCGGGGTTCGTCGGTGACGGCAGCCGACTGGCGATCCTAGAGATGTTGCGCGGCGGCATCACCTGCTTCAACGACATGTATTTCTACCCGGAGGTGACCGCACAGGCGGCAGCGGACGCCGGGATACGCGCGGTCATCGGCCTGGTCGTCGTGGATTTTCCCACCAGCTACGCCGACAGCGCGGACGCCTGCATCGCCAAGGGTCTGGCGCTGCACGCCTACTATCGTGACCACCCGCTGATCCGCGTCGCCTTCGCACCACACTCGCCCTACGCCGTTTCCGATGCCGCCTTGGGCCGGGTGCGGATGCTGGCCGATGAACTGGAAGTGCCGATTCACCTACATTTGCACGAGACCCGCGACGAGATCGTTCAATCCCTGCGCGACCACGGAGAGCGTCCGCTCGCCCGCCTGGACGAACTGGGCCTGATCGGACCGGGACTGGTCGCGGTCCACATGACGCAATTGGAGGATGCCGAGATCGAACGTCTGGCAGCAGCCGGCGCCCAGGTCGTGCACTGTCCGGAATCCAACCTGAAGCTGGCCAGCGGGTTCTGTCCGGTGGCCCGACTGCTGGCCGGCGGCGTCAATGTCGCGCTGGGTACGGACGGGGCAGCCAGCAACAATGATCTCAACCTGTTCGGCGAAATGCGCACCGCCGCCTTGCTTGCCAAGGGGGTTGCCGGATCGGCCGCGGTCGTCCCGGCCGCTGCCGCGCTGCGCATGGCAACCATCAACGGCGCGCGCGCACTCGGTCTGGAGCGCGAGATCGGGTCGATCGAACCCGGCAAGTCCGCGGATCTGGTGGCAGTCGACCTGAGTGATTCCTATACCCAGCCCGTTTACCATGCAGTCTCGCAACTGGTGTATACCGCCGGGCGCCATCAGGTCCGTCACGTGTGGGTCCAAGGTCGACAGGTCATCCGCGATGGAACCCCGACCACGCTGGACCCGCAAGCGGCGATCTGCGCTGCGCACGCCTGGTGCGAACGACTTCGTCCTTCTTGAAGGTGCCTGATGCGTGACTTGTGATCCATGCCACAGAAATCAGAGATGCGCAAACGCTGAGTCCCGCAACCCGACTCGGCGGCAGCACCGCCATGGCCATCGCGGGACAACTGGCGCTGACCCGCTGGTCAACGTCTGCGCCGCACGAGGATCCTGACGCGCCGCGGGATGAATCGCGCTTCCGCGATCTCTTCGAACGCTCGCCCGCCGCTCTGCTGGTGATGGATCAGTCGGCCGTCAATCGGCGCGCCAATGCCACCGCCGCCGCACTGCTGACCGAAGCATCGACTGAACTCGCGGGCACGAGTCTGTTCGACCTGTCCGGGTTGCGGGAGCTGGAGTCCGGCCTCGCGCTGGCGGCCAGTGTCGTCGAACACACCTCCCAAGGCGTGATCGTCACCGACGCCGACCACCGGACCGTCGCCGTTAATCCGGCCTTCACCACCATCTCCGGGTATACGGCAAGCGAGGTGTTGGGTACCGTGCCGACCGTCTTCCGTATCGACGCGGCAAACGCCCACTTGGCCAAACAGGTGCTCCGGGCATTACACGAGCGCGGGCATTGGCAAGGCGAGGTCTGGAGCCGCCGCAAAGAGAGGGATGCTTACCCCAAATGGGTGAGTGTCAACGAGATCCGCGACGACGAGGGCACACCGATCCGTTACGTCTGCATCGGCTCGGACATGACCAGCCAGGAAAGCGCGACGGAGGAAATCCTGAGTGTAGGCCTAGTCCTACATTGATTACGGATAATTCCTCAGGAGCGACGGGAACGATCGCCATAGGCGGGAATCCGTCAGCCGCCTATCCTAACCATCACAGGGACAATGATTAGGAACGGTATCAGGAAACCGGGCACGGCAGGACGCCGGGCAGCACGGATCAGGACGCTGGAAACGAATCGGGGCAGTTCGACGGAAGCGAGGCCCCAAGGACGCTGACGAACTCTCGGAGTAACGGCTTCCGCCGCAGGGCTGCAATGTAGATAAAGGACTCTAGCCAAGGATGGCATTCATACCCGCTTGTCGACAGTCCGATGCTCCCCCCGGTCGACTGTCGACAAAACTTGAAGCGAGCTCGCCTGAAGGTCATCCCGGCACGCAATCCAAACGCCCCTACTAGCGAAGATCAGCCCCGGATCCGAGTGCCAGCAGGAGCAGCACGAGGACCTCGGTCAGCTCCACCAAGGCGCCGGCCGTATCTCCGGTGAAGCCGCCCAGACGCGCCATCAGGGTACGTCGGACCAGCCAATACAGCCCGCCGGCCGTGCTCAGCAGCAAGAGACCCGTCCATCCCAGTGCGAACCCTACGGCGCCGGCCGCAAGCAGGATCGCCAGGCGCGAGGCCCCAGGAGGCGCAGTCCGGGCCGGGTCCGCGGCCATCCCCTGCGGGCGGGCGTAGGGCGTGGACAGCAGCAGCAGCGGCAACTGCGCCCGCGCGATGAGCGGTGCCCACAGCAGCAACCACGCATCCCCGGCCCCGATCAGCGCCTCCAGCGCCGCGAATTTCGCGATCAGGACCAGCGCCAAGGCACTGACCCCCGCCGGCCCGCTGGTGGGGTCCTTCATGATCGCCAGCGTGCGCTCGCGGCTGCCGAGACCGCCGACCCAGGCATCGGCGGTATCCGCCAGTCCATCCAGATGCAGCCCACCGGTGGACCACACCCACAGGGCCAGAACCAGGGCCGCGGCAACGCCGGGCGGTCCACTCAGCACCGACGGCCCCAACAACAGGGCGGCGCCACTGATGACCAGACCCAGCAGCAAACCGATCCATGGATACCAGGGAACCGCCTGACCCAGTTCGGCCGGTTCGATTGCCCCTGGGTCAGGAAAAGGAAACCGGGTCAGCAAGCGCCCGGCGATCCAGAGCGGGCGCGGATCAGGAACCCACTTCATCGGTCGATCACGCCATGAGCCATCACACTCGGTCGACCGGGGGAAACGGGGATGCGCAACCGGGTCAGGCTTGCGAGTGGGACCTCGATCAGCATCCCCGAGCAATCGTTCATCCCCAACACCTCCGCGAGAATAACCCGCACCACGCCCCCATGGGTCAAGACCAGGGTGTGGGCCGTGCCGGCGGCGGTGAGCTGGTGCCACCCCGCCAAAACACGTTGCCGGAAGTTCGCGAACGGCTCCGCCGCGGGCGGCGTATAGCCGACCGGGTCGTCCCAGAACCGCGTCAGCTCCGCGGTCGGGATCTGGTGTGCAGCCAAACCTTCCCAGTCGCCGAAGCAGCGCTCGGCCAAGGTCGGGCGGACATCCAGCGGCAACCCCCGCTCAGCCGCCAACGCGCGGGCGAAGTCGGCACAGCGGCGTGACGGTGAACTGACGATGTGCTTGAGGTCGGCCTCCCCACGCGCCGCGGCGCGTAACTGCGCCCAACCCGCATCACTCAACGCATCATCATGACCGCCGCGAAAGCGCGCTCCGCCCAAGACCTCCCCGTGACGCAACAAGACGATGAAGCGATCGGCGGGGATGCTCACCCCGAGACTCCCGCCTGCGCAAAGGTCGCCATGCCGGCGTGCAGATCGCACGCCAGGCGCAGCACCGGCACCGCCATGGCCGCCCCGCTGCCCTCCCCCAACCGCATCCCCAGATCCAACAAGGGGGTCGCATCCAGGGCGGCGAGCAAGCGCCGGTGGCCAGGCTCGGCAGACCCGTGGGAAAACAACAGCCAGGCACCCAGGCTCGGGTTGATCCGGCAGGCCGCGAGTGCCGCCGCGGTCGTGATATAACCATCCACCAGCACGGCCACGCCCCCTTGGGCGGCCCCCAGGTAGCAGCCGGCCAGCGCGGCGATTTCAAAGCCGCCGAGCCGTTCCAGCGCCACCAGCGGATCCTGCCCGGCAACCGCGTGCCGGGCCAGAGCACGATCGACCACCTGCACCTTACGACGGATCCCGGCGCCATCGAGCCCGGTCCCCGGGCCGACCAGATCCGCGGCCGGCAACCCCAGGAGAGCGCAGCCCAAGGCCGCGGCGGCGGTGGTGTTGCCGATGCCCATTTCACCGCCGATCACCAGCCGGACCCCGCCCGCGACGGCGCGCCGCGCGGCATCGCGCCCGAGCAGCAGCGCCCGCGCGAGTTGCTCTTTCGTCATCGCCGGTTCCAGCGCGATGTTCCCGGTGCCGGCACCCACGCGCTCGCCGCGAACCCCGGCGATTGCCCCAGGGTCTTCACGACTGCCGCAATCGATGATCGCCAACCCGGCCCCCAGGCTGCGGGCCAGGACCGAGATGGCCGCCCCGCCGCGGGCGATGTTGCGCACCATCTCGACCGTCACCGACTGGGGAAAGGCGGAGATCCCTTCGGCCGTCACGCCGTGATCGGCGGCGAACAGACAGATCTGAACCGGATCGACACACGGGGTCACGCTGCCCTGCAGTGCCGCCAGTTGGATCGCCACGGACTCCAGACGGCCTAAGGAGCCGCGGGGTTTGGTGAGTTGATCCTGACGCTCACGCGCGGCGGCGGCGGCGATCGCGTCAGGGGACGGGCAAGGTTCGGTCAGCCAGGCGAAGGGGTCGGTCATGGGGCAGTGGTTAGTGGTTAGTGGTTAGTGGTTAGTGGTTAGAAATCGCCAGTGGTCGTGGTGTAGCTTGATATCCGACGCGTTACCCACTCAATGCCGGCCCTTTCACGACCAGCGGCAGGCCGGCGACCATGAACAGGACCTGATCACAGCAAGCGGCCAGGTCCTGATGCAGACGCCCGGCCAGATCGCAGTAACGGCGGGACAATTCCCCTAAGGGGATCACGCCCATATTGGTCTCGTTCCCGACCAGAATCAGGCGGCCGGGCGCCGCGGCGATCACCTCGGGCAAATGCTCCAGCCTGTGCTCGATTCGTGGGCCGTCAGCTTCCATGAGCAGATTGGTCACCCACAGGGTCAGACATTCCACCAGGATACAGCGCTGCGCGGCGGCCTCGACGCTGATGCGCTCCGCCAGGTCGAGCGGTTCTTCGACCAGGCGCCACTGGGGTGGGCGGCGGCGGCGGTGCGCCTCGATGCGCCGCGCCATCTCCCCGTCGCCCGCCCGCGCGGTGGCGAGATAGGTTACCGGCAGGCCGCTGCCATGGGCCAGACCCTCGGCCAACCGACTCTTGCCGGAGCGCACACCGCCCAGAATCAGGGTGAGCCGCGGCGGGGCATCGGTCACAGCTCGATGCCCTTCTGCGCCATGACACCAGCGTCGAAAGCGTGCTTGATCGGCCGCATCTCGGTTACCGTATCGGCGATTTCAACTAAACCCGGCGGCGCGCCGCGGCCGGTCACCACGACATGCTGGTGGTCGGGACGCGCGTCCAGTGCATCAATGACCCGGTCCAGGGGGACCAGACCGAGCTTGAGGGCGATGTTGAGTTCGTCCAACACCACCACCTGAATGCTCGGATCGGCCAGAAAGCCGGCTGCCAGTTCCCAGGCCGCCAGGGATGCGCGGCGATCCAGATCCGGGTCCTGGGTCTCCCAGGTGAATCCCTCCCCCATCACATGGTATTCGACCTCGGGGAACCGCCGGAAAAAAGCCTCCTCCCCGGTCGCGAAACTCCCCTTGATGAACTGCACCACGGCAACCTTCATACCGTGACCCATGGCGCGCGCCACCACGCCGAAAGCCGAGGAACTCTTGCCTTTTCCGTTACCCGTATTGACCACCAGGACCCCGCGGTCGATGGTGGCGCCGGCCACGCGCGCGTCGACGATCTCCTTGTGACGCTGCATGCGGCGGCGATGACGCTCGCGCGCGGAGTCGTCGGTCATCGGGAACCGACGCGACCGGACGCCTGACGCGGGCTCAGCGCCAGGTGCGCGACCGCCGCCAGGCCGACATAACCGACGAGTGCGGCCAAGGTTCCCGGCAGGTAGCCGACCAGACTATGGCCCAGGCCAACCAGGCTGGGCTCGAAGCGGCCGGACAGCAAATAGAAGCCGCCGCTGGCAAAGGCTTCAGCCGCGACACCGCCGGCCAACAAGACGGCACCCAGGAGCGGCAGGGTTGCCAGGTCCGGGCGATGACGGGTCTGGTACCAACGCCCCAGCGCCCACAGGCTGCCGTAAGCCGGAACCAGCATCCCATAGGCCGGACTGAGGCAGTAACCGCTGACCCCGGCCCAACCGACGGCCGTCAGATCGATGGCGGTGGCCAAGGCGAACAGCGCCGCCGGCACCCAGCGGGCGCGCAGGTAGAACCCGGCCAGGAAAAAGACGGCGAGCGACGCATCCGGTAGATGGTGCCCCAGCGGGGCGAATTGCTGACCGCGGGTGGCGGCCATCAGCCCGGCAAGGGCCAGTAGGATCAGGATGCGGGAACGGGACTGCGTGGTGTCGGTCATTCAGGGCGGACTCCGGTAAGGATACGCGGGCGGGAGAAAATTCCGGGCCATCGCCCGTACTGCTTCCCATTGTAGGGCGTCGCGCGCAAAGTCACTAGCCGGTTCCTGCCCACTGCAGCGATCGGTGTGGGCGCCGATCCTCAACTTGGCGACCGCGCTCGGGTCCCAGGGAGCCTGGCCACAGCATCACCTGTAAGGCACCGCAGTAGCAGCGTTCCGATGCCCGCAGGCGATCGACGCAAATGGCCTGAGTGCTGAGCCGCCGACGGAGGCAGCGAGCCTGGATCGCCGCTGTCAAGCGCGGGACTGCCGGGCCGCAGACCATGAGTCTTGGTCAGACCGCCGTTGTTCTGCGGGGGCTCTAGTTGCGGGTCCTCACCGAAGCGGTTGGAACCGGGGACCGTGTCGGTGATGTAGGCGTCCCCTGGGTCGCCGATCAGCGAATAACTCAGATCCACCGGCGAATTGAATTCCCAGGCGGACGGCGAACCGCTGCGCAGATCCGGATGGCTTGCCGCCGGATTCCCCGCAGTAATCGTATTGTGGATTCGTGTTTCCTCGATCGACGCATCGTATCCCCGACCCTGCTCATCGTAGAAACGCTTATAGAGTCCGCCGCCGCAGCCTGCCGTGTTGCCGACATGCCGCTGTTGTGCGACCGGGTACGGTGTCGTACCGACCGACCCGCTGTCCGAAGTTATGGTGCAACTCCTTCGTGTGGCGATTCGTCGAATAGTTCGTCTGGCATCTATGGCTTTAGATTATCAGACTACGAGCGCATCGCGCGTGAGCGCGAAGCTGGCGCGGTAACGCTTGATGCGACACTCGACCGCTGCCGCCTGCAGGTCGGTTAACCAGCGACGGCCCAAGCCCTCCACGCCCCTTAACCAAGCTGATGGCTGCGACTTTTGTCAATGCCGGCGATGCGGGGAATCTATAAACTACTTGTCAATGCGTCCTGTCCTGCCCGCCAGGGCACCCGCGACCGACCACCGGGAGCGCCGTGCTTGATCGGTCGCAGCAGACTTACACTCACTGGAGTCCTCTATGTCGAACCCAATGCTGTCCGCCGCCGCACCGCGTCCCGCACCCTCGCGGCGCTCGTCACTCTGGCCCTGGATACCGGTCCTCTCGACCGCCGCGGCACTGAGCATCCTGCTGGTGCTCACCGCGCCCCTGCCGCTGCCCTGAGGGGTGCCCGGAGCACCCATGACAACACCAACGCAACTCGATTCCCGACTGGAAAATTTCCCCATCTCGTTCTTCGCGATGGTGATGGGGATGTCCGGTCTGACCATCGGTTGGGAAAAAGCCCAGCACATCTTGGGGGTGGACCTGGGGATCACGCCCTGGCTGGTCGGTGGCACCAGTCTGCTGTTCCTGACCCTGGTCATGCTCTACGGAACCAAGCTCGTGCTGTACCGCCAGGCCGTGCTGAGCGAACTGCGGCATCCGGTCAAGCTCAACTTTTTCCCGACCATCTCCATCAGCCTGCTGCTGCTCGCGATTGCCTTCCTGCCGCTGGCACCGGAACTGACCCGCTGGCTGTGGCTGGCCGGGGCCACGCTGCACCTCGCCTTCATGCTCTACGTGGTGAACGTCTGGATGCACCATGACCACTTTAAAGTGCAGCACATGAACCCGGCCTGGTTCATCCCGGCGGTCGGCAACGTGCTGGTGCCGGTGGCCGGGGTGCCGCTCGGATACATCGACGTCTCCTGGTTCTTCTTCAGCATCGGCATGCTGTTCTGGGTGATGCTGATGACCATCATTCTCTATCGGGTGCTATTCCATGACCCCATCGATGAACGCCTGATGCCGACCCTGTTCATCCTGATCGCTCCGCCTGCCGTTGGCTTCATCGCCTACAGCCGGCTGGTTCCCGAACTGGACGCTTTCGGACGGATTCTCTATTACGCCGGTCTGTTCCTCACCCTGCTGCTCTTCACCCAGGCCGCCCGCTTCCTGAAGCTGCGCTTTTTCCTCTCCTGGTGGGCCTATTCCTTCCCCCTGGCGGCGATCAGCATCGCGAGTCTGGTGATGTTCGAGCGCTCGGGCAATGATCTTTACCGCTATCTTGGGTTCGGCCTGCTGACCCTGCTGACCGGTATCATCCTGATCCTGCTCACCCGCACCGCCAATGCGGTCCGGCAGGGCGGGATCTGCGTGCCCGGTCACTAGGGAAGGATATCTTAGGGAACGCCTTTGGCGTCGTTGTCGTTTACGACAACGATTGTGTTCATAGTATAAGGTTTGAGTCCTTTCTGACCCGTTACCCAGACCGGAGATCCTATGTCCGAACCCACACCCGCCGAGCGCCCATGGCTTCCCTTGGCACCCATCGCCCTGGTTCTGCTGTTTGGCGCCGGACTGCTGCTTGCGTACCTCGTCGACCCCGCGCCGATCGAGCGGCACCCGACACCGGAAACAACGGATGCCCAGAGCGGCGCCGCGCTCCCGCCCTGCCAGCCGACCACCGGGGACACCGAATTACCGACGCTCAGACAGCGGGTACTTGACCTCGAGCAGACCATTGCGGATCTCGGAACCAGTCACGCGGCCGCCTTGGCAGCCGCCCGCGGTGAGGCCGCCGCGGCATTGGCCACGGCCGAGGCATCGGTCAACCGCTGTCGGGACGACGCCGAGCGACTCCGTGCGGGCACTGCTGAGCTAGGCGCGCGGGTGACCGACCGCGGCTTGCAAATCACCCTCGCCGAAACCGACCTGCGCTTCCAACCGGGTCAAGGGACCCTACCGTCACCGGTGCCGGATGGCCTGCAACGCATGGCCGCGTTCCTTGAACAGAATCCGCGGATCCAGGTTCAGATCGAAGGCCACACCGACAGCAAAGGCGACGCCAAGGCCAACCTGGGCCTCTCGACCCAGCGGGCCGAGTCGGTCAAAGCCGCGCTGGCGGCATTGGGTATCGCCGCGGAACGGATCACGGCCACGGGCAAGGGCGAAGCACAACCCATTGCCGGGAACCAATCCGCGGACGGGCGCAGCCGTAACCGGCGGGTCGAGGTGCTGCTCATCGAGCCCTGATCGTCACTCCCGCGCGACCAGATCCCGATAGGCATGCCAGGTCCCATGACCGACCAGGGGCACGGCCAAGAAGAGGCCCACGTAGAAGGTCATGAGCCCGGCGCCCCCGATCAGCACCAGGAGCGCGGCCCACAGCAGCATCGGCGCCCAGTTGAGGCTGACCGCCCGCACACTGGTGCGCATGGCGGTGAAGCCGTCCACCTGACGATCGATCAACATCGGGATCGTGATCGCGCTGATACAAAAGGCACAGACGGCGAAAAAGGCACCAACCAGGGTGATCACGGTCAGCAACCCCAGGTACTGACCCGACAGCACGACCACCGGGATAAAGTTCTTCCAAGTGGGAAAAGGATCCTGGAACAACATGATGAAGAGAAACACCGACGCCAGGATCCAGAGTTGCATCGTGATGAACAGAAATCCGGTCGCGACCCCCAACTGCCCCTGGTTGCGCCGCACCGCTTCCAGCGCTTGACAGTGCCGCGGCGACTCGCCTCGCTCCAGATGGGCACTCATCTGATAGAGACCGATCGCCAGGAGCGGCGCCACCAGAAAAAACCCGGCGGTGAGAAAGGGCACCAGAAAAGTCAGATGACCAAGCACGGTGAGCAGGACGATCAGTGCGCTGATCACCACAATTCCCGCACCGTACCGTAGGCTGTAGACGGGCGCCGACCTGATATCCTTCCAGCCTTTCGCAAGCCAACGCCAGGGATGACCGAGGGTCACCCGGTTCACGCGCGGGTCGCTCCCGCCGGGGACCGGCGGTATGATCGTGTCGTTCATTGCGGATGGTCCTCTTTATGTTGACGGATCAGTGAGCCTAAGGGGCTGCCCCAGTATAGACCCGCCTGCGCCCGGCGCCGCAAATCCCATCATGTCGCCGACTGGAGCCTGGTAGTCAGGCACCGACCACCGCGCCACAACGTCGCGTCGCGCCAGGACCCGCGAATACCGGTCCCACCGATTCCCGGTCCGGGTCGATCGTTTGGTCCTCCGGACCGGTGCCGCATCCCGTTCGGTCCCGTCCCCAGGCACCGACGTTTCCTCCAGCGCCGCGCTTTTGTCGGAGACACGACAGAGCTTATCATGCAGATGTCTTTATAAGACAAACACTTGCCGATTGGCACAAGGTTTGCTTAAACTTAAGCAAGCTCAGACACCCCACACCGGAGACACCGGCAGTGTCCATGAATCGAAAAGACATCGCCGCCCTGCTCGACGAGCCGGCCTGCGCACACAATCAGAAGGCCAAGGCCGGCTGCTCAAAGCCCAAGCCGGGGGCCACCGCGGGCGGTTGCGCCTTTGACGGCGCCCAGATCGCGCTGTTGCCGATTGCCGACGTGGCGCATATCGTGCACGGTTCGATCGCTTGTGCCGGGAGTTCCTGGGACAGCCGCGGCACCCGCTCCTCCGGCCCGACGCTGTTCAAGATCGGCATGACCACGGATCTCACCGAACAGGATGTGATCATGGGGCGTGGCGAAAAGCGCCTGTTCCATGCCATCAAGCAAGCCATCGACTCCTACCGGCCGGCGGCGGTCTTCGTCTACAACACCTGCATTCCGGCCATGATCGGCGACGATATCGAGGCCGTGTGCAAGCAGGCCCAGGCGCGCTGGGGGACGCCGGTGGTGCCGGTGGACGCGGCCGGTTTCTATGGGACCAAGAATCTGGGCAATCGCATCGCCGGCGAGGCGATGGTCAAGTACGTCTGCGGAACCCGGGAGCCCGACCCGGTGCCCGCGGGCATCGAGCGTCCGGACTTCAAGGTGCACGACATCGCCCTGGTGGGTGAATACAACATTGCGGGCGAGCAGTGGCATGTGCTGCCGCTCTTCGATGAGTTGGGCCTGCGTGTGCTCTGCACCCTGTCGGGTGACGCCCGCTTTCGGGACGTGCAGACCCTGCACCGCTCGCAAGTCAACATGATGGTCTGCTCCAAGGCGATGATCAACGTCGCCCGCAAGCTGGAAGCAACCTATGGAACGCCTTGGTTCGAAGGCAGCTTCTACGGCGTCGCGGACGTGTCCCAGGCCCTGCGCGACTTCGCGCGCATCATCGCGGACCCCGACCTGACCGCGCGTACCGAGGCGGTGATCGCCCGCGAGGAGGCAGCCATCAACGCGCGGCTCGAGCCCTGGCGCGCCCGGCTCAAGGGCAAGCGGGTGCTGCTCTATACCGGCGGGGTCAAATCCTGGTCCATCGTCTCCGCCTTGCAGGATTTGGGCATGAGCGTGGTCGCGACCGGCACCAAGAAGTCCACGGAGGAGGACAAGGCGCGCATCCGCGCCCTGATGGGCGAGGACGCCGTGATGATCGACGACGGCAACCCGCGGGCCCTGATCAAGATCGTGCATGAACAGCGGGTCGACTGTCTCATCGCCGGCGGACGCAATCTCTACACGGCGCTCAAAGCGCGCATTCCCTTCCTCGACATCAATCAGGAGCGGGAATTCGGCTACGAGGGCTACGTCGGTATGCTGGAGCTGGCGAAGCAACTCTGCCTGACCATCGAGAGCCCGATCTGGGAAGCGGTACGCCGACCGGCGCCCTGGGCCAGCGGCGGGTCCGCCGCCCGCGCCGCGGCCGAATCAATCATTGAGGATGCGGGCGACGCATCCGCCGCGGAGGTAGCCCGTGCCTGAGACCATGAAACCCAAAATCCTCAAGCGTAGCAAAGCACTTTCGGTCAACCCGCTGAAGACCAGCGCGACCCTGGGAGCCGCCCTCGCCTTTCTGGGATTCCGCCGCGCGATTCCGATGCTGCACGGCTCGCAGGGCTGTACGGCCTTCGGCAAGGTCTTCTTCGTGCGTCACTTCCGTGAGCCGATTCCGATCCAGTCGACCGCCATGGAGCAGGTGAGCGCCATCATGGGCGCCAATGAGAATCTGGTGGAGGGGTTGCGGGTCCTGTGCGAAAAGAACCAGCCGGACCTGATCGGCGTGCCGACCACCGGGTTGTCGGAGACCCAGGGGACGGACATCCACATGGCCGTGCGGGAGTTTCGGGCCAAGCATCCGCAGCATACTGCGATCCCGATCGTGGCGGTCTCCACCCCGGACTTCACCGGCTGCATGGAATCCGGATTCGCACTGGCGGTTCGCGCCATCATCGACACGCTGGTGCCGGAGGCTGCGACCGCCGGCACCAAGCCCGGCCGGCGCCGCCGCCAGGTCAATGTGCTGGCCGGCTCCGCCTTGACGCCAGGCGACCTGGAACATCTAAAGGATCTGATCGCGTCCTTCGGGCTGCGGCCGGTCGTCCTGCCGGACCTGGCCGACTCGCTCGACGGCCACCTGCCGCCGGAAGAGTTCAATCCGCTGACGATCGGCGGCACCCTGGTGAGCGAGCTGGCGACCCTGGGCGATGCGGCGGCGACCCTGGTGATCGGCGCCTCCATGGACGCCGCGGCGGATCTCCTCCAGGCCCGCACCGGGGTTCCGGATCATCGCTTCCTGCACCTGATGGGTTTGAGTGCGGTCGACGGCCTGATGCAGACCCTGATCGCGATTTCCGGCAATCCGGTGCCGGAGCGTATCGAGCGGCAGCGTGCGCAACTCCAGGACGCCATGCTCGACTGCCATTTCATGCTTGGGCTGACACGTTTCGCCATTGCCGCGGACGCGGATTTGCTGATCGGCTTCAGCCAATTCCTCACCGGTGTCGGGGCCGAAACGGTGGCCGCGGTGGCCCCGGCCAACGCCCCGGCGCTGGATCACGTGTGCTGCGACCGGGTGGCAATCGGCGATCTGGAAGACCTGGAGTCGCTGGCCCGCGAACGGGAAGCCGAAATCCTGATTGGCAGCTCCCATGCGGTGTACACGGCACAGCGCCTGGGAATACCGCTCCTGCGTGCCGGCTTTCCCCAGTACGATCGGGTCGGCGGTTATCAACGCACCTGGATCGGCTATCAGGGTGCGCGCGCCGCATTGTTCGACCTGGCCAACCTGCTGCTGATGCTGGAGCGCGGTGAGATCCACCCCTATTACTCCCGCCTGTCGCCACGGCCGGATGAACCGAGGCAACACACGCATTAGTCAGGCGCATGGGTGGACTGCGCTGTCGCTTGTCCACCCTACGGGCGGAACGATGATCAAAGCCCACGTGGGATTACAGCAGCCAGGGCGAATGCAATGACACTGGAACGACGCCTAAAGATCGTGAATAGCGGGGCCGATACGATGGATGACAAGACAACAGTCAAGGTTGCCTTTGCCACCGGCGATATGCGCCATGTCGATCAGCACTTCGGTGCCGCCGTGGCATTCGCGATCTATGCGATCGACCCCGCCGCCGCGCACCTGGTCGAAGCGGCTCAGTTCGATCGGATGGTCATGGACGGCAACGAGGACAAGCTGGCCGCGAAGTTCGCCGCATTGGATGGCTGCATCGCCATTTACTGCCAGGCGGTCGGGTCCTCGGCGGTGAATCAGTTGCGGGCCAGAGGCATTCAGCCGATCAAGGTCACTCCCGACGCCAGGGTGAGCGACCTGATCGAGACCCTCCAGGAAGAACTGCGGGCCGGACCTTCGTCCTGGCTGGCGCGGGCACTCGAGGCGCGGCAGCGGCCGCGCGACGAGCAGCGCTTCGATGCGATGGAGTTGGAGGGCTGGAGCGAGTGACGTAACTGTCGGTCCGCGGTCCGGACCTCACGCATGACGTTTCAACAGATCTCAAATTCAACAAAAGACGCGAGGCCAACCAATGAGCGTGGCAGTTGCCGCAGTGACGGAGAACGACCCGGTTCTGAAGACCGACTTTGCCGTGGAGATGGTGCGCCAGATGCGGGCCATCGACAGCTATGGCACCTTCGACAGTTGGCCGGTGGAGCGCATCCTGGAGCCCTTCGTCCTCACCAAGGAAAAGAAGCGCGAGATCCCCATCATCGGCGATCCGGACGAAATCGTGCTGGCGCGGGTCAAGGCCTTCTACAACGCGATCTCCGCGATGATCGAGAAGGAATGCGGACTCATGGCCGTACCCATGCTGAATCTCACCCACGAGGGCTTCGGCCGCGCCCTGATCACCGTCGGCCGGCTGGTCGTCATGGATCGGACCTTGCGCGATGTGCACCGCTTCGGCTTCCCGTCGCTCTCCAAGATGAAGGACGAAGCCGACAAGATCCTGTCCGTCGCCCTGAACATGATCGGCGAATACCCGAAAGTCGCCGGGCTTTAGACGGCGCTTCGGAACAGGAGACACGGTATGACTGAAGCAACCATCGGCGAACTGGAGAAGGCCGTCAAGAAGGCGAAGCGGATCGCCAGCGAGCGGGCCGGCGAACTGCACGATCTAGTGGAAGAGCGCCTGCCGGCCGCCTATGACGAGATCCCCGGCATCGCCCAGGCCACCTACGACGCCTGCCGCGCCTGGGCCGACGCCGAAGCGCGACTGAAAGCCGCCATGACGGTCGGCGCATAAATTCGACGTATCAAGAGTGTACCCAGCATGAGCACCATTACCGGAATCACCCGCGGCGGCGTCGCCTGGACCCCCGCCTTCGTCACCAACATCAACCAGACCCGCTGCATCGGCTGCGGCCGCTGTTACAAAGTCTGCCCGCGGGACGTCTTTGAACTGGTCGATCGGGACGATCTGGACCTTGAAGAAATGGAAGCGGATGACAGCGATGACGAGGACGATTTCGACGAAGCGCCAGGCATGGTCATGAACCTCAAGAACCTGCTGGACTGTATCGGCTGCGAGGCCTGCGCGCGGGTCTGCCCCAAGAAGTGCCTCACCCACGAGCCCGCGTCAATTGCGGCCTGAGTCTGTAGGGTCCGCTGTGCGGACCAACGATCACGCGGATCGCAAAGCGGCCGGGGGTTATGACCAAGACCGGATGCGCAGCCTGCCGCCTATCGGGTTTCGATTCGCTAGGTATCCCGCCATGCCAGGAGTTTGACCACAATGACCCAGGCCCAAGCACGCTACGGTCAGCTCGACCCGCTGGCCCAAGCGATCCATGCGGCCTTGCTGGCTGAACTGGACAAACTCGGCTTCATCCCCGGCACGATCACGATCGCCGACCCGGCGCAGGTTGGCTACCGGCTGGAGCGGGACCCCGCCTCAGGAGAGCACAGCCTGGTCGGCGAATGGCGGGACCCGCGGGGTCAGAAGCTCGGCGGGCTGGTGTTCCATGAGGACGGCAGCTTTTTCGTCGAGCACGACGTGATTCGATCCCATCCGCGCGACGACCGCTGGTTCGTCGAGGCAGTGAACGCCTGGGGTCGGGATTTCGACATCCGTGCCGAACCGCGGCTGTTGCCGGTTCCCAAGTAAGTCTTAAGATTCCAGTGTGAATCGATGGCCGGTTGCGCGGTCAGGGGCGGTCACACGCCACAGGTGAGTGGGTATCGCCATCGGACGTGACAACCGGACGTAGGGGCGGGTTTCAAACCCGCTAAAAGCCAGACGTAGGGGCGGGTTTCAAACCCGCCCCTACTAAAAGCCAGTCCGGAAATCAGGTAGGAAGGCTATAACACCCGGCAGCCAAGCCGCCGCGCCGCGGCCCATCACCTCGCGCCACGGCGGCAGCTTCCAGACCATCAGGTCGATCAGCGTGACCAGGAGCACACTCCGGGGCCGAGCAGTCACTATCGCTTCATCATTCCATGGACTTTGCACCCGCGGAAGCGGTAGCCTCTCGCTGGTGCTTGGGTGACCTGTGCAGGTTGGCCGGGCGCCCCGTCCTGATCGTCGATGATGACCAAGCCGTTTCTGTCGGTTCCGATCGAACGCTTGGCGGCCGAGACCGGAAACATCCACGCTGGCGAAGTGCATCGCATGCTGATAGCGAACAAAGATCGGCGTTACCGCGCCCTGGTGGTGGACGATGACGGAGTGCTGCGGACCGCCATGCGGCAGTTCATCATGCGCCTCGGGTTCGAGGTCGAGAGCGCGGACAATGGTCAGCGTGCGTTTGACCTGTTCAAAGCGCGGCGCGCCGACATTGTCCTGCTGGATGCGGCCATGCCGGTGATGAACGGATTCGCCGCCTGCGAGGCGATTCGGGCACTCCCCACCGGACACTATGTCCCGATCATCATGATCACCATCTACGAGGACGAGGAGTCCGTGGACCTGGCGTTCCGGTCCGGGGCCACCGAGTACGTCACCAAGCCCATTCATTGGGCGGTGCTGCGCAACCGGGTGCACCAACTGGTCGCGGCGGCCGACGCGGAGTGTCGCTTGCGTGAGGATCGCGCGTTCTTCCAGTCGCTGGTCGATGCCATCCCGGACCCGACCCTGGTGTGCGACCGCGCGGGTGTGGTGCGCTGGATGAACCAGGACGCCAAGCGGTTTCCCTTGATCGCGCGGGCGGCGGTCGATGCACCGCTGCGATTTGCCGCGGGCGTGATCGAGTCCGCCGCGGCCGCGGCACCCGACGATCCACAGGCGATTGTCGCGCGCATCCGCGCCTGGGTAGCCGCCTGCGATACGCCCCTGGGCCTGTTGCTGCAGCGTCTGGACCCCGTCGACGGAGACCGCTATGCGGAGGCCCATGCCCGCGCCTTGCGCGGCCCGGACGGCACCAATTTCGGCCTCATTCTGCGTCTGCATGACGTGACCGCCCGCGAGTTGGAGGGTCGGCGCTTACGCGGCCAAGTGAACCACTTCGACGAACTGGCCCACCGCGACAGCCTCACCGGACTCGCCAACCGACTGCTGTTCGAGGAGCACCTGAGTCGCGCCATCGCCGAGGCGGATCGCTCCGGCGAACACATGGCTGTCCTGTTCGTGGACTTGGACGGCTTCAAGGCAATCAACGACACCTACGGTCACGCGGCCGGAGATCGGGTACTGTGTCAGGTGGCCACGCGCCTGCGTCAGGGGGTGCGACGTCCCGATACCGTGGCGCGCCTGGGCGGGGACGAGTTCGCGGTCCTGGTACGCGACGTCGGGAGTTCCGGGACATTGGAACTGGGCGAGCGTCTGCTTGCGGCAATCTGCGCGCCCATCGCGCTTGCCGACGGACCCGCCAGTATCGGGGCCAGTATCGGCGTCAGCCTGTTTCCGGAGCACGGGCCGGACGGGGCGACCCTGCTGCATCGTGCGGACAAGGCGATGTATGCGGTGAAGTCCCGCGGCAAGCACGGCGTGGCGGTGGCGACACCACGCGCTAGCCCATGAGACGGCATGGCGTTGGGTGCCGGCCGCCACGCCGACCTTGGGGGCTCGCGATGTGACCGCGCGCACGGTGCTGAGGCGTTGCGAAAATAGCCCGATCAGCCGGGATGTCGCCCGGGAAGCGCTGCATCGGGTCGGCAAGGTGGTATAGCCTTCTTACCTGATATCCGGACAGACCCTTGGTGTAGGGGCGGGTTTGAAGCCCGCCCCTAGGTCCGGTTATCACGTCCACTGGCTATATCGGTTCACTCATTGGTCTTGCCACTTCTGCATCACTGCGCGAGCCTGCGGCAATAGCTCGAGCAATACCGCGATCAGCGTGGGATCAAAATGCTTGCCGGCTTGATCCTGCAAATACTCGACCGTTCGCTCCACCGACCAGGACTCCTTATAGGGACGTCGGGAGGTCAATGCGTCGAAGACGTCGGCGATGGCGACGATCCGTCCTGCGATGGGAATCGCCTCACCGCACAAACCCATCGGATAGCCCGAACCATCCCACTTCTCATGATGGGTCAAGGCGATGATTCTTGCCATTTCGAAGAGCTTCGACTCCCCCTCGCACTCCCCGATGATCTTGGCGCCTGAGGCGCAGTGCTGCCTCATGATCAACATCTCTTCAGCGGTGAGCTGGCCCGGCTTGCGCAGGATGTGATCCGGCGTGCCAATCTTGCCGATGTCATGCATGGGCGCCGCATGGAGCAGGATGTCGCATTCTTCTTCTGGCCAACCGCTGGCGCGCGCCAAGAGTTGCGCGTAATGCGACATCCGAATCACGTGCCGGCCGGTCTCGTTGTCTTTGAACTCGGCCGCGCGTCCAAGCATCTGCAGCGCCGTGAGCCGCGACGCCAGCAAATCCGCATGGATCACATTGATTCTATTCTGGAAGGCATGATTCTGATCGCTCAAGGCGAGTTGGGTCTTGACGCGGGCCAAGACCACCGCCGGACGCACCGGCTTGGTGATGTAGTCCGCGGCCCCCAAACTAAACCCCTTGACCTCGTCGACCTCGTCGCTCATCGCCGTGCAAAAGATGACTGGAATGTCGCTGGAGCGAGGGTCCTCCTTGATACGCTCGCACACGGCGTAACCGTCCATGCCCGGCATCATCACGTCCAGCAGCACCAAATCGGGCTTTTGCTTGAAGACGTTGTCCAATGCATCCGCCCCGGACTTGGCAAACGCCAGGTCATACGCGTGCTTAAGAATCTGCCTGAGCAAACTCAGGTTCCCCGGCTCGTCATCCACGACCAGTATCTTTTGCTTACTCATCGCTTGCACTGCACTCCAGAATGCTTGACTTCAGTTGCATGGCACAGTCGCCGGCTTGCGCAAACTCGAAGTGATCCAACAACTCCTCCAACGGCTCGAAGGTCTCCGGGTCGAGGGCCTCGCGCAACCCATTGACCGCATCATCATCGAACTCGGCTTTTGCGAGCGCCAGGATCAGCGCATCGAGCAGCGCGATGACGCGCTCGGCATTCAGGGGCTTGACACCCGCGGGATGGTTGTCCGCCGCGGCCGCGGCCTCCGCGACGACCCGCAGATCCGCCTGCAACCGGTCCATGGTCAAGCGCAATTGCTCCAGTAACTCGGCAAACGCGTAATTCCCCGCTTTGATTCTCACCTCGATTTCATTACTGATGACGGGCACTTCGCGCACACCGAGATTCGCCGTGACCCCTTTGAGCGTATGCAAGAGGTGCTTGGCATCCTCATACTGGCCGGCCGCCACCAGCTTGACCAGCCGCCCGTGGGCATCGGCGAAGTCGGTGCCCAACTTCATGAGCGACTTGCGGTAAAGGGCCGGGTCTTTCCACAATTCCAATCCGGCACGCACATCGATCATCCGCAGACCCCAGCCTTCAAGGCGCTCGCTATGCGTGTCCGTAGTGCTCGGCACCTGTGAGAACGAAGGGAAATGCCGGGCGATTTTGTCATAGAGGTTGTCAAAGTTGATCGGTTTAGGAACGAAGTCATCCGCGCCCGCGTCAAAACAGAGCTGTTGATCGCTTTCCAGAACGCTGGCGGTGAGCATGATGATGGGGATATGTCCCTCAGTCCCGCGTTCGCGTGCCCGGATGGCGCGAATCGCATCGAAGCCGTTCATGACCGGCATGTGAGCGTCCATCAACACGAGATCGAACGGCTCCTGGTCGAACTTGTCGACCGCCTCGCGGCCGTTTTCGGCAACGGTGATCAGATGATGGCGCTGGGTCATGCGCATCACCACCAGTTCCTGATTGAGTTGGATGTCTTCGACGAGCAGGATCTTGAGCGGACGCGTCCAGCGATCGGTCTTCAACCGCCGGTCGTCCTGACTGCTGCAGTCGGTGATCCCCGGGGCCGGGGGCAACGCGACGACGAACTGAAAGGTGCTGCCGACGCCCTCCGCGCTCTCCGCCCAGATGCGCCCGCCCATCTCCTCGACAATCCCGTGACAAATGGTGGTCCCTAGACCGGTACCGCCGAAGATGCGGGTTGTCGATTGATCCGCTTGGGAAAAGCGCTCGAAGACCCGGACCAGGTTGGACGGCGCGATGCCGATACCAGTGTCGATCACGCAGAAATGAACGTCGTCATTGTTCGGGCCGGGCCTGATGTCGAGTGTGATGCTGCCGACGGTGGTGAACTTGACCGCGTTACCCATCAGATTGATGAGCACCTGCCGCAGCTTGGTCGGATCCCCCAGGCTGCACGGCGGGAGTCGGTCATCCACGCGCACCAAGACCTCCAGTCCCTTGCGGGTCGCGTTGATTTCAATCAATTCCGCAACGCTGGTCGCCAGCGCCAGGATGCTGAAGGGAATAACCTCGAGTTCCATCCGGCCGGACTCGAGCTTGGAGACGTCGAGAATATCATTGAGGATCGTCATCAGCGACTTCGCCGCCGTGGATACCGAGCGCAGCAGCTTATACTGCTGATCGTCGAGTTGTGTCTCCAAGACCAGTTCGGTCATCCCCATGATCGCGTTCATCGGAGTCCGGATCTCGTGGCTCATGTTGGCCAGAAACACCGATTTCGCCTGACTGGCCTGCTCCGCCGCCTCCTTGGCCCGCACCAGTTCGGCCATCAGCCGGACCCGGTCGGTAATGTCCTGGATGGTCCCCACCAGCCGTGCCGGCCGGCCGTCCTCGTCGTGGAACATCTGGCCCAGCGCCATCAGCACCCGCTCCTCGTGCTCGAAGCGAATGATCCGATACTGAATCTCGTAAAGCTTGTCGGGGTGTGCCGCCAGGTCTTGAATCACCGCCTGAAGAGCGGGACGGTCGTCAGGATGGGCGAGCGCAACGATCGTGTCCTTGTTCGGGACGAAGGTCTCCGGCCGGAGGCCGAAAATGCTGAACATCTGCGGTGACCAGGTGACCGCATCGGTCAGCAGGTCCCAGTTCCAACTGCCGACGGAAGCAATGCGCTGCGCACTTTCCAGGCTCGCCCGGCTGTATTCGAGGTCGCGGGTCCGGTGGCGGACGCGTTCCTCCAGTTCCTCGTTGAGCCGCTGCATGCGCAGCGCATAGGCGCGCTGCTCGGAAATATCCCGCGTCAGCACCACGCTCCCCAACCAGTCGCCGTTGGGTGCACACACCGGAGTAATCCGGATTTCGAAGGCCTGGTCCGGCAGTCCCTTGAACGTGGTCGCCTCGAAGACGTATTCCCGGCCGTCGTGGACGGCCTGCAGACCCTGCCGAATGTGTTCGGGGTCCAGACCCAAGGCATCCCGCACCACCTCCAGCGGCCGACCGATGGCATCCTGTTTGCCCAGGCCGAAGATAGACTCTGCCGCGGGGTTGAAGAATGCGATGCGATGCTCGCCGTCGATGGCGAAGATACCGAGATGGCGCGAGGAGTCGAGGATGCTGTTGAGGAAGGTACGCTGCTCCAGCAGCGCCAGCTCGGCCCGCTTGAGCGCGGTGACGTTCTGGCGGACGATCAGCGCCCCCTGGAAATCCCCTTGCAGGCGGGTCGCGATCAGATGGAACCAATGGGTGTCCCACGCCAGCTCGGCGGCGACCTCGATCTGGAACTGGCTGCGCTCCCCCGCCAAGACCTCGCGCACCCCCGCCGAAAAGGCGCTGCCACCCAGGGCAGTGTCCTTGTCCGCGGCGACGATGCCGTGAAAAATGAGACCTTGCCAGGCCGCCGGAGTGGTCCTGGCGTGGCCGCGAGCCAGTTCATAATCGAGCCAGGCGTTGTTGACCATCAGGACCTGCGCGTCGCCATCGAGCACCAAGACATGGGACTCCATGGCCTCGGTGATGGAGTGCAGCAGGCCGCGGCTGCTATCCACTTCCTGCTGCAGTCTGGCCAGGCGCTGGTTGACCCGCCGTTGCTCCGTGATATCGGCGATCAAGCCCTCGCGGGCGACCCACAGGCCCCCTTCCCGCAACCCCCGCCCGGCATCGCGTACCCAGACCTCGGCGCCGTCGGGCCGCACTAGACGGTACGCAACCGTATAACCGTCACCGCGGCGGAGCTGATGGTCGCGTTCGCGCTTGATCCGCATCCGGTCCGCGGGCAACACCAAGTCATCAAGGCTGAGCCCTTGCTCACCCATGAATGCATCGAGGGCATGCCCCAGCAGACCTTGCGTATCACCGCAGACCCGTTGCTCCGGGCAACTCTCGATGGTCGACACCCGATAGTAAACGACGCTACCGAGATGAGGCGCCAGCAATTCCAGGGACGGGTTGACCCAGTCGGCGGTTGGCAAGGGAAACTCCTTGACGGGTTGTGATCGGCCGGTAACGAGTTATCGCCTTCGTACCTGATATCCAGACAGACTCTTGGTGTAGGGGCGGGTTTTAAACCCGCCCCGACGTCCGGTTATCATATCCGACGGCTATAAGAACAAGTCAAACACAGCCTTGATCATCGTTTCGGCCGTCGGGTGGCCGGAACAATGATCGAGGCCTTTTCCGGCAATCGCCTACAGCCAGGTCAGGAGCTGGTCGCGCAATTGCGTGGCCGCAAACAGACTGTCCTCATCCCAGGCCCTGGAATAGCCGTGGCGCACCTGCACCCATTTCTCGAATGAATGACGCGGGGACAGGCGCTCGCCGTCCGGAGTCAACTCCAGGGGTTTTTCGGGATTGCCGGCCCAGGCGATTGTTCCCGCCTCCTGCGGGCGCAACAGGTAGATGTTGACCGGCACACTGCCGAGGCGCTTGGCCCGCAGACTAACGGACAAGATCCCATGCACCTGGTCGCCGCCAGGCTGGAGCGCCTGGACCAGGGCCTCGGGCAAGTGATCCAGTGCGAAGACGGCCTCGCCCTGATTGTGCAAGCACCACTGGTGCAGGGCCTGCACTGTCCCAGGGTCTTGCGGCTCGCCGAACAGGGACGGCGCACTGTCGATAAAGAGGGCGCCGCTGGGAGCGCCGAACACTTGGGCGAGCCTGGGGAATTCGCGTGCGATGGCCTCCGGCAGCGCCATCCCCAGGGCCACATTGGCCTTGATCGGTGCCAGACAGGCGGTCAGCGCTTCATAGATCGCCCGCCGGGCCGTCTTGCGGACGGTCTGCAGCGACTCGACGAATGCCGCGGCGAGTTCCTTGCAGCGCCGACGACGCTGCAGCGAAATGCGTTTCGGCTCAGGGTGATGGCAGGCAATCAGCCCCCACAGCTTGCCGTCCACGCTGATGGACACGGAGAATGACGAGCGCACGTTCATGTTGCTGAGGTACTGAACGTGTACCGTCGAGACGGAACGCAGGTCCGACCAGGTCTGCTCGAGCGCGGTCGCGTCACCATTGCGGCTCACCAAGGCGATCGGGGCCGCCGCCGCGTCCGGGATGTGTCGATATGGTGTCTGGGCATAGAGCGCCCGGGCGATGGCGGGGATGTCCGACGCGGGGAAGCGCAGTCCCAGATAGGTGCCCTTGGACCGGTGGACGGTCTCGGCCAGCACCTCACCCGACCAATCGGGATGAAACTGGTAGAGCATCACCCGGTCGTACCCCGTCACCGCACTCACCACCTCCACCAGACTTTGCTGCAGTTGCCGGAGCTGTTCGGTATCGATCGGCGGTCGGAGCGCCAAGAGCCGGTGCGCACTGGGGTCGCTCTCATCCGCAATCGTGGGTTCGAACTCCAGGTGCCAGCCGGCGCTGGTCGGGGAGATCAGCACATCGAGTTCGCCGCGGCCCAGGTCCAGTGCGCCGATCAGGTGAATACGCTTGCCCGCGCTGGTCGGCAAGTCCACCAGTTCCGGCAGATAGTGATCCAACCAATCCCTGCCATCCTGACCCAACAGGGTCTGCGGATCTTCACCGAGCAGTGACGCCGAGTTGGCGCTGACATAGCGCAACGCACCGGACTGCTTGTCCATGAACAGCAGCACGCCATAGGATTGGATGAGCCCCGAGTTGGCCAACCGCTCCCGTTCGCACTCGAGTACCTGAGATGGATCGACATCGGTCATGATCTAAGTCTCCGCGGGCCCGTTAACCCATGATGAGGAGGCTGACTGCGTGTTTCAGGTTCACTGCATTCCTGCGCCGGACCGCAGCGCCTCGATCAAGCTGCCCGCCGCCGGGCCGTGAGCCGTCAGGCGCAGCGCTCGACCCTCATCAAGAGAGTCGATGGCAATCGTCAGATCGGGCGCGGGCAGGAGTCCGGCGCCGCGCTCGGGCCATTCCACCAGCCAGAGTGCCGCCTCTGCGAGCAGATCGCGCAGCCCCAGGTATTCCAGTTCCTCGGGGTCGGCCAGGCGATACAGATCCAGGTGAAAGACCCGCATGGCGCCGATTTCATAGGGCTCGATCAAGGTATAGGTGGGGCTGCGTGCGGCTCCACGGTGGCCCAGGCCGCGCAGGATGCCGCGTGCCAGGGTGGTCTTGCCGGTCCCCAACGCGCCGCGCAGATAGATTACCAGGTGTTCAGGCAGGTGCGCGGCCAGAGCCGTGCCAAAGGCGGTCTGCGCTTCGGCGTCGGGCCGCCGGATCTCGATCGACCCATAATCATCTGTGTTCATCTGCTATGGAACGCTTTTGGCGTCTCGGTCGTTGTCGTTGGTTAGCCTAGTCTTCGCGTTACTCAAGGACGCTTGCGCACGCCGTTGGCGACCGGCCGCAGGGACGCCAGGATATCACCGGCGAGCAGACCCTTTTCGCCCGTTCGGGCCGCATGATCGCCCGCCGCCGCGTGCAGGCAGACACCAGCGGCAGCCGCTACTTCCGCGTCCAGGCCCTGGGCGCGCAACGCGGCGATGACCCCGGTCAGCACGTCGCCGGCACCCGCGGTGGCCATGCCCGGATTGCCGTCTGAACACAGGGCCGGTGGACGCGGCGATTGGCCCTGAATCAGGGTCCCGGCACCCTTCAGAACCGCAACTCCGCCGTAGCGTTGTTGGAGCATACTCACTGCCAGAAAGCGGTCTTGGCCGATCTGCGCCGTGCTCAACCCGAGCAGCCGCCCGGCCTCTCCCGGATGCGGGGTCAGGACCCAGTCCGGACCGGCACCGGGCTGCTCGGCCAAGAGGTTCAGCGCATCGGCGTCGACCACCAGCGGCTTGCCGCAGCCGCGAACCCGCTGCCAGAGGGCGCGTCCCCAGGAACCGCGCCCCAGACCGGGACCGATGGCGATGACCTCGGCCCGCTCGATCAAAGGATCCAGTGTCCGCCGGTCCGCGACCGCGCTGACCATGAGTTCCGGCCGGGTCAGATTGAGTAAATCGGCATGGGCCGGATGGGTGGCGATCGTCACCAGTCCGGCCCCGGCGCGCAGGGCGCCCTCGCCCGCCAGCCGCACCGCGCCGGACATGCCGGGCGCTCCGCCGACCACCAGCACATGGCCGAAATCACCCTTGTGAGCGCTGCGGCGACGTCGGCCCAGGCGAGTGGACTGCTGTGCCCAGTCGATCCGCCGGGCCGCGAGGATCTCCTGGGAATAGACCAGCGGGGGCACGTCCAGCGTGCTGAAATGGATGGCGCCGCAGTGGTCCGGGCCGGCGCCGGTGAAGAGTCCCTGCTTCAGACCGATAAAGCTCATGGTGGCGTCGGCCTGCACGGCGATTCCCTGCACGGCGCCGGTGTCCGCGGCCAACCCCGAGGGCAGGTCGATCGCCAGGACCGGTGCACTCGCCCCATTGACCGCCGCGATGGCCGCAGCCGCGAGACCGCTCACCGGTCGATCGAGCCCGATGCCAAACAACGCATCCACAATGACGCCGGGGCGCCGCGGCAGGCCGCCGAACGACTCGACCTCGCCGCCCGCCGCACGATAGGCCGCCAGGGCCAGTGCCGCATCACCGCCGACCCGTTCCGGATCACCGACCAGCAAGACCTGCACCTGAAGGCCGTCCGCCCGAGCCAGGCGGGCGACCACGTAGCCATCGCCGCCATTGTTGCCCAGCCCGGCCAGCACGGTGACACGCTCGGCCATCGGCCAGCGGGCGCGCAGCAGATCATAGGCCGCGGCCCCGGCGCGGGTCATCAGCACGATGCCCGCAATGCCGTGCGTCTGGATGGCCGCACGGTCCAGTGCCCGGACCTGCGCGGCCCGGTAGAGCGCGTGCGGCAGTTGATCGGTCACCGTCGGCGTCATCGGCGTCATCGGCACTGCCCTCACCCGCGCAGGTGATGATAGATATCGAGATACTGCTGACCGGGCTTGTTCCAGGAGTTGTCGGCGCGCATCCCGTTGGTCCGCAACTGCCGGAAGTATTCCGGGAAGCGGAACCAGAGCCCAATGGCACGGTCCATCGCGGCTTCCAGACTGGCCGGCGTGAGCGCGTCGAACAGGTAGCCGTTGCGCTCCTCGAACGGCTTGTCCGAATAGTTGGCATCGAAAACCGTATCCGCCAATCCGCCGACCCGGCGCACGATCGGTACCACGCCGTATTTCATGGCGATCATCTGCGTCAAACCGCAGGGCTCATAGACGCTGGGGATCAGGATCATGTCGGCCCCGCCATAGATCAGGTGCGACAGCTCTTCGTTATAGGTCAACTCCAGATGGCAATCGGGATTGGCGTCCATCTCGTGCTTAATGTCCCAGAACAGCGCGTTCACCTTCGGCTCGGGCGCTGAACCCAGGAGCACGAACTGACAGCCGTTTTTCAGCGTGTGATAGATGGCGTGACGAATCAGGTCCACCCCCTTCTGCCGATCCAGCCGACTGACCACCGAGATGATCGGCTTGAACACGTCTTCCAGCCCCACCCGTTCGCGCAGGGCGCGCTTGCTTGCCGCCTTGTGGGGCAGGCTGTCGGGGCCATAGGGCTTGGGCAGATGGGTATCCAGCTCCGGATTCCACACCGAATAATCGATGCCGTTCAAAACGCCGCCGAATTTCCGGTCATAGTACTGCAGCACCCCCTGCAAGCCCATCCCCTGATCGGTATGCTGGATTTCCCAGGCATAGCGGGGCGACACCGTGGTGACGAAGTTGGAGAAGACGATCCCGCCCTTCATCAGATTGCCCGCGCGGTGACTGACCGGGTCGAGCAGCCGCTCCATGACCAATAAGCGATCGGGCCGCAGGCCGACCTGACGCAGCACGTGCTCGCCCACCACGCCCTGATGGCCCATGTTATGGAGCGTGTAGCAGACTCGCGAATGGGTCATTCCCAGCGCTTGATAGATCTCATACAGCAGGACCGGCACCAGACCGGTCTGCCAGTCATTGCAATGGATGACATCCGGGTGCCGGCCGGACTTGTACATGAACTCCAGTATTGCGCGGCAAAAAAAGGCGAAGCGGTTGGGATCATCCGGCTCACCGTAGATCTTGCCGCGCCGAAAGAAGTTCTCGCGGGCATGCTCATCGATGAAATAGCACTTGAGTCCGTCGACCTCGCCGCATTCGACGTCGCAGTGAACCCATTGGTCGTAATAGGGAACCCACAGATCCTGATGGCACTTGGTCAGACCCCAGATCCGATCGAAACGCAACACGTCGTACTTGGGAAGGAAGATCTCGACCTGGTTGCCGCGGATGGCGAGCTCCCGCGCCAGGCCCTGGACGAAGTCCCCAAGACCGCCGGCCTTGGCAATCGGCGCGCATTCGGCGCTGACCATCGCGATGTACATGAGCCCTACCCCCTAGATTTGCTCGTGTGTCGGCAGCGCTCCGCGTCGCCACTGGTTGATGCGCTCCCTGGGCTGCTGCGCGGAGGGCGGCCCAGGGATGCGAGGGTGGAAGTATAACCGCCGACGGGTCGCGACCGGCGCCCCGCGGGACTCAGTCGTCACGCTGCTCGCGCAGTTCCGGGGGCGGATGCAGCGCCAGTGCCCGGCGCAACAGTTCGGGATCATCCACCAGCACGACCAGTTGGAACCGACCGCCGGGCCCCACCCGATAGGGATGACCGAACAGATCGATCTCGGAGCCGGGCGCCGCCTGACCAAGGATCCGCAGCTCCGCCAGGATCTGCACACCCATGGACCGGACCGGTTCCTGGCCGTAGGACACGGGTGCGATCGGTCCATAAGTCACCGGATCGGCCGCCACGGGTTCCGCAGCGGTCAGCAACTCCGGAAACACCGGGCGGACCGGCAACGGCGGATACTCCGGTGAATCCGCCCGGCCCCCGTCCTCGCCAGGCGCGCGCACCTCCTGCGGCACCGGCAACCCCTGGGCCTCAGGGTCCAGCATGACCCCGGTCACAGTATCTCCGGTCGCGCCGCCGGGTGAGGTCGGCGCGGCTGGGGCGAGCAGCACGACCGGTGCCGGACTGCCGGGCGCGGTCGGAGGGATTGAACCGGCGTCCGGCGGCGCATGGCCGGTGCGATCGACGACCTGGCGCGGCACCAGCGGAAAGATCGGCGCGGGCCGCCCGTCAGTCGGCCGCTGGTCGGCCGGTTCCCCGACTGATTCGGCCCTGTCCTGGGCGTTCGGGGATAACGGCGTGGCGGGCGCCGCGGCCAGGTGCGTGAGATCGACGCCGACCTGGGCGACATTGTCCAGGTCGTTCGAGCGGGCCAGCATCAGCCACCCGCCATCCCCATTGATCAGACCTAGTTCCGCGCGATAGCGTCCGTGGTCAAGCGGCACGCTGAACTCGCGAAACCCGCTTCCGGACCGGGCGACTGCTGCCAACCGGACCTCATCGAGTTGATCCGAGCCGCCATCCGGGCGCCGGCGCCGCAGCCGCAGCACCAGCGTGGGGCGTGCGCCGGCCATGGGAAAGGAACCGACCACCTGCTCCAGCGTGTCGGGTTCCAGGCGCCACTGCACCCGCAGGACACCGCGGGTCGCACCGTAGAGCACCACACCAGTGCCGCGCTCCTCGCCGGGAAAATGCGGCACCAGGCGGGCAGTGACAGCGGCCGCGGCCGCGGGCGAACCTGCGCCGTCTGACCCCGGATCAGCGGGAGGCAGCCCTGGTTCCGCGGTTTCCCGTGCCGTGCTCATGCCGGTCCCCTGGACCGTCGCGCGGCACTCCCGGCTCGCTTGCTGATCAACGGGCGCGACGCGGCCCGCGTGCCTCCGCGGTCAAGCACGGTTCACCCTGTCAAGGCCTATCGGTCCGCTTGGGTCCAGGCCGACCGCCGCCGGGATGCACCCTGGCAGGCGGCGCGCCGCGACGCGTCGCATTGGTGGTCCTGTCCGGCGGGGTGTCCAGCGGTTGCTCAGCCGGAAGCTCAGGCGGCTGCTCCCCCGGCAGTTGCAGCGGCGGTTCAAACGGCAACTCGGTCACGGCCTGAACGCTTGGGGTGGCCTGCCCTACCGGTTCGAGTTCCGGCGGCGCCTTCGCGGAAACCGGCGGGCTCAGCGCGGCATCCAGGGACGCCGCGACCGCGTCCAGATCGTTGAACGCCAACGCGGTCCGTTCATGCAGGAGCGGGATCCAGGAATCGCCCCACACAAAGTAACAACTGGTCTCGGCCTCCAGGAGCCGGCGGCGGGCACGCTCCAGCGCCTCCCAGCACTGGTGGACACGCCGGGTCGCGTGCAGACGCGTGTGCAGATCCCAATAGCGCGCACTCAAACGAGTGACTTCCTCCACCGCGGCTTTCTGCTCCGCACTGCCGGCCCATTGGGACAGATCCGGCACGAAACCCATGCCGACATTCCAACTCCCGGTCTGCACCTGGGCATAGGCCTGCGGTGGATGCTGTTCAAGATAGGCACTCAGTGAAACGGGGTTGATCGGATACTCCCCGCCACGGTAATGCTCCATATAAGGGGCGAAGAAATAGCCAAAAAATCCGGATCCCTCGTGGCGCTCACGAAACCAGTTGCCGTTCTCCCCGTCGGACCAGGTGGTAACCAACCGCGGCTCATGCGGCCGCGGCGAGCCCCCGGTGCGCCAGCGCACCTCGTTCTGGAACCAGGTAGCGTCGAGCCCGGTGTGCTGGGCGGCGGACACATCACGATCCCGCGGCACCACGGTGATACACACGCCATTATGGCAGGCCAGGTAAGGGCGGAAGACATCGCTGATGCCGTCCTCGGGGAGCACATGGATGCCGTCGGCCACCACGTAGTCGAAACCCGCCTCGACCAGGGTCGGGATCATCTCCATGGTGAAGGCCAACTCCGGCGGCCAGAAGCCGCGGGGCATGCGGCCGAAGGCGCGCTGCATGGTGACGCGTCCCAGTTCCAGTTGTTCGGGCCAATCCTCGCGCGGGATGAGCGGAAAGATCGGATGATGCTGGCCCATGCCGATCAGCTCGATATTCTCCGCCTGGGCGTAACCGTCGAGCATCGCGGGAATATCCAGGATGTGGCGGTACAGATCGACCACCCGCTGATCCAGCAGTTGATCCAGCAGCCCACCCGAGAAACCGACGTGCAGCCAGGCCACGTCACGATACCGCGCGGCATAGCGGACCGGGCGCTCGTAACAGCGGATGATTTGTTCGGCCTCCCAGGGGTTGGCTTCGATCAACAGGCGCAGATTACCCGGCGGCTGATGCATGTGCAGCCCAAGGGCGTGAAAGATAGTGCTTGTCATCGCTTCCCACCGCGGCTCCGGCCGGCCCCGAACGGGGTCGTACCCACAACGGTGATCATCGCACGGCCCCAGGATCAACGCCAGATCGGCGCCGCGGCGCGGCGCCGCCGCTGGCTTGAGCGCCGGGTCCAGCGCCTGCCGCTCGTGCAGGTACAACTCCCGCTCGTTGATGGACATCGTGATCTCAAAGTTGCGGGAACCCTTGGGAGCGACCCAGAAATCCGCACGGGTGTGGCGGATGACATGGTGCTGTCGGAAAAGCCCAGGACGAGCCCGACCTGCATCCCGATCAGAACCGCCGCGAAGATGATCCCCATCAAGGTGACTACAAAGCGCGCGCGGTCATGGGCGAGGTTGCGCCAGACCAAAAGCCGGCCATCCCCACACCCCAATGGAAAGATTAGCCTTTCATCGTGAATCGCTCCGCCGGCGGCCGGCCGCCAACCGCAGCCGTCCGCCGGAAACGCCGTGCAGACCGCCCTTCGTTGAGAGGGTCCGAGCCGGATCGATGCATCGACCCGCAACCCGACGGGGATGGTCGAGCGCGATTGGAGCGACGATCAACGCCGACTTGCCTGGTAGGTGACGGACGCTTCGCCACATCTTGATAAATGCAAAAAGTAGTGCGAATCTCCGGAGGCGCCGCGGCGACGGGCATGACGACCCTGCCGAATCAGCAGGCGCCCGGGCATTGCGCACCGCGAGCCCGTCAACAACGAGACGAGGAGTCAACAGCATGTCAAAACCTGTGAGGCAGGCCCTGGCTTGCGGCCTTTTCCTTGCGTTCTGTGCCGCGGACATCGCGGCACACCCAAGGCCGCGCGTCGTCGGTGAAGGAAGCGTGCTCGCGACCATCCCCCAGGAAGCCGCCTACTGCGCCGGACAGCTCGGCTGCAACGGCGGTTACCCGGAAGGCGTGGCGGTCGTCGATGACCGCGTGTATGTGACGGGGCCGGCGACCTTCGGCACGGCCGGCAAGGGTCCGAGCCTGGTCACCGTCATTCGGAAGTCGACGGGGCGGCGCCTCGCCGAGATCCCGATTGTAGGAGAGAACACGGCCTTTGAGCACGCGCTGAGCGGGATCGCGCCGGACCACAAGGGCAACGTCTACGTCCTCTCGACGCAACTGGGCGTCGTGCGCATCACGCGCCGCGGCCGTTCGTATACGCAAACGTCCTATGCGACGGCGATGCCGCACCTGCCAATCTGCACGGTCGGCGGTGCCTTGCCGTGCTCGCCGACCCCGGTCGATCTGCCACCGCTCGCCAACGAGATGACCTTCGACGACGACGGCTGGCTCTATGTCACCGACTCGCTGCAGGCGACGATCTTCCGCGTCCCACCCGGGGGCGGGACCCCCGAGCCCTGGTTCCAGAGTCCCCTCCTGGCGGGTAACCTCGGGGCTCCGCTGCCATTCGGGACCAACGGCATCAAGGTCAGTCCGGATCGGGACTACCTTTATGTCGTCGAGACCTTCGATCCCACCGATGCGCGCCGCGGCCACGTCTACCGTATCCCGCTCGTGGACCAGCCGGATCCCGCGGCGATCGAACGGTTCGCGACCTTCCCGAACTCCGAGGTACCGGACAGCCTGGTCTTCGGCAAGTCGGGCCGGCTCTACGTCTCGCTCGCCGGTTCAAACCAGATCGCGATGCTCGATGAGGACGGCGCCGAGATCACACGCATCAGCGGCCCCGTCGGCAGTCCGATCCCGTTCGACGGTCCAGCGACCATGGCGTTCGATGACGCGAGCAAGTCATTGCTCGTCGCCAACCACGCCATTTTCGGCAATCCGGCCAACTGGGCGGTCCTGCGCGTCGTCGTCGATGAGAAAGGTGACCCCTACCCGGGCCGCGTTCACCACCGTCGTCATTGAGTCGACCACTTGCGCCGCACGGCCTTCATCGTCGTTTCGGCCGGCAATGCTAATTTGGAGTCCAAGGCTTCAGCCTTGGATCGGCAGGCCAAGGCTGAAGCCTTGGACTCCAGTCGGCCAACGCCTCGGCTGCGATCGGTCCGCACAGCGGACCCTACGGGAAGGCCGCGATCCGTAGGTTCCGCCGTGCGGACCAACGCCCTCGCGGCCACCACGGTGGTCGGAATGATGACCAAGGCCGGCCTTTGATATCGACATGCCGCGGGAGAGGTTGACATGCTCCGATCCGCGGATGCTGCTACCAGTCGTGTTTCCCACCGTTCCGAATGAAGACGCAACCCATTTGTTGAAGCCTGGCGATGAGATCACGTCTTTTCATGCGACGGCGCGTTCTCCGATATGGCGTACCAACGCAATATTGACGTCCAACAGGCCCCGGATTCGCGCTGGCCGCGGTAACCCGAGCGGCTGCCCTCGCGACGGTGTTGGAGTCAGCCCGGGCGGCGGGGTCAGTTCTCGGGGGCGGCGGGGTCCGGGGGCGGCGGGGTCAGCGGGGGCGGCGGGGTCTGCGGCAACGGGTACATGATTTTCGGATTTGAGAAAGAGAAGAACCGGTACAAACTGTCCTACTTCGGAAGTATCAATGAGTAGAGCAGCCCGTAGCTGCAAGGAGGCAATTTCGAAGAGTCACGAAGTCACTTGGGTATTGAAGCACAATGCAGCCAAGGCTTGTGCCGAAAGGCCCAAGCCGATGTAACCGAAGTTCGCCTCGTCTCACTGCTCCAATAAAAGTCTCGTCGTCAATCGTGCCATCGTCGCGATAAAGCGCGAACCACTGATTACGCCCGGTAAACAAGTCTCGAATACCGCCCAGTGTTCCTCCACTTGTCCGGTCTACGATGTCATAGCGTCCAAGCGGAATCGGGCCATGACTGCCCACGCTGGTCGAAGCGGGATTATTTCGGGCAGCGCCGTTACCGGAAAAAGCCGTGCAGAAGACTCCATCGTAGACGAACGAACTGAAGGTGTGATTATTCAAGCTAAAGAAGCGCGAACCATAAATGCCTCCGTCGACTTATCGAAATGATCCCGCCTCAGCCGTAGGGACCCCGATTACCCGGCGCCGCCGACCCTGCCCCTACCATGCAGCTTTCCCGCATCCCGGCTCTTCGCTTGTGCCTTGCAATCACATGTGTGATTACAAGACCTGACCCCATCCGCGTGTATGACCCCATCCGCGTGTACAAGGCTCGGTACTGGGCTCGCGGCTCACGATTATCCCGGCGGGACTTTCACCCGCTAGAACACGCGGCCTTGCCAGGCCGCACTGACCCCACTCCTTTACGTTAGCCTATTCTCCGATCACATCTTGCTCAGTTCTGGGAATTAAATAAACTGCCTCCGGAGAGCGCTCGATCTAGAGCGGGCGATTGGGCATTCCTCTCTCAAGCCAAACTTCATACGGAACCAAGATATTGAAACGATAGCAGACGAAGGCCAGGACTACGGACAGAATTCCCGCTACCCCAAAAACCAAATATCTGGCTCGGCGGGTAGAGCGCGCGGCCAAGGCGGAAGCTATGCTGCCGGCAAAAAAAGACGGGAATCGCGAGCAAGATATTCCAGCCGACATGATTCTCATCATACGAGACAAACCGATAGACCACCAGAAGCCAGAAAGCCACTGACGCCGCGAATGTCACACTCGACAGATACTCAAGAAAACGCACAGGCAGCAGTCGGCTAGCCATTTCGGAAAATCCGAGCCGCCATTCCGGCTTTGCTGCCAAGAGCCCCGTTCTTGCCGCGGTGGAATGCCCACAGACAAATGCCGGTGTCGCTATCTTGGTAAGACAACCACTTCCGAGAGAAGTAACCATAGCCGGTCTGACCAAGCGTCGGGACGCCCTGAGCCTCGGCAAATGACTGCGCTGGGCACCAACCGCGACGACCGATATTTCCTGTATTGCAGTCGGCCAAAACCAAGAATCCCCTCTCATCCCACGGCAACTTGGCGAGCGCAACGATTTCATGCCGCTCAAGCGTACGCCCATCGCCGTACGGTCGAAACTCCAAGCCTCCGCTAGAATCATCTGGCTTCGAAAGATCTTAACTCTGTTCGGGGAATTAAGTAAACCGTTCCCGGAACTCAGTAAACTGTCCCCGGAACTCGAACTCTTCGGGCAATTAAGTAAACTGTCCCCGGAACTCGTACCCGGAACTCGTAAACTGTCCCCGGAACTCGAACTCGGGTCCACTACACTCCGTCCTTTTTCATTTTCCTCGCCAACTGGTTACTTGCAAGGTTGAGCGCAGTAACGCGCCTTTACGCCCTGCCGGGTCACGCTGACTTCCACGAAATAGTCCGTACCCGCTGGCAACCGGTCGCTGCTCCAAATCGTTGAATCGTCGAGCAGGGTATATAAAAGGGTGACCTGGTAGTCTGAGGTCCGCCCCGGATTCAGGGTCACCCTCTTGTCGGCGCCGGAGTGGATTTGCTTAAAATAAACCTTGTCACCTCCAGATATGACGCGGACATCCGCCAACGCGTCCTCGCTTCGATTGAAGATGAGCACACCGACCTCGGTGGCACGTGGTGCACAAGCAGATAACACCAGTAATAACAGGAAATAGTACTGCATCAGGCTTGATACGGCTTTTGCGTGATTTCCGTCGAGGTCGTTATGAAACTCACCAATTGTTGCGCGGTTACATGCCGCGGCCCGGCACGATAACGTCGAATCCCTTCCGCGACGGCGGCACGATCGGCTGGGTCATCAAACGCCCGCAATCCGTCGACGGCTCCACTACGCTGCGGCATACGACCCCGAAATACATCGGAACCCATTTGCTCTACACCCGCGCCGTCCAGCAGTACAGATTCAGTAAATCCGCCCGCGGCGCCGACATAACCATAGTGCAGATTGGACCAGACGTCGTAATAATACAGCGTGTTGTTGCACAGATGCCAGTGCTGGCCTACGGGATCGCGAGGATGAAAACGGTTCGGTATAACAGTCTTGTCGTCCCATTTGCCATCTTGGCGAACCAAGAGCCCCCAACTCAGAAGGGCCGCATGGGAATAAGTCATTTCATTGCTTACACACTGCTGGGGCGAGATACCCAAGCCGAGCAATTGCCGCCACCAAGGGAGATTTCTATATTCCTCTACGCATCGCTCGGAAGAGTAGTCGTTCAGCTCGCGGATCTTCCGCGCATCCGGCCCATAGGCATTAGTATTTTTTTCATGGGCCATAAAAAAAAATGGCGATAGGCGTGATTTCATCGTTCATAGAAAGCTACCCTATGGCATTATCGCAATAGTTAGCAACGAACAGCCGGAGCCTCGCTTTGACCGCGCCTGGGGATATGCGAGCCTGGCGCCTTATCGGCTCTTATCGCCTAGCAACCACCCGTGGAAGTCTTGCCATGCTGTTGCGAGAGCCTCATCCCCGGAGTTTCCGTTAACCTGTCCCCCTTCGACAGCTTATCTCTGTTCGGGGAATTAAGTAAACTGTCCCCGGAACTCGGAACATGGTCGTCCCGGCGCCAGCGGTAGGTGTCGGCCCCGGCGAAGACCTTCGCCGCCTCGAAGCTGAAGATCTCCCACAATGCGTTGCGCGGACAGGGCTCCACCTCGCGCAATATGATCAGGGTCACAGTGCGGCCCACGACCGGCAGGCGGTAGACCCCGGGTTTGACCGCCTCAAGCGCCACTTGCCCCGCCAGGACGCGGGGACGGCGCGTGGTGACCGCATAGAGCCCGAACGCACCGACCGGCTCCCGCGGCGCGAACGCCTTGCGGTAGTTGACGTAGCGGTGCCAGTTGATCATCGAAGAACAGATAAAATGCGCTTAAAGACGGTATGTTAGTCTATCCGAGGCGCACTGTCCGCAGTCGAAGGCGACCCGTTCGTGCCCACGTTCGGGATGGGGCGAATGCGCTGTCCCGCTCAAGTCCGCCTCGGATGCCCGGTCTGGCTCAACCTGGATACCCTCAGGGGCATACCCAGTCCGACTCGGAGAATGCCCCATCCCTTCGCGGTTCGAGGCAAAAGGAAAGACCTGACCCCATCCCCTATTGATCGGCCGTGTCGGCATAAGACGACGCCTGGTCGCGCTTCAGGCCGGCCACCGCACCTTCCAGGCTGGTCAGGCGGTGCTTGATCTCCCGCACGTCGTCCTTGATGGCGCCCACATCGGCACGGATTGCCCGCAGGTGCTCCAGGACCAGATTGTCTACTTTGTCGGTCATAAGGCGGCCTCTCGACGGTCAGTAACTTGTGCTGAGTCCAAGGCTTCAGCCTTGGCGCCACCACTCCAAGGCTCACGCCTTGGACTGCGGGTCGGCCGCGCAGTGCTGCACAGTCTAACCGCTTGGCAACGAGGGGCAAACCACCGCGGGTCGGGGCTTCAGCCGGTGCCGGCGCACGACCTGCTAACAACCATGGCAGCAGACCAGCCGCTCCCACCGGGGCCCGGTCTGACTTTGACGCAAAGGCCTCGGCACTGGTTCAGCTTGATTGACGGGAAACCGGGGACAGTGCGGCCTAGAGTTCCGCCTGGGTCATCATTACCCGGCCTCGACGCTACTATGGATGGCTCCGACTTCCAAGCACCGCTGCCCATGTCCTCGCTCTTACACTTGTTCATGGGTGCCCGCCTCCCACGGACCGACACTTGGATCTCCCTGGTTACCGCGTGTTCTCAATGTCAGGCTCGACACGGCCTCGGACCCCGGGGAGTACCGGCGCCGCTCGCCATTGCGCAGCGCCGGTTGTTGCCTACCGGCGAGAGGACTGGGGTCAGAGGACTGGGGTCAGGTCTTGCAATCACGCATTCTTCACGAGACCTCAAGGAGACGGCGATTAAATGCTGGATTTCAAGACCTGACCCCATCCATATGCCATCCATACATGTAGACAGGCATGGCCGATACGACAAGGGACGCGGTCCCGGGGGACTGCGCCCGGCGGGATGCACCGGCGGCTCAGCCGGGTCCGCTGCGCGGACCGCCTCCCGCGCGGAACTAACCGACGCGCGTTCCGCGTCGCGTACTCGGCAGGGTTTTCTGCGGAACCGGGAATTGATGACGCTACCGCGTTTCGGAGCGTGCTGTCACGTCTTGCAATCACGCATGCGTGATTGCAAGACCTGACCCCATCCGTGTGTGACCCCATCCGTGTGCAACAATGCGAAAACTGACCCCATGTCCGACCCCATGTCCCCCAGACCCCATGTCCCCGCATGTCCGAACCATTTTACTCACCTATTCCCCGTCTTTCATTGCTCTTTGCCCCTACTGGCTCAGCTTTCAATATTCATTAGTGCTTGTCGTATATAATTGAAATTTAGAACGTCTACTCCGGCGGCTCGGGCGGGAGCGACCATTTTGAAGTCATCGGAGATTAGGAGGTACTTCGATCCGCACGCCCATATTGCACCAACATCGGTAATGCCATATTTTAGGAATCCAGGCTCTTTCATCGCAAGTTTGCTTTGAAAGTATCTTTCGTCCGAATTCTCGATGTAGCGAGAAAACACTAACATGAAGGCGTCTTTGTGCTTTCCAGCGAGCGCTCCGGCAAGATTGTTTACTTCGGTCAGCACGTTTGGCGTGGTAACAATCTTCCTGAAATTGTTGAGAATAGCGACCAGGGCTAGATAGTCTTCTGCTGTATACGAACTTGTACGCTTGAAAAGAGATATGTGATTTCGATCAACTTGGCCAACCAAGAGTAATAGCGCCAAGTTGGCATCCAGGAATGCACTATTCTTTTTGTGCTTATTAATTAGAGCGTCTAGATAATCTTTCATGCGTTGCGGATCTTCATCGAGACGAATTGGCCGTCGGGATTAATACGCATGATCTTATATTTCCGCTCTGTTTCCGGTTCCGGCCCATTAAGAAGCAGTGCGGACATAGGGCTTAGCCTTTTTTGAACTGCCCTTGGAGTGTCGTACCCAACGGTTATCAGCCAATCGCGGCTTGTAGAACTTTCTTTCTCAATTTCCTCAAGGGCAACATTGCGAATTTGATCATTAGCAAGCAGTTCTTTCACTGTGCTAATAGCCCGCCGAACCGCCTCATTCATTGATATCTCTTCGCTCATGATTCCTCCAAGAATGATTTGCAAGCTAACGAATAAGCGCTTGTTGGACTCATCCGATCGTGGCATGGTGCCGCTGCTGGCGCAGCCCCCATTTAAGAGAGTGGGGATTGTATCATCGGGCACGAGGTCGCCGGCCGATACCGGGCGGTACCTTACGGCGCAAAGCGAGCATCCGCGGGAATTACGGGGCTGACACGAGGCCGACTGTAGGGTGATTGTAGACCATTGTCCGACGGGTGGGCGAGCGCGAGCGCAGGGCGCCGGGGTCAGTTCTCGCATTGTAGCATGCAACAATGCGAGAACTGACCCCATGTCCTCGTCTTAGGACCCGACTTCTGCCGCTTCAGTGAGCGGGCGAGGAGTCGCTCCAGGGACTCGACGAACGCGTCGGTTCAGTGGCCGACCGGTACCCGGAACTCGGAACTCAACTCGAACTCGGAACTCGGAACTCGGAACTCGGAACTCGGAACTCTACCCGGAACTCCGGAACTCCGGAACTCCGAACACTCTGTCAGGTCTTGCAATCACATGCGTGATTGATCACGGTAGGACGGCCAGTTACCCGGCCGCCCCCGTACCCGATCCTGCGTTCACCGTGCAAGTCGCTGGTACAGCAAAGATACAACTGTGACGATAATGCTTGCCAGACTCGCGCAGAGCAAGGTCCACAAAACGAACTCTGCGTCATAACCTCGCTCTGCGCTAACTGTCCCGATGATTTGATGGAAGCGCAGCCAAAATGATTCTGGCAGTAGCTGCTGCCCCACCATAGCGCCAACTTCAGTGTGATAAAGACTCAACAATAGAAGCACAGTAAGGACAAAAATGGCTAGCGACGTGACTGCGATTCGCATTGCTTTCAAGCGTATGCCTGGCCCGGAGGAAGTGATGACGGAACATAAGGTAAACCGAATCCCACCGTGACTATCCCGTATGTTCGTGTTCCGGTTCCCGGAATATAGGCAACAGAAGATGCAAGGAGGCGATTTCGAAGAGTCACGAAGTCACTTGGGTATTGAAGCACAATACAGCCAAGGCTTGTGCCGGAAGGTCCAAGCGGATGTAACCGAAATTCGCCTCGTCTCACTGCTCCAATAAAAGTCTCGTCGTCAATTGTGCCATCGTCGCGATAAAGCGCGAACCACTGATCACGCCCGGAAAACAAGTCTCGAATGCCGCCAAGCGTTCCTCCACTTGTCCGGTCTACGATGTAATAGCGTCCAAGCGGAATCGGGCCATTACTGCCCACGCTGATCGAAGCGGGATTATTCCGGTCAGAGCCGTTACCGGAAAAAGCCGTGCAGGAGACTCCATCGTAGATGAACGAACTGAAGGTGTGATTATTCAAGCTAAAGAAGCACGAAACCATAAATGCCTCCGTCGACTTATCGAAATGATCCCGCCTCAACCGTAGGGACACCGATTACCCGGCGCCGCCGGCCCTACCCCTACCATGCAGCTTTCCCGAATCCCGGCTCTTCACCTGTACCGGGGCGGCGGGGTCAGTTCACGCATTGTAGCATGCAACAATGCGAGAACTGACCCCATGTCCCTTCCATGGTGGGGCAATCCCGGAGCGACCACCAGAGGAAGTCTTGCCATGCTGTTGCGGGAGCCTCATCCCCGGAGTTTCCGTTAACCTGTTCTCGTTCGAGATCTTAACTCTGTTCGGTGAATTAAGTAAACTGTCCCCGGAACTCCGTCCCCGGAACTCCGTCGTGTGGCACAAGAATTTCAATGTAGCTGTTCGGCTGGATGCTTGCGAGAACATTGGCAATGTGGTGAGCAAAAATCCTAATTCGTGGCCAACTGGTCGTGCTCAGTACAACGATAGCAATAGTTCTGTCGGCGAGATTCTGCTGATATCGGAGATTCTGATCTGTTGTGACCAAGACTTCAAAACCAGAAAACTCTGCCTGTTGTAGCAATTCGCCGTTCTTCAGGTTATTCCAGCCCAACTCGTAGACGGTGGAGACATGATGATCCGGTAGATGGTTACGTAGCGGGGCAGGTGTGCCTTGATCGAAAAGCACTCGCACTACGCAGTCTCTAATGAGTGTGCCGCGTGCTCCAACACGGCGCGTGCCTGTTGCAGGGTAATGCCTGGAAACCAGTTAACGAAATCCGATAGTTGCGCCCCATCTTCGAGGTTTTCAAACAGGGCTGAGACGGGGACACGAGTGCCTCGGAAGACCCATGCTCCGCTGACTTTTTGAGGATCGCGCTCGACGGCAGGACAGGAGGACCAGTCGTTCATGTCGTAACTGTAACCTTGGAGAAGGCTCTTTCAACTTGGAAGAGAAATTGTTTATGGGGCCTTGGTCATCGATCCGGCCACCCCCCGCTACGCCGCCACCGGCAGGAGTGAGAGCGGCTTAGCAGGAATTCTGGGAACAGTTTACTCAATGCGGTTCCCCTTCGCCGAACAGGTCGCCCGTGTAGCAATCCCGCTCGCGGGTTCAGATCTTGTTGGCACGCGGGCGCTTGACGATCTCAGACATCCAAGCCCGCTTCCCTGCGCGCTTCGCGGCAGATCTCGGCCATGTCGAGCGGGGAGTCCTCCCCGCTCGCCTCGCCTTCGATCAGCGCTTGACGCAGGGCTTCGAGCCGTTGCTCGCGCTCCTCGAGCAGTCGCAGGCTGGCACGCACGACTGCGCTGGCGGAGCCGTACTGGTCCAATTCTGGGGACAGTTTACTCAATGCCGTTCCCCTTCGCCGAACAGGTCGCCCGTGTAGCAATCCCGCTCGCGCGTCTTAGGACCCGGCTTCTTCCGCTTCAGTGAGCGGGCGAGGCGTCGCTCCAGGGACTCGACGAACGCGTCGGTTCCGAGTGGCCGACCGGTACTGGCGTGACCGCGCAGCAATTCGTTGAGCTTATCGTCGTCGGCGCCGCCGATAAACGCATCCCAATCAGGGATCAACTCCAGTAGCGGTCGCACGGTGACGAGGGCATCGTCGCGTCGGGCAAGGTGAGCCGCGGCGCTCGACCACCGCCAATCTTGCGGCCTCGCGCAAAGACGCGCTCGAACCGGGTTGCGCTCGACGTACCTGGCAGCCGCGAGCAGGTGTCGCTCGTCCATCACAAAGGAGTGGAAGCGCTCTTGCCAGAGATGGCCTTTCCAGCTCTCGCGGAAGTTAACCATTCGGGTGTATTGACGATGGGCTTCACCCAGCGCGTCCCGTAAGCCAAACTCGTCTGCGGGAACCATGATGAGGTGAACATGATTGGGCATCAGGCAATAGGCAAGCACTTGCGTTCCGCAACTGCGGCAAGAGTCGGCGAGTAAGCCGCAATACTCCGCGTAGTCCTCATCCTTAAAGAACGTCTGCTCGCGTCGATTGCCCCGCTGTGTCACATGGTGGGGCAATCCCGGAACGACCACCCGAGGAAGTCTTGCCATGCTGTTGCGGGAGCCTCATCCCCGGAGTTTCCGTTAACCTGTTCCCGTTCGAGATCTTAACTCCGTTCGGGGAATTAAGTAAACTGTCCCCGGAACTCGACCCGCTCCAACCGGTCCGCCAGCCGGTCATAGCGCAGATGTTGATCGACCGTGTCGGCATAAGACGACGCCTGGTCGCGCTTCAGGCCGGCCACCGCGCCTTCCAGGCTGCCCAGGCGGTGCTTGATCTCCCGCACGTCGTCCTTGATGGCGCCCACATCGGCACGGATCGCCCGCAGGTGCTCCAAGACCAAATTGTCTACGTTGTCGGTCATAAGGTGGCCTCTGGACGGTCAGTAACTTGTGCTGAGTCCAATTCTGGGGACAGTTTACTCAATGCCGTTCCCCTTCGCCGAACAGGTCGCCCGTGCAGCAATCCCGCTCGCGCGTCTTAGGACCCGGCTTCTTCCGCTTCAGTGAGCGGGCGAGGCGTCGCTCCAGGGACTCGACGAACGCGTCGGTTCCGAGTGGCCGACCGGTACTGGCGTGACCGCGCAGCAATTCGTTGAGCTTATCGTCGTCGGCGCCGCCGATAAACGCATCCCAATCAGGGATCAACTCCAGTAGCGGTCGCACGGTGACGAGGGCATCGTCGCGTCGGGCAAGGTGAGCCGCGGCGCTCGACCACCGCCAATCTTGCGGCCTCGCGCAAAGACGCGCTCGAACCGGGTTGCGCTCGACGTACCTGGCAGCCGCGAGCAGGTGTCGCTCGTCCATCACAAAGGAGTGGAAGCGCTCTTGCCAGAGATGGCCTTTCCAGCTCTCGCGGAAGTTAACCATTCGGGTGTATTGACGATGGGCTTCACCCAGCGCGTCCCGTAAGCCAAACTCGTCTGCGGGAACCATGATGAGGTGAACATGATTGGGCATCAGGCAATAGGCAAGCACTTGCGTTCCGCAACTGCGGCAAGAGTCGGCGAGTAAGCCGCAATACTCCGCGTAGTCCTCATCCTTAAAGAACGTCTGCTCGCGTCGATTGCCCCGCTGTGTCACATGGTGGGGCAATCCCGGAACGACCACCCGAGGAAGTCTTGCCATGCTGTTGCGGGAGCCTCATCCCCGGAGTTTCCGTTAACCTGTTCCCGTTCGAGATCTTAACCCCGTTCGGGGAATTAAGTAAACTGTCCCCGGAACTCTAATAGTCAGGGCCTGACCCCATCCGGACGCGTGACCCCATCCGTACGCGCGGACCCCATCCGTAGGCGCGGACCCCATCCGTAGGCGCAATCTAGAGCGGGCGACTGGGCATTCCTCTCTCAAGCCAAACTTCATACGGAACCAAGATATTGAAACGATAGCAGACGAAGGCCAGCACTACGGACAGAATTCCCGCTACTCCAAAAACTAAATATCTGGCTCGGCGGGTGGAACGCGCGGCCAAGGCGGAGGCTATACTACCGGCAACAAAGACGGGAATTGCGAGCAAGATATTCCAGCCGACATGATTCTCATCATACGAGACAAACCGATAGACCACCAGAAGCCAGAAAGCAACGGACGCCGCGAATGTCACACTCGACAGATACCCAAGAAAACGCACAGGCAGCAGTCGGTTAGCCATTTCGGAAAATCCGAGCCGCCATTCTGGCTTTGCTGCCAAGAGCCCCGTTCTTGCCGCGCTCGAATGCCCACAGACAAATGCCGGTGTCGCTCGGGGTCTTCTCTTCGTAAGACAACCACTTCCGAGAGAAGTAAGCATAGCCGGTCTGACCAAGCGTCGGGACGCCCTGAGCCTCGGCAAATGACTGCGCTGGGCACCAACCGCGACGACCGATATTTCCTGTATTGCAGCCGGCCAAAACCAAGAATCCCCTATTATCCCACGGCAACTTGACGAGCGCAGTGATTTCATGCCGCTCAAGCGTACGCCCATCGCCGTGCGGTCGAAACTCCAAGCCTCCGCTAGAATCATCTGGCTTCGAAGCGTGAGTGAGCAAATGGCCGGCCCAAACAGCCAGGCGCCTTCGCTGGGCCATGGTTCTTATCGAATTCCAGGCATTTACAAACTCTCCTTCTGTCCGTACTTCCTTCTCCAAAAAGCCATCGACGGCGGGTGAAAACTCTTCCTGTGATATGACACTCAACCGCCAAGTCTGAGCAGCCACCCTGAAGGCATCATCCTGCGTTTTATAGAAAATCGAGAAAAATAGCCGACCGCTGCTGCGCGGGTAACACGCCCGGCTCAGTTCATCAATAACATACATGACGACCTGACCTCCTTAGTTAAACTATTCGCCAAATCGCGGGATGACAAAATTCAGGCGCCGCATTATGGGATGACAAAATTCAGGCGCCGCATTATTAGGAGCAGAGTTCCGGAAACAGCTTTCTCAATCTAATGAGTCCGGCGACAGAGTTTGAGAGAAGGCATGGGCACAGGTCTTGCGCTCACATGCGTGATTGCAAGACCTGACCCGATCCTTAACTAACGCCTTAAGTCAGTGCCATTCAGAACTGACCCCATGTCCCCTTCCCGGAGTTTCCGTTAACCTGTCCCCCTTCGACAGCTTATCTCTGTTCGGGGAATTAAGTAAACTGTCCCCGGAACCCAATGAAGTAAACTGTCCCCGGAACCCAATGCCAAACCGGCAAAGTCGATCCCGGCTACGAGGCTAACTGCGGCAACGGGTACATGATTTTTGGATTTGAGAAAGAGAAGAACCGGTACAAACTTTCCTACTTCGGAAGTATTAATGAATAAAGCAGCCCGTAGCCTGTAGGGCGCAATAGAGCGCTCATTAGATTCAGCGAGGAAAAAGCATAAATCGGGGCAGATCAGAATGGCGCTAATTTACTTCATACACGCAAAAAACGTGGATTGTCCCGAATGGCGTTTACCTGGTTCCTCCGTCTGGGAATTAAGTAAACTGTCCCCGGAATTCCGCCGCTGTCCCCGGAATTCCGCAACAAAGACGGGAATTGCGAGCAAGATATTCCAGCCGACATGATTCTCATCATACGAGACAAACCGATAGACCACCAGAAGCCAGAAAACAACGGACGCCACGAATGTCACACTCGACAGATACTCAAGAAAACGCACAGGCAGCGGTCGGCTAGCCATTTCGGAAAATCCGAGCCGGCATTCTGGCTTTACTGCCAAGAGCACCGTTCTTGCCGCGGTCGAATGCCCACAGACAAATGCCGGTGTCGCTTGGGGTCTTCTCTTGGTAAGACAACCACTTCCGAGAGAAGTAAGCATAGCCGGTCTGACCAAGCGTCGGGACGCCCTGAGCCTCGGAAAACGACTGCGCTGGGGACCAACCGCGACGACCGATATTTCCTGTATTGCAGCCGGCCAAAACCAAGAATCCCCTCTCATCCCACGGCAACTTGGCGAGCGCAGCGATTTCATGCCGCTCAAGCGTACGCCCATCGCCGTGCGGTTGAAATTCCAAGCCTCCGCTAGAATCACTTAGTAAACCGTCACCGTAATTACATCCGTAATGGACCCCATCCTCCTCTCTTGAGTATAAATGGTGACCCCATTCCCGTCCTTTTTCATTTTCCTCGCCGACTGGTTACTTGCAAGGTTGAGCGCAGTAACGCGCCTTTACGCCCTCGCGGGTCACGCTGACTTCCACGAAATAATCCGTACCCGCTGGCAACCGGTCGCTGCTCCAAATCGTTGGATCGTCGAGTAGGGTATAAAAAAGGGTGATCTGGTAGTCTGAGGTCCGCCCCGGATTCAGGGTCACCCTCTTGTCGGCGCCGGAGTGGATTTGCTTAATATAAACCTTGTCACCTCCAGATATGACGCGGATATCCGCCAACGCGTCCTCGCTTCGGTTGAATATGAGCACACCGACCTGGGTGGCACGTGGCGCACAAGCAGATAACGCCACTAATAACAGGAAATAGTACTGCATCAGGGTTGATACGGATTTTGCGCGATTTCCGTCGACGTCGTTATGAAACTCACCAATTGTTGCGCGGTTACATGACTGCGGCCCGGCACGATAAAGTCGAATCCCTTCCGCAACGGCGGCACGATCGGCTGGGTCATCAAACGCCCGCAATCCGTCATTTCATTGCTCACACACTGCTGGGGCGAGATACCCAAACCGAGCAATTGCCGCCACCAAGCGAGATTTCTATATTCCTTTACGCATCGCTCGGAAGAATAGTCGTTCAGTTCGCGGATCTTCCGCGCATCCGGCCCATGGGCATTAGTATTTTTTTCATGGGCTATAACAATGGCGATAGTGGCAATAGTTCGCAACGAACAGCCGGAGCCTCGCTTTGACCGCGCCTAGGGATATGCGAGCCTGGCCCTTATCGCGAGACCTGACCCCGTCCATTTTTCACGCTGTTTCCGGAGGCGGCATGACCTCATCCGTGAATCAGAATGCTACGATGCGAGACCTGACCCCACCCGTAATCAGAATGCTACGATGCGAGACCTGACCCCACCCGTAATCTTGATCCCATCCGTAATCTGACCCCATCCGTAATCCCTACGTCTTAATAGCGTTTTCTATGAGTTCTTGAGAAAATCCTTTCGGAATGACACCTGTACGAGCATACTCAAAAAGAGCTAATTTGAAAACAGCTTCAAGAGAAGGAGTAACAATTCCAACTGCAATGAAAGACGTTAGAAGAAGAATATAGAAAGTGCTAGCCATGTTTGGTATAAGAATCATAATAAAAAAACCAAGAGCCATACCTGCTACTACTATCAAATTAAAGAAAAATGCTGTCCCAATAGTAATAATGATCGTTTCCCCCCATGTATTGCGAATAGTTTCTGCAGACATTTTAAAAGCACCTATAACGGAGGTCTTGCTAATCACCAAAGCTGGTAAGCTAAAGTACGTGAGTGTGTTCCACGTAGCGCCAAAAAGAGCCGCTACTGCATTCCCTACAAGCTTGGATCTGTCGGAGATGAAATCAAGGATTACTCCTAGTGTTGCTGATATAACTGACCAAAGAAATATTTTTCCTGCAACCTGTTGCGCCCCAGCAATACCATCGTTGAAGGTAAGGTCACTACCGTTCATGCGACCATGGATGATAACAAACATTCCTGCTTGAAAAAAATTAACGATATAAGCAAGGACTGTGTAAGACACAAACAGTAGAACGGGTAGAAGGTCAAACAGTAGAACGGACTCTTCACTATCCATAAATGCATCTATGTTGGATTCCATAACAAAAATAAAAAAAATATAAAAGAGGATTCCCATGATGGCGATGACAACAAGCGAGGCTATCGTAGAAAGCACTGGAAACCACATAATTTCTTTATCGTGCTTTAAAATAGTCCACGATTCGCTCACAAGCATTTGACTTGCCCTAAACTTACCTATCTTAGTAGCTGATTTTTCAGATTCAACTTGCGGTTGAAAAGGCGGTAACTCAGATTCTGACATGCTTAAAAATTATTATTAAATAATAAGGGACAGGAAATTCAACCATCCGAGACCCGATATAGCCCGAATCTTAGCCGTGCTCAGGACACCGAGCAAGCGGGTTTTCTGGCTGAGGGTATACCGGAGATAAGGGTATACCGGGGACAGACTACGGCGGGTATCCTGGGGACAGACCACGGTATTCCCGCTTGCCCTCGCGCGCCGCTCCGAGCCGGTCGCAAGACAGTCCCGCGCAGATGCAACGCCGCCCCGGCCTTGTTCATCGTTCCGGCCGGCCGCGGACGATCCGCACAGCAGACCCTACGGGAAGGCCGTGATCCGATCGGGTCGGGGTGACGGGATTGCGCCCGTCACCCCTCCCACACCACCGGACATGCGGTTTTCCGCATCCGGCGGTTGAACCTGGCGGGCTTTGCCCGCAAGCGTCCACCGAGGTGAACACCCATTGGACCCCTTCTTGCGTCTGTGCTCGGGACCCGGCAATTCTGGGGACAGTTTACTCAATGCCGTTCCCCTTCGCCGAACAGGTCGCCCGTGCAGCAATCCCGCTCGCGCGTCTTAGGACCCGGCTTCTTCCGCTTCAGTGAGCGGGCGAGGCGTCGCTCCAGGGACTCGACGAACGCGTCGGTTCCGAGTGGCCGACCGGTACTGGCGTGACCGCGCAGCAATTCGTTGAGCTTATCGTCGTCGGCGCCGCCGATAAACGCATCCCAATCAGGGATCAACTCCAGTAGCGGTCGCACGGTGACGAGGGCATCGTCGCGTCGGGCAAGGTGAGCCGCGGCGCTCGACCACCGCCAATCTTGCGGCCTCGCGCAAAGACGCGCTCGAACCGGGTTGCGCTCGACGTACCTGGCAGCCGCGAGCAGGTGTCGCTCGTCCATCACAAAGGAGTGGAAGCGCTCTTGCCAGAGATGGCCTTTCCAGCTCTCGCGGAAGTTAACCATTCGGGTGTATTGACGATGGGCTTCACCCAGCGCGTCCCGTAAGCCAAACTCGTCTGCGGGAACCATGATGAGGTGAACATGATTGGGCATCAGGCAATAGGCAAGCACTTGCGTTCCGCAACTGCGGCAAGAGTCGGCGAGTAAGCCGCAATACTCCGCGTAGTCCTCATCCTTAAAGAACGTCTGCTCGCGTCGATTGCCCCGCTGTGTCACATGGTGGGGCAATCCCGGAACGACCACCCGAGGAAGTCTTGCCATGCTGTTGCGGGAGCCTCATCCCCGGAGTTTCCGTTAACCTGTTCCCGTTCGAGATCTTAACTCCGTTCGGGGAATTAAGTGAACTGTCCCCGGAACTCCAAGACCTGACCCCATCCGTCTGACCCCATCCTTTCCGTTAGTCGCCCCTAGAGCCCCTACGGATCTTGCAGGCACGCGCAGTTGGGATGTTTATTCCCGGAAATCGCCTTAACTCTGTTCGGGGAATTAAGTAAACTGTCCCCGGAACTGGTTGAACTGGTTGGAACTGGTTGGGGAATTAAGTAAACTGTCCCCGGAACTGGTTTTGGCGAGAAAGCGTGAGAAGTTCCAACTGTCGGGCACCGCGTAGTGGGCCTCTTCCGGTGCCGCATAGACCACGGTCATGTGCCCCGTCACGGGATCACGTACCAGTTGCGCGGCCGGTTTCTTCT
>Ga0247838_1000073_pt1 | contig 137000 bp, 130 predicted proteins | sample LaCruzMarch2015__5_FD_189097 | JGI IMG/M metagenome (GOLD analysis project Ga0247838, IMG submission 189097) | Freshwater microbial communities from meromictic Lake La Cruz, Castile-La Mancha, Spain - LaCruzMarch2015_15m | ecosystem: Environmental > Aquatic > Freshwater > Lake | place: Spain...
GCCGCTCCCGACTTGTGTCCATAATCGACTTTGTGGACACATCCACACCCCTCGCTGCTTCGGATCAGCGCGCAGAGTCCGCCAACGCGGACATCATCGCAAGGCGGTCCTCACCGGAGGAAGACGCCAAAGCCTCGTCGGTAGGAAAATTCCGGATCTTGCGATCCTTGATGCGCTCAAGTCCGTGCGCGGGATTGACGGCAATGTCACCACGCTCGACCGCGAATGACAAAATCGCCGAGAGGAGATTGACCGTCCGCGCTGCCGTACCGCGTCCTCCGCGCACATGGCGAACGCCGCGAGGTTTGCCGCTCTTCGCCGGCACCGTCGCCGTCTTCCCCGCAAGGATGGCCGCCTGGAATGATTTCACATCGCTCGCCCGCAGATCTTTCACCCGCCGTTTTCCAAGAACCGGCCGGATGTGGGAATTGATGCGCGAGGTATCGGCGACGATCGTGCTTTCTTTCTTGTGGCTAACGCCGCTCTCTAAATAGAAGTCGCACAATTCATTGAACGTGACCGCTTCGATTTGCGCGCGGCGGTCCTCCAGTGGATCCGCGCCGTCATTCAGAATGCGGTTGCGGTACTGCCGCGCCTTGGCGCGGGCCGCGTCGACAGTAATGCTGCCCCGGCCAACCGCCAGCCCGATCCCTACCCGTTTGACGGTACCGCCGCGCGGGGTCCATTGCAGGAAGAAGCTTTTCGCGCCGTGCGGGCGCACGCGCACACCAAAACCCGGGATCTCTAGATCCATCAACCGGTATTCGGTCTGCTTCGGCTCAGCGCCGTCGATGACCGTCTTCGTGAGCTTAACCCGCATGGTGGAACTGGTCTCCGCCTACGTGCGCATTTCTAGCTTGAACATTTTACGTGGAAGGCAAACGTCATGCCCCGAAATCTTGGGCATAGCCCTGGGCATAGTATGAGCCGCAAAAACCGTCAATTTCCGTCCATGTGGGCACAAAAAAGGCAAAGGTCAAATTGCTGTAAGCCGTTGGTAATCATAGGCAAAATTTATGACCATCTATCAGTATCAAAATCGCGAGCCGATCCCTCCGAAGGCAAAGGTCGTAGGTTCGACTCCTACCGGGTGCGCCATATTGTTATCAATTTCAAAGCATGCACCATTGTTTCGGCATGAAGGCCGGGGCCGCCCCGTTCCGCCACTGCTTGAAAGTTATCCCCGCATTCTCAGCTGGAGTCATTCTCTCTCGCGATAGAAGCGCGACGAGGACAGCTGAGTGCACGATCAATCGTTCGACCAAAAGCTGCGCAGTGCAAGGTGGATGCTGCTTCACCTGAAGTATAAGCTGGCGGCTCAACGCTTCCAGCGCACCCTCTCGCGATACATATCACAGATCAAATTCAATCCTGGCCAGCTACGGATTCCGGCGGGGCAGCCGGGTGGCGGCCAGTGGACCAACGGGGAGGATGGCGGCAACGTTATCCGCGTCGGCGCCCGAGGCCGCACGTTCGTCGCCGTTCGCGTTGGGAACCAGGCGCTTGCGGCAACGCCTGGGCAGGCTGGCCGCTTGGCTTATGCGAACGCGCGGGCGCAACAAACGCTTGAACAGGTGCGTGAGCTCGATCCAACCTGGCGGCCCACTCCCAGCCTCAGCAATCCCAATAGCGTTGAAGGCGCGATCAGAACGGCAGAGGCAGAGGCCGTCCAGGCGCAAGCGCGGTTGCGAGAACTTCTGCGCCCGCGCAGCAATGGTGGTCCCCCGCTGGATCCTATCGCGGGTGGCAATACGGGTTTGACGGCGCCGCTGCCACCGGTCTGCATTGCTACCTATCGCAATGTCACCGGCATGCCCGACATAGGTGATAGGCCCGCGTTGGGGAGTGCTCAAGGTACCGTGGCCTTCGCGAGTGTTGACGGCAAGCCGGTGTTTGGCGTGAATTCCGACGCACCGGGATATACGGTCGCCGATACTGCAGCCGCGCAGACCATGCGAGATCGCTTGATTGCAGCCGATCCCAGAACCATGAATACGGAGCACCCTGGCCGGATGCCCAATAACGCGCTGTTCCATGCCGAGACGACTGCCCTTTTGCGTGCGGCAGAACCGTATGGTGGTTCGCTCGCAGGACGCACAATTGAGATGAGTACGGATCGCCCGTTGTGCCGCAGTTGCGAGAAAATATTACCGCTAGTTGGTAAGAATGTTGGAAACCCAAAGGTCACGATTATCGACGGTCGGGGTGATCTTTGGATCATGCGTGATGGGCGTTGGATTGCAGGAGGTCGCTGATGAAAAAACATGCCTATTTCGACACGTTTTGGGGTGATGATTGGCCCAGCCAAGAATTCCTGAAACCCTATTTTAAGATACCACCGCAGGGCGCGATAAGCTGGTACCCAAATTCTGGCAACGATAGCGGCGGTCTCGATCTGCAAGGTCTTGATGGTACTGATCATCTGCCGTATGGCTGTGGGCGGAAAGACATCGGGCTCTCGATGTGGGGCAACCCAGAATTGGGAGTGCTTTTGCAGTATTCCAAAATTGGCGGCGGGCCACGTAAGGACTGGTTCTCAAAAGGCGACATGACACAGATCAGGCAATGGGTGCGCTCTCTACACAGCGATCCGATGCCCATCGGCTTGTTCATCCCCTTTGATCAGGCTTGGCTTGCCGTGAAGGAGTTCATGGAGTCCGAAGGTCAGCTGCCAACGAGCATCGAATGGGTCTCAAGCAGCGATCTTCCCGATAATACGTTTCCAGAACCAATCTGGCGCCTGCCCGGGGAGGCAGACAACGGCTGGCCACCACTTGTTATAGAGTGATTTCAATCATATAGGTGTTCGCACTTTTATCCTTTGCGGTGCGCCATTTCATGTCGCGTGTTTGTGGTTGGCGACTGTTCGCCTTCTGTCGTCGCTCGGGTCGCGACCGGGGCTGGTCCTCTGGGAAAAAGTGCGCGTCTTGCGTCACACGAGGCGGCAGCGTGACAACAGTCACATACAGGCGTGCTGGTCCAGCTTAGCTTCGTGACTGTCGAGGCGTCCATTCCGGTATGCCGCCAACAACTGGATAACAGCGTGACGCGGATCTTTCTGCTTCCAGGCGATTTGCTCTGCACTGCGTTCGGGCTTGTCGGCGAGAGCGACCACCGGCAGGTGCTTCGAAGCTTTTTCAACATGATGATCTGGGGCGCGATCACGATCGGCGTCGCACTGATGGTTGCGCTTTAGCGTCGAGGCAGGCGCTTTGTCCGCCGCCCGACGGTCTGGTTCTAGAAGGACATCCCCCGATGGTCTATCCTATCGATACTGCGCTGAAACCCCACGTTACGGCGTTTTTCGAAAAAGATTCCAACACGATCAGCTATATCGTGAAAGATCCCAACTCGACATCGTGCGCGATCATCGATTGCGTGATGGATATCGACTATGCGGCGGGTCGCATCAAATATCATTCGGCCGATGAACTGATTGCCTATATCCAGTCTAATGCATTGTCGCTGGAGTGGATCATCGAGACCCACGCCCACGCTGACCACTTGTCGGCCGCACCCTATATCCAGGACAAACTGGGCGGCAAGATCGGCATCGGCGAGCACATCACAACCGTACAGGACGTGTTCGGTAAGTTCTTTAATGAAGGCACCCAATTTAAGCGTGACGGGAGCCAGTTCGACCGCCTTTTTGCAGACGGCGATACCTATCAGGTCGGCACTATGACAGCGTTCGTCATGTACACCCCGGGCCACACGCCGGCTTGCAACACCCACGTTTTTGGTGACGCCGCCTTCGTTGGCGACACGCTGTTCATGCCTGATGCTGGCACCGCACGTGCGGACTTCCCTGGTGGCGATGCGCGCGCTTTGTTTCGCTCAACGCGCAAGATCCTGTCGACGCTCCCGGCGAATACGCGCTTGTTCATGTGTCACGACTACGGTCCCAACGGTCGCGACATCAAATGGGAAACGACGGTTGCCGACGAACGCGCTCACAATATCCATGTCGGCGATGGGATCGACGAGGACGCCTTTGTGGCCATGCGCGAAGCGCGCGACGCCACTCTCGACATGCCGCGCCTGATCGTGCCGTCGCTGCAAGTCAACATTCGCGCGGGCCACCTGCCAGAGCCCGATGAGAGCGGTAAGCGCTTTCTCAAAGTTCCTTTGAACGGACTGTGACGTCGAAATCTCTATTCAAAAAAGGTATCAACCTCCGATGAATAAAAATCTTTTGGCCCTTCTATTGGTCGCTTCAATATCGGGCGCTTTGCCGGTTCAAGCAGCGCAAGAACCGGCAGACCCATCGCGCCAAACTCCGTGGAAGCTTTACGTGGATTCTAAGGAAGCTTTCGCTATGAAGCAAGCGGAAGGCGCGAAAGTTCTTTTGGTGGACGTTCGCGATCCCGTTGAAATCATGTTTACAGGTTTTGCACCAGCGGTCGATGTTGTCGTGCCGTTTATGTCGCCGAACCTTGCAAAATGGAACGACGCCAAATCGGTTTATCAAGTCGAGAAGAACGCAGATTTCGAAGCCAATATCGCCAAAGCATTGGCAGTGCGCGGCCTTACGCAAGATACGCCAATTTTGCTGATGTGCCGATCCGGTGGTGAGCGCGGAGCCCCCTCAGCAAACGCCTTGTGGGGCAAAGGCTACAGCAAAGTTTACGTCGTGGTTGACGGGTTTGAGGGAAGCACCGTTGCAGACGGCGAGCGCAAGAATTGGCGTCTTGTCGATGGATGGAAAAACTCAGGTCTACCTTGGGGCTATAAGTTGGATAAGGCAAAATTCCCCGTTTCCGCCAATTGATACGGCGACTTTCTCACACGTCAAATAAACACAGGAACAAAATCAAATGATCTCCCTTGCTCGCCAACTTTCAGCTGCTGCCATCGCGCTGCTTCTGACTGCGTCCCCGTCTTCCGCGGCGGGCCAGAAAGTGCTCATGTTGCTCAGCAGCGACAACGGCGAAACGCAAACGATGAATCTGGTGCTGGCCAATCAGATGCAGGGAGCTGGCAATAGCGTCCATCTGCTGCTGTGTGGCGTTGCTGGCGACATGGCTTTGAAGACGGCTCCAGACGTTGCACTGAAGCCGATGACGCCGCAGGGCCTGTCCGTTCGGGGGCTGATGGAGGCATTGATGAAGAAAGGTGCGACCGTCGAGGTGTGCGCCATCTATCTGCCTTATCGTAAGCTCCAGCCCGACGCTTTGGTTGAAGGCGTCAAGCCAGCGAGCCCGAAAGATATCGCTGCCATGATGGTCGAACCAGCAGTCCGGGTATTGGGTCAATAACTGCGGCTCGGGATATTCAAGCGAATTGCCAATATGAGCTGTGATCCGAAAATTTTCGACAAGTACATGAAAATCAGGACGGAACCAATGTCTGCAGTCACACCGTTGAGCCAACCCGCCATCGTTCGAGCATTGCCGGGCCTCAACCAGCCCGCACCGGCATTCGATGCGCTGACAACTCATGGGCGTAAGACTCTTGCCGATTACAAAGGGAAATGGCTCGTCCTCTTTTCACATCCGGCGGACTTCACGCCCGTCTGCACGACCGAGTTTATTGCTTTCGCGCGAAAGCACGAACAGTTCAAGGCGCTGAATTGCGATTTGCTGGGGCTCTCAATTGACAGCAATTATGCGCACATTGCTTGGGTCTTGAATATTGAGGAAAAATTCGGGGTCAAAGTCGAATTTCCGATCATCGAAGATCTTTCGATGAAAGTTGCGGGCGATTATGGCATGATTCAGCCTGGTGCCAGCGATACGTCGGCAGTGCGCGCAACCTTTATTATCGACCCGACGGGTATCTTGCGTGCCATGGTCTATTATCCAATGACGAACGGGCGCAGCATTGATGAGTTTCTGCGTTTGGTTGCGGCACTCCAGACGAGCGATTTGAATAAGGTGGCAACGCCAGAGGGCTGGAAGCCGGGCGATCCGGTGATCGTGCCACCGCCTAAGTCCGTTGAAGAAGCCAAAATCCGCAAAGATCAGGGCTTTGATACAACTGATTGGTACTTCAGCACCAGGTCGCTTGGCTGATGCGACAGGCGTCTGTTTTGGTCTTCAGACAAAATGTAGGGCGATTTGGAAGTCGGTTCGTTGACGGATTTGCTGTCGCCTCGCTCCCAATAAGTCACCCATGAGAAGGGGCGTCTTGTGAAGACCAGTTATGCGGACGCAATAGCATCTCTGCAGGCGCGCATGGTGGCGCTGCCGGACTGGGTGCGGCGGAGCGTTCCGCTTCTGGAATGGGGCGGAACATATCGGCGCGATATGCTGCACGCCGATCTGCTTGCGGCGTTGATCGTCACGATCATGTTGATCCCGCAGAGTTTAGCCTATGCGCTGCTGGCCGGTCTGCCGCCGCAGGTCGGGCTTTACGCGAGTATTCTGCCGCTCATCGCTTATGCCATGTTCGGGACCAGCAGAACGCTTGCGGTGGGGCCGGTCGCGGTCATTTCGTTGATGACGGCCTCGGCGATTGGGCAAGTGGCACCCGCTGGCTCGATCGGTTACATCAATGCTGCGATCCTGCTGGCGTTCATGTCGGGTCTTATGCTGATCGGCATGGGGTTGCTTCGCTTGGGGTTGCTCGCGAATTTTCTGAGCCACGCTGTGATCTCGGGCTTTATCACCGCATCGGGGCTGTTAATCGCTGCCGGGCAGATCAAGCATATTCTTGGCGTCAAAGCGGAGGGGGATAACCTCGTCCACCTGCTTGCCGATTTGTGGGGCCAATTGGGCCAGACCAACGGGTACACGCTCGTGATCGGGGTCGCGGCCACCGCGTTTTTATTCTGGTCGCGGCGGTCGATGAAGCCATATCTGCTATCGCTGGGGTGGAGCCGACAGACGGCGGAGATCGTGACGCGTGCGGCTCCCGTCGGCGCCGTTATTCTGACAACCCTGCTCGTGTTCGTGTTGGGGTTGTCGTCCTTCGGGGTTAAAATCGTTGGGACGATCCCGCAGGGGCTGCCGCCGCTGACAGTCCCATCTTTCGATCCAGCGCTCTGGCAGCAACTGGCGGGTTCAGCTCTGCTTCTCAGCGTCGTCGGGTTTGTCGAGTCGGTCTCGGTCGCCCAAACGCTTGCTGCAAAACGCCGACAAAGTATTGTCCCCAACCAAGAGTTGATCGGCCTGGGCGCGGCTAACGTTGCCGCCTCGTTGACAGGGGGATACCCGGTGACGGGCGGCTTTGCGCGGTCTGTCGTCAACTTCGATGCAGGCGCCGTGACGCCAGCGGCAGGCGTTTTTACCGCTGCCGGAATTCTCGTCGCAGCGGTGTTGTTGACGCCGTTCCTCTATTATTTGCCGCAAGCTACGCTGGCTGCGACCATCATCGTGGCTGTGCTGTCACTGGTCGACATCGTCGCGTTGAAACGCACCTGGGCTTATTCCCGGTCCGACTTTGCCGCGATGGCGGCGACGATCATTTTCACGCTCTTAAAGGGCGTTGAAATCGGTATCGTCACGGGCGTTGGCGTATCGATCGCGTTGCATCTGTGGCGCACGAGCCGTCCGCACTGGGCTATCGTCGGGCTTGTTCCCGGTACGGCGCATTTCCGCAATGTCGAACGGCATCATGTGACCACGTGCGAAACGGTGCTGACGGTGCGCGTCGATGAGAGCCTGTATTTTGCCAACGCTCGCTTCCTGGAGGAGTTGGTCAGCGAATTGGTCGCCGACCGACCCAACGTCCGGCATGTTGTCATGATGTGTCCTGCGGTCAATCACATCGATGCCAGCGCGCTGGAAAGTCTTGAGGCGATCAATCGCAACCTAAAGGATGGCGGCGTGACGTTGCACCTGTCCGAGGTCAAGGGGCCCGTGATGGACCGCCTGAAGCGCAGTCACTTTCTAGACGAGCTCACGGGGCGGGTCTTCCTGTCTCAGTTCGATGCCTATGTGGCCCTGGGCCCAGATCCTCAGACCATCCCGAGTATATGACGTGCCCGGAGGCACGCCATATATCGGGTGGGTAGGTTTGTGCGACGCGATTATTACTCGAATATCGCGATCATATCGGAGTTACAAGATCAGCTTGTGAGCCAGATCCAGTAGGTCTTGCCGTCCCGGAACACTTCAAGCCGATAGCGGCCCATCTTGGTTGATGCGGTCTCGAAAAAGTCTTGAGGGGTGCGGACGGTCGAGGTGTCGACTTTGGTGATCACGTCATCAGCCTTGAGACCGGTGCGGGTCAGCGTTTCGCCTTCGACCGCGAGGACGCGGGCACCTTGGACCAAGCCGAATGTTTTGAAGCCCGGCAGCATTGCTCCCAGAGTCAGTCCGTTCAGCGAGCTGAGCCCCATGGGTGGGCGTTCACCCATGGGCGTGACCGAGACATCGGTCACGGTCAAGGTCACATCCCGCGTGCCTTTTGACGACACCAATTGGATCGTCAGCTTTTTGCCAATCGGCGTTGTCGACGCGCGGGCGACGTAGTCGGTGTGGGTGCGGATCGGGCTTCCGTTGATGGCGACGATCACGTCGCCGGGTTTGACGCCGGCCTCTGCCGCCGGTGTGCCTGGGAGAACGGCCTTTACCGATGCGCCTCGCGTGATCATCAGGTTCATTTCTTTGGCGGAGTCGTAGCTGAGGTTTTCGGTGACAAAACCCAATACGCCGCGCTTGAATGTGCCCTTTGCCATCAATTCGTCGGCAACTGCACGCACCATGTTTACGGGGATTGCAAAGGCAATGCCTTGGGTTCGCAATTTGGCGGCGCCGCTTGCTGTGTTAATGCCGACGAGGCGGCCTTCAATATCTACCAGAGCACCGCCCGAATTGCCCGGGTTCACTGCTGCATCAATTTGGATGAAGTCTTCAAAAACTTCATAGCCGATATCGGACCGTTTGAGGGCGCTCACGATACCTTGAGATGCGCTGCCTTCGAGGCCAAAAGGATTGCCGACGACGGCGATAAAGTCGCCAATGCGAAGCACGTCGCTATTGCCGAATGGGACTGAAGTTAGTCCTTTAAGAGGGATTTGGAGAACGGCCACATCGGTGCCGACGTCGGTTCCCAACAGTTTGGCTTCAACAATGCGGCCGTCTGACAATGCAACGTCAATGCGTGTGGCATCGACGATGACGTGGTTGTTGGTGATGATGATCCCTTTTTCGGCATCAACGATCACGCCAGAGCCACCGCTTTGAAACGGCTCTTTGACGGCAGCTGATTGAACCGGGGCCTGAGCGGAAGAACCGGCTGGCTCGACTGTTATGGGCTTGAGGCGCTCGCCGGTATTCAGGACGGAGACAACGCCGGGCAGGACGCGCGACAGCATCGGGGCCAGCGAGGTGGCCGCTTCGAGTTTTGTCATCGTTGGTTTGTTGGATGGCGACTCGGCATAGCTTGAGCCGACGCATAGGCTGACGGCTGCCAGGGCCGACAAAATCGTGATGGAATATGGTTTCGTCATCGACTTATCTTTTGCTCCAAAGCGCGCCTATCGAGGTCATGAAAACGGAGCCGGAATGAACTATCCCGGCTCCGCTCGACGTGTTTCTTACTTCTTCATAGAGACCATTGGCGGCATGACGGCCGAGTTGCCTTCAGCGGCCAGTTTGTCGAAGAATTTCTTGCTGTCGAAGTCTTTTGGCATGCTGTTGCCTTCAGCCTTCAACTTGTCAAAGAAGGTCTTTGCGTCGAGTGGCTTTTCGGCCGAGTTGCCTTCAGCGGCCAGCTTGTCAAAGAACTTCTTGCTGTCGAAGTCTTTTGGAGCGCTGTTGCCTTCGGCAGCCAGACGTTCGAAAAACTTCGTGGGATTGAAAGGTTCGGCATGAGCCGAGACTGCGCCCAAGACGAGGGCGGAAGCCACGAGGGCGGCGCGCGTGAAGTTGAACAGAGCATTGACTTTCATGGAAACTATCCCTTTTATGTGAGAGTTAATTTTCGGCCCGATTGAGCCGGGCAGATCTGGCTGAATTGAATAGTCACTGTTGTCATTTACAATGCTGTTATTCAATTTCATCCAAGATTGGGTGGTTGCGGTATTAGCGAAAACAACCTTGTCGACATCTCAGTCAGGCTTTTGGGCTTAGGCTGAGCCAGTGTCTTCTCGATCGGTAATTAGTCTTCGCATCCGCGTTTGATATTGTTACAGGGGCCGCTGATTTCTTGACCGATTGTTTCAGCGTTAGAAACCGACTGTGCCGCGCGTTGGGATTTAGGATTGTCTTTCACATGTGCGGCCTGGGCGTTTCACGTTGACCGGCCACTGGGACGCGCAGGGATGAGCAGGATGCATCCGGTTGCGCGGTGTCCCTCTTCCATTGGACGAGGCCGAGACCACTGTCAGATCTCGTCGAAAGCGCTGTGGGCAGTCTATGGGTGCCAAAGGACATGCCAATGAACAACGTGGAGGTTGCGCCACGCTTCCCTGCCAACGCCATCGCGTCTTCCTCGTGTTTGGCCAAATGTCCTAAGGCTGATACTAAAAATTTTGATGCGTGGGGTCGAATGCCTTTTGTGCATGGAATCGATGCCTGATGGTATTGTGTGGGCGGAGCAGTGAGCGACGGCGTTCGGGGTGACCGCGTTGCGGTTTGCGCGATATCAACGTGCGATGGGCGCGTTGCGCCATGATGGTGCGATGATAAGCACACTCCCCCTGCCGGATTTGCGCGGTCTATCGCCGGATGAGGCGCGCCAAAGGCTGGTCACGCATGGCCCGAACGCATTGCCTGACAGCGCGGGCATCGGCATTTGGCAGCGCATTGCCCGCCAGTTCCAAAGCGCGCTGATTTACATTCTGTTGTGCGCGCTCGCGCTGGATATTGTGTTGTGGGTCTCTGAGGGGGCGAAGGACCTTCCGTTCGAGGCCATTGCGATCGCGCTTATTCTGGTGCTGAATGCCGGGCTCGGCGTGTACCAGGAAAGCAAGGCGGAAGAGGCTCTTGCGCGTTTGAAGGCGATGGCGCTACCGGCGGCGTGGGTTATGCGCGGGGGCGTATTGACACAGATTTCGGCCAACGAAATCGTTCCAGGCGACATTGTCCGCATCGAAGCTGGCGACCGGGTTCCGGCCGATGGCCGTTTGGTTTCCGGCGAAGGCGTAATGGTCGATCAGTCGATCCTGTCGGGGGAATCGCTACCGGTCGACAAAGAGCATCTGGCCGAGTTGTTCAGCGGCACGCTTGTCGTGCGCAGCAAAGGGCAGATTGAAGTCAGCCGGACGGGTCCCCGAAGTTCGATGGGGCGTCTTGCGACCATGCTGGGCGGGATCGATGCCAGCCAAACGCCACTTGAGCGGCGGTTGGGCGAATTCGGCAATCAAATTGCTGGCGCAATCCTCGCTTTGGGGGCCGTGTTGATTTTGGGCGGGGTGATGGTCGAAGGCACCAGCCATCTGGGCCAGATCGTTTTGTTTGCCGTGGCGCTGGCGGTGGCTGCCGTGCCGGAAGGACTTCCCGCGGTTCTGACGCTGACGCTTGCGATGGGCGTCGAACGGCTCGCCAAGCGCAAGGCCGTTGTTCGCCGACTCAGTGCCGTCGAGGCCTTGGGATCTGTGACCGTTATTGCTACCGACAAGACGGGGACGCTTACGGAAAACCGTATGCATGTTCGCGGCGTGGATGCGCCGGATGCCGAGCGGGCCATGCGAGCCATGATTCTGGCCAATGATGCCGAGTTGGCAACCGGGGCGGGCGATCCCCTTGAGGTTGCCTTACTCAACTATGCCGTTGGCCAGGGTGCCGATCCAGCGGGTGTTGTGGCTGCCGCGCCCCGGCTTTCGAGCAGCCCCTTCGACAGCGTGACGAAATTCATGCGCGTGACCGTGGGGCAAGCGGGCCGGCATGTCAGCTATCTCAAAGGTGCGCCGGAGGTGCTGATTGAGCGCAGCACGCTGACGGCTGAGCAAAAGTGCGAATGGGAAGGTAAAGCCTTAGAGCACGCGCGCGCGGGCTATCGCGTGCTGGCGCTGGGCTGGCGCGAGCATGAAACCGCTGTGGCCAGCGATCAGGACCTGACCTTTCTCGGGCTGGTCATGCTTTGGGATCCGCCGCGTCCGGAAGTGCGGGACGCGCTGGCCCGCGCCAAGGCTGCGGGTATTCGCGTGATGATGCTGACGGGCGATCATCCCGCAACCGCTAAAGCGATCGGGGATGTGATTGGCATCACATCGGAGCGCGTTGTGACCGGGCGTGAGCTTGAAACCATGACGGCGGAGCAGGTTTTGGATGTCGTCGCCCACGTCAACGTGTTTGCCCGCGTGGAACCCCAGCACAAATTGCGACTGGTGGAAGCGCTGAAAGATAACGGCGAGATCGTTGCGGTGACAGGAGACGGCATCAACGACGCGCCAGCCCTCAAGCGGTCTGACGTGGGCATTGCCATGGGGCTTCGCGGGAGCGACGTGTCTCGTGAAGTTGCCGACGTTGTGCTGCTGGACGACAATTTCGCGACGATTGTGACCGCCATCGAGGAAGGTCGCAACATCTACGAAAACATTCAGAAATTCATCCGATTCTTCTTTTCGACCGATCTTGCTCTGATCGCCTTGATGATGGCCGGGCTCGCGATCGCGTTCTTGTTTGGGTTGAAAGATCCATCGGGGGCGACATTCTTATTGCCGCTGACGGCTGTGCAACTGCTCTGGATTAATGTCGTTGCCGATGGGCCGCCAGCGTTGGCACTTGCCTTCGACGTGAACCCCGGTGTCATGAACCGGCCGCCGCGTCCGCCGCGCTCTAAGCTGCTGGACAGCGCAGCCATCAATTTCATCCTGGTCAGTGCGACCGCCAAAGTCATCGGCGGGATTGCCGTGTTTGTCGCCATGCCGTGGTTTGGGCATTCGATGGACGAAACCCGCACAGCCTTGTTTATCTACGAGGCGGTTCTTCAACTCGTCTTTATCTATCCGGTCCGACGGGTTGGGTTGCCACCGGCGTTCAACGCCTGGGTCCATTGGGCGATCGGGTTTGGCCTCGTGTTGCAAGCCCTGACGTTGCTGTTTGCGCCGTTGCGGTCGTTGCTGGGGCTAGTGCCCCTCAGTGCGCCAGCGCTTGGTGCGGTGCTCGCCGCCGTGCTCGTGACGTGGGCGATCGCTGAATGGTTCGTCCGCCGTAAGGCTTAGCGCGGGCGAATAAGTCCTTGTGAATGGTGGCTTATTGACTGATATCAAGGGCTCGCCGACCGTTTTGCTGGAACATCCAGTGCTACTTAGTCCGAGTGAAGGTCCATGCGCACAGCTTACGTCTTACTGGCCGCAGCGGCTGGAATTGCCGTTGTGAGTTTTGCGGTCTGGAGCCGGTCGGCGGCGCCAGGTGTCGCGGTCGGGCTCGCGATGGCGAATGGCCGGATCGAGGTCGAGCGGGTGGATATTGCCACCAAGTTCAGCGGGCGGGTTGCCGAGATCGCGGTTCGCGAGGGCGATTTCGTTGAAAAAGGCGCGCGGGTGGCGCGGATGGACAGCGCAGAACTGTTGGCGCAACTGGCGTCGGCGCGGGCGATGGTCCGGAGGGCGGAGCAAGGCATCGGCAAGGCTAAAGCGGAACTGGGAAGCCGGGAAGCCGAACTCAAGCTGCACGAAGTCGTGCTCAAGCGTGCGACGCAGCTGACGCGCGGCGTTGTCAGTCAGGCCGAACTCGACAAGCGGCTTGCCGAGCGCGACGTTGCCAAGGCATCGGTAGCGGGCGCTGTTGCCAATATCGCGGACGCTGAGGCGGCAAAGGATGCAGCGGCTGCTCAAGTCAATCAGATCGAAGTCAATCTGGATGACATGACGCTGACGGCGCCGGTGGCGGGCAGGGTCGAGTATCGTTTGGCACAGCCTGGAGAGATCGTGGCGGCTGGCGGGCGGATTGTGACACTGCTGGACGTGTCGGATGTGTTCATGACCGTGTTCCTGCCAACGTTAGAGGTTGGCCGGGTGTCACTTGGGTCGGATGCGCGGATCGTGCTCGATGCCGCGTCGCAGTACGTCATCCCGGCGACGGTGTCGTTTGTGGCGGGGGAAGCGCAGTTTACGCCCAAATACGTTGAAACGCGTAATGAGCGCGAAAAGCTGATGTACCGGGTCAAGCTGAAGATCGACCCCCGGATGCTGGAGGCTTATCGAGCGTATGTGAAATCCGGCCTGACGGGGACGGCCTATGTGAAGACGGCTGCAGATGCGCAATTCCCGCCAAAGCTTCAGCCGCTCCTGCCTGAGCCGCCCAAGGCTGGCCATGCAGGAGGTTAGTTCAGAGCCGGGCAGCGGCGCGGTGCGCATCAGCGATGTGCGTCACACCTATGGCGCGCTGACGGCGCTTGACGGCGTTTGCCTCGACCTTGCCGTTGGATCGGATACAGCCATCATCGGGCCGGATGGCGTGGGTAAGTCGACGCTGCTGGGCTTGATTGCGGGCGCGCGGGTGATCCAGGCGGGCAAGGTCTGGGTGCTCGGCGGCGATATGGCGACTGCGACACATCGGACGCGCGTGGCCCCCCGGATCGCTTTCATGCCGCAAGGCTTGGGCCGCAATCTCTATCCGAGCCTGTCGGTTGCCGAAAACATCGCGTTCTTTGCAAGCTTATATGCAACCTCGCGGGACGCGCGCGATCAACGGCGCGATGCGTTGCTGCGCGCGACGGGGCTTGATCCGTTTCCGGATCGGCTGGCGGGGAAGCTGTCGGGTGGCATGCGGCAGAAGCTGTCGCTGTGTTGCGCGCTGGTGCACGATCCAGACCTGCTCATTCTGGATGAGCCGACGACGGGAATCGATCCGTTGTCGCGGCGGCAGTTCTGGCAATTGATCGACGATATCCGGGCCTCATTGCCGCGACTGACGCTGCTCGTTGCCACCGCCTACATGGAGGAAGCCGCACGGTTCAGCCGGATTGTGGCGATGGACGGGGGGCGCATTCTGGCGTCGGGCACGGCGGCTGATCTTCTGGCGCAGACTGGTACGCAAAGCCTGGAGGAGGCTTATGTGGCGCTCCATCATCCTGGAAAGGACGCCATACCGTCGCGACTGGCCATTCCGCCACGGGGCGCGTTTGAGGGCGTCGCCATCGAAGCGGTCGATTTGACGCGCACGTTCGGCGATTTCACCGCAGTCGATGGTGTCAGCTTCCGCATCGAGCGCGGGGAGATTTTCGGATTTCTGGGCTCGAATGGATGCGGCAAGACGACGACGATGAAGATGCTGACCGGACTGCTGCCGGCGAGCAGTGGGCGGGCGTTGCTGCTTGGCCGACCGGTCAACGCGCGCGATATCGAGACGAGACGCCGGGTTGGCTACGTGTCGCAAGCGTTTTCGCTTTACGGCGAATTGAGCGTGCGCGCCAATATCGACCTGCACGCGCGGCTGTACCGGATCGCTGAAACGGAGCGTGCCGCGCGCGTCGCCGAAACGCTCGCGCGGTTTGACCTGGCGGGCGTTGCCGATAGCTATCCTGGCGCGTTGCCGCTGGGCATCCGGCAGCGGTTGCAGCTTGCGGTTGCCTGTCTGCACCGGCCGGAAATTCTGATCCTGGATGAGCCGACGTCGGGCGTCGATCCCGAGACGCGCGACCGCTTCTGGCTGCATCTGGTGGAACTGTCGCGGCGTGATGGGACAACGATTTTTATCTCGACCCATTTCATGAACGAAGCCGAACGCTGCGACCGGGTGTCGTTCATGCATGCGGGAAAGGTGCTCGCCGTCGGAACGCCGGTCGAAATCACGACGGCTCAAGGCGCGTCATCACTTGAGCAGGCGTTCATCGGGTGTCTTGAAGCGCAGGCAGGGGGGCCGCGTTCGCGGGTACCGCTGCATATGTCACTGGGCGCGACCGGCGCGCGCGAACCCGAGCCTAGCCGGTGGCAGTCGTGGCGGACATGGGTCATGGCGTTTGCCATGCGGGAGGCGCGCGAAGTGCTGCGCGATCCGATCCGGCTCAGCTTTGCGCTGCTTGGACCGCTGGTTTTGATGATGGCGTTCGCACGGGGGATTTCGTTCGATATCGAGGCGCTGCCGTTTGCGGTTCTCGATCGAGACCGGTCGGCGGAAAGCCAATCGCTGACGCTGCATCTGGCGGGCTCGCGCTATTTCTCTCAACGCGAGGGTGTGATGAGCGGGGCGGACGCCGACCGGCGTCTGCAGTCGGGGGAAGCGGCGCTCATTGTTGAAATACCGCCGGGCTTTGGCCGCGATCTTCTGCGCGGGCATCAGCCGACGCTCAGCTTGTGGCTGGACGGGGCGAACCCGGCCCGCGCCAACACCGCGCGCGGTTATGCGGAAGGGATCACGCAGTCCTTCATCGCGAGCCTGATCCGCACTGAACTCAACCCGGAAGCGCTGGCACGGGTCGACGTGCAGCCGCGATTTTTTTACAATCAGGAATTCCGCAGTGTGTTCGCGATGACGCCCGGGGTCATCATGTTTTTATCGATCATGATCACGGCGATGATGACCGCGCTGGGGGTCGTGCGGGAGCGCGAGATCGGGTCCATCGTCAATTTCGCCGTCTCACCGGCCACGACCAGTTCGTTCCTGATCGGCAAGCTGTTGCCCTACATCGCCATTGGCTGCGTGACGTTACTCTTAATGGTGGGGCTGGCGGTGTTCTGGCTCGGGCTGACGATCAAGGAATCGCTGGCCGCCCTTGCGCTGGGCGGGGTGCTCTACATCGTATGCGCGACGACGTTTGGGATCTTCGTTTCGACATTCGCGCGCACGCAGGTGGCGGCGATTTTTGCCTGCGCGGTGTTGACGCTGATGCCAGCGCTCAGTTTCTCGGGCTTTCTTCAGCCGATCTCGAATTTGTCCGATACGGCGCGCTTGATCGGGTTGGGCTTTCCCTCGTCGTGGTTCCAGCAGATCAGCAGTGGCGTGTTTACCAAGGGGCTGCCCTTCGAAGCGTTCTGGGCAGCGTTTGTCGCGCTGGCGATCTTTCCGTTCATTTACCTGCTCGCCGCGTCCGTGTTGCTGAACAAGCAGGAGCGTTGAATGCGCGCGCTCTCCAACATCTACAATCTGGGCTTCAAGGAGCTGGCGAGCGTCTTGGGTGATAAAGCGATGATGGTCTTTATCGTGTGGGCGTTCACTGGCGCGATTTATCTCATCGCATCGGGGGCCAGCACGGAAATGCACAACGCTGCCGTCGGGTTTGTCGACGCAGACCGTTCGCAGCTTTCCAGCCGGATTCGCGACGGCTTGCGTCCACCCAGTTTTGCTGCGCCGAAGACACTCGATTTTGCCGACCTCGACCGGGAACTAGACGCGGCCAATTACACGTTCGTGATTGTCGTGCCGCCGCGCTTTGAACAGGACGTGCTGGCGGGGCGTCATCCGTCGTTGCAACTGATTGTCGATGCGACGGCGATGACGCAGGCCGGCGTCGGGACCGGCTATGTCGCTGAAATCGTCAATCGTGAAGTCGACCGGTTTCTTGATGTGCGCGGCGTGACGGCGGCACAGGCACCGGTGGCGTTTACGGTTCGCGCGTTTTTCAATCCCAATCTTGAAGACAAGCGCCATGTCGCGATTATGGAGATCGTGAACAACGTGGCGCTGCTGTCGATCATTTTAGTGGGCGCTGCGATTGTGCGGGAACGCGAGCACGGAACGATCGAGCATTTGCTGGTCATGCCGGTCAATGTGAGCGAGATCGTTCTGGCCAAGATCTGGGCCAACGGCGTGATGGTGCTGATCGCGGTTTTTCTATCGTTGACGCTGATCGCCCAGGGGGCGCTGGGGATCAAAATCAACGGCTCGATCCGGTTTTATCTGATCGGGGCTGGCATTTTCATTTTTGCCGCGATGGCGCTCGGCGTGATGCTCGCCACGCTGACATCGTCGATGCCGCAATTTGCGCTGCTTGCGTTTCCAACCATCATTGTGATGGAGGTGCTTTCGGGCGGGATGACGCCTATCGAAAGTATGCCTGGGTATCTTCAGGTCATCATGTCGGCGGCGCCGTCGACGCACTATGTCAAGTTTTCACAGAGCGTCTTATTCCGGGACGCGCCGCTTTCCGTTGTGTGGCCGCAGCTCGCGTGGATGGCGGGGCTGGGCGTCGTCTACACGGCAATCGCATTGGGGCGCTTTCGCGTGATGCTAGCGCAGGCGAACAATTGACTGAGGGCGGCGCGGGCTTGGAAGACTTTGCCTCCAAGCCTCAAGGCGCAAGGGCCTGAGGCCCTTGCTTTTTTGCACCAAGGGTTATTCGGCGGCGACGGCTGGGGCTTTGTGGCGGTCGTAGAGGAAGGCCATCACGGCTGCGCGACAGCGCAGGTATTCGGGGTGATCGGTCAGTTCCAAGCGGTGACGCGGACGGGGGAGGTTGACCTCGAGGACTTCGCCGATGGTGGCGGAGGGTCCGTTGGTCATCATCACGATCCGGTCGGACAGGAGGACGGCTTCGTCGACGTCGTGGGTGACCATCAGGGCTGTGTTGCCCAGGCGCATGTGGATTTCCATGACGCTATCTTGCAGGTGGGCGCGCGTTAAGGCGTCGAGTGCGCCGAACGGTTCGTCCATCAGCAAGACCTTGGGCTCCATGGCGAGTGCGCGGGCAATGCCCACACGCTGCTTCATGCCGCCGGAGATTTCCGCCGGGCGCTTGTCCTTGGCGTGGAGCATGTGGACAAGGTCGAGATTGTGGAGCGTCCAGGCGTGACGTTCGGCTTTGCTCTTGAGGCGGCCGAACACTTTGTCGACGGCGAGCCTGACGTTATCGTAGACCGTGAGCCAAGGCAGCAGGGAGTGATTTTGGAACACGACGGCGCGCTCGGGGCCGGGCGCGTTGACCTCGCGATCTTCGAGCAGGACCGCGCCGCGCGTGACGGTCGTCAAACCGGCGATGAGGTTCAGCAGGGTTGATTTTCCGCAGCCGGAATGGCCGATGATCGAGATGAACTCACCGCGCGCGACATGGAGCGAGGTGTTGACCAGGACTTGCGATGTCACGCCGCCGCGCACGAACGACTTGTCGACGTGTTCGATGGCGAGAAATGGCTTGTCACTGGGTACTAGAGGCTTGCCGCTGTGAGATACGGCATCGAGGGGGGCAATCATAACCGTCTCCATAAGGTCAAGCTGTGGATGCGCCGCGGGTTGCGATGCGGCCGAGGAACGCGACGAGGCGGTCAAGGACGAAGCCGACGAGGCCGATGTAGGCCAGGGCGACGATGATGTCGGGCAGGCGCGAGGAGTTCCAGGCGTCCCAGATGAAGAAGCCGATGCCGACGCCGCCGGTGAGCATTTCAGCGGCCACAATGGCAAGCCATGACAGGCCGATGCCGATGCGCAGGCCGGTGAAGATGTAGGGCGCGGTCGAGGGCAGCATGATGCGCCAGAAGAATTCGGCCTGGTTCAGGCGCAGGACGGCTGCAACGTTGCGGTAGTCGGTCGGGATGTTACGAATGCCGACGGCGGTGTTGATGATGATCGGCCAGATCGCGGTGATGAAGATCACGAAGATCGCCGATGGTGCGCTGTCGCGGAAGGCTGCCAACGAGATTGGCAACCAGGCCAACGGCGGTACGGTCCGCAGAATTTGGAAGATGGGGTCGAGGCCGCGCATGGCCCAGATGCTCTGGCCGACGAGGGTGCCGAGCAGGATGCCGACGATGGCTGCGAGACCGAAACCGATCGCGACGCGCTGAAGGCTGGTGGCGATGCGCAGGCCCAGGCCTATATCCTGGGGACCGTTGACGAAGAAGGGGTTGAGGATCAGGTCCTTGGATTCGGTCCAGATTTTCGACGGCGGCGGAAGGCTCGCTTTCGGGCTGGAGCAGGCGATCTCCCAAAAGATCCCCAACAGGAGGATGACGATCAGTGGCGGGATGACGACGGCAGCGATGTCTGACGCGGCCTTCATCCACTTTGACGGAGGCGCGACGTTGGGCGCGCGAGGGGAGGTGGCGACCTTGGGCATCGCGTCGTTGGCGTAAACGGGCGGTTTGATGACCGCAGCCGCTCGATCGAGCGCGGAGGACGCGACCGTTGCGGGTAGGGCACCGGCTGCGGTTTCGACCAGGAGCATTTGACGGGCAGTTGCGGCCATCATGGTTCTCGCTTGTTCAAGAAGGTTGGGCGGATCAGGCGATGCGTTTGATCGACAGGGATTTCAAGTAGGCTTGCGGGTCGGCTGGATCGAAGGATTTGCCGTCGAAGAACGTCTCGACGCCGCGACTGTCGCCGGTCGGGTAGCCCGAAACGCCGAGGGTTTTGGCCGCTTCGATCCAAAGGTCGGAGCGGTTGGTTTTGGCCACGAGGGCCTTGATGTCGGTGTCGGCGCCGAATTTGCCCCAGCGGATGTTTTCGGTGACGAACCAGCTATCAAGGCTCTTCCAGGGATAGGAGACCGCGCCGCCGTCACCCCAGAACTTCATGCCGAGTTTGGTGCCTTTGACGACTTTGCCGCGACCGTAATTGATGTCGCCGTTGATGCGACCGATGATGTCGGCGACGGGGACGTTGAACCACTGGCGGCGACCGATGATTTCGGCCATCTCGGCCTTGTTCTCGGCCTTTTCACACCACTGCTGGGCTTCCATGACGGCCATTAGAATGGCGAGCGTCGCCTTCGGGTTCGCGTCGACCCAATCCGCGCGCATGCCGAGCACTTTTTCTGGGTGTTTGAACCAGAGTTCGCCGGTTGTTGCTGCCGTAAAGCCGATGTCCTGGTTGACGAGTTGTTCGTTCCAAGGTTCGCCAACACAGAAGCAGTCCATCGTGCCAACCTTCATGTTGGCCACCATCTGGGGCGGCGGCACGACGATGGTCGAGACGTCTTTGTCGGGGTCGATGCCGCCAGCGGCGAGCCAATAGCGCATCCACAAATCGTGAGTGCCGCCGGGGAAGGTGACAGCGGCTTTGACTTCCTTGCCGGCTGCGCGCTTCTTGGCGAAGGCTTCTTTCAACGGCGAGCTGTCGAGGCCGACGGGGAGATCTTTGAACTCGTTGGAGACCGAGATCGCCTGGCAATCTTCGTTCAGGTTCAGCAGGTTATACATCGGCAGCGGCTGGTTGTTCTGCATCACCTTGCCGGTCGAATACAGATGGACCTTGGGGCGCAGGATGTGGCCGCCGTCAATGCCGTTGGCTTTGGTGCCGAGGGCCATGTTATCGCGCGTTGCACCCCAGGAGGCCTGCTTGGAGATGTCCATGTCGGGCAGGCCGTGCTTGGCGAACATGCCTTTTTCTTTGGCGATCACGAGAGGCGCGGCGTCGGTCAGTGCGATGTAGCCGAGCTTGGTTCCTTTCACTTCGGGGCCAGCGCCTTGGGCAAAAGCGCCTGCGGGGAATGCGGCCTTGGCGGCAAGCATGGTTGCGACTGCAGACGTCTGGCGCAGGAGTGTTCGGCGCGACATGCCCAGCTGGTTCGTGCTCGTGCTGCCGTTGCCCGTTCCGCGCCCGTTCGACTTCGTCATCTGGTCTTCTCCAAAATTCGGTGCTGATGGGTTTGCTTCAGCGCCCGCTGCCACCACGTCGGTTTCGTGCCGTGCTGCAAACACAAAAAACGCCGCGTCATCGATCCAGGCCCGGCAAGAACATGCTGGGCTGTCGGTATCGATGAACGGCGGCGTTGCCATTCGATGGAGCCCGGCAATGGACCCGATATGAGTTCGTTATCAAGTTCTGTGCCATTTCTAGCTTGTGGCGAATGACCATTTCTTTCAGCTGGTTATGTCGTGATGTCGAAATAGCCTACGGGTGCGGCTGGACGGATTTTGTGCAATGCACCTAAGGGGTGCTGAAAGACGCAGCAGATGCCGAAGGGCTTTGTCCGGTGTCGGCTGCTGGCAGATGTTGGGTGACGATTTGGCTGATTTGGGCGCGGCACGATCCGCAGTTTGTGCCGGCCGAAAGGTGCTGTCCGATCTGGGCCACGTCGGTACACTGGCCGCTTGTGACGGCGTGCGCGATCTGATTGGCCCCCACATTGAAGCAGGCGCACACGATGGGGCCGCGATCCACCTCGCCGCGACCGCCGCGTCCCGCCAGGATGCGAAGGCGGTTGTGTCTGTCGAGGGGCTTACCCAGTTGGTCGCATGCCCAGGTGCGGGAGATGCTGACTGGATCGCGATCGGCGAAAAATGCGCCCACCAATCGGTCGCCGTCAAATGCTGCAAACCGGAAACGGGCGAGGCCCTGGTCGTGGTAGGCGACGAGTTCGGTCTCGGCGTCGATTGCCAATATCTGCCGGGCGAGTGTCGTCCAATCCTCCGGTCGCGTGAGGCCTGCTGATTCAAGCCGGGTGCCCGCTGAGGCTGGGGCACGCGCCCAATAGTCGAGACCGGTTGTCTGCGGCGCTTTGGTTGAAATCGAAAACCCATACCAAGCGGGTGTAAAAGCTGCGACCGCCACTGGGGTGAATTTCAATTCGGGCTGGCCTGACGTCGCGTCGACGTTGCCAGCGATCAGAACGCCGATGCGGCCCTGGCTTGAGAACTGCGCAGTCCAGTGGATCGGCACGAAGACGCTCCCGCGCCGTTGCTGTTCGGTGATGAGGACGCGCACAACGACCGATCCAGACGGGCTTGAGACCACGCTCAAGCCAGCTGGTTGGACGCCTGCGCGGGCCGCGTCGTCGGGGTGGATTTCGACGAAGGGTTCGGCGTGATGGCTCGTCAAGCGCGCGGATTTTGCGGTTCGCGTCATGGTGTGCCACTGGTCGCGAATGCGGCCTGTGTTCAGGATCAGCGGAAATTCGGGGCTGGTTGCGACGGCGGGACGGCGAAACGGGGTTGGGATGAAGCGGGCTTTTCGATCGGGGGTGTAGTAACCGCCGCTGGCAAAGAAGCGTGTGGACGCGGGGTCTTGACCGGCACGCTGGGGCCATTGGAACGGTGCAAGGTCGTCGTAGGCCTCGCGCGAGATCGCTGCATGGGCGCCGATGTCGAAATCGCGCGATCCGCCGTTGTCGACCGCTGACAGGGCTGCGTGTTCGGCAAAGACGGCGGCTGAGTCGGGGAAGTTGAAACCGTCGGTATAGCCCATGCGCTGGGCAACCTGTGCCATCTGGCTCCAATCATGGCGCGCTTCGCCGGGGGCTGAGAGAAACGCCCGTTGGCGGGAGATGACGCGCTCCGAATTGGTGACGGTGCCGTCCTTTTCGCCCCATGCGGTCGAGGGGAGTGCCACGTGGGCATACGGGATCGTATCGGTGTTCTGACTCACATCGGAGACGACGACGAACGGACAGGCTGTGAGGGCTGCGCGGACCTCGTCGGCCATCGGCAGGCTGTCGACGGGGTTGGTTGCCATGATCCACAGGGCTTTAATCTGACCGCTGCCTACGGCGCGGAACAGGTCGACCGCCTTGAGACCCGGCTTTGTGGCAATGTAGGGCGCGCGCCAGAATGTCTGGACCGTGTGGCGATGGTCGGCGCGGTCGAGTTCCATGTGGGCTGCGAGCATGTTGGCAAGACCACCGACCTCGCGCCCGCCCATGGCGTTGGGTTGGCCGGTGATCGAAAACGGGCCCATCCCGGGGCGGCCGATGCGTCCGGTGGCGAGGTGGCAGTTGATGATGGCGTTGACCTTGTCGGTGCCAGCGGTCGATTGGTTGACGCCCTGGCTGTAGACGGTCACGACGTTCTCGTGGCGCGTAAACAGCGCGTAGAATTGGGTGATCGCAGCTTTGCTGAGGCCGGTGCTGAGGGCAATCGCTGGGATGTCCAGCGGGGATGCCATCGCCAGAGCCTCGATCAGACCTGAGGTGTTGGCCTGGATGTAGGCGTCGTCGAAGGTGCCTGTGGCCCACAGATGCGCGAGCAAGCCGTTGAACAGGGCCACGTCGCTGCCGGGCGCCAGGGGAAGATGAACGTCGGCTGCCTGGGCTGTTGGCGTCTCGCGTGGATCAATGACGACGATTTTGGTGCCGCGCTGGTCTTTCGCGGCGAGGAGCCGTTGAAACAGGACGGGGTGGCACCAGGCGAGATTTGAGCCGACCAGCACCACAAGATCGGCCCGTTCCAAATCCTCATAGGTGCCTGGCACGGTGTCGGACCCGAATGCGCGACGGTGGCCTGCAACGGATGACGCCATGCACAGGCGTGAATTGGTATCGATGTTGGCCGAGCCAATGAAGCCTTTCATCAGCTTGTTGGCGACGTAGTAGTCTTCGGTCAGGAGCTGGCCGGATACGTAGAAGGCGACCGCGTCGGGTCCGTGTTCGGCGATTGTTGCAGTAAAGCGCTGGGCGACGAGGTCGAGCGCGTCGTCCCACGTTGCGCGCTGGCCCGATATCGTCGGGAAAAGCAGGCGGCCATCGTGGTCGATGGTTTCAGCTAAGGCGGACCCCTTCGAGCACAGCCGTCCGGCATTGGCGGGGTGGTCTTGGTCGCCTTTGATGGTGGTGCTGCCATCGACGTGACGCGTTGCGACCACACCGCACCCTACGCCACAGTAGGGGCATGTCGTTTTAATTGCCTGCGTCGGTGCGTGTGTCACGTGGATGGGTCTCGTTCAGCTTTGAATGTGTGGGGAACGGCTGACGCGGAGGCACGTGTTCAGCCGGGCGCGGCCGTTGCGAGCCTGACCGAGCCTTGATTGGGACCGGTGTGTTTCCCGATCGCGGCCACCTGGGCCGAGGCTGCAACGACTGCGTCTGGAATGGGAGGGGACGTGGTTGCCTCCAGGACAGGTCGAGCCGCGATGGCGGTCGCTGGAAAGCCAGGGCCAAAGATCAGGGTGTCGCGCTGATCGGAGATGTCGGTTGCCTGTTTCAGCAGGTCGAAGAACCACGCGCCATCGGACGTATCGCCGTAGAGGACGGCACCGATGATCTTGTTGTGGCTCAGGACGAGGCGCTTGTAGACGCCGCATGCGGGGTCATAAAAGACGACTTCCTCGCGGTCGGGGCCTTGGGCGAAATCTCCGGCTGAAAACAGCTCGATGCCGGTGACTTTCAACTTCGTCGCGACAGCGCTTGGCGAAAATTGGGGTGTCGTGTCTCCTGCCAAATGGGCGGCGAGCACGCCCGCCATGTCATAGAGTGGGGCGACGAGGCCGAAGACCTGGCCTTCAAATTCCGCGCACTCGCCGAGTGCATAGATGTCGGGATCGCTGGTTTGCATGGATGGCGACACGATGATGCCGCGTCCCGTGGCAAGACCCGCGCTCTTGGCGATACCCGCATTCGGCTTGATGCCGACGGCCATGACGATCAGGTCGGCGGGCAAACAGGTGCCGTCTTCGAGAAGGAGCGCTTCGACCTTCTTCTCGCCCAAAATGGCTTTGGTGCTGGCTTTGGTCAGCACCTTGATACCGCGCGCTTCGATGGCGCGTTGCAGCAAGTGGCCACTGGGGGCGTCGAGCTGGCGTTCCATGAGGGTGGGCGCCAGATGGATGACGGTGACGTCCATCCCCTGACCCTTCAAGCCGACGGCCGCTTCAAGGCCGAGCAGGCCACCGCCGATGACGATGGCCGATCCGCGAGATTTTGCGGCGAGCAACATGGCTTGGACGTCGTCGAGATCGCGGTAGGTCAAGACCCCCGCGAGGTTGTGGCCTGGGACGGGCAAGATGATCGGCAACGAACCGGTCGCGATGATCAGTTTATCATAGGCAACGGTGATGCCGCGGGCCGACGTGACGGTTTTGGCGGCGCGATCAATGGCGGTGACGGTTGCGCCTTTGTAGAGCGTCACGCCGTGCTTTTCGTACCAACCGTCGCCGTGAATGACGATCTGATCGAAACTTTTCTCGCCCGACAGAATGGGCGACAGCATGATCCGGTCGTAGTTGACGCGCGGTTCGGCGTTGAAAATCGTGACGTCGTAGGCGTCCGGCTTTTTTTCAAACAGTCCGTCCAGCGCCCGGCCAGGGGCCATGCCATTGCCGATAACGACAAGTCGTTGTTTCATGGTCGCGTGCCTTTCAGCAGTGATCGAACGGGACGACCCAGGGCCGACGGATCGCATGATCCGTGTTCGTCCCGGCAGCGTCGCCGTCGGCCCTGCATTGGGCGTCGAAATAGGGGAGACCGTCATTGGCCTGCGGAGGGGACCAGCAGGTTCCATGCCAATTAAGTGTGTTTTGTATTATTCTGATATTTCAGCTTGTTATGCCATCAGTGCGACGGTGCGTGCTGTGGAGTGCAGGGACTGTCTGCCGGTAAATGCTGCACTTGCACAAATATGCACCAGGTACGTGTGGCGTGGTCATGTGCCGCCTTATGAGCCCGGCGTGGTCGCCGCGTTCAAGCGATTTCCGTCACGGCTCTGACGGCTTCCGACATGGCGGAATGGGCATAGGCGTCCCAGGCCGTATCGGAGTTCGCAAAAGCGATATTGCCGATTTTCGTTCGCTGGCTCGGCTGCATCTGTTCGCGGTCCTTTGGATCGTCGTAGAGCGTGCTTGGCGCATACGAATAACCGTGGGACCATCGATTGACGGTGATGGCTGCAATATCGCGGTTGGCGTCAAAGCCGCCTTTGCCCAGCATGCGGGACAGATCGGAGCGAACCAAGTTCTCCATTTTTTCGAACGGGGTCTCGAGCAGCCATTGGCGGCCAAGACGGGCCTGGGTGCGCGCATCATGGCCTTGGTTCTGGGCGACCGGCACGTGGACCAATTGCAGGCCCATGGGCTGCGATGGCCGTTTGGGGAACCTGTAGGCACCCAAGCTCACGGGATAGTCGAGTTTGACGGTCGACAGGAAGGCCATAGGGGCTGCGATTTTGTGGACGCCCAGGCGGACGAAGCTCTCCCAATTCCGGATGGCGACTTTGATGTAGAGCAGGGGCGCGCGGACGTTGGATGCCATCAGATTGCGGGTGTCGTCGGCGAGTTCCGGGCACAGGTGTGCTGCGACCGACGAGAAGGTTGCGACCACGGCCTTGCGGGTGGTGAGCTTATGGGGGACTCCGTCTTTGATGTAGCCGACGGTGACCGACCCTTCATCGTTGCGGACAAGAACGGCTGTGGAATTCAGCCGGATGCGGACACGATTGGTGGGGCTGTCGAGCACGGCATAGTCAAAGCGGGCGGTGATCAGATCGGACATGGTCGCGCCCGGTGCCGCGCTGGGGATCATCGATCGGACGAGGGCGCGCGCGATACTCGCGTTGCCGTCTGGAAAGTGGTGGATGTAGGGCTCATCGCCACCGTGGTCATCGTCGGCGAGGGCATCGGCGATCTTTAGCCCGGATGCGCCGGGAAACCCGCCGGACATGGCATCTTTGGCGCTGATGGCATCGATCCCGAGGCCGAAGTTGTCGTGTGAGCGACCCTGGAAAAAATCGCAGGCAAGAGGTGGCAGGGCGCAGGTTTGGCTGAGGAAGGCGCGGTAGCTGATCTTGGACAGCCGGTCGAGTTTGGTTGATGGGCTGTGCCCCTTCATGGGGTCGGTGCGGCCTTCAAACAGGTTTTGGAGGCCTGTCTGCACGGCGGGGGGGAGCGGGCAATCCTTCAGAAATGCTCGGATCGAGCGGGCGTTTGGATTGTTTGGCGCAAATTCGTCGAACCCGAGCAGGAGGGGGTCGCCAGAGACGAGCCGGTCTTCACCGAACGTTTCGGCATCGAAAAACATGCCGCGCGACAGGCCAAGTCGTGGGTACAGGCGGCGATGAAAGACCTTTTCATCGTAGAATCGTTCGGGATCGATTTTCAGGCTGTTCAGGATTTTTTTCAGTTGGCCGCTGAACTTCGTGCGGGGGGCGACCATGGTTTCAGAGCCGCCATAGCCAAGCAGCATCCGACCGTCGACGTTGAATTCGCACCGGCGCGCGTGGCCGCCGAAGTCGTCGTGGTTATCGAGAATAAGGATACGGGCCTTAGGGCTGCGCTTTGCGTAAAGCCAGGCCGCGGTCAGACCGGCAAGGCCTGCGCCGATGACGACGAGGTCATAGGTTTCAGTCGCGTTCACGTGCTCGAATGCATACGTTTTTTTTTCGCGTGCAACCGCGTGCATGACTTGGAAGGAGGCATCGGTGGAGCCGCGTAAGCCTGTCCAAGCGGGCGGATAATCCGTTGGCGGGTTCGAGGTCGCGGCCAGGGCTTGATCGAGCGGGGCAAGGCCTGCTGCGACCAACAGTTGAAAACCGTTGAGAAAATCGCGCCTTGAGACATGGTGCGGCATCGCCAGAACTCGACCTGTTTGCGGGCAGACAAAGTGTGACAAGTGCAACGCTAACACGCACCAGCAGTGGCTGCACTGATATTTCAGCCGGGCATGTAACATTACGCAGGGCGACAACGTAGACGGCAGAGCCGACCCCTATAGCTTCAGCAGGAAACCGCTTATGACAGTCCCCGCGCTTGTTCGAATGATCGTCGTTTGCCTCGGAGTTATATCGGCGACGTCGGTGCAGGCTCAGGATTTGATGGGGCTCGATGTGACGTCGGATGCGTTCACGAAGGCCGACACGACTCGTGCGATGATTGAGGCGGATCTCAAGGGCTTGAAGCCGGGCGATGTGCTCGATCTGAGCGGGCGCAGTCTAAATGGGCTCGATTTGTCGGGGATGGACTTGCGGCGGGTGAAGCTGCAGTCGGCGCGGATCAATAAAGCGAATTTCAAGGGCGCCAATCTGGAAGGCGTGGTGCTCGATCAAGCGTGGGCGCTGGGGGCGGACTTCTCGCAGGTGAAGGGGCGGAAGGCCAGTTTGTTTGCCACGCAGTTTGGCGGCGCGAACATGGAAGATGCCGATTTTTCGGAGGCTCTTGTCGCGGGCGACTTTACCAATGCGCGGATGATGCGGGTGCGGTTTGACGGGGCCAATCTTTCAGCGGACGAGAAGAACCAATCGATGGGCTTGATGCGAGGGGCATTCAAGGGGGCGAATATGGACGGGGCGTCATTCAAGGGGGCCAACATGCAGCGGGTGATGATGGAATTTGCCTCGCTCAAGGGGGCCGATCTCACGGGGGCCAACCTGCGTGGCAGTGAGCTGGCAGCGGTCGATCTGACGGATGCCGATGTGGCAGGGGCGAATTTTCTCGACGCCGACGTCACCTCGGCGCGGCTTGCGGGCATGAAGAATGCGGCGGCGGCCAAGAACCTGGACAAGGCGAAAAACCTCGATCGTGCCATGACGAAGTGAGACCCGCTACACATGTTGCGATTGAAAGTCCGGGTGCCCCAGCGATGGAGGCACCCGTTTTGCTTTTGGGCCGCTGGTATCGGGCGGCCGGTATCAGGTGCGGTGCATTTCCATCAGCAGCTTTTCGGTTTTGGCTTCTTCGATGCGGTTGGCGAAGCGTTTGGCCTCGTGCTCGTCGCGGACGGTTTTGGCGAGGGTGAAGGTCGAGCCGCATAAGAAGACCATGGCCATCATCATGTAGCCTTTGACCCAAAGGTCGGCGGGGAGGGCATAAATGCCGAGGGCGGTCATGCCGATTGCGGCGGCGAAGGAGGCGTAGGTGAAGGTCACCCAGCCGGCGGTGTTGGTCTGGACGTTGGGGATCGATGACATAGCGGGGCTCCTCAAGGGCTGGTTCTGGATGGGGTTGAACTGGATGGTCTGTGGGGTCGGGATGCGGGGGGTGCGGACGGTTTGCGCGGTCATGGCGTTTCAGGGCTCCGGTTTGTCGACGTGGCTGCTGCGCGCGCGCGGAGCTGGTTGAGGATGTCGCTCGGTTTGGTTTTGGTGTTGGGGCCAAAGCCTGCTTCGGCCAGGCGATCATCGAGGCCGATGCCGCGCGTTTTCCTGTCGAGTTCATCCAGGGCTGCATGGGCGTCGGCCAAGTGGGTATGGTTTTCGCGGATGCGGGCGAGCGTTGATTCAGCGTCGCGCAGCGCCCCGCTCCCGGTCGCCAAGGCGCGGCGACCGTTGGCACCGGCCCGGTTCAGCGCTTCTTGTGCACGGGCCATTTCGAGGCCACGACCTAGCTCGCGCAGGCGGCGGGCACCGTCTTGCGTCAAACCTTGCAGGCGCGCGATGTCGATATCGAAGCGGTCGATGGCTGCCTGCCGGTCTTTGCGTTCGTCTTCGACGGCTGCAATCACGGTTGCGGTTTCTTGCGCAAGGTCGGTGCGGCCACCGATCAGAGCGTCGACGGCGGCCTGTTCGAGTGTCGCGATGCGGTCCGCCAGGGAGGCTGCGGCGCGGGCTTCCGAGGAGCGATGCGCCATGGCGCAGGCCAGTTCTTTTTTGGCCAGTTCGAGGGCTGAGGCTGCGTCGCGCAGCTGCTGGGTGAGGACCAGGGTCGCGTTTTGATCGAAGACGGCCTGTTCCGCGTCGCTGACTGCGCCGCGGACGAGAGTGGTGAGCAGTTTTATCATTGCAGGGGTTCCTTTTTGCGTGGTTAGTGATCTTGGTTCATGGCTTGTGCGCGGTTTTGGTGGGGCTTATTCTTTAAGCTCTTCTCGCCCTTTGCTTTCGCTTCTGTGTGTATTGTGAACTCAGTTCATTAGTTGGACTGTACCTGTGAAATGGCGGCATGACAAGTCCCGCCATGAACTTTGTTCGCGGGTCGGCGATTTGTGGTAAACAAACGGTCTATTTTTTCAGATGCACTCGGGAGTTGAAGGGGCTGCACGCATGAAAGACATCGTTGGTTTAAAGGGCGTGGGCCGTCTGAAGGACGCGGGGCGCGTGAAAGACGGGACTGACGACACGTTCAGGGACCGGCTGAAAGTCCGGGTTCTCGCGGCGTGCGAGGCCGTTGTGGCGAGCGAGGGGCTGGACGGGCTGCAGGCGCGGCGGATCGCGCAGATTTCGGACTGCTCGGTTGGGACGCTCTACAACATCTTCGGCGATATCGACGGGCTGATCCTGCAAACCAATTCGCGGACGCTCGACGAGTTAGGGCGGTTGTTGAAAGCTGCAGCGCGGCGGTCGGCCGAGGGATGCCTTGAGATGCGGCTCAATGCGCTCGCCATCGCGTATCTTGACTTTGCGACCGCCAACCAGCAGCGCTGGCGAGCGGTCTTCGAGCATCGGATGTCAGAGACGGCGACATTGCCGGAGAGCTTTCAGGAGGACCGCAGGCAGTTGCTGGCGCTGATCGAAACGCAGCTGGAGACGGCTATTTTTGATGCCGATGCGCGGTCTGATGCGGCGCACGCGCTGTTTTCGGCCGTGCATGGGATCGTCATCATGTCTATTGACGCCAAGCTTGGCCCGTTCGAGCCCGCGCGCTGCGAGCGGCAGATCCGGTTTCTGGTCGGGCGGGTGGTGGCAGGGCTAGATAAAAGTTGAAGCGCATCAGGACGGTTGTTGCGTTCGCAGGTAGATGAACCAGTAGACGGCGCCGACGAGCACCGCGCCGCCGATGATGTTGCCGATGGTCACGGGGATGAGGCTTGCGAAGAATGCGGGCCATGTCAGAAGCGGAAAATCTGCCGGGGATGCGCCGATCTGCTGCCACATCTGCTCGGGGCTTGCCGCTTTCATAAAGAGGCCAAGCGGCACGAAGTACATATTGGCGACCGAGTGCTCGAAACCCGCGACGACGAAGGCCGAGACCGGGAAGACAATCGCTAAAACTTTGTCGGCGCTCGAGCGCGCTCCATACGAGAGCCAGACGGCGAGGCAGACGAGAACGTTGCATAGGATGCCCAGAGCAAGGGCCTGATCAAAGGGGAGGCTCACTTTATCGTTGGCGATTGCGAGGGCGACTTTAGCGACGCTGCCTTCGCCGAAACGGACTTGCCCGGCGGTGAAGACAAGGCCTGCCATGCCGATGGCACCGATGAAGTTGCCGACATAGACAATGGCCCAGGCGCGGAGCATTTCGCCCAGGCCGATTTTGCCGGAGGCGAGGGCCATCACCATGAGCGTATTGCCGGTGAAGAGTTCTGCGCCGCCCAGCACGACGAGGATCAGGCCAAGGCAGAAAACCAGGCCTGCCAGCAGGCGCGCGATGCCAAACGGTATGACGCCTTTGGCCCCGGCCAGAACGGTGGTCGCAAACATGGCGCCGAGCGCGATGAAGGCACCCGCCAGAATGGCCAGGACCAAAAGGCTCCATGGGTCCAATCTGGCTTTCTGAGCGCCGATAGATTCAGCTTTACGTGCAATTTCGACCGGCACCAGAGCGTCGATGCTGTGATCGGTGCTGTCAGGTTGGCGTGCTGCCATGAGCCATGGGCCTGTCATTTTGAAAGCGGGCGATTCGCTTTTCGGGAAACTGGACCTTTGCGGGTAAAGCTACAAGCGCGGGCTAGGCGCAATGCGCATTGATTGAGCGCAAGCGCGCGGTCCTTTGGCTGGTCTAGCCATTGCCTCAGGTGTGGCTGCGGACGGAGGGAGTGGGTGATTTTACCCGATTGCTGTTGCGCCGTCCGCCGACCTTGTCTGGTGCTTATTGGATGTGCGTCAGATGTCTTTATCGGTGACGGGGCGGCAGACGAATTTCGCGATCACCAAACCCGGGTGATCTTCCGCCCATTTCGCGAGGTGGGGCAGGGCGTACAACATGCAGTTGTTGGAGTCGACGGCTTCACTCAACGGTATCCGGTAGTCTTTGCAGGACGACGGGTCCTGGGCGAGGCAGGCGGAAATCACGATTGCGAGCATTCATCTCTCCCGTATGAGGTGCCTGGCGAGCGTGCCACGGCGGACTTTGTGACAGGCCGTGCGATGTGCAGTATTTAGCCTATACGGGGACTACTACGGAAGAGTTTCGTGGCTGGATTGTTGCGGTCTCATGAAACGTTACAGGTGACGCGCAGAATGCAGCGCCACTTAAATTTCGGGGCGGTAAAACCAACGGGAACGAGGTCTTGAAAAGGGGACTTGGAACCGGCTTCAGGCGGTGAGCAGGATTTCGCCTTTGCCGATGGAGGCAAGGTCGCCCGCGTAGCGTCGGACCTTTGCTGGAAGCGGTTTGGGGGCGAGGGGGCCGAGATCGTGGGTCCAGGCGCGGGACATGATCGAGAGGATCACGAGTTCGTGGGTGCCGCAGTCTGCGAACGTTGCGGACATGTGTTCGACTTTGGGGCCGATCAGGGTGCCGCGCCGCATGAGCTGGCCCGTGTGGGGGCCAAAGCCGCCCTCGGCAACGATGGTTCCGCCGACCATGCGGGAGCCTGCGGCTTCACCGGCTGTACCCCGAACGAGAATGAGGCCACGGCGCATCTTGTTGCCGGTGCGGGAGCCGGAATTGCCGTCGATGATGACGCTTCCACCGGTCATGCCGAAGCGCTTACCGGAGGCGACGCCACCTACGAAGTCGCCCGCGTTGCCGGTGACGTGGATCGTGCCTGCCTTCATGCCCGAGGCGAGGTAGTGGCCCGCGTTGCCTTTGATAATGAGCTTGCCGCCGCGCATGTCCAGGCCCGCGTTGGCGCCGGTGTCGCCTTCGACGGTCCAGGTGCCGCCGGTGAGGCCGGCGCCTATGCCGTCAACGCGGCTGGTAGTGCCCGATAGGTTGATATCGCCTCCGGTGCTGCCCGAGATGGCGAACAGGTCGCCGAGGCGGGTTGCTGGGGCGATCGTCAGCAGGGCGAGCGCGGATGCCGATGCGCCGCCCGCGATGGCCGGAGCAAGGCCGGACAGGTCGATGCGGGTGGCAGGGGCGGACTTGAGGGTGAGGGTCAGTTGGCTCATCAGACAAGCTCCCGCAGGTGGTAGTGATGCTGGCCGAGTTTGCCGCCGTAGTTGCCCGCGCTGACGCGTGTCACGCCTTTGGCCGCGCCGTTCGCGATGATCGCTGAGAGCCCCGCGCGCATGGCGTTGGCGACGTCGGCAGAGGTCAGTCCGTCAATCACGATTTCAAGGACGCAGACGGTGTCGGCGTTCAGTTCTGTCCTGGTCGCGCCTTTGAGCGTGGGGGCGAAGGCGTCGTTGGCGGACGCAAACATGCCTGCGTATTTCGAGCCGACCTTGGAGCCCGAACGGACGATGCCGCCAGGGAAGGGCGTGATGCAGTCGGGAACTTTGGCAATGGCGTCGATGGCTGCCTCGGCCACTTCAAGCGTGCCGCGGCGGTCGGTGCCGAGAAGGAGCAGGTTGCCGCCGCCGACGGCGGTCGTCACGCAACCGGTTTTGTCCTCGCAGACGAATTCGCCATCCATGACAGGGACGCGCCAATACCGCTTGCCACCCGCGCGGCGGGCGGTTTGCCAGCCATCGCCGAACTGGCGCAGGGCGGTGCCCAGGGGGATGGGTATGGGGCCGTCAACCGCTGCGTAACAGGCCGAGCCGGGAGAGGTTAAGACACACTGGCCGACACGATTGGCGACTTGCGGGATGAGGGCGTCGGGCGAGAAGCCAAACATCAGGACGCGGACGCCGGGGCGGCCATCGGGGGTTTCATCTGGCGACAGGACGCGATCGATCCCGCATTCGGCACCGCAGCCGATGACCGAGGTGCCAAAGCCGGTCATCGTGGTCGCGCAGATCATCGCCCATTTTGGCGTGTCGGCGGTGATGATGAGGCCGGTGCCGCTCATGCCGAACGCTTCGGCAAAGGTGTCGTCGATGGTGACGCCGTTGATGAGGGAGGATTTCATCAGATGCGGGCTCCTGTCGGTTGCACGATGATGGAGCCCTTGTCTCCTGAGATGATCTCGTCGTCGCCGACGCGGATGTTGTCCATTGCAACCGTGTGATAGCGGCGGAAGTAATCGTTCAGCGCGCGCTCGATCCCCTTGTCGTAATCGGGCCGGGCGACGTGGGTCGCGCCTTGCACGAGTTTGACGATGCGGCCGTTGCGGACAATCAGGTCGCCGTTTTTGAAGACGAGTTCGGGGGCGGTGAACATCGCTTCGCGGTCGGCCATGTCCGCATAAACGGTGATGTCGGCGCAGGCACCGACGCCGAGGTGGCCGCGATCCTTCAGGCCAAGGCTTTTTGCAGGGCCTGCACGGGTCATAACTGCGATTTCGTAGAGCGAGTATTCGCGGTCAATGGATCCGAGCGTCGAATAGGCCTGGGCTGTGGGATCGATCTTTTGCAGCATGTCGTTGCGGAAGCCCTTATCCATCAAAAGACGAATCAGGTGAGGGTATGACGTGAACGGTGCGCCATTGGGGTGGTCGGTCGTCAGGAACATGCGCCAGGGGTCGTTGCAGAGCAGGAATAGCTCAAGGCCGATGCACCACTGGAGCGCGTTGACGAAGCTCTTTTCCTTGTACTTCATGGGAACGACGCCGCAGCCGGCATCGCACTCAATGTCCATGATGACGGACTTTTTGGGGTAAGCGCTGCCTGCGTTGCCATACTGGCGCATGCTGTCGCCGGACGCGGTGCAGGTTTGTCCAAACAGGATCTGGCCGATGTCGACGGAGACGTTCGTGTTGGCGTTGATGGCTTCGGCGATGCGGGCCGCACCTGAAGAGAAGTGCTTGTCGCCCTCGGTGCCATAGCTGTGGAACTGGATGTGGGTCAGGTGGACCGGCAGGCCTTCCATGGCGGCGATGGTTGCCAGCGTCGTCTCAAGGTTGCCGGGGACGCCCAAGTTGCAGCCGTGGACGTGCAACGGGTGGGCGACGCCGATTTCTTTGAGCCCACGCGCGAGATTGAGCAGGATCTGGCGCGGGGTCAGGCCGTAATGGACGTGCTTTTCATCCAGATCGAGGAAGCGCTGGTTGAACTTGAAGGCGGAGATGCCGCCGGGGTTGACGACCTTCACGGCGATCGCCTGGGCTGCGTGCATGGTCCAGGCGATGTAGTCTTTGACGGCTGAGAAGTCCTGCTTTTGGGCCAACTGGCGCAACAGGAAGTCGTCTGAGCCAAGCATGACGAATGCGCCCTTATCGAGCAGCGGGGTGTCGCCCATTTCCATGTGGGCCTGGCGCGCGTTCGCAGGCAACATGGCGGGCTCGAAGCAGGCCGTGTAGCCCATTTCGGCATAGCGGTAACCGGTGGTCAGCGTCGAGGGGATGGCGTGGCCGACGCCGGAACGGGTGAGATCGCCGCGGGCGTGTTCGCGGCCTTGATGGTCCTCGGGCATCAACATGCGGGCGATGGTGACTTTGCCGCCGCCGATGTGGGAATGGGGGTCGATGCCGCCAGCCATCACGATACGGCCACGCAACGAGAACTCTTCATCGACGCGCTTGTTGGGGTCGGGTTTTACGATCCGGCCGTCTTCCACGTAAATGTCGCGGATGTCGCCGTTGATCCCGTTTGCCGGGTCATAGATTTTGCCGCCGGTCAGTTTTGTCAGCATTGCGTGTGGCTCGTTTCAGCTCAGAGATGAAGGGCGGCTTCAATGGATTCCAGGACGTTGGCGGCGCTGGGGAGCGGGGACCGACCGAGATTTCGCAACGGCAGCGACACGACGCTATCGTTGCGGACAAGGCGACCGGTGTGGTCGACGCCGGGGGTGCCGATGGGGATGTAGACGGCTGGGGGCTGCGTCATTTCGAGGCCGGGCGTGCCAAGGACAATGGTGGGCACGTGCGTCTTTGGCACCGCGACTCCAGTGGTGAAACCTGCCGTCCAGACCAGCAGGTCGCCTTCACCTGCCGCCAGCATCCGGTTCAAGGCATTCTGGGTGGCGTCGTGGATGGGTTTACCACTGGCGAAGCTGATCCGCAGCGGGTAGCCGCTTTGCCAAGAGGACACCGCGGCAGCAGAGGTTGCACCTTCGTTGCCGCCAAGCGACAGACCAACGAAACGCTGGGTTTGATTCAACTCGCGGACCATGTCGCAGATGACCTGGACGGTGAGGTCGGCGTTGGCGAAGTCGAGGCTTTGCGGTGCCCAGACGATAACACCATAGGCTGCGTCGTGGCAGAGCTTGGCCAGGCCGTCGATGGCTGACATCGGGACGCCAGCGACGGAACTTGATTGTGAGAGGGGTGCGTCTTTCAGTCGCGCGCGCAGGGCTGCGATCACGTCGCCGACTTGGTTTGGGGGACAATCGAGCGTGATGGTGTTTGCGATCCGCTGTCCGACGACGGCGGACTGGTCGAGGCCGGACCCGATAAAGACGACGGTGCGCTGGATGGGCGGGTCGTCGAACATCGATTCGGCGTTGCAAACGATGCGCTCGAAAAAGCGGGGGTGAATGGGGTGAATGTTCGAGCCCGCGATAATCACGAGGTCGGCGCGGTTGCGGACTTCGGTGAGGGTCGACATGACCCAGCCCGTTGATTGCACGACGGCGAAGTTGCGATACTGGGCGTCGCTCAGCACGTGGTCAACGACGCCGCCCGTGCGATCGGCCAGCGCCATGGTGGCGCGGATGCCTTCGACATCGGTGGCAAGGCCGCCATAAAGCGGGAGCTTTGCGGTCTTGATCAAGGCAACGGCTGCGGAGATCGCTTCTGCGAGAGACACATCGCGGCCAGCGATCTGGGGCGAGGCTGGCGGCAGGGTGCGCTCAAACCCGGCTAGGGCCTTGGGGCAGGACGTGTTGGCGACCTTCAGCTTACCGTTGGTTCTGGTGATTTCGAGATCGTCGCACAGGATGCCGCAAAATGGGCAAGCGACATCATGGAAAGTTGTGTCTTTGAACCAAGCGGCTGTGGCTTGGGTTGAGCTGTTTTGCGACGTCGATGGGGGCGCGGGCGCAGGTTGCGTCGTCGGCGTAGTCATCAGCAGGCGTCTCCTCCAAAGGTCGCGCATTGAAAGCACGCAGCGGCATGGCACACAACTCTTCGTCTTTGGTCTAATTGGCGATCTAGTGCAATCGCAATTTGTGCCTCGCGCGCCATAGCGCTCCGGCGGGGCGGCGCAGTGGCGCCGGTTCGCTTTGCTCCCTACGGCCTGCGGCCGTGTATGGGCGGATATGCAACGGTGCCGGTTTGCTTTGCTCCATAGGGCCTGCTGCCGTGTAGGGGCGGGGCACTTGTCGTGTCGACCGGCTTTTTAGCCGACTTGACTTACTCCCCGACGTACCATCGACTTTAGGCCTTGTGAATCGACGCGTGCAATCATACCGATTGACGCCTAGCCATCCGTGATGGTGGCGTGTAGAGGGAGTGTCAAAGCGGGCACGACCTGCACCATCATTTTTATCCTGGGGCGAGAGCCAGACATGGCCAAGCAACTGATCGTCGACGGCACTCTGGTCGAAGTCGAAGACGGAATGACACTTTTGCAGGCCTGCGAACAGGCTGGCGCCGAAATTCCCCGGTTTTGTTATCACGAGCGGCTGTCGATTGCCGGTAACTGCCGGATGTGCCTTGTCGACGTGCAAGGTAGCCCGAAGCCAATCGCATCTTGCGCCATGGGCGTGAGCGATTTGCCGCCGAACAAGGACGGCAGCCCTAAAATCATTTCGACCAAGTCGCCGCTGGTCAAAAAGGCGCGCGAAGGGGTGATGGAATTCCTGCTTATCAACCATCCGCTCGATTGCCCGATCTGCGATCAGGGTGGGGAATGCGATTTGCAGGATCAGGCGCAAGCCTATGGGCGCGGCGGGTCGCGCTATACGGAAAACAAGCGGTCGGTTGAAGAGAAGCATCTGGGGCCGCTCATTAAAACGGCGATGACGCGCTGTATCCACTGCACCCGGTGCGTTCGCTACATGACGGAAGTGGCCGGCGTCGAAGAGCTGGGGCTCATTGGGCGCGGCGAGGATGCCGAGATCACGACGTATCTGGAGAAAGGCATCCTGTCGGAGATGTCGGCGAATGTCGCCGATCTATGCCCGGTTGGTGCGCTGACGCATCGGCCATGGGCTTTCAACGCGCGCCCTTGGGAACTAAAGCCGACCGAATCGATCGACGTGATGGACGCGGTGGGGTCGGCGATTGTGGTCGAGACGCGCGGGCGCGATGTAATGCGCATTCTGCCGCGCACGAACGATGTTGTGAACGAAGAGTGGATTTCGGACAAGACGCGGCATGTGGCCGACGGCTTGAGGACGCAGCGCCTCGATACGCCGTACGTGCGGACGGATGGCCGGTTGGTGCCCGCGAGCTGGGATCAGGCACTGGGCGTGGTTGCCGAGCGGCTGCGGTCGGCACGGCCTGAGCGGATTGCGGCGATTGCCGGTGATTTGGCTGGAGCGGAAGAAATGTTCGCGCTCAAGGACTTGTTTGAGCGGTTGGGTTCCAAAAATGTCGACTGCCGCCAAGATGGGTCGCACTTTGATCCTGCGTTCGGGCGCAGATCGTACGTGTTCAATACCGGCATCGAAGGGATTGAGCAGGCCGACTGCATCTTGCTGGTGGGGACCAATCCACGGCTTGAAGCGGCGGTCCTTAATGCGCGGATATTAAAGCGCTATAAGCAGGGTGGGTTGCGCGTGGGCGTGATTGGCGAGCGCGCGCCGTTGACCTATCCTTACGAATATCTAGGGGCGGGTGCTGAGACATTGGCGTTGGTCGCGGGCGGGTCGCATGGATTTGGTGCGCAGCTTGGGGCGGCCAAGCGACCGATGGTCATCGTTGGCGCGGGTGCCTACGCGCGGGCTGACGGGGCTGCGGTGCTGGCGCTGGCTGCACGGGTTGCGAGCGATGCTCTCAAAGGCGCGGATGACGGATGGCACGCGTTCAACGTGCTGCAGACGGCCGCGTCTCGCGTGGCGGGGCTTGATCTGGGCTTTGTTCCAGGGTCAAGCAATCTGGATGTTGCGGGGATGTTTGCGGCCAGCGGGCGGGGAGCACTCGATGTATTGTTCCTTTTGGGGGCCGATGAACTGGCGCTCGACAAGCTCGGTCAATCGACGTTCGTGGTGTATCAGGGCAGTCATGGCGATGCCGGTGCCCATCGCGCCGACGTGATTTTTCCTGCCGCCGCTTACACTGAAAAGTCAGCGACTTACGTGAATACGGAAGGTCGGGTGCAGATGACGGTGAAGGCTGCAGCAGCACCCGGGCAAGCCAAGGACGACTGGACCATTCTTCGCGCCCTTTCGGCGGTTATCGGCCACACGCTGCCGTATGACGATCTGGGCGCGTTGCGGGCGGCGATGTATACCTACGCGCCTCACCTTGCGCGCCTCGGCACGGTCAGTTCCGGGCAGACGCCGATGGATTTGCCGAACGCGGGGCCGGTGACTGCTGGGCCTTTCGTGAATGCGGTCTCCGACTTCTATTTGACCAACCCAATCGCGCGCGCATCGGCCGTTATGGCTGAAATGAGCGCGCTGAAGAAGACGACTGCGGGCACTGCCCGAAGTGCAGCCGAGTGAGGCCCAGGCGATGAATTTTCTCGGATTTGATGGTTGGCTTGGCGGATTGATCTGGGTTCTGGTTCAGGTCGCGCTGAGCCTTGCTGTGATCTTGCCGTTGCTGGTTGCGATCGCGTTTTTGCTGCTCATGGATCGCAAGGTCTGGGCGGCGGTGCAGCAGCGTCGCGGGCCCAACGTGGTCGGGCCGTTCGGGTTGCTGCAATCGTTTGCCGACTTGCTGAAGTTCGCGTTCAAGGAACCGCTCATTCCAGCGGGTGCGGACAAGACGGTGTTTTTGCTCGCACCGCTGGCGACGTCGATGTTCGCGCTGGCCGCGTGGGCCGTCATACCGGTGTCGCAGGACAGTTACTTCGGGAAGTGGGTTATCGCTGACCTTAACGTCGGGATCTTGTATTTGCTCGCGATTTCGTCGCTCGGCGTCTACGGCATCATCATGGGCGGGTGGGCTTCAAACTCGAAGTATGCGTTCATGGGCAGTCTGCGGTCGTGCGCGCAGATGGTATCCTACGAAGTGTCGATCGGGCTTGTGATCATCACCGTGCTGCTGTGCGCGGGTTCGTTGAATATGACCGATATCGTTAACGCGCAGAAGACCGGGTTAGGGACGCGGTTTGGTCTGCCGCCGTCGATGCTCGACTGGTATTTCATCCCGCTGTTTCCGATGTTCGTGGTGTTCTTCATCTCGGCGCTGGCGGAAACGAATCGGCCGCCGTTCGATTTGCCGGAGGCCGAGTCGGAACTCGTTGCCGGGTTCATGGTGGAATATGCGTCGACGCCGTATCTGCTGTTCATGCTCGGCGAGTACGTGGCGATTGTCACGATGTGCGCGCTGACGACGATCTTGTTCATGGGCGGGTGGCTGCCGCCGCTTGATCATTGGACACTCAATGCCGTTCCGGGCATCATCTGGTTCGCTTTGAAGGCAACATTCGTATTTTTCATGTTTGCCATGGTGAAAGCTATTGTGCCGCGTTACCGTTACGATCAGCTTATGCGTCTTGGTTGGAAAGTGTTTCTGCCGTTGTCGCTCATCATGGTCGTGATTGTCGCGGCTGTGCTGCAATTTGGGAGAGTTTCATGACGATGTTGACTGTCTCCATCTGTGTTGGCCTTGCGGCTTTGGGGTCGCTGGCGATTGCGAAGGCTGCCGCGGATGCGCGCGCTAAATCAGCGTTGGTGCCGGTTAAAGCGAAACGCCGCATCCCGCGCGTGGCGGCTGTGCTGGCGGCTATTGCCGTCGCAGCGGTCGGGTCGGCTTTCGGCTTCACCTCGGCGTGAGCCGCGTTGGTTGCGACTGTCAACAGCGGCGGGCGCTGCAACTTGGAGTGCCTGGACGTATGCTTGAAACCTCACGAAAGCCGATATATCCATGAGCGTTGCATCCGGCATTAAATCTTTGTTTTTGTTGGAGTTCGTGTCCGCCTTCTGGCTCGCGATGAAATATCTGGTGCGCGAGAAGAAGACGGTGAATTATCCGTTCGAAAAGGGTCCCATCAGCCCGCGCTTTCGTGGCGAACATGTGTTGCGGCGCTATCCCAACGGAGAGGAGCGTTGCATTGCCTGCAAGCTGTGCGAGGCGGTTTGTCCGGCGCAGGCGATCACGATCGAGGCCGGACCGCGCCGCAACGACGGTACTCGGCGTACGACCAAGTACGACATCGACATGACGAAATGCATCTATTGCGGGCTGTGCCAAGAGGCATGTCCCGTGGATGCGATTGTCGAGGGGCCAAACTTCGAATTCGCGACTGAGACGCGGGAAGAGTTGTTTTTCTCCAAAGAAAAACTGCTCGATAACGGCGACCGGTGGGAACGAGAACTCGCAACCAAGCAGCGTCTCGATGCCCCCTATCAATAATACAGATCATGGTGCTGCGGATGGTCCCGAGCGGATCCACAGCAACAAAGTGACGGGCTTTCCGGACCGCGACAATCCTCTGGCATGGAAGCGGGCGACGCTGGTCGGCAAGCAGGGTGCCAAAGACCTGCTGTTGTCGCTGACCGACGATGAGGTCTCGCGATACATGGGTGTTGCGCGGGATCAGATTGCCATTGAGAACCGGCACAAGGGACTGAAGATAGCCAGTGCAGTCGGTGGCGTGGCCGCTCTCGTGTGGTTTGCCATGCTGGGGTTTTCGGGAGCGCTGCGGGGGTCGACTATTGCCGGGATGGCGCTGGGTCTTGCAATGGTTTACTGGCCCTGGCGCGTCTTGCAGTGCAAGCAACTGTGGCAGAAACACTTCGATGCCGCACGTGAGGAGCTGACCAGACGCAACGTAGCCCTTCGATGAACTTGCATTCCATCAATCACAGGCGCAAACACGGGTAACGGTGGCTGCACGACGGGGGCGCCCTGCAGTTGTTTGCGGGCGCAATTTGCACGACGGGGCGCGACCGCATCGGTGCCGCATCGATGGGTGCGCAATGAAGAACATGGGTGCCAAGGCATGCTGACGGTTGGCTTTTTCTATCTGTTCGCGGTGCTTGCCGTGGCATCGGCGGTGATGGTCATCATTGCGCGCAACCCTGTGCACGCTGTGTTGTTTCTGATCTTGACTTTTTTCAACGCGGCCGGGTTGTTCATCCTGCTCGGGGCCGAGTTCCTGGCGATGCTGCTCATCATCGTCTATGTCGGGGCGGTGGCGGTGCTGTTCTTGTTCGTCACGATGATGCTGGACGTGGATTTTGCCGAACTCAAGGCGGGGTTCATCAAGAACGCGCCGGTCGGATTGATCGTCGGCGGAATCGTGCTCGTGGAACTGATCGCGCTGTTTGTCGGGCGTTCGATCGATCTGGGGCTTGGTCATAAGCTCGCAGCGGCGGCACCGGCGGGTGTTGCCAACACCAAGGCGCTCGGGCTGCTGATTTATACGAAGTATGTCTACTTTTTCCAGGCTTCGGGGCTGATCCTGCTGGTCGCCATGATCGGGGCGATCGTGCTCACGCATCGCCGCCGCGACGACGTCAAGCGGCAGAACATTTCAGTGCAGAACGCCCGCACGCCGGCGACGGCGATGGACGTCATCAAGGTTCCGAGCGGGGGCTATACGATCCCGAGCAAAAGAGCTGCACCGGTTGCGCCTGAAAAGTCAAAGGCGGAGGCTGCGGAATGAGCGAAGCACATGCCAGGTTCATAGGCTTAGAGCTTGCCGATGGATGGGTCCTCGGGACAAATCCGAGGATGACAATTGAAGGGGCGGCCTTAGACGGGATGGCGATGCCGCTTGGAGGGATCGCATCATGACGATTGGAATTGCCCATTATCTGGTGGTGGCGGCGTGTCTGTTCACGGTCGGCATCCTCGGGATCTTTTTGAACCGCAAGAACGTGATCGTCATCTTGATGTCGGTCGAGTTGATGCTGCTGGCGGTCAATATCAATCTGGTCGCGTTTTCGTCGTTCCTCGGCGACCTGACGGGGCAGGTTTTCGCGCTGTTCATTCTGACCGTTGCGGCGGCGGAAGCGGCCATCGGGCTGGCGATCATCGTCGTGTATTTCCGCAATCGCGGGTCGATTGCGGTCGAAGACATCAACATGATGAAGGGGTGAGGCGATGAGTTTGCGTCAAGAAAGCCCCCTCATCTGCAAGTCATTTCTGGCGATGCAAGCATCGACGGGCATCTTCTCCCCAGGGGGAGAAGGGAAGAACTCTAATCACGAGCGGCAGTCATGATTTACAAGGCGATTGTTTTTTTGCCGCTGCTTGGGGCGTTGGTTGCAGGGTTGTTTGGGCGGGTCATCGGCGCGCGGGCGTCGGAACTCGTGACCACGGCGCTGCTGCTGGTCAGCGCGGCGCTGTCGTGGGTTGCGTTCGTTCATGTCGGTCTTGAGCATCGGACCGAGACGGTTCACCTGTTGCGGTGGATTTCGTCGGGTGAGCTCGATGTGTCGTGGGCGTTGCGGATCGATACACTGACGGCAGTCATGCTGGTCGTGGTTACGACCGTGTCGAGCCTCGTGCACGTCTACTCAATCGGCTACATGCACGAAGACGATAGCCGCCCGCGGTTTTTTGCCTACCTGTCGTTGTTCACGTTCGCCATGCTCATGCTGGTGACGGCCGACAATCTCGTGCAAATGTTTTTTGGTTGGGAAGGCGTCGGGCTCGCGTCGTACCTTCTGATCGGTTTTTGGTATCACAAGCCGTCGGCCAATGCGGCTGCGATCAAGGCGTTCGTCGTGAACCGGGTCGGCGACTTCGGGTTTGCGCTGGGGATTTTCGCGCTGTTTGCGGTGACCGGGTCGGTTGGGTTCGATGCCGTATTCGCCAAGGCGCCGGAACTGGCGGGTAAGACGTTTAATATCTTCGGGATGGCGAACGTCGACATCATGACGGCGATTTGTCTGCTGCTGTTCATGGGGGCGATGGGTAAGTCGGCCCAGCTTGGGTTGCACACCTGGCTGCCGGACGCGATGGAAGGCCCGACGCCGGTTTCGGCGCTGATCCATGCGGCGACCATGGTGACGGCTGGGGTGTTCATGGTGGCGCGGTTGTCGCCGCTGTTTGAGCTGGCCCCTGAAGCAAGCAAAGTTGTTTTGTACGTCGGCACGGCCACGGCGTTTTTTGCCGCAACCGTTGGTTTGGTGCAGAACGACATCAAGCGGGTGATCGCGTATTCGACGTGTTCGCAGCTCGGCTACATGTTTGCAGCCCTTGGTATGGGTGCCTATGGCGCGGGCGTGTTCCATCTGTTTACGCACGCGTTTTTCAAGGCGCTGTTGTTCCTAGGGGCCGGCTCGGTCATCCATGCGATGCACCACGAGCAAGACATGCGGAATATGGGCGGGTTGTGGAAGAAGATCCCGATCACGTTCGCGATGATGACGATCGGGACGCTGGCGCTGACGGGCGTTGGCATTCCGCATATGATCGGGTTTGCCGGGTTCCATTCGAAGGATGCGATCATCGAAGCGGCGTACGCGGCTCACACCCCCAACAACATCGTGTTCTGGGCGCTGGTGCTCTCTGCGTTCATGACGTCGTTCTATTCGTGGCGGCTGGTGTTCATGACGTTCTTCCAGACCGCGCGCTGGGGTCATGATGCGCATGCCGCACACGGTCACGATGCGCATCACGACGATCATGGTCACGGGCAAGCGCACGAGCCGCATGAAAGCCCGATGGTGATGTTAATCCCCCTTTTCGTGCTGGCGTTTGGTGCGGTGGTAGCGGGCTTTGTGTTCGCGCCTTACTTCATCGGGATCGCGTCCGCTGGGGTGGGTCATCACGACGCAACCGCTGCGGTCGACCCCTACAAAGTGTTCTGGGGTAAGTCGCTGTTTGAGGGCCCCAACAACCACATCATGCATGCGATGCACGAGATTCCCCATTGGGTCGGGTATGCGCCGTTTGTTGCGATGCTGTCGGGGCTGGCGCTGGCGTATCTCTACTACATCGCTGTCCCGAGCTTGCCTGATGCGACGGCGCGGGCGTTCTGGCCGGTGTATCAGTTCTTCCTGAACAAGTGGTACTTCGACGAACTGTATGACGCGGTGTTCGTGCGTCCTGCGTTCTGGATCGGGCGCTTGCTGTGGAAGGGTGGCGACGTGGCCATCATCGATGGCACGATCGACGGCACGGGGGCGACGGTTCTTGCCGGGACGCGTCAGGCGGTCGGAATTCAGAACGGGTTTGTCTACACTTATGCGTTTGCGATGCTGATCGGGGTTGCCGCGATCATGTCGTATATGATCGTCGCTACGGGGGCCTTTAGATGATCAACCTCACCGGAGTGCCGATCCTCTCCATCGTCACGTTCCTTCCGCTGGTGGGCGCGCTGTTCGTTGCGTGCCTGAACAAGGACGCCAGCGGCAATGCACGCTGGACGGCTTTGTGGGTGACGCTGCTCACCTTTTTGGCGTCGACGCTCATCTGGATCAACTTCGACACGACGACGGCGGCTTTCCAGTTCGTCGAGAACAAGAGCTGGCTTGGGCCCATCCGCTACAAGATGGGCGTGGACGGCATTTCGATGCTGTTTGTCATGCTCACCACGTTCCTGATGCCACTGTGCATTCTGGCGAGCTGGGAATCGATCGAGACCCGCGTGCGCGAGTACATGATCGCGTTTCTGGTGCTTGAAAGCCTGATGATCGGGGTGTTCTGCGCGCTCGATATGGTGCTGTTCTACCTGTTCTTTGAAGCCGGCCTGATCCCGATGTTCCTGATCATCGGCATCTGGGGCGGCAAGCGGCGCGTGTACGCGAGCTTCAAGTTCTTCCTCTATACGCTGCTGGGCTCGGTACTGATGCTGCTCGCCATGATGGCGATGTACATTCATGCGGGCACGACCGACATTCCGACATTGATGGCGACCACGTTCCCGCCCGAAATGCAGATGTGGCTCTGGCTTGCGTTTTTTGCCTCGTTCGCCGTCAAAATGCCGATGTGGCCGCTGCATACGTGGCTGCCGGACGCGCACGTCGAAGCACCAACAGGCGGGTCGGTCATCCTGGCGGCGATCCTGCTGAAAATGGGCGGGTATGGCTTTCTGCGGTTCTCGCTCCCGATGTTTCCGGTGGCGAGCCATGACTTCGCGCCGCTGATTTTCGGCATGTCGGTGATCGCGATCATCTACACGTCGCTTGTCGCTTTGGTGCAGGAGGACGTGAAGAAGCTGGTCGCGTATTCTTCGGTGGCGCACATGGGGTATGTGACGCTGGGGATTTTCACGTTCACCACGCAAGGCATCGACGGCGCCATCTTCCAGATGCTGTCGCACGGGATCGTATCGGCGGCGCTGTTTTTGTGCGTCGGGGTGGTTTACGACCGGATGCATACACGCGAGATCGCCGCCTACGGTGGGCTTGCGGACCGGATGCCGATGTATGCGTTCGTGTTCATGGTGTTCACCATGGCCAACGTCGGTCTTCCAGGGACGAGCGGGTTCGTGGGGGAATTCCTCACGCTGATGGGGGCTTACAAGGCCAACACGATCGTTGCCGCGCTCGCGACGCTGGGGGTGATCTTGTCGGCAGGTTATGCCCTATGGCTGTATCGCCGGATGATTTTCGGGAAGCTTGAAAAAGCAAACCTCAAAGACATTCTCGATCTCAACGCGCGCGAGATCGCGATCCTTGCGCCACTCGTGATCTTGACGATTCTGTTTGGGGTCTACCCTTCAGCGCTGCTCGACGTGACGGCGGTTTCGGTGAAGAAGCTGGTTGCGAACTATGATGTGGCCGTGAAAACGGCGGGACTTGTGGTGGGACGTTGAACGATGAATATTGCTAGCCTCACACCGGTCCTGCCAGAGATTGTCGTTGCGCTGGGCGCGATGGCTCTGCTGATGCTTGGGGCGTTCCGGCCAACCAAGGATGCAGAGATTACCGCGCGGGACGGCGAGATCATTGGCTGGCTTGCGATTTTGGTGCTGGCTGGCGCGCTGTATTTTGTCGGCTGGACGCCGTGGTCGGCTAAGCCGATGGTGCTGTTTGACGGCGCGTTCATTGCCGATGGCTTTGCGCGCTTCATGAAGGTGCTAATCCTGATCGGGGCGGCGGCGTCGCTGCTGCTCTCGTTTGATTATTTGCGCGCGCACAAGCTGATGCAGTTTGAATATCCCGTGCTGGTGCTGCTGTCGGTCGTCGGGATGATGATGATGGTGTCGGCGGGTGACCTCATCTCGCTGTATCTGGCCATGGAACTGCAGAGCCTTGCGCTTTACGTGCTCGCCGCCGTCCGCCGGGACGACGTGCGGTCGTCTGAAGCTGGACTCAAGTACTTCGTGCTGGGGGCGTTGTCGTCGGGGATGCTGCTGTATGGCGCGTCGCTGATTTATGGCTTCACCGGATCGACGAATTTTACGGTCATCGCCGAGGTTGCACTGCAGCCGGGGGCTGCGGCCAATATCGGGCTGATTTTCGGACTGGTTTTCTTGCTCGTCGGGCTGGCATTCAAGATCGCAGCCGTGCCGTTCCATATGTGGACGCCGGACGTTTATGAAGGTGCGCCGACGCCGGTGACGGCCTTCTTTGCGGCGGTTCCCAAGCTGGCTGCGATGGCGTTGCTGGTGCGCGTGCTGGAAACGGCGTTTCCGGGCGGGGCGGTCAAGTGGCAGCAGATCATCGTATTTCTGGCGCTTGCCTCGATGATCTTTGGGGCGGTGGCTGCGATTGGGCAGACAAATATCAAGCGCCTGATCGCCTATTCGTCGATTGCCAATATCGGGTTTGCGCTGGTCGGGCTTGCTGCGTCCAACGAAGAAGGCGTGCAGGGCGTTCTGATCTATCTGGCGATCTATCTGGCGATGACGCTCGGCTCGTTTGCCTGCATTCTGTCGATGAAGCGGGACGGGAAGGAAGTCGAAGACATCAGCGAGTTGGCTGGGCTTTCGCAGACAAATCCAAGCATGGCGGTTATTCTGGCGGCGCTGATGTTTTCGCTCGCTGGCATCCCGCCGCTGGCCGGGTTTTTTGCCAAGTTCTATGTGTTCATGGCGGCGGTAAAGGCTGGGCTTTGGCCGCTGGCGGTGCTGGGCGTGCTGGCGAGCGTGGTAGGTGCCTACTATTACCTGCGCGTCGTCAAGGTGATGTTCTTTGACGAGGCCAAGCCTGCTTTTGCGGCGGTCGATACCAAAGTGTTTCTGGTCATGGCCGTTTCGGGCCTGTTCGTGATCTTGTTCATCGTTATGCCAAGTCCGCTGGTTGAGGCGGCGATGACGGCTGCGCGGTCTTTGAAGCTTTGAGCACGGCGCGCCTGGACATCCCTGTTATCGCTCTGGACGAAACAGATTCGACCAATGCCTATGCCATCGCGGCTGTGCGTCAAGGACAGCATCGACCGCCGTTCTGGGTGACGGCCAAGCGCCAGACCGCAGGCAAGGGGCGTGACGGGCGGGCTTGGGCGTCGGTTGCAGGCAACCTCCATGCTAGCCTTGTGGTGTCACTGGACTGCGATGTGCGGGTTGCGCCACAAGTCGCGTTAGTGGCAGGCGTTGGCGTCATCGACGCGCTGCGGACGCTTGCGATGGGCCAGAGTGTCCCAAAGATCGACGATCTGCGGTTGAAGTGGCCCAACGACATCCTCATATCCCAATCGAAATGCGGCGGCATCCTGGTGCAAACAACACCTGATCCAGCGACGGACCGGACGGTTGCGGTGATCGGTATCGGGTTGAATGTCGTAGCGCATCCACCGATTGACGGACGCGAAACGACGAATTTGACGGCGGAAGGCTTTGGGGGGTGCGCTGACGACGTCTTCAGTCACGTTGCCTTGGAGATAGACGCGGCACTGCAAGTGTGGGACTTTGGGACCGGTTTTTCGACGATCCGCACGCGCTGGATGGCGGCTGCGACGCGGATCGGGACGGCGATGTCGGTCCACGCCGGTAGCGCGATCACCGAGGGTTTTTTTGCCGGGCTTGACGAGGACGGCGCGCTTTTGATGCGCGACGCGCGTGGGCAAACGCAGAGGTATTGGTTCGGCGATGTGGTGCTGGGACGCGCCTGAGCCGGTTTTAGAATTGCCGCGAGGCGGCAGGACGTAGCGAAGGACGTGAGATGATGAATGATGACGTTAAGTCCGGCTCCGCAGGGAGCCAGGACGAGTTGGTGTTTTTGGCACTCGGTGGTCTGGGTGAAATCGGGATGAACGTGTACCTCTACGGGTTCGGCCCGGAGGCGCAGCGGCAGTGGCTGATGGTTGATCTTGGGATCACGTTCCCAGGCGAGAGCGAGCCCGGCGTCGATGTGGTGCTGCCCGATCTCAAGTTCCTCTACGACAATCCAAAATCGTTGATCGGGATCGTGCTGACGCACGCGCACGAAGATCATATCGGGGCAGTCGTTGACCTTTGGCCAAAGCTGAAGGCGCCGGTTTATGCGACGCCGTTCACGGCGGGAATGGTGCTGTCGAAGACGGCTGAATTCGGCAACCGCATGAAGCTGCCGATCAAGCAGGTCCCGCTTGGGGGACGGTTCCAGGTTGGGCCATTCGACGTCGAGTTCGTGACGATGTCGCATTCGGTGCCGGAATCATCAGCGCTTTGCATTCGCACGCCGTTGGGCACCGTGCTGCACACGGGTGACTGGAAGCTCGACAAGCATCCGTTCGTGGGTCAGCCTGCCGATGAAACGCGGTTGCAGCAATTGGGCGAAGAAGGCGTTCTCGCGATTGTCTGCGATTCGACGAATGCGTTCCGCGAGGGGCGCTCGCCGTCGGAAGCCGATGTCGCGGCTTCGATTGCGGACCTGTTCAAACAGCAGAAGCGGCGGATTGCGATTACGACGTTCTCGTCGAACGTGGCGCGCGTGAAGGCGGTGGCGGATGCAGCCGAGGCAACGGGTCGGCAACTTGTGGTGGCGGGGCGTTCGCTCCACCGGGTGATTAACGTCGCGATCGACACCGGGTATTTGCCGAAGAATTTCAATTGGCTCGACCAGGACCAAGCGCAATATCTGAACGCGCGCGATACCTGTATTTTATGCACGGGTAGTCAGGGTGAGGCGCGCGCTGCGATTGCGCGCATTTCGCAAAACGAGCATCCAGCGATTACGCTCGGCAAGGGCGATACGGTGATCTTTTCGTCGCGCACGATCCCTGGCAACGAGCGGCCGGTCGGCAAAATCCAAAATAACCTCGCGCATCTGGGCGTTGATGTCATTACCGACAACGAGGCGCTGGTGCATGTCACCGGGCATCCCCGGCGCGATGAACTCAGGCAGATGTATGCCTGGATCAAGCCGAAGATTGCGATCCCGATGCATGGCGAGGCGCGACATCTGAAGGAGAACGGGCGGATTGCCCGGGCAGCCGGTGTGCCCAACGTGGTCGAGCCTTTGAACGGCGATATCGTGCTGATTGCGCCGGGGCAGCCACGGATCGTGGATGAGGCACCGACCGGCCGTATGTTCCGCGACGGGTCGCTCATCGTGCCCGATGATGACGGTCCGGTGCGCGAACGGCGCAAGCTGATGCAAGTCGGGATGGCGATGGTTGCCATCACGCTGACGTCGCGCGGCGAGGTTTTGGGCTATCCGCAGCTGGCACTTGACGGTGTGCCACAGGAGGCCGCGCGGGGCGAAGCAATGTATGATATCGCGATGGATGCTGTCGAAGGCACGCTCAAGAGCATTCCACAGGCGCGACGTAAGGACCCGGAAATGGTTCGAGAGGCCGTGCGGCGGGCGGTGCGCGGGGCCATCGCGGAAGTCTGGGGCAAGAAGCCAATTGTCAAAGTGCTGATCAATGTGGTGGAAAAGTAAGTGCAGGCGGGAGTGTGGCGTAGGGAGTGGGGAGTTGGTTTAGGCCAGCCCACCTCTGCTATTATCCTACTCCCCATTCCCTATTTCCAACTCCCGAGGAAACGATGATCGGACGCCTTAATCACGTTGCTATTGCCGTCAAAGATATCGCGGCTGCGAGTGCAAAGTACCGCGATGTCCTGGGTGCGCAGGTGGATGCGCCGTTTGCGCAGCCCGAGCACGGCGTGACGGTTGTGTTCATCAATCTGCCCAACACCAAGATCGAATTGTTGGAACCTCTCGGTGAGGGGTCGCCGATTGCGAAGTTCCTGGAGAAAAACCCGGACGGCGGCATCCATCATATCTGCTACGAGGTTCCCGACATCATCGCGGCGCGGGACCAGTTGAAGGCGGGGGGCGCGCGCGTGTTGGGGGACGGGACGCCGAAGATCGGGGCCCACGGTAAGCCTGTTCTGTTCCTTCACCCCAAGGATTTCTGTGGCACTCTGGTTGAGCTTGAGCAGGTATGAAAATCTCCTTTGCGATCGTCGTTTACCTCTGCATCTGGTTCATGACGCTGTTTGCGGTTCTGCCGTTTGGCGTACATACGCAGGCCGATGCGGGCGACGTGGTGCCGGGGACGCCAGCCAGCGCGCCGGCCAAGATGCGCTTCTGGCGCATTTTTGCGATCAACTCGGTCGTGGCGGCGGTGTGCTTTGCCGTGTTCTGGACGGGTTACACACAAGGCTGGCTGACCGCGAGCGAAGTGAACGCGCCGAAATTGCGCTGACGCGGCAAGAGGTTGTCTCAGGCACTCCGCCGGGGTGTGGCGCTCATGCCACGCGCTTCCAGCTGGAATCGATGCCAGAGGTCTAATCCGCGCACGCGCCTGTTCGCGCTGATATGATGCCTCCCATTAGAGTTGGGGGTGCGCGTGCGGATATTGCGAAACATTTGCGTTTTAGCGGTTGCGTTGACGATGGGCGTCGCTTCGCCAGCGACGGCTGCGGAACTCAAGATTTCGCTCGCCGAGCTCGCCAAGATCATGTCCTCAGCGTTGGGCGCGCCAAAGTTACGGCTGCATAACGTGCCCGGCGGGATTTTCAGTCTGACGCCGGGGTCGTCGTTGACCTTGGGCTCGACTACGGTGCCGATTCCCATTCCCGCGCGTGATTTCAAGGTGGGTGGTACGACCTATGCCTATTACATCAACGATCTGAATTCCAAGCAGATTGCCGTTTCGGCGGCACCTGGGGCTTTACGCTTCACGGTTACGTTCGACGACACCGGACCCGAGATGATCGGCAAATGCGTGTCGGGTTTTTGCGTTGGGGATTCGTTGTTACCGGAAATTCAATGGAATGCACCGGTCGTGACGATCGATCTTGCACCAGTTGCGACCGCGGCGGGCGTGTCGCTCGTCACCAAGAAGGTCGATGTCGGCGGCACGTTCGTGCCTGGATGTGGCAGTGCAACGGGCATTTTTTCGGGATCGTTGTGCAAGATCGTGTTGCCGCAAGCGCGCAAGTCGACGGCCAATCTGAAAACCGACCTCAACGCATCGTTGATGACACAGCTCAATTCGCCGGAAATGCAGTCCAAGTTTGCGTCGACGCTGAAATCGTATCTCAAGTTTGGTCCGGCGGGCGAGGTGCAGTTCTCGAAGGTCGTGGTGGATCAATCCAACATCACGCTCACGTTCTGTCTGGCGTGTCAGACGCAGTAGACTGTGCCGACGTTGGGGTCGGTGGGGGGCGGGGACGGGTCTTCTACCGGCCAGCCTGGAGGCTTGCGCTGGGAGCGGGTTTGGCGAGTTCCGCCTCTATGGCTTTGATGATCGAGTCGTCGTGGGGCTCCGTGCGGGTGCCGAACGCGCTGACGAGTTTGCCGTCGCGGCCAATCAGATATTTGTGGAAGTTCCACCATGGGCCGTTCATCGCGCCGAGGGTGTCTGAGGCCCATTTGTAGAACGGATGCTTGTTTGCGCCGGTGACCTGGGCCTTCGAGGTCAGTGGAAACGTGATGCCGAACGCGCCTTGGCAGAACTGTTTGACCTCGGCGTCGCTCTTGGGCTCCTGTCCGCCAAAATCGTTGGACGGCACGCCGATGACGACGAGGCCTTTCGCTGCATAGCTGTCGTAGAGTTTCTGGAGGGCTGTGTATTGCGGAGTAAAGCCGCAGAACGAGGCGGTGTTCACGACAAGCAGAACTTTGCCCCGAAAATTGGACAGGGGCATGGGCTTGCCGTCGATGGACTGGAACGTTTGGTCCCAGGCCGTGGCGGCGGCCGATGCGGGGGCCGGTGCTGAGAGGGTGGCGGCTGCCGAGAGGATCGATGCTTTCAGCGGATTTTTCACGACCGGCGGCTCCATTTTTACGTCGTTTTTTTGAACGTTTGGGCCGACCTTTGGGATCACACGGGGGAGCTGCGAGGCGCTATCCAATTTACGGGGCGGCGTCTTGGTCGGCTGCGTGTTGAAGGGCTGTGGGATTGCGGATCGTAATGGTGCGACCGGAGGCCCGCGTTGCGATGATGCCAGCGGACTTGAGGGCTGTCATTTTGCGAACAACCGTTTCCAGCGTCAGGCCCAAGCAATCGGCCATTTCGGCACGTGTCAGCGGAAGGTCGAACTCGGCGATCGGCGAGGATGGTGTGGTCGGCGTGAGCCGCTGGTGCATCAAGGTCAACAGCGTTGCGACCTTCTCGGTGGCCGTTTTGCGGCCAAGCAGGAGGAGCCAGTCCTGGGCCGCGTCAAGGCCATCGAGGGTGTGGGCCAGGAGTGTATGGCCTAGGACGGGATGGGATTGGGACAGGTGTTCGAACTTGGCCCGCGAGAACATGCACAGGACGACGCTGTTTGCGGCGGTCGCGTCATAGGGGCTGGTGCGACGCCACGGCCTGCCTAAAAAATCGCCGGGGAATTGAAGGCCGACAATCTGCTGGCGGCCATCGGAGAGCGACTTGGTGAGCTTAATCGCACCGGAGACGACGGTTGCGAAAAAGTGCTGGTCTTCGCCAGTGCGCAGAATGGTTTGACCGGGGTCGAAGTTTTTGAATTGTGAGATGGCGTTGAGCTTGACCAACTCGTCATGGTTCAGGCGTGCGCAGATCGAGCGGTCGCGCACCGCGCAGGTGTCACAGGAGAGTGAGTGCGGTGTCGCGGATGCGGATGGGCCAGTGCGGAGTGGGCTGATGACAGGCATGACGTAGGTCTCGCATGTCCACTGGTACGGAGATGGGATATCTACGATGACTGAAAGACGACGGATCGTCTGTGACTATGTCACGTTCGAGGATGGAACAGGTTGCGCACAAAAGCCGATGCATCTCTCGCCTGAATGGCTTTGAGACGCGGGCACGCTTGATGTGGTTTTCGCAGTTTGCTTTTTGCTTTTTGGACCCGAGATTATTTCCGCGGCTCATCATCGAGCGCGCGCCAAGCGGCACCTTCGAGATCCTCGTATTGGCCGCTGCGGAGGGTCCAGAGGAAAGCGGCGAGGCCGACGCCGCCGAGGCCAAGGGCGACTGGGATAAGCCAAGCGAGCGCTGTCATGACATGTCCTTGAGGTTTTTGTGCCCGAGCCAGACCGCGTTCGCTGTGACCGTGATCGAGGAGACGGACATGGCGACTGCGGCGATGAGTGGGGTCACGACGCCGATCATCGCGAGAGGAACGAAGATGATGTTATAGCCGATCGCGATCACAAAATTCTGTATGGCCGCTGCGTGGGAGGCTTTGGATACGGCCAAAATTTCGACCAGGGGCCCGAGCTTTGCGCCTTGGAAGATGACGTCGGAGGCGGTCTGGCTGATGTCGGTTGCCGTTGACGGGGCAATGGAGGCGTGGCCGGCGGCCAGGGCTGGCGCATCGTTGAGGCCGTCGCCGACCATCAAGACGTGGCGGCCGGATGCCTTCAGCGCTTCGATGCGGGCGGCCTTGGCGTCCGGTTTCAACTCGGCCTGCCACGTGGCGATGCCGCTTTGCTTGGCGGCAGCTTCGACAATGGCGCAGCGGTCGCCCGACAGTAGTTCGATCTGGTAGCCAAGGCGGGTCAGCTTGGCGATGGTGTCGCGGGCGTCGGTGCGCAACGGATCGTTGAAACGAAATGACACAGGCGCATCGGTGCCGGAGCGGAGCCAAAGCGCGGGGCGACCTTCATCGGCCTGGTCAACGTCGCAGAATGCTGCGGAGCCGAGCTTGACCTCCACGCCGCCGATGGTGGCGCGCAGGCCGGACCCCGCGATTTCATCGACGCCGGAAACCGGGAGGACGGTGACGCCGCGTTCCTTGCTGGCGCGGACGATGGCGCGGGAATAGGGGTGGCGGCTGTTGGCTGCAAGACCTGCGGCTTTGACGAGTGCTGCGGGGTCGACTGCGGTCGGGTCTTCGAGTTGGGGTTCGCCCAGTGTCAGGGTGCCGGTCTTGTCCAGGACGATGGTGTCGACCTCCGAGAGGCGTTCCAGGCCGTCAGGGGCTTTGACGATGATCCCGTGCTTGAACAGGCGGCCAATGGCTGCGACCTGGACCGCTGGCACGGCGAGGGCGAGAGCACACGGGCAGGTGATGATGAGGACTGCGATGGCAGCGGTGAGGGCTGGTTCCCAAGAATAACCCGCGTACAACCAGCCCAGGAAGGTCAACAGGCCCAAAATGTGGACAGCTGGCGCATAGAGGCGGGCGGCGCGGTCGGCCAGGCGAACGTATTTGCCGCGCGCCTGCTCGGCGGTGTGCATCAACCGGGTGATTTCGGCAAGGAGGGTATTGTCCTCGCAGGCCGTGGCGACGGCCTCGATGGGGCCAGACAGGTTGATCGTGCCAGCGTAGAGATCGTCGCCGGATTTGACCTTGCGGGGATGCGTTTCGCCGGTGATGAGGCTTTCGTCCATTTCAGCGATGCCGCGCGAGAGGCGGGCATCGACGGGGACGCGCTCGCCAGCGGCGATCAGCAGAGCCATGCCGGGGCGGACTTCGCGGGTCGCGATGCGTTCGCTGATGCCGCTGGGTTGGATGATGGTGGTGGCGGGGCTGACGAGGCCAAGCAGATTTTCGGCTGCACTGGTGGCTTCGCGGCGCATGCGCTGGTCAAGGACGCGGCCAATGAGGAGGAAGAACAGAAGCGTGACGGCGGCATCGAAGTAGACCTGTTCGCTTTGCACGGTGGTCTGGTAGATGCTCATGGCGGTGGCGAGGATGACGCCGAGCGAGATCGGCACGTCCATGTTGACGCGGCGGTTTTTCAGCGCGCCATAGGCCGACGAGAAGAACGGGACGCCGGAATAGGCGACGGCTGGGACGGCGATGGCGGCTGATAACCAGTGCATCAAGGTTTGCAGGGAGGCTGGCATTTCGCCGTGACCGGCCCACACGGCGACTGACAACAGCATGATGTTGGCGGAGGCAAAGCCCGCCACGGCCAGGCGATTGACAAGGCCGCTATCGCGATCGGCGGGTTCGCTGGATGCGCCTTCGGGCGGCAGTTCACGGGAGGTGAAGCCAACGGCTTGCAGCCGTTCAATCAGATCTTCGGAGTTGAGCTTGGCTTGCGGACGGATCACCACGCTGACGCGCCGGGCCGAGAGGTTGGCGCGCGCGGATTCGACCTGTGGGACGGCTGAGAGTGCTGTCTCGACCTTGCGGATGCAGTTTCCGCAATTCATGTTTTCAACCATCAGGGTCATCACGCGGGCCGGGGCCGGGGATGACGTCCGCATAGGCGCTTGAACAGGCGTCGCGGGGGAAACGCTCAGGGCGTCAGCCATAGTCTTTTCCTTAAGCGATAAAGCGGTTCGCCACTGCTTTCAGCACGGGTGGCCACGGCTGCGATGACCCAGTGGCCTGCGCCGAGGGTTCCGCCATCGGCCTCGTATTGCCCGGGCTGGGTTTCGGCAAAGCGCAACTTGCGGTCTTCCCGCTCGGTGGCGGGTCGACCTATGGTCGCGGTGACGTTCAGCGCGGTGACTGGCTTTTTGTCGAGCCCCGTAAATGTCAGTTTGGCGCGGCCACCGGGGGCGACATCGACCGCGACATCCCAGCCCATTTCATTCTGCCGCTCGCCAGCGGCAATGCGATCATTGTAGGCGAGGCCTTTGCGATAGGGCTCCTGTGCGACAACGCCAGTGTGGGTGCTGAGCGCTGAAACGAGAAAGTAGATATTGACGGCGAAGATGGTGCCGAAAAAGCAAATCAGCATGATCAGCACCGATCGGCCCGTCAGCGGGCGGGCCGCTTTGCCCGGTCCTGGGGTCGAAGGCTCATTCAGGTCTTTCATGCTTATTTCTCCGGAGCCTCGAACTTGATCGTGCGTGAGCTTTCGTCGCCACTGGCGATATCTCTGAGCACCATCTTGAAGGATGTCGAGCGGTTGGCCAGTTTGGCTGCGTCGGCGGCTGGCACACTCACGAGGACGCGCACTTCGCGGACCGTATCGGTTGGAACCCTTGCCCGTCCGCTTGATCCAGCAGGCTCACCCACGATCGTGACCTTGGCACCGGGCAATCCGTCGGCGCGCAACTCCATCTCGCGCGGTTCGTAGCGCTTGTTGAGCAATTTGACGGTGTAGGCATTGCGGATGCTGCCATCGGAGAGCTGGACGTAGGGCGGATTGCGTTCGTGCAGGGCGTTGACCTCAACCAGTTTTCGGTTGAACCAAGCCACGAGAAGAATGGTGGTCACAAGAGCCAGGACGCCGGCATAGAGCACCGTGCGCGGGCGTATGAGCTGGAATGGTTCGTGATTGCCGCAGGCCTGCGCTTCTTGCTTTGCCACGGTTTCATAGGCAATCAAGCCCTGAGGCCGACCGACTTTGGCCATGACGTCGTTGCAGGCGTCGATGCAGAGGGCGCATTGGATGCATTCGAGTTGCGAGCCATCGCGGATGTCGATGCCGGCAGGGCAGACGACAACGCAGGCTTTGCAGTCGACGCAATCGCCGCGACCTTCCCAGGTTTCGCCCTTTTTATGGGGGCTGCGTGGCTCACCGCGCTCGGTGCGATAGCTCACGAGAAGCGTGTGCCGGTCGGTCATGGCCGCCTGAATGCGCGGCCAGGGGCACATGTAGGTGCAGACCTGTTCGCGCGACAAACCGCCCAGGACATAGGTCGTAGTGGCGAAAATCGCGAGGAAAACGTAGGAATAATAAGGTGCTGTGCCGTTCAACAACTCGACGGCCAGCGTTGGCGCATCACGGAAATAGAACACGAGCGCGCCGCCGGTCGCGATGCCGACCAGCATCCACGACAGATGGGTCATGGTCTTACGGTAGAGTCGGACTGGGGTCCACCAACGCATCTTTTCAAGTTTCAGCCGTTCGTTGCGGTCGCCTTGCCAGAAACGCTCCAGTGAAATCATCAAGTCGACCCAGACGGTCTGGGGACAGGCATAGCCGCACCATACCCGGCCCGCGATTGCGGTGAACAGGAAGAGGGCCAGGGCCGAGACGATCAGGAGGCCGGTGATGAAGTAGAATTCTTGCGGCCAGATTTCGAGCCAGAAGAAAAAGTAGCGATTGTTTTCAAGGTCGATCAGTACGCCTTGGTTCGGTAGGTCTGGGCCACGGTCATACCTGATCCAGGGCAGCAGGTAGTAGATCCCCAGCGTGATCGCCATGACCGCCCATTTGATATTGCGGTAGGTCCCTTTTGCGCGCTTGGGGTGGATGGCGATGCGGCCGACGTAAGACAAGCGATTGGGACGCGCGGCTGCGCTGTTGACGGGCTTGACGTCGTAGCGAGGCGTCGTCTGCGCGTCGGCTTTGAAGTCGGAATGGATGTAGTCGTCGGGCTTGAGTGCGGTCATGCGTGAAGCAAACGCCTCCTGGAGAAGAACCGAGCGCGGGTCGCGTGCGAGCGGGAGATTACAGCAGGTGCCGCGCACATAGGACAGTCGCGCCGTCGCTCAACGTATGTGTGACGGTGCTGCGGGCGCTTGGAGCCAAGCTCGCAGTCGCGCGAGCACACTTGGCCGGGCAACGGATGCGATCATAGCTACGGGATGGGAGCCGTAAACTCCCTGATCAAGATCAACATGCGGCGATTGGCCGGTCTGCGGGGCGGCGCTTGTTTTGGCATCGGCATCGGCCTCGGCTTGCGCGACGGCGCAGGCAATAGCTAGAGCAGATCCACAGCAGCACATGAGAGGTTGCTTTCTCAGCGACGAAAAAGCTCCGGGCGTGATGGCCCGGAGCTTCTATTGTGCGCGATCAGTTCTTGCCGCCGCCCAACGTGTGGACATAAACGGCGAGTGACTTGATCGTGGTTTTGTCAAGGCGGGTGCCCCAAGCTGGCATCATGCCGCCGCGACCGGACCAGATCGATTCACGGATTGCTTTGGCGTCGCCGCCATACAGCCAGATGCCGTCGGTGAGGTTGGGTGCGCCCATTTCCAGATTGCCCTTGCCGTTTTCGCCGTGGCAAGCGACGCACTGCTCAGCATAGACTGCTTTGCCTTGGGTCACGAGTGCGGTGTCTGCGACGGGTTTGGACAGGCTCTGGACATAAGCCACGGTGGCGTCGATTTCGGCTGGCTTGAGGGTGCCGTCGATGCCGAATTTCGGCATGATGCTCACCCGCGTTTCTGCGTGATCGCCGCGAATTCCGTACAGCAGGGTCTTTTCGATGTCCTCGACTTTGCCGCCCCACAGCCAATCGTCATCGTTCAGGTTGGGGTAGCCGACCGCACCCTGGGCGCCGCGACCGTGGCAGGGCGCGCAGTTGGTCTGAAACGAGGCCGATCCAGCAGCGCTTGCAAAGCGCAACAGTTCAGGATTTTTGGCGACGTCGGCAAGCGGCATGGCTTCGATCTGCTTGCGGAACGTGGTCTGGGCTGCCACGCCTTTTGCAACGTCCGACATTACCTCAGCACGCTGGCTGAAGCCGAGCGAGCCCTTGGTGTAGCCGTTCATGGTGGGCCAGGAGGGGTAGAAGTACCAGAACACGACAGCCCACAAGATGCAGGCATAGAACGTGTACAGCCACCACTTCGGCAACGGGTTGTTCAGCTCCCGCAGGTCGTCGTCCCAGACGTGAGAGGTCGTCTCGACGCCGGAGATTTCGTCGATATGCTTTTTGCTCATTTTTTGCCCCCGGCATTTTTAGAGTTCACCTGGAGATCCAGCGCATCGCGCTGGATCTCGTCGAACACTTTCCCGTTGCTCGGCCACAGCGCGTAGACCAACACGGCGATGAACATGGCAATGAACATCAACAGCGAGGCTATTTGGCTGAAGGTTGCAACCGTATCGTACGTCATGTTGTTTTCCTCAGCGCAGGTTGGGGCCGCTGGCATCGAAGGTCGTGAAGTCGACCATCTGGCCAAGGATTTGGAGGTAGGCGATCATGGCGTCCAGCTCGGTGGGGTCGTTGCCTGGCTGGCCGTCGAACTTGGCGACCTTTGCTTTGGGATAGCGCTTCACAAGATCGCTCGCCGCTTTGCTGTCGGGATTGATCTGAGCTGCGATATCAGCCTTGACGTTGGCGATCATGTCGTCGGTGTAGGGAACGCCGACAGTCTTCAACGTTTTGGTTTTGGCCAGGATGTCTGCCGTGACGAGCTTGTTTTTGGCAAGCCAGGGATAGCCGGGCATGATGCTCTCGGGCACGACGGTGCGCGGGTTGATCATGTGCTCGGCATGCCATTGGTCCGAGTACTTGCCGCCGACGCGGGCCAGATCGGGACCGGTCCGCTTGGAGCCCCACTGGAAGGGATGGTCGTACATGCTTTCCGCGGCGAGGCTATAGTGGCCGTAGCGCTCGACTTCGTCGCGCAACGTGCGGATCATCTGCGAGTGGCAGTTATAGCAGCCCTCGCGGACGTAGATGTCGCGTCCGGCCTGCTCAAGGGGGGTGTAGGGCCGCATGCCCTTCACTTTTTCGATGGTGCTGTCGACCCAGAACAGAGGGGCGATCTGGACCAGTCCGCCGATCGACACCACGAGCAGGATGCCGACCAGCATGACGATAGAGTTCTTTTCAAAGATACCGTGGTTCATGATGATCTTCTCTTATTGCATCACAGGAGCAAGCCGGAGCTCGGGGGCTGCGGCCACGCGGGGCTGGTCGGCAAGGTCGGTGATGGCGTCGCCGCGAATGGTGCGCCAGACGTTGTAGGCCATGATCAGTGCGCCAACGATAAACAGCAGGCCACCGACGGCGCGGATCACGTAGTAGGGCTTCATCGCTTCAACGGTTTCGATGAAGGAGTATTGGAGGAAGCCCAGCTTGTCGTAGGCGCGCCACATCAAGCCCTGTGTGATACCCGACACCCACATCGCAGTGATGTAGAGCAAGATCCCGATGGTCGAGAGCCAGAAGTGCCATTCGACCAGGCGGATGGAGTACAGACCTTCACGCTTCCACAGCCACGGCACGAGGCAATAGATCGTGCCAAACGACACCATCGCAACCCAGCCTAATGCGCCCGAGTGAACGTGGCCGATGGTCCAGTCCGTGTAATGCGACAGCGAGTTGACGGCGCGGATCGACATCAGCGGGCCTTCGAACGTCGACATGCCGTAGAAGGCGACCGAGACGACCAACAGGCGGACGACGGGGTCTGTGCGCAGCTTGTCCCAGGCCCCCGACAGCGTCATGAGACCGTTGATCATGCCACCCCAGGACGGCATCCACAGCATGATCGAGAAGGTCATGCCGAGCGTCTGCGCCCAGTCTGGCAATGCGGTGTAGTGAAGGTGGTGGGGACCGGCCCAGATGTAGAGGAAGATCAGGGTCCAGAAGTGAACGATCGACAGACGGTAGGAATATACCGGACGTTCGACGCGCTTGGGGATGAAGTAGTACATCATGCCAAGGAAGGCTGCCGTCAGGAAGAAGCCCACGGCGTTGTGGCCATACCACCATTGCGTCATGGCATCCTGGACGCCGGAGAAGACGATGTAGCTCTTGAGCCCGACGAAGCTGACGGGGACGGCTGCGTTATTGACGAGGTGCAACATGGCAACCGTGACAATGAACGCCAGGAAGAACCAGTTGGCGACGTAGATGTGTGGTTCTTTGCGCTTCCAGAGGGTGCCGAGGAACACCAGCAGGTAGGTGACCCAGACGATGGTCAGCAGCAAGTCAGCATACCATTCGGGTTCTGCGTATTCTTTGCCCTGGGTGACGCCGAGCAGGTAGCCCGTGCCAGCAATAGCGATGAAGAGCTGGTAGCCCCAGATAACGAACCACGGCGACCAGCGTCCCACGAGGCGGGCATGGCAGGTGCGCTGGACGATGTAGAACGACGATGCCAGCAGCACGTTGCCGCCGAACGCGAAGATCACGGCCGACGTGTGGAGTGGCCGTAAGCGGCCAAAGCTCAGCCATGGACTATCAAAGTTCAAAGCCGGGAAGGCTAATTGCCAAGCCAGGATGTCACCGACGATGAAGCCAGCAAGGCCCCAGAAAATCGCGGCGATGACGGCGACCTTGATCGGGCCGTCCATATAGTCGTGGACACCGACTTTTTCGGTGACGCTCTTGCCAAAGCCGGTGGTGAACACCCAGCCAATCCAAAGCCCGGCGGCGACCGCCAGGAGTATTGCGTGAAACGCCATGGCGGCGTCTGGAGTTTGCATCGCGACGTAAATGCCGGCCGCGGCGAATAGTAATCCGCCAGTTATGGCCATCATGTCGGCGGATGCATTCCGCTCGACAGCGGTATTCGGCATGAATGTTCCCCAATCTTGAAGTTGGTTGGGTTCATGACGCGTAGATGCGCGTGCCCAACCCGTCGAAGCGTAGCTGATCGACTGGAGGCATCAAAGGCTTCTGCGCTATGCAGTCGTTGACCCATGTCAACGTTTGACCACGATCCCCGAGGATTTATGGTCGAAATGAGGCCGTCATGTACTAAAGACGGATGGGTTTTGGAGGGCCTTTCAGGGTGCCCCGCATGGGTCCGTGCGAACACTTGGGCGACGGCTCACGCGTCGGCGTGTGTTCCTGTGCGCCGTCAGGGCGTCCAGGGCTGTTTCTGGGTGCCGGATTCGGCGTCGTCGATGTCGTCCTGGCGGGTGATTTCGCGGGTCAGTGCGTAGAGCGCGTCCTTCATGCCAGCGCCCGTGACCGCCGATAAAACCAGCGGTTTTTTACGGCACGCTTTTTTGAGGGCTTCGATTTTTTCGAGCATCACCTCCGGCGTTACCGAATCCGATTTCGTCAGAGCGACGATTTCTTTCTTTTTTTCGATTTCGGCACCGTAGGCTTTCAGTTCGCGGCGGACCGTTTTGTAGGCATCGGCGACGTCGTCTTCGGTGGCGTCGACAAGGTGGAGGAGAACGCGGCAGCGCTCGATGTGGCCTAGGAAGCGGACGCCGAGGCCAGCGCCTTCGTTGGCACCCTCGATGAGACCGGGGATGTCGGCAAGCACGAACGCGGTGTCGCCGGCTTCGACGACTCCCAGGTTGGGATGGAGCGTCGTGAAGGGGTAGTTAGCGATTTTAGGGCGGGCCTCTGTGACGCTGGCGAGAAAAGTCGATTTACCGGCGTTGGGCAAGCCGATGAGGCCTGCATCTGCGATGAGCTTCAAGCGCAACCAGATGGTCATTTCCGTGCCGGGAAGGCCGGTGTTTGCGTGGTAGGGCGCTTGGTTGGTGGCGGTCTTGAAACGCATGTTGCCAAAGCCGCCGTTGCCGCCTTGAGCCAGCATGACGCGGTCGCCGACGTTGACGAGATCGGCGAGCAGGGTTTCGCCGTCCTCGGCGTAGACTTCGGTGCCGGGCGGGACCTTAATGGTGCAATCCGAGCCGCCTGCTCCGGTGCGGTTTTTGCCCATGCCGTTTTCGCCGTTCTTGGCTTTGTAATGCTGCTGGTAGCGATAATCGATCAAGGTATTGAGGTTGTCGACGCATTCGACGTAAACGTCGCCGCCCTTGCCGCCGTCGCCGCCAAAGGGGCCGCCGAACTCGATGTACTTCTCGCGCCGGAACGCCACGCAGCCGTTTCCGCCGTCGCCGGAGCGGATGTAGATCTTGGCTTGGTCGAGGAATTTCATGGCACGCAACTTTCGTATTCGGGGCGGCTGGCGGCAAAAGGGGCCAGCCAATGGTAGACAAGGAACTGTACCGAACGGTCGGTTCCGTTGGTCGAGAAGGGGGTCGCGGTGTGAAGTACGAACCCGGTTTTTTCTAAGATACGCCGGGATGGGGCATTATTCGAGCGGCATTCCGCGCGGATGAGATCGAAGCCAAAGCCGGGGGCGGCTGCGAGAAGGGCGCCAACCGCGCGGGAGGCGTAACCCAGATTGCGGAAGTCTGGCAGGATATCGTAGCCGATGCGGGCCTGACGTGGGGTCGTGGCGACGAAGCTGAGCGTGCCGATCGGCTGCCCGGCGCAACTGAGTTCAAACACACCGCAGGGGACCTGGGTCGCTGTCGGGTTCGGGACAAACACGAGTTGGAGCGGCGCGGCCTCGATGCTGGGAATGGGGCGCTGTGCCATCATGAAGACGCTGCCATAGCGATGCGGCGGTATTTGACGACGTTGACGGCCTCGCTTGTCAGATCGCACCATTCGAGCTTGCTTGAAACCGGGGTGAAGCCGGTCTTTTCGAGCACGCGGCGGGACGCGGTGTTGCCAGCGTAGGCCCGAGCCGACAGCAGGGTGAAGCGATGGTAGTGGCTGGCGACGCCGACGACGGCTGCCAATGCTTCGGTGGCGTAGCCAAGTCCGCGATACGCGGGCTCCATTTCATAGCCGATTTCGCCGCATGTGCTGGATGAACTGGTCATGCTGATCGCGCCGGCGGATGTGCTGCCGATCCATAGATAGTAGACGCCACAGCGGCCGCCACCGATCCAATCGAGCGTTTCGATGTCGGGCTCATAGGAGAGGATCAAACGATCGGTGGTTAAGATGTGACTCATGACCTGTCGTGAGACTTAGTTGACGCTTTAGCGACGAAACGAAAAAGGGGAGACGGTTGACCGTCTCCCCTGGGATGCCTTCGACGTTGAACCTGCTTATTCAGCAGCTTCGGCGACGGCTGCGCCGAGTGGGTTCACATTGATATAAATGCGGCCGTTGGCGCGGTGTTTGAATTCGACGGTGCCTTCGACAACGGCGTAGATCGTGTGATCGGTGCCCATGCCGACGCCCTTGCCGGGGTGCCACTCGGTGCCGCGCTGGCGACAGATGATGTTGCCCGGAATGACGTGTTCGCTGCCGTACTTCTTGATGCCAAGGCGCTTGCTGTGGCTATCGCGACCGTTCTTGGTTGAACCGCCGGCCTTTTTCTGTGCCATGAGGCTGATCTCCGTAAGACACCGCCATCATGCGTTGATGAGGCGGAAATTGCTTCAAAAGGGCGGTTAGGCGCCGGTGATGGACGTGATGCGCACCAGGGTCAGGTCTTGACGATGACCCTTCTTACGACGCGAATTCTTACGACGGCGTTTCTTGAAGGCGATCAGTTTTGGACCGCGCGTCTGGTCGACAAGTTCAGCCGTGACTTTGGCGCCCTTGATGAAGGGAGCGCCGATGGTGATGGCGGTGCCTTCGCCGCCGAGCATCAGCACTTCGCCGAACTCGATGGTTGAGCCGTTGTCGCCCTGGAGGCGCTCGATTTCGAGCAGCTCGTTCGTGGCGACGCGATACTGCTTTCCGCCTGTCTTGATGACAGCGTACATGGGATAATCCTTCAGATGCTTTCGTGTCGCGTATCCTTGAGGGATGATCACGAACGAAATGTTGCCGCGCCCTGTGGCGCCGCGCCGGATCCAAATTACTCCTCACATGTGTGAGGGAAGGCTGGTTCCAGTGCGGACTTTGGGATGATCCAGACAAGCTGGATCGGAGCCTCGGACAGCGCATTGATCTGTTGAGCGTGAGTTTGGCTAACGCACAACGAGCGCGGCAACTAAAGCTACCACGCCCGGGATGTATGACGTTGCGCCTCAAAGTTGTCAATGAGGGATGGCAAAGGTGGGACTATCAAAATTCTGTCACGATCTGGAGGACTATGACCGCCCTTGCTCGCACACGGCCGCAGTGTCTACCCAAGCCGCAAAGTCTGCCCCCCATACCGGTGATGGAAACCGGCGCGTCGTTTGCGCTCGATACGCTGCGGGCCGATCCAGAGCGTGCGCAACGTCTGTTTGATGCAGCGACCCACCGGATCCCCGTCGCGGCGCTGCGGATGCTCGATGCCGTGTCGCGGCGCTGGCTGGTCAAGTGGGACAATGCGCATTTGCCCGAGATTGACGAGGTTGCCGCGCTGATCGGGCGGCCCGGCACGCACTTTTTGTCGGTGCACTACGAATGGGCCTGCACATGCATCGTGAAGCCGGCCGAGGATGGGGATACGGCGCGGCTGGTGCGGGTGTTGGACTGGAGGACGGCGGGGCTTGGCCGGTATGTGATGGCCGCCAAGGTCACGGGTCCGGCTGGGCGCTACGTGGCGCTGACATGGCCCGGATATACGGGCTTGATCCAGGGCATGGCGCCTGGACGGTTTAGTGGTGCGCTCAATCAGGCACCGATGCGGTTCAGCGCGGGGATTATGCCTGTCGATTGGGTGATCGCACGGGCCAAGTTGTGGCAAACGCCGCATCCCACCGCCGCGCACGTCATGCGGCGGGCATTCGATACGGCTCAGAGCTTTGCGGACGCTAAGGCGATGCTGATCGAGGCTCCGATTGCAGCGCCTGCGATCTATTCGCTGGCGGGGCTGCACGGGCATGAGACGTGCGTGATCGAGCGGACCGAGACCGCTGCGCGGGTGTTTGATGGCTGTGCGGTTGCGGCAAACCACTGGCAGCCGGACGCATCGGGTGGTCAGGTCTGGCAGGGGCGTTCACGCGGGATCGATAGCCGGGGAAGGGCTGCTTTGATGCCGGGCCTGGAGGCGAGGCTGGAGCCGGATTTTTCGTGGGCGACGTGGCCGGTGCTGAATTCGCATACCCGGCTGATTATGGTTGCCGACGCGGCGCGGGGACAACTGGTGGCGCAGGGGTATGAGGCTGAGGGGGCGGCGACCGAGCCGCTGGAATTGGCGGCTTAGCTGTTATCTAGCATGAGGACTGATCAGGGGGCCACATACCACAGGTGGTGCAAGAACCGCACGGGGTTGTTGAGCGCTGGCGCAAACCACTGGCGAATTTACCAAGAGTTGACTAGGTTTCGGCGACATCTTTTCGGGAGACACGTGAATGACGCGTAATTTCGGCCTGCGCTGGCTTTCGACCGCACTTGCAACCAGCAGCGCACTGGCGCTGTGGGCGGTCGTTCCGGGCGCACTGGCGGCTGAGGAGCCGACCGCGCCTGCACCGCCAGCCGCTGTCACCGTGAGCCCTGTGGCCAGCGAGGCCCCTGTGCCCGTTCCTTCACCGGTGGTTGCTGCCGTCGACACGGTTGCGCCTGCTGCCGTCGATCCTGCCGGTGATGGCGCGGCGAAACCGGCTGCCGAAATTCTGCCGCCCGGCGAATCGCCTGCGGCCGTGGCCGTGGAGCCGCCGCCATCGCCAGCGCCCGTTGTGACGGCTGCTCCTGTCGTGGTGGTGCCGGTCAACGATCCGGTCGAGCTTGCCGTCCGCGACCGGCTGACCAAGCCGCTTTCTGGCGTCGACAAAGCCGACATGGCAGCTCTCGTCGCATTTTATGCGGCGCGTCCTGAAGGCCCGGTCTGGGTGAAAGATGGCCAGTACACGGCTCAGGCTCAGGCCGTTATCGCGACACTGCGGAGCGCAGCCGATTGGGGGCTCGACCCCAAAGTTTATGGTGCGCCAGCCGTAGCACCCGGGGCCGATACGGTCAGGTTAGCGGATGCGGAGTTAGAGGTTTCTACAGCTGCACTGAAGTATGCGCGCCATGCGAGTGGCGGGCGGGCCGACCCATCATCGCTCAGCCGGTTCAACGATCATCGCGCCACGTTCGCCGACCCAAGTGCTGTGTTGACCGGGCTGGCTGCTGCAACCAAGCCGGACGCGTATCTGCTCTCGTTGCACCCCCAGCATCCCCAGTTCCAGAAGCTGCAGCAGGCACTCGTGCGATTGTTGCACGGGGGAACCAACACCGAGGCTGCCGCGCCCGAGCCGAAACTCAGTCTGGCCGCTGGTCCTGATTTGAAGCCTGGTGCCCAGCACGCGGACATTGCGCTGATCCGTGCGCACCTGGGCGTTGCGGCGGCGGCGGTTGGCAGTGAGACGGCGTTCGATAAACCCCTCGTTGCGGCCATCAAGGCTTTTCAGAACGAACAGGGTTTGAAGGCTAACGGGATCATTACGGCTGCGACGCGCATTGCGCTGAACGGGGGCGAGACGAAGAAGAAGACTGCGGCCTCGACGCCTGCCAAAGATGCCGAGCGGATCGCGCTCAATATGGAGCGTTGGCGCTGGATGCCAGCCGATATGGGCCGGTTCCACATTCTCAACAACGTACCGGAATACGCAACGCGCGTGTTCAAAGACGGTGCGGTGGTGCATCAGGAAAAGATCATCGTTGGCAAAACGAACACGCCGACATCGCTGTTTTCGGCCAAGATGCAGTTCGTGATCTTTCACCCCGAATGGGGCGTTCCCGATAGCATCAAGCTGAAAGAAATCCTGCCATCGCTGCGTCGCAAGACCAGCGAGGACAGCTTCTTCGGGTTAGGACCGACTGTGTCGGATACGCGCGTGCTGCAAAAGCACAACATGCGCGTCAGCTATAATGGCAAAGTGGTCGATGCGAGCCAGATCGACTGGTCGAAGACCGATCCGCGCGCCTATTCGTTCATTCAGGCAGCCGGTGGCGCGAACGTGCTCGGCGTCGTCAAGTTCCGCTTTCCCAACCGGCACGACATCTACATGCACGACACGCCGCAACGGGATTTGTTTGCGCAGAGCACGCGGGCGTTCAGCCACGGCTGCTTGCGCGTGAATAATCCGCGCCGGTTGGCGGAGGTCATCCTTGCCGAAGATCGCGGCTGGTCGCCGGAGAAGGTGGGTGGTGCGCTCGCCGGGTCGGGTACGCAGGAAGTCAAGCTGGAGCGGCCGTTTCCGGTCCACGTGGTCTACATGACGACGTGGGTCGATGCGGACGGGAAGCTGCGGTCGTTCCCCGATCTGTATGGCCATGATGCGAAGCTGGCTTCGGCCATCGCTGGCAAGCCGGTGCGACTGGAAGATCCAACGTCGCCTGCCGACGATTTGAACTTGGCTGACAACAAGAAGAAGGGGCCAGTGCCGGTCGCCAAGAAGCAGGAAGCCAACCTGGGCGATCTGCTCAACGGGTTGTTTGGGAACTGAGGGAGAATGTTGGAGGTGACCGCGCTCTTATGGGGCGCGGCGGGGTGGGGATTGGCCCTGGTCGACGACCCAGATTGCCATCCGGTAGAAGCGTCAGACAAAGTATAGTTTTTCGGAGGGGTTATGCAGTTTTTGAAATTCGGCTCAATCGCGGCGGTGACGATCTGCATACTTTCGGTGACGGCTCAGGCTGCTGATTGCAAACGGGTCACGGCGCTGGGCGAAACCTTGACCCACGATACCGCCGTGCTCTTCTCGACAAACGCTCTTAAAAACACGCTCGCCGCGCAAGGTCGCATTGGCAAGGGACCCGTGCGTACGACCTGCAAGTCAGGCTCGACGACGACGACGTGTCACGCCTCGCAGATCGCCTGCAAAGGTGCGACGCCCAAGACCTGTCTGGGCGCTTGGCTTTGCTTGTGATCTGCGCACGCGATTGACGCTTGCTGGGCAAGCTGTGGGGCCAGCCCCACGCCCGGCTGGCGGGACACCCGCCAGACCACACGTTTTTCATGACCTACGATAGGCGCTCAGGTGGAATTAGAGTCGCCAGACGGCGGTTTTTTTGATGAGGGCGTCTTCGAGTTCGCGGGTGACGGCGACTTCGTAGCTGTGGGCCAGCGTGAAGCGGCCTTTGGGGAAGTAGTTGCGTTGCGGATCGCCGATCAGGATCAATGCGCCGTTTTTGGCTGCGGCTTCGATGAAGGCCAGGACAGCGTCGGCGAGTTGGCGCTCGTAGAAGAGATCGCCGACTAGAATAACGTCATAGGCGGCTGGCGGGGCGGTCAGCAGGTCGCGAGCGGTCGTTTCGACCGCGACGGCATTTTCGGCGGCGTTGATGCAGGTGGCTTCGAGCGCGAGTTCATCGATGTCGGCGGCCAGGACGTGGGCTGCGCCCGCTTTCATCGCGGCAATGGCGGTGAGGCCCGAGCCCGCGCCGAGGTCGAGCACGCGCTTTCCCGTGAACAGGGCGGGGTTGTCGAGGATGTAGCGGGCGAGCGCCTGACCACCGGCCCAGGCGAACGCCCAGTACGGGGGAGGCACGTTCATCTGGCCCAACTCCTCCTCGGTCTTTTGCCAGATCGGGACGCTTTCCTCAGCAAGGTGCAGGCGGATCTCGGGTACCAGCGGAGGGGTGAGGATGCGGGTATTGGCGCGGATGAAGGCAGGGGCGTTGAGCATCTTGTTGATTGTCATGGCGCTGTGCTTAGCGGGCAGGTGGAGGCGCGGCTAGCGATTTCGCGACGTTGTCGCGAGCGGGGGTGGCCCCACACGCCATTGGGAGGCGCAGCCTCCCAAACCCACCAGCTTTTGGGACATTCGTGGGAGTCGGGCTTGTGGGTGGGCTTAGGGCTTGAGCGCTTTCAGGTCGAGGCCGCCGAGTTTGCAGATCAGTTTCCATTCCGCAGGGCGGACGGGCTGGACGGAGAGGCGCATCGACTTGATGAGCGCCATTTCGGCCAGCGCCGGCGTTTGCTTGACCTGCGCGAGTGTGACGGGTGTGGGCATATCGCAGACGGCTTCGACGTCGACGCAGTCCCATTTACCGGTGTCGTCTGAGGGGTCGGGGTGGGCGGTCGCAATGACGCGGACGACGCCGACAACTTCAAGGCCGATGTTGGAGTGGTAGAAGAAGGCGAGGTCGCCCTTGTTCATGGCGCGCATGTTGTTGCGAGCCAGGTAATTACGCACGCCAGTCCATGGCTCGCCTTTTGCTCCGCGTGATTTCTGCTGGTCCCAGGAGAAGGCGTCCGGCTCGGATTTCAGGAGCCAGTAGCCGGTGGAGAGGATCGGGGCTGGGGTCTGCGCTCTGGTTGACACATTTTCAGTCGAATGCTTGTTCGGCGTCTCAAAACTTTGTGGTTTACGTGTCAATTATTTGATCTCCACTGTGTTGCCGAGATCATCGGCCCCGGCGCGCTGCGAACTCGACGCCGTTAGGCCGCGTCCGATCGTGCACCACGTCGAAATGAGCGTTGCATTCTATCGTAAGTCCGAGCCTTTAGGAGCTTTTTCGCCCATGGTCACGAAGCGATTTTTGAAGCACGTCTTATGCGGTTGCGGCGTTTTTTCAAGGATGAATGTCGCAGCACTGGTATTCGCGACAGCGGCAATGGGCTTTGCCATCCCAGTCGACGCCAAGCGCGCGCTTCTCGTTGCGAACGATACGTACGCGAGCGACGATCTGAAACTGAAAAACCCGCGGAATGACGCGGCGATTATTGCCGATGCTTTGAGGGCCATTGGCTTCTCGATTGCCGTGGTTGAAAATGGCACGAAAACCGAGATCGTCGCAGCACTGAAGGCGCACGCGCTCGCCCTGCACCGAGACGGACCCGATGCTGTTGGTTTGGTGCATTTCGCGGGGCACGGGACATCGCTGCGTGACCCGGCCGCCGATTACTACCTTCCCGGCGAAATCGCAAAGATCGAGCGGGCCGACGTTGTCGCTCATGGACTTCCACTGCCCGAAATCGTCGATACGTTGAGCCAGTTGGCCCGTCATGCTCGCCATATCGTGATATTCGACGCGTGCCGGGACAGTCCGAACCGCGGTGATAGACTGTCGCCAACGCGTACCGGCCTGCTCGGTTTGACCCAGCAGGTGCGTGGTGTTCTCATCGCTTATTCGGCGGGGCCGCAAGAGCAAGCCGCCGATGGTGACGGATCCGCAAGCCCCTACGCGGCGGCCTTCGCCAAACACGTGAAGGTGCCCTGCGCCATCGATCGCGACGTTTTCGACGCCGTGCGACGCGACGTCAGTGCCGCGACTGCTGACCGGCAGATGCCGTGGGTCAGCGACGGGCTGCTGACTCGCGTTGTGTTCTTTGGCGCGAACTGTTCCCGGGCGGTTGAGCCCCGCAGTACGATGCCGCCTGGGGGCTGGCCGGTCCGTATTCACGTGCGTGCCGATGCCCGGCGCAAAGACGGCTCCCCTTGGACACCGGAGTTGACCCTCTATCACAAGACCCATGCTCCGGTGCTCCTGATCCACGTGCATGAGTCGAGCGGCGGATCGCGGATGATTTGGCGGAAAAATGCGCGCTTGCCCGTCGTTGGAGATTTTCAGGCGTGGATGAACTACCCGTGCTGGGACACTTGGACTTGTACGATCACGGGCGAAGTTATGACCACAGAACGTTTCCAAGTCGCGATTGACCAGCGAACGCTCTATTGGGCACGTTGGAAGCAGACCGAGGCTGGCAACCGCCGTGTTGGGACCGCCAGTTGCACCCTTAACGCATGGTGCCGGATTGGAGACGAGACCAGCATCTATTTCGAGACGCTGAGTTGAACCGGCTCATACCGTCGCGCAAAAGTTTCGAGTCATCGTGTCGACGGCTGCGCGACGGTATACTCCTTTGTCTGCGCGTGGCCGCCCCACCAACCCCACGCGCGGATACAAGTGGACATAAGTCAGAACTTATGTCCGCTGTTATCATACGTGGCGCAGCTTGCCCGGCAGGGGCCCAATATCTCCGAGTTAGAGTCGCCACGCTAGCTAACGGGTGTATGTCGAGTGGTCTTGAACCGCTCTTGTCGCCAGGATGTGAACGGCTGAACCGAAGGCAGCGACCAGTACAAGCAGAACAACCTATTATCCGCCGCGACGGAGTTGGATCAGGAGGGAGGCGGTGGCGCCGATCAGGGTTGCCAGGGCGACGGTCATGAGGCCGTAGAGCAGGGACTGGCGGTGGGCGAATTCGTAGACGAAGTTTTCAAAGCCCTGGCGCGCGACCGTCACACGGTTTTCGTGGCGGGCGACGACCTCGCCGCCGCGGAACAGGAACACGCTGACGTCGAGTTGGCCGACCGGGACGGTGGCGGGGAGGTCGATCTGGCCGCGAAACAGGCTTTTGCCAACGAACGTGAGGCCGCCGTCGAGACGGACGTATTGCCTGTTGGCGATGCCAAGCTGGATGGCGGCGTCGCGGAATTCGTTGAGCTGGATCGGGCCGAGTCCAATCGCCTGATTGAGGGTCGTGGAGATCGGGATATGCTCGAAACCGATGCCGTATTCGGCCAAGACCGATGTTTTGGCGACGGCTTCGAGGGGGCGGGTTGAGACGACGGCGTAGTAACGGGGGGCTTGCTCGAATTCGACGCTGCGGGTGTTGAGCCAAACGCCCCATGCGTTGGTCTTGCGGCGTACCGTCAGATGGGCTGGCGCGCCTTGGATGATGGCGACAACGTCAATGGGGCCGGCGTTGACGGGAGGCGGCCCCATCTGGCTGGCCGAGCCGAAGATGACGACGCGGGCGCCGGAAAAGCGCACATCGATGGGGATCGAGCGCATCGAGATGTCGGTTTCGAGGCGATAGGTTGTTTGGGGCGGGCTCGATGGTGTTTGAGGCGTTGCAGGCTGGATGACAGCCGGGGCGGGTGTTGGGGTTGGGGTTGGTGTTGCCGACGGGGTTGGAGCTTGGGCGTGGGCTGCGGTGGCCGTCAGGCCGACGAGGATCGCGATCCCAATTGCGCGGAAAAGCTCCCGGATCGGGCGGCCAAAGGGCGCGCGGTGTTTTGGGTCGTCCTGGGCGAGCCTCATCGGGTCTCCCGCGTGAAACTGCTGGAGTAAACGTTGGCTGGGGTCGCGATCAGGTCGTAGGAGATGCGGGCGGCTACCAGGAGCACGATCGCCGCCAGCCAGAAGCGGAGGTGCTCGCCGCGTAAGTTCTGGCCCGCGTTTGCGCCGAGTTCTGCCCCGACGACGGCGCCGATCATCAGCAGGAAGGCTAAGACGATGTCGACGTTCTGGTTGCTTGTGGCATGGAGGACGGTGGTCAAGGCGGTGACGACGCCGATCTGGAACAGGGAGGTTCCGATGACGACGTTGGTGGGCATTTTGAGCAGGTAAATCATGGCGGGCACCATGATGAAGCCGCCGCCGACGCCCATGATTGCCGAGAGCAGGCCCACAAATGCACCGATGGCGAGGGGTGGGATGATGCTGAGATAGATTTTGGAGCGGTGGAACCGGATTTTCCAAGGGAGGGCGTGGATCAGGCCGTCGTGGGTGTCGCGGCGTTTGGCGGCCGGTCTGCCGGATTTCGATTTGCGGATGGCGTTGATGCTTTCGGCCAGCATCAGGGCACCAATTGAGCCTAAGAAGACCACGTAACTGAGAGACACGAAGAAATCGAATTGGCCTGCTCTGCGCAGTGCGCTGACGGCCTGGACACCGAATACCGCGCCGATGAGGCCACCTGCGCACAGCACGAGACCCATTTTGAGGTCGACGTTGTTGCGCCGGTATTGGGCGATGGTGCCGGATACGGAGGATGCGACGACCTGGGCTGCACCGGTGCCAACGGCGACGGCGGAGGGGATGCCGGTGAGCATCAGGAGCGGCGTGATCAGGAAGCCGCCGCCAACGCCGAACATGCCAGACAGAAAACCAACGGCTGCACCCATGCCGATGAAGACGAAGATGTTGGCCGCGGTCTCGGCAATCGGCAGGTAGAAATCCATTGCGGCACCGCGTTACGATCAGGCTTGCGGCCTGTTCCGACAACTTTCGAACCGTCCGGCTCACCACGCGCAATGACGCCATCGGCAACGATGGCAGGATGTAGCATGGATGCGGCGCGGCGAGCGACTTCGAGGCGTGGTGTTGGTCAACGGCGTGTTGCTTGAGACTTGGCCCCGCGTGTTGTGGCGTGGCTACGTGCTTGGGCATACGATGAATTAACGCCGTGTGGATTTTTCCACAAATGGCACCGTGTGACCAGCATCCAAGCGGTCGCGGGCCCGTTTAGGCCGCGCTGGGCGGCTATTTCTGCTGGCTCGTCTCGTCGGCGGTTGCGAAATCCAGCCCGTGACGCAGACGCAGTCCGATGAGGGCGGCCTGGGTGCGATTATCGACATCGAGTGTGCGCAAGATGGTCGAGATGTGCGCTTTGACTGTTGCCATCGAGATCTTCAGCCGGGCGGCAATCTCCTTGTTGGAATGGCCTTCCGTCAGGAGGTCCATCACGGTCGCGCAACGGCCCGTTAATTGGGCCAGTGCTGTCGCGTAGGTTGCCGCCATCGTCGTGGCTGGCGTCGCGCGCGAGGCGCCCGGTGTTTTGATCTGGGGCAGCGCGTTTGAAAGCATGAGGCAGAAGACCTTTCTGGTTGTCTCAGTCCGGTGACGGATCGTCCGCCCGGTAGCCTTTTTCGTCGAGGGTGCGCGGTTGGGCGGGTCCCTCATCGGGCTCCGCGCAGGCCGCTTGGTCGCAGTCCTTGCGCCATGAACTTTGCGCCATGAACTTTATCTCCTCCTTGCGTACAAGTTCTATTGTGGTTTGCCGCAGTCTTAAGAACTGCAGATCAGACTCGTCATTTTTGCATGGCACGGTTTCTGAATGAGGCAGCCCATCGAGCGGGTGACCGTTCTTATTGCAGCCAGTGGTGTCCCATAATGGTCAGGTTCGGCGCCGCTCGTGTTGTTCTGGCTGATATCTTACCGCCAGACCGAAACAGCTTTGGTGTGATCCGCTTGGCCATGGCCCTGGCGGTGCTGGTCTCGCATTCGTACTTTTTTGTGACCGGCAACCCGCAAGACGAGCCGCTTGTCGGCATCACCGGGCATTCGCTGGGCGAACATGCCGTTCAGGTGTTCTTTTTCCTCAGCGGCATTCTCGTCACGCAAAGCTACCTTAAGAGCGGCAGCGTTATCGACTTCTTTGCTGCGCGCGCGCTGCGTATTTTCCCGGGATTGATCGTGTGTGTGCTGGTCACGGCGCTGCTGTTTGGTCCGGTTTTTTCGGCGTTAAGTCCGGCTGCCTATTATGCCGATCCGATGCTGCTGTCCTATATCGTGAAGACGCTGGCTCTGGTGACAGGGTCAGCCCCGCTGCCGGCAACCTTCCAGGAACTGCCTGCGGCCGGACTGGTGAACATGTCGCTATGGACCTTGAAGTACGAAGTCCTATGTTATGGCGTTCTGGGGCTTGCCGGGGTTGGGGGGATTTTTGCCCCGCGTTATCGCCATGTGACGATCGCGGCTGTCGCGGCGCTCGTGATGCTCGTTTTTATCAAAACGCCGTCTGCTGCCCAAGAGTACACCAGCCTGGAAAATATCCGCTATTTCGCGTTGTATTTTGCAACCGGCGTGCTGGCGTGCCTGTTGAAAGATGTCCTCGTTGTGAGCGGATTTGCCGTTGCCGCAAGCGGCGCGATCTTTGCTGTACTGGTTGGCACTCCATTCGGCGAACTCGCCTGTGCCGTGTTCCTTGGGTACGCGACGCTTTATGCGGCCAGCTTCGATTACGGCGTGTTGAAGCGCGTGACGCACGAGACCGACGTTTCGTTTGGGGTTTACATTTATGCGGCACCGATCCAGCAGGGGTTGGTTTGGGCTTTTCCCGAACTCGGCCCGCTCGGGCTGACGGCGTTGGCCAGTCTGATCGTCTTGCCGGTGGCGCTTGCATCTTGGCAGGGCGTTGAAAAGCCGGCTCTTGGCGTCCGCCGCACCGTCGTGGAGGCGATCCGTGCCAAGATTTGCCGACGCCCTCGCGCTCCTATCGCGACCGTTTGACCGTTCGGCGCTTGACCGGATATGGACCGTTCGTCCAAGTGTGAGCGATCGAGGGCTCATCGGGACGCAGGGCATGGTTGATCATCCAAAAGCGACATCCGGCCCGGGTGCCACTGGGCACGGCGTGACGATTGGCGACGCGTTTTGGGTGTGGCTGCGGATTGCGTCACTGAGTTTTGGCGGTCCGGCCGGCCAGATCGCCGTGATGCATAAGATTCTGGTCGAGGAAAAGCGCTGGATATCGGAGAACCGGTTTCTTCACGCGCTCAATTTCTGCATGTTGCTGCCGGGTCCCGAAGCGCAGCAGCTTGCGACGTATATCGGCTGGCTGATGCATGGGGTCAGGGGCGGGATCATCGCTGGTGGATTGTTCATTCTCCCGGGCGTGATCGCGATCATGGGGCTGAGTGTGATCTATGCCGCCTTCGGGCAGGTCGGGATCGTGAGTGCATTGTTCTTCGGGTTGAAGGCCGCCGTGCTGGCGATCGTTCTGCAGGCGGTTGTGCGGGTGGGCAACCGGGCGCTCAAGAACCGCATCATGCAGGCCATTGCGCTCGCAAGCTTCATTGCGATCTTTTTCTTCAGCGTGCCGTTTCCCGTGATCGTACTGACGGCTGGTGTTATCGGGTATTTGGGTGGGCGCGCGGGACGGCCTGAGTTCAAAGTGGGTGGCGGGCATACGGTTAAGCCGAAAACCGGTGAAGCTGTCCTGCCCAGTCTGCTCGGCGATGACGATCTTCATCACCCCCAACCGGCGCAGCGGGCGTCGATTGCCATTGCAGCCGTTTGGCTGGCGCTGTGGTTGGTGCCGGTCGCTCTCCTGGTTGTGCTGCTGGGGCCGGACCACGTCTTCAGCCAGATCGCCGTCTTTTTCAGCAAAATGGCCGTGGTGACGTTTGGCGGCGCCTATGCGGTGCTGGCCTATGTCGCACAGCAGGCGGTTGAGCATTACGATTGGCTAAAGCCGGGTGAAATGCTCGACGGACTGGGGATGGCTGAGACGACGCCGGGGCCACTCATCATGGTGCTGCAGTTCGTGGGATTCATGGCCGCGTACCGCGACCCCGGCGATCTGTCGCCGATGATGGCGGGCGTGATGGGGGGACTGCTGGCGACGTGGGTGACGTTCACGCCGTGCTTTTTGTGGATTTTTGCCGGTGCTCCTTACGTCGAGCGGTTGCGCGGGAATGCGGCGCTAGCGGGCGCTCTGTCGGCGATCACAGCGTCGGTCGTCGGCGTCATTCTCAATCTCGCCATCTGGTTTGCCATCCACACTGTGTTTCGCGCGGTGTTCAAAGTGCAAGGGTGGGGGCTGCATTTCGAGTGGCCGGTGTTAGGCAGTGTCGATCTGTGGGCAGCGGCGCTATCGGTTGCAGCGGTGTTCGCGGTGTTTGTGTTGCGTGCGGGGATGGTGCCGGTGTTGGCGGGGTGTGCTGCGGCTGGGATCGCGTTGCATCTGGCGGGGATGCGGTAGTCAAATCACAACAATAACTGTCATCCCGGCCGTAGCGCGAGCTGCGACCCGGGACCTAGGGGCCGCAAATACAGGGGCTTCGGCGCTCATTCGCTGGGTCCCGGATCTGCCCCCGGATCAAGTGTCCGGGGTTGTCCGGGATGACAGGGTGCGATCTCGTCTTGCCGACGGATCAGCAGGCCGATGCGCAAAGGGCCGCGATAGGAGGCTATGAAATCTGTCAGGGCAGATGGAAGCCAGGTGAGGCCGTCGCCGCAGAAGATGAGTAGGCCGTCGCCGGGTTCTATGGCTGCGTGGGCTGCGAGCTTGGCCTGCGTTTGCACGGTGTAGCGCTGGAACGCAGCTTGCGCGGCGCTGGTGCCGCCGGGCTCGCGGGGCGTGACCATCCGGCGGCGATAGGTGGCCTTTTGCCAGGATGTGGCGTCGTTGGCGGACTGGGGGCTGACGGTTTTGACTTCGATGTAAAGAGTTGGCTTGGCGGGCGTTCGCAGGACGAAGTCGAATTTGGGGCCGGGGATCAGTTGGGGTTCGTAGACGATGTGGGCCGCTGCAAGTTGCGCGTCGGTCAGGAGTTGGTGGGCGACGGCGAGTTCGTTGACGCGCTCGATGAGGCCGGAGACCTGGCGGCGGCCAATCTTGCGGTAAGCGGCGACCGATTGCTCGAAGCCGGCGTAAAGGCGGTCGCTACCCGATAAGCGGGAGTTGTCCGTCAGGAGCGGACGGTAGAAGGCGCGAACCGCTGCGATATGGGCTTCGATTGCGTCGAGCAAGGGGTTCGCTATGTGGTGGGGACGACGGGACTTGAACCCGTATGCCGTTGCCGACGTTTGATTTTAAGTCAAGTGCGTATACCGATTCCGCCACGTCCCCGGACTGGTGTTGGAAGCCTTGCGTTATGACGCGCGATGTCTGGATGCGCAATGGGTTAGAGTGGGGTGTTCCCGGTCGTGGGGCGGCCATGGCGAACGGCGGCCAGCAGAAGTAAGCCGAGCATCGTCGCGTTGAGCAGGTGCCATATGGCGTGCGTGCCGCGCAACTGGCCCCAAATGCGGGTGGCCGAACAGACCTCGAGATCCACGGTGCGGGCGGTGAGTGACAAGGCCAACAGTGCCGTGCTGGCGAGGAGCCAGGGTGCTGCTGGATGGCGGCGCAAGCCCGCGAGCAGGCCGACGCTGCCGAGCATGGCAAGGGCAGGGAGGTAGCCGATGGACCCGTTGAGGCAGCGATGGCCGGAGACGAGGCCGCGCAAGGCAACCGGGCAGGGCATGTTGAATGCGGTGTTGAGGAGCCAGCCGAACAGGGCGACGCCGAGGGCAACGGCGATCCAGGGCAGGCGCAAAAATCGGCGCAGCGCGTAGCCGGTGTAGACGAACATGAAGAGGCCGATGGGGGCGGTGTCGGCGATGGCGGACCAGCGGGTGGCGTAGGTGTGGAACAGGAAGCTGCCGACGCCGATGATGGCGACGAGGGCGATCAAGTTCAGTTCGGTTAAGCCGCGCTTGGTCGAGGGCTGGCGGGTCCAGACGATGAGAGCTACGAGGCTGGCGATCAGGAAGGCGGCGTTCGAGATGGCGTTGAACGGCTCGGCCCAGAAGGCGGGACTGCTGCCGCGCTCGCAATAGCTGAAGATTTTTGCCGACCAGTCCATGCGCCGCCCTTGGCCAAGTTCCCTGACATCGCGAATTCGACGGTTCTGCTCCCTCTCCCCCTGGGGAGAGGGTTGGGGTGATGGGGCGAGTGATCGTTGAAGACACCCCTCATCTGCCCATCGGTTCGGAGCGATGCTCCGCATCGATGGGCAACTTCTCCCCAGGGGGAGAAGAAAGTGACGTGTAGCCGTGCGCGTGCTGTTCAGCCGCCCATTGAGCCGAGCGAAATTGCGACGGTTTTTTTGAAGCCGCAGGCAGGGCACGAGGTCGCGTACCATTCGCGGTACGGCCTCGAGGACTGGTCGAGGATCGTCAAGGAGCCGGTCTTGCAGGACGGACAGGTCACGGGCTTGGTGGGACTGAGCCGCCACGACTGGACCAGCGTCATCAATTCATCCGTCGTTACGTCGTCTGCGCTCGTCATTGGAGACCTCCTGAGAATGCGCCGTCAACGGTCCAGCGTATCCAGAAATGAGCTGCACTGCAAAATAATTGCTGCAGTGCAGCTATGTGCGTTCAGTGGCCTTCGAAGGCGACGAGCGCGTGGGCGTCGATGCCGTGGCTCTTCAAGAGCTTGGCGCCACCGAGTTCGGGCAGGTCGATGACGAAGGCCGCGCCCGCAACGAGGCCGCCTGCGCGGCGGATCAAAAGAACGGCGGCTTCAGCGGTGCCGCCGGTTGCGATCAGGTCATCGACGATCAGGACGCGCTGGCCCTGGGTGACGGCGTCGAGGTGGATTTCGATGGTGTCGACGCCGTATTCGAGCGTGTAATGCTGGCCGATGGTGGTCCAGGGCAGCTTGCCCTTCTTGCGGATGGGGATAAAGCCGCAGCCGAGCTTTTCAGCCACCGCGCCACCGAAGATGAAGCCGCGCGCCTCAATGCCAGCGACGACGTCGACCTTCCCGGCGAAGGGTTCGACGAGGCGGTCGATGGCGGCCTTGAAGCCGGCCGGGTGCCCCATCAGCGTGGTGACGTCGCGGAACATGATGCCGGGTTTGGGATAGTCCGGGATGGTCCGGATGAGGCTCTTGATGTCTGTCATTCGTGTCTTCCCCGTCAAAATCACGGCGCAAAATAGCAATAGCTTGCGGGTTGGCGTACATTAATTCTGAAATGGCGGCCACCCTTGTGGCTAAGCGGCGCCGATTGCACGCACCCGCCATAAACGATAGCGGCCAGGAGCACTACGATGAGCGATCAATATCCGCCGCTGACGGATACGTCGGACGATTTGCCAAGGACCCTGCGCCGGGAACGGGAAAGCCGCGAACGGGCCGCGCGCGAGATGCAGGCGCGTGCGCAGGCGGCCGGTGCGCCGGGCGGGCTGGCGTGGGATCGCGGTGGGCAGTCGCCCGCGCCGCAGCCGTCGGTCTATGGTGCGCCGGAGCCTACTGGCGCGTATGAGCACCCGCACGGGGACACGTCGCGCGAGATCGAGGCGGCGACGGTGACGCGGATCAAGGTGCCGTTTTTCTCGCTGATGGGGTTTTTCATCAAGGCGGTGTTTGCGGCAATCCCGGCGCTGCTGATACTGATTGCGATGTTGTACGGGCTTGGCGTTGCGTTGCAGGCGTATTTCCCGCAGCTCATCAAGATGAAGATTTTGATTAGTTTTCCGTGATGGCGTCCCCGCCAGGGGGAGTGATGGATCGGGCCTTCGGCGCTCATTCGCTGGGTCCCGGATCGGCGCTTCGCCGAAGGAGCGAAGCTTGTCCGGGATGACACGAGAGGGCGTGACCGCCGCATCGTCCTGACCCTGACCACGTGACGGCGGGGATTGGCTTGCGTGGCGGGGCTTCAGTGGTTAAGCCCGTGCATCTTTGTCATCTGACCGCCGAGAGCCCCAATGAGCAAGCGCGCGCTGAACGTAACGCGGGAAGCGAATTTTCCCGATTGGTATCAGGCTGTTGTGCGTGATGGCGATATGGCCGAGACGAGCCCGGTGCGCGGGTGCATGATCATCAAGCCGTGGGGCTGGGGGGTTTGGGAGCGCATCCAGGCCGATCTCGATGCGCGGATCAAGGATACGGGGCACGAGAACTGCTATTTCCCGCTGTTCATTCCGCTGTCCTTCATCGCCAAGGAAGCCGAGCACGTGGAAGGCTTTGCCAAGGAGATGGCGGTCGTCACGCATCACCGGCTGATGAACCAGGGCGGGAAGCTAGTGGTCGATCCCACGGCGAAGCTCGAAGAGCCGCTGATCGTGCGGCCGACGTCGGAAACGATCATCGGCGATGCCTTTCAGCGCTGGGTGAAGAGCTATCGCGATCTACCTCTGCTGATCAACCAGTGGGCGAACGTGGTGCGCTGGGAAATGCGGACGCGGCTGTTCCTGCGGACGGCGGAGTTCCTGTGGCAGGAAGGGCATACGGCGCATGCTGATCGCGACGACGCGATGGGCGAGACGTTGAAGATGCTTGAAGTGTACCGCGCGTTTTCGGAAACCATTCTGGCGATGCCGGTAATTGCGGGCGAGAAGCCAGCCAACGAGCGGTTCCCGGGGGCGGATAATACGTATTCCATCGAAGCGATGATGCAGGACGGCAAGGCGCTGCAGGCTGGCACGTCGCATTATCTGGGGACGCATTTTGCCAAGGCGCAGAACATTCAGTTCCAGAGCGCGCAGGGCACGCTTGAGTATTGCCACACGACGAGCTGGGGGGTTTCGACGCGGCTGATCGGCGGGCTCATTATGACTCATGCCGACGACGACGGGTTGCGGTTGCCGCCCAAGGTGGCACCCCGCCAGATCGTGATTGTGCCGATGCTGCGCGAGAAGCCGGAAGATGCAGCACTCTTGGAGTATTGCCGGGGGATCGAGGCCGAGTTGAAGGCGGCGGGCGTGCGGGTGCTGGTCGACGTTAAGCCGATCAAGTCGGCGGAAAAGCGCTGGAACTGGGTGCGCAAGGGTGCGCCGGTGATCGTCGAGATCGGCGGGCGCGATGCGAGTGGCGGCAACGTGACGTTCATGCGCCGCGACGTGCTGCGGGATGGCGACAAGGTTGCGATGCACACGCAGACGCGCGAGGCGTTTGTGGCGGGTGCGCCCGCGTTGCTGGAAGCGATCCAGGCCAAGTTGTTTGCCGACGCCAAGGCGCTGCTCGATGGCAATATCATCAAGACGATCAAGACGTTCGATGAGTTGGAAGCGTATTACGGGACGTTGGAAGGCGACGACGAGGGCGGATTCAAGGGCTGGGCGCTGGTTTCGTGGTCGAAGCCGGAGGGGGCGGCGTTGGAGGCGATTGCGGATAAGCTCAAGGCGCTCAAGCTGACGATCCGCAATGCGCCTTTGGCGCAAGGGAAGATCGAGGGCGTGTGTCTGTTTACGGGTGCTCCGGCGGTGGAGTGGGTGCTGGTGGCAAGAGCGTATTGAGGGCGTGTGTGGCTATATCCATCGGGGGCTGGTTCCCTGATGGATAGGGCCGGTATGGCCTGAAAGCGGACAGATGGCTTGCGACGTGAGTGAGCCGAAGGCTATGTGGCAAGGACGAGAACTTGCCGTTCCACACTACGTCCGGTTATGGTGATAGCGCCGGGTGGGAACAGAGGCGATTTCGTGTAGAGCCACCTCAAAGAAATGTCGACACAAGACGAACATGCCTTCATCCGTCACGCGCTGCGATGGTGGATGGGAATTTGGTTCTTTTTTTCGCTGCCACGAATGCATGTAATTGGGGTGGAGCCCATGGCTGACGGGATATTTATTAGTTATCGAAGGAGCGACACTGCGGACACGGCTGGCCGACTGAGTACGCAATTGCGAACGTCGTTTGGGCAAGGGTCCGTGTTCATGGATGTTCAAACGACTGAGCAAGGCCGCGACATCGTCGACGGAATCCGAAGCATTGTTTCTCAGTGCTCAGTGATGCTGGTTTTGATTGGACCAAACTGGTTAAATGCCAAGAATGTCATGGGGCAACGACTCATTGACCATCCGTCCGATATTGTACGGCTGGAAATCGCAACAGCTATCTCGACAGGAATAGTAATAATACCGGTTATGGTTGATGGCGCACTTTTTCCATCAATATCAGAATTAGCCGTAGATATTGCAGATTTGGGTAGGAGCCAAGCTTTATTTATTAGGCGTGATTTAATTAGTAGCGACATTCAACGCATTGAGGCTGCTGTTCGCACTATCGTCGAAGCAGCGCGTTCCACCGATAGATCGGCAGGTCGCCTGCACCGAAGACCTTCGTTAGTTCGCCCAAAGGGACGCAAGGTGTTTGTCTCATACCGCAGATCTGATACAACTCATATTGCAGGCAGAATTTGTGATAAGCTTACGAGTGAATTCACTAGCGATGATGTGTTCTTTGACGTTGACACCATTCCCGTTGGCGTCAATTTCAAGAAGCACATTGGCGGCTCCTTGGGAGCTACCTGCCTTGTGGTAGCAGTCATAGGAAGACGTTGGTCAAATAAATCTTGGAACTCCACCGGGATTTGGGGGTGGATTGCTCGTCGTCGCGAGGATTACGTCCAGGGGGAGATTGAGTTAGCGCTTGACTTGGGGATTCCGATATTACCAGTTTTGGTCGACGGTGCTCCGATGCCCGTGCGTGAAAGGCTGCCTGATCGAATGGTAGATATCTGCTCTCTTAATGCTGCTACAGTTAGAGGTGGCAGGGATTTTCATCGCGACATGGCAGCGGTTATTGAAATAGCGAAGCAGCGGCGGGAAGAATATGCGGGTAATGTCCTAAGTTGAATATCTTACAAGCACACCAATTTCATTGCCGCCTCATGTGATTGTCCGTTTACGTTCAATGAGCAGCCCAAGCAGAAGCCCGTTATCGACGCGATGGATATGTCTCTTTTTGGCGCATGATGCCATTGTGTCTTGCTTTGGCGGGCGGTGTGGCTTGGAATCCGACCGTTTTCGGCCCACCTCGCGGTTCTCGTTAAAGCGTGTTAGCCTCGTACTATGTTCGTTCGAAAGTCAAAGCCAACTGCGACTTATGCTGACCTAGAGGCGCTGCCTGCGACTATGGTCGGGCAGATCCTGTTTGGCGTGTTGCACGCCCATCCTCGGCCTGCGCCTCGGCATGTGCGGGCGTCGTCGCGATTGGGTGCGGAGCTGGACGGTCCGTTCGATCGGGGCCGGGGCGGGCCGGGCGGTTGGATCATTTTGGACGAGCCGGAGCTGCACCTGGGGGATCACGTTGTTGTTCCCGACCTTGCCGGTTGGCGGCGGGAGCGGCTACCCCGATTGCCGGAGACGGCGTATTTCGAGACCGCGCCCGACTGGGTGTGCGAGGTGTTGTCACCGTCCACCGCGCGGCTCGACCGGACCGATAAGCTTGCCGTTTATGCCGCGTTTAAGGTTGGGCATTGCTGGCTGGTCGATCCTGTTGCGATGACGCTTGAGGTGTTCGAGCTGCGCGAGGACCGGTGGACGCTATATGGCACTTTTAAGGATGCCGATCTGGTCGGTGCGCCACCGTTTGCGGCCCATACCTTTCCGCTCGACGTCCTTTGGCCGGACGATCAGCCGCCGGATTGAGCGGGCGAGTCTGGAAACGCTCGTCTTGCCAACCTAGCCCGTTGCGTTTTGTGGCGAGTTTTACAGAAGCCCTCCCCACGCGTAACCCCTCCCCGCGTCGATGCAGAGCATCGCTGCGCGATGACGGGGAGGGGAGACAGGGGCGTGATTGGGTCTGCCGCCGCAAACCTGTGGGGTGGATCGTCGCGGGAGGGGTTGGGCCTTGAACTTGCCTTAAGGGGCTGCCAAGGGACTCACAACGGGTGTTGGGTCGCGGTGCGCGTCGCACGTGTTGGGTTACGCGGCAAGGGGGCCGCTAACCCAACCTACGACGGCTACGACGGCGGGCCGACCTACCGGGTTGCGGGAGAGAGCATGACAGTGACGAGCCTTGCGGATGCGGCGTCGAAGCCGACTGATGTGCTTGCAGCGCCTGGTGCGACGCCGCCGTTTGCGCCGTTCGAGTGGATGATTGCCAAGCGCTATCTGCGGGCGCGGCGGCAGGAAGGGTTCATCTCGGTCATCGCGGGGTTTTCGTTCCTCGGCATCATGCTGGGGGTCGCTACGCTGATCATCGTGATGGCGGTGATGAACGGGTTTAGGTCGGATTTGTTTTCCAAGATCCTCGGGCTGAACGGCCATATGATCGCGGCCAAGGTTTCCGAGGAATTTTCAGACTACAACGATATGGCGGCGCGGGTGGCGAAGGTCCCGGGCGTCAAGCATGTCATGCCGCTGATCGAGGCGCAGGTGCTCGCGTCCTCGCCGCTGCAGGGGCTTGGGGCGCTGGTGCGCGGGGTGCCCGAGGACGGTATCAAGTCGCTGCCGCTGGTCGCTAACAACATCCGATATGGCAGCATCGAAGGGTTTGATGCACAGCAGGGCGTGGCGGTCGGCATTCGGCTGGCCAATTCGCTGGGGCTGCGGCTTGGCGATAGCATCACGCTGATTTCGCCGCGTGGGGCCACGACGCCGTTCGGCGTCTCGCCGCGCACCAAGCCCTACGTGATCACGGCCGTGTTTGAATTGGGCATGTCGGAATACGACAAGACCATCATTTTCATGCCGCTGACGGAGGCACAGAAGTTTTTCTCGCGAGGCGCTGTGGCTGACGTGCTGGAGATCGTGGTCGATGATCCAGCCAACGTCGAGAGCTATAAGGCGGCGATTGAAAAGGCGACCGGGCCGACGATGCAGCTGTCCGACTGGAAGCAGCGCAACGAGACGTTTTTCCGGGTTCTGGAAGTCGAACGCAGCGTGATGTTCATCATCCTGTCGCTGATTATTGTGGTGGCGGCGCTGAACATCATTTCGGGCATCATGATGCTGGTGAAGGATAAGGGCCGCGACATCGCCGTGCTGCGCACGATGGGGGCGACGAGCGGGGCGATGATGCGGGTGTTTTTGATCACCGGTGCGTCGATCGGGGTGGTGGGGACGTTGGCCGGGTTTATTCTGGGGATTATCTTCTGTTGGAATATCGAGGCGATCCGGCAGTTCATTCAGTTCGCGACAGGGCGGACGGTGTTCGACCCGAACGTCTATTATCTGACGCGGATGCCGGTTGCGATCGATCCCTGGGAAACGTTCATGATCGTGCTGATGGCGCTGGTGATTTCGGTGCTGGCGACGCTGTACCCCTCGTGGCGGGCGGCCAAGCTCGATCCCGTCGAAGCGTTGCGGTACGAGTGACCTTGATGGACAGCAACGGGAAAGCAGCCAGCGTGCCGGTATTACAACTCGAAAATCTGCGACGGTCGTTCAAGCAGGGCTCGCGCGAACTGCATGTGCTGGCGGGTGCCAGCGCGGTGTTGCGGCCTGGCGAAGCCGTTGCACTCGTTGGTCCGTCAGGTGCTGGCAAATCAACGCTGCTGCACATTGCGGGGCTGCTTGAGACGCCCGACAGCGGGCGCGTCGTCGTGTGCGGGCGGGATTGCTCGGGGATGGGAGATGGTGACCGGACGGCGGTGCGACGGACGCAGATGGGGTTCGTGTATCAGTTCCATCAATTGCTGCCGGAGTTCTCAGCGCTGGAGAATGTGGTACTGCCGCAGTTGATCCTGGGGCGGTCGCAGAAAGTGGCGGAAGCGCGTGCCACGGAGCTGTTGTCGTCTTTAGGACTGGCCGAGCGGCTGACGCACCGGCCTGCCGAGCTTTCGGGCGGCGAACAGCAGCGGACCGCCATTTGTCGGGCGTTGGCCAATAATCCCAGGCTGATCCTGGCCGATGAACCGACTGGCAATCTCGATCCGGCGACGGCCGAACATGTGTTTCATGAGCTCATCACGCTCATCCGCACGACCGGCGTTGCAGCGCTGATTGCCACCCACAATCTTGATCTTGCCGCGCGGATGGACCGTATTCTAACATTGGATAAAGGGTTGCTGGTCGAGACGACGGCGAAAGCACATCTGAGCGTGGCGCGGCACTGATTTTTTGAAGGCACGTCTATGAAGCGGTTGGCGGCTGTGTTTCTGAGTTTGGGGGCGCTGGCGGCCTTTGCCGTAGCCGGGTTTGCGCAGGATCGGATTTCGGGTGACGCGATAAGGGATCGGATCCGCGACCGCATGGAACAGCGCCGCTTGGAGCGGGTGCCGTTGTTGGCGGGTGCCGCGACCGTGGCGGGGGCGGGGATCGGGTTCGAGAGCATCGTGATCGCTGGCAAGTCGCGATCGTTTTTGCGCTATACGCCGAACCGTTTGTTGGGACAGCGGGCGCCGGTGGTCTTTGCGCTTCATGGCGCGAAGGGGACGGCTGACCGGGTTTCGGGGTATCTCGGGCTCAACGCGGTGGCCGACCGTGAGGGGTTTGTCGTCGTTTATCCGCAGGGCGAGAAAAACCGCTGGAACGATGGGCGCATGGCTGGGAAAGCTGGCGGGTCGGAGGTGTCGGGGGCGAACGACGGCGAGTTCCTAAATGGGCTTGCCGATGCGCTGATCGGGCAGGGCGTGGCGGATGCCAAACGCATCTATCTGCTGGGAATTTCCAACGGCGGGTTCATGGGGTTTGCGCTCGCGTGCGACAGCAGTTCGCGGTTTGCCGCCTATGCGGGGGTCGTCTCGAGTATGCCCGCCGAAGGGATTGCCAAGTGTCAGCCGGGGCGTCCGGTGCCGCTGATGATGGTCAATGGTACTGCGGACGAGTTGATCCGGTATGACGGTGCGCCGGGCAAGTTCGGGATAAGCGGGAATGCGCCGCCAATGGAGGTTGCCCGGCACTTTGCCAGTTTGGCTGGATGCCGAAGTGTGAGTGCGGTGCCGTTGCCGGATACAGACGCCAGCGATGGGACGAAGGTGGTACTATCGAGTTGGTCGGGGTGCGCGCCGGGCAGTGGAGTGATGTTCTACAGTGTCGATGGCGGCGGGCATCAGGCGCCGTCGCGCGGGAAGACTGCAGGCGGCGTTGTGCTTGAGACGTTTTTAGGTGCGCGCAACCGCGATCTGGATACGGCGGAAGCGGCGTGGGCGTTTTTCAAGGAATTCCGGCGATAGGACTGGACGTGTTGGGCGGTTAAACTTTGACGGCGGATAGGACGCGCTTGATGGCGTCGACTACGGCGCTGGGATTGTCCTGGTGGATGAAGTGGCCGCTGTCGATGAGGTGGAAATTGCCGGCGTACTGCGCCGCGAGGGTGCGCATGATTTCGCGCCGGGCATCAAGGTATTGCGCGGTGCTCAGTATGTCGCCTCGGGTGGCAGCCAGGATTTCGACCGGCCCATTGCGGTAGGGCGGCAGGGACGGGATCAGATTTTCGGACGCTTCGGCGCGCTCGAATTCGCGCCGGGTCGCGGCCGGTTCCTGCATCAGGAGTGCGGGCAGCGCCGCAAACTGCACTGGCATCAGACGGCGGATCAAGGCGGTTTGGCCTGGGACCGTGGTGTCGATCAGCACGAGGCCTGCGACCTCGCTTGGAAACCGGCGTGCGTAAACCTGAGCGTAGACACCGCCCAGTGAATGGCCAGCCAAGATCACAGGTGAGGTGTATCCAGCTTCATGCAGAATGAAGCGGATTTCGTCGCTGATTGTCTTGGCGTCGCGGGGGATGCCTTCCCATGCGCTTTGACCGTAGCCAGGGCGGTTGAAGGCGGCGGCTTCCGACAGGGTGGACAATGGTTTCAATATGGATCGCCAGGTCTTGATGTCATCGCCCAGTCCGTGGACCAAGATGATCGGCGGGCGGCCTTTGCCAAGCCGCTGCCACTCAATCCTACCCTTGTGGTTGCCGAGCCGGTTTTCACGGCCGATGGCGCAGGCGTTCAAGCCCAGGGTTGCAACGCAGAGACCGCCGGTGAGTAGTCCGCGCCGGGAGAAATTCGACATTTGCGATGGCCTTTGCCGATGGCGAAAGACCGGAGACGCGTGGGCTCCGGTCTTGAAGCGATGATTAGAACTTGTGGACGGCGCCGAGGCGGAAGGTGGCGTGGGCGCTGTCGATATCGCGCTTTGACCCTGCCAGCGTGACGGCGTCATGGTTGAAGCCGTAAAGCAGGGTTTCGCCGCGGATGGCCCAGTTGTTGTCGAAGGCGTACTCCGCGCCAAGCCCGACGACTGCGCCGACGTCATAGCCGCTGTCTTTGCCGCCCAGCGACGATTTGATTTCCGAGTGAGACAGTGCTGCCCCCGCGGTCCCGTAGATCATGGCATTGCTCCAGGCGTAGCCGAAGCGGGCGCGGACCGAGCCGACCACGGTGTCTTCTGCGGTGACCGTGCCGAGACCTGTGAGTTTTTTCTTTTCGTCCAGGCTACCGCCGCCGATGTCGGCTTCGACGCCGAGCAGCCAGCCGTTGACGAGGTGGTTGTAGCCGAGCATGGCAAAGAGGCCTGCCGAGCCTTTTTCGATGTCGGGTTCGTCCTTTTTGCCGGTGCCGGAAATGTCGATGGCGTTGGCGTTCAGCGTGACACCGGCACCCCAGTAAAGGCCGTCCCAGCGGCTTTGCGGGGTAGAGGCTGAGCTGGCGTTGCGTTCGGCGGCGGAGGCGATTGTGGCGAGGCTGGCCATGGCCAGAAGCGCGCAGACGCTGCCTTTTAGGGCGTGTTTTGGGTGGAGGCTCATATGCTTTCCCTGTGGTTTGCCGGCCGCCCCGAGCATGTGCTTGGGTCAAGCCCGTCGGCTCCGCGCGGATGCCTCCGTGCGGATGTGGTCCCATGTGGTTTCGTGTGTTGACAGCGCGCCCTCATGCGGGCGCGCACCCGTTTTTGTCGATCAGTATTGATCGATAATCATGAAATATGCTTCGAATCTCGTTGCGTCAAGCGTAATTTATCGATAAACGATAAAAGCTGGGTGGGCGGCGGTGGTTGTGGCTGGCGAGCAGGGACATTCAATGGCTCAGGATTTTAATACGCGGATCAAGCGTTTCGTGATGCTCGACCGGCTGTTTTGGCTTGTGTGGCTCGGACTGCCGGTGATGATCTGGGTCGCTTATTCAACGGCGAACGATCCCAGTGAGGTGGTCGCGCAGTTGCCGCCGGGCCTCGCCCAGTGCGCGAGCCTCATTGCACACCCAGCGACGATGTCGCCGCTCGGACGGGCGCTCTACTGGGGGCTGTTTTGCTTGCAGATCTCGATCTATTTCGTGTTGCTGGGGGCGCTGCATCTGGTCGTAAACCGGTTTGCCAGGGGGCGAATTTTTGTTTCGGAGACGCTGGCAACGGTGTTCTGGCTTGGCGTGACGCTGATCGTTTGGCCGTTTGTCGATACGGCGGCGACGCAGTTCGTGCTGGCGGCACTTAAGGCGCGCGGGGATGTGCCGGTCTATCTGGAAAAATATGCGATCGACGTTGCGCCGGTGGCCGTGGGATTGTTTCTGGTGGCGCTGTCCTATGTGCTCGATCACGCGATGGCGATGAAATCTGAAAATGATCTGACTATTTGATCCCTCCGACCGTCGAGTGAAGCCCCGTGCCCATTGTCGTCAACCTTGATGTCATTTTAGCCAAGCGCAAGCGGCGGCTGGGCGATGTGGCCGATGCGGTCGGGATTTCGATACAGAACCTTTCGGTGTTGAAGACCGGGCGGGCGCGAGCGGTACGGTTTTCGACGCTGGCCGCGTTGTGCCGGGAATTGCAATGTCAGCCAGGGGATATTTTAGAGTATGCCGAGGGTGCCGAACCCGAGGGTGACGGGCCCGAGGGCGACGCTGAGGGATAGGATTGCCATGCTGGCAGGCGCGTGTGTAAGGACTGACGCAGGAGAACATGCACATGACCCGGATCGGATTTTACTCAGGCTCGTTTGACCCGGTTACGCTGGGGCATCTGGACGTGATCGTGCGGGCGGCGCGGCTGGTGGACAGGCTGGTGATCGGTATCGGGGTCAATCCGGGTAAATCGCCGCTGTTTTCCAACGACGAACGGGTCGCCATGCTGCGCGATGAGGTTGCGCCGATCATCGTCGAGACGGGGACTGCGATCGAGATCGTCATGTTCGCCGGGCTTGCTGTCGATGCGGCGGCTCTGGCAAAAGCGACGGTGATTTTTCGTGGGCTGCGCGACGGCACGGATTTCGATTACGAAATGCAGATGGCGGGGATGAACGGGCAGATGGCACCGGATGTTCAGACGGTGTTCGTGGCGGCAAGCCCAGAGGTGCGGCACATCGCGGCCAATCTGGTGCGGGCGGTGGCGACGATGGGGGGCGATGCGTCGCCGTTCGTATCGACGGGGGTTGCGGCGCTGTTGGCGGGGAAGGCCAAGTCGAAGGCTTGAGGTTGTTGCCCGCACGTCGAAGGGGCTTTTGGTTGCCGCAGCGATTCACGTCCTCGCTGATAGGCGCTCGGACGATCGCGGCGGGGCGCCCCTCAAACTCCCCCCGCCAGGGACCCAGTCCCTGGACCCGCGCTGTACGTGAAGTGCGGCATTGCGGGGGCGTCGTCAAAACGCCATAAGAGCCGGAAATATCCGTCGGCTGCGGGCGGGGTTGCCGTCTGCTGCTCATCTGCTCCATCAAGGGAATGTTTCATGCGCCGTATCACGAGGATTGCGATTGCCGCCGCCGGGCTGACGCTGGCTGCCTTCACGGGGGCCGCCGTTGCGCAGTCGCCGACACCGGCACCGGCTGCGGACCCAGCGAATACGCTCGTGTTGGAACTTAAGACCGGCAAGGTGATGATCCAGCTTCGTCCCGATCTTGCGCCCAAGCATGTCGAGCGCGTGAAGGCTCTTGCGAAGGACGGCTTTTACAACGGCTTGAAGTTTCACCGGGTCATTGAAGGGTTCATGGCGCAGACGGGCGATCCCAAAGGGGACGGAACGGGTGGATCAAAGCTCGGAAACGTACCGGCAGAGTTTTCTTCCGAAGCCTATCGTCGCGGCACCATCGGCGCTGCCCGGTCGGCAAGTCCTGATTCGGCGAACAGCCAGTTCTTCATCTGCTTTACCGATTTTGGCTGCGACAGCCTTCGCGGCAAGTATACGATCTGGGGCAAGGTGACGGCTGGCATGCAGTATGTGGACGCCATTGCGCGCGGCGAGCCGCCGTCGTCGCCCGATACGATCGTGAAGATGTATCTGGCGTCAGACGTTGCTGCGGCGCCTGCGGCTGCACCGGCGGCAAAGAAGCAATAAAAGGCTCGTTCGTTAGCCGCGACGTTTGTAGACCCCCACCGCCCGACATCCCCCCACCTCTCGTTTGCCCCCCTCCCCCTAGCCCCTCCCCGCAAGGGGGAGGGGAACAGTGCAAGGACACATGGAATGACTGCGATCAAAGATCCCGAGAATACGCTGATTATCGAAACGACAAAGGGCAAGGTGGTGATCGCCATGCGGCCCGACCTCGCGCCGGGGCATGTCGACCACATCAAGAAGCTGGCGCGCGAAGGGTTTTATGACGGCATCGTGTTTCATCGCGTGATCGACGGCTTCATGGCGCAGACGGGTTGCCCCAAGGGCACCGGGACCGGCGGCTCGAAATATCCAGACATCAAAGCCGAATTCTCACGCGAGCCGCATGTGCGCGGGACAGCGTCGATGGCGCGTGCGTCGAGCCCGAACTCGGCCAACAGCCAGTTCTTCATCTGCTTTGGCGACGCGGGCTTCCTGGACAACCAATACACCGTCTGGGGGCAAGTGATCGAGGGCATGGACAACGTGGACAAGATCAAGCGCGGCGAACCCGTGCGCGAGCCCGACAAGATGGTGTCGGTCAAGGTTGCAGCCGACGTGAAATGAGTTTGAGGGCGGTGGGTGACCACCGCCTTTTTTGTTGGGACTAGAGGTTGTCCAGCCTTGATTGAATTGTTCTGCCCCCTCACTCCATGGCTCGGCTTGACCCGGCCATCCAGAGCAACACATTGAAACGTCAGAGTTTGTGGCCCCTGGATGGCCGCCTCAAGGGCGGCCATGGAGTATTTGGAGTGCGCATCGACCTAAACCGGAACGACTCGAGGGAAGGTAGGAACGGGAAGGCAGAGCGTGTGTTCACAGCGGTGAAGGCCGGGAGTGCATATTTCGGGATCGTGTTTGGGGCTGGGTTCGTGCTGGGGGTGCTGCGGTACTTGGTCGTGGCTCCAGCCGTTGGCGAGCGGACGGCGGTGCTGATCGAGATGCCGGTGATTCTCGCGGTGTCGTGGGTGGTTTCGCGGTGGCTGGTTGGCTGGTTTGGTGTGCGCGGGGCACTTGGTCCGCGACTGGTCATGGGTGCGGTTGCGTTCGGGGTGCTGATGGGGGCCGAAGCGGGACTGGCGGTGTTCGGGTTTGGACGGACGTTGGCTCAGCATATAGCGGGTTATCGGGAGACGACGCCATTGATCGGGCTGCTAGGTCAGATGGTGTTCGGGTTGATCCCGGTGATCCAGCTTTGGCGGCGATAGACGCGGTGCTGCCGCCCCGGGCCCCGCTTGAGAGGGGGACACCCCCTCAAACTCGCCCCGTTTTTTGCGATTTTGACTTTGTCGCGTAGTGGCTTTCAGTGGTGCCTTCGGCGCTCATGCGCTGGGTCCCGGCTCGGCGCTGCGCGAAGGCGCTCCGCTGGGCCGGGATGACACAGGTCACTCTTTGGCGGCGGCGGCAGCGGCTTTGGCGGCGTTGGACTTTTCGACGCGTTCGACGGCGAAGATCGAGGCCTCGTAGAGCAGGATCGTGGGGAGGGCCATGGCGATCATGCTGAAGGGGTCGGGTGGCGAGAGGACGGCTGCTGCGGCGGTAATGGCGACGACGGCGTAGCGGCGGACTTCGCGTAGGGTTTGGGCCGTGACGAGACCGGCCCGGGCGAGCAGGGTCAAGACGACGGGCAACTGGAAGCAGATGCCAAAGCCGATGATCAGGGACATGATCAGCGACAGGTATTCCGACACGCGGGCCTGGAGTTTGATCTCGACGCCGCCGCCGGTCTGCTCCATGCCGATGAAGAACTTCATGGCCATCGGCATGACGATGAAATAGACGACCGCCGCGCCGAGCGCGAACAGCACGGGCGTTGCAATCAGGTAGGGAATGAAGGCGTGGCGCTCATGTTTGTAGAGGCCGGGGGCGACGAACTTGTAGATCTGGGTCGCAATCGCTGGGAAGGCGATGCAAAACGCGCCGAACAGGGCGAGTTTCATTTTGGTGAACAGGAATTCCTGCGGCGCGGTGTAGATCATTTCGATCTTTTCAGCGTCGCCGCGCGCCCATTGATAGGGCCAGACCAGCACGTTGTAGATGTCGGACGCGAAATAGAAGCAGACGATGAAGGCGGCACCGGTCGCCAGAAGCGAGTAGATGAGACGGGTGCGCAGTTCGATCAGGTGCTCGATCAGCGGCGCTTTTGAGGCCTCGATGTCGTCGGCACCGGGTTTGGATTTGGCTTGGTCCGCTATCGTGTCGGGGATCATGCGCCCACCTTTTGGGCCGGTTCCAGCTTGGCTGGGACGACATCGGGGATGGGCTGGGCCGTGGTAGACGGCGTCTGGTCGTGATCCATGGCTGGCAGCGATGCGGGCGTCGAGACGACGGGTTGCACCGCTGCGTTGATGCGGTGTTCCAGCGCTGCATGTTCATCGGGTTCGAGCGGCTTGGCGATGACCGGTGCAGGTGCCGTGGCGGCGATCGGGTCGATCCACGCTTGCGGAGACTGGGTTTTGAGTTCGCGGTCGATGTCGCGGCTGACGGAATCAATGTCGTCGCGGACGGCGCTGGTCGCATCGCTGACCGTCGACGTCAGGTCTTTCTTAACGGCGTCCATTTCGGCTTTCAGGTTGGCCAGTTCCTGATCGCGCATGGCCTCGTCGAACTGGGCACGGAATTCGTTGGCTTGACGCCGGATCATGCCAACGTATTTGCCGATCGTGCGGAGCAACACGGGCAAATCCTTGGGGCCAACCACGATGAGCGCAACGAGGCCTAGGATCAGGAGTTTGCTGGACGTTAAATCAAACATGTCGCTCGAACCAAACTTTCGCACAGGCCAACGGCGGTGGCTGAGTTGTGTGCATAGCACAAAGTGAAGCCGTCAGCGGAGCGCACCGGCAAAAACCGTTATCGGGCGGTTATGACCGGTTGGGTGTGGCTGGCGTCAGCCGACCTTTGTCGGTTCGCCCGGCTTTTGATTGGACGCCTCGATGGTGCGTTTGGCGGCGTCGGCAGCTTTTTGCTCGTCGTCGTCGTCAGACAAGCCCTTCTTAAAGCTTTTAATGCCCTTGGCCATATCGCCCATGATCGCAGAAATCTTGCCCGAGCCGCCGAACATCAAAAGGGCGACGACCAGGAAGATCATCCAGTGCCAAATGCTGAAGCTGCCCACGCGATATCTCCTTGTGGCTGCGCACGAATTTTACGCGGCAGCGTGTCTTCATAAAGAATATCGCAGATATGGGGATGAACGGCAAGCGCGGGTAGGGTTAGGGATTGGTTAGGTTTGGGAAGGCGTGGCGATGCTCTGCATGGACGAACAACCTGTTCCGTATCGGGAGTAGACCGTGACGTGCCGTGGTCAGCCGGGGAACACAAGGGCGCGGGCGGGGTCGATTTCGACCAAAACGTTCGCGCCTTTCGTCAGGCCGTCCGGTTCGGGGGTGCGGATTTTGAGCGGGTCGTCGAAGCCCTGCACGGCGACTTCCAACAGGGCGACATCGCCTAGGAAGCGGACATGCTGGATGCGTCCAGGCAGGATTTTGCCGTTGTGGGTGCGCTCGGCCGGGGGCTCGCGGCCTTCGGGCCAAACGATCATGGCGCGCTCGCGCAGGCACAGGATGGCGGCCGCGCCGTCGGGGATGCCGGGGGCCGGGATGATGCCGATGGGTGTCGCGATTTTGCCGCCCTTGGCGCGGGTTTTGACTTCGTTGATCTCGGAAAACAAGCGGGCGACGAACAGTTCTTTGGGTGTGTGGTAGAGATCCTGGGCCGAGCCGAGCTGGATCAGGCGGCCGCCCGACATCACTGCGATGCGGTCGCCCAGACGCATCGCCTCTTCGGGATGGTGGGTGACGATGAGCGATGTGGCGCGGGTTTCGCGCAGCAGGGAGAGGGTTTCTTCCTGCATGCTGTCACGCAACTGCACGTCGAGGCCGGAGAACGGTTCGTCCATCAACATGACGGCAGGGCGGGGGACGATCGCGCGCGCCAACGCCACGCGTTGCTGCTGGCCCCCCGACAGCGTGTGGGGGTAATTCTCGGCCAGATGGGCGAGGCCGACGCGGGTCAGGAGGGCGATCGCTTCGCGCTCGGCGTCTTCGCGGGGGAGAGACTTCAGGCCAAAGGCGACGTTGTCGAGGATCGTCAGGTGGGGGAACAGGGCGAAGTCCTGGAACATCAGGCCGACGCTGCGCTGTTCGGGGGGCACGAAGCGCGTGGGGCCGGCGACCTCCAGGCCGTTGATCAGAACGCGGCCGCCGGAGGGCTTTTCGATGCCGGTCGCGATCCGCAGGAGGGTGGTCTTGCCGCAGCCGGAGGGGCCAAGCAGACAGACGACCTCGCTGGGTTTGATGTCGAGGGAAAAGCCCTGGAGGGCGTAGCGGTCGCCATAGCGGCGCTCGACGTTTTCAAAGGTGATGCCGGTGGCGAAGGTGGCCGCAGCGCGACGGCGCGCGGGGGCAGCCTGCGCGGATGGGGCGGGCGCGGAGGGCGGGGTGCCGGGGGGGCGGGTGAACCAAGATTTCAAGGTCAATGAGATGAGCCTTCGGCACTTTTGCGCTGGGTCCCGGCTCGGCGCTTCGCGAAGACGCTCCGCTTGGCCGGGATGACAAGTGTGTTGCTATTGAGACGTATCCTCCTCCTCTTCGCCGGGCAAGGCTGCGAATAGGTCGGGGTCGTCTTCGTGTTCGGGGTCGCCGCCGGAGTCGAGGGGGAGTTCGTCGGGCATGAGGGCTGCGACGTCGGTCGGGTCGGGGATCGTGAAGCCGGGTGGCAGGTTGCCGTCCAGCAGGCCTGCACCTTTGAGCTCGGCGAGGCCGGGCAGGTCTTTTATTTGATCAAAGCCGAAGTGATTGAGGAACGCGTCCGTCGTGCCATAGGTGACGGGGCGACCGGGGGCCCGGCGGCGGCCACGGGGACGTATCCAGCCGGTTTCCAACAGGACGTCGAGGGTGCCTTTCGAGGTCGAAACGGCTCGGATTTCCTCGACCTCGGCGCGGGTAACGGGCTGGTGGTAGGCGATGATGCTCAAGGTTTCCAGCGCCGCTTTGGAGAGCTTGCGTTCCTCGGTCGCGTAGCGCTCCAGGATGTAGGCTAAATCATCGGCGGTGCGGAAGGCCCATTTGCCCGCGACGCGTACGAGGGTGACGCCGCGTCCGGCATAGTCGGATTGGAGTTGGGCGAGCAGGGTTTTGACGTTTGCGCTGGGGGGGAGGTGGCGGGCGAGCGTTGCCTCGTCGAGGGGGGACGTGGCGGCAAACAGGGACGCTTCGACGATGCGGAGGTGGTCGCGTGCGAGGGGGACGATTGTGGGGGGCAGGGGAGCTTGAGCGCCTGCGACCTCCCCCGCTTGGTCTACCCCCACCCCTAACCCCTCCCCGCGTGGGTCGAGTGCATCGCTCCGCGATGACGGGGGAGGGGAATCCGCGCTCAATTCCGGGCGAGGAAAGTTCGTGGGTGCGTCGTCGTTGGCGGCGCGATTTGGGGGGCGTGGGGGCGTGGTCATCTCAGTCGGCCTTCGCGGATGGGGTGCGCTTGCGGATGTGAATGGGCGCGAAGGGGGCGTCCTGGCGCAATTCGATCAGGCCTTCGCGGGTCATTTCCAGCGTTGCGCCAAAGGAGGCAGCGAGCAGGGTGCGCGGATCAGCCGGGGGCTGGCCGGGTTGTGTTTCGGCCGCCTGAATGGGGAGGTAGCGTTCGAGGAACAAGTCGAGCTGAAGCCACATTCCAAGCTGTTCGCCCATCATGCGTTCGAGCCGGGTGCGGGCGTCTTTGATCGACCAGGAGCGGCGGGCTTTGACGACGTGGCCGACTTTGATGGTGCGGCGGCGCAGGTCGGCGTAGGCACGCAGCAAGTCGTAGATTTCCGCCGTGTGTTGGGTTTGCCGGATTGTTTTGACGCCTTCGGGGAGGCCGCGCGGGAACACGTCGCGCCCTAAGCGGCGGCGGGTCATGAGCTGGCTGGCTGCGTTGCGCATGGCGCTCAGGCGCATGAGGCGAAAGGCTAAGCGCTGGGCCATGTCTTCGGCGGTGACGAGGTCTTCGGATTTGGCTTCGCGGGGGATGAGCAGGCGCGATTTCAGGAACGCGAGCCAGGCGGCCATCACGAGGTAGTCGGCGGCGATTTCCAGGCGGAGGCTTTGCAGGTTGGCGATGTAGGCGAGGTATTGGTCGACGAGGGTGGTGATGGAGATGTGGGCGAGGTCGACCTTTTGCGTGCGGGCCAGCGCCAGCAGCAGGTCGAGGGGGCCTTCGAAGCCGTCGACGTCCACGCGCAGGGCTTCGCTCGCCAGCGGAGCGGTGTCCGCCGTCGGGGCTTCCCAGGCGTCGATGGGGCGTGGGGGTTCGGAGGGGTCGGAGGGCGCGGTCATGGGGGGAGTTTAGACGGGATTTTGAGATGATGCGAGACGCGGGCAATACTTCTCCCGGAACAGACGTGGTTGCCCCAAGCCGCACCCCTTGTCATCCCGGCCAAGCGGAGCGTCTTCGCGGAGCGCTGAGCCGGGATCCAGATATGAGTGCCGAAGGCTCGATAGCGCTGTCTTTGCCGCACTGGGTCCCGGGTCTTCGCTGCGCTGCGCCCGGGATGACAAGTTGGGGTTAGGCGCGAGCGGTGAGGGCTAGGTCGAGGTTCGCGAGTGCCGCGACGAGGTCGAAGGGTTCTTGTTGTGTGGTGATGGCGAGGGTGGCGTCGAAGCGGTCTTTGGCGCGGCCTGACAGGATGGGGACGCCTTCGCAGGCGGCTTCCATTTCGGCGAGGTCGCCGTTGCAGTGGAGGGCTGCGTCGCAGCCGGCGGCAATTGCCGCGCTGGCGCGCGATAGAATCGTGCCGGTGAGGGCCTTCATCGACAGGTCGTCGCTCATGAGGAAGCCGTCGAAGCCGATTTCGCGGCGGATGATGTCGCCGATCATGCGGGGTGACGTGGTCGCGGGGGCGTGCGGGTCTAGGCTCGCATAGACGACGTGGGCAGTCATGGCGGCGGGCATGTGGGCCAAGTCGCGGAACGGGGCGAAGTCGGTGGCCGATAGTTCGGCGTGGCTTGTCGTGACGACCGGCAGGTCCAAGTGGCTGTCGGCGGTCGCGCGGCCGTGGCCGGGGATGTGCTTGATGACGGGGACGACGCCGCCTGCGATGTGGCCTCGCGCGACGGCTTCGGCGAGGGCTGCGACTTGGTGGGTGGTCGTGCCGTAGGCGCGGTCGCCGATGATGTCGTGACTGCCGGGGACGGGGACGTCGAGGACGGGTGCGCAGTTGCAGTTGATCGAGAGGCCGCGCAGTTCGGTCGCGACGAGGCGGGCCGCATCAAAAGCGGCCTGGAGGGCGCGGGCGGGGTCGGTTTGATAGAGGGCGGCGTAATTGGCGGCGGGTGGCAGGAGGCGGGCGAGCGGCGGGCGCAGGCGTTGAACGCGGCCGCCTTCCTGATCGATCAGGACCAGAATTTGCGTGGTGCCGATGGCCTCGAACACAGAGCCGACGAGGGCGCGGATTTGCGGAGCAGTGTCGCAGTTGCGGGCGAATAGGATAACGCCGCACGGGCGCTCGCGGCGCAGAAAGCCCGCCTCGTCGAGGGTGAGTTTGTGGCCGGACAGGCCGGTGATGAGGGCGCTGTGTTCGCGCATGGGGCGTAGCTCCTGTTTGGGTGCGCCAATCAGGCGGTCGTCGATTAAGGACGGTTACGACGAGCGCTTCGCGGGTAGGGCTGCCGCCCTACAACCCGCTAGGAGGGGCACCCTCCGAACCGCCCGTTTTTTTGTTCTTAAGTGCTTTGTTAGAAGGCGGTGACCCAGCAGTCGGAGGTGTAGCCGCTTGCTTTGAGTTGGGTGCAGACGCTGGTTGCGCTGTCGCGGGAGGCCGGGGGGCCGACGACGAGGCGGTGGTACACGCCGTTGGGCAATTTCGCTTCGACGATGTCGGGCGATTTGGAGCCTAAGACCCCAATGAAGCGTTGCTGAAGGTCGGCAAACTGCTGCATCGCATTGTTGCGACTTGTGCCGGACGCCGGGACCGAGGCCAGTACGGCAACAAAACCGGTGGCGTTTTTGGGACCGCCGACCGCCGAGGGGGCTGCCACTGGATCGGCTGCCGCGACCTTTTTGGGCGGGACCTTCTTGACAGGGGCGGCGGGTGCAGCCGCTGCCGGTGCCGCGTCCGCCTGTGCAGGCGGTGCCTGGTTGGGGAAGGCTGCGGGCGGCGGGGTATTCGAGATGATCTTGGGCGCGGCGCGCGGCGGCTGCTGGGCGGGCACGACAGGAGTGACCACGGCGGCGACGGCGGCCGGCTGGGGTTGTTGGGGAGGGCGTGGGGGGCTTGGCGTTAGCCCTTCGATCATCATGCCGGGGACGGACGCAGCACGCGGCAAGGCCGCAGGGCTTGGCTGCTGGATCGCCGGGGGCTGTGGCGGCGCTGCGTTCTGGACCGTGCCGTCGCGCTCGATGGTCATCGTGCGCACGACCTTGGGGCCACCGTCGGCGTTGGTGTCGCTGCTGCCCGCGAGTTGCTCCATCATTTTGCTGTCGGCGTTTGCGAACTTGGTGCCGCCGGGATCGACCGGTTTGACTTTCACCGGACCAGAGCTGTTCTTGACGACGGGGGCTGCCGCAATTTGTCCGCGGGGGGCGACGTACATTTTATAGGCATAGGCCAAGCCACCGCCCATCGCGATGGCCGCGATCAGGGACGCGGCGATCAGGCCATAGCGCGTCTTGCGCGGGGGCTCTTCGTAGTCCTCGTCATCCTCGCCGTCTTCGTAGTGATCATCCTGCACAGGCTGCAGCGCCTGCGCGGACGGTTGAAGGCCTGCTGGGAACTGTGGCGGGAAGCTTGAGCCAGGGTTTTGCTGGCGCGCATCGGATTCGGCATGCTGCGGCCAAGCGGCGGGAGGGGCCGTGGGGCGCTGGGTCCGCTGGTCGGGCGTGGACGCTGGCAAATAGTTGCCCAAGTCATAGCCGTGCGGGTCGAGTTGGGGCGGTGCGGCAAGGGCTGGTGCCTGATGGCCCGGAGCAGGCTGGGCCTGGGGCGAAACCTGCCATTTGTCGTAGCTCGACGGCTGAAGCTGGGGCGGTTGCGCATGTTGGGGCGCGCGCTGTTGAGGCGGCTGCGTAGGGCGCTGGGTCGTCTCGGGAACATAGGCGAGCGGGGTCGGTGCGGGCGTGTAGGCCGGTGGATACGCCGATGGCGCGGGCTGCGTGGGGCGGCCCGTTGGCGGCGCATCGTAAGACGACGGATAAGCTGCAAAGCGCGGATCGGCGCGCTGATCTTGCGGATCAGGCTGGTAGTTCTGGGCTGGCGGCACAGTCCGGACCGGAGGCTGCGTGCGCGGCACGGGCTGTGGCGCATAGGCCTGGGGTTGGCTTGCTGGAGGCGCATAGGATTGGGGCGCGTATTGCGGGGGCGGGGCGTATTGTTGTGGGGCCTGCGGAGGGGCAGCCGGTTGCCCGTACTGCCCATAGGCCTGCTGGCTGGTGTGTTGGGGTGCCGACGGATAGGGCTGACCGTAGACCGGCGGCTGCTGCGCCTGCGACAAATTCGGCGGAAGGCCATTTTGGGGAACGCGCGAGGGGGCCGGTTGCTGTTGGATGCGGGCGCCCCGCGCCGGAGCTGGCTGCCCTTGTGGGTGCGCTTGCGGCTGTCCGTGCGGCGGAGGCTGACGCACAGGCTGCTGAGCGTAATACGGATCCTGATAGGGATCGACCGCATCATTGGGGCGATTGTCTGCAGGCCACCCGTTCGGTGGGGCCCCAGGGCCGTTGGATCGCGACATTTCAAAAACCCTCAAACCGTGCCCGCTCGCAACCGCCGCCCGGTTGCGTCGAATCAGGAGTCTAGCGCATGGCCTCCGGCGCCTGTACCCCCAGCACGCCTAAACCCGAAGTTATCACCTGTCTAACAGCGATCAATAGAGACAATCGTGCAGCGGTGGATTTCTCATCGGCCTGTATGAAGCGCAAATGTGGCGAATCGTTGCCTCGGGCATACTGGCTGTGGAGTGCGATCGCCGTGTCATAGAGATAAAATGCGACCCGGTGCGGCTCGCGCGCGCGGGCGGCGGCATCCATAATGCGCGGGAATTCGGCGAGCGCTTTGATGAGGGCGATTTCGCCCGCGTCGGTGAGGGAGGTCAGGTCTGCGTTTCGGACGGCGCTGCTATCGGCGGTCAGCGCGGGATGAGTTTCTGCGGCGTTGCGGAACACGCCTGAGATGCGGGCGGCGGCCATCTGCACGTAGAAGACCGGATTTTCCTTCGACTGCTCGGTGACCTTGGCGTAGTCGAAGTCGAGCACGGTTTCGGGCGCGCGGTAGACCATCATGAAGCGGATGGCGTCCGGGCCGACGGCTTCGACCACTTCGCGGGTGGTGATGAAGGTGCCAGCGCGCTTGGACATTTTCACCGGCTCGCCATTGTTGAGCAGGTTGACCATTTCGCTGATCTTGATTTCCAGCGACTGGGTGCCGTCTGACAGCGCCTGGACGGCGGCCTGCATCCGCTTGACGTAGCCCTTGTGGTCTGCGCCCCAGACGTTGATGAGGTTGGTGAAGCCGCGATTGAGTTTGTTGCGGTGATAGGCGATGTCGCCGGCCAGATAGGTGTAGCTGCCGTCGGCTTTTTGCAGCGCGCGGTCGATGTCGTCACCGAAGGCGGTTGCTTTGAACAAGGTCTGAGTGCGGTCTTCCCAGTCGTCGTTGGGCTCACCTTTGGGTGGGGGCAAGTGGCCCTCATAGATGAAGCCTTTGGTACGCAGGTCTGAGATGGTTTCGGCGATCTGGTCGTGGTCGAGCGTCAGCGAGCGTTCGGAGAAGAACGCGTCGTGCTTGATGCCGAGCAGGGCGAGATCGGCGCGGATTTCTTCCATCATTGCGGCGACAGTCGTCTGTTTGACGATGGCGCGGGCGGCGTCCTGGTCCATGGTGAGGAGCGCTTTGCCGTGGGTTTTGGCGAGTGCTTCGCCGACGGGAACGAGGTAGTCGCCGGGGTAGGCACCTTCGGGCATTTTGGCGTCTTCGCCGAGCGCCTGCCGGTAGCGCCACAGGACGGTCGAAAGCAATTGCTCGATCTGGCCGCCAGCGTCGTTGATGTAGTATTCGCGGGTCACGTCGTAGCCAGCAAAGGCCAGCACGTTGGCCAGCGTGTCGCCGAACACGGCGCCCCGGCAATGGCCGACGTGCATCGGGCCGGTTGGATTAGCGGAGACGTATTCGACGTTGATTTTCTGGTTCTGACCCAGGCCGGAGCGGCCATAGATCTGGCCATCGGCGATGATGGTTTTGACGAGGCCGTGCCAGAAGGCAGGCGCAAACGTCAGGTTGATAAATCCCGGGCCTGCGATGTCGATTTTGGCGATATCGGCGTGTGCGGCCAGTTCGCCTTGGATCAGGGTTGCGATGTCACGCGGTTTCATGCCGGCGCGCTTGGTCAGGACCAGGGCGGCGTTGGTGGCCAGATCGCCGTGTGACTTGTCGCGCGGGCTATCGACCTCGACGCCCGCCAGCGACAGGTCGGCTGGCAGTTTGCCTTGGGCTTTCAAGGCTTCGAGGGCTGCGATAACGCGCGCCTCGACGTGCGTGAACACGTTCATGAAGATGGTCCTGGCATAAGTTGGTTCCGCCTTATCTTTCCTTCTCCCTTGAGGGGAGAAGGTGGCCGAAGGCCGGATGAGGGACTCGATTCAGCCTCAGACCTTGAGTTTGCCTAAAGTCCCTCACCTGCCCTTCAGGCATCCTCTCCCGTACCGGGAGAGGAAAGACCGGGCCTGCGCGCTCGTTTGTGCGCTAACGCAAATCAGGGGTGGCGTCAAACAATCGGCGGTGTTCGGCGATGGCGTAGCGGTCGGTCTGGCCGGAGACGAAGTCGGCGACGAGGCGGGCTTTGCGGCGCGGCGGCAGGCCGGTGCTGGCCACCTGCCATTCGTCAGGCAGGGTGGAGGGTGCTGCGAGGTAGCGGGTGAACAGGTCGCGGACGATGCGTTCGGCGTTGGTCATCACGCTCATGACGCGGTCGTGGCGATAGACGCGGGCGAACAGGAATTTGCGCAGGGCGGCGACGCTGGCAGTCATGTCCGGGGAAAAGCCGACCGTCGCTGAGGGGGCGTTGCGGATGTCGTCGGGCGAGGCGGGGGCGAGGCTTGCGAGGTTCGCCCGCGTGGTCGCGACGCAATCGGCGATCATGACGGTGATCATGCGGCGGGTCAGTTCGTAGCTGCGACGGTGGGCGTCGAGGTGACCGGTCGCGGCGATCGCATTGGCCGTCAGGGCGACTTCGGCCAGATCGGAGAAGGATAGCAGCTTGGCGCGTAAGCCGTCGTCGACGTCGTGGGTCAGGTAGGCGATATCGTCGGACAGGGCTGCAACCTGGGCTTCGGCGGAGGCGTAGGTGTGGAGGTCAAGGCTGCGCCACGATTGGGTCGCGGCCAGGACCTTCGCGACAGGGTGGCCGTGTGCCACCGGGCCGTTGTGCTTGGCCAAGCCTTCGAGTGTTTCCCAGCTCAGATTGAGGCCGTCGAAGGCTGCGTATTTGCGCTCAAGGCTCAAGACGACGCGCAGGCTCTGGGCGTTGTGATCGAAACCGCCATAGTCGTGCATGACGGCGTCCAGCGCGCGCTCGCCCGCGTGGCCGAAGGGGGAGTGGCCCATATCGTGGGCGAGTGCCAGGACCTCGGCCAAATCTTCGTCGAGGCGGAGCTGGCGGGCGATCGTGCGGGCGATCTGGGCGACTTCGAGCGAGTGGGTGAGGCGTGTGCGGTAATGGTCGCCCTCATGGAAGACGAAGACCTGGGTCTTATGGATCAAGCGGCGGAAGGCGGTGGCGTGGATCACGCGGTCACGGTCGCGCTGGAATTCGCTGCGGGTCGGGCAGGCGGATTCGGGATGGCTGCGACCGCGCGAGGGGATGGCGCTGGCGGCATAACATGCGGGTGCGCGGGCGCCGGGGGCCAAGGCTGCGCCATAGTCTGGGGTGTCAGCGGTGGCGTGGTCTTTCATGATGCGTCCCATCACTGCGCAGTAAAGTGGTTTGATTTGGTCTAGGCACGCCTTATGTAACTTCTATGTACCGGATCGCGCGATCCGCAAAGACGGCGTCTGGAAAGTGAGACCACCCATGTCGGAATCGGCAGTTGTTGTGACGGAGCGGGCTGCAGGGCGGATCCGCGAGATCGCCGCAGCAGAAGCGTTTGATGCGCCAGCGTTGCGGATCAGCGTGGAAGGCGGCGGCTGCTCGGGGTTTCAGTACAAGTTCGACATGGTGGGCGGAACTGAACCCGATGATGTGGTGCTCGAAAAGGATGGCGCGCGGGTGCTGATCGATCCGGTATCGCTGGAATACATGGCCGGATCGCAGATCGATTTCGTCGATGACCTGATGGGCGCATCGTTCAAGATCATCAATCCGAAAGCCGTCGCGTCCTGCGGCTGCGGGGTGAGTTTTACTATATAGGCCTCACGCGCCGTGGCGCTCCGGCGGGGCGGCGGATTACCCGCCGGGTCGCAACGGTGCTCCCTACGGCCTTTGGCCGTGCAGTTGTTTTTTGGCTCACGCGCCGTGGCGCTCCGGCGGGGCGGAGGATCGCCCGCCGGGTCGCAACGGTGTTCCCTATGGCCTTTGGCCGTGCAGTTGTTTTTTGGCTCACGCGCCGTGGCGCTCCGGCGGGGCGGCGGATTACCCGCCGGGTCGCAACGGTGCTCCCTACGGCCTTTGGCCGTGCAGTTGTTTTTTGGCTCACGCGCCGTGGCGCTCCGGCGGGGCGGCGGATTACCCGCCGGGTCGCAACGGTGCTCCCTACGGCCTTTGGCCGTGCAGTTGTTTTTTGCCTCACGCGCTGTGGCGCTCCGGCGGGGCGGCGGATCGCCCGCTGGGTCGCAACGGTGCTCCTGGTCGCCGCTGGCGACGGTTTACTTGGCAGCGCGCGCTGTGGCGCTTATTGAACGCTTGCAGTATGCAGCTACCACGCCGCAGGCGGGTGCGGTGGCGCGGGGCGATGGCTTTTGCTAAGACCCCATCAGGCATACACGTCCGGTCGGGTTCGATGACACACTTGGTTTCGGTGTCGTTGACCTGTCTTAATCAGTTGGTATGGCGCGATGCGACTCGATAGGACGCAGCGGCGCACGGGTGAAATTAGTGTTGCATGACTGTCATGCGCACCTCAGATTTTAAGGTTGGGAACGATGGCTTTGATGCGCGACGCTGCTGAATCTGCGGCAACTGATGCTGGCAGTGCTGAGCGCAATGCGCGGTTGAAGCAGGCGGTGCATCGGCACAGCGCCGTCAGCCGCAAGGGCGTTTCCGAACGTGTGTTCACGGCGCTGTTTTCCGGCCTTGTCTATCCCCAGATCTGGGAAGACCCCGTCATCGACATGGAAGCGATGCAGCTGAAGCCCGACGAGCATGTCGTGGCGATCATGTCGGGCGGGTGCAACATCCTGTCGTACGTGTCTCAGGTGCCGGTCCGCATCACGGGCGTCGATTTGAACCCGGCGCACGTCGCCCTCAACAAGCTCAAGCGCTGCGCGGCTGAAAAGTTGCCCGACTATGCGGCTTTCCACAAGTTTTTCGCCGAGGCCGATAGCGCCGATAACGTCAAAGCCTACGAAACCTATCTTAAGCCGCATCTGGATGCCGAGACGGTCGCCTATTGGGACTCGCGCGATACGCTGGGGCGGACGCGAATTGGCTACTTTACGTCAAACATCTACCGTCACGGGTTGCTCGGGCGTTTCATCGGTGCGGGCCATAAGCTCGCCGGGATGCACGGTCGCAACCTGCGCAATCTGCTGGCCGCAAAGAACCGCGCCGAACAGCGCGTCATCTTCGAAGCCGAGATCGCGCCAATGTTCAAGAAAGCGCATATCCGCTGGATTTGCGAGCAGCCGTCGGCGCTGTTTGGCCTTGGCATTCCGCCAGCGCAGTTCGAAGCCCTCAAGGGCAAAGAAAAGTACATGGCCGATGTGCTGTATAAGCGCTTGGAGCGGTTGGCCTGCGACTTCGATTTCAAAGACAACTATTTTGCCTGGCAGGCCTTTGGCCGCCGGTATGCGAGTGGCGGGCCGCTGCCGCTGTATCTGCAGGAGCAGAATTTCGCAGCCCTGCGTGAGCGCGCCAAGACGGTCGACGTGCTGCACCGCTCGTTCACCGAGTATCTGGCGTCGCAGCCGGCTGGGTCGTGCGATGCGTTCGTGCTGCTTGACGCGCAGGATTGGATGACGGATGAGCAACTCACCGCCAACTGGACCGAGATCGCGCGTACGTCGAAGCCCGGCAGCCGCGTGATCTTCCGCACCGCTGGCGAAGATACGATCCTGCCCGGGCGTATCCCCGACGAGATCTTAGCGAAGTTCAGCTACGACGAAGCCAAGTGCCGCGAGATGACGCTGCGCGACCGCTCGTCGATTTACGGCGGGTTCCATCTTTACGTGTTCAAGGGCTGAGGCGTCACCTATGGCCGGTTCGAGCGACGATCATGCCGGCCATATGGACGGCATCTATCGCTATCAGCGCTACTTTTACGACATCACCCGCAAGTTCTATCTGCTGGGCCGCGACCGGATGGTCACGAACCTGTTGCCGCCGTTCGGCGGGACCGTGCTTGAAGTCGGGTGTGGGACGGGTCGCAACCTGATCATGGCGGCGCGGCGGTATCCGAATGCAACGTTCTATGGGTTCGACATCTCCAAGATGATGCTGGAGACGGCGCAGACGAACGTGAACGCGGCAGGACTGGGCAATCGGGTCAAGCTCGCCCAGGGCGATGCGTCGGCATTTTCGGGTGCTGACATGTTCGGTGTCGCGCAGTTCGACCGGGTTTACATTTCTTATGCGGTGTCGATGATCCCACCGTGGAAGCCTGCTATCGAGCAGGCGTTTGCGGCGGTGAAACCCGGTGGGTCGCTGCATATTGTCGATTTTGGTCAGCAGGAAGAATTGCCGGGCTGGTTCAAGCGCGGGCTGCAGGCATGGCTTGCCAAGTTTACCGTCACGCCGCGCGCCGAGCTTGAGGCAGAGATGGCAGCCCTTGCGTCGCGGACGGGGGCGCAGTTGCGCTTTGAGCGGCTCTATCGCGATTATGCGCAGTTGGGCGTGCTGACGAAGGCGGGTTGAAGTTGCCGCTCTTGGAGGCTCTGCCTCCAAACCTCCGCCAAAGGACTGCGTCCCTTGGAGCCCCGGGCTATTGCATTTTCGTCTGAGGGGTGGTGCTGCGTGCTCGATGGGTCCTCGGGACAAGCCCGAGGATGACAGTTTAGAGGGCTGTATGGGCTCGTTTCAGCCAAACAGGTATTTGAAGCCGAAAAAGCCGGGGGCGAGCATGCCGGTGGCCCAGACGAACGCCGACAGGACGTTGGCGATCTGGAACGGGATTTGCGGCATCGCGTACATGCCGGCGACGACCGGGACGACGGCGCGGAGGGGCCCGAAGAAATGGCCCATGAAGACCCCGATTGCACCCCATTTTTCAAAAAACGCCTTGCCGCGCGGGACCATGTCGGGATAGCGCGAGAACGGCCAGATCTTTTCGATGTCGTCCTTGAAATAGAGGCCGATGAAGTAGGAAATACCGTAGCCTAAGATCGAACCGGTGACGGCTGCGATCCAGACCGGCATGAAAGCAATGCCGCTCGCGCCGATCAAGCCGCCGATGGCCAGCAGGATGGCGGTTGCTGGCAGCAACAACGACAGGAAGGCGAGGGTTTCGCCGAACGCCAGCAGAAAGACGATCGGCGCGGCCCAGGCCTCATGGTTGCGGACGAACTCGATGGTGGCCTGGACGAAGTGGTCGATCATGCGGGGGCTTTCGGAAGGGGGACGAGCAGATAACGGACTGGCGCGCACTATGTTGCATTGTTATGGGGCGCGCGGATAGGGGGGGCGAGCCGCTTCACCCTCATGCGCGGTCATTGCTGTCAAATGGGTGCTCCGGACACGTCGGCGGGACAAGCCCAAGGACGACTGCGAAGAGTGATCAGGCGCGCTTGCAGCGGCGGCCCATTTCGTTGGTCAATTCGCGGCTGACTTCGGTGGCAAACATTGCGCCGCGCGAGATCTGGGCGGGCGTCAGGCGGTTGGCTGCGCTGCGTAGCGACGTTTGGGCACCATCGGCCTCGCGGCGGCCGCGATCCAACTCGTCGCAGTTCATGTCCCGCTTTTTGGTTTTCATGGCGAACAGGCGGACGCCGGATGCGTAGGCCTCGGGCGTGGGGTGATCTTTCATCCAGGACCGCGATTGATCGGCGGTTAGCTGGCGCAGCATCGACTGGCGGCGGCTGATGCACTCAACGCTGTCGTCAACGCAGCTATAGCTGCCTTTCGATAGCTCGACGGGTGCGCTGCCGGTCGCGCAGGCTGTGAGAATCGGCAACACGGCCACGATGGCCAGTATGGGGATCGACAGCTGGCGTTGGCGTTTGGCCGAGCCATCACCCCAGAACTCGGACGTGAACGCAGTCGTGATCGTCATCAAACATGTGCCCCTTGTCGAACCAGCACCTTGGACCTAGAAGGCAGGCATGGCGTTGTGAAGGCAAGCTTTGGCTTGTTTTGCAGCGATTCGCCCATCCTTTTTGTCAGGAACCGCTGCTCATGGTCCATGCCGTTCGCATTCACACGTATGGCGGGCCCGAAGTTCTGACCTACGAGGCTGTGGATGTCGCAGCGCCCGGGCCGGGCGAAGTGCGACTGCGCCAGCGCGCAGCGGGGCTCAACTTTATCGATGTCTATCAGCGGACGGGTGCTTACAAGCTCGGGGCTTTGCCAGCGGTGCTGGGCATGGAGGGTGCTGGCGAGGTTATTGCGGTCGGCGCGGGCGTGACAGAAGCTGCCGTCGGGGACCGGGTCGCGTATGCGATGTCGGCCGGCGGATATGCCCAAGAGCGAACGATTGCCGCAGCACGCGTCGTCAAGATCCCAGATGCGATTCCCGATGAGACGGCAGCGGCGATGATGCTGCAAGGCATGACGGTGCGGTATCTGCTGCGCGAGACGTACCCAGTCACGCCGTCGACGGTGATGCTGTTTCATGCCGCTGCCGGTGGGGTTGGGCTGATCGCATGCCAGTGGGCGCGCGCCATCGGAGCGACGCTGATTGCGACCGTCAGTTCTGATGAAAAAGCCGCCATGGCGCTGGCCAATGGTGCCGCGTACGCGATCAACACCACGACCGAGAATTTCGTGGAGACGGTGCGTGAGATCACCCGTGGCAAGGGCTGTGACGTGGTCTATGACGGGGTTGGCAAGGATACGTTTCCAGGCTCGCTCGATTGCCTGCGGCCACGCGGATTATGGGTGACGTTTGGTGGGTCGTCGGGGCCGGTGCCGCCTGTTGACGTTGGGGTGTTGTCCGCGAAAGGCTCGCTGTTCATGACGCGACCGACGCTGGCGACCTATATCGCCAAGCGAGACGATCTGGTTGCGAATGCGTCCGAGCTGTTTGCGATGGTGACGTCGGGGCAGATCAAGATCGCGGTGAACCAGCGGTATCCGCTGTCGGCGGCGGCCGATGCACATCGGGCTCTGGAAGCGCGCAAAACGACGGGGTCGACGGTTTTGACGATGTGAGCACGGGTGTCGTGGCGCTCCGCGCTTGGGTGTGGTGGCGCTCCGCGCTTGGGCTGCCGCCCAAACCCGCTTGGGGGATTGGCATCCCCCAAACCCCCTGCTTTTTTCAGACTGAAGTGGTAAGGGATATGGCGTGGAAAAGTGTTGGGTTACGCCGCGAAGATGCGGCTAACCCAACCTACGGGGTCACGTCAGTCGTGTTCGCTGAGCCGGGCGGGGTCGATGGCCATGCCGGTTACGGTTTCCAATGCGCGGCTCGTCAGAACTTTGGCAGCCAACGACTTCTTCGATAGTTCCTGCATCGGGTCGGGTTTTTCCGGCGCGATTGCTGCCTCAGCAGGCGCGTTCAGCATCATCATTGGTCCGAACGTTCGTGGGCTGTGGATCGGCTCGTTCGCGCAGGCCGTGACGCTCAGGGCTGTGCCGCAAATCAACGCAGCGCGGATGATGGTCATCCCCCGTGGCAAGATCGTCATTGCGTTTCCCTCGTCCAAGACCCAGCACCGCAGCCTGTGAACAGAATTAGTCCAGACTGGCTGAATGGATGCTGAATGCGGCCATGTTTGGAGACTGGTCCTCGCCACGTTTGCGACGTATCCCCGTGAATTGGGGCGAGGGGCGTCTGCCGATTTTTCGAGTTTGGTCCCCTGTCGCAGCTTTGACAAGGCCTTGTTTGGACTTAGGAACCGAAAAGAATCGGGTGACGCCTGAATCGCTGGTCATTGCCTCAATTTGAGCGACATAACTTTTTTTCCACCGACATCTTTTCAACGCGCGATATTCACCGCCCTGCCACGGCAAGGAGCTGTGCGGATTATAGCCAGTTGTCGTGGGTGGCCGCCGGGACCAAACGCCTGCGCGGCCATGACGAAACGTTCAAAGCAGCCGCACGCAACGTGATCGTCGCGCGTATGGGTTCACTCTGCTGCGACCTTCGTGGCGTGCATGGCGGCGAGATAGCGCTCGGCTTCAAGCGCTGCCATGCAGCCCATACCGGCGGCGGTGACGGCCTGACGGAAGACTTCGTCCTTCACGTCGCCGGCCGCGAAGACACCGGGGATTTCGGTGGCCGTGCTATCGGGCTTGGTGATGAGGTAGCCGGATTTGGTGGTGGGCAGTTGGCCGGCAAACAGTGCGGTTGCAGGCGCGTGGCCGATGGCGATGAAAACGCCGTCGGCGGGACGCGTGGTCAGCGCGCCGGTCTTGGTGTTTTTCAGACGGACGCCGGTCACGGATTTGGGCTCCATGGTGCCCGTGATTTCGTCGATGGCGCTATCCCAGACAACCTCGATCTTGGGGTTTTTGGCCAGGCGCTCCTGGAGAATTTTCTCGGCGCGGAAGTGGTCACGGCGGTGGACGACCGTGACGCGGCTGGCAAAGTTGGTGAGGAAGAGTGCTTCTTCAACGGCCGTATTGCCGCCGCCGACGACGACAACTTCTTTGCCCTTGTAGAAGAAGCCATCGCAGGTGGCGCAGGCCGAGACGCCGTGGCCCTGGAATGTCTGCTCGGAGGGAATGCCGAGCCAGCGGGCCTGGGCACCGGTGCAGATGATGAGGGCGTTGCAGGCGTAGGTGTCGCCACTGTCGCCCGTAAGCGTGAACGGGCGCTTTTTGAGGTCGACAGACACGATCTGGTCCATGACGATTTCGGTGCCGACGTGTTCGGCCTGGGCCTGCATCTGCTCCATCAGCCAGGGGCCTTGGATGGCTTGCGCAAAACCTGGGTAGTTTTCAACGTCGGTGGTGATGGTGAGCTGGCCGCCGGGTTGGGTGCCCTGGATGATCATCGGCTTCAGCATGGCGCGGGCGGCGTAGATCGCGGCCGTGTAGCCAGCGGGGCCGGAGCCTAGGATGATGACGTCCCGGTGATGGTGGGCTGGCGTGGTCATGGTGGGCTTGGTCCTGGGCGGCTGTGTGGCCGGATGCGCGCGTACGGGCTGTAATGCTTCAAATAAGGATGCGGAGTGGGTGGCGTCAATCACGCTGCGACGTTACGTGTGGGGAACGGACATTCGCGACTGCGTCCCGAGCAGGGCCAGCCCTGCACCCGCTGGGAAGCACAGCTTCCCAGACCCATCCGTTTTTTGGGACTTGAATAGCGCCAACCCGATGGGTCCTCGGGACCCGCGGGACGAGCCCGAGGATGACAGTGGAAGGGGGCGTCGCGTGCCGGTTACATCAGTCTGAGGGCTTTGAGGCTGGCGTGGCCTTGGCGGCCCACGATGACATGATCGTGGACTTCGATGCCGAGCGGCTTGGCGACGGAGACGATCATGCGCGTCATGTCGATGTCGGCGCGCGAGGGCGTGGGGTCGCCGGAGGGGTGATTGTGGACGAGGATCAAGGCGGACGCTGACAGTTCGAGTGCGCGCTTGACGACTTCGCGGATATAGACGGGCGTGTGGTCGACGGTGCCGCGGCCTTGGACTTCGTCGGCGATGAGCATGTTCTTCTTGTCGAGGAACAGGATGCGGAAGTGTTCGCGGTCCTCAAAGCCTTGGGCGAGACGAAGGTAGTCGAGTACCTGTTGCCAGGAGGCAAGGGCTGGCTTTTTGGCAAAGCCTGCTTTGGCGAGGCGTAGGGCGACGGCCTGCAGAAGGCGGAATTCGCAGATGACGGCCTCGGTCACACCGGGGATTTTCAGAAGTTCGATGTCGGATTTGTTGATGACCTCGGCGAATGAGCCGTGGCAGGCTTTGAGGAGCGTTTTGGCGAGGTCTTTGGTGTCGCGGCGGGGAATGGCGTTGAACAGGACCATTTCAAGTAGTTCGTAGTCGGGCAGACCGTCGGGGCCGGTTTTGCGGAAGCGCTCGCGCAGGCGCTGGCGGTGACCGGCATGGGGCGGCGGCGCGGGTTTGGCTGCGGGGGCGGATGGGGTTTGCGCGAATGGGAGGGCAGGCGGGGGTACCTGTGAAGACCTTGCAGATGGGGATGGCGCTGCTGTCAAGCGGGCGTCGAAAAACGAGGACTGCGATTGGGGGCGCTCTTCCATTGCGCTTTGATCTTGCGGGGGTTTGTGCGGCTTCGACATGGACCACTTTGCAAGACGTGTTGGGTCGCGCGGTAACAGCCGCTCGACCCAAACTACCAGTCAGGAATTCCTTTGTCAGGACACTTTGAAGGGGGGCATGAAGGTCCCTGCGGGGGAGAGGGTGAAGATCTCGCAGCCGTCCTTGGTGACGCCGATGGTGTGTTCGCATTGGGCAGTCAGTTCGCGGTCGCGCGTGACGGCGGTCCAGCCATCGCCCAAGACTTTGACGGCGGCTTTGCCGAGGTTGATCATCGGCTCGATGGTGAAGAACATGCCCGCCTCAAGGCGGATGCCGGGGCCTGCGTCCTTGCCGTCGACGCTATGGCGATAGTGCAGGATGTTGGGACGGTCGTGGAACAGGCGACCGAGGCCGTGGCCACAGAAGTCTTCAACGACGGAGCAGCGTTGCGCGCGGGCGTAGGTTTCGATTGCTTCGCCGATGTCGCCGGTCATGGCGCCGGGGCGGACGGCGCCAATGCCGGCCTCCAGAGACTTATAGGTGACTTCAATCAGGCGGGCGGCGCGCGGCTTCAACAGGCCGACGCCGTACATGCGGCTGGTGTCGCCGTGCCAGCCGTCGACGATCAAGGTGACGTCGATGTTGACGATGTCGCCGTCGCGCAGGGTCTTGGAGCCGGGGATGCCGTGGCAAACGACGTGGTTGATGGAGGTGCACGTCGAGTGGGTGTAGCCGCGATAGTTGAGCGTGGCTGGGATCGCTTTGTGATCGAGGGCGAACTGCAGGATCAGGTCGTCGATTTGCTGGGTGGTGATGCCTGGCACGATGTGGGGGACCAGCATGTCGAGCGTCTCGGCGGCGAGGCGGCCAGCCTTGCGCATGCCGTCGAAATCGGCGGGGCCATGCAACTTGACTTTGTCGTCGCGGGGTATGGCTTTGAAGATGTCGAGGTTGGACATGGGACCATCAGAGGTTCGGTTGTAAGCCGTTATAAACGAAAACGCCGGAGCGAGCCCCGGCGTTTGAGATATTTTTGAATAAGCAGGTCGGCCGATTAAGCCTTGGGGGCTTCTTCGGCTTCGGGGGCGGCGGTGAGAAGGCCGCGCGCCTGGGCGATCCAGTTGTTCTTTTCGATCTGGCCTGCGATGTTGACCGCATCTTCGACGTGGCCGATGTCGTCGCCCGACAGGTTTGCGACCTGTTCGTACTTGATCAGGTTGAGCTGTTTCAGGCGGGCGGCGAGGTCGGCGCCGATGCCGTTGATCTTCGTCAGGTCGTCAGCGTCACCCTTGGGCTTCTTGAAGCCCTTCCAGGCGGCGTTCAGCTTGCGGGCGCGGACGTCGGTGCGCTCGACGATACGGGCCGACTTGCCGCGGCGGGTGCGGAGGTAATAGAGCTTCGCACGACGGACCTTACCGCGGCGGACGACTTCGATTTCGGCGATGTAGGGCGAGTAGATGGGGAATACGCGCTCGACGCCTTCGCCGTAGGAGATTTTGCGGACGGTGAAGCTTTCGTTGATGCCGCCGCCAGCGCGGGCAATGCAGACGCCTTCGTAGGCCTGGAGGCGAGTGGTGCGCTTGTCGCCTTCGCCTTCGATGACCTTCACCATGACTTTGAGCGTGTCGCCGGGGGAGAACTCAGGCACGCCGCGCTTGGTGAGAACGGCGTCGATCTGCTCGCGCTCGATCTGTTGAATGATGTTCATTGTTGATCTTCCTTGTGGGGTAACCTGTTGGTCGCCCTCGTGTTTTTTAACAATGGCAGAGGAGCAGCGCGGTTGAGGCCTTGCGGCACACCGGCGGATGTTCATGCGGCCCATGACTGGGTGAAGATCGGGCGTATATAGGAAAAGGGGGGAGGTGTCTATATGGCCTCACGCGCTGGCCGCGCTCCGGCCGGGGCGCGCGACGTCGCGCGGGTCGCAACTGTGCTCCCTACGGCCTTTGGCCGTGAAGGGGGCTCGTGCGCTCGGGAGTAACGCGCAACCGTGCGCGTTCCCATCACTGTCATCCCGGTCAAGTGTCGCCTGTTGGTGGCGCGCAGAACCGGGACTTAGGGGCGGCATGGGAAAACGGTGCCTTCGGCGCTTATGTCTGGGTCCCGGGTCTGGCGTTCGGCTGCGCCTCACTGGCCCGGGATGACAGTGGGGGGGGCGCCTCGCTGGTCCGGGATGACAGTGGGGGGGCGTGGCGACGAGGGCGCGTCGGTGTCCATTGGGCGTTTGTTTGGCGGCCGCCCCTCACCCTGACCCTCTCCCCTTATAGGACGGGGAGAGGGGAAGTGACGTGGGTGCGGCAAAGCTAGGGGAGACAAGTGTCATACTGGTGTGGTAGGGGATGCCCAATACAAAGAATTTTGCGCTGCACAAGCGTTGACCGGCGGCCCTGCTGCCTCCTCCCTGGACCAGAACATGAACCTTCGCAATATCGCGATCATCGCGCACGTCGACCATGGCAAAACGACACTCGTCGATGAGCTGCTGAAGCAGTCCGGTTCGTTCCGCGAGAACCAGAAAGTGGCCGAACGGGCCATGGACAGCAACGATCTGGAACGCGAGCGCGGGATTACCATTCTCGCCAAGTGTACGTCGGTCGTGTGGAAAGACACGCGCATCAACATCATCGACACGCCAGGCCACGCCGACTTCGGCGGCGAAGTCGAGCGCATCATGAGCATGGTGGACGGCGTGATCGTGCTGGTCGACGCCTCCGAAGGGCCGCTGCCGCAGACGAAGTTCGTGGTGTCGAAGGCGCTCAAGCGCGGCCTGCGGCCGATCGTTGCCATCAACAAGATCGACCGCGCCGACGAACGCCATCTCGACGTTCTGAACGAAATCTTCGACCTGTTCGCCAACCTCGATGCGACCGACGAACAGCTCGACTTCCCAACGCTGTACGGGTCGGGCCGTAACGGCTGGATGGCGCTGGCGCCAGAAGGTCCGCAGGAAAGCCTCGCGCCGCTGTTCGATCTCGTGCTCGCGCACGTTCCGCCCCCGACAGTGGAAGAAGGTCCAGCACGTATGCTGGCCACGACGCTGGAAGCCGATCCGTTCCTGGGCCGTATTCTTACGGGCCGCATCGCCTCGGGTCCGCTCAAGGCCAACATGGCGGTCAAGGCGCTGCATCACGATGGCAAGTTGATCGAGAACTTCCGTATTTCCAAGATCCTAGCATTCCGTGGTCTCGAGCGGGTGCCGGTTGAAAGCGCTGAAGCCGGTGAGATCGTGGCGATTGCCGGGATGAGCACGGCGACGGTGGCCGATACGATCTGCGACCCCAGCGTCGACACGCCGATCCAGGCGCAGCCGATCGATCCGCCAACCCTGTCGATGACGTTCCGCATCAACGACGGACCGTTTGCCGGCCAGGAAGGCGATAAGGTTCAAAGCCGCGTCATTCGCGACCGGTTGTTGCGCGAAACGGAACGCAACATCGCGATCAAGATCGCCGAAAGCGATGACAAAGACAGCTTCACCGTGTCGGGCCGCGGGGAATTGCAGTTGGCCATTTTGATCGAGAACATGCGTCGCGAAGGCTTCGAGCTTTCGGTGTCGCGTCCCAAGGTCGTGCTCAAAGAAGACGAGACGACGGGCGAGAAGCTCGAGCCCATCGAAGAAACCATCATCGACGTCGACGATGCGCACACCGGCGTCGTCGTGCAGAAGCTGTCGGAGCGCAAGGGCGAATTGCGCGAGATGCGGCCTTCGGGCGGCGGACGGACGCGCTGCGTGTTCCTGGTGCCGACGCGCGGGCTGCTCGGGTATCAGAGCGAACTGCTGTCGGATACGCGCGGCACGGCCGTCATGAACCGCATCTTTCATTCGTACTCGCCGTGGAAGGGCGACATTCAGGGCCGCCGCACGGGTGTGCTGATCTCGAATGGGACCGGCGAGGCAACCGCGTACTCGATCTTCAAGCTGCAGGATCGCGGCCCGTTCATGATCAGCGCGCAGACGCGCGTTTATGAAGGCATGATCATCGGCGAGCACACGCGCGACAACGATCTCGTGGTGAACGTCGTTGAAGGCAAGAAGCTGACCAACGTGCGTGCGTCGGGTAAGGACGAAGCGCTGACGCTGGTGACGCCCATGAAGATGACGCTCGAAAAGGCGATGAGCTACATCACGGACGAAGAGCTGGTCGAAATCACGCCGGAGTCGATCCGGTTGCGCAAGCGTTGGCTCGATCCCAACGATCGCAAAAAGAACGAACGTAAGCAGTCGGCGGCTTAATGCTGGAGACTGTTTTGACCGACGGCGGTCAAAACAGTCGAGTCCGGCCGGACGGCGGTCGACGGCTGTTCGCCACCTCCAGCAGCTGAAGTTGGTGGCTTTAAGTTTCACGAGTGCCGCACGACAGCGCGATCAGGGAGGGCATTCCCTGGTCGCGTTTTTTGTGCTCGGTGTGTGAGGAGCGGTTAGGATCGTGGAATTTGGGTGCCCGGACTGTTGGGCTGCCCGTCTGGTTCGTCAGCTCGCCATGGCGTAGAGAAGGGCGAAGGCTGCGGCGCCGAGCGCGATGCGGGCCCAGAGGGGGAGTTGCCAGATGCTGGACATAAGCGCAGCATCAAGGACGCTTTTGAGCGTGGAGCGGACGAGGTTTTGCTGGTCGGGGGTCATGCGTCTTCTCCCTGCCCGGACGCGCCGGACTAAATTTCAGGGCGCATCCTAGCAGTGAAGAGTTTGTGAAGGCTTACCTGATCAGCGGCGTGGACGGGTGCCGCCGGGAGCGCCGCCGCCAGGGCCGCCGCCGGGTGCACCACCGCCGCTGCGGATGTCTTTGTGACGGAAGTTGATCCGGCCCTTGGTGAGGTCGTACGGCGTCATCTCGATGGTGACGCGGTCGCCGGCGAGGATGCGGATACGGTTCTTTTTCATGCGGCCAGACGTGTAGGCAACGACCTCATGCCCATTGTCGAGCTTCACGCGGCACCGCGCATCGGGGAGGACTTCGTCCACCACGCCCTCGAATTCGAGCATTTCTTCTTTGGCCATGCAAACCTCTGGTTAAGCGCGGGACCTCATTGGGCTTCAGGCGCTGAAAAAACGAAATCGAGAGGAGCAGAGGCATCTGCTCCCCTCGTGAAACTGATACGTGCCGCAGATTAAAGCGGACGAAGGTTGATCGCGGCGATTTTGCCGTTACGACCACGTTCGGTTTCGTAGTTGATCTTCTGGCCTTCACGCAGGGAGGAAAGACCCGCGCGTTCAACTGCCGAGATGTGGACGAACACATCGTTACCGCCTTCATCCGGCTGGATGAAGCCATAACCTTTTTGGCCGTTGAACCATTTAACAGTGCCGCTCGACATTAGTGCCTCCGGTTAGGACGAGTGTCCCCGAGTATGAGGGGACAGGTATCAAATCGCGCGATTGGAGACGTCTTGAGGCAGTGCGGAGCGCTGTCAGAGTAGGCCAATGCGTGTTCGATGCACTCCTTTATGGCGTGACGCAATGCAAAACGCAAGATGTCGCAGGGGGGCTATTGTGTCCGTGTGCGGCGGAAGGGACGCAGGGGGCAAGTCTAGCGCAGATAGGGGGCCGGGTGTAGTGAAGGTTTGGAGAGGTTGTGTAACTACGCCTTTGTAGTTACATTGGTGTTTGGGGATGCCATGCGGTTCGAATGGGATGTAGACAAGAACGTTTCGAACCAGACCAAGCATGGTGTGAGCTTTGAATTGGCCAGCGAGGTTTTTGATGACCCCTTGCATGTCAGTGTTGCTGACAGGATCGAAGGCGGCGAGCAACGGTGGATCACTCTCGGATTGGTGGAGGGCATCGTCATTTTGATCGTCGCGCATACATGGCATGACGACGGGGATGACGAAGTGGTTCGAATTATCTCGGCTCGCAGGGCTACACGAAAGGAGCGACGCAGCTATGAAAACGGCTAAGGAAAAGACGGCAGAGTTGAAGCGTCTGGCGGCGATGCGCGAGGAAGACGTCGATACGTCTGAGATCGCCGAAGTGACGGACTGGTCAGGGTCGGTCCGGGGGCAGTTTTACCGGCCGGTCAAGCAGCAGGTGACGCTGCGGATCGATGCCGATGTGCTTGCGTGGTTCAAGGAAAAGGGCGGCAAGTATCAGACCGAGCTGAACAAGGTGCTGCGGGAGCATATGCTGAGGGGCAAGAGGCGGGTGTGAGTTGGTTTTGTTTAACGGATGGTTGCTTGGGTCCCGGCCTTCGCCGGGATGACGAAGTGGGTTTAAGCTCGACTCTTGCGAAGTTCCTTCAAGGTTGCCAAAGCGTCTTGCATCACTGACAGCTGCCGCATCGCAATTTCCATGTTCCGAATAGTGCCTTCGGCAACGAACTTGGGATAGTTTTTGATTTGCATCCCAATTTCTGCTTCCACCTCAGTAATTTGTTCATCCAGCGATGAAGTTGGTTTAGCGCCCCTCACTCAATCTTCCATCTTCAGGGCGGCGATGAAGGCGGATTGGGGGATTTCGACTTTGCCGAACTGGCGCATGCGCTTTTTGCCCTCTTTCTGCTTGTCGAGCAGTTTGCGCTTACGGGAAATGTCGCCGCCATAGCACTTCGAGGTCACGTCCTTGCGCATCGCGGCGATGGTTTCGCGCGCGATCACCTTGCCGCCGATGGCGGCCTGGATCGGGACGACGAACATGTGGCGCGGAATTAGTTCTTTGAGTTTTTCGCACATGACGCGGCCCCGGCTTTCGGCGCGGGTGCGGTGGACGACGATCGAGAGCGCGTCGACGGGTTCGGAGTTGACCAGGATCGACAATTTTACGAGGTCTTCGGCCTCGTAGCCGATAATTTGGTAGTCGAACGAGGCGTAGCCGCGCGAGACTGATTTGAGCTTGTCGTAGAAGTCGAACACGACTTCGTTCAAGGGGAGTTCGTAGATCGCCATGGCGCGCGAGCCAGCGTAGGTCAGGTCTTTTTGGCGACCGCGGCGGTCTTGGCAGAGCTTTAAGATCACGCCGAGGTAGTCGTCGGGGACCATGATGGTCGCCTTGATCCACGGCTCCTCGATGCTCTTGATCTTCTGCACGTCGGGCATGTCGGCGGGGTTGTGCATTTCCTGCGTGGTGCCGTCGGTCATATTCAGATGATAGACGACGGACGGCGCGGTAGTGATGAGGTCGAGATTGAACTCGCGCTCCAGGCGTTCGGTGATGATTTCCAGATGCAGCAAGCCGAGGAAGCCGCAACGGAAACCAAAGCCCAGGGCGGCGCTGCTTTCGGTCTCAAACGAGAAGCTGGCATCGTTCAAGCGCAGTTTGCCCATCGCTTCGCGCAGGGCGATGAAGTCGGCGGCGTCGACCGGGAATAGTCCGCAGAATACGACCGGTTGGGCGGGCTTGAAGCCCGGCAGGGGCTCGGCGCAGGGCACCTTATCGTCGGTGATGGTGTCGCCGACGCGGGTTTCGGCGACTTCCTTCATGGCGGCAGTGAAAAATCCGACTTCGCCGGGGCCCAACTCGTCGAGCATTTCCTGTTTAGGGCGGAAAATGCCGACGCGTTCGATGACGTGGCTGGTTTCGCCCGCCATGAGCCTGATTTTCTGGCCTTTTTTCATCACGCCGTCTTTGATGCGGACGAGCACCACCACGCCCAGATAGGTGTCGTAGAAGCTGTCGATCAGCATGGCCTTGAGCGGTTTGGTGGCATCGCCTGTGGGGGGCGGCAGGCGGTCGACGACAGCTTCCAGCACGGCACGGATGTTGAGGCCGGTCTTGGCTGAGATCGGCACGGCGTTCGAGGCGTCGAGGCCGATCACGTCCTCGATCTGCTGCTTGACGCGGTCGCAGTCGGCGGCGGGGAGGTCGACTTTGTTCAGGACGGGTAGGATTTCGAGGTTGCCGTCGAGGGCTGTGTAGACGTTGGCGAGGGTCTGGGCTTCGACGCCTTGCGACGCATCGACCACGAGAATTGCGCCTTCGCAGGCAGCAAGAGAGCGCGAGACTTCGTAGGCGAAGTCGACGTGGCCTGGGGTATCCATCAAATTTAGCTGATAGAGCTGGCCGTCGGTGTGTTTGTAGTCGAGGCGAACCGTCTGGGCCTTGATCGTGATGCCACGCTCGCGCTCGATGTCCATCGAATCGAGAATTTGGGCCTTCATATCGCGGTCGGCGACGTTGCCACACATCTGGATCAGGCGGTCGGATAGAGTCGACTTGCCGTGGTCGATGTGGGCGATGATGGAGAAGTTGCGGATTTTCGATGTTTCGATCATGGACCGGTCATTAGCACTGGAGGGCGTGGCGGGACAGAGGTTTGCGTCATGTTACGCATTGAAGCCGGGGACGGTTCGTCAAAACGGGACCGCGACATACTCGATTTGGTACGGCTTTAGCCTTGATCGGCTCGGGTGGGGAGAGTATTTCGTGTGGGAGTTATTAGAATAATTCTAAATCAGGGGTTCTCATGCGCCGGTTTTCGGATTTGGACGAGCGCGAGGTGTTGGCGCTGGCCATCTCGGTCGAGGAAGAGCACGCGGCGATCTATAGCGAGTATGCGCATGGCCTGGCTCAGCTTTATCCAGCGTCCGCCAAGCTGTTCACCGAGATGGCCGAAGAAGAGCGGGTTCATCGCGGCTGGCTCATTGCGTTGTTCAAGACGCGGTTTGGCGACCACATCCCGCTGATCCGTAAGCAGGATATCAAAGGGTTCATGAAGATCGACCCGGCTTGGCTGGTCAAGCCGATGGGGCTCGATAAGGTCCGCGATCAAGCGTCGGCGCTGGAGGGCGAGGCCTTCCGGTTTTACACACGCGCAACGCAGATGGCGACCAATGCCGACGTGCGAAAGCTGCTAGGCGATCTAGCTGCAGCCGAGGGTCGACATGTCGTCGTTGCCAAGCAATTGTCTGAAACGCACACGCCCGCGGATGTGCGGGAAACCGAGGCGCACCAAGAGAAGCGGCAGTTTGTGCTGCGGTATGTGCAGCCGGGTTTAGCGGGGCTGATCGATGGGTCGATTGCGTCGCTGGCGCCGATCTTTGCCGCAGCGTTTGCGACGCATAATACGTGGAATACGTTTCTCGTTGGGATGGCCGCCTCAATTGGTGCTGGCATCTCGATGGGGATGACGGAAGCGATGTCGGACGATGGCGAATTGACCGATCGCGGTGATCCCTGGAAACGTGGCGCGGTCACGGGCATCATGACGACGATCGGTGGACTGGGGCACACGCTGCCCTACCTGATCCCGGATTTCAACACGGCGACGGCTATTGCGATTGCCGTTGTTTTCGTTGAACTCTGGGCGATTGCCTGGATCAGGTCGCGTTACATGGATACCAAGTTCTGGCGGGCGGTGGTCGAGGTCGTCATCGGGGGATCGCTGGTGTTTGCTGTTGGTATTGCGATCGGGCATTCGTAAGGGGGGCCTTCGGCGCTTATGTCTGGGTCCCGGGTCTGGCGTTCGGCTGCGCCTCACTGGCCCGGGATGACAGTGGGGGATTGGTGTGAACGGCCTTGACCGCGACGTATTCCTTGACCCATAGCTGCGCGCCGAACTTGCCGCGCGAGCTGTTTATTGTATCCGTCGAGGGAATATCATGCGTAAATTGACGTCCGTATTGGCTTTGGCTGCTCTCTGTCTGAGCGCCGTGCCGACAATGGCTGCGCCCGCGTGTGTCAATACCGGCAGCTTCGAGCGCTGGTTTGAACAGTTCAAGACGGATGCGGTGGCGGCTGGCGTGAAGCCAGCGACGGTTGCCAATGCGCTCGATGGCGTGACGGCGGACATGTCGATCATATCGAGCGACCGCAAGCAGGGCTTCTTCTCGCAGACGTTTTTGGAATTCTCGGCCAAACTTGCCACGCCGAACCGGGTGCAGAATGGCATTGCGAAGCTGAAACAGCAAAAGGCGATTTTTGATCGCGTCGAGGCGGAATACGGGGTTTCGGGTGCGGTCATCACGGCATTCTGGGCGCTGGAAAGCGATTTCGGATCGGGGATGGGCAAGAAGCCGGTGCTGCGCTCGTTGGCGACGCTCGCCTACGATTGCCGCCGGGGCGAAATGTTCCGGGCCGAACTCATCGCCGCGCTGAAGATCATCGACCGGGGCGATCTGCGCGCTGAAGACATGATCGGGTCATGGGCGGGTGAGCTTGGGCAGACGCAGTTCCTGCCGGGGCATTATCTCAATCATGCTGTCGATTACGATGGCGATGGCCGCCGCGATCTGATGCGGTCGAACGCCGATATCATTGCGTCGAGTGCGAACTTTATCCGGTCGCTGGGCTGGAAGTCCGGGGAGCCGTGGCTGCAGGAAGTGCGGGTGCCAGCCAAGATGGCCTGGGAACAGGCGGATCTCGCGATCAAGTTGCCGCGCTCGAAGTGGGCGGAAATGGGCGTCACAACGCTCGATGGCAAGAAGCTGCCTGCGGATGCGATGCCAGCGTCGCTGTTGCTGATGATGGGTCGCAACGGTCCAGCGTTCCTGGCCTATCCCAATTTCGATGTCTACCTCAAGTGGAACCAGTCGCTGAACTATGGCGTGACGGCCGCCTACCTCGCGACACGGATTGCTGGTGCACCTGCGATGAGCCGAGGGACCACGCCGATTGAATCGCTCGATGGTCAGCAGATCATCGAAATGCAGCGCTTGCTGGCGGCGAAGGGGTATAAGGTCGGCGAGCCGGATGGGAAACTTGGCGCAGGAACCCGGTTGGCGGTCAAGCAGACCCAGTTGAAGTTCGGGATGCCTGCCGACAGTTACCCGACGCCCGAGTTGCTGGCAGCATTGCGCGGAGTGCGGTGAGAGGTTTGGAGGGTGTCGAACTTGTGGCCCCTGGGTCCCGGGTCCACACTGCACCGTAAGGACGCTGCCGTGCGCCCGGGATGACACAAAACGATGATCCGAATTACTGAAATCCGATTGCCGCTTGAGCATGGGCCGGCGGCTCTGCGCGAGGCGGTGCGGGTGCGGCTGGGGCTTGGCAAGGCGGCAGCGTTCGACGTTCACGTTGCGCGGCGTGGGTTTGATGCGCGCAAACGGTCGGCTATCGTGCTGGTGTATTCGGTCGATGTCGCCATTGCCGACGAGGCTGGCGTGCTGGCGCGGTTTGCGGGTGACGGGCGGGTCAAAGTGGCACCCGATACCGCCTATCAGCCCGTGGCACACGCACCGGACGCGGGCGGGTTCAAGCGGCCGGTGGTGATCGGGTGCGGGCCGTGCGGGCTGTTTGCGGGGCTGATTCTGGCGGAGATGGGCTTTAAGCCGATCATCCTTGAGCGCGGCAAAGTCGTGCGCGAGCGGACGAAGGACACATGGGGGTTGTGGCGGCGGTCGGTGCTGAACCCTGAATCAAACGTGCAGTTCGGCGAGGGCGGGGCGGGGACGTTTTCGGACGGCAAGCTCTACAGTCAGATCAAAGACCCCTATCATCTGGGTCGCAAGGTGCTGACCGAGTTCGTCGAAGCGGGCGCACCCGACGAAATCTTGTACGTGTCGAAACCGCATATCGGGACGTTCCGGCTCGTCACGATGGTTGAGAGCATGCGCGCCAAGATCGAAGCGCTGGGTGGGGACTACCGGTTCGAGGCCCGCGTGACCGGGATCGGGGTCGATACGGGTGCTGACGGGGTGCGGCACGTCACTGGCGTTCGACTGGCGGACGGGGAATTCATCGCAGCCGATCATGTGGTGCTGGCGGTCGGTCATAGTGCACGCGACACGTTCGAGATGCTGCACGCGGGCGGGGTTGCGATGGAGGCCAAGCCGTTCTCCATCGGGGTGCGGATCGAGCATCCGCAGGCGCTGATCGATGCGTGCCGGTATGGGCCTTCGGCGGGCCACCCAATCCTGGGGGCTGCCGACTATAAGCTGGTCCATCATGCCAGCAATGGGCGGGCGGTTTATTCGTTCTGTATGTGCCCGGGCGGGCAGGTTGTGGCGGCAGCGTCCGAGCCGGGGCATCTCGTGACCAACGGGATGAGCCAGTATTCGCGCGCCGAGCGCAATGCGAATGCGGGGATGGTGGTTGCGGTGACGCCGGAGGTCGATTTTCCAGGTGGGCCGCTCGCGGGGATCGCGTTTCAGCGGCATTGGGAACGGCGTGCGTTCGAGGCCGGTGGGGGCACCTATGCAGCACCGGCCCAGCGGGTGGAGGATTTCCTCGCCGGGAGGCCCTCGACCGGGCTGGGCGCCGTGGTGCCGAGCTATAAGCCGGGGGTGACGCCGACGGATTTGAGTGCGTGTCTGCCAGACTTCGCGGTGGCGGCGATGCGGGAGGCGTTGCCGGCGTTTGATCGCCAGATCAAAGGCTATGCGATGGCCGATGCGGTGATGACCGGCGTTGAGACGCGGACGTCGTCGCCGCTGCGGATACCGCGCGACGACAGCGGGCAGTCGGTCAATACGCGCGGGCTGTTTCCAGCTGGCGAAGGCGGGGGATATGCGGGTGGGATTTTATCGGCCGGGGTCGATGGCATCCGGATCGCGGAGGCCGTTGCTTTGTCGATGACGGGGACGGCTGCACCGCCACGCGCCAAGTTGGTGCGGATGTCGCATGGCGGCGGGGCCGAGGGGTGGGATGGATGAGCGGTTTTGTCGGCGCAACGGGCGTACGGGCCAGGCGCGTCTGGTCGACCGTGCAATTCGCCAATAGGGGCTATTGCGCCCGATGAGTTGGGCTGGTCACCAGCGCAGGACGCGGCTGCCGATCACACTGCCGATGGTGGTCACGACGGCGATGCCTAAGACGTACCAGATGGCAACGAACAGCGGGCTGTCGTTGGTGCAGTGCGTGGCGTACAGGGTCGCGCCGATGGCACCGGCCAAAAGCCCTGCGGCGGCTCCAGCCAAGCGGGGACTATCGGGCGCACCTGACTTCATGGCGTAGAGCAAGGCTGCCAAGGGGGCTGCTGCCAATGTCGGGATCAACACGGCGCAGGCAAGGGCGCGGTCGCCGAGCATGGCTGGGAACCAGGATGCGGCGGGGAGGGCGATCAGCTCAAGGCTGACGGCTGCGGCCAGCAATAGTGCTGATATGACGAGGCCAGCCAAAGCCGGGCCAGCGGTCTTGCCAGGACGCGACACGCGTAGCGCCAGCCAGAGGGCTGCGGCGGCCGTCGTCAAGGTAAACACGAACTTGAAGGCGAAGCGGGGATCACTAAAACCGCTCAAGACGTCGGGCCGAACACGAAGGAGAAAGACCAGCATGATCGTCGCGATGGGGAGGCTGGCGGCGATCGCCAATGTCAAGGCGCGCGCAACAGGTGCTGGTTTTACGTCCAGGTCTGCTGTCAGGGCCTCTATCAGTTGATCAGTCTTCATGGTCATTCGTCCGGTAAGCTTTGGCGAGGGCCGCAAGGCCCCTGTGGAGGGCGACGCGCACTGCGCCCTCGGATATGTCGAATCGGGTGGCGGTTTGGCGGATGCTGTCACCATTGATCGATATGGATTGTACGATTTCGCGCTGGCGACCATTGAGTTTCGACAAGATCTGTTCGGCGTCGCGTTCGTTGAGGTGTTCGGTGGGTTCGGCTGCGGGCAACACGTCGATAACGTCGTCGATGGGCACATTGATGCGGCGGCCACCACGGCGGAGGCTGTCGATCAGCTTATTACGGGCGATGGCGCGTACCCATGGGGTGATAGGTTCGCTGGTCCGCCACGTTTCGCGCTTGAGATGGATCGCCAACAATGATTCCTGCACGACGTCCTCCACGTCTGATTGGCCATACCCATAGCGGGAGAAGCCACGTCGCACTTCCATTCGGAGGAAGGCCGTCAGTGATTTAAGGACGGTTCGGTAGGCGGCTGCGTCACCGGCCATTCCCGCCCGCATCTGATCGGCCCATTCGCGTTCTCGATCGTTCATGACCCTCTCGGTTTCAATTACGGCACAAATCGCGCGTTGTTACTTTGGATGGACCAGACATTTCATCATGGGCGAACGTTTGGGCTCTGGCGTGCCAAGTGACGCGGCGCAGAACCTGCCCCTCCTTATCGGAGGCAGGCGACCGTCGCAATGCTGAGAAGTGGCGCCGGGTACACGGCGGGAACCCAGTGTGTCACTGAGTGTTCAAACTCACGCACCACGACAGCATCATCGGTCGGCATAATGGGTTAGCGCTCTAAGTCTGAACGTGGGGGGATGACCTGTGACGGTTCGGGAGGCTGAATGGATATTCATTCCAATGTCATAGTTATCACGAAAGCGTGATGCATGAACGGGAATGGGCCGCACTGAGCGTATAAGTGGAGGCGGTTGCGCGATGTATGTTTCGAGGGTGTGGCGGGCGTCGTGAGACCGCCAGAGATGGACCAGGATGACATTTAAGACTTGGATCGCGATTGGGCTGTTGACGGGGGTTGGCTGCGTCGCCGCACTCAATCATACCGGTATGCCGGTTCCGGGCCTGGACTGGGTGCGCGTCGATGTGTTGACGGCCAAACTGGGCTTGACCGGCGACAAGCCGGCGGATTCGACCGCAGAAGCGAAAGGCGGGGAGGGCGGGGCTGCCCGTCGCGGAAACGGCGGTGGACGTCGCGGACAGCCCGATGGTCCGGTGCCCGTGGTCGTGGCGGCGGCAAGTGTCGCCGATGTCCCGGTTTATCTGTATGGGGTCGGTGCCGCGCGGGCGTTCAACACCGTGACGGTCAAGCCGCAGGTCGATGGGCGGCTGATCAAGATCCACTTCAAAGACGGTCAGGACGTTAAAAAGGGCGATCTGCTGGCTGAAATCGACCCGGTGACCTATCAGGCGGCGCTCGATCAGGCCGTCGCCAAGCGCAATCTGACGCAATCGCTGCTGGCGAACGCCGAACTCGATCTCGACCGCTATTCCAAGGTCGGGCCCGGTGTGACGGCACAAAAGACGATCGACACGCAGCGGGCGCTGGTTGCTCAGACGACGGCGCAACTCGACGCCGATACGGCGGCCGTCGATAATGCCAAGGCGGTGCTGAACTATACCAAGCTCACGTCGCCGCTCGATGGGCGGACGGGACAGCGGCTGGTGGACGAGGGTAATCTCGTGCGGGCCGGTGATGCCGGGATCGTCACCATTGCGCAAGTCCGACCGATTTCGGTGCAGTTTACGCTTCCCCAGCAACAACTGGCGCAGGTCAACGCGGCCATGCTGGCGGGGCCCGTGCAGGTCGAGGCGCTCGATTCGGGCGATAAGGCCGTCATCGACGGCGGGGCGCTGACGTTTATCGACAACTTGATCGATGCGACGACAGGGACGGTCCGCATGAAGGCCGACCTGCCTAACGAGCGGCTCCAGTTGTGGCCGGGGCAATTTGCCAATGTGCGCGTGCGGGTCGATGTCTTGCGCGGCGCCATCACGGCTCCGACGGCTGCGGTGCAGCGCGGGCCGGTTGGCACATTCGTGTATGTGGTGGGCGGAGAGCCTGCCAAGATGACGGTGAGCGTGCGGCCCGTCGCGGTTGCGCAGCAGGATGACAGGTTGGCTGTTTTTTCAAACGGGCTGGCTGCAGGAGAGCGCGTGGTGACGAGCGGCTTTGCGCGGCTGAAGGATCAGGCGGTGATTACGATTGCGCCGTCGGAAAACGGTGGCGAGCGTGTTAAGGGGCGCGGGAAGCGGCCTGACGGTCAACCCAAGGCACCGGGTGCAACGTCCATGGATCAGACATCGCCTGTGGCTGCGACTGGGTCCGAGCCTGGGGTGGCCAACGCGCCCTTGGCGCCGGTCAAAGCGGAGCCGATGGCGCGTGCGTCGGGCGACGATGTGCCCATCGGTGAACGGCGCGGCACGCGCGGCAACAAGCCCGCCGAAAGCGCACTCCAGTGACGGGCGAATCGGGTCAGCCGACTGGTGCAGGGCCGGTCCAGCCCTCGGTGTTGGGGTCGGCTGCGGGCGTTTCTGAGGACGGCAATCCATCGGGTTCGGTCTTTGCCAGTGTGTCCAGCCCATTCATCTTGAGGCCGGTTGCGACGACGCTGCTATCGGTTGCGGTCCTGCTGGCGGGATGGCTTGGGTATTGGGGGCTGCCGGTTTCGGCGCTGCCGCAAGTCGATTTTCCCACCATTCAGGTCACCACGCAGTTGCCGGGTGCGAACCCGGAGACGATGTCCAACCTGGTGACTGCGTCGCTGGAACGACAGTTCGGGCAAATCGCGTCGCTGCAGTCGATGACGTCGTCGTCGTCGTACGGGCTGTCGCAGATCACGATGCAGTTTTCGCTCGACCGGGATATCGACGGGGCCGCGCAGGATGTGCAGTCGGCGATCAACGCGGCCGGGTCGACGCTGCCCAAAAACCTGCCGTATCCGCCGACATACTCCAAAGTGAACCCGGCGGATTCGCCCATTATTACGCTGGCGCTCACCTCGGATACGGTGCCGCTGCGCGAGATGAGCGATCTCGCCGATACGCTGATTGCCCAACGGTTGTCGGGCGTGTCGGGCGTCGGGCAGGTGTCGGTTGAAGGCGGGCTGAAGCCAGCCGTGCGCATCCAAGCCGACCTCAACCGGCTGTCGTCGTATGGACTGGGCATGTCTGACGTGCGCTCCGCGATCACGGGGGCGAACGTGTCGGGGCCAAAGGGGCAGCTCGACGGTGCGTCGCAGAGCTACACGATCGCGGCCAACGATCAGTTGTCGACCGCTGAGGCGTATCGCGCGGTGGTGCTGACGTATAAGAACGGCGCGCCGGTGCTGCTGTCGGACGTGGCGACGGTGGTCGACGGGCTAGAGAACGCCAAGGTGGGTGGATGGTATCAGGGCCGTCCCGCCGTCATCATCAACGTGTTGCGGCAGCCGGGCGCAAACGTGATCGAGACCGTCAACCGGTTGCGGGCGGAGCTACCGCGCCTGTCGCGCGCGATGCCGAATGCGGTCGCGCTGACACTGGTGCACGACCGGACGGAGACGATCAGCGCGTCTATTCACGAGGTGCAGTTTACGCTCGTCTTGAGCATGGTTCTGGTGGTGCTGGTGGTGCTGGCGTTCCTGGGGAACTGGCGGGCGACCATCATTGCCGGCGTTGCGTTGCCGATGTCGCTGATCGGGACGTTCGGGGTGATGTGGGTCGCCGGGTTTTCGCTTGATAATCTTTCGCTCATGGCGCTGACCATCGGGACCGGGTTCGTCATCGACGATGCGATCGTGATGATCGAAAACATCGTCCGCCACATCGAAAAAGGCGAGGACCCCGAGCCTGCGGCGCTGAAAGGCGCGCGCGAGATCGGGTTTACGGTGGTTTCGCTGACGCTGTCTCTGATCGCGGTCTTTATTCCGCTGCTGTTCATGACCGGAGTCGTGGGCCGCATGTTTCGCGAGTTCGCGCTGACACTGACGATTGCCGTGATCGTGTCGGCGATCGTGTCGCTGACGCTGACGCCAATGATGTGCGCGAAGTTGCTCAAGGGCCATGGCGATGGCAGCGCGGCAGAGGTTGCCCGGCGCAAAGGCGCGTTTGAGCGGGGCCTTGATTGGGTGGTTGAGCGGTATGGGCGTAGCGTTGAATGGGTGCTTGGGCATTCGTTTGCGACGCTGATGGTGACGGCGGGCACGTTTGTGTTGACGATCGTGCTGTATGTTGCGGCACCCAAGGGGTTTTTGCCGTTGCAGGATACCGGACTTATCACCGGCGTTGTGGAGGCTGGCGAGCAGGTCTCGTTCGACGAGATGACGCGGATTACGAAGCAGGTTGCGGCGCGTATCGGACAGGACGGGGATGTGGCCGGGGTCGTTTCGGTCATCGGGGTCAGCGAAGTCAACGCGACGCCGAACGCGGCGCAGATCAAGGTGACCCTCAAACCGCATCATCAGCGCACGTCGAACGTCGTCGAGATCATGGGGCGGCTGCAAGCTGCAACGAACACACTGGCGGGCGTGAAAGTCTTCTTCCTGCCGGTGCAGGACGTGCAGATCGCAACGCGCGTCGGGCGGGGTCAGTATCAGCACACGCTGGTTGGCACCGACCCGGCGGAGGTTTCGGCATGGTCGGCGCGGTTGACGCAGCGGCTGGCACGCTCGCCGCTATTGGCTGACGTGGCGCTTGAAACGCAAGAGGGGGGCTTGCGGGCCTTTATCAATGTGGATCGGGCGACGGCTGGCCGGCTGGGCGTCTCGATGCAGGCGATCAACGACGTGCTCAACGATGCGTTCGGGCAGCGGCAGATTTCAACGATCTATGCGCAATCGAACCAATACCGGGTGATTTTGGAAGCGCTGCCGCAGGATCAGCGGGACGTGTCGGCGCTCAGCCGGTTGTTTGTGATGTCGAGCGCGGGGACGCAGGTGCCGCTGTCGGCTGTGGCTTCCATCAAGCAAATGAATGCGCCTCTGGTGGTGCAGCGCGAGGAGCAGTTCCCGGCGGGGACGATCAGTTTCAATCTGGCGAAGGGCGCATCGCTGAGCGAGGCGACGGCTGCCATTGTCGCGGCCTCCAAGCAGATCGGGATGCCGACATCGGTGACGGGCAGCTTCTCGGGGGATGCGCTGGAGTTTACCAAGTCGCTGTCGGGTCAGCCGTGGCTGATCCTGGCTGCCGTCATCACGATTTATATTGTGCTGGGTGTTCTGTATGAGAGCTTTATTCATCCGTTCACGATCCTGACCTCGCTGCCGTCGGCTGGCATCGGCGCGCTGCTGGCGCTCGAGGTGACCGGGCTCGATCTGTCGCTGGTGGCGTTGATCGGGATTATCCTGCTGATGGGGATCGTCAAAAAGAACGCGATCATGATGATCGACTTTGCGCTCGACGCGGAACGGGTTCACGGCAAAACGCCGCGCGAGGCCATTTTGCAGGCGGCCGTGTTGCGGTTCCGGCCGATCATGATGACCACGCTGGCCGCTTTGATCGGGGCTATTCCGCTCGCGTTTGGGACGGGCCCTGGGTCGGAGTTGCGGATTCCTCTGGGGGTTTCCATCATCGGCGGGCTGCTGCTGTCGCAACTGCTGACGCTGTATACGACGCCGGTGATCTATCTGGAGATGGAACGGCTCCGGGCGTGGGTGATGGGCGAGGCGCGCGCGTCGATGCCGCCTGCGGGACTGGCTGAGGCGCTGCCCGTCGCGAGGGCTGGGGAATGACCCCATCATGAGCCCGTCAATGAACCCGTCGCGAATCTTCATTCTACGGCCTGTTGGAACGACGCTGCTGGCGATCGGGCTGATGCTGCTGGGCATCGTTGCGTACTTCAGTATGCCGGTGGCCAGTTTGCCCAGCATCGAGTTTCCAACCATCCGCGTGCTCGCCAGTCGGCCCGGTGCGGACCCCGAGACGATGGCGGCCACCGTCGCGGCGCCTCTGGAACGGCGACTGGGTGAGATTTCCGGCGTGACGGAGATGACGTCGACGAGCAGCGTCGGGTCGACGTCGATTTCGATCCAGTTCGACCTTAGCCGAAAGATCGATGGAGCGGCCCGCGATGTGCAGGCGGCGATCAACGCGGCCATGACCGACTTGCCAAGCGATCTGCCTGCGGTACCGACATTCCGCAAGTTCAACCCGTCATCCGCGCCGGTGCTGATTGTTGCGCTGACGTCGCCAACGATGCTGCCGTCAGCGATGTATGATGCAGCCGATAGCGTCATCGCGCCGCGCATGACGCAGGTCGCGGGCGTGGCCGACGTGACGATTTCAGGGGCCGATCAGCCCGCGATCCGGGTGCAGGTCGACCCTCAGCGGCTGGCGGCCATGGGGTTGTCGATCGACAATGTGCGGACTGCGATCACGCAGACGTCGACGGTGCAGCCGCTGGGTTCGCTGGATGGTGAGACGACGTCGGCCACGCTTGCCACCAACGATCAGTTGAAGACGGCAGACGATTACAAGATGCTGGTGCTCAAGACAGTCAACGGGACCGTCGTGCGACTGTCAGATGTGGCCAAAGTGGTGAGCGCGTCGCGCAATTCGCGCGCGCAGGCGCAGTTCATGGGCAAGCCTGCGGTGCTGCTGATCCTCACCAAGCAGGCGGATGCCAACGTTCTTGAAACGGTGGATGCGGTGAAGGCGCTGATCCCCGAGATCAAGCGTTGGGTCCCGGCAGATCTCAGCATCGACATTCTATCCGATCGGACGACGACGCTGCGGGCGAGCGTGCATGACATGCAGATCACTCTGCTGATCACGGTCGTGCTGGTGATGGCGGTCGTGTTCGTGTTTTTGCGGCGCGGTACGCCGACATTGGCGGCCGGCATTACGGTGCCGTTGTCATTGGCGGGGACATGCGCGCTGATGTGGGCGTCCGGGTTTTCGATCAACAATATCTCGTTGCTGGCCTTGGCGGTGGCGGTCGGGTTCGTGGTCGACGATGCGATCGTCATGATCGAGAACATGTATGCCAGCCTCGAAGCTGGAATGACGCCGATGCAGGCCGCACTCGTGGGCGCGCAACAGATCGGGTTTACGGTCGTTTCGATCTCGGTTTCGCTCGTTGCCGCATTCATTCCGATGCTGTTCCAGACGGGGGTGATCGGGCGGCTGCTGCAGGAGTTTTCGTGGACGCTGGTGTATGCGATCGTCGTATCGACCGTGGTGTCGCTGTCGGTGACGCCGATGATCTGCGCCTATTTCATCAAGTCCAACGATACGCGTCGAACCTGGTTTGACCGGGTGTTCGAGGGCGGGCTCGCCTGGGTTCTTGCCGGCTACGGCCGGTCGCTCCGCGCCGTTCTGCATCATCGGGCATTGGCGCTGGGCTCGCTGGCGCTGTGCCTTTACCTGACGGTGCAGTTGTTCATAGGACTGCCGAAGGGGTTTTTCCCGCAGGACGATACCGGTTTCATCATGGCACAGACGGAAGCGGCAACCGACATCTCCTATGGGGAAATGGTCAAGCTGCAGGCCCGGGCCGTTGCGATCGTTATGGCCGATCCGGCGGTGGCGGCTCTTGGCGGGTCGGTCGGGGCGGGAGGCCCGATGGGCGGATCGATGAACCAAGGGCGGATGTTCATCAATTTGAAGCCGCTGGCCGAGCGAGGACGGATGTCCAGCACTGCGGTGATCGACCGGATGCGCAAGTCGCTGGCAGGCCTCGAAGGGATCACGGTCTTTTTCGCCAGTGCGCAGGATGTGCGTGTCGGCGCGCGGTCGGGTAAATCGCGGTATCAGTACACGCTGTGGGGGCAGGACATTGACGAGCTGAATGCGTCGGTGCCGCGCGTCGTTGAGGCGATGAAGAAAATTCCCGGGTTGACCGACGTGTCGACCGACCGGCAGCAAGGTGGGCTTGAAGCCCAAGTGACCATCGATCGGATGATGGCGGCGCGACTGGGCGTTGCGATCTCCAGTATCGATAGCACCCTCAACAATGCGTTTGCGCAGCGGCAGGTCGCGACGATTTTTGGAACCCGCAACCAGTACCGGGTCGTGCTCGAAATCGATCCGCAGTTTCAACGCGATATTGCCGATCTTGAGCGGCTGTTCGTGCCCGGTGCCAACGGCGTGCAGGTGCCGATCATGAACGTGATCAAGGTGACGCGCGGGCTGGCGCCTTTGGCGGTCAATCACACCGGGCCGTTTGCGGCCATGACCGTGACGTACAACCTGGCGGCGGGGGCAAAACTGGATGAGGCGACGCAGGCGATCAACCGGGCGATTGCCGACCTTGCTCTGCCGTCGAGTGTGAATGCAGAGCCGGCTGGAGACGCCAAGGCGTTCGCGACCAACGCTGCCGCGCAGCCCGTGCTGATCGCGGCGGCCCTGCTGTGCGTCTATCTCGTGCTTGGCATTCTCTACGAGAGCTTTGTGCATCCCTTGACGATCATCTCGACGCTGCCCTCGGCGGGCCTGGGGGGGCTGCTGGCGCTGTGGTTTGCTGGGATGGAGCTGTCCGTCATCGCGCTGATCGGGCTGATCTTGCTGATCGGCATTGTGAAGAAGAACGGGATTATGCTGGTCGATTTCGCGCTGGATGCGCAGCGACGGCGCGGCTTGGAACCGGAGGCTGCGATCTATGAGGCGTGCATCGAACGTTTTCGGCCGATCCTGATGACGACGATGGCGAGCTTGCTGGGGGCGTTGCCGCTGGCGCTGGCCGAAGGACCAGGGGCTGAGCTACGGCGGCCCTTAGGGATTTGCATCATCGGTGGATTGATCGTGTCGCAGGTGCTGACGCTGTACACGACGCCGGTGATTTATCTCATGCTCGACCGGTTTACGGGCAAGCGACGTGTTGTGACTGGGCAGGTGGCGGCGGCTGAGTGACGTTGAGGGGCTGCTCGTCCCTCAAACTCCCGCGCAACGGGCTCGCCTCGGGAGCCGGGCTTTTTAGTCAGTCTTGTTGGACGGAGTATGTGGCCGCCCCCCACCCTAATACCGTCGCGCAAAAGTTTTGACTCATAGGGTCGCTGGCTGCGCGACGGTATTCTCTTTTGTTTGCGCGTGGCCGCGTCGTTCTGGAAGATCGCCTCCGGCTCGGCAACCCCACGCGCGGATACCAACGGGCATAAGTCAGAACTTATGCCCGTTGTTATGTCTTCCTCCGGTGAGGACCGCCTTGCGATGATGTCCGCGTTGGCGGACTCTGCGCGCTGATCCGAAGCAGCGAGGGGTGTGGATGTGTCCACAAAGTCGATTATGGACACAAGTCGGGAGCGGCG
>Ga0247838_1000076_pt1 | contig 135481 bp, 119 predicted proteins | sample LaCruzMarch2015__5_FD_189097 | JGI IMG/M metagenome (GOLD analysis project Ga0247838, IMG submission 189097) | Freshwater microbial communities from meromictic Lake La Cruz, Castile-La Mancha, Spain - LaCruzMarch2015_15m | ecosystem: Environmental > Aquatic > Freshwater > Lake | place: Spain...
CCAAAACCAGCCGGCAAAAACGCATCCAGAAAACTCGACTGATCCATCCAGCGATCCTCACCTCGCCGATACTGAATCACAATCAGAACCAACTGTCTTTATGCAGAGGTCTCGCAAGCGGGAGAGGCTACGATGTGGGCACGTCCGTCCCACGAGTCTCCTTCTCCCGCCTGCGGCGGAAGGTGCCCGGCAGGGCGGAAGGGGGGAGCAACAAGCTCATGGGTTCAGCTAGCGATGGCCGCCCTGCCACTCCACCTCAAGCCGCTCCAACCCGTGGAAATGGTAGATGTTCTTGTACTGCGGTTCGCTCGCCAACTTGAGCCCAGGCAGCCGCTCGAACAGCGTCTTCATCGCCACCTGCATCTCGATCCGCGCCAGCGGTGCCCCGATGCAGAAGTGGATGCCGGCCCCAAAACTCACGTTCTGCCCATCCGTGCGGAACGGGTCGAACGTGTTTGCGTGCCCGAACCGCACCGGATCGCGGTTGGCGGCCGCCAGCATCAGGCCGATCGTCTCGCCCTGCTTGAAGCTCAGCCCGTTCTCCAGCGTCACGTCCTGCAGCGCGTAGCGGGTGAACATGTGGAGCGGCGCGTCGTAGCGCACGCATTCCTCCACCGTCGCTTCGGTCTGCTTCGCGTCGGCGAACAGCGCCTTGGGGTCGAGCCCCGATTCGAGGATCGCCTTCACGCCGTTGCCGGTGGTGTGCACCGTCGCCTCGTGCCCGGCGTTGAGCAGCAGGATGGTGGTCGAGATCACCTCCTCCTCGGACAGCTTCTCGCCCTCCACTTCGGCCGTGAGCATATGGGTCAGCAGGTCTTCGCGCGGCTGCTTCCGCCGCTCGGCGATCATCGAGCGCACATAGTCCATGAACTCGATCGACGCCTGGTTGGCGTCGAGCTCGGTCTCTCGCGTGACGCCAAACATGTACATGGCGACCATGCGGTTCGACCACTCGACCAGCTGCATCGCCATGTCGGCGGGGAGGCCGATCATCTCCGCAATCACTACCGCAGGCACCGGCGCCGCGAACGATTTCAGCAGCTCGACCCGGCCATCCGCCTCGAACCCGTCGATCAGCGCATGCGCCTGCCGCTCGATGCGGCCGCGCAGCTGCTCTACATTGCGCGATACGAACGCCCGGTTCACCAGCATGCGCAGCCGGGTGTGATCCGGCGGCTCCAGCGTCAGCAGCGAGTACTTTTCGCTCAGGTCGAACGCCGCCGTATGGTCCTTCGGCGGCGCCATGCCGAGCTGTTCGCGGCTCATCAGGTGCAGGATCTGGCGGCCGAAGCGCTTGTCGCGCAGCAGGGCGTTCACGTCCTTGAAGCTGGCAAAGCACCAGTGGTTGTAGTTCTCCCAGAAGAAGGCCGGGGAGTCGGCGTGCACCGCGTCGTAGAAGGCGTAGGGGTCGCGATAGAACGCGAGGTCGCGCGGCTGGGCGGTGGCGCGGCGGTCGGCAAGCGTAAAGGGGACGGTCAAGGCAAAACCTGAAGGGTGGGCGTTGCCCGATGCTATACATCCCGGCGCGCGTGCGAAAAGCCCTTGCCTTGCCGCCAAACTCCGCTACGCAGGGCAAAACGCACTGCCGGAGCCAAAGATGAGCGACGACCTCACCCTCGAACAGGCCATCGAGAACATCTACGCCTCGCTGAAGGCGGACAACGCCGATCTCCTCGAGCACATCGCCGCCCTGAAGGCCGCCATGGCGCGCGAGGGCGTCAAGGAGGCCGTGTTCGAGCCGGCCAGGCTGGCGCAGAACAACCGCTCCGGCCGCAAGCTGATGCAGTCCTTCTTCCGCAAGAAGGGCGTCGCCGTCACCTTCTCGGCTTAGGTTCGAAAGTGGTCGAGCCTCTCGGCTGCAATCGGTCGTAAGCGAGCCGGTCCGCATCGCCGGACCACTCGCTGAAAACCGCAAATGTATCGTCTGTGCTCGATCGCAAGGCGTCTCTCGAAGGGCCCGATGTTGCCGGCTTCACCCTGCCACGGTCGGCAGGCTTGGGATCATCGTTCTTACTCATTCGTCCCTCCCCATCCGGGCAGCTTCCGGAAATGCGTTGGATTGCGCCAAATTGCGATTATTGCGGCCCGCCTCAATGGCGCCTATCTGTCGCTTTACCGCCCGTTAATAGGGCATCGCCTGAAGTCGGCCGCGACAGAGCTGATTCTATCTCCAAGGGGCAAATCTCGAAATGAGAGATCCGGTCGATACCTTCTACAACTACCTCGTGCCCACCGTGGTCGAGCAGACCAACCGTGGCGAGCGCGCCTTCGACATCTATTCGCGCCTGCTCAAGGAGCGCATCATCTTCGTGACCGGCCAGGTCGAAGACGGCATGGCCACGGTGATCACCGCGCAGTTGCTTTTCCTCGAATCGGAGAACCCGAAGAAGGAAATCAACATGTACATCAATTCGCCCGGCGGCGTGGTGACCTCGGGTCTTTCCATCTACGACACGATGCAGTTCATTCGCCCGCCCGTGGCGACGCTGTGCATGGGGCAGGCTGCCTCGATGGGTTCGCTGCTGCTCGCCGGCGGCGAAGCGGGGATGCGCGGCTCGCTGCCGAACTCCTCGATCATGGTGCACCAGCCTTCGGGCGGCTACCAGGGCCAGGCGACGGACATCATGATCCACGCCCAGTTCACCGAGAAACTGAAGCGCCGCCTGAACGAAATCTACGTCAAGCACACCAAGCAGGACTACGACTCCATCCACACCGCGCTGGAGCGCGACAGGTTCATGAGCCCTGCCGAGGCGAAGGAATTCGGCCTCATCGACCAGATTTTCGAGAAGCGCGCCGAACCGGACGCTTCGTGACACCTTTAGCTATTAAGGTGAACGGCAAGGGCACACCTCAGTGTGACACTTGTGTGATTGTGTGGGTCCCGGCCGGCCGATAAGGTCGGTCGGGCTTACATTTTGTTTAGGTATCCGGGTCTAGCGTGCCTGCCAGACTCGGGGATTGGGAGCCCTAACTCCCTAGAGTGACAGATGTCCAAGGACACCACCACCGGCGAATCCTCCAAGAACACGCTCTACTGCTCGTTCTGCGGGAAATCGCAGCACGAGGTCAGGAAGCTGATCGCCGGTCCGACCGTATTCATCTGCGATGAGTGCGTCGAACTGTGCATGGACATCATCCGCGAAGAGAACAAGACGTCGACGCTGAAGTCCTCGGATGGCGTCCCGACGCCCGCCGAGATCTGCAAGGTGCTCGACGACTACGTCATCGGCCAGTTCCGCGCCAAGCGGAACCTGTCGGTCGCGGTGCACAACCACTACAAGCGGCTGCACCACGCCACCAAGAATCAGGACATCGAGCTTGCGAAGTCCAACATCCTGCTGATCGGCCCGACCGGTACCGGCAAGACGCTGCTGGCCCAGACGCTGGCCCGCATCCTCGACGTGCCGTTCACCATGGCCGACGCCACGACGCTAACCGAAGCCGGCTATGTCGGCGAGGACGTCGAGAACATCATCCTCAAGCTGCTGCAGGCCGCCGACTACAATGTCGAGAAGGCGCAGCGCGGCATCGTCTACATCGACGAAGTCGACAAGATTTCCCGCAAGTCGGACAACCCGTCCATCACCCGCGACGTGTCGGGCGAGGGCGTGCAGCAGGCCCTGCTGAAGATCATGGAAGGCACCGTCGCCTCCGTGCCTCCGCAGGGCGGCCGCAAGCATCCGCAGCAGGAATTCCTGCAGGTGGATACGACCAACATCCTGTTCATCTGCGGCGGCGCGTTCGCCGGTCTCGAAAAGCTGATCGCCGCCCGCGGTGAAGGCTCGGGCATCGGCTTCTCGGCCGTGGTGAAGGACCCGCGGGACCGTCGCGTCGGCGACCTGCTCAAGGACGTGCAGCCCGAGGATCTGGTGAAGTTCGGCCTCATCCCCGAGTTCATCGGCCGCCTGCCGGTACTCGCCACGCTCGAAGACCTCGACGAAGCGGCGCTGATCGAAATCCTGACGGCGCCCAAGAACGCCCTGGTGCGCCAGTACCAGCGCCTGTTCTCGATGGAAGAGGTCGAGCTGACCTTCCACGAGGATGCACTCAAGGCCATCGCCAAGCATGCCATCGAGCGCAAGACCGGCGCCCGCGGCCTCCGGTCGATCATGGAAGCCATCCTGCTCGACACCATGTACGACCTCCCGTCGCTCGAAGGCGTCGAGGAAGTGGTGATCAGCGAGGAAGTGGTGAACGGCAAGGACGTCCGGCCGCTCTACATCTACGCCGAGCGCAAGAAGGAAGAGCAGAGCGCCTGATCGCGCGGCTTCATCCGAACAGTATCAAGGCCCCGCCGCACCCCGGCGGGGCCTTTGCTTTGGCGGCGGCCTGACGCATATAGCCGGGGCAGGAGGTGCCTATGCGTATCGGTGTTGCCTTGGGGAGCGGTGCAGCGCGCGGCCTCGCCCACATTCCTTATATCGAGGCGATCGATGAACTGGGGCTGACTCCCTCGATCATCGCCGGTTCCTCTATCGGGGCCCTGATCGGCTCGGGCTGGGCCAACGGCATGACGGGGGCTGAGTTGCGGGAACATGCGCTCAGCGTGCTGGGCAGCCTGCAGCAGATCGCCAGCACCTACTGGAGCCGCAGCAGCTTCAATCTCACCCGCCTGCTCAGCACCGGGCTGTCGATCCAGGTCGATTCGGAGGGGATCACCCACGCGTTCCTGCCGGAAGGTTTCCCCGACGACTTCGCCGAACTCAAGGTGCCGTTCGTTGCCATCGCCACCGACTACTATGCGTGGCGCGAAGTCGTGTTCAGCACCGGCTCGCTGCGGCAGGCCATCGCCGCCTCGATGGCGATCCCGAGCCTGTTCAGGCCGGTTGCGGCGAATGGTAGCTACTTCATGGATGGTGGCGTGACCAATCCACTGCCGCTCGCGCATATCAGCGGGAAGTGCGACGTGACCATCGGCATCGACGTGCAGCGTTCGCCTGATCCTACGCTGGCCATACGGGAGCCGAACCCCATCGATGCCGCGGTCGTCGCCACCGAGATCATGTCGCAGCGGCTGGTCGATGCTACCGTCGCGTCCTACCATCCGGACATCTACGTGCATGCCGAGGTTGGCCCGTTCGGCGGCAGCGAGTTCTGGCGTGTCCGGGAAATCCTCGATCACGCCTCGGGGAGCAAGGATGCGTTCAAGCGCGCGGTAGCCGGCGCCATCGCCATCGCCGAACTCCGCCAGCGCGGCGGCGCCTAATGAGCGAAATGCCCGCTGGCCTCGTCGCCATCATCCGGGCGCTTGCCGAAGGCCATGCCGGGCTCGCCGACCGCTCCGGCCGCATTTCAGACCAGTACCGGCGTACAGGAACCTCCAGCGCGGTGGTCGGCGAGCAGTCCGACGCCATTGCCTATGCCCTCAGCCGCATGCCTGCCACCTACGCGGCGGTGTCCCGAGTCCTTGAGGAGATGCAGGAGCGCGCCCCCGGCTTTGCGCCCGCCACGCTGCTCGATGCCGGCGCCGGTCCCGGCACGGCGGCATGGGCTGCAAGTGAGCACTTCGACGGGCTCGGCAAGACGCTGTTCGACTACAACCGCACGTTTCTCGATCTGGCCCAACAGATTGCGACGGGCCTGTCCGACGATGCCGAACTGCTGCGGCATGACCTCGGCGGCTTCGCCCTCGGCCGCCGCTTCGATCTCGTCACCTGCGCCTATGCCCTGACCGAACTGGGCGATGCGGCGACGCTCGCGGCTGCCGACCACCTCTGGCAGCACACCTCCGGCGTCCTCGTCATCGTCGATCCTGGGCGTCCGCGCGACTACCAGCGCCTGATGGCGGTGCGGGCGCGCCTCATCGAAGCCGGTGGCACTGTCCTCGCCCCATGCCCGCACGATGCGGCCTGCCCGCTGGTCGCGCCCGACTGGTGCCACTTCTCGGTCCGCCTCAGCCGCAGCCGCGACCATATGCGGATGAAAGGCGGAATACTGGGCTACGAGGATGAGAAGTTCAGCTATCTCGTCGTCGCGCGTCCCGGCATCGGCGAGCGCACCCCGGCCCGTGTCATCCGCCCGCCCGAGGAGAACAAGTTCTCGGTTTCGCTGCCGCTTTGCGCGCCGCAGGGGGCTGAGCTTCGCGTCGTACCGAGCCGGGACAAGCAGGCCTTCAAGGCCGCCAAGAAGCTCGACTGGGGCGACAGCTTTCCAGGTTAGGCGCGAGGCTCGCACTATTGCCGCCCGGCAACCCGAGGACTACGGTCCCGCCCGACAGTTTTGGGAGGGCCTCATGAAGTTCAACGACATCCTGGGTACGATCGGCAACACGCCGGTGGTGCGCATCAACAAGCTGGCTCCTGCGCACGTAAAACTCTACGTCAAGGTCGAGGCCTTCAACCCGCTCGGTTCCATCAAGGACCGGCTGGCGCTGGGTGTCATCGAGGCAGCCGAGAAGTCGGGAGCGCTGAAGCCGGGCCAGACCGTCGTCGAGGCCACCTCGGGCAATACCGGCATCGGCTTGGCGATGGTGTGCGCCGCCAAGGGCTATCCGCTGGTCCTCACGATGGCGGAGAGCTTTTCGGTCGAGCGCCGCAAGCTGATGCGCTTCCTCGGCGCCAAGGTGGTGCTGACCCCGGCGGCGGAACGCGCCAACGGCATGGTCCGCAAGGCCGAGGAACTGGCGCTGCAGAACGGCTGGTTCCAGACCCGGCAGTTCGAGAACGACGCCAACCCCGACATGCACTCGCGCACCACGGCGCTCGAGATCATCAAGGACTTTTCCGACGAGCCGCTGAATTACTGGGTCACCGGCTTCGGCACCGGCGGCACGCTTACCGGCGTCGGCCGCGTGCTGCGCAAGCAGTCGCCGGACACGAAGATCATCGTGGCCGAGCCCGAAGGCGCGCCGATGCTGACCAGCGGCGAGCCGCAGGAGCGACGGGCCGACCACGCCGCCACCGGCAGCCACCCGGCCTGGAAGCCGCATCCCTACCAGGGCTGGAGCCCGGACTTCATCCCCTGGGTCACCAGCCACGCGATCACCGAAAAGCTCATCGACGAGGTCATCACCACGACCGGTCCCGAAGGCATGAAGTGCTCGATGGACCTGGCGCAGAAGGAAGGTATCTTCGTCGGCATCTCGGCGGGAGGCACCTTCGCCGCGGCCCTCAAGGTGGCGCAGCGCGCACCTGCAGGCTCGACCATCCTGGTCATGCTGCCCGACACCGGCGAACGCTACCTCTCTACCCCGCTTTTCGCCGACGTTCCGGCGGATATGTCGCCGGAGGAGGAAGCCATCTCGCTCTCCACCCCAGGCCAGCACCTGCCGCCCAAAGCGGCCGCTTGAGGCAGACCTGAACAGTTGAGATCGGGGCGGCCCTCAGGCCGCCTCTTTCGCTTCCGGACCGACGTAGATCGACCTGGGCCGGATCAGCTTGCCCGTCAGCGCCTGTTCGCGGGAGTGGGCGATCCAGCCGCCGACGCGGCCGATGGCGAACACGGCCGTGAACGTGTCGCGCGGGAAGCCGAGCGCTTCGAGCAGCAACGCGGTATAGAACTCGACATTGGTCAGCAGCGGGCGGTCGGGCTTGTGGCGCTGTAGCGCCGCAAGCCCAGCGGTTTCCACCGCACCCGCCCGTGCCATTCGCGTCGCATCGACGTTACCGGTCGACTTCAGCCGATCGAGCGCCGCCGCCAGCGCATCCGCCCGTGGGTCGCGAACGCGATAGATGCGGTGCCCGAACCCCATCAGCCGCTCGCCGCGCGCCAGCGTAGCGTCGATCCAGCCGGCAGCCTGCCCGGGCGTCCCGATCGCGTCGAGCATGTCGAGCACCGGACCGGGCGCGCCGCCATGCAGCGGACCCTTCAGGGCGCCGAGCGCCGCCAGCACCGACGAGTCGAGACCAGCCTGGGTCGAGGCCACCACTCGCGCCGTGAAGGTCGAGGCGTTGAGCCCGTGGTCGGAGACCGTGACGAGATAGGTGTCGAGCCCGTCCGCCATCGCCTTCGGCGCATCGGCCCCGGTCATCATGCGGAGGATATCGGCGGCGTGCCCGAGATCGGCTTCGGGCGCTATCGGCGCCTTGCCGTCGGCCTGCCGCAGCACGGCCGGCAGCAGCACGCCCGGGGCCGCCGCGATCATCAGGGCGGTGTCGAGGTCGGTGCCGTCGTGCAGGGCGCCCATCAGCATCCGCACCGCATCGAAGGGATCGAGCCCCGCCGTGGCGCCGAACCGGTTTCTGGTCGCGTCGAAGACCTTCGTCCGCGCGGCGCCGAGAGGCCGTGTCAGGTCACGGGGCAGGGCCGGGAAGAACCCCTCCCAGAGCATGCCCAGCACATGCTCGTAGCTCACCTGTCCGGCCAGCGCCGAGAGCGGCACCCCGCGGATAACCAGCCGCCCGGCCAGCCCGTCGACATCGGAAAGCACCGTCTCGGCGGCGACTACGTTTTCCAGTCCATCCTGCATCTTGCACCTCGCTTTTCCGGCAAGGTAGGATGATCAAGATTGACGTCAATCTTGACCAAATCGATCAATGTGAGGTGCCGATGTGGCTCACCGCCAGCCAAGCCCTGTCCCGCCTCGGCTCCAAGCCGCAGTCGCTCTATGCCAGCGTCAGCCGGGGCCGTATCCGGGCGAAGTCCGACCCGGCCGACAGTCGCAAGAGCCTCTACAGCGCCGAGGACGTCGACCGCCTCGCCGCCCGCAGCCGTGGCCGCCGCAGTGCCACCACCGTTGCCGCGGAGGCGATCAACTGGGGCGATCCAGTGCTGCCCTCGGCTATCTCCACCGTGCACGACGGCCGGCTCTACTATCGAGGCCAGGACGCCGGCGGGCTCAGCCGCACCACAACGCTGGAACAGGTCGTTGAACGGCTGTGGGACGCAACGCTGGCGACACCGCCAATCGGGCAGATGGGGCCCGTTCCCGGCGTGACGGCTGCGTTCAGCACGCTGGCGGTGCTAGCCGCCACGTCTCCGCCCAGCCTGGGTCGCAGCCCGATCGTGCTTCGGCTGGATGCGTCGAGTGTGCTCCATGCCATGGCCGACTCTCTGCTCGGCCCGGGCACCGCCCCGTTCCATGAACGCCTCGCCGCCCGCTTCGGTCGGCCTGACGCCGCCGACGCGCTTCGCCGTGCGCTTGTCTTGCTGGCCGACCATGAACTCAACGCCTCGACCTTCGCCGCCCGCGTCACCGTCTCCACCGGCGCGTCGCTGGCCGCCGGAACGCTGACCGGCCTTGCTGCCCTGAGCGGCCCGCTGCATGGCGTGGCCTCGAGCGCCGTGCTGGCCCTTGCGCACGACATTGCGACCGATCCGGCAGGGGTCGAGAGCGGCCTGCGCGACTGGCTCGGCGAAGGCCGCATCGTGCCGGGCTTCGGCCACCGCCTCTATCCGTTCGGCGACCCGCGTGCCGCCGAGCTGCTCGGCGCCTTCGACGTCCCCGCCAGCTACCGGGCGCTGCTCGATGCTGCCGATGCGGTCGTCGGCGACTACCCCAATGTGGATTTCGCGCTCGCCGCCCTCACAGTATCGTTCGACCTGCCGCCCGATGCGCCGCTCACCATCTTCGCGCTGGCCCGCACCACCGGCTGGCTGGCGCACATGCTGGAGCAGATCCAGTCTGGCACCATTATTCGCCCACGTGCGCGGTACATTGGTGTATCCTTGCCGAACGGCTGATGCAGATGCGGCACAGGGTGGGCTCAAGCTGAGCGCATACCCGCCATAACGGGCAGGTTGACTTGCCCTTTGGTCCTGACGCCCTATTTAATCAGCAGAATCAGGCTCGCCGCCCGCTTTGGGGACTGGCCGGATTGCTAGACGGATGCGTGCCCCAGGTCCTCCCTCCTCTCGCGCGCATCCTGGGAAAGGACCAGAAATGTCAGACGTGACCACAGGCGGCGCCGGCTTCGATCGAGATCGGGTGTATCCGGTGCTGCCGCTACGCGACATCGTCGTCTTTCCGGGCATGATCGTGCCGCTCTTCGTCGGCCGCGAGAAGTCGGTGAAGGCGCTCGAAGAGGTGATGCGCGACGATAAGCACATCCTCGTCGTCACCCAGAAGAATGCCCAGGACGATGATCCGTCGCCCGAGGAAATCTACGCGACCGGCACCATCGCTTCGGTGCTGCAGCTGCTGAAGCTGCCCGACGGCACCGTCAAGGTGCTGGTCGAAGGGCTGCGCCGTGCCAAGATCGACAAATACCTGCAGACGGTCGATTACTTCGAGGCGGAAGCCACCACGCTTCCCGAGCCCGAGGAAGACGAGACCGAGCTCGAGGCCCTGGCCCGTTCGGCCCAGTCCGAGTTCGAAAACTACGTCAAGCTCAACAAGAAGATCTCCGCCGAGGTCGTGAACGCCGTCGGCCAGATTTCCAACCACTCCAAGCTTGCCGACACCATCGCCAGCCACCTGGTGATCAAGATCGAGCAGAAAGAAGACCTGCTCTCGACTACGGCCGTTTCCGAGCGGCTGCAGAAGGTGCTCGGCCTCATGGAGGGCGAAATCGGCGTCCTTCAGGTGGAAAAGCGCATCCGCTCGCGCGTCAAGCGCCAGATGGAGAAGACGCAGCGCGAGTACTATCTCAACGAGCAGATGAAGGCGATCCAGCGCGAGCTGGGCGACGGCGAAGAGGGCTCCAACGAGCTCGCCGAGCTCGAAGACAAGATCAAGAAGACCCGGCTGTCCAAGGAAGCGCGGACCAAGGCCGATGCCGAGCTGAAGAAGCTCAAGACCATGAGCCCGATGTCGGCCGAGGCGACGGTGGTGCGCAACTACCTCGACTGGCTGCTGACGCTGCCGTGGGGCAAGAAGTCGAAGGTCAAGCGCGACCTCGTCTACGCCGAGCAGGTCCTCGACGAGGATCACTACGGGCTGGAGAAGGTCAAGGAGCGCATCCTCGAGTACCTGGCGGTGCAGTCGCGCACCGGCAAGCTCAAGGGACCGATCCTTTGCCTCGTCGGTCCTCCGGGCGTCGGCAAGACCTCGCTGGGCAAGTCGATCGCCAAGGCGACCGGCCGTGAGTTCATCCGCATGGCGCTCGGTGGCGTCCGTGACGAGGCTGAAATCCGCGGTCACCGCCGGACGTATATCGGCTCGATGCCCGGCAAGGTCATCCAGTCGCTGAAGAAGGCCGGCAAGTCCAACCCGCTGTTCCTGCTCGATGAAATCGACAAGATGGGCCAGGACTTCCGCGGCGATCCGTCGTCGGCGCTGCTCGAGGTGCTCGATCCGGAGCAGAACAACACGTTCTCGGACCACTACCTCGAAGTTGACTTCGACCTGTCGGACGTCATGTTCGTCACCACCTCGAACACGCTCAATATTCCCGGTCCGCTGATGGACCGCATGGAGATCATCCGCCTCTCGGGTTACACCGAAGAGGAGAAGTTCGAGATCGCGCGGCGCCACCTGATCCCGGAGACGCTGAAGGAAAACGGGCTGCAGCCCAAGGAGTTCATCATCGACGATGAGCAACTGATGCAGGTGGTCCGCAACTACACCCGCGAAGCCGGCGTGCGTAACCTGAAGCGTGAGCTGTCCAAGCTGATGCGCAAGGCCGTTCGCGACATTCTGGTCAAGAAGACCATGAAGGTCGAGATCACCGCCGAGCTGCTCGAGGAGTATCTGGGCCCGGCCTTCTTCCGCAACGACCAGCTCGACACCGAGCCGCAGGTCGGCGCGGTGACGGGCCTCGCCTGGACGTCGGTGGGTGGCGAAATCCTCACCATCGAAGGCGTGATGACGCACGGCAAGGGTCGCATGACCGTTACCGGTAACCTCAAGGAAGTGATGAAGGAATCCATCACCGCCGCATCGGGTTACGTGCGCTCGCGGGCTGTCGACCTCGGCATCAAGCCGCCGCTGTTCGACACGCGCGACATCCACCTGCACGTGCCGGAGGGGGCAACCCCGAAGGATGGTCCGTCGGCCGGTATCGGCATGGCGACCGCCATCGTGTCGCTGATGACCGGCATCCCGGTCCGCAACGACATCGCGATGACCGGTGAAGTGACGCTGCGTGGCCGGGTGCTGCCGATCGGCGGCCTCAAGGAAAAGCTGCTGGCTGCCCTCCGTTCGGGCATCAAGACGGTGCTGATCCCCGAGGAAAACACCCGTGACCTCAAGGAGATCCCCAAGAACGTCACCGAGGGGATGGAGATCATTCCGGTGAGCCGGATGGACGAGGTGCTGAGCCGCGCCCTGATCCGCCAGCCCGAGCCGATCGAGTGGAAGTACGACGAGGACAAGCCGGCTGTCGTTGCCGCTACCCCCGTCGACGGCGACGAAGCCACCTCGGGCCTGCCGCACTGACGACCCATTCGACCTCAAGCTGATTGACGGCGCCTCCGGGCGCCGTTTTTCGTTTTGGGGGCAGTGAGGGCGGCGGATGGTTGCCGATGCGCTTCGTTAATGGATCGCAATCTATGTGATCGCGGCGGCGTGAAGAGAACGTTTTTCCGCCGCGATCCCGTCACGCGCCTGCCGCGAGTCGGGGCCAACTATCCCGACTGCCTGAACTGCCAATGAATAATCCGCTCAGGCCAGGCTCAGCCGCCGGGCGGTATCACTCTACCCAACGGCATGATGCTGTGCCCTCAAACAAGGACGCCTCCCATGAAGACTTCCATCGCCATCGCTGCCCTTGCGCTCACCGTCGGCTTCGCGAGTGCCGCCCATGCAGAGGACATCACGCTGGGTGAGCCTGGCTATGGCGGGACCGGCTGCCCGGGTGGCTCGGTCTCGGCGACGCTGAGCCCCGACGCGACCTCGCTCAGCCTGCTGTTCGATGGTTACATCGTGGAAGCCGGTGGCGAGACGGGCAAGAAGTTCGATCGCAAGAGCTGCAACATCGCCATCCCGGTGCATGTGCCGCAGGGCATCTCGGTGTCGATCATCTCGATCGACTACCGCGGCTACAACAATTTCTCGGCAGGCTCCGACTCGCAGTTCAACGTCGAGTACTTCTTTGCCGGCGCCCGCGGCCCGACCTTCACCCGCAAGTTCACCGGCCCGAAGGATGAGGACTACCTGATCCAGAACCAGCTGAAGGCTCAGACCATCGTCTGGTCGAAGTGTGGTGCCGACGTGAACCTGCGCACCAACTCGTCGATCCGCGTCAACACCAAGAACAACCAGCAGGCGCTGGCGACGGTGGACAGCCAGGACGTGAGCGCCGCCATCGTTTACCAGCTGCAGTGGAAGAATTGCTAGTCTCCTGACATTCCCGGGGGGTAGCATAGGCCGCCCCCCGCCTTGTCTCAGGAGTGCGTAACTTGAAGCTGCCCATCACCTTCGCCGCCTTTGTCCTAATGGCCTCACCGGCGTTTGCCGCCTGTGTCGATGTGCAGCCCAATGAAGCTACCTATGTCGATGACCCCCCGACAGCGTCGGTGTTCTTCGATTCTTTCTTCCTTAATTCAGGGGACACCAGCCTGAGCTGCGCGTTGCCGACGCCCGCGCGGGATGGCGCACCTGTGCCGCCAGCCGGGGAAGTCTCGGCCTATTCGGCCGACTATCGCGGCTTCGTGGGGCCTGATCGGCCGGCAACGCTGACGGTGACGGAAAGCGGCGTGACTCGCACCGTAGTCCTGCCGCCCGAGTTCGAAGACGTCATGCTGCACTCCTACGTCGGGACCGACGCGGACGGTTGGCTCAATTCCGACATCACCCTAACGGTCGAGGGCAATGACCAGAATCTGGCTGCGCAGCTAGAAAGCGTCGACTACCTGCTGCTCGCCACGACCACGGTCGATGACCAGTATTTCTCGCTCGAGGACGTCTCGGCGGGGCGGACCGCCATCGTCACACATCTCAATGCCACGTCCGGGCTGCTCGTCGGCGGCAACCAGCCGCTCGAGCGCGATACCGAGATCGGCGTGTTCGGCGCGGTCGGCTCGCACACCGTCGGCGCCACGGGGCATTTCGACCTTGGCGACGGCTTCAGCGTCGATGCAGGAGCGGCGATCTTCGACCAGTCGGTTGGCGGCGCTACCTCCAGCGGCGTGCTGCTCGGCGGCAAGGCCACCTGGCTGCAGCCCGACGATGGCAGCAGCTTTCGCTGGCTCGGCAGCGCTGGCATCACCGCCGCGCCGGGCATGAGCATGAGCTTTTCACGTGACTACCTGAACATCGCCCCTGGCGGCGGCACGATCAGCGGCGATGGCAGCGGCAGCGGCAACCTGTTCGGCATCTGGGCCGAGGCGGGCGTGCTCGTCGCCCCCGCACCCGACAACGAAATCGTGTTCAGCGCCAGCCTGGCCCGCAACTGGCTGAGCTTCGACTATGCCGAGGAGCAGACCGACGATAACCCGTTCGCGCTGTCGATCGACGACGCGGTCTCAACCTATGACACCGTCAAGGCCAAGGCGGCCTGGACGGCGGCGATCGCCGACGACATCGACCTGACGCTGCACGGCGCCGTGGGCTATCTCAATGCCAATGACGACCTCGACGGCGACGTGGCCCTCGTCGGACCGCTCACCGTCGGCGGGGTCAGCGAGGCCTTCGTCGAGTACGGCGCCCGTGTCGGCTGGTCCTTCGCTGAAAACGTCCGCTGGGATGTGTTTGCGCTCGGTTCGACCGGCGCGGAGACCGGCACGCATGCGCAGATCGGCACCGCGGTCAGCATGAAGTTCTAGCGCTCCGGGAGGGTTCGGTCTCTCCGTTCGGAAGCGCTGTACGCACGAACAGCCCGGCAGGAGCCGGGCAAGGAGACGACAATGAAATCCTGGATCGCCACCACGCTCGCGGCTGCCATCGCGCTTTCCGCCCTGACGACGCCCGCGCTCGCGGCCCCAACGCTCAAGCTCGGAAAGCCCGCCTATGGCGGGCCGGGCTGCCCGGCTGGCACAGCGACGGCCAGCGTCACGGGCGGCGGCTCGCAGCTTACGGTGAAGTTCAGCAAGTACCAGGTGGCGGCTGGCGGCTCGACCGGAAAAACGTTCGACCGCAAGGCCTGCTCGCTGTCGATCCCGGTCACGGTACCGGCCGGCTACAGCGTGGCGGTCGTGGCGGTTGATTTCGCCGGCTACACCAACCTGCCATCCGGCGCGTCGGCGACCTTCAAGCTCGAGCAGTTCATGCCGGGCGGGCAGGGGCCGGTGTTCTCCCGCGAGATCAAGGGGGCGAAGAAGGGCAAGTTCACCGCCTCGTCGCAGGCGGTCGCCACCGTCTGGTCGGCGTGCGGCACATCGGTGACGATGCGCACCAATACCAGCCTCATGGTCCGTACTTCGGGCGGCAAGGCTGCCTCCGCCTCCATCCGCAGCCAGGATGTCAGCACGGCCATCGTCTACCGGTTGAAGTACCGCGCCTGCTGAGAGTCGGCCGTCCGAAAGGGCGGTTCCGGACCGCTATGCTGAACGGGCGATGAATCGCCCGTGACGTTTTTGCAACAGCAACTTTGAATCCCGGTTACCCCCCTATGCCGGCAACCTTTTGCTGAGGAACCTCGCCACATTCTGACCCTAAAAGGAGCAGAGGACAAACGGGGCGATCAGCAGAGAACGGCGCAATTCATCAGCGCCGCAGCGATATCTTCGCAAGCTTGTCGCCTTGTGTCTGATCGGACTTGAGCCCGAAATCGTGCCCCCATGATGGAGTGCGTGGGTGTTCGGTTGGGCGAACAGGACGAGGTCATGGTTAGCAACTACGTCGATGCGTCGCGCCCCACCGGCCGGCAGATGACTGAGGCAGGAGAGCGGGTCTCGCGCCGCTCGCCTCGCCATGTTCTCGGTTTCAGGATCAATGCCGCTTCCCACAACATCGCGCCGCTGCGGCCGGCGAAGAGGATCAGTATGCGTGCGACTGGAGCCAGGGGGCTCGTGTATCTGTCCATGGTAACGTTCGGCCTTGCCGGCTTCAGCCTGCCGGCGTTGGCGCAGACCGCCGGAGTGCTGCCATCGGCGGCACCGGAGACGGCGGCCGACGCGGCGCTCGCCATGGCCAACTCGCTCGATGGCGCCGGTGGCGGCATCTCTTCGCGCGACCTCGTCAGCGCCCTCGAAGACGCGGCCCTCGCCGGCCAGCCGATGGCGCTCTACCAGTTGGGCCTGATGTACGAGAGCGGCGAAGGCGTCGCCAAGGATCCGGTGAAGGCCTTCGGCTATTTCAGCCAGATTGCCGACGAACATGCCGATACCGCCCCGCGCGGCGTCGAAGCCGATATCGTGGCGCAGAGCTTCCTGAAGGTGGGCGAATATTACCGTACCGGCCTGCCGGAAGCCGGCATCCCGAAGAACGAGTCCTATTCGAACAAGCTCATCATGCACGCGGCGTCCTACTTCGGCGACGCGGACGCGCAGTTCAAGGTCGGCGAGATGTATCTCGACGAGACCGAACTGGGCGACAGCCCGCTGCAGAGCGCCCGCTGGCTGAACCTTGCGGCGCGCAAGGGCCACGCCGGGGCGCAGGCCAAGCTCGGTGCCATGCTGTTCAATGGCGAGGGCATCTCGGCCGATCAGGTGGAGGGCCTCATGTGGCTCACCGTCGCCTCGCGCCGCGCCGTCGGCACCGGTGACGAGAGCTGGATCAACGACCTGCTCAACGACGCCACCTCGCTCGCTTCCGCCGACCAGCGGCAGATAGCGGTGCAGATGGCCGATTCGCTCGGGACCCGTTTCGGCGGTCTCTGAGCGCTCCGTTCAGGCCGGGTTCAAGCTGACTGCTCCATTACGGGGACAACCCGTACCGGAGTTCGTCATGCGTATCCCCGTCATCCTGATGCTGCTCACCATCCTGCTGCTGCCCGCCGACCTGCGCGGCCTCGCCTCCCAGGTCGAGTCCGGCATCGAGGTCGCGCGCGCCTCGGTGACGAAGTTCCTCGACCGCAACGACGGGGTGCAGGTAGCCGAAGCCGGACCGAGGCTGGTGCTGGGCGCGCCGGCGGCACAGGTGCGGTAAGCTGCAAGTCCCCGTCAGAATGCGAACACGCCCTCGACCGGTACGTGGTCGGATGGCTTTTCCCAGCCGCGGGTTTCGGTGTGGACGATGACGTCCTCCAGCCGGTCGGCGGCCTGGGGGGAGAGCAGCAGGTGGTCGATGCGGATGCCGTCCTTGCGCTCCCAGCCGAAGGTGCGGAAATCGAAGAAAGTCAGCGCCGGCTCGTCGGAGATGGCGCGCTGCGCATCGGTCAGCCCGAGGTTCAGCAGGGCGCGCCACCGCGTCGCGCTCTCCGGTCGAAACGCCGCATCACCCACCCACTTCTCGGGGTATGTCGCGTCGATGTTCGAGGGGATGATGTTGAAGTCGCCCAGGAGGATGAACGGCTCCTCCAGCTTCAGTCGCTCCTCGACGAAGGCATGCAGCCGGTCCATCCAGCCCAGCTTGTAGGTGAACTTGTCGGTGCCGACCGGATTGCCGTTGGGCAGGTAGATGCAGCACACCCGCACCACGCCGCCCTCGACCGAGACAACGCCCTCGATCAGCCGCGCCTGCTCGTCGCCATCGTCGCCGGGCAGGCCGCGGTGCACCTCGTCGAAGCGGTGCTTCGACAGCAGCGCCACCCCGTTCCAGCTCTTCTGGCCAAAGGTCTCGACATTGTAGCCGAGCGCCTCGATTTCCATCCGGGGGAAGGCCTCGTCGACCGACTTGATCTCCTGCAGGCAGACGATGTCAGGCGCGGCTTCTTCAAGCCATTTGAGAAGAAGTCCGTGCCGCGCCTTGACGCCGTTGATGTTCCAGGTGGCGATGCGCATGAAGCGACTCCCGTTTGCACGGGAGTCTAGTTGGGTCAGAGCGAAGCGTAAACCGCGTCGCGGACCTCTTCGCGGAACGGGCCGTTGCAGCCCTCGGGTGCCGTATTGGTCAGAACGGCGATCGACAGCCTGTTGGTGCGATCGATGATCCAGTTGTGACCCCAGGCGCCGCCCCAGTCGAGCGTGCCGACCGGGCAGGGGCTCTTCGCGGCCGCGGGGTCGTCGATCATGGCGCCAAGCACGGTAAAGCGCTTGCCGGCATCGGTTTCCCGGCGCGGCAGGGTGCCGATCTGGTTGGTGAAGGCCTCCTCGACCGTTTCCGGCTTCAGCAAGCTGCCGCCATTGTAGACTTCCAGCATCTTCATCACGTCGTCGGCCGTGCCGCACGAGCCGCCGCCGCCCGACTGCGGAGCGTCGGCGCGGAAGATGCGGTCGACTTCCCAGCTGGTGGTCTGCTTGTTTTCCATGGTGATGCGAACCGGCGGCACGATCGACGGCTTTGGCAGTTCGCCGTTGAAGTAGTTCGCGGCGACGCGGGTGGCGTCGGTCGGGGTGAAGCGCCAGTCGACCATGCCGAGCGGCCCGGAGGCGTACTTGTTGACCGCCGCTTCCACCGTCGAGCCGTTGATCGCGGCGATCACGCCGCCGACCACGTCGATGCTGGTGCCGTAGACCCAGCCAGTGCCGGGGGCGAAGTTGAGCGGCGCCTTGGCCAGCCGGCGCAGGTTCTCCTCGAGCGAGATGAACGGGCCCGACATGCCGGGCGACACGTCCTTCGGCGTCGTCTCGTATGCAAGGCCCGAGCTGTGCGACAGCAACTGCCGGATGGTGATCGGGCGCACCACGCCATCGGGGCTCGGCGGAGTGAAGTAGGGCAGGAACTTCGTCACCGGGTCGTCAAGCTGCAGCAGACCCGCTTCCATCATCTTCAGCGCCGCGGTGGCGACGATCGGCTTGGTGATCGAGGCAAGCCGGAAGATGGCATCGCGCTGCATTGCCCGGTCGGCCTCGCGGTCGGCAAGCCCGGCTGTGCGCGCGTAAACTTCCTTGCCGTTGTGGTTGACCAGCACCACGCAACCGACAATCCGGTTGACCAGCGCGGCGTCGATGGCCGCGTCGACATTCTTCTGCAAACTCATGGATATCCTCCCGAATAGAGAGGACGCTAACGGTTTGGCGGCCGGGAACGCAAGCCGCCGAAAGGCCTAAGCGTCAGGCTACCGCGAAGCTGGTGCCGCAGCCGCAGCCCGCCACCGCGTTGGGGTTGCGGATCTGGAAGCTCTGGCCGATCAGGTCGTCGACATAGTCGATTTCGGCGCCGCCCATGAACTCCAGCGACAGCGAATCGATCAGCACGGTGGCGCTGTCCTTGCTGAGCACCAGGTCGTCGGCCTTCGGCGTTTCCTTGACGAGATTGTACTCGTACTGGAAGCCCGAGCAGCCGCCGCCGGATACGGCAATGCGCAGCACCGTGCCTTCACCCTGTTTCGACAGGATGCGGCCGATGCGCTTGGCCGCGCGGTCTGTCAAAACGACATCATTGGATGCTAGAGAAACGTCGGTCATATCGTACCTTCCGGGCGGATCGGGTCCGCTCTCGTGAAGCCTCAATCTAATATCGTCTGATGACGATGAAAAGGGTGTCCGCCTCAACAATGAGCGAACGCGCGCCTTACGCTTCCGATCCCGCGCTCAGTCGCGGCCGTCTGCACGATACCGGCACCAGCCCGACCCGCTCGGAATTCCAGCGCGATCGCGACCGGATCATCCACTCGGCGGCCTTCCGGCGCCTGCAATACAAGACCCAGGTCTTCCTCCACCACGAGGGCAACCATTTTCGCACAAGGCTCACCCACACCCTCGAGGTGAGCCAGATGGCCCGCTCGATGGCGCGGGCGCTGCGGCTCGACGAAGACCTCGCTGAAGCCGTAGCGCTGGCGCACGATCTCGGCCACACCCCGTTTGGCCATGCGGGCGAGCGGGTGCTGCACGAGAAGATGGCCGAGTGGGGTGGCTTCGACCACAACATGCAGGCGATCCGCGTCGTCACCCGGCTCGAGAATCGCTACGCCGAACACGACGGGCTGAACCTCAGCTGGGAGGCGCTCGAGGGCATCCTCAAGCACAACGGCCCGCTGGTCGACGACGAGGACCGGCCCGTCGGCCGCTACGTGCACGAATGGCTGCCCTTCGGCCTCTACGACATCCCGGCCAGCGAAGACCTCTGCCTTGCGTCCTACGCCAGCCTCGAGGCGCAGTGCGCCGCCATCGCCGATGACATCGCCTACAACGCCCACGACATCGACGACGCCGTCCGCGCCGGCCTGATCGCGCTGCCCGAGCTGCGCGACGTGCCGCTGGTCGGCCCGCTGGTCACCGAGGTGCTGGAGCGCTGGCCGGACATCGAGCCGAGCCGGCAGACGCACGAACTGCAACGCCGCCTCATCACGCTTGGCATCGAGGACGTGATCGCCGAAAGCACCCGCCGTATCGGCGAGGTCAACCCGCAGTCGGCGGAGGATGTGCGGACCGCCGGGCGGACGCTGGTCGGTTTCTCCGCTGGTGTTGCCGAGGCGGAGCAGGGGCTAAAAAAGTACCTTTTCGAGCACGTCTATCGCTCGGAGCAGGTGATGGAGCCGGTGCGGGCCAGCCAGAAGCTCGTCGGCGAACTGTTCGACCACTATTTCGAGCGCATGGACCTGCCCGGCCGCTGGGGCGAGGCCGCCCGCACCGCCCCAGACCTCAGCGCCCGCGCCCGCATCATCTCCGACTTCATCGCCGGCATGACGGACCCGTATGCGATTGAGCAGCACGGGCGGGTGGTGGTGGGCTAGTTCCGGTCACGCCCGTCGCAACACCCACAACGTGTCATCCCTGCGAACGCAGGGACCCACCTGACAACCAGCGCAGGTATCGAGTTGGGTCCCTGCGTTCGCAGGGATGACAGCTCAGTGGAACCTGCAGCGTTGGTGGCCAACCAATCGCACAAGTTTGACCTCACACGCCCTTTGCGCTACGGCCTGCGGTCTTCTCCAAAGGCCCGTACCATGAACGTCTTCGCGCTCTTCCAGACCCGTGTCGCCGACGCCCTCAAGGCGCTCTATCCCTCGCTCGCCGAGGATATCCTGTCGCGCATCGTGGTCGAGCCGCCGCGAGATGCGAGCCATGGCGACCTGTCGACCAACGCTGCCATGGTCGTGGCGAAGCCGCTGGGCAAGAACCCGCGGGAGGTTGCCTCGGCAATCGTCGAGCAGTTCAAGGCTGATACCGACGTCGCATCGGTGGAGGTCGCCGGCCCGGGCTTCATCAACTTCCGTCTGAACACGCCAATCTGGCACGCCGTGCTGAAATCCATCGCCACGCAGGGCGCCGATTTCGGCCGGGCCGATATCGGCAAGGGCGAGGCGGTGAACATCGAGTACGTGTCGGCCAACCCGACCGGCCCGATGCATGTCGGCCATACCCGCGGCGCCGTGTTCGGTGACGCGCTTGCCTCGCTGATGGCCTATTCGGGCTACGACGTGACGCGCGAGTACTACATCAACGACGCCGGCAGCCAGATCGATACGCTGGCGAAATCGACGCTGCTGCGCTACCGCGAGGCGCTCGGCGAAACCATCGAGATTCCGTCGGGCTTCTACCCCGGCGACTACCTGATCCCGGTCGGCCAGGCGCTAGCCGCCGAGTTCGGGAACTCGCTGCTCCATAAATCCGAAGCCGAGGCGCTGCCGATCATCAAGGAGCGGGTGCTGGCGGCGATGATGGACCTGATCCGGGCCGACCTTGCCCGCCTCAACGTCCACCACGACGTGTTCTTCTCCGAGCGGCAACTGCACGGGCAGGGCGGCGATATCGACACCACGCTCGAGTGGCTGCGGGACGAGGACATGATCTACCAGGGCCGGCTTGAGCCCCCCAAGGGCAAGGCGCCCGAGGACTGGGAGGATCGCGAGCAAACGCTGTTCCGCGCCACCAATTACGGCGACGACGTCGACCGGCCGCTGGTGAAGTCGAACCAGCAATACACCTACTTCGCCGCCGACATCGCCTACCACCGCAACAAGTACCTGCGCGGCTTCAAGCACATGGTCAACGTGCTGGGGGCTGATCACTCGGGCTACGTCAAGCGGCTGCAGGCGGCGGTGAAGGCCGTGTCGCACGGCGAGGCCGAGATCGACGTCCGGATCTGCCAGCTCGTGCGGCTGCTGAAAAACGGCGAGCCGTTTAAGATGAGCAAGCGCTCGGGCGACCTGGTGCTGCTTTCCGACGTCGTCGAGGAAGTTGGCGTCGATGCCACGCGCTTCATGCTGCTCTACCGGCGCAACGATGCGGCGATGGACTTCGACTTCGCCGTCGTGAAGGAGCAGAGCCGCGACAATCCGGTGTTTTACGTGCAGTACGCGCACGCCCGCACCTATTCGGTGTTCCGACAGGCTGCCGAGAAGCTGCCGGGCCTCGACCTCGGCTTCGGCGCCCTCACCGGCGCCGACCTGTCGCTGCTCTCGTCGGAGGCCGATCTCGAGCTGATCAAGGCACTGGCACAGTGGCCGCGCATTGTCGCTTCGGCCGCCGATGCGCACGAGCCGCACCGGATTGCCTTCTACCTTTATGAACTCGCCAGCGCCTTCCACGGCTTCTGGGCCAAGGGTAATCAGGACGTTGCCTTACGGTTTGTTAATGCCGATGATTCAATGCTGACAATGGCGCGACTCTCCCTGGTCGCTGCTGTCCGTCAGGTGCTCGTCAACGGCTTGAGCCTGCTAGGCGTCTCTGCTCCCGAAGAACTTTCATAATTCGGGCGCATTGGTGTGAAAGCTGGCAACAACGCTCGGCGGGGGTCGGAAGCGGGCATCCAAGGGGACGATTAACGGGGGGCGCTGCTTTCCTATGACAGCGAGACCGCAGCAGATGTCTGATGGCCAGGATAAATCCGACGACCTGATCGCCGAGCTTGCCAAGCTTATGGCGAGTAGCGCGGGCGGGGCAGAGCCGGAGGCCAAGCCCGGCCCGAAGCTGGTTTCCGCGCCGGAGCCGCAGGCGACCGAGTCACGCCCTGCGGCACCGATTTTCCGCATTCCGGGCATGGATATGCCCGTTGCCGCCGCGCCGCAGCCGGCGCACGTGCCAGTTCTTCCCGCCGCGCCTGCTGCTGCATCGCCAGCACCGACCATCCGCATTCCGGGCATGGACCAGCCAGTTCCTGCCCCGTCCCGTCCGGCCACTCCCGCTCTGGGCGGACTGCCGGCTGGGCCAAATCCTGCGGACGCGAAGCCCGCAGACGTCAAGCCCGTCGACGCAAGGTCGTCAGAGACCAGGCCCGCCGAAGCCCGTCCGATGGTGTCGCGCGCTCCGTCCATTGATTTCGGCACGCTGCCGCCCGCTGCGAGCATCCGGCCAGAGCCACTCAGCAACTGGCAGGATCGCGAGGTTCCCAAGTCCATCTCGGCGCGCCCGGCTCCTGTCGCCGATCCGGTGCTGACTCCGCCCGCGCCCAAGGCGCCAGCGGTCAGCGTAGCGCCGCCCGTCATTGCGCCGCCGGCTTCGGCCTTCAACTCGGCGCCTGCGCCGATTGCCCCTCCGGTCGCGACGCCGGTACGGCTCGATCCGCCCAGGGTGGCGGCCTATGAGCCGGCCGTTTCCGGCAAAGCGGCGCCCGAAGGCGATAGCTTTGACTTCGATTTCGGCTTCGGCGATGAGCCCCCCGAGCCGGTGAGCGAGGCCCGCCCGGCCGCGCCTGCTCCGCGTTCCGCTGCCCCCGCTCCGACTTTTTCGACCGGCGATCCGATCGCTGACCTGATCGCGGCCGAACTCGATGCCGGCGACGATGACAGTGACATTGCGCCCCCGGTTCCGGCCCGTCCGCCGGTGCAGGCTCCGGCGATCCGCAGCTTTCCGCAGCCCGCCGCGCAGGTTCAGGCCCAGCCGCAGCAGCAGCGCCCGGTGACCACCAATCCGGTGCGTCCGCCGGTCGCGCCGCCTGCCCTGCAGGCGCCCCAGCCCAAACCGGCGGCCGAGGTCGATCGGTTCGCCACTGCGCCTGTATTCGGCGTCGGTACGAGGCCGGCCACCCCGGCTCCGGCTGACCGTGACCCGATGGACGAGATCGAAAGCCTGATCGGCGAAGCGGTCCGCGTCGAACTGTCCGCTCCGGATCGCCCCGTCGCGATGGAGCGCCCGAAGCCGCCGGCAGCGCCGGTGGTGCCGCCGCTCAACACCGGCTTTGCGCCGCGCCGCGCCGCCATCAAGGACGCCGAGCCGCAGATCCATTCGGCCGAGGCCGCCATTCTTGCGGCTGCCGCCGCGTCGAACGTCGATGCCGTTCGCTTCGATGGCCAGGTTGGGCCGGAAGCCAAGGCGAGCCCGTACAAGCGCCCGAAGGCCAAGCCCGAGAAGGCTGGCGTGCTGTCGGGCGGAATGCGTCAGCATATCGGCATGGCCGTGGCGGGCACCCTGCTGCTGGCGGCCGGCTTCGGCCTCTACTGGGTGCTTGGCATGGGGCGCAGCGCCGATGTCGATGCGCCCGTGCTCACCGCCGATGCGACGCCGGTGAAGGAACCTGCTCCCGTCGTGGCGCCACGCGAGGACGCCGAGGGCTCGGTGGTGTTCAACACCGCCAACGGCGAAACGTCCACGCCTCCCGCCGATGAGCAGATTGTTTCGCGTGACGCGAGCGTCGATACCAGCGTCGCCGATGTGGCCGAGACCGTCGGCGCGGACGGGACCGGCGGCGTCACCGACGGCACGGCTGCAGTCGGCGACAGCGGCGAGAGCGAACTGGCCAACCGCAAGGTGCGCACCGTTACCGTGCGACCCGATGGCACCATCGTTTCAGGCGACGATGCCGTCGCCGGCAACTCCGTGCTGCCGGTCGATCGGCCGAACGTGCCCGACATACCGGGCTCCGACGTCGAGCCGTCGCCCCTGCTCGAAGCCGTCACCGCAGGCGATACGCCGGCCGACACGACGCAATTGGCGGCCCTTGTCACGCCCGATCCTGCGGCCGAGGCCACGGCGGCCAACATTGACCCGACCGTCGTCGCTCCGCTGCCGATGGCCCGCCCGGCCAATCGTTCGGTCCTCGGCGGTGGTACCAACCAGCAGGTCGCTGCGGCAACCTCCAACGGCCCGGTCGACCTGACCGGCGGCGATGTCGCTGTGGCCGCGCCGGCTGCACCGGCTGTATCCAGCGCCGGTGGTGCCTATGTGCAACTGTCGTCGCAGCCGACCAGCGCCGACGCACAGTCGTCGCTGCGAACCACGCAGAACCGCCTGTCGGGCGTCCTCAACGGCCGCACCCTCGAAATCCGGCAGGTTGACCTCGGCGCCAGGGGTATCTGGTATCGCGTTGTGCTGCCCACGGGTTCGTTCTCCGAGGCGACGCAGACCTGCGCCAGCCTCAAGGCGAACGGCACCGAGTGCGTAGCGATCAACGGTTGACGGCCCAACCCTTCGCTTGACGGACTTCGCCCTCAGGGGCGAAGTTCGCGGCCGATGAGCGACATCCCCGACACCTGGCTGGTTGAACAGCGCCCCGACGATGACGAGGTGCTGTATGTCGACGTCAACGGCTATGAAGGTCCCCTCGACCTGCTGCTCGACCTGGCGCGCCGCCAGAAGGTAGACTTGGCGCGCATTTCCGTCCTGGCGCTCGCCGAGCAGTACCTGAGCTTCATCGAGACGGTGCGCGAGAAGCGCATCGAGATCGCCGCCGACTATCTCGTGATGGCGGCGTGGCTCGCCTACCTCAAGAGCCGGCTGATGGTGCCGGCCGCGCCCAGCGACGACGAGCCGTCGGGCGAGATGATGGCGGCGCTGCTGCAGTTCCGGCTGAAGCGGCTCGAGGCCATGCGCAAGGCGGCGATGCAACTGGTCAACCTGCCACGGCTCGGACGCGCGGTTTTCGCCCGCGGCGCTCCGGAGCCGGTGCGGATCGAGCGGCGCAACCTGTGGGAGGCGTCGCTCTATGGCCTGCTCAAGGCCTATGCGACGCAGCGCGAGAAGGCCGAGCCGCAGGACTACCAGCTGTTCGAGCGCAATGTCTGGTCGCTGGCAGAGGCGCGGGAAATTCTGGCCCGGCTGATCGGCGAGAGCATGGACTGGGTGCCGCTCGACGCCTATCTCGACCGCTACCTGGCGGCGCCTGAGCAGCGGAAGACCGCAACCGCCTCCACCTTTGCCTCCAGCCTCGAACTCGCCCGCCAGGGACAGATCGAACTGCGCCAGACCCTGACCTTCGGGCCGCTGCTGATGCGGCGTCGGCCACGAGACGAGACGACGCCATGAGCGAAACCGTTGGACCTTTCTTCGGCACAGACGCCGAACTCGGCGACGAGCGGGCCGAGATCGCCGAGCGCAACCTGCGCATCCTCGAGGCTGTGCTGTTCGCCTCGGCCGGGCCGCTGACGCTGGCCGAGATCGCGCCGCACCTGGGGCAGGGGGCCGACGTGCCCCTGCTGCTCGAGCAACTGGAGGCGCGCTATCGTGGGCGCGGCGTCAACCTGGTGCGCCGGGGCGATGGCTGGGCCTTCCGCACCGCCGACGACCTGCAGTTCCTGCTGCGCCGCGAGGAGACCGAAAGCCGGCAGCTCAGCCGCGCTGCGCTCGAAGTGCTGGCGATCATCGCCTACCACCAGCCCACGACGCGGGCCGAGGTGGAGGAGGTGCGGGGCGTCGCGTCCGGCGGTGGCACGTTCGATGTGCTGATGCAAACCGGCTGGGTGCGCCTGCGTGGCCGCCGCCGGACGCCGGGCCGCCCCGTCACCTATGGCACCACCGACGCCTTCCTCGACCATTTCGGCCTCGAATCGCTGGCGGACCTGCCGGGGCTGGAAGAGCTGAAGGGGGCAGGGCTGCTGTCCTCGCGGCTGCCGCCCAGTTTCCAGGTGCCTTTGCCCTTCGACGGCCCGCTGCGCGACGACGAAGACCCGCTCGACGATGGGGATGCCGGGGACGCGGAAGACTGATCCCCGCCACCTTTCACCCGGAGGTGAGGAACGCGTCCTTGTGTTTGCCTTCGATTGAACCTATTTCTGCGTGGTAGTAGCTGCGTTACGCATTTGTCGGAGACTAGCCATGCACGCGCCAGGCATTTGGGGCATCCTTATCGTCGCCGTCGTCGTCGTCCTGCTGTTCGGCCGCGGCAAAATTGCCGGGCTGATGGGCGAAGTCGCTTCCGGTATCAAGTCGTTCCAGAAGGGTATGCGCGACGAGGACAAGCCCGCGCCGCAGATCAACGCGTCGGCGACGACCGCTGAGCCTGCCGCCCAGCCCGAAAAGAAGGACGCCTGATCGTTCAGGCACCACATCGGCTGTATCGGAGCTCGACCTAGACCATGCTCGGCTTCGGCTGGACCGAAATGCTCCTCATCGGGATCGTGGCGCTTGTCGTCATCGGCCCCAAGGAACTGCCGACGGTGATGAACCGCATCGGCAAGTTTGCCGCCACGATTCGGCGGATGGGGTCTGATTTTCAGCGTGAGCTGAACAAGACGACCGGCATCAACGAGATCGCCAACCTGCGCAATTCGGTGACGGCGCCACTGAAGGCGACAGCTGACGCCATCCGCAAGGAATTCAACACCACCACCGCAACTGGCGAGGTGCAGCCGTCGGGCGCCCTCAAGCCTGCCGACCCGAAGGCCGAGAGTGTGGTGGACGAGATCAAGGCCGCAGCGGGCCTGGCTCCCGCCGCGGCGGCGCTGAAGGGCCCCGCAAACCCGCTCACGCCCGAAGCCGCAGCGAAGTTCAAGGCAGCCGAAGCCGCCAAGGCGGCCGAGCCTGCCACCCCGTCGACCTCCGCCGAGAGCCCGGCGCCTCCCGAAACCAAGCCGGTCCGGGTCCGTGCAGCGCGGGCGCCGAAAGTCGCTGCGCCAGCGGTGTCGACTCCGGTTGCCGTCGAAGACATTCCGCCGGCCAAGCCAGCCCGGGCGAAGAAGCCGATCGAGTCACCTGCTCCAGTCGAGGCGATCGCACCCAGGCCGCGCGCGCGCAAGGCAGTTGCCGCCGTCGCTCCGGCCGATACCCCGGCTGACAAGCCCGCCCGCAAGAAGCCTGCGGCCACCAAGCCTGCGGCGAAAAAGCCCGCTGCGGACGAGAAACCCTAAGCCATGGCCGAACAGCCCAAACTCGCCGCGCCAGCCACTGCCACCAAGGATGAACTTGCTGGCAGCGAAGCGCCGCTGATGGACCACCTGGTCGAGTTGCGGACGCGACTGATCCGCTCGATCATCGTGCTGTTCGGGCTGCTGGTCTTCTTTTTCATCTTCTCGCAGCCGATCCTGGGCTTCCTCATCGAGCCCTATCGCAACGCTTACAACAGCTTCGTCGGCCAGCATCCGGACAAGGTGTTCGAGAGCTTCCGCGTCATCTACACCGCGCCGCAGGAGCTGTTCTTTACCCAGCTCAACGTGGCGTTTTTCGCCGCCATCTTCGCGGGCTTTCCCTATCTTGCCGTCGAGGTCTACGGCTTTGTCGCGCCGGGGCTCTACAAGAAGGAGCGGTACGCCTTTGTGCCGTACCTGATCGCGACGCCGGTGTTCTTCTTTTCCGGCGGTCTGCTAGTCTACTACGCCGTGCTGCCGATGGCGCTGGGCTTCTTCCTCGGCATGCAGACCGAGGACATCGAGATGCTGGTGAAGATCAGCGAGTATCTCGGCCTCGCCATGACGCTTATCCTCGCCTTCGGCATCTGCTTCCAGCTGCCCGTGGTGCTGACGCTGCTGGCCCAGATCGAGCTTATCTCCTCCAAGTCACTGGCCAAGGGCCGCCGTTACGCCATCGTTGGCATCCTGATCTTCGCCGCCTTCATCACGCCGCCCGATCCGGTCTCGCAGATCGGCCTCGCGGTGCCGATGTACCTGCTCTACGAGCTGTCGATCCTGTCGGTGAAATGGATCGAGAAACGGCGCGCCGCCCGCCTCGCGGCCGAAGGCGTTGCCGCTGCCGCCGATACCACCGAGGCCAAGCCCGAGTAGTCCGGGTCGGGTGAGCTGACGCGTCCGTCCCAATCCCGCCACACTGGCGCCTGCTGCGCATCTGGAAAACGCCATTGGCGCTACCCAAGCGCCAAGCCCTTTTGCTAGACCTGAAGGCGCGGCTGATTCGTTGGCCGGATACTTCATGGTCCCAGTCGTTCCGGGGATCAGGTCGCCCCGGGGGCAAGCGCAAGGCATGGCACCATTGCCACTCGATGAGGACAACTATCCGAACCCGCTCCTGAGCCGTCCGCGCAGCACTGCCGGGCTGTGGCGGGTGGTGGCGCTTGCGGCCTTCTTCATCGTCGTGGCGGTGTTGCTGTCGACGCTGGGCGACCAGATTCCGCCCGATCTCATTCTGGTCTTCCTCGGCCTCCTGGCCGTCGTCGGTGTGTTCTCGCTGTTTGCGCTCGCCGCCGGGTTGTTCCGCTTTGGCTCGGTCGGCGATGACCGGACGCTGTCGCGCGCCGTGGTCGACAGCCTGCCGTTTGGGGCACTGGTCACCGACCGCGAAGGCAAGATCAGCTACGTCAACGCCACCTATGGCGAGTTTCCGGGGGCACTGAACGACGCCGTGCCCGTTTCGGTGCCGCGCCTCTTTGCCGGCGAGCCCGAGGCGAGCGAAGCCATTTACCGCCTGACGCGCGCCGCCCGCGACGGCCGCCCCGCCAGCGAGGATATCCGCATCATCGGCGGCCTCGGCGGTTCGGCCGGTGGGTCGAGCAAGCCGTTCTGGTATCGCGTCGGCGTTCGCGCGCTCCCCGAGATCGACGGCGCTGGCCGCCCGCTGGTATCGTGGACGGTCGAGGACATCACCCGCGACCGCGAGCGGCAGGACAACGCGTTCGCCGAGCTGCAGCGCGCCATCGACTACCTCGATCACGCCCCCGCCGGCTTCTTCTCCGCCGACGCTGCCGGCCGCATCCAGTATCTCAACTCCACCCTCGCCGACTGGCTGGGCTACGATCTCGCCGAGTTCGAAAGTGCCTCGATCCGGCTCGATGACGTGATCCGCGGCGATGGCGCGAGTCTGTTGATGCGGGGCAGGGCGGATGGCGAGATCCGCACCGAGATCATCGACATCGACCTCGTCCGCCGCAACGGCACCAGTTTCCCGGTGCGCCTGATGCACCGCGCCGCCCGCCTCGCCGACGACAAGCTCGGCGAAACGCGCACCCTGGTGCTCGATCGCCGCCAGGGCACCGACAACGAGGAAGCGCTCCGCGCCTCCGAAGTCCGCTTCTCCCGCTTCTTCAACGACACGCCTTTCGCCATCGCCACGCTCGACAAGGCGGGCCGCATCGTCCGCACCAACGCCCCGTTCAGCCGCATCTTCGGCTGGACCGGGTCGGAGCAGTCGATCGACCTCAAGCCGATGGCCGAACTGATCGCCGATGGGAGCCGCGACGCCTTCGCCAGGGCGGTCGCCTCGGCCATCGGCGGCAAGTCGGAGATCGATCCGGTCGATGCCGCGCTCGCCTCAGGTGGCGACCACGCCGTGCGGCTCTATATCTCAGGCTCGGAGGAAGTTGCCGGCTCGCCCGAGCACGTCAACGTCTATGCCCTCGATATGACCGAGCAGCGCAAGCTCGAGGCGCAGTTCGCCCAGGGGCAGAAGATGCAGGCCGTGGGCCAGCTCGCCGGCGGTGTAGCGCACGATTTCAACAACGTTCTCACCGCGATCATCGGCTTCGCCGACCTGCTGCTGCTCAAGCACAAGCCGGGCGATCCTAGCTTCGCCGACCTGATGTCGATCAAGAACAGCGCCAACCGCGCGGCCGGTCTCACCCGCCAGCTGCTGGCATTCTCGCGCCGCCAGACGCTGCGTCCGCAGGTGCTCGAAGTCCCGGGCCATATCGACGACCTGACGGTGCTGCTGAAGCGCCTGATCGGCGAGCAGATCACGCTCGGCGTCGAGCATGCCAGCACCGTGTGGCCGGTGAAGGCAGACCTCGTGCAGCTCGAGCAGGTGGTGGTCAACCTTGTCGTCAACGCTCGCGACGCCATGCCGAACGGTGGCGCGATCACGCTCAGGACCCGCAACGTCACCGAGACCGAGGCGGCGACCTACACCTACACCGGCATGCCTGCCGCCGAGTACGTTCTGATCGAGGTCGAGGATACCGGCACCGGCATGCCGCCCGAAATCCTCGAAAAGATCTTCGAGCCGTTCTTCTCTACCAAAGAACTTGGCAAGGGCACCGGCCTCGGCCTCTCCACCGTCTACGGCATCGTCAAGCAGTCGTCGGGCTTCATCTATCTCGACTCGGTGGTCGGCAAGGGCACGACCTTCCGCATCTTCCTGCCGCGCCACATCCCCACGGAAAACGAAGCGCCGGTCAAGCTGGTGGCGGCGCCGGTCAAGGACCTTACCGGCCACGAGCGCATCCTGCTGGTCGAGGACGAGGACGCGGTCCGCGCCTTCTCGGCCCGGGCGCTGCGCACCACCGGCTACGAGGTGTTCGAGGCCGATTCCGGCGACGAGGCGCTCGACGTGCTCGACGACATGGACTGGAAGCTCGACCTGATGATCTCCGACGTCGTCATGCCCGAGATGGACGGCCCGGCGCTGCTGATCAAGGTCCGCGAGCGCCTGCCCAACCTGAAGGTCATCTTCGTCTCGGGTTACGCCGAGGAGACCGCCCGCGAGGGCATCGCCGACGACCAGAGCGTCGAATTCCTCCCCAAGCCCTACTCGCTCGACCAGATCAACACCAAGGTGAAGGACGTGCTGGGCAAGATCGACGAGCCGACGGAGTAGCCGCCGCGTCGCATTTGGCGCCAGGTCCGTCGGGCTTTGTTCGATCGAAATTGGCCACGCTCGTTGCAAGGAACCGGAGGGTGTCAGCCCGTCATGGTTCGGAAGAGCATCTCGGTCGCATCGTCGGCGGGAAAGAACAGCTCAATCTTGATGTCGGCCAGCACGATGTCCTCGGCCGTGCCGAACTGGGCGATGGTCGAGAACATCGGATAGACGTGGCCGCCGAAGCGAAACCGCACAGGAACCACGGGTGGTAGGTCGCCTTCTGGCGCGCCGGAAGGATCGAGCCCCAGCGTGAGGCCTGACGCCGCTTCCTCTAGTGTCGGATCGCCGCCCAGATGTGTGCTTTCCAGGCGAAAGCGGGCGGCGAGGTGGGCGGCGACCTCCGGCCAGTTCTCCACCAGTTCGGCTCCGCGGCCGGGCTCGAGTAACAGGGCAAGAAAACTCTGGCCCAGCGTCAGACCCAGCCCGCCCAGCATGACCCGACCGGCGGAATTGGCATCGAGGACTTCCCAGTGCCGGTCGAAAACGAAGGCCGGGAAGGGGTCATGGCCCTGGATCACATGGGCAATGGCGCGACGGAAGGGCCCCATGGCTGCGCTGTTCAGCGGCCTCTTGCCATAGGCGGCGCGGAAGCCCGCCGTGTCGAGCAACTGGTTGCGCTCGCCCAGCGGCAGTTCCAGCGCTTCGCCCAGCCTCAGGACCATGGCCCGGCTCGGTCGGGAGCGGCCAGTTTCGAGAAAGGCTAGGTGGCGCGGCGAGACTTCGGCAACCAGCGCCAGCTGCAACTGGCTCATCCGTCGCTTGCCGCGCCAGAGCTTGAGTTGAGCGCCAAATCGGCTGGTCATCAAATTCTCCATGTCCCCCAGATGCCACGCGGTAGGGCGCAGGTCACTTCCCTCCGAGGGAATTGATAGCCAACGACGGGCGACCAATGCTGGCCCGGTGCAGAACAAGGATAATCACATGACACGCGACTTCACCCAACGCTGGCTCGGCTTCATGAGCCTGTTCATCATCGGCTTCGGCCTCTTTGTGGCACTGGGCGCCCATCCGTCGACGGCCGGTGTCATGGCCTGGTTCGCGGACCTGTTCTTCTGGCCGCTCGATGGTGCCGAGGCGCTGGCGGGGAACGAAGCGCGGCTGCTGGCCGCAATCAGTGGCGGTGTCACGGTTGGCTGGGGTGTGATGCTCTGGCTGGTCGTGACGCGGCTGCTGCCCGTTGATTCAGGCCTGGCCCGGGCCATGCTGGTCTGGGGCACGTTGGCGTGGTTCATCGTCGACAGCAGCGGCTCGCTCGCCGCCGGTGCGCCCATCAATGTTGCCCTCAACACTGTGCTGATGCTCGGTATTGTCGGGCCTGCCTGGCGGATTCGGCCGGCTGGCCTTCGTCCCGCAAGTTGAGCGTTCCGGTGGCTTGCGCGGCGTCTCGCTGCGCAAGCCCTCTTGTTGGGTCGTTGCAGTGGCGCGTGGCGCAGGCAAGGCTTATATGTCCGCCATGGACCAGACCCTTCCCAAGCTCGACCAGTTCCTCGCCGAACTCGACACCGCCATTGCCGACGGGACGCTTGTGCGTCTGGCACTCCGCAATCCGTTTGGCGCCGACGAGACGCTGAAGAGCATCGACGTCAAGCCGGTGATCATTCGCGGCGAGATGAAGCTTGGCTTCACGCTGCACCACGAAACGCGCGACCTGATCCAGAACCATCCGCCGGGCGGCGCCGTCGGCCAGCTCAGAAAGCTGCTCACCACCGGTTTCCGCCAGGGCTTTATCTACACCACCGGCTTCGATCTGCTCTACGACACGCAGGGTAAGGCGCCCAAGCTCAACCGCATGCAGGCCTCATCCAAGGGCGCACCCACCCTTGAGCATGACCGGACCAAGAAGCGGCTGATCCCGGCGGGTGGCAAGCCCTACCTCGCCGAACTCGGCGTCACCGACGCCGACGGCAACGTGCTGAAGAATTCCGGCGACAAGTTCCGCCAGATCAACCGCTACGTTGAAATCCTCGCCCCGTTGCTCAAGGCGATCCCGGCCGAGCGCATGCGCCGCATCCTCGATATGGGCGCCGGCAAGGGCTACCTGACCTTCGCGGTCGCCGATTACGTCGCCAACACGCTGCAGCGCGAGACCGAGGTGGTGGGCGTCGAGTTCCGGGACGAACTGGTCAAGCTCTGCAACGACATCGCCGACCGCTCGCAGCTCGAGCACCTGAGCTTTGCCGCCGGCAGCATCGAGAACTTCGATTCGACCGGCGCCGACGTGCTCATCGCGCTCCACGCCTGTGACACCGCCACCGACGACGCCATCGCCAAGGGCATCGAAGCCGGGTCCGAACTGATCGTCGTCGCGCCCTGCTGCCACAAGCAGATCCGCCGCGAGATGGAGACGGCCAACCACACCACCGATCTCGATTTCGTCACCCGCCACGGCATCTTCATGGAACGCGAGGCGGAAATGGTGACGGACGCCATGCGCGCCATGATCCTCGAATACTACGGCTACGCCACCAAAGTCTTCGAGTTCATCGGCACCGAACACACCCCCAAGAACGTCCTCATCGTCGCCCAGAAGACAAAGCGGGGCAGGGACGAGGGGCAGCTCAAAAAGTTCAAGGACGCCAAGGCCTATTTCGGCATCCGCAAGCACTACCTCGAGGACGCGGTTGGGCTAGCTGAATAGGGCGGGATCGCCCGAGCTTCTCCGCCTCAAGGCAGAAGCCCCAGTTCTTCATCGGTCGCGCCCGGTCCGTACTTGTCCTTGGGCGGCCAGGGGCGAGAGCGCCAGTTCGGCTCGAACACGAAGCTTGAGCGCGTGCGACCTTCCGGCAGGGCGCCGTTGCCCGATCCGCGGGCATAGTCGTAATAGGCTTTCACCACTTCCTCGGTGCTCACCTGCTGGGCCGCAGGGTGAGCCAGACAGGCGGCGCGCCATCGCTTCACCCGCCCATATCCTTGCTCCGGGAGCTCGAAGGCTTCGAAGTAGTCGAGGAATGAGAAGCGGACGAACATGGGCGTAAACACGGCCTCGGCGAGGCAAAAGCGCTCGAAAAGAAACACTCCATCCGGGTTGTGCCGTGCGAGGAAGGCCTCGAGCCGCCCGTATTGTGTCAGCACCGCCTGGTGCAAAGCCTCGCGTTTGCCGGCATCCTGGTTCATGACCAGCCGGTAGCCGCTGGCGGTGAAGTCGCCCTCCATCGCGATCATCATGTTCTCGATGGCCCGCTCAAATGGGGTGGAGCGGGCGATCGGTGTCGCGTAACTCTCGTCGAGATAGCGCAGGATGACGAGGCTCTCCTTGAGCGTGCCGTCAGCTGTCTCGAGGATCGGCAGCGCCGTGGTGCCGCCTGTCAGCTGCAGCAGCCGCTCAGGCCGCGGCTTGGTGATGTCGACCACCGAGAACGCAACCTGGTCTCGTACGCCCTTCAGCGTCAGCAGGATTTCGAGCCGCTGCGAGAACGGGCAGACCGGGATATGATGGATCGTCGGCTTCAGCACCATGGATCAGGCCACCCGCCCATTCGGCAATGGCGTGCCCTTGGCCACCAGCCCCTGATCCGCCAGTGCGTCCCAGAAGCCTGATGGAATAGCGGTGTTCCACCAGCCCAGAATCCCCTCGAGTTCCGCCACCGTCTTCGGCCCGGTCAGCACCGAGCACACGACCGGATGGGCCACGCCGAACTGCAGCGCCGCAGCGCCGAGCGGAATGCCGTGGGCGTCGGCGACGGCGCTGAGCTTGCTCACCTTCTCGACGATGTGCGGCGGCGCCTTCTGGTAGGCGCCGTTGCTCGGGCCCCACACGTCCGTGCCTGCCAGCACGCCGGCGGCGAACGGGCCGGCAGCGATCACCGAGGTGCCGCGTTCCGCCGCCTTGGGGAACAGGGCGTCGAGCGGCGTCTGCTCGATCAGGTTGTAGCGGTTGGCGAGGAGGAACACGTCCCAGTCGCCGATGTCGAAGGCCGAGAGCAGCACCGGCACCTCGTTGACGCCGAGCCCGATCGCCTTCACCGCGCCGGTGCGGCGCAGTTCGTCGAGCGCCTTGTAGCCGCCGCCCGCCAGGTCGGCCCAGTGCTTCTTGTTGCCCTCTTCGCCATGCGTCTGCACGCCGATATCGTGCACCAGCAGCACTTCGATATGCCCCAGCCCCAGCCGCTGCAGGCTGTCCTCATACGAGCGCATGATCGCGTCGTAGGAATAGTCGTAAGCGATCTCGAACGGGAACGGCCGCGTCCAGGGGTGCTCTACCGTCCGCTCGGCATCCGAGCGCACCGGCCTCAGCATGCGGCCGACCTTGGTGGAGAGCGCCGCGCCATCGTTGCGGTAGCGCAGCGCGTCGCCCATCAGGTGCTCGGCACGGCCAAAGCCGTAGTGCGGGGCGGTGTCGTAGTAGCCGATGCCGGCATCGAGGGCGGCGCTCACCAGCGAACGGGCGCCATCGTCGCTCACATCGACGCCGTTCATTCCGGCGAGGGTAGCGCTGCCGAGCCCCAGCTCGGTGAATTCGAGGCTGGTCCGGCCGACCTTGCGCGTGTTGAAACTGGCCATGTGATCCTCCGTGACGGCGGCGGACACTGCCATGTCAGCTAGACTGCGACAAGCCGCCCGAAGGGCCGAGGAGGGGCGCCGCTGCGACGCCCCGCCGCTCCTCAGAGCTGCGTCACCGTCACCGTCTCGGCCGCATCCCAGGCCACGGTGTTGCGCAGCGGCAGGCCGAACTGGCTCTCCGAGATCTCGAACACGTCGCCCGGCTCGGTCTTGATGCCATCGGCGAAGCTCAGCGTCGCGGTGCCGAACATGTGGACGTGCACGTCGCCCGGCTGGCGGAACAGCGCGTACTTGAAGTGGTGGTATTCGAGGTTGGCGATGGTGTGGCTCATGTATTCCTCACCCGAGAGGAACGGCTTTTCCCAGATCACCTTGCCGTCGCGGATGATGCGCGAGGTGCCCTCGACCTTGCGAGGCAGTTCGCCCACCCGCAGTTCCGGCCCGAACGAGCAGAAGCGCAGCTTGGAGTGCGCGAGGAACAGGTAGTTCACCCTCTCGGTCACGTGGTCGGAGAACTCGTTGCCGATGGCGAAGCCGACGCGGAACGGCTGGCCGTTCTTGCCGATGACGTAGATGCCGGCCACCTCCGGCTCCTCGCCGGCGTCCTTGGCAAAGGCCGGTGAGGGGATCGGCGCGCCCGGTGCCGCCACGGCAAAGCCGTTGCCCTTGTAGAACCACTCGGGCTGCACGCCCACTTCGCCGGGCTTGGGCTTGCCGCCCTCGAGGCCCATACGGAACATCTTCATCGAATCGGTCAGCGGCGCCTCGGCGGCAGCGGCATCCGACTTGTGCATGGCGTCGCGGGTGGAGGCTGAGCCCAGATGCGTGAGGCCAGTGCCGGTGACATGCAGGTGCGCCGCATCGGGGTGATCGATCGGCGCCAGCAGCTTGCCATCGCTGGCCAGTGCCTCGCGGTCCACGGTTGCCCCGAGCCCCTTCGCCGCGACGACATCGGCCAGCGACTTGCCCGAGTCCGCTGCCTCGATCGCCAGCGCGTAGACGCTCGCGGCGCCGTTCACCACCCTCGTCGCGCCATTGTCGGTTGCGCCCACGGCACGCTGGCCGGCGGCGTCGATGAACTGGATCAGATGCATGTGTTGCTCCCCTCGTTTTGACCAAGGCCTATAGCCGAGCCGGCCCGTCATTGCATTCGGATTTTGGATGTAGATCAGGATTCCCGCCGCCCTACAGCGCCAGCAGGTGCCGCCGCGCCTCGAACAGCATTACCGCCGTGGCAATTGCGAGGTTCAAGGATTCCGCGTTGCCCTGCTGCGGGATGCGTACAGTATGGTCCGCCGCTTCCGCGAGCGCGTCAGGCAAGCCGGATTGCTCGTTGCCCATCAGCAGCACCACCGGCTTTCCCGCATAATCCACGGCGCGATAATCCACCGCCCCGGCGAGATGCGTGGCCATCACCTGCGCCCCCGAACCACCCTGCCAGGCGAGAAACTCGGCCGCGCTGCACCGCGTCAACGGCATCGCCAGCAGCGATCCCATGGTGGCCCGCACCGCTTCGAGCGCGAACGGATCGGTACAATCGTCGATGAGGATGACGCCCGAGGCGCCCGCCGCATCGGCCGTGCGGATGATGGTGCCGAGGTTGCCCGGATCGCGCACCCGGTCGAGCGCCACCAGCGTCTCGTCGGGCTTCGGCCGCAGGTCCGAAAGCGGCGTCCAGCGTTGCTCGAACACCCCGATGACCGCCTGCGGGTTGTCGCGCCGCGTGATGGCCGCCAGCACCTTTTCGGTCACTTCCAGCACCTGGCCGCCCTGAGCCGATGTCGCATCGATGGCGCGCTTCAGCTGCGGGTCGCCTGCGACCACGCGATCGTAGGCCAGCGTCCGAACTCGCCAGCCCCGCGCCAGCGCCTCGGCGACAAAGCCCAGCCCTTCCGCCAGGAACGCGCCGCTCGCCTCGCGCTCCTTCTTGCTGGTCAGGCCCCGGATGTCCTTGACGATCGGGTTCGCCAGCGAGGTCACTTCCTTGACGTGGGCCACCAGTCGCTCCCTCCGCTCACCCTCGCGCTATAGCCGAGGCCGGGCCGCCTTGCACCGCCATTCTGCAGAACACCGCCTGGCTCGTCACCGGCAAGAGGCTGCACACGGATGGTCTGAGCACTGGCGCTGCCACTGTCGTCGGCGACATCGAGAGCGAAGCGCTGCGCGATATCGCCATCCTGCCGTAACCGGGTCTGCCGGCCGCGGGGAGGTTTCTCCGCAGCCGGCCCGCCTTGCCGGGAATCGGACAGGTTTCGGGCCATCGGCTATGGAACAGCGGGGCGAACGCCCCTATGTTTACCCATGGACCAGAACAAGACAGCACTTGAACGCGCCTTCGAACTCGCCCGGTCGGGCCGCTTCCAGACCGTGACCGAACTGAAGAAAGTCGTCTCTCGCGAAGGCTACCAGGCCTCCCAGCTCGAGGGCTCCCAACTCAGCCGGCAGCTGACAGCCCTCATCCGCGAGAGCAACCCCGCAGGCCAGGAGCAGGCGGCATCGCCCGCCGTCCCCACCGAGCCAGCAGCGCCTGCCGCACAGCAGGACGCCGACGACACCAGCAACTGAGACTCACGGCGCCGCCCCCAGATCCGGTCAGCCTGCGCCCCGCACTTTGTTCCCCACTCGTTCCACGCACATCGCTGTTCCCATCGTCGTTCCGATTCGACAGGAAAACTCCTTTCGATTGCGGGGCATGATGAGTTTTCCTGCTTGACGGCGGGGAAACAAAATGAGAACAGATTAGGTACATTGTATGGACATCGGTTCGGTTTGCACGGGGCATGCCGAAGTGAAATAAGGGATACCGGATATGGCTGCTGCTGCGCCGCTGCGTGTAATTGAGGGATCGATGGACAAGGAAAAAGCTCTTGCTGCGGCGCTGAGCCAGATCGAGCGGAACTTCGGCAAGGGCTCGATCATGAAGTTCGGCGAGGGCGCCATCGCCCAGGTCGAAGCCATCTCCACCGGTTCGCTTGGGCTCGATATCGCGCTGGGCATCGGCGGCCTGCCGCGCGGCCGCATCATCGAGATTTTCGGGCCGGAAAGCTCGGGCAAGACCACGTTGGCGCTGCATGTGCTGGCCGAGGCCCAGAAGAACGGTGGCATTGCCGCCTTCATCGACGCCGAGCATGCGCTCGATCCGATCTACGCCCGCAAGCTCGGCGTGAAGGTCGATGAGCTGCTGATTTCGCAGCCCGATACCGGCGAGCAGGCGCTCGAGATTGCCGACACGCTGGTCCGCTCCGGTGCCATCGACGTGCTGGTCGTCGATTCGGTTGCCGCGCTCACCCCCAAGGCAGAACTCGAAGGCGAGATGGGCGACTCCATGCCCGGCCTGCAGGCCCGCCTGATGAGCCAGGCCATGCGCAAGCTCACCGGCTCGATCTCCAAGTCGAAGGCCATGGTGATCTTCATCAACCAGATCCGCATGAAGATCGGCGTGATGTACGGCTCGCCCGAAACCACGACCGGTGGCAACGCGCTGAAGTTCTACGCTTCGGTTCGCCTCGACATCCGTCGCATCGGCTCCATCAAGGAGCGCGAGGAGGTCATCGGCAACCAGACCCGCGTCAAGGTGGTCAAGAACAAGCTTGCTCCGCCGTTCCGCCAGGTCGAGTTCGACATCATGTACGGCGAAGGCATCTCCAAGACCGGCGAGCTGCTCGACCTCGGCGTCAAGTCCGGCATCGTCGAGAAGTCCGGCGCCTGGTTCTCCTTCGACAGCCAGCGCCTGGGGCAGGGCCGCGAGAACTCGCGCCAGTTCCTCAAGGACAACCCGCACGTCGCCGATACGATCGAAAAGGGCGTGCGCGAGAGCTCCGGCCTGCTCTCCGAGGCACTGCTTGCCGGCCCCGACGGGGATGATGGCGACGACGGCGAGCCGTGAGACCGAACGTTCATTTACAATCAAGAAGGGCGCCTTTGGCGCCCTTTCGCATTCAGGATCGGGTCAGGTTCGGTTCATTCGGATGAAGAACGGCGCTGTTCATCGCCGTTCAGAAACGCCGTTGGGCCGTTCATCATCGTGGCAATGGCGAGGCTATTTCCCGGCAACGGTCGCTATCGCCGCCGCATAGGTAATGCCGCCGCCGAACGCCACGAGGCCGAGGCGCTGTCCAGGCGTCGTGGTCTGCAGCGCATCCATCAGCGCCATGGGGATGGTCGACGAACTGGTGTTGCCCATCGTCCGGATGATCGAATGCGCCGGCCGGCCGGAGCGGCGCGCAATGGCGTCGATGATCCGCTGGTTGGCCTGGTGCGGCACCATAAGGTCGATGTCATCCATCGAAATACCCTCGGCGGCACAGGCACTTGTCAGCGTAGCCGTCATGGCGCGAACCGCGTCGGCAAACACCTCGCGGCCGTTCATCTTGATGTACCCCTCGCCCGCGCGCGGTACGCTCAGCAGTTCGCCAGGCTCCGGTGCGCCGGCAATGGTCGGCTGCGCGTAGGTGAAGAGCGGCGCCCGATCGCCGTTGGCGGCCTGCACCAGCGAGGCCGTCGCGGCGTCCGCAAACAGCACGGCGGTGTTGAAGTCGTTCTGGTCGAGCAGCGGGCTCAGCACTTCGGAGGTCAGCACCAGCACCCGGGCGTGCGGGTTGTTGGTGATGTAATCGCGAGCGTTCGCAAGGGCATAGAGATAGCCAGAGCAGGCCGCGTTGATATCGTAAGTCGGCAGGCTTGCCCGCGTTCCATTGGTCATCGCATCGGCAACCCGCGAGGCCAGCGACGGGGTGATGACGTCCGGCGTGCCGGTCGCAGCGATCACCAGGTCGATGTCGTCGATCGAAAGGTGCTGCTCGTCCAACAGCTTGCGGGTTGCCGCTGCCGCGAGCGAGAACACCGTCTCGCCCGGCACCACCCAGCGCCGGCTCTCGATGCCGGTCAGCTTGACGATGTCCGCCGCATCCCGCGTCTGCCAGTTGCCCTTGAGGTCGGCATTGTTGATCTTGCGCCCGCCGGATACCCCGGCAATGCCCGCGACACCCACCGCCACCGCGGCGCGTCCGCCGATCGTCGGAGCAGCAAGCACCTGGCGCCGCTTGAGAATCGCTTTGTCTATCCGTTCCGCCGTCACCGTCGTCTGGCGCTTCAACGATGCCGGATCAGCCTCGACATAGATCAGTGGCGCCCCCACCGGCACCTTGTCGCGGAGCGCGACCGCGATCGACAAGACCTTCCCGGTCACCGTCGCCTGTACGTCCACCGCGGCTTTTGTCGCCTCGACCACGGCCACGAGGTCGCCGGTCTTGATCATGTCGCCCGGCTTCACCAGCAGTTCGACGATCTCGACCTCGTCATCGGCCGGCCCGGAGCCGATCGCCGCAATCGCTGTCGGCCCATCCGTAGCCGTCTCGACTTCCCACGCCAGGTCAAATCCCAGCAGGTCCGCCGCCGCTTCCATGATGCGGCGATAGGAGGGCAGGGTCTCGATCTGCCGCTCGAAATGGAACGGCACATGGATGTCGTCGCGGGTGATGCGCTTGGCGAGAACAGGCACGCCAGCCTTCTCCATCACCGTCGCCATCACCTCGGCGCCGAAGCCGGCGGTGTGATTATCCTCATGCACGACCAGCAGTTTTCCGGTCCTACGCACAGAGCGGAGCACTGCCTCCTCGTCCCACGGCGAGATTGAGCGGAGGTCGATGACATCGAGCGACGCACCAGCTTTCGTCAGGGTCTCGTTGGCCAGCAGGCTCTGGGTCAGCGGGTTGCCCCACGTCACCAGTGTCAGCTCGTTGCCGCCCACCGCAGTACGGGCGCGGCCCGGCACCACGAACTGCTCCGCCGTATCGTCCGAGGTCCGCCGGTCGCCGATATTGAGCAAGCTCTTGGGGTAGAGGAACACCGTCGGCCGCTGCGATTGGAAGGCTGCGTTGAGCAACCCCGCCGCGTCGCCGGCCGAAGACGGCATCACCACGTCGATGCCCGGCACATGCGCGAGGATCGATTCGAAGGTCTGGGCGTGGAAGGGGCCGAGCCCGGCCTTGTAGCCGCCGCAACTGATCATCAGGATCACCGGCGTCTGCCAGGCGCCATCGGTGCGCCAGTACATCGAGCCCAGTTCGGAGACGATCTGGTTGAAAGCCAGCGGCATGAAGTCGGCGAATTGCAGGAAAGCCACCGGCCGTTGCCCGGCCAGCGCGCGGCCGATAGAGGTGCCGACGATAGTCGATTCAGACAGCGGTGCGTTGCGCACTCGGCCGGGGAAAGCCGTTGAGAGGCCGCGGGTGACGCCGAACACGTCGCCCTTGGGATCCTCGATGTCCTGGCCAAGAAGCGTGACCTCGCGGTGGGCGGCGAGCTGGTCGCGCAACACCCGGTTCAGTGCTTCGCGCATCGTCAGGCTCGGCGCCGCCGGATCGCCCCGATACTCGCGCTGCGTGGCAAAGGTGGCCGGGTAGGGGGCCTTGGCGCGGCCTGCCGTCGTCGGCGCCGGCTCGCCGCGGGCCTCGTTGGCGGCCGCTGCGACTTCGGCGATCAGCGTCGTTTCGAGCTGGGCGAGCGCGGTATCGCCCATCTGCGAATCACGCAGGGCCTGCCGGATGGCTTCAAGCGGATCGCGGCCGCTGCCCGAGCGGATATCCTCGGCGCTGCGGTAGAGGGACTGGTCGTCGGCATTGGTATGGTCGCTGAGCCGCTCGAGTTGCATGAGCAGCAGGGTCGGCGCGCGGCTGGCACGCGTTTCGGTTATGGCGGCCTCGAAAGCGGAGCGGGTCGCCGCCAGGTCGACGCCGTCGACCCGGCGTATCGGCAGGCCGAACAGGCTGTCGGCCGGCCCTCGGGGCAGATCGAAGAAGGTTTGGCCGCCCGTCCGGGTGGAGATTGACCAGCGGTTGTCCTGCACCACGAATACGACCGGTGCTTCGCTGCGCACAGCCTCCGCCACGGCCTCGAGGAACTCGCCCTGCTGGGTCGTGCCATCGCCGACGCAGCAGATCACCACCGGCGCATCCGGATGGAATTTCACCGCCTGGGCATTGCCCACGGCATGCAGCGCGTTGTTGCCGACCGGGCCGACCATGGAGGCGACATTGAGGTTGCGCGCCGAAAAATGCGCGCTCATCTGCCGGCCAGCCGAGTGCGATGGCCCTGTTGCCAAGAGGCTGCGGAAGAACTCCACGACCGGCAGGCCGCGTGCCAGCAGCAGCGCCTTGTCGCGATAGTGCAGATGCAGCCAATCCTGAGCGCCGAGATAGTCGGCGACGAGCGCCGTCGATTCGTGTCCAGCGCCCGAGACATGGAAATGCGCCAGCCCCTGCTTTACGAAGTCTCGTTCGACGCGGTCGATCTCGCGGGCGAGAAACATCGCGCGGTGCAGCCGCAGCATGGTGGGGATGTCTGAGGTCATCAGCATAGCGGCCGCACGCTAAACCCGTACCTCGCGAAAAACCAGAACTACTATCGGCAACTACGCCGATGCATGGCGGATTTGCCACACTCATCGTCACACGGATGACGCGTGGCCTCAGGCGCCGACGAAACTGGCGAGGCGGCGGCCGGCCGCGAGGTACTTGTTCGGATCGAGCGCCTGGTTCTTGCTGCGCACCTCGAAATGCAGGTGCGGGCCGGTCGAGCGGCCGGTGGAGCCCACCTTGGCGATCGGCGTCCCGGCGTTGACGACCTGTCCCTCTTTGACCAGGAAGGCGCTGAGGTGGCCGTAGCGGGTGATCAGCCCGCCGGCATGGGTGACCTCGACGAGATTGCCATAGCCGGAGCGCTGGCCGACGAATGTTACCTTGCCGTAGCCGGCGCTCAGCACGGGCGTGCCCTTGGGCGCCGGAAAATCGATGCCCGAGTGGTAGGCGCGGCCGCCGGTAAAGGGGTCGGTGCGGTTGCCGAAGCCGGAGCTGATCCGGGTCGGCTTTTCCATCGGCCGGCGAATCGGCGCGAGGCCGGCCGCGGTCCTTGCTGCCTCGAAACGGGCCAGTGCCAGGAACACGCCGTTGGCGTCGTCGACGATCGAGGTCGCATCCGGGCCATCGACCGCGGGGATGAACGGACCGCCCACCCCATTGTCGAGCCCCTCAGGCATCCGGGGGCGGATGCCGAGGCCATGCAGTTCGGTGAGGATGGTCTCGGTCGAGGCGGTGGCGGATTCGGCAAGGCCGGCGAGGGCCAGACGGCTCTCGTCCATCATCCGGTCCATATCGGCGCTGACGTCGGAGATCTGGTCGGTCTGCGGGCGTCCGGTGAGCGGTTCGGGGGCCATCGCGACCGTGTCGGCGTCACCATCGGCACGCGCTGGCAGGGTGGCCGTGTGGATGCCGAGCTCCACCGCCTTGTCAGCAAGCTGCTTCACCAGTTGATGCTGCTCGAGCAGCAGTTCCTGCTGCTGGCTCAGCTCCTGCAACTGCAGGTTGATGTCGCCGGCCTGCGCGAACTGGCGCGAGTGCAGGCGATCCACCTCGATGCGAAGCTGAGCGATCCGGTCTTCATAGGCGCCGACCACCGCGTCGTTCTGGCCGCTCATCAGGCGGGAGATATCAGGCGCCATGAGGAAGGCGACGAGGGTCAGCGCGTTGGTGGCCAGTAGGCCGCTGAACAGGCCGTAAAACAGCGCGGGACGAATGCCCGTCCGAACCGGCTTGGGAACTGAAACAGCCGGCCTGCCGGCTCGACTGAACACCTTTGCCGGAGGTCTCTGGGCACCCGCCTGAAAACGCACGACCGAACTCCGGTACACCACACTCAACTGGTACCGATGATGATCCGTTAAGGTTAACAACGCACAAACCCCGCGTGGCCGGGGTCCTGGCCTGTCGGGTAGAGGCGATCCCGCCGCTCAGGCGAGGGCGCGAACCGCCTCAAGCACCTTGGCCGCATGGCCCTTGATCCGCGTCGCGTGGATGACGCCGGCCAACTTGCCCGCGGCATCGATCACCACGGTGGCCCGCTTCACGCCCATGAACTCGACACCCCACAGCTTCTTCAGCTGCCACAGGCCGTAGGCGTCGATCACGCGGTGGTCCGGGTCCGATGCAAGCGGCACACCGAGGTTGTACTTGTCGCGGAAGCTGCAGTGCTTGTCGACGGAATCGGGGGAGATGCCGACCACGACCGCCTTCAGCTTGATGAACTCGGGCATCAGGTCGGTGAACTCGATGTTCTCCAGCGTACACCCCTCGGTATCGTCCTGGGGGTAGAAGTACAGCACGACCGGCCGGCCGCGATGGCTGCTGAGGCGGAATGCCTGATGGGCATCAGTGGCGAGTTCAAAGTCTGGCGCGGGCGTGCCAAGGGCGGGAACGGGCATGTCTGGTCCGGGGCAAGAAGGCGGAAAACGGTGCTTTCGAGGGGTGTTAGTGCCACATTCCAGCCGGTATCATCGGGCAGGTGAAGCGCCGCTCGGGATGATTCTAGAATAGGGTGGCAAACCGGGCAGTCTCAAGTCGGAAAGCAGTGAAACCTACACCAGCTCCTGGCCACAAGCTCCGCAAGCGCTCGGCATGGCGCATCCTGGGTAGGATAGCCGCAGCAGCGGTGGCCGCACCGGTCATTCTGCTGGTGCTTCTGTATGCTGCGCTTGTCGTCACGCCCATCCCGCTGCCGTTCGTGTCGTCGCAGGTGCGCAACGTCGTCCTGAGCATGATGCCCGAGGGCAGCCAGCTCGAGCTTGGCGACATGGCGCTGGCGCTCGAAGGCTATGTGTGGCCGGTGATCCGGTTCTCTCCCGTTACGTTCACCGATGTGAAGACAGGCGGCACGGTCCGCATGGAGGCGCTTGAGGTCGGCTTCTCGCCGGTCCGGGCTGTCGTGGGGCAGCCGGGGGCCACGGTCACCATTGTGGGGCCGCACCTGCAGGTTAACCAGGACCTGTTCGGGCCACGGCTGGCAAAGTTCGAGCTGATCGACGAGGCGGACGGTAGTCGCACCGTGCGGGTGATCGAGGGCGAGGACCAGTTTCCGGAACTCGACATTTCCGCCAACGGCATGGATGTGCGCGGGATTGTGCCCGACCCCAAGCTCGGCATCCGGTCGGACAATGACTGGCTGGTCTACAACATGGAGGCGGCCGGAAACGGCATCGCCGGCATCATCGCCCAGGCCAAGGCGGGCAACTTTTCCAAGCTGGTGGTGCGTGGCGGCACTCTCGACATGAACGACGCGCTCTATGGCGTGTTCCGGACCTTCAAGAACATCAACCTCGAGATCGCGCCCAGTGCCGACGCCCGCGCCGCGTCCGGCAAGTTCTCCGTCGATTTCGGCGGCACCGTGATGAACGGCAGCGTCGACTGGGTGAGCCAGGAGAGCGACCCCGTCGCGCGCATCCAGGCGTCCATCACCAATTTTGATCCGGGCGCCTTCTCGCCGATGGTGGGCGACAAATCGGCACCGGCAACGGTGGTCGGCACGATGGCGGTATCCATGGATATCGGCTTCGATACCGTGGCAAAGACGGTGACCGACGGGCTGTTCCATATGGACCTGACGGGCATGGACGTGAAGCTGCCCGACAACACCTACATCCCGATCGTGACATCCATCGCGGAGGTGCGCTGGGACCCGGTGGCCGGGCAGTTCACCATGGAAGACACCACGGTCAGCGTCGGCACCAATAGCGCCATCGTCAGCGGCACGTTCGTGCTGGGCCTCGACCCGCAATATGGTCCGATCGTCAGTATCGCCGTGACAGGGCATGACATTTCGCTCAGCTCCGACCTCGGGCCGCCAGAGAAGCCGTTCGACGAGATGAGCCTCGCCGCCTGGTCGGCGCCGCTTTATGGCGCAATGGGGATCGACGATTTCCAGATCAAGAAGGATGATGGCAGCATCATCGCCGCCAAGGGCCGTATCGACATGCTGCTTGATGGGGTCGGCTTCAAGCTGGACATTGCCGGCGACCGCATCACTGCCGACGACTTGAAGCGGGTGTGGCCCCCCATCATGGCCGCCGAAGCGCGGGACTGGTTCGTCAAGAACGTCAGCTCCGGCAAGCTGAAGCGGTCATCCATGCGCTACAATATCCCTGTGGGGGCGATCTATAGCGCGGGCGGGGAGAGCAAGCCTTTGCCGCCGGGATCGATCGCGATCGACATCGTTGGCGAAGGCGTCACCATCAAGCTGACCGACACGATGGAGCCTGTCACCCTGGATGGCGAGACCCGGCTGATGCTCCGGGACGAAGACGTCACCATGTCGGCGACCGGCGCGTCTATTCCCACTGCAAAGGGCCCCATCGGCCTCGCCAACGTGGCGTTCGTCATCAGTTCCGACCCGGCGGCTCCAGGGGACGTGATCTATGAGATCTCGGGCGATCTCGCGAGCGGGATCCCGGCCATGCTTGATCTGGCCCGGACCCAGCAGCCGGACATGCTGAAGGCCGAAGCCCTGCCCATCGACATCAACGGCCTGGTGGGCGACGTGTCGCTTTCGCTGGTCGCTACTATCGTCAACGACAAGGCGACGGGTGCCAACAAGCGGCTCGACTATGCGATCAACGGCATCGTGCAGGATTTCGGGTCCACCGAGCCGCTGCAGGGCCGGACGATCGGTGACGGACAACTCAGCTTCGTCGCCTCGCAGGCGGGCTACAAGATCACCGGGCAGGCATCGATCGACGGAATCGGCGCCGATGTCGCAATTGACGGCAAGCTGGAGAAAGACGCCCCGCCGCCGAACATGCTGGTGAGCGCCACCTTCGACAACAGCGACCTCAAGAAGGTCGGTTTCGATGCCTCGGAGTTCTTTTCAGGATCGGTCAAGGTCGTGGCGCGGCCCATGCCGGATGGCAGCATCCAGGTTGCGGCCGATCTCGGCAACGCGGCGATTACGGTCAAGGATCTGGGGATCAGCAAGGCCAAAGGCGTCGCTGGTTCGGCCAAGGCATCGATTAAGCTGGAGGGCGAAACAGCCGAGATCAGCCAGATCGATGTCGGCTTCGGGACCGTCGCGCTGCGCGGCAGCGTCACCGCCGATATGAAGACGGGCCTGCAACAGGCGCTGTTCACGCAGTTCGCGCTCTCCCCGGGCGACAGCGCGCAACTGGGCCTCAAGCCCATCGATGGCGGCTATCAGCTGACACTGCGCGGCGACCAGCTCGACCTCAAGCCCATGCTGCAGCGCTTCTTCAGCCTTTCAGGCGACTCGACGGGCGGACCGACGGCCACTGCGGTCAATACGGCGATCGTCGCGGATATCGAGCTCAAGCGCGCGCTCGGCTTCTACAAGACCACCGCCTTTAACCTGAACCTCGACCTTTCGCTGCGTGGGGCGGACCTGAGACGCGTGAACCTGCAGGCGAACCTTGGTGGAGACCGCAGCATCTCGGTCACCACCAACTCGACGCCAGATGGCAAGGTGATGTCGGTGGCCTTCAACGACCTCGGCACGCTGCTGCGGTTGATGAACATCTACCCGAATGTCGAAGGCGGAGCGGGCAGCCTTGTCGTCGAGACGGTCGATGACCTGAAGATCGACAGAGGACAGTTCGTGCTGCGGAATTTCGCCTTCGTCAACGAACAGAATGTCAGCAAGATCATCGGCAACCATCGGGAATCCCAGCAGATGGTGGGGCAGTCCGGCAAGCTGGGCTTCCGCTCGGGCGAGGTCGATTTCATCCGTCGCAAGGACAGGGTCGAGATCACCGATGCCGTGCTGGCCGGCGATACGGTTGGCGGCACCGCGCGCGGCTTTATCTACACCGACAGGCGGCAGTACGACCTGACGGGCACCTATGTGCCACTGTTCGGCCTGAACAACGCCTTCTCTAAGCTTCTCGGGCCGCTCGCCGGCCGTGACGGTGAGGGATTGTTCGGGGTCACCTTCGCGATCAAGGGACAGCTCGACAAACCGGACTTCAAGATCAACCCGATGTCCGCCCTCGTGCCGGGAGCCTTCCGCCGCATGTTCGAGTATCGCTCCAAGGAAATCCCGCGCGTCGAGTAGCGGCACTTGACCCCGATCAAGGTCGGGGTTGGCAGCGGTGGTAGACACGTCCCATGTTCATTGTGGAGGTGCGCCATGTATGCACGAATTCTCATCGCTACCGACGGTTCGGAACTTGCCGACCGGGCCATTGACCACGGTGTCCAACTGGCGAAGCTTGCCGGCTCGGAAGTGACGATCGTCACAGTGACCGAGCCGGTGTCCATCGTCGGCGGCGGCTATGCCACAGTTGTTGGTGGCGTCGTCGAGCCGATCCCGGAGCTGATCGAGGCGCAGGAGAAGTCGGCTCGCGACCTGTTGCAGCGCGCGGCGAACCGGGCCGCCGAGCAGGGCCTGACCGTCAAGACAGTCCTGGTCGACAATAGTTTCGCCGCCGAGGGCATCGTCGCCACGGCCAACGAGATCGGCGCCGAGCTGATCGTCATGGGCTCGCATGGCCGCCGCGGTCTCAACCGATTGCTGCTCGGCAGCCAGACCAACAACGTCCTCGCCCACACCAAGCTACCGGTCCTGGTCACCCGCTGATGCGAGCGAGGATGAGCTGGAGCCGGGTCACACCGGCTTGAGCAATGCGTGCTTCTTCTTGCCGACCGACAGCTTGATGACACCTTCGGGGAGCAGCGCTGCCGTGCCGAGGGTCAGGCGGTCGTCGGAGACGACGTCGTCGTTCACCCGGACAGCGCCCGACTGGACATGACGGCGCGCTTCGCCGTTGGAACCGGCGAGGCCGGCCTGAACGAGGGCGTTCAGCAGCCCGATGCCCGCCGCCAACCCGCCCTTCGACAGCTCGGTGGTCGGCAGCGAGAGGTCCAGCGAACCGGCCTCGAAGGTTGCCGACGCCGTAGTTGCTGCCTGCTCCGCCGCGTCGCGTCCATGCACGATCGCCGTCACTTCCGTCGCGAGGATCTTCTTGGCCTCGTTGATTTCCGAGCCGCCTAGCGCGCCGATCTTCGCGATCTCGTCGAGCGACAGGCGGGTGAAGATCTTCAGCCACTTCACCACGTCGGCGTCTTCGGTGTTCCGGAAGTACTGCCAGAAATCGTAGGGGCTAAAGAGCTCGCCGTTGAGCCACACGGCGCCCGAGGCCGACTTGCCCATCTTCTCGCCGGATGATTTGGTCAGCAGCGGCGTCGTCAATGCGTAAAGCTGCGGGCCACCCATCTTGTGGCTGAGCTCGACCCCGTTGATGATGTTGCCCCACTGGTCCGAGCCGCCCATCTGCAGCACTGTGCCGTAGCGCCGGTTGAGCTCGATGAAGTCGTAGCCCTGCATGATCATGTAGTTGAACTCGAGGAAGCTCAGCGATTGCTCGCGGTCGAGCCTCAGCTTCACCGAATCGAAGCTCAGCATGCGGTTGACCGAGAAGTAGCGGCCGACGTCGCGCAGGAACTCGACATAGTTCAGCTTCAGCAGCCAATCGGCATTGTTGACCATGATCGCGTCGGTCGGGCCTTCGCCGTAGCGCAGGATGCGGCTGTAGACCTTCTTGATGCTCTCGATATTGGTTGCGATCTGTTCGACCGTGAGGAGCTTGCGCTGGTCGTCGCGGAAGCTGGGGTCGCCCACCATCGAGGTGCCGCCGCCCATCAGGCTGATCGGGCGATGGCCGGTTTCCTGCAGCCAGTAGAGCAGGGTGACGGTGATCAGGTTGCCGATATGGATCGAGGTCGCCGTCGCGTCGTAGCCGACATAGGCGGTGATCGTCTCCTTCGCCGCAAGGGCATCCAGTCCCTCCGGGTCGGAGATCTGGTGGATGAAACCACGCTGCTCGAGGACGTTGAGGAAATCGGACTTGTACTTGGCTGCCATCGGCTTGCCCCTTCAGATCGACCGGCTCGTCATGCGGGCCGTGCCGACCCGCATGAGGACCTCATCCCGAGCCATTGGGAAGGATGAGGTCCGGGGCGTCTGGCTATCGCCCCTTGCCCGCCGCGATTTCCGCGCGGCGCCGGTCAAGATAGTCGGCACAGCGCTCGGTCAGCTCGTCGATCTTGCCTTCGTAGAAGTGGTTGGCGCCCTCGAGAATCTGCTGCTCGATGGTGATGCCCTTCTGCGTCTTCAGCTTGTCGACCAGCTTCTGCACCGATTGTGGCGGCGCGACCCGGTCCTTGTCGCCGTGGATGATCAGGCCGGACGACGGGCAGGGAGCGAGGAACGAGAAGTCGTAGAGATTCTCCGGCGGGCTGACCGAGATGAAGCCTTCCACCTCCGGGCGGCGCATCAGGAGTTGCATGCCGATCCAGGCGCCGAACGAGAAGCCGCCGATCCAGCAGCCACGCGACTCGCGATTGAGCGACTGCAGCCAGTCGAGCGCCGCTGCGGCGTCCGACAGCTCGCCGATGCCGTGATCGAACAGGCCCTGCGAGCGCCCGACGCCGCGCGAATTGAACCGCAGCACCGAAAAGCCGCGCTCGGCGAACATGTAGAACAGGTTGTAGACGATCTGGTTGTTCATAGTGCCGCCGAACTGCGGGTGCGGATGCAGCACGATGGCGATCGGGGCGTTGGGGTCCTTGCCCTGCTGGTAGCGGCCTTCTAGGCGGCCTTCGGGTCCGTTGAAGATGACTTCTGGCATGACGTTCCTACGCCGTTTCTCCGGGTCCGCCGGTCTTATGCATGAGGCTCTTGGCTCACGCGCATGCCGGTCTCTCGGCTTGACGAATGGTGCGCCGCTCCCTAAAACATGGGCCGAAAACTCTAGTTTCGAATAATTCTAAACTGGCTTTTTCGATGCGGCGTTTGGCTGGTCCAACCGCTGGCGGTTGCAGGTGAGCGCTCCTTCTAAAGAATGTGAGCGTCCGATTTCAAGAATTGTTTCGGATCGCTGAGAACGCAAAGGGCGTCGCAGTGAGCATTCGAGACCAAGGTGGTTCCTCGTGACGATGCCGCGACAGACGATCTACCTGGATCACAACGCCTCGGCTCCGCTGTTGCCGGAGGCGCGCGCCGCCCATATTGCCGCGCTCGACCTTACCGGGAATCCCTCATCGGTACACGCGCAAGGCCGCGCTCTGCGCGCCGTCGTCGACAAGGCCCGAACCGAAGTGGCGAAGCTGGCCGGCGCCGAGCGCGACCAGGTGGTGTTCACCGGATCTGCGACCGAGGCCATTAGCCAGGCGATCATCGGCGGGGCCAGGGCGTTCAAGGCCGATGCTATCGTCGTTTCGGAAGGCGAGCACACCGCGGTGCTGAGGGCCGCCGACGCGACAGGCCTGCCGGTGAAGCGGGTCGGGCTCGATGCCGACGGCCTCATCAAGGTCGAGCAGATCGCGGGCGCCATCGCCGACGCGGACCGGGTCGGCATGCGCATCCTGGTCGCCGTGCACCTCGTCAACAACGAGACGGGCGTCATCCAGCCGGTCGACCGCATCGAGACTCTGGTGGGTCCGAGCCCGCATTTCCTCTTCGTCGACGCCGTGCAGGCGTTTGGCAAGATGGTGCTCGAGTTTGCGTCGCGCCCGCCCGATCTGATGGCGATCTCGTCGCACAAGATCGGCGGTGGTGTCGGTGCTGCTGCCCTTCTCATGAAGGGCCACGCCGACCAGGTTCGCCTGATCCCCGGTGGTGGCCAGGAAAGTGGCCGCCGCGGCGGCACTGAGAACGCTCCGGCGATCGCCGGGTTCGGCGCGGCCACGGTGGCGTTCCCGGACCGCTTCTACCGTGCCGATGTCGGCACGCTGGTCCGTGCCGCCGAAGACGGCATGCGGTCGATGTGTCCCGACCTGGTGATTTTCGGCGAAAACACCGATCGCATCGGCAATGTCAGCAATTTCGCCGTGCCCGGGGTCAGGAACTCGGTGGCGATGATGGGCCTCGATCTGGCCGGCGTCTCCGTCAGCTCGGGCTCTGCTTGCTCGTCCGGCAAGGTGGGAACGTCCCACGTCCTTGCAGCGATGGGCGTTCGTAACGATCTGAGTGAGTGCGCACTCCGTATCAGCTTTGGCTGGTCCTCCACGATGGCGGACGTCGAGGCATACCTGAAGGCATTTGGCGAAGTGGTCGGCCGGCACAAGGCCCGCCGCGTCGCAGCGTAGGAAGAAGACCATGGCCCGTTATGACATCCCGACCCTGAAGGAAGAGATCGAGAACGACACCGTCGAACAGGTGCTCGCGCTCGATGTCGAGAAGTACAAGTACGGGTTCGAAACGGTCATCGAGTCAGAGCGGGCGCCCAAGGGTCTGAACGAGGACACGGTCCGCTTCATCTCGGCCAAGAAGGACGAGCCGGAGTGGATGCTGGAGTGGCGGCTCGAGGCCTATCGGCGCTGGCTCACCATGACCGAGCCGACCTGGGCCAAGGTGCACTACCCCCAGATCGACTTCCAGGACATGTACTACTACGCCGCGCCCAAGAGCTCGAACCGGCCCAAGTCGCTCGACGAGGTCGATCCGGCGCTGCTCGAAATGTACGAGAAGCTCGGCGTGCCTCTGAAGGAGCGCGAGCTGCTGGCGGGCGTAGAGCAGCCGCGGGTCGCCGTGGACGCGGTGGTCGACTCGGTCTCCGTCGCGACCACCTTCCGCGCCGAACTCAACAAGATGGGCATCATCTTCTGCTCCATCTCGGAGGCGATCCGGGAGTACCCGGACCTCGTCAAGCAGTACCTCGGCACCGTGGTCCCGCCGTCCGACAACTACTACGCGACGCTCAATTCCGCGGTCTTCACCGACGGGTCGTTCTGCTACATCCCCAAGGGCGTGCGCTGCCCGATGGAGCTCAGCACCTATTTCCGCATCAACGAGGCCAAGACCGGCCAGTTCGAGCGCACGCTGCTGATCGCCGACGAGGGCTCGTACGTGAGCTACCTCGAGGGCTGCACCGCGCCGGCGCGGGCCGAGCACCAGCTGCATGCGGCGGTGGTCGAACTGGTCGCCATGAAGGACGCCGAGATCAAGTACTCGACCGTCCAGAACTGGTTCCCGGGCGACAAGGACGGCAAGGGCGGCATCTACAATTTCGTCACCAAGCGCGGCGACTGCCGGGGCGACAATTCCAAGATCAGCTGGACCCAGGTGGAAACCGGTTCTGCCATCACCTGGAAGTACCCCAGCTGCATCCTGCGCGGCGACAATTCGTCGGGCGAGTTCTACTCGATCGCCATCTCGAACGGCTACCAGCAGGTCGACAGCGGCACCAAGATGATCCACCTGGGGAAGAACACCACCAGCCGAATCGTCTCGAAGGGCATCGCGGCCGGGTTCTCCGACAATACCTATCGGGGCCAGGTTTCGGCGCATGCCAAGGCTAAGGGCGCCCGCAACTTCACCCAGTGCGACAGCCTGCTGATCGGCGACAGGTGCGGTGCCCACACCGTGCCCTATATCGAGAGCCGCAACGCCTCGGCCGTGTTCGAGCACGAGGCGACGACCAGCAAGATCTCCGACGACCAGATGTTCTACTGCCTGCAGCGCGGCCTGTCCGAGGAAGAGGCGGTGGCGCTCATCGTCAACGGCTTCGTCCGCGACGTACTGCAGCACCTGCCGATGGAGTTCATGGTCGAGACGCAGAAGCTGATCGCCATCTCGCTCGAAGGCAGCGTCGGCTGATGGCAAGCGTTACAACACCCGTGGTCAGCGTCGACGCGCTGGAACTGAAGCGGCGAGACTGGGAGCAAGGGATCGGCGCCGACGAGACCAATGTCTCGCGGCAGCTGGGACTTACCCAACTAGGGGCAAGCTACTTCGAGGTGAAACCGGGCGAGTCAGCGTTCCCGTTCCATGTTCACTACCAGGAAGACGAACTGATCTACCTGATCGCAGGGGCTGGAACGTACCGGTTTGGCGAGCGTGCGTTTGCGGTTGCTGCGGGTAATGTGCTGTCGGCTCCTGCCGGTCGCGCCGACATGGCGCATCAGCTGACCAATACCGGCACTGAGACGCTGAAATATCTCTGTGTATCGAGCCTGCCGGAAATCAACATTGTCGAGCTGCCCGAAAAGGGCGTCATCCGCCTCTCGAGCCGGACACCGGGCGGACCCGCCCGTGTCGAGCTGCCGACGAAGTCAACGCCGTGAGTGGATACGCCTGACGACTGCAATCAGGGCCGCCTGGCCCAAACTCATCGAGAATACGCCGCCGGCGTCGCAGGACAGCCGCGCGAAGACTGGAGATCATGATGACGACCCCAATGCTCGAAATCCGCGACCTGCATGTCCGCATCGCGGAGCGCGAAATCCTTAAGGGCGTGAACCTCGTGGTACCCAAGGGTGAGGTCCACGCCATCATGGGCCGCAACGGCTCGGGCAAGTCGACGCTGAGCTATGTGCTGGCGGGCAAGGACGACTACGAGATCACTTCGGGTGAAGTGCTGCTCGATGGCGTGAACATCCTCGAGATGGAGCCCTCCGAGCGCGCCGTCGCCGGGCTGTTCCTCGCCTTCCAGTACCCGATCGAAATTCCGGGCGTCGCGACCATGACTTTCCTCAAGGCGGCACTGAATGCGACCCGCAAGGGCAGGGGCGAGGATGACATCTCGACGCCCGATTTCATGCGGGCGGTCAAGGAAGCCGGGGCGCAGCTCAATATCGATTCCGACATGCTGAAGCGGGCGCTCAATGTCGGCTTCTCGGGTGGCGAGAAGAAGCGCGCCGAAATTCTGCAGATGGCGCTGCTCAAGCCCAAGATGTGCGTGCTCGACGAAACCGATTCCGGCCTCGATATCGATGCACTTCAGGTGGTCTCGAAGGGTGTCAACGCGCTGCGCGACGGCACCCGCTCCATGCTGGTGATCACCCACTACCAGCGGCTGCTGAACCACATCGTGCCGGACGTGGTGCACGTGTTCTCCGATGGCAAGGTGGTCGAGTCCGGTCCCAAGGAACTGGCGCTCGAACTCGAAGCCAAGGGCTATGCCGGGTTCGACGGGGAGAAGGCGGCGTGAGCGTCATTCCCGTTCGTCTCGGCCCCGCCGAGACCAAGCTGATCGAGCAGTTGCACGCTGTCGGCGCTAGTGCCGAGGCCGAGCGGCTGGCTGCCATCGGCCTGCCGACACGGCGGGTCGAGGCCTATCACTACACCGACCTCAAGCTGCTGCTGCGCGCCGTGCCGGAACTGGCTGAGGCCAGTTCGGTGACCGATGAATCGGCGCTGTCGATATCAGGCGCGTTCCGCCTCGGGATCGCCAACGGCCAGGTGCAGGCGCATGGCGCGGCACCGGCCGGCGTGATCGTCGGGCACACCAAGGGCGGCGTGCTGACGACGCGTGACGACGTGGTTACGCGTCTCAACGGGGCATTCACCACCGACGCTCTGACTCTGGACCTGACCGGGACCGTCGGGCCCGTGATCCAGATCGACCGCCGCGTCGAGGGCAGGGCGGGGCATTCGACTTCGTCCGCCCGAATCTTCGTCGGCGACGGCGGCAGCGCCGTGATCGTCGAGGTCTATTCGGGCAGCGACGAGGCACACCTTTCGAACCATGCCACCTTCCTGCAGGTGGGCAAGGGCGCGACGGTGACGCACATCACCGTCAACCTGATGAGCGCCAAGGCAACGCACTTCGCTACCAGCGAGTACATGCTCGGCGAGGACGCAAACCTTCGCACACTGGTCATCAACGCCGGCGCGGCCGTGAGCCGCACGCAGGTGTTTCCGCGCTTTGCGGGAGCCGGGGCGCATGCCGACGTGACCGGGCTCAACCTCGTGTCCGACGGCCAGCACGCCGATATCACCATGGATGCGCTGCACGCCGTGCCGGGCACGTCCTCAAAGCCGCTGTTCAAGTCGATCGCACGCGGTCGCTCGAAGGCGGTGGTGCAGGGGCGGCTCGTCGTGGCGCGCGATGCGCAGAAGACCGACGCCAAGCTGATGAGCCAGGGGCTGATGCTCTCGGACGAGGCCGAAATCCTCGTGAAGCCGGAGCTCGAAATCTATGCCGACGACGTCGTCTGCGGGCACGGCTCGACCTGCGGCCAGCTCGACGACGACCACCTGTTCTACCTGGTGAGCCGCGGCATCTCCAAGCCGGAAGCCGAGACGATGCTGGTGCGCGCCTTCCTTGCCGAACTGATCGACCCGATCGAGGACGAGGCGCTCAACGCGGCGCTGACCGGCGTCATCGAGGGCTGGCTGGCCAAGGGCTGACATGACATTCGACCTCGCCAAAGTTCGCGCCGACTTCCCCATCCTCGAAGAGAAAATCTTCGGGAAGCGGCTGGTCTATCTCGACTCCGGCGCCTCGGCGCAAAAGCCGAACCAGGTGCTCGACCGGATGGACTGGGCCCATCGCCACGCCTACGCCAACGTGCATCGCGGCCTCCACACGCTCGCCAACCGGGCGACGGAGGCCTACGAGGGCGGACGGCAGTCCGTGGCGCGGTTCCTCAATGCGTCACAGCCCGAAGAGATCGTCTTCACCCGTTCGGCGACCGAAGCCATCAACCTCGTCGCCGCGTCCTTCCTCGGTCCACGCATCGGCGAAGGCGACGAGATCGTGCTCTCGATCATGGAGCACCACTCCAACATCGTGCCGTGGCACTTCCACCGAGAGCGCAAGGGCGCGGTGCTGAAGTGGGTCGATGTTCGGGACGATGGCAGCTTTGATATCGACGCCTTCGAAGCGGCCCTGACGCCGCGGACGAAGATGGTCGCGATCACGCATATGTCGAACGTGCTGGGCACTGTGCTGCCGATCAAGCAGATCGTCGAGATCGCCCATGCGCGGGGCATTCCGGTGCTGGTCGATGGCAGCCAGGGCGCCGTGCACCTCAAGGTCGACGTGCAGGATCTTGGCGCCGATTTCTACGTCTTCACCGGCCACAAGCTCTACGGCCCGACCGGCATCGGCGTGCTCTACGGCAAGTACGACCTGCTCGCCGCAATGCAGCCGTTCAACGGCGGCGGCGAGATGATCGACCTCGTGACCCGCGACACCGTCACCTACAACGTCCCGCCGCACCGCTTCGAGGCCGGCACGCCGCCGATCGTGCAAGGGATCGGGCTCGGCGCGGCGGTCGAATACGTCGAGTCGATCGGGCACGAGGCGGCGCAGGCCCACGAGGCCGAGCTCACCGCATACGCGCTCGAACGCCTGCAGCGGGTCAATTCGCTGCGGCTGATCGGGACGGCCCCCGGCAAGGGTGGCATCTTCTCGTTCGAGATCGAGGGCGCCCACGCCCACGACGTTTCCACCATCCTCGACCGCTACGGCATTGCGGTACGCGCTGGTACGCACTGCGCCATGCCGCTGCTGCAAAGGTTCGGGGTCACCTCTACCTGCCGGGCCTCGTTCGGCCTATATACCGGCAAGGACGATATCGACGCGCTCGTCGAGGGCATTGAAAAGGCACGGAGTTTCTTTTCGTGACGGACATGACAGACGACACTTCCGACCTGCCGCTCGAAAGCAGCACCCCCGTGACACCGGCGCCGGTGGTCGAAGAGCCGCTGCGCATCACACCCACCATCTCGGGCGAACTGCCGGCCGAGGAGGTGGAGCGCATCACCAGGGACCTGATCGCAGCCCTCAAGACGGTCTACGATCCGGAAATTCCGGTCGACATCTACGAGCTCGGTCTCATCTACAAGGTCGACCTCGACGACAACCGCAACCTCGCCATCGACATGACGCTCACCGCGCCGGGCTGCCCCGTGGCGGGCGAGATGCCGGGCTGGGTCGAGAATGCGGCGATGTCGGTCGAAGGCGTCGGCAATGTCACCGTCAACATGGTCTACGATCCGCCATGGGACGCCTCGCGCATGAGCGAGGAAGCGCAGGTTGCGCTGAACTGGTGGTAAGTTCGGAGCGTTGGGTCTATATATCGTCACTCTACGATGAAGGTCTGAGCCGATGCCCCTGAAGATCATGAGCCTCACCGACGCGGCCGCCGAGCGGGTGCGCGAGATCATCGAGGACAGCGACACGCCCGTGACGGGCGTGCGCGTTGGCATAAAGGACGCCGGCTGCGCCGGGCAATCCTACACGCTCGCCTATGTCGCCGAGGCGGTGAAGGGCGACGACCACATCGAGGACAAGGGCGTCCACGTATTCATCGAGCCCAAGGCCACGCTGTTCCTGCTCGGCACGGTGATGGATTTCGAGGAAGACATCCTCAAGTCCGGCTTCACCTTCAAGAACCCCAACCAGACCGGCGAATGCGGCTGCGGCGAAAGCGTGCAGCTGAAGCCGGCGGACCTCAAGGCGCTGGCCGAGGCGCGGGCCACGGTCTGAAGCAGATCTCATCGACTAAAGAACAAAGGCCCGCTTTGCGGGCCTTTTGCGTCTCGCTGCCAAGTGGTCTGCTTGCACCGCGCCACCGCCATGCTACGCAACCTCGCCGACTTTTGACCGCGCGAGGACCCGTCCGTGACCGAAGATATCTCCACCCTGTTCCTTGCCGACGAGAAAAAGGCCTGGTTCCGGCATGACCGGTTCGGCATGTTCATCCACTGGGGCATCTACGCGCTGGCGGCACGGCACGAGTGGGTGAAGAACCGCGAAGAGATCGACGACGCGGGCTACCAGAAGTACTTCGACAACTTCGATCCCGACCTCTACGACCCCAGGGAATGGGCGCGCCGGGCGCGCGAGGCGGGAATGAAATACGTCGTGCTGACGGCGCGGCACCACGACGGCTTCTGCCTGTGGGACAGCCAGTTCACCGACTACAAGGCGACGAAGACCCCCTACGGCAAGGACATCCTCGGGCCGTTCGTCGAGGCGTTTCGCGCCGAGGGGCTGAAGATCGGCTTCTACTACTCGCTGCCCGACTGGCACCATCCCGACTTCACCATCGACATGTACCATCCGCTGCGCAACCGTGAGGATGCGGCCGAGCTCAACCAGGGCCGGGACATGAAGCGCTACGCGCAATACCTGCGCGACCAGGTGACGGAGCTGCTCACCGAGTTCGGCAAGATCGACATCATCTGGTTCGATTTCAGCTACCCCGACCGCGTCTACAAGGGCCTGCCGGGCAAGGGCCGGGACGACTGGGAGAGCGTCGAGCTGCTGAAGCTGGTGCGCAGACTCGCGCCCGACATCATCGTCAACAACCGCCTCAACCTCGACGGGTTGACAGACGCCATGCCCGACATGGTGACGCCCGAGCAATACACGCCGCGCACGCCGCCGATGGTCAACGGCCAGCCCGCGACGTTCGAGATGTGCCAGACCTTCTCCGGCTCGTGGGGCTACTACCGCGACGAAGAGAGCTGGAAGAGCCCAGAGCAGCTGCTGCAGATACTGATCGACGGGGTGGCGCTCGGCGGCAACCTGCTGATGAACGTCGGGCCCACCGGGCGCGGCACCTTCGACCAGCGGGCGATTGATTCACTCGAAGTCTACAGCAAGTGGCTGCGCCTGCATGGTCGGGCGATCTACGGGGCAGGGCGGTCGGAGTTCGTGCCGCCCGACGGCTGCCGCTACACCCAGAAGGGCAACCGGCTCTACGTCCACATCTACAACTGGCCCAACCAGTATCTGTTGCTCGACGGCCTGCGGGGCAAGGTGAAGTATGCTCAGCTGCTGAATGATGCGAGCGAGGTGCAGTGGCCCGCCGACGATGCCGATACGCACTTCATGCCGCCGGGCGCCGAAGACACGCTCACTCTGCTGCTGCCGGTGAAAAAGCCCGACGTGGTGATCCCGGTGATCGAACTGATGCTGAAGGACTGAGCCCCATGACCTCCCTCCGCCGCGAACGCCTGAGCCTGCCCATGTCGCGCCTCGGCGCGCCGAGCAACCTGCCGCGCTTCCGCTGGCAGCAGCCGATGCCCAACAAGCCGACGCCGCCGAATTTCGGTCTGTCGGACGAGGAGAGCAGCCACGGCTTCCAGTGGGGCGAAGATTCGATCCTGCCCTATCGGGTGTCGGACGACTACGACCGGGACCTGCAGCCGGGCGAACTCGACGTGCTGGTGCTGGAGAACGGTCGGCTGCGCGCCGTGGTGGCCCCGTCGCTGGGCGGCCGGCTGCTTGAGCTCAAGGACCTCGCGACCGGGCGCGATCTGGTGTTCCGCAACCCGGTGTTCCAGCCGGCCAACCTCGCGGCGCTGAACGCGTGGTTCTCGGGCGGCATCGAGTGGAACGGTTTGATCCCTGGCCACACGCCCTTCACCTGCGCTCCGGTGTTCGCCGGGGTGCGCGAGACGGCCGATGGCCCGGTGCTGCGCCTCTACGAGTTCGACCGGATCGTCGAGGCGACGTGGCAGGTCGACTTGTTCATGCCGAAAGATTCCGCCCAGCTGTTCGCGCATGGCCGCATCGTCAACCCGAACGACCAGATGCGCCTCGCCTATTGGTGGACGAATGTCGCGGCGCCGATGAGCGTAGGCACGCGGGTGCTGGCGCCCGCCGAGTACTCGATCGAGCATATCTGGCCGGGCAACAATCTCGGACGCTGCGATTTTCCGCGGACCGACTGGGACGCGTCGTACCCGGACAACTGGGAGAACGCGACCTCGGTGTTCTTCCGTGCGCCGAGCGCGCCACGCAAGTTCATCGCCTCGGTGGACAAGGGCGGCTACGGGCTGCTGCAGACCAGCACGGCGGAGATGGAAGGCCGCAAGTTCTTCTATTTCGGCAGCGCGCAGGGCGGGCAGAACTGGATGGATTACCTCGCCCGTCCCGGCGAAGGCATGTACCTCGAAATCCAGAGCGGCATCGCACCCACGCAGAACCAGCGCTTCGAGCTGCAGCCGGGCGAAGAGCTCGAGTGGACCGAGGCCTATGTGCCGGTGCAGCTCGAGGCGGGCAAGGCGCACGACGCTGATTTCAACGCCGCTGCCGCCCATGCCGCCGGTGCCCTCGATGGGCTGCTCCCGGCCGATGAGTTGGCGCGCATCGACGCGTTCCTGCGCGAACAGGCGCGGCTGCCGCTCGATTCCCGGTTCTCCGAAGGCGAGCCGTGGGGCGCCCGCCAGGAACAGCTGCTCGGCCAGCCGCTGGCCAGCGGCCTCGATTTCTACACCTCGGCTCTCCCGGACTTCTGGGACAGCGTTGCGAGCGGGGCGCGCATTCCCGCCGAGCAGCGCGAGACGTCGCCGGATGGCATGGTGGTCTCGCCGTTGTGGATCAACCGCGTGAAGACCCACGCAGCCGAACACGGCGCCACCTGGATGCATGAACTGACCCTTGCGATCGCCAGTCTCGACGCCGGTGACAAGGCGGCTGCGGTGCAGAACGTCTCCGCATCGCTGGCGCTTAAGCCGAGCTGGTCGGCGTACCGGCTCGACGCTCTGCTGGCCGGCAGCGCCGATGCCGCGGTGCGCAGCTACCTCATGGCCTGGAACGCCGGTGACGCGCCGCCGGAACTGGCGGTCGAGGTCGTCGCCTACCTGATGGCGCAGGATCGCCCGGCTGACCTGAAGACGTTCGTCGATGGTCTGCCCACCGATGTTCGCGACAAGGAGCGCATCATCCTCGCTCGTGCGGTGGTGGCCGCCAACGACGGGCAGCTGGACGAACTCGAACGCCTGCTGCTCGGCCGGCAGTACGCCTCGATCCGCGAAGGTGAGACGCTGCTGTCCGACCTGTGGGTGCGCCTGCGCCGCGGCCGGCTGGAAGCCGGCCTCGGGCGTGCCGCCACGGCAGAGGAAGCGAAGGCCGACCTCGCGGCGCACCCGCTGCCGCGCCAGCTCGACCTGCGCATGCACGCGGTCGAGTAGGCTTAGGCCTTCGCCGCCTTGGCTGCCATCGACGCGGTGATGTGTTGCAGCATCGCCTCGTCGACGGTGATGCCTTCGTGGCGCAGGGCGAGGACGGCCGCACCGATAGCGCCATCACCGGCAAGGCGAATGTCGGGCTGGTGGCCGGCAGCTTCCAGCACCTTGGCAATCTCGGCCGGAAGGCCCTTGAGGTGGGCCGCGACGCTGCCGCCCAGCACGACGGGGCCCTGGACCTCTGGATCGAAGATCTTGCGGAAATCGGCCAGCAGGAACGCTTCAGACTGCGTCAGGAGAGCCGCGGCAATCGGGTCTTCGCGGTTGGCGATGACCTGCGGCGCGAATCTCGCCAGTTCGATCGGGCGCATGGCATAGACAGCGTCAATGAAATGGCGGAGCGGCGTCGGCCGTCCGTCGAATGCAACGTCGCGGGTGGCGTCTATGCCCAGCGATCCCAGAATCGCTGGCGTCAGTGCCGTTGTCGGGCCTCGTCCGTCGAGCTCGGAGCATACCGCGATCGCCGCGTGGTGGCCGAGCCAGAATCCAGAGCCCAGATCGCCGATCAGATAGCCGGCGGCGTCGGCGACGGTCTCCACTTCGTCGTTCCGGATTTTCACCGCGCCCGAACCGGTGCCGCAGAAGATGCAGTAGCCATCCTTCGCGGCACTGACCGAAGGCAGCATCGCGTGGGTGTCGCCAGTCATCACCATCGGACCGGTCAGGCCCTGGCGGCGGAAGCCTTCTTCCATCAAGCGCAGGGCGTCGGCGTTGCGCACCCCGGCCATGGCGAGCATCGCCACCTTGATGTCGATTGGCTCACCGGCTTGCCCGACCGCCGATTCGGCGGCGGCGACGACGGCTGCCGCGGCTTCGGCCGGTGGGTTCGAGCCGGGGTTGCCGCCACGGTTGCGGCCAAGGCCAAGGCAATTGCCATTCCTGTCGATCAACGTCGCGCGGGACGTCGAGCCGCCGATATCGATGGCGAGCAAAGCTGTGATCATTCCGTCATACACCCGCTTGCCAGCGGCCCAGTTGCTGGCTAAGAATTGTTTTCACCAAAACGCCTTCGGCACTGATAGGCATTTTCACGGGGCGCCTCGTAGCAGACGATGACAGCCATCGCAAAGACCTTCGGCGTACTGAGCCGCATCGAGACCTACCAGTCTCAGATGCCTGCGACGATGGCCAAAATTGCGTCCGTGCTGGTCGACGATCCGAAGGCCCCGCTCAATCTCTCGATCACCGAACTGGCCGAGCGCGCCGGTACGTCTGCAGCCAGCGTGACGCGCTTCTGCCGGATGATCGGCTATGGCGGCTACTCACAGTTGCGGGTCGGCGTTGCCGAGGATGTCGGCCGCGGCGGCGCCAAGGCGGCGTGGATCGGCAATATCGGTCGCTCGTTCGGGCCGGACGATCCGCCGGACGAAATCCGCAATTCGCTCCTCAGCACGCATGTGGCGTCGCTGCAGAACACGGCCAACGTGCTCGACATGGATACGGCGATCCGGGTAGCCGGCCGGATCGTAAAGTCGCGCCATCTCGACGTCTATGGCGTCGGCGGCAGTGCGCTGACGGCGCTCGAGACCGAGGTCCGCCTCTATCGCATCGGCGTCAACGTGCATCCCTGGAGCGAAGTGCATAACGGCCTGACCAGTGCGGCGATCCTCGACTCCGACTGTGTGGCCATGGGCATTTCCAACACCGGGCGCACCGAGGAAACCATCCAGATGCTGACGGTTGCCAAGGCAGCCGGCGCCTACACCGTGGCCATGACGGGCAATCCGGATTCGCCGCTCGCCAAGATCGCCGACGATCTGCTGCTGGTAGCGTCGCCGCATGGCTATCTGCAGCCGGCAGACCTGTCGGCGCGGCTCTGCCAGCTGTTCGTGGTGGACCTGCTCTACCTGCTGGTCGCCCAGTCCGATTTCGACAAGACGACGCGGCTGCTGGCCGCTTCGGGTGCCGCCGTGGCCCCCCGGCGACGCCCGCCCCGCAACACCCCCATCCTTTTTTCAGCCGAGCAGGACGCCTCGGCCCTATTGTCCAAGCAAACGAGCTGACTATGACCGATCTGACTGCGCAGTTTCTCAACGAGGTCCAGAGCCGCCTGACCCGGCTGGCCGAGCCGAACGCAGCGATCGACGAAGCGGTGCGGCTTTGTGCCGATGCACTCGAGGCGGGCGGCGTCATGCAGGCTTTCGGCACTGGTCACTCGGAAGCTTTCGCGATGGAGATCGCCGGCCGCGCCGGTGGCCTGATCGCCACCAACCGCATTGCGCTGCGCGTCCTGGTGCTGCGCGGCGGCCGCCCGGCATCGGACCTCGGCGCCGCCGAGTTCGAGCGTGATCCGAACATCGGCGAGAACCTGCTGGCGCTGTTTCCGATCGATCCGCGCGACATCTTCCTCATCGCCTCGAACTCGGGCGTCAACGGCTCGATCCTCGGGGTGGCGCTTGCCGCCAAGGCGCGCGGCCACAAGGTGATCGCGGTCACCAGCCTCGACCACACCAGCAAGGTCACGCCCAAGCATCCGAGCGGCAAGCGCCTCAGCGAAGTCGCCGACGTGGTGATCGACAATCTCGCCCCGTTCGGCGACAGCACCATGAAACTCGAGGGCGGCATCGGCATCGGCGCCGTCTCCTCGATCACCGCCGCCTTTATCGCGCAGCGGATCACCTTCGGCGTCGCCGAGACGATCCGCCTGCGCGGCAAGACACCGCCCGTGTTCCTCAGTGCGAACATTCCGGGCGGCGATGAGCACAACCGTGCTCTGCAAGATCTCTACGGCGACCGGATCCGCGGGGAAGCGTAAGCTCCTTGCTGCTCAGGCCGACGTGGGATTGAATGACTACCAGGCATCTACCAAGGGAAGGGAACTAGGTATGAATAAGACTCTTGACCGCCGCACATTCCTGCGCGGCACGACGGCTCTCGTGGCGGCATCGCCGTTCGCGGGCCTGCTCGGCTCCACCGGCGCTTTCGCGCAGGATGCGGCCAATCCGTTCGGCGTCGCCGAAGGCTCGAGCGTTGACGCGGTGATCTTCAACGGTGGCTACGGCATCGACTATGTCGAGTTCGCCGCCAACATCATGAAGACCAACCACCCGAGCCTCAACATCTCGGTGGCTCCGTCGACCCAGATCGCCCAGGAACTGCAGCCGCGCTTCCTCGGCGGCAACCCGCCGGACCTGATCGACAACTCGGGCGCCAACGCCATCGGCTTCTCGGCCATCATCGACCAGCTCGAGGACATGAACTCGGTGCTCGACGCGCCGAGCCTCGAAGGCGTGACGATCCGCGACACCCTGGTGGGCGGCGTCGAAAAGCCGGGCACTTTCGGCGACAAGTTCGTGGCGCTCAACTACGTCATGACGGTGTACGGCATCTGGTACTCGGCACAGCTGTTCGAAGACAATGGCTGGACTCCGCCGACCACCTGGGCCGAAGCCATCGAACTTGGCAAGGTTGCCAAGGAAAAGGGCATCTACCTGTTCGGTTGGGGCAAGGAAGCCGCTACCTACTACCGCACGACCGCTGTCGCTTCGGCGATCAAGGCCGGCGGCGACGAGGTGCGTCTGGCTGTCGACAACTTCACTCCGGGCTTCTGGTCGCATCCCGCGTTCCAGACGGTCTTCACGTCGATGTACGAGATCATCTCGGGCGGCATGATGAAGCCGGGTGGCGCTGGTACCCAGTTCACTGCTGCCCAGGCGCAGTGGTCGAACGACCAGTCGTTCCTGCTCTATCCGTCGGGCTCGTGGATCGAGAACGAGATGAAGCCGGCCACCAAGGAAGGCTTCCGGATGACCGGTATGCCGGAACTGTCGGTCGACGCGAACGACAAGCTGCCGAAGACGGCCCTCCACGCCACTGCCGGCGAGCCGTTCATCATCCCGGCCGGCGCGCTGAACCTTGCCGGTGGCAAGGAACTGCTCCGCACGATGCTCTCGAAGGAAGCCGCGTCGAACTTCGCCAAGACGAAGCTCGCCCCGACCATCGTCAAGGACACCGTGCCCGCCGACGGCTTCGGCTCGACCGCCCTTGTGTCGCAGAGCAAGCTGCTCGCCGACGCCGGTGCGGACGTGTTCACCTGGAACTCGTTCGACCTCTACGGCACGAACCAAGACGAACTCGTCGTCTGGAACAGCTTCCTTGATGGCAAGCTCGACGTTGCGGCCTTCACCGCTGCACTGACCCAGATCACCGACCGCGTCTACAACGATGCGTCCGTAACGAAAGTTGTCGTACAGTAATGGATAGCACGATGGCGGGGGCGCCAGCCGCTAGGCGCCGGTGGAAACTTCCGAGCTTCGAGAACACCAGCTTCATGCTGGTGTTCCTGGGGCTACCCCTGGCGATTTATGTGGTCTTTGTGATCTCGCCATTCGTGCAGGCCTTTTACTATTCGATGACAGATTGGTCAGGCTTCTCGAAGTCGATGAACTTCGTCGGCCTGGCCAACTATGCAAACCTGCTGCAGGATCCCGTCTTCCTCAAGGCTGTCTACAACAGCATTGTGCTGGCGGTGATCCTGCCGCCGCTCGTCATCGTCCTCTCGTTGACGCTGGCGACCCTGATTACCGTCGGTGGAGACACGCGCGGCGAGACCCGCGGGCTCAAGAACTCCGGTATCTACCGGGTGATCTCGTTCTTCCCCTACACCATCCCGGCCATCGTGATCGGCATCCTGTGGGCGCAGATGTACGACCCCTCGAACGGTTTGCTGAACGGCATCCTGACGTTGATGGGGTTCGACTTCTTCCGCTCGTTCGCCTGGCTGGGCGACGAACGGACCGCCATGGGAGCGTCGATCTTCGTGATCACGTGGTCGATGGTCGGCTTCTACATGGTGCTGTTCATCGCGGCGATCAAAGGCATTCCCGCCGAGGTCTATGAGGCGGCACGGGTCGATGGCGCGGGACGTTTCCGCACGGCCATCAGCGTCACCGTGCCGATGATCCGTGACACCATCCGCACCGCCTATGTCTATCTCGGCATCCTCGCGCTCGACGCCTTCGTCTACATGCAGGCGCTCAACCCCTCTGGCGGTCCGGCCAACTCGACGGTGGTGATTTCCCAGCACCTCTTGAACACCGCCTTCAAGAAGGGCCAGTTCGGCTACGCGACCTCGATGGGCGCAGCGCTTGCCGTCATCACGCTGGTGTTTGCGGCGCTGGTGTTTTTCGTCTTCTGGGTGACCGGTCGGCCGAAGAAGTCGGGACCAATCACGCCATATATCGCACCGGCTGCCACTGCGGCTGCGCCTGTCGCCGCGAAGCCGGCAAAGCCTGCTGGACAGCTCGAGCATCCGACGGCCCGCAGGACCATCTGGACCGACAAGACGGTCGCCACCATTTCGCACTTTGCGCTCATTGCCTGGGTCGTCGTCATCGTCGCCCCGATGCTCTGGGTCCTGATGAGCTCGTTCAAGACGACCCAGCAGATCTTCGGCTCGCCCTTCGGCCTGCCCACCAGCTTCAATTTCGACAACTATGTCTCCGCCTGGACCACGGCCAGCATCGGCAACTATTTCGTCAACACGGTCATCGTGGTCGGTGGCGCACTGGTCATCGTCATGCTGCTGGGCTCCATGTGCGCCTATGTGCTGGCGCGCTACGAGTTCAAGGGCAGCAAGGTCATCTACTACCTCATGCTCGCTGGCCTGACCTTCCCGGTCTTCCTCGCGGTGGTGCCGTTGTTCATGACGCTGCGCGGCATGGGACTGCTCAATACCTTCCCGGGTTTGATCATCACCTACGTGGCTTTCGCGCTGCCGTTCACGGTGTTCTTCCTCTACGCCTTCTTCCGCACCTTGCCGCAGGAGATCGCTGAAGCAGCCGCGCTCGACGGGGCAGGGCCCTGGCGCATCTTCTTCACCATCATGTTGCCCATGGCTGGTCCCGGCATCGCCTCGGTTGCCATCTTCAACTTCCTCGGGCTGTGGAACCAGTTCCTGCTGCCGATCGCGCTCAACACCAACGCCAAGAACTACGTGCTGAGCCAGGGCATGGCCTCGTTCGCCTCTCAGGCGGGCTACGCGGTGAACTTCGGCGCACTGTTTGCGGCCGTGGTGATCACGGTGCTGCCGGTGCTGTTCACGTACATCCTGTTCCAGCGCCAGTTGCAGGGTTCGGTCTCGGCCGGCGTACTCAAATAACCGTTTGCGGCGCGTTCATCCCAGGGCGCGCCGCAACACTCCGTCAGCACCCGTCAGGTCCGCGCGCGCCGCATCGACACTCTTCCCGGTAAGCACGGTCAGAATAGCGATCTTGGTGTCGTTCCCCGCCCGGGCCATGGCCGCTTCCGCCACCTCCACCGAACAGTTCGTTGCCTGCATCACGATCCGCACGGCCCGCGCCATCAGCTTCTGGTTGCTGGCGATCATGTCGACCATCAGGTTGCCGTAGGTCTTGCCGATCCGCACCATGCTGGCCGTCGACAGCATGTTGAGCACCAGCTTCTGCGCGGTGCCGGACTTGAGCCGGGTCGAGCCGGTGATCACTTCGGGACCAACCACTGGCGCGATCGAGATGTCAGCCAGACGCACGATCGGCGAATCCGGATTGCAGGTCAGCGCCACGGTCACGACGCCCAGCGCCTTCGCGTGCTCAAGCGCCCCGATGACATAGGGCGTCCGGCCGCTGACCGCGATGCCGACGACCACGTCATGGGCAGTGAGCCCGATATCGACGAGGTCAGCCGCCCCCGCGTCGGCGCGATCCTCTGCACCCTCCGAGGCATTGACCAGCGCATCGAGCCCGCCCGCGATCAATCCTAACACCATGCTCGGGGGTACCCCGAAGGTCGGCGGGCACTCCGAAGCATCGAGCACCCCGAGCCGTCCGCTCGTACCGGCACCGATGTACACCAGCCGCCCGCCACTGCTGAAGGCCGCGACGATCGCGTCCACCGCCCGCGCGATCTCGGGCAAGGTCTTGCCCACTGCCTCTGGTACGGAGCGATCCTCGGCATTCATGGCGCCGACGATCTCGAGGCTCGACATCAGGTCGATATCGGCGGTGCGGGGGTTCCGGCCCTCGGAGACCAGTTGCTGGAGCTGGGCATGCAGGGTGTCGCTGGCAGTCATTGGCGGGCTCCTCGTTTGCGTGCCGCTTTCCTACGTGGTCGGCCCGAATGGTGGAAGGGCTCTGGCGAACGGCGCGGTTATTCGCTACATCCAATGGGCTTTCTTCAACCTCACACCCGGGACAAGGCCGGGCCATCGCAACGATTGATGGATCCGGCATCGCCCGGAGTGAGTGCGGCGCGCCGACGCCGCTGCCGATGGAGTATTCCAGTGACTGTTGCCACCTCCTCAAAGCTCGAGGCTTTGACGATCATTCCGCCTGCCCACCCGCTGGTGGGTCGTGTCACCCCGCCGGGGTCGAAGTCGATCACCAACCGCGCCCTGCTGCTTGCCGCGCTCGCGAACGGCACCAGCCGCCTCACCGGGGCGCTCAAGAGCAAGGACACGGCGCTGATGGCGAAGGCGCTGGTTCAGATGGGCGTCAGCGTCGAGGAGCCGGACGACACCACCTTCATCGTGACCTCCGACGGCACGCTCAAGGCGCCGACCGAGCCGCTGATGCTGGGCAATGCCGGCACGGCGACGCGCTTCCTGACTGCTGCGGTGTCGCTGGTGAACGGCCGTGTCGTCGTCGACGGCGAGGAGTCCATGCGCAAGCGCCCGATCGAGCCGTTGCTGGTTGCGCTGCGCTCGCTCGGCATCGACGCCACCGCCGAGACGGGATGCCCGCCGGTGGTCATCAACGGTACGGGGCAGTTCGGCAAGGGCCGGGTGACCATCGATGGCGGATTGTCGAGCCAGTACGTCTCGGCGTTGCTGATGGCTGCGCCGTTCGGCGATGGCCCGATCGAGGTGCAACTCACCGGCAAGGACCTCGATGCCCGGGGTTACGTCAACCTCACGCTGGCCGCGATGCGCGCCTTCGGCGCGCAGGCCGAGCAGATCGATGAGATGACCTGGCGGGTCGAGCCCATCGGTTATCGCGCCACCGACTACGTCATCGAGCCCGATGCGTCCGCCGCGACCTACCTCTGGGCCGCCGAGGTGCTAACCCGCGGCGACATCGATCTCGGCGTGCCAATGGACGCGTTCACCCAGCCCGACGCCGAGGCGGCAAAGCTCATCCGCTTGTTCCCGCACATGCCGGCCGTAATCGACGGTTCGCAGATGCAGGACGCAGTGCCGACCCTGGCCGTGCTCGCTGCCTTCAACGACACGCCGGTCCGCTTCGTCGGCATCGCCAACCTGCGCGTCAAGGAATGCGACCGTATCTCCGCCGTCGCCACCGAGCTCAACCGCATTCGCTCGGGCCTGGCCCATGAGGACGGCGACGAGCTGGTCGTCAACGCCGACCCAGGGTTGATGCAGATGGCCCAGCGCAATGCAAGGACCCGCATCGAAACCTACGAGGACCACCGCATCGCCATGGCTTTTGCGCTGGCTGGCCTGAAGGTCGGGGGGATCATCATCCTCGACCCCGACTGCGTCGGAAAGACATACCCCGGCTACTGGGACGCGCTGCGGTCGCTTGGAGTGGAGTTGCGCTGACGTGGAGCGGCAAATGATGAGCGGGGCTGCCTACCTTCTCCGCTGTGGGGGAAGGTGGCAGTTGCAGGAGGGGCGGTCTCCAGGACCGCCCCGGCTGATCATGCCGCGGCTGTCTGCCCTGCCTCTAGCGTTTCTTCGCCGATAACTGCGTTGCGGCCGGCGCGCTTGGCGGCGTAGAGGCAGCGGTCCGCCCGCTCGATCAGCGTCGACGGTCCGTCGCTGGGACGCAGCATCGCCACACCGAATGACGCGGTGACCCTGCCCAGCTTCTCGTTGGTCGAGCGCTTCAGCAGTTCCTTGGCCTGGATGGCGCGGCGGATGTTGTCGGCCACATGCAAGGCGCCTGCTAGGTCCGTATCCGGCAGGATCGCAGCGAATTCCTCACCGCCGTAACGGGCCGCGATATCCCGGCCCTTGATGTTCGACTTCACTGTCATCGCTACCAGCCGCAGTACCTGATCGCCGGTCTGGTGACCCCAAGTGTCGTTGAAGCGCTTGAAGTGGTCGATGTCGATCAGCATCAGGCACAGCGGCCTGCCAGTGTCCGAAGCCTGCGCGACGGCGCGCAGCAGGCCGTCGTCGAAGGCCTTGCGGTTGTGCACCTTGGTCAGCGGATCGAGTAGCGCCTCGCGGCGGACGTCGTCGAGGTCGCGCTGCAGCGTCGCGATCTCGGCGCGCGATGCTTCGAGCGTGCGCTCCAGCGCCATGTTGGAACTCTGCATGCGGCGCGTTTCGGTGAGAAGTGAGGTCGCCATCTGCTTCAGCCGAACGGCCGGCACTTCAGCATTGAGGTCGCCGTTGGCGGTCTGCAGGGTCGCCGAATAGGCGTTGGCCGTCGCCATGGCCGTGTCGATGGCGTCGTGCATCGCCTCGATCCGGTTCGACATCCGCGCCGAGACACCGGTGAGGCGTTCGCTGGCATCCTGGCTGGAGAGGAACTCGGCATAGAGCCGCTCTGCCATCTCGACGCTCGGCTCGCCGTTCACAAGAATGGCGTTGAGGCGCGCGTTCAGCTCGGGGTTCACCCCGGTCGAGTAGACATAGAGCAGCTCATAGAAGTGCGGGTAGGGCGGAATTGTCGCCCGCCTGAGCAGTTCTATAGCTGAAGTGGCGTAGCCAACGGCGCGCCCGTATTCCTGATCTGACACTGCTGCCCGCCATCCGTCCAAATCGCGAGAAATCTGCTGCGCAGTCTCTAGAGATGCACTTAACGACGGGTAAATGATGCTGGTCGCGGAGGTAATCTACCTACGTAGTTCATCACATTTTTGGGGGTGGCGACGTTTTTTGCCGCAAACACCCGTCAATCCAGCTTGGTGGCGCGGAGCAGGAACGCCGGAATCGGACCGTCGGCACCGAAGGGTGACTTGGCATCGATCCCATCAACCTTGCGGTCAGACCAATCCTGGTCCTCGTCGCGAGCCGGGCGTGATTCGCGGCGCGGCTGACGGCTCTCGGCACTCGTTGCGGTCCGACCACGCGGCGCGGCCTCGGTCCGACTGCGTGGTGCAGCCTCGGTCCGGCTGGGTGCTGCTTCTTCGGTCCGTTCACGCGGAGCCGGCTCGGCGCTATCTCGTTGCGGTTCCTTGGTCCGGGTGCGTGGCGCTGCTTCGGCCTGCGTACCCTGCGACCGGGACGATCCGGCGCGACCTCGCGTGGCGCCGCGGCGAGCCCGCGCGGGACGCTCGACCTCCGTCTCGCCTTCCGCAGAAGGGGTCGCGGCCGTGTCTGCTGAAAGCTTGGCCTCCGGAATGTCCTGGCCAATCAGCTTGGTGATGGCATCGATGTACTTGGTGTCGGATGGCGTGCGCAGGGTGATCGAAACGCCCGAACGCCCGGCCCGCCCGGTGCGCCCGATGCGATGCACGTAATCTTCGGCATGCGTCGGCACGTCGAAATTGAACACGTGGCTGACCGCCGGGATATCGAGCCCGCGCGCCGCAACGTCCGAAGCGACCAGCAGCATCAGCCGGTTGTTCTTGAACGCGTCGAGCGTCTCGGTGCGGCTCTTCTGGTCCATGTCGCCATGCAGGCCGCCGGCCGAAAAGCCGTGCCGCTCGAGCGAGCGGGCGAGGGTGGCGACGTCACGCTTGCGATTGCAGAAGATGATCGCGTTGGTCAGACCGTCTTCGGCGCGAATGAGGGCGCGCAGCGCGGCGCGCTTGTCTTCCGGATTCGACGAGACCCTCACCGACCGCTGGTCGATCGTATCGGCGGTCTGTGCTGCGCGCGACACCTGCACATGCACCGGATCCTTGAGGAACTTCTTGGTCAGGCGCTCGATCTGCGCGTCCATGGTGGCGGAGAACAGCAGCGTCTGGCGACGGGGCGGCAGGCGCGAACAGATCTTCTCGATGTCGTCGATGAAGCCCATGTCGAGCATGCGGTCGGCTTCGTCGATCACGAGGATCTCGACGCCGTTCAGCATGATCTTGCCGCGGTCGATCTGGTCGAGCAGCCGGCCTGGGGTGGCGATGAGCACATCGACGCCGCGGTCGAGCTTCTTGTTCTGGTCCTCGAACGACACGCCGCCGATGATCAGCGCCATGGTGAGGCGGTTGTTCTTGCCGTACTTCTCGAAATTCTCGGAGACCTGCGCGGCGAGTTCGCGCGTCGGCTCGAGGATCAGGGTACGGGGCATGCGGGCGCGGGCGCGTCCGCTCTCCAGCAGCGTCAGCATTGGCAGCACGAAGCTCGCCGTCTTGCCGGTGCCGGTCTGGGCGATGCCGATGATGTCCTTCTTCTGAAGGACGCGGGGGATGGCCTGGGCCTGGATTTCGGTAGGCTTGGTGTAACCGGATGCGGCAACCGCATCTATCACCTTAGCACTCAGACCCAGACCGTTGAAATCATCTGACAAATCAGTAGTTCCGCTCAAGTCGAAGGATATCACATGTCGACGAGCAGCTACTTGAGGAGGTGCGGTCGACCATCGGTCGCGAATGGCCAGTCAGGTGGGCCAGGCCGCGCAGTCAGTCCGGAATCCCGCCCAATTGCGAACCAGTACGGCGCGCGGCGGAACATAGTGGAAACCCCTTGCAAGTCAACGGGATTCACGGCCGGATGACAAATCAGGGCCCGCGGACGGTCCCCGATACTAGATATCGAGGTCGGTCACGAACGCTGCGTTTTCCTGAATGAAGTCGAAGCGGGCTTCAGGCTTGGTGCCCATCAGCCGGTCGACCGCGGCTGTCGTCTCAGCCCGGTCCTGCCGAACTTTCACCTGCAGCAGCGTGCGGGTCTTCTTGTCCATCGTCGTCTCGCGCAGGTGGACGTATGGCATTTCGCCGAGGCCCTTGAAGCGGGTGACCTCCACCTTCTTGCCCTTGAAATCGGTGGCGATGATGTCGTCGCGCTGCGCCTCCGTCATGGCGTAGGCGACCTTGGGGCCGGCCGTGATGCGAAACAGCGGCGGCAGGGCGAGGTACAGGTGGCCGCCGTCGATGAGCTTCGGCATCTCCTGATAGAAGAAGGTCATCAGCAGCGATGCGATGTGAGCACCGTCAACATCGGCGTCGGTCATCAGGATGACCTTGTCGTAGCGCAGGTCATCGTCACGGTAGCGTTCGCGTGTGCCGCAGCCGAGTGCCTGTACAAGGTCGGCGATCTGCTGGTTAGCCGACAGCTTTTCGCGCGTGGCACCGGCGACGTTGAGGATCTTGCCGCGCAGCGGCAGGATGGCCTGGCTGACGCGGTCGCGCGCCTGCTTGGCCGAGCCTCCGGCCGAGTCGCCTTCGACGATGAAGATTTCCGCGCCCTGCGCCGCGCCTTGCGTGCAGTCGGCGAGCTTGCCCGGCAGGCGGAGCTTTCGCGTGGCCGACTGGCGGTCGATCTCACGTTCCTTCTTGCGGCGGATGCGCTCGTCGGCGCGCTCGATCGACCAGTCAAGCAGCTTGCTCGCCTCCTTTGGCGAGGCGGCGAGCCAATGGTCGAAGGCGTCGGATATCGCCTTGTCGACGATGCGGGTCGCCTCGGGCGAACTCAGCTTGTCCTTGGTCTGGCCGACGAACTCGGGCTCGCGGATGAACACCGACATCATGGCCGAGCACGAGACGAACAGGTCTTCGGCGGTAATCTGGGCGGCGCGCTTGTTGCCGCTGAGTTCGCCGTAGTTGCGCAGCCCGCGCAGCAGCGCCACGCGCAGGCCCTGTTCGTGCGTGCCGCCATCGCCGGTGGGCACCGTGTTGCAGTAGGACGAGACGAAACCGTCGCCGAGGCACCAACTCACGGCCCACTCCACCGCGCCGTGGGTGCCCGGCTTGCCGGTGATGCCGGAGAACATCTCGTCGACGATGCGCGGTTCGCCCTCGATGCGATTGGCAAGGAAGTCCTTGAGGCCGCCGGGGAAGTGGAACGTCGCCTTGGCCGGTACCTCGCTGGTCGCGAGGCTCTCGTCGCATGTCCAGCGGATTTCCACCCCACCGAACAGGTAGGCCTTGGAGCGCGCCATCTTGAACAGGCGCGCCGCCGAGAACCTGTGCTCGTGGAAGATTTCGGGATCGGGGTGGAAGCGCTGCGTGGTGCCGCGGCGGTTCTGGACCTTGCCGAGGGCTTCGACGGGGCCGAGCGGCTTGCCGCGCGAAAAGCTGAGCCGGTAAAGCTGCTGGTCGCGCGCGACCTCGGTGATGAGGGAGTCCGACAGGGCGTTGACCACCGAGACGCCCACGCCATGGAGGCCGCCCGAGGTCTCATACGCCTTGCCGTCGAACTTGCCGCCGGCATGCAGGCGGGTCATCACGATCTCGAGCGTCGAGACGCCCGGAAACCTCGGGTGGTTCTCGACCGGAATGCCGCGGCCGTTGTCGGTCACCGTCAGGAAGCCGTCCTCGCCCAGGTGCACCTCGATGCGGGTGGCGTGGCCGGCGATTGCCTCGTCCATCGAGTTGTCGATGACTTCGGCAAACAGGTGGTGCAGGGCGTTGGCGTCGGTGCCACCGATATACATGCCAGGACGGCGACGCACCGGCTCGAGGCCTTCAAGCACCTCGATGTCGGCGGCGGAATAGGTATGGGCGACGGTGTTCGGCACCGGGGCAGGGGCAGCCTTGGCGGGCACCAGCTCAGGCTTGGCGCGGCGCGGCGGGGGGGCCGCATCGTCTGGTCCACCGAACAGGTCTTCGATCGCCATGAATCCTCCGTCTCGGGTGCGCGAATCGCGCACCAAAAGCTAGCACGAACCGGGCTGGGGTGAGTTCAGACCGGAGATAGGACGTGCGGGCTGGCACGTCAATCGGGGAGAACAGGATATGAACATCACATTGCCCCACGCCGCCTTGCCAATGCCACGAAGCTGAACGGCACATGAACATGGCTGTCCGGGGAGGTTAAGTTTCGCGGCCATAGGTTGGGGTCAAGCTACTGGACCTGGCAAAACTACCAACGGAGATTTTTCCCATGACTCTCGCTCTCTCCTCTTTCAAGAAGTCCGGCCGCGCGGCCCTCGTCGCCCTTGCCATGGGCGCCGTCAGCATGACCGCCATGCCGGCCCAGGCCGCTGAACCTTCGTTCAACTTCCAGCTCGGCATCGGCAACAATGGCGGCGTGATGGGCTTCGAGCTCAACAACAAGAACAAGAAGAAGTTCTCGCCGATCAAGAAGTGCCTGACCAATCGCCAGGTCGAGCGTGGCCTGGAGTGGTACGGCTTCGACGACGCCGATGTGGTGCGTCGCCTGTCCAGCTCCCGCGTCCTGGTGGTCGCCGAGTGGAACAACCGCTACTACTCGATGACCGTCAACAAGTGCTCGGGTCAGGTCAGCAACGTGAAGCGCCTGCGCCGCGGCTACGACTTCTGGGATGGCCCGTCGAATGGCCCGCAGGGCGGCTTCGGCTTCCAGAAGGACGGCTTCTCGTTCCAGTTCGGCTTCAACTAAGCCGATCGGCGGGAGGCGCCATCCTCCCCGCCTGAACGTTTCGATCCCGGCCTCCTGCGAGGCCGGGATTTTGCTTTCGAGGGCACTACTCAAGGAGAACGACGAATGAAGATCGCTTCCATCCTCCGGGCCGGTGTGCTCGGCCTCGCCCTTGCGGCGGCCTCGGTGCCGGCACAGGCGGCGAGCGTGCAGTTCCATTTCGGTACCGGTGAGGGGTTCGGCTTTCGCCGGCCGCTGATCTGCATCGAGCTGACCGACCGGGCTCTGCGCGAGGCGGTAGCCGCGCAGGGCTACCGCAACATCTACCTTAACGTGCGCAACGACCGGCGCATCCAGGTGCGGGCCACGAAGGGCGAGTGGGTGTACCTATTGCGGGTTTCTACCTGCTCCGGTGCGATTCTTGATCGTGATCGGTTGCGCCGATCCTGATCGAAAGCTCAACGAATTCAACGCGCTCTGCCCCAGGCATGGGGTCGAGCGCGTCCTTTTGGGGCAAACCGTTCAGACTTCGTTTGCTTTGTCTCAGCACTTTTTTAAGCGCCTCCGCGTAACCTCACGGACATACGGTTTTGAGTTCGGAGTAGCCGTATGCGTGCCAGCAAAAGCTCTGCGTATTTTGGGGTTCAGGGGGCGCGCCAGTTTGACGGGTGGTTGCAAGCCGGGTTGAAAAGTTCTGCGTACCGGCTTGCCCATCTCGTTCTCCCGCGTTCGGTCTACGTGACAGTGATCGCGGTGATTTTCTACATCGCGTAGGTCCTCCGGATCGAGGCTGCTTGCCGCAGGCATCCGGCCCCGCTATAATTTCATCCATCCGCAACACCAGTTTCAGGGAGGTCGGCGTGGGATTCCGTTTTGATGCGCACCGCAGCCGTGGCCCTGTTGGTGCCCTGCAGCTTTCGTTGCAGGGCTGACCGAGCGGGTCCGGACGACATTTCGTTCTTCACCTCAGGTCTGCCCGTACCGGCTTGGCGCATTGCGCGGGCCTTACGCATTTCCAGACTTGTGAGAATGACATGGGCTCGATCAGCCTTCAGAACCTTTCCATCATCGCCGGCGTGCAGCTGTTCCGTGACCTGAGCGTCGTGATTGCCGACGGCGATCGCGTCGGGCTCATCGCCGGCAACGGGCTCGGCAAGACGACATTGCTGCGGATCATCGCCGGGCTCGGCGAGCCGACGACGGGCGATGTGGTGCGCTCGCGCGGGCTGCGGCTCGGCTATGTCGAACAGGATGTGCCGAAGTCGCTGGTGTCCCTGTCGATGCGCGAAGCGGTGCTCGACGCCCTGCCGCCCGCCGATCGCGACGCCGATGCCTGGAAGGCCGACGTGGCGCTCGATGGGTTCGAGACGCCATGGGAGATGCGCGACCGCCTGGTCAGTGAACTGTCGGGCGGCTGGCAGCGGCTCATGCTGATCGCCCGCGTGTGGGTGAGCGAGCCCGATGCGCTGCTGATGGACGAGCCGACCAACCATCTCGACCTCGCCAAGATCTTCCGGCTCGAGCAGTGGCTCAATCGCGAGGCACGCACCGTGCCGCTGCTGGTGGCGAGCCATGATCGCGACTTCCTGGATGCGGTGACCAATCGGACGCTGTTTCTCCGCCCCGGCACGTCGCGCTACTTCCCGCTCAGCTACACGGCGGCCCGCAGCGCGATCGAGCAGGAGGACGAGGCGCAACTCGCGCAGAACGAGCGCGACCTCAAGGAGGCCACCAAGCTGCGGAAGCAGGCGGCCAAGCTCAAGAACATCGGCATCAACTCGGGCAGCGACCTGCTGATCACCAAGACCAAGCAGCTCAAGGACCGCGCTGCGAAGATCGAGGAGCGGGTCGTCGAGACGCACAAGGAGCGCTCGGGCGAGATCCGGCTGGCCAACCGCGGTACCCACGCCAAGCTGCTGGTGGGCATCGAGAACGTCACCGTTTCGACGCCGGTGGGGACGCCGCTGTTCCGGATCGACAAGCTGCACATCTTCCAGGGCGACCGGATCGTGCTGCTGGGCCGCAACGGCACCGGCAAGTCGCAGTTCGTGAAGCTGCTGAACCGGGCGATAGCGGACGGTGGGGTCGAGGGCATCAAGGTCACGCCCTCGGTGGTGCTCGGCTATACCGACCAGGATATGAGCCAGTTGCCGGACCGCGAGACGCCGGAGGCGTTCATCGGCACCCGGTACGACCTGCCGGATGCTCGGGTGCGGAGCCTGCTTGCAGCGGCCGGGTTCACCATCGAAAAGCAGGGCCGGCCAATGTCGGAACTGAGCTTTGGGCAGCGTGCACGGGTGGGGCTGCTGGCGCTGCGGCTCACCGAGCCGAACTTCTACCTGATGGACGAGCCGACCAACCACGTCGACATCCCCGGGCGGGAGACCCTCGAGAGCGAGATCCTGGAGCACGACGCGACAGGCGTGCTCGTGTCGCACGATCGCAGCTTCGTGCGGAACGTCGGAAACCGCTATCTGCTGATCGACGGCAAGCGGCTCAAGCCCGTCGAAGGACCAGAAGAATTCTTCGCGGAAATGGCGCTCGGCGACGAATAGATGATCACGTTGTCTGCGCTGGGCAACAAGTATCGGTGCAGCAGGCGCCCATCGAACGGACAACGTCTACAGGTTCATCCTTATGACTTGCCTTAGGGGATGATTTACTTGCTGCCCCCTATGTTCAGAACAGGAACTTGGGGAAGTCAACATGGATACGCCTGTGCCCGCTGGCGCGAGTGCGTTGAAGGCCGTCGATCGGCGCAGCGAAGCCCGTTTCGAGGGAGGGCTGGCCGCGAGCTTCACCATGCCGTCGGCGACCGGCGGTGTGCGGGTGGTGCCGTGCACCATCCTCAGCCTTTCGGCAGCAGCCATGCGTATCGGCACCAGCGAGGCCGCCGGGCTGGGGCAAGCGGTCTGGGTCGACATCGAAGGCTTCGGACCGGTCCGCGCCAATATCGAGACGGTCCGCCATGATGGCTTCATCTGCCACAACCTGCTGAACGCTCCGGCCCGCCAGCGGCTGGGTACCTGGGTGGCGTGGCTGACTCGCCGCAACGGCCGCCCGCACACGGACAAGCGGATGTTCATGCGCAGCCGCCCGCATGACAGCCGGACCACAGTCGCGTTCGAGGACGGCGACATGGTCGCGGTCACCCTCCGAGACGTGTCCCGCTCCGGCGCCGCCGTGATGAGCGACTACGCAGCGGCTGTCGGGATGCCGATCATGGTGGGGCGGGTGCCCGGCCGGGTCAGCCGGGTGTTTGCCGGCGGCTTTGCAGTGGAATTCGACCGGATACTCGAGGGCTCCGACGCCGATCGGCTGGTGAGCGGTTACCAGATTAAAGCATTGCCCATTTCCAGTACTGGCTAATCATTTTGCGGACGGTTTTTTGTGAACGAGACACGTTTCATCGGTGACATGGTGGGCAGCTACGTGCTTGCCAGCCGCGCGCTCTCCACTGACATCCCCAAGGTTTTCGCCTGCCGCGCCCGCAGCATTTCGGTGCGCGAGGTGGTGTTGAACGCGCCGGTCATCGGCAGAGTAGGGGAACGCCTCGGCCTGTCTTTTCAAGAACTCGGCAAGCTGCGCGGGAAGATCACCCGCAAGCTGGAAAACGGCTTTGTGGCGGAGTTCGAACTGGAGGCCGACGAACGCGCGACGCTCGACTCCCGTATCCTCTGGCTGAAGCGGCGCTCGCTGCGGGCGGTGGAAGATCGTCGCGAGCACAAACGAGTGCTGCCGCGCGACCCCAGCGCCACGCTGGTGCTGGGGCAGGGTCGCCAGATCGACTGCCTGATCATCGATATGTCGCGCTCGGGCGTGGCGGTCTCGGCCGATATCATGCTGAAGCCGGGTTCGCTGGTGGCGGTGGGGGCCGTCGCCGGTCATGTGGTGCGTCAGATAGAGGCCGGCTTTGCGTTGCAGTTCGCCGAGTTGCAGGATCTCGACACCCTCGAAGGTCGGTTGACGCTAAAGACCGGGTCCCACCGCCTCGAGGCGGCCCGCAACCTCGGGTTGATGCGCGACCAGGTGGCAGAATCCTAGTTCAGCGGTCGGTCAGCGCCAGCTTGACGCCGAGGCCGACGAAGGCGGCGGCGAAGCTGCGGCGCATCCAGGTCAGCACTTTGGGCCGGGTGATGATGTGATTGCGCACCGCCGCGGCGAACACCCCATAGATGGCGAAGATCACGAAGGTCGCCAGCATGAATACCGCGCTCATCTGCAGCATCAGCGGCAAGGCGTTCGGCTCGCTGGCCGGCACGAACTGCGGCAGGAAGGCGAAGAAGAAGAGCGACAGCTTTGGGTTGAGGATGTTGATGAGAATACCCTCGACCAGCACCTTGCGGGCCGATTGCGGCGCCTTGTCTGTATCGACGCTGAGCGCGCCTTTCTCCCGCAGCGTTGCCCAGGCCATGTAGAGCAGGTAGGCGACGCCGAGGTATTTGATCACCTCGAAGGCCAGCGCCGAGGTGTGCAGCAGCGCCGCCAGTCCGGTGATCGCGGCAGCCATGTGCGGGATGATGCCCAGCGTGCAGGCAATGGCGGCTAGCACCGAGGCTTTCGCCCCCCGCGTGAGCCCGGCCGCGAGGGTGTAGAGCACGCCGGTACCGGGCGAAGCCACGATGACGAAGGTGGTCAGCAGAAATTCGACGGTCATTGGCTAGCTCCGGATTAGGCGGAGCGTAGCAGGCTTGTTGCCAGCGGCAACCCGGTCCTATGCGAGCCAAGCGGCGCGTCAGTCGTCGTCCAGTCAGTCGTCTTGCCGCGTCAGCACATGGGCCGTGCCGATGATGTCGAGGCGCACCACCGCGCCGACCTTCGGTGCGGCCAGCGACGATGTCTCGACCGTGAGGCTCTTGTTGTCGCCCGACTCGTCGGAGCGCCACATCGCTTCGACGACGAGGCGGCAGCGGGCGCCGTGGAACGACTGGCTGAGCACCCGGCCAGTGGGGCCGTTGGTGTTCTGGGCCTTGTCGAGCGCCGTGACGGCGATCTGCTCGGTGCGCAGCATTATCGTGGCGCGGCCGTTGGCGCCGGTCGCGTTGGTCTCGATCGGACCGAAAATGCTCATTGCCCGGCCATCTTCCATGTCCGCGTCGATGATCAGCGCGTCGCCTAGGAATCGGGCGGTCAGCGCGTCAGCAGGCTCGCGATACAGCGCCTCGGGCGTACCCGCCTGGACCAGCGCGCCGTCGCGCATGACGGCGAGGTGGTCGGCAAAGCCGAGCGCTTCGGCGCGATCATGGGTCACGAGGATGGAGGCGATGCCGGAGGCCCTGAGCGCCTCGCCGACCATTTCGCGGATCGTCTCGCGCAGGCCGGCGTCGAGCGCCGAGAACGGTTCGTCGAGCAGCATCAACCGCGGCTTCCGCGCCATGGCACGCGCCAGGGCGACGCGCTGCTGCTGGCCGCCCGACAGTTCATGCGGCCGGCGGTCGCGCAGGGTCGCCGGCAGGCCGACGAGGTCCATCAGTTCGGTGATCCGCGCCCGGCGCGTAGGGTCGGCGCGGCCAAGGCCGAAGCCGATATTGTCGGTGATGGTCAGGTGCGGGAACAGCGCGCCTTCCTGCGCCACGTAGCCGATGCCACGGCGATGCGCGGGGGTGTGGGTGATGTCCTGCCCGTCGAGCAGCACCGCGCCTGCATCCGGCGTCTCGAACCCGGCAATGATCCGCAGCAGCGTCGTCTTGCCCGAGCCGGACGGGCCGACGATGGCGGTGCGGCTCGTCGCAGCCACCGACAGGTTCACGTCGCCGACGGCGAGGTGGTCGCGGTAGCGCTTCGCCACGGATCTGAGTTCGAGCAGGCTCATTGCGTCACCCGGTCGGCTTCGAGCCTGAGCAGCAGGACCAGCGGCAGCGAGAGAAGGACCAGCAGCAGCGCATAGGGCGCGGCGGCGGAGAAGTCGAGTTCGGCCGTATGTGCCCAGAAGCGGGTGGCGAGGGTGCGGACGCCGTTGGGCGCCAGCATCAGCGTGCCCGTCAACTCGTTGGCGATGCCGAGCGCCACCAGCGCCGCAGCGGCGAAGGCGCCCGGCGCGGCGAGCCGGATGGTGGTGTGCCACACGGCTATCAGCGGCGGCTTGCCGAGGCTTTGCGCTGCGCGCTCCAGCTCGACCGGCGCCTGCGCGATCGAGGCGCGGAGGCCGACCATGGCGCGCGGCAGGAACATCAGCAGGTAGGCGATCAGCAGCGTCGCCAGCGTCTGGTAGAGCGGCAGCGCCACCCGTACAGTGATCGTTACCAATGCGAGCGCCACGATGACGCCGGGCAGGGCGCCGACATAGTAGTGCGACGCCTCGACCAGCCGCGCCACCCGGCCCGGCGCCCGCACCGACAGCCAGGCCGCCGGCAGCGCCGCGACAATGGCGAGCGCCGCGCCCGCGAGTGACAGGAACGCGGTCTGCCCCAGTGCCGGCAGGATACTATCGAGCTGCCAGATACCGGCGCCCCCCAGCAGCAGCCAGCGCCCGAGCGTAAACAGCGGCACCCCGACCGACAGCAGTACCACTGCCGCGACCAACACCTGCGCGGGCAGGGCCCAGCGCCCGAGCGTTCGCCGGGTCACTCCGCGCGCCGCGCCACCGCCGACACGGGCGTAGCGCGCATCGCCCCTGAGGAAGGATTCCAGTCCCAGCAGCGCAAAGCACAGCAGCACCAGCACGCCGCCGAGCAGGTTGGCCGCCGGGCCGTTGAACACCGACTGGAACTGATCGACGATGGCGGTCGCGAAGGTGTCGTAGCGCATCAGCACGTAGAGACCGTACTCGGCCAGCAGGTGCAGGCCGACCAGCAGCGCACCGCCACAGATGGCGAGCCGCAGCTGCGGCAGGATCACGCCGAAGAAGATGGCTGAGGGTGATTTGCCGAGCGATGCCGCGGTCTCTTCGAGCGCCGGATCGAGCCGGCGCAACTGCGCGGCGACCGGCAGATAGAGGAAAGGGAAATAGGCGAGGATGGACACCAGCACCGCGCCCGCGAGGCCATGCAGGCCGGGCGCCACGGTGTTCCAGGCATAGGACTGGACGAAGGCCGGCACCGCCAGCGGCGCGACCAGCAGCCAGCTCCAGGTGCGGCGCAGCGGCAGGGCGGTCCGCTCCGTCAGCCAGGCCAGCGCCACTGACAGCACGATGGCGATCGGCAGCGCCAGTCCCACCAGCACCACGGTGTTGACGACCAGTTCGCCGACCCGCGGGCGAAACACCAGCGACGTCACCGTTTCCCAGCCGCTGTCGAACGCTATCCAGCCGATGAAGCCGAGCGGGATCAGGCTCAGCAGCGACACGAACGCGGCGGCCGAGGTGACCGCAAGGTGACGGGGGAGGCGCGGGAAGGCTGCGGTGGGTGACAGGCTCATGGCCCGCTTTCTTGACGATACTGCCTGACGGAGGCTCCCCGGCAGGCTTAAACCTGACACGGCTTATCAGAGAAGCCCGGCAGCCGTCATCAGTTCAGTGACCTTGGAGTTGTCGAGGCTCGACTGGTCGACCACCGGCGCGCTGAGGCTGTCCAGCGGCGGCAGCGCCGCGTTCGCCGCCTCGTTGACACCGATGGCGTACTCGAACGACTTGCCGTCGCGCAGCACCTTCTGGCCATCTGGTCCGGTGATGAATTTCAGGAACTGCATCGCTTCGGCCTTGTGCTGGCTCGATGCCAGCACCCCGCCGCCGGAGACCGAGATGAAGGCGCCGGGATCGCCGTTGCCGAAAAAGTGCAGGGCGATGTTGCCGCTCGATTCCTTCGTGCCGGCCTGATCGCCATAGTAGTAGTAGTGGTAGATCAGCGCGCCATCGACCTCGCCCTTGTTGGCTGCGGCCATGGCGGTCCGGTTGCCGCGAACGATCACCGCGTTCTGCTTGATCGCCTTCAGCCAGGCGAGAGTGTCATCCTCGCCCTTCAACTGCAGGTAGGCGCCGATGATCGCCTGGAAGTCTGCGCCGGACGGTGAAGCCGCCCAGCGCCCCTTCCATTCGGGGCCGGCGAGATCGTCGACGCTCCTGGGCAGTGCTTCGGCGCTGAGTTTGTCCCGATTGTAGGCGAACACGGTCGAGCGGGCGGCGATGCCCGTCCAGTGCCCATTGGCGGCGCGGAACCCGGCGGGGATCTGGTCGAGAATGTCCTGCGGCAGGGGCTCGAACAGGCCGGCGCGGTCGACAAGCACCATGGCGGGCGAGTTCTCGGTCAGGAACACATCAGCCGGCGAGTTGGCGCTTTCCTGCAGGATCTGGTTGCCGACCTCGAGGTCCGAGCCCTGCCGGATCACCACCGCAATGCCCGTTTCGGCCGTGAAGGCGTCCGCCCATTCCTGCGTCAGCGACTCGTGCTGGGCGTTGTAGACGGTGATGCTCGCATCCTGAGCGAACGCGGTGCCCGGCACGGCGGCCAGGGCGAAGGCCGCGACCATCGTGCGAAAGAGCGCAGGGAGACGAACTGTCATGGGGAGCCTCTTGTATCGCCCATCCAGCCGATGAACTCGTGGCAGATAAGATATCGTGACCGCTCAGGTCAACTTACCATTCGGCCGGCACCGGCGCGGAAGGGACAGGCAGGGAGGGCCCAGGGAAGGGCCCTCAGGCTCGTGCACCCGGCAGCGCGCCGCGCACCGCCTTCCATGCCGGCACGAACACCCGCGTCACGACCGGGATCAGCAGGAGGCCCAGCAGCAGGCCGAAGATGCCGTCGCCGAGGATGATGACGAGTTCCTCGCCGAAGGCGCCGAGCGCTTCGGCCGCCGGGTGCGCCACCGCCTCGATCAGGTGCTCGACCTGCGGCAGCCCGAACTCGGCGAGGCCGTGAATGAAGATGCCGCCGCCGACCCAGATCATTGCGGCGGTGCCGACGAAGCTGAGGATACGCATCACCCAGGGCATGGCGACGAGGATGCCGCGGCCGGTGGCCCGTCCGGCGCCGGTTTTCGCCTTGCGCGCCATGGCGAGGCCAATGTCGTCAGCCTTCACGATCAGCGCCACCGCGCCATAGACCAGCAGCGTGATGCCGATGCCGACGACGGCCAGCACCGCGGCCTTCTCCCAGAATGGCAGGCTCTCCGGCAGTGTCCCGAGCGCAATGGTCATGATCTCGGCCGAGAGGATGAAGTCGGTCTGGATGGCGCCGTTGATCCGCTCGGTCTCGAGCATGGCCGGATCGCTGACGGCAGGTTCGAGGTCGTGCGCCTCGGCATGGGCCTGGTGCGGAAACACCGCCTCGAACACCTTTTCGGCGCCCTCGAAGCAGAGATAGGCGCCGCCGAGCGCCAGTAACGGGGTAATCGCCCACGGTGCAACAAAGCTCAGCGCCAGCGCGGCGGGCAACAGGATCAGCAGCTTGTTGCGCACCGACCCTGCCGCGATTCGCCAGACGATCGGTAGTTCGCGATCGGCCGTGAAGCCGGTGACGTAGTTCGGCGTCACTGCCGTGTCGTCGATCACTGCGCCGGCCGCCTTGAGCCCCGCCTTGGCCGCCTGGCCGGCCACGTCGTCGATCGACGCGGCTGCCACCTTGGCGAGTGCGGTAACGTCGTCGAGTAGTCCAAGTAGTCCGACGCTCACGAGAGAAATCCCTTGCTGTGTGGTGCGAGGTTGCGCGAAACCGTGCGCCGCCTCAAGCTCGCTCGGGGGAGGGCAGGTCTTTGCTACATGGGAAGCTCGTGGGCGAGGGAAAAGTTGCCGAGGTGTTCGAGTACGGCGAGGGCAGGGTGCTGAAGCTCTACCGCGCCGGTCAGCCGGAGTCCGATGCCAGGCGCGAGTTTGCAGTCCTCGACGCGGTCGAAGCCGCCGGCATTGCTGCGCCACGCGCCTTCGATCTGGTGCAGGTCGATGGACGCTGGGGCGTGGTCATGAGCACTGTCGAAGGTCGACCCTTTGCCGAGCCGATGCTTGCCGACCCCGCCGGTGCCGGTCCGTACTTCGCCGCTATGGTGCGGCTGCAACTGGGTATCCACGCCGCGTCCGGGCAGGCGCTCGCGCCGCTCAAGGTTCGGCTGGCGCGAAAGATCGCGGCGACGGACCTCAGCGATCCAGTAAAGTACAGGCTCCGCGACAAGCTCAGCCGGCTGCCCGCCGGCGACCGGGTGCTGCACGGTGACTTCCACCCCTACAACATCCTCGGCTCCCTCGATGGCGCGGTGGTCGTCGACTGGCTGGATGCCACACAAGGGCCGCCCGCTGCCGATGTCTGCCGCAGCTGGCTGCTGCTGCAGGCGGTGTCGCGCGAGATCGCGGACGCTTACCTCACTGCCTACCTGGCGGCCGGGACGATCGATCGCACTGCCGTATCCGCATGGCTGCCGGTGCTTGCCGCAGCGCGACTCACCGAGAACGTCCCCGATGAGATCCCGGCGCTGATGGCGATGGTCGAAGCCGCCTGAAACCGCTAGTGCTGCCGCAACGACGATGAAGCGGAGGCGGCATGCTCCCCTGGGTAGAACTTGGCCGGGCGAAGGTTCCGGGCGGAGGCGAGTTTCGCCTGATGCAGCGCGGACAGGAGTTCACCATCTTCGCCGGCACCATCGGCCTGATGTCATCGCGGCAGTCGGGCTCCGAGGAAGCGATGGCGAAGATAGCGGCCGAACGAGTCGGCGCGCGGCCGAAGGTGAAGGTGCTGATCGGCGGGCTGGGAATGGGGTTCACCCTGCGCCGCACGCTCGCCGATTTCGGTCCGGATGCGCAGATCACCGTCGCGGAACTCGTCCCGGAAATCGCCGGAGCATGGGCGCGCGGCCCACTGGCAGAAGTTCATGGCCCAGGCATCGATGATCCACGAATATTGCTGGTCGTCGATGACGTTGGCGCGGTCATGGCGCGCGACACATACGACGCCATCCTGCTCGACGTCGACAACGGGCCGGAGGGCTTGTCGCGCCCCGGCAACGATGCGCTCTACAGCCACGCCGGCATCTCCCGCGCCAAATCCGCCCTGAAGCCGGGCGGCATGCTGGCCGTCTGGTCCGTCGCCCCCGACCCGCACTTCACCAAACGCCTGCAGCAATCGGGCATGAAGGTCGAGGAACTGAAAGCCCGGGCGCACGGGGGCAGGGGGGCGCGGCACGTCATCTGGGTGGCGACGAAATGAAGAAGGGCCCCGAGGGGCCCTTCCAGATTTCCGTCGATGGTTCAGCCGCTTAGGCCGAGTAGTACATTTCGTACTCGACCGGGTGCGGGGTGTGCTCGTACTTGATCACTTCCGTCATCTTCAGCTCGATATAGCTGTCGATCTGGTCGTTGTCGAACACGCCACCGGCGAGCAGGTACTCGCGGTCCTTGTCGAGCGACTCAAGCGCTTCGCGGAGCGAGCCGCAAACGGTCGGGATCAGCTTCAGCTCTTCCTTGGGCAGCTCGTACAGATCCTTGTCCATCGGGTCGCCCGGGTGGATCTTGTTCTTGATGCCGTCGAGGCCGGCCATCAGCATGGCGGCAAAGCCCAGATACGGGTTCGCCAGCGGATCGGGGAAGCGGACTTCCACGCGCTTCGCCTTGGGCGAGGTGCCGTGCGGGATACGGCAGGAAGCCGAGCGGTTGCGCGCCGAGTAGGCGAGCAGCACGGGAGCCTCGAAGCCGGGGACCAGGCGCTTGTAGGAGTTCGTGGTGGGGTTGGTGAACGCGTTGACCGACTTGGCATGCTTGATGATGCCGCCGATGTAGTAGAGCGCGTCCATCGACAGGCCGGCATACTGGTCACCGGCAAAGAGCGGCTTGCCGTCCTTCCAGATCGACTGGTGGCAGTGCATGCCCGAACCGTTATCGCCATAGACGGGCTTCGGCATGAAGGTCGCCGTCTTGCCGTAGGCCTGGGCGACCTGCTGGATCACGTACTTGTAGATCTGCACCGAGTCGGCTGCCTTGATGATCGGGCAGAACTTGATGCCGAGCTCATGCTGGGCCGATGCAACTTCGTGGTGGTGCTTCTCGATCGGCACGCCCATGGCGCCCATGGCCGCCAGCATCTCGCCGCGCATGTCCTGGGCGGTGTCGAGCGGCGGAACCGGGAAGTAGCCTTTCTTCAGCGCGATGTGGTGGCCGTTATTGCCCGACTCGTACTCGGTGTCGTTGTTGGTCGGCAGTTCGGTCGAGTCGACCGAGAAGCCCACCTTGTACGTGGTGTTCGAGTAGCGGACGTCGTCGAAGATGAAGAACTCGGGCTCGGGTCCGAAATAGACCGAGTCGCCGATCCCCAGTTCCCGCACGTAGGCCTCGGCCTTCTTGGCCGTGGTGCGCGGGTCGCGCGAGTAGGGCTGGAAGGTCAGCGGATCGAGAATGTCGCAGTTGATGGCGAGTGTGGAGGCGCCGAAGAACGGGTCCATATAGGCGGAATTCGGATCGGGCAGCAGCACCATGTCGGACTCGTTGATCGCCTTCCAGCCGGCGATCGAGGAGCCGTCGAACATCGTGCCTTCCTCGAACAGGTCCTCGTCGACCATGGTCTGATCGAAGGTCACGTGCTGCAGCTTGCCGCGCATGTCGGTGAAGCGCAGGTCGACATACTTGATATCCTCATCCTTGATGCGCTTGAGGATGTCAGCTCCAGTGGTCATTCAGTTCCCCTGTCAAAAGTCTGGGTTGATGTAGGCTTGGCGTGACGCGTCAGGTCGCCCCTAGAGCGCGTCGTCGCCGAATTCGCCGGTGCGGATGCGGATGGCCTGTTCGATGGTGTAGACGAAAATCTTGCCGTCGCCGATGCGGCCGGTTTGCGCGGCGGTGCGGATCGCCTCAATGGCTTTTTCGGCGAGCTCGTCGGGGCAAACAACCTCGACCTTCACCTTGGGCAGGAAATCCACGACATATTCGGCACCACGATAGAGCTCGGTATGGCCTTTCTGCCGGCCGAACCCCTTGGCCTCGGTGACGGTGATGCCCTGCAGACCAACTTCCTGCAGCGCTTCCTTCACTTCGTCGAGCTTGAACGGCTTTACGATAGCCTCGATCTTCTTCATTCAGGCCTCCACTCTGGCACCAGTCAGTGCCGCTGGGTTGTATGCAGGGCGCGTGCCAGCGGACCAGAACGGCGGAATTCGACACACAATCAATATGATAGCGTCGTCTATCTGGTGGTCGGCTGGCGACCGGTCAAAGTCTGCTGATGAAATAATGTGCAATATGCCGCCTGATCGGGCAAGTCCGGACTTCCAACTTGCGCGGTTCGTGGGCACTGCGCCTGCGGACGGGTCCGTCTGTGTCGGCGCGGCGGTCGGGCAACGGGCCCATCTCCCTTTGACCTTCCCGTGTTCTTGCCATATATGCACGCGACCCCCGGCCGGCGGGGTGCCTTGCGGGTGTGGCGGAACTGGTAGACGCACTGGATTTAGGTTCCAGCGCCGCAAGGCGTGGAGGTTCGAGCCCTCTCACCCGCACCACTCTGACGGTATCCCCGGCCAGACAAGATTTTTGAGACAACGGGAAACCCAATGCAGGTCACGGAAACCCTCAATGAGGGCCTCAAGCGCAAACTCTCCATGGTCATTCCGGCCGCGGACCTGAGCCAGCGGCTCGATGCCCGGCTCGAGGAGCTCAAGGGCACCGCCAACATCAAGGGCTTCCGCCCCGGCAAGGTGCCGATGGCGCACATGAAGAAGATGTACGGCCGTTCGGCGATGTCCGAAGTGCTGTCCGATGCGATCAACGCCAACGTCTCCAAGGCGCTGGACGAGCGCTCGGAACGCGCCGCGACGCAGCCGCAGATCGACCTGCCGGAAGATCAGGAGGTCATCAACAAGGTGCTCGACGGCGCATCGGACCTCAGCTTCGACGTCACCTATGAAGTGCTGCCGCCGGTTACGCTGATGGACTTCAAGGGTATCGCCATCGACAAGCCGGTGGTCGAGATCGCCGAGGACGAGATCGACGCCGAAGTGAAGCGCGTGTTCGCGCAGCAGACCGGCTACACCGACAAGGGCGACGAAGGCGTCGTCGAGACCGGCGACCGCCTGGGCCTCAGCTTCAAGGGCACGATCGACGGCGAGGCTTTCGCCGGCGGCACGTCCGACCATGCTCACCTCGTGGTGGGCTCGGGCGAGTTCATCCCCGGCTTCGAAGAGCAGCTGGTCGGGATGAAGAAGGGCGAGACGAAGACCGTGAAGGTCACGTTCCCCGCCGACTATGCCCAGGAGAACCTCGCCGGCAAGGAAGCCGAGTTCGAGACTTCGATCCTGCATGTCGACGGCCCGAACACCGGTGAGCTCAACGACGATTTCGCCAAGCAGCTGGGCCTCGAGAACGTCGCGGCGCTCCGCGACGCCGTGAAGGACCAGATGCGCGCCGCGCTCGATTCGATGGGTCGCCAGGCGGTGAAGCGCCAGATACTCGACGCGCTCGACGACGGTCACAAGTTCGACGTGCCGGGGCAACTGGTGGAAGCCGAGTTCAACACGATCTGGCAGCGCGTGCAGCATGAGGTGCAGAGCCACGGTCGTTCCTTCGAAGACGAAGGCACCACCGAGGAAGCCGCCCGCGAGCAGTACAACAAGATCGCCGAGCGCCGCGTGCGCCTCGGGCTGGTGGTCGCCGAGATCGGCAACACCAACAAGATCGAAGTGACCGAGGAAGAGCACCAGCAGGCGCTGATCGCCGAGGTCCGCCGCTTCCAGGGCCAGGAACAGCAGGTCTACGACTACTACCGCAAGAACCCGCAGGCCCTCGCCGCGCTGCGCGCCCCGGTGTTCGAGAACAAGGTGGTCGACTTCATCGCCGCCGAGGCAAAGCAGACCGAAAAGCCGATGACCCGCGCCGAGCTCAGCAAGATCATTGCGGCCGACGACGACGAGGTTCCGGAGGAGCACCACCACTAAGCGGTGGCGTTCTGACAAGTTTGAGGCCGCCCTTCGGGCGGCCTTTTTGTCTGTGTGGCTGCCAAGGGAGCGGGCTTGAGACCGCGGCGGCCGCAGGATCAGTCGCGTCACTGACCGCGCTTGAACACCTTGAGGTGGGTCAGCTTGTTGGCCACTTTCGTCGCGATCGCTTCGACCGTATCAGACACGTCGACTGTCAGGACGTTCTCATCTTCGTCCGGCCGTTCCAGAGTCGCGAACTGGCTGTCGAGCAGCTTGGGGTTCATGAACTCGTGCGCGCGGGCTTCGATGCGCTTGCGGATGACTTCGATGTCCCCGTCGAGGAAGACGAAGAGGATCGGCTCGCCGGCCTTTTCGGTGAGGAAGTCGCGATAGGCGCGTTTCAGGGCCGAGCAGGCGCCGACGGCGACGCCCTTCTGGTCGGCGGCTTCGTGCAGGGCGCCCGCCAGGGTTTCGAGCCAGGGCCAGCGGTCTTCATCCTGCAGGGGGATGCCGGAGCGCATCTTCTCCTTGTTGGCGGGCGGGTGGTAGCCGTCGCCGTCGAGGAAGGGAGCGTGGAGGCGGCGCGCAATAGCAGCGCCGCTGGCGGATTTGCCTGAGGAGGAGACGCCCATCGCAATGATGATGCGCGCACCCTCAAACGGTGGCTGTGAAGGCGCCGTCGACATAGAGGATGTGTCCGTTCACGAAAGTTGCTGCGTCTGAAGACAGAAAGACGGCGGCGCCGCCCAGTTCCTCGGGTTTGCCCCAGCGGCCCATCGGGGTGCGCTTCTCGATCCAGGCGTTGAACTCGTCGTTCTTGAGCAGTGCCTCGTTCAGCTCGGTAGCGATGTAGCCGGGTGCGATGCCGTTGACGTTGATGTTGTACTTTGCCCAATCGACAGCCATGCCGCGCGTCAGGTTGGCGATTGCCGCCTTGGAGGCGGAGTAGGGCGCTACCGAGGCGCGGGCGAATGTGGAGAGCACGGAGCAGATGTTGATGATGCGGCCGCGCTTGCGCTCGATCATGCCCTTGACGACGGCACGGCTGACAAGGAAGGCCGAGGTGACGTTGGTGGACATCACCTGCTCGAACTTTTCGAGCGGCCAGGTTTCGAGCGGCGCGCGGTGCTGCATGCCGGCATTGTTGACGAGGATGTCGATCGGGCCGATCTCGGTTTCGGCATGAGCGATGGCATCCTCGACGCTGTCTTCCGAGGTGACGTCGAACGCAAGGGCCTTCACCGAGTAGCCCTTTTCGGCGAGCTTTGCGGCGGCGGCGCCGAGCGCTACCTGGTCACGGCCATTGATCAGCAGTTCGGCGCCCGCGGCGCCCAGCGCATCGGCAATGCCGAAGCCGATCCCGCGGCTCGATCCGGTCACCAGCGCCCGCCTGCCGGCGAGCGAAAACATCGTATTCGATTCCAAGCCTGATCCCCTCCCAGGGCACAACTCGCCATTCAAGCTGGCAACACTAGTTGATGCGGCCATGCATGGTAAGTGCGGAATGCGCTTGCAATGCCCACTTGGTAGGGAGCCGGAGGGGTGGTGTTAGAGGGTGGCCCGTGCCAAAAAGCCGCGCAAGGACAATCAATACCTATCGACGGAGAATATGATGGCGTCTGCCGACATCGGCCTGATCGGGCTCGCGGTAATGGGCTCCAACCTGGCGCTGAATATCGCCGAAAAGGGCTACACCATCGCGGTGCACAACCGAACGGCGTCGAAGATCGACGACTTCGTCGGCATGGCCAAGGCGCAGGGACTTGTCGAGAAGGTGGTGCCTGAGGCCGACCTGCTGCAGTTCATCCAGTCGGTGAAGCGTCCGCGCTCCATCATCATCATGGTGAAAGCCGGCACGCCGGTCGACGAGATGATCGAGCAGCTGCTGCCGCACCTCGAAAAGGGCGACGCCATCCTCGAATGCGGTAATTCGCTCTACACTGACAGCCAGCGCCGCTTCGAGTACCTGCGCGACAAGGGCATCGGCTTCCTCGGCATCGGGGTGTCCGGTGGCGAAGAGGGCGCGCGGCATGGTCCCTCTATCATGGTCGGCGGTCCCGAGCAGGAATGGAAGAACGCCCAGCCGATCCTTGAGGCGATCTCGGCCAAGTTCAACGGCGAGCCGTGCTGCGCCTATCTCGGCGAAGGCGGCGCCGGCCACTTCGTCAAGATGATCCACAACGGCATCGAATATGGCGACATGCAGATGATCGCCGAAGTGTACGGCGTCATGCGCGACGGCCTCGGCATGGACCCGGCCGCTGCCGCCAAGGTGTTCAAGGATTGGGACAAGGGCCAGCTCAACTCCTACCTCATCGAAATCACCGGCCATGTGCTCGAAGCTGTGGAGCCGAAGACCGGCCAGCCGCTGGTCAGCCTGATCCTCGACAAGGCAGGCCAGAAGGGTACCGGCACCTGGACGGCGATGGCCGCACAGCAGCTGGCCGTGCCAGCGACAGCGATCGAGGGGGCGGTGGCCGCCCGTTCCATCTCGTCGCGCAAGGACGAGCGGGTTGCGGCGGAAGCCGTCTACGGCAAGCCGGCGACCGGCAAGGCCGACATTTCGCTGGCCGATCTCGAGCAGGCGCTGCTGGCCGGCAAGATCGTTTCCTACGCGCAGGGTTTTGCCGTGCTGACCAAGGCCTCGGCCGAGTTCGGCTGGAACCTGCCGCTCGCGACCATCGCCAAGATCTGGCGCGCTGGCTGCATCATCCGCTCGCGTTTCCTTGACCAGATGTCGGCGGCCTACGCCAAGGGCGATGCGGTCAACCTGCTGATGGTGCCGGACTTCGTCGACATCATGAAGAGCGCCAACAAGTCGCTGCGCAGGGTCGTTGCCGCGGCCGCGCTCGGCGAGTTCCCGCTGATCTGCCTGTCGGCCTCGCTGGCCTATTTCGACAGCTACAAGCAGGCGCGCGGCACCACCAACCTGACGCAGGGCCAGCGCGACTTCTTCGGCGCCCATGGCTTCGAGCTGATGGACCGCGAGGGCGAGCAGCACGGGACGTGGCCCTCGACGCTGGGGAAGTAAGCCCGTTGATCGTCGACTTTCCTGGAACGCTCGGCCCGCTGATCGACCGTTACCTTGCCGAAGTGGGCGAGCCCGACGAGCGGCTCGCCCTGTTGCGCTGGCAGATGGCGGAGCGGCACGCCCTCGATGACCGTCGCACCATGCCAGGGCACGTCACGACCAGCGCCTTCGTGATCTCGCCCGATGCAAAGCAGGTGCTGCTGATCGACCATCGCACCATCGGGCGCTGGCTGCAGCCGGGCGGACACTACGAGCCCGCAGCGTCGTTCGCCGCATCAGCCGCCCGTGAGGCGGTTGAGGAGACTGCGGTTGTCGGGCTGGAACTGCATCGCTGGCACGGCGGCGGTGACCTGCCATTGGTGATCGACAGCCACGAGGTTCCGGGCAAGCCGTCCCGCAACGAAGCGCCGCACTACCACCACGACCTGCAGTACCTTTTCGTCGCTGATCCGGCGCTGCCGCTGGTCGCGCAGAAAGATGAAGTCAGCGCGGCAGGGTGGTTCGCGGTCGATGCGCTGGAAGCGATCTCGCCGCGTGGGCTGAAGCGAATCCGCGCGCTCTAGCCGCCTACTTGCCGTTGCCGTTCTCGTCCTGCGGCGCCATCTGCTGCTGGCCGGGTTGTCCCAGCTCGTGCTGGTGTTCCTTTTTCGACACCCGCGGCCGGTGCATAAGGTCGAAGCGCCATACCGCATAGGTGAACACGCCGGCGGCGATCAGCACCATGACGGCTGAACCGATGAACGGCGCGCCGGGGAAGTAGTTGGGGCTACCTTCCTGTCCCTTGCTAAAGTGGTTGAACAGCTGGGTTGCCATCAGCGGGCCGAGGATGGCCGCGAGCGAGTTGGTGGCATTGATGGCGCCCTGCAGCTCGCCCTGCGCATCGTCGGGGACCTGGTGCGACATCAGCGAGTTGATGGCGGGACCGGCAAGGCCGGCCATCGAGCCAACGATCAGGAAGATATAGAGCGGGAGTTCGGAGTGGATGAAGGCCGTGCCGGTGAAGGCGACTACGGCGAACGCCATGCCGATCAGCACTGTCGCTGCTTCACCGAATTTCTTGATGCTTGGCGCTATGAACACCGCCTGGCTGAGGGCAAAGCCGAGGCCAAAGGCACCCAGCGCAAAACCGATCTGCGCCGAGGAAAACTTCAGCACCTCGATGGTGAAGAACGGCCAGGCGGTGGGGAAGGCCTGCGCGGCGAGGGTGAACAGAAAAAGTGCCGCCAGCAGCCATAGCACCACCGGATTGCGGCTCAGTGCCCAGAGGGCGCCGAAGGGGTTGGCACGTTTGAGGCGAAATGGCCGGCGCAGGTCCTTGCGGAGACTTTCGGGGAGCACGAAGAAACCGAAGGCCAGCGCGGTCGCGGCAAGCAGGGCAGCGGCGTAGAACGGAAAACGCGGCCCCAGCGAGCCGAGCAGGCCGCCCACTACCGGTCCCGCGATAAAGCCCAGCCCAATTGCCGCTCCGATAAGTCCGAAGCGCTGGGCCCGCTGCTCCTTGGGGGTGATGTCAGCGATATAGGCGGTGGCGGTAGCGACCGAGGCACCCGAGATGCCGGCAATGGTTTGGCCGACGAACAGCCAGAGGACGTTGGGCGAGAACCCCATGATCGTATAGTTGATGGTGAGGCCCGTAAGCGCGATCAGGATGATCGGGCGCCGGCCGAAACGGTCCGACAGGTTGCCCAGCGCCGGCCCGAACAAGAACTGCATCAGCGAATAGGAAAACACCAGGTAACCGCCCAGCACGGCGGCCCCCGCAGTGGTACCGCCGGTCAACTCCCTGATCAGCGGCTCCATCACCGGCAGCACGATGCCGTAGCCGAGCATGTCGAGAAAGATGGTGACGAGGATGCAGGCTAGGGTGAGCTTGGAAGTTGGCGAGACGGACTTCATCGGCGGGCGCTTGAACCTTTGCGATCGGGCGGCAGATGACACGCTGCGGTGTACCGACGCAAGTCGCCACGCCGTCGCTAGGTTGCGTCGCGCACTTCTCTTTGCGGTGCCGAGGGAATGCTGGCGGGATCGGGTGACGGATCATAGCCGTAGAGCCAGGCCAGCCGCTTCAGGTGGCCGAGCGGTCCCTGAGCTTTCACCACGGCGTCGCGGGCGAGGCTGAACGGCCATTCGAGGTGGAAGGCGGTGCCGTTCGACTGGCTGAGCTTCTGCACCTGCTGCACCCGCGGCTGGCGGATGGCCTGGTAGCGGCGCAGTGCCGTCTCCGCGTCGACGTCGGTCATCAGCAGGGGCGCGAGCACGGCCGCATCCTCGATGGCCATGGCGGCGCCCTGCGCCTGGAACGGCACCATGGCGTGGGCAGCGTCACCGATCAGGCCAATGCCGCCTTCGGCCCACTTGTCGGTATCGACGGTGAACAGGGGCCAGTAGCCCCAATCGTCACCGGCGGCCGCGACGATATCGTCGAAGCGGCGGTTGCCGCCGAGGGACCATGGGAGCTTTGGCGCGCGGGGCGGGTTTTCGCCCAGCACGTCGGCCTCGCGCGCCTTCATGAACAGGGCGACGTTCATCTGCTTGCGGTGCGGCAACGGGTAGGTGACGGCGTGGAAGCCGGGACCCCAGAGCAGGCTCGTCCTGTCCTGCGCCACGATGCCGCTCAGGTCGGACTGGCCCAGTGTGATCCGCCAGGCGACACGGCCGGTGTAGACGGACTGCGGCCCCATCAGCATGTCGGTGCGGGTGCGCGAGCGGACGCCGTCGGCGCCGATGAAGGCGAAGGCGCGGGCCGAGCGCGACTTGCCGTCAGCCTCGTCGACCGTCACCGAGACGCCGCGGGCGTGGCTCACGACGTCATAGGCGCGGACGCCGAACAGGATGTCGATATTGGCGAAGCGCTTGCAGGCCTTGTGCAGCAGTTCGGCGAGGTCGGCCCGGTGCATCACGGCATATGGCGTGCCGAACCGGTCGAGCATCACGCCTCCCAGGTCCAGCGTCACCAGCGGCGAGCGGGCGCCGAAGGGATAGACATCGATGCCCCTCGGCTCGAAGGCGACGGCGTGCAGCGCGCGATCGACTCCGAGTCGGTCGAGCACATGGCGGGCATTCGGGCTGATCTGCAGCCCGGCGCCGACTTCCTGGATGTGGGTGTTCCGTTCGAGCACTACCACGGTCGCGCCGAACTTGGCCAGCGCCAGCGCGAGCGTCAGTCCGGCGATACCGGCGCCGGCGATGTAGACGGTGCGTCCGTTGCCGGACATGCCGGATCAGGCGGGTTCGGAGTGGTAGATGGCCGAGAGCGGCTCGGAGGTGCCGGCCGCCAGCTGCGGGTTATAGACATAGAGGGTCGAGCAATAGGAGCAGACGACCTCGTTGTCCTTGCCCATGTCGATATAGATGTGCGGATGATCGAACGGGGGCAGGGCGCCGACGCACATGAACTCCTTGGAGCCCACCTCTATCCTGGCAAGCCCCTCGGTGTTGTGGAAATGCGGGGTGCTCTCATGCGCCATGATCGGGATTCCGGGGAGTTGAATTCGGGCGGAACATAGAGGAGGGGGCGGGCGAAGGGAAGCCGTTCGCGCTGCGGAGGGGTTGCAACCAGACCGCGTTCCTTTAAAGCAGAACGCCTCTTTTCCGGCAGGCTCTCCCATGCTCGACATCAACTGGATCAAGGCCAACCCCGAAGCTTTCGACCGGGCGCTCAGCGGGCGCAAGAGCGTGCCGTTCCGCTCCGCCGAACTGATCGCGCTGGACGACCAGCGTCGCATGGTGATCGCCTCGGTCGAGGAGGCGCAGGCGAAGCGCAACACCTTGTCCAAGCAGATCGGCCAGGCCAAGGCGCAGAAGGATGAGGCCAAGGCCCAGGCGCTGATGGAGGAGGTCGCGCACCTCAAGGACGTGGTGCAGAACGGCGAGGCGGCCCGCAAGGACGCTGAGGACAAGCTGCGCAACGCGCTGAGCATCATCCCCAACCTGCCGCTCGACGAAGTGCCTGTCGGCGACGACGAGAGCGACAACGTCGAGTATTTCGGGCCCAACGGCTCGCCCGAGACCGCGGCGAAGCTGCGGCCGCCCAAGCCGAGCTTCTCGTTTGCCCCCAAGGAGCATTTCGAGACCGGCGAAGCGCTCGGCATGATGGATTTCGAGGTAGCGGCCAAGCTGTCGGGCAGCCGCTTCGTGGTGCTGAAGTCGCAGCTCGCCCGGCTCGAGCGCGCCATCGGCCAGTTCATGCTCGACCTGCATGTCGACGAGCACGGCTACACCGAAGTGCTGCCTCCGCTGCTGGTGCGCGACGACGCGCTCTACGGCACCAACCAGCTGCCGAAGTTCGAAGAAGACCTGTTCTTTGTGCCGCACGGTGACGGCCGACTGGCCCTGATCCCGACGGCCGAAGTGCCGCTGACCAACATGGTGCGCGAGTCTATCCTATCGGCCGACCAGCTGCCGATGCGCCTTACCGCGCTCACCCCGTGCTTCCGCTCGGAGGCTGGCTCGGCTGGTCGCGACACGCGTGGCATGTTGCGGCAGCATCAGTTCAACAAGGTCGAGATGGTGGCGATCACGGCGCCGGAGAAATCGGGCGACGAGCACGAGAAGATGGTGTCGGACGCCGAGGACGTGCTGAAGCGGCTCGGCATCCACTATCGCGTGATGACGCTATCGACCGGCGACATGGGCTTTGGGGCGCAGAAGACCTACGACCTCGAAGCCTGGCTCCCCGGGCAGGATACCTACCGCGAGATTTCGTCGGTGTCGGTGTGCGGCGACTTCCAGGCCCGCCGCATGGATGCGCGTTTCCGCGATACCGACGGCAAGGTGCGGCACGTCCACACCCTCAACGGTTCGGGCGTCGCCGTCGGCCGGGCGCTGATTGCGGTGATGGAAAACTACCAGCAGGAGGATGGATCGGTGGCGATCCCCGACGTGCTGCAGCCCTATATGAAGGGCCTCAAGACGATTGGTGCAAAATCTTGACTAAGAGGCTCGCGTGAGAATCCTCCTGACCAATGATGACGGTGTCGATGCACCGGGCATGGACGTGCTGCGTGCCGTTGCGGCCGAGCTGTCCGACGACGTCTGGGTGGTTGCGCCGGACGGCAATCAGTCCGGTGCCGGCCACCGCTTCACCTTCGGGCGCGAACTGGGGCTCGACCAGCGCGCCGACAAGGTATTTGCCATTGTCGGTGGCTCACCTGCCGATTGCGTCGTCGCCGGCTTTACCCACATCTGCAAGGATCTCCGGCCCGAACTGGTGCTCTCTGGCGTCAACAACGGCCAGAATCTCGGCGACATCATCAACTGCTCGGGCACGGCCGCGGGGGCCCGCGAAGGGGCGATGCACGGCGCCCTCGGCATCGGCATCTCGCAGGCGGTGAACTACGAGAAGGGCGAGCACATCGACTGGTCCAATTCGCGGAAGCACGTCGCGGGTATCGTGCGGTCGCTGTGGGACAAGGTCACGGCGCGCGGGCAGGTGTATTTCAACGTCAACATTCCGTGGCAGGCGGAAATCGCCGGCGTGAAGGTGGTGCCGTCGCAGCGCTTCTCCCGCTCGCCGATGGCGTATTACCCCTCCGACAATGCCGGGAAATTCTTCATCGCCATCCCCGAGACCCCCAAGCCGCTCGATCCCGACAGCGACTTCCATACCCTGATGCACAGTTCCGCGATCACCATCACGCCGCTGATGCTGCAATCGACGGATTATGGGGTGGTGGATGAATTGAACGGTGCCATCGCGCTCTGAGCGCGAGGCACCGTTTGTGGAGGGTCGGCAAGACGCTCTGAACTGCCCGATCTTCTTAACCCTACCAACCCCTGAATCCGACTCGCAAATTCTCTGAGCGGGTGCTCGACATTTAAGTCAGTTTTTACCTTAACCGCCTAACCTCACCTCCATTGAGTACCTGCGTACGAGTGGACTGATGAGTAACGGCCTTACCGGTAAAGCGCTTAGAATCACAGCGATTGCAGGCATGTTCGTCAGCGCCTCGGCGCTGGCGGGATGCAGTTCGCTGAGTGGATTGGGGTTCGACAGGACGGCGACCGGGTCGGTCAACGCGTCCTCCGATTTCCAGGGCACCCAGCCGATGCCCAAGACGCTGGTCGCCCCCACACAGGTGGCGGCTGGACCCTTCATTCCACCCAACGATATCGGCGGCGGTTCGAGTGCCATGGCCATGGCTCCCTTGCCGGCTGGCACCCAGCAGCTGGGTACAATTACGTCTGAAGACTTGCCTACGCTCAACTCAGATAATGGAAGCAACCAGATGATGCCCGCTGTCCAGCCCCTGAGCCCGGTGCCGGCGACCCCCAGGGTAGCAGACATCCCGGCCAGCAATCCGACGCTCGTTTCGATCCCCTCCGACGCCTACGTGCACCAGGTGGAAAGCGGCGAAAGCCTCTACACCGTGGCGCGGCGCTACAACGTGACGGCGCAGGCCATCATCCAGGCCAATGGCTTCTCGTCCCCCGACAAGATCTTCGTCGGCCAGAAGCTGGTGATCCCGGGCAAGGCGAGCCAGTTGGCGGCGCTCGGGCCGAAGGGCAACAAGCCCGCCGAAGTCCCGGTCGAGAAAGTCGCAGCGGTCGATCCTGCTGCCATCACTCCGGCCAAGCCGCTTGAAGCCAAGACAGCCGCAAAGCCGGTGGAAGTAGCCAAGGTTGAGCCGGCCAAGCCGCTCGAGCAGCCCAAGACCGATCCGGTGCTTTCGGGTGCCGACAAGTTCCGGTGGCCGATTTCTGGTCGCGTCATCACCGATTTCGCCAATTCCAAGGGCACCGGCATCAATATCGAGGCGCCCGAGGGTGCCGCGGTACGGGCCGCCGAGAATGGCCAGGTCATCTATGCCGGTTCGGGCGTCGAGGGTTATGGCAACCTCATCCTGATCCGCCACCCGAATGGCTACGTGTCGGCCTATGCCCACCTGCAGCAGATGAACGTGGCCAAGGGCACCGTCGTCAACCGGGGCGACAATATCGGCACCGCCGGCATGACCGGCTCGGTGAGCAAGCCCCAGCTGCACTTCGAGCTCCGCAAGGGCGCTACCCCGGTCGACCCGATCCCGCTGCTGGCCAGTTGATCGCCACCACAGATTTGAAAAAGGGCCCCGGTTCTGCCGGGGCCTTTTTGTTTGGTCAGGTGTTGAACCCACGCACCGAGTGCCTGATCTCGACCGGCTTCGCCGGATCGATGTCGATCCACGTCTGCACGCCGCGCCGGTTGATCGGGTTGGGTCCGGTCGACACGTCTGTGTGGAAGTCGAAGGCGGCGGCAAGCGGCTCGCAGCCCAAAGCGCGGAACGAACCGTTCCATGGCTCGCCGCCGATGCCGCCATCGGTGTGCCAGAACATCAGCGTGGGCAGCAGGGTGCGGTCCCAGTCGAGCTCGAAGCCAACGCCCTCGTCCAGGTACTTGCCGGTCAGCGGCGTCGTGACGCCGCAGAGCTGCACATTGTAGTCCGTGCGCGGCGCCAGCGGCAGATGCGAGAAGTCGACGTGCCCGCCGTCCTTGGGCACGGCGGCAAGGCTGGCGAACTCATGGGTGTCCGGCGAGGCGGTGCGGCCCGGATGGGTGAGGCCGAAGGCAAAACCGACATCGAGTTCGAGCCGGCCGGGAGTCTCCGGCAGGCGGAAGTTCGGATGCAGGCCGCAGGAGATCGTCGCCTTGTGGCGGGCAAAGACCTTCAGCGTGAAATCGAGGGCAGGGGCGCCGTCGCGGGCCGTGATGGTGCGTTCCAGTCGGCGGACCACCGAGTGGGCCTCGTAGTCCAGCGCCCAGGTCACCGATTTGTCGTCGCCTGAGACTAGCGTCCAGTCCTCGTGTGCGGACGGGCCGTGGATGGTGCCGTTGGCCGGCTGGGTCATCAGGCTCGACCACTCGGGCAGGTTCGGCGCTGTCCGGCCGCCCGTGCCGAAGGGCAGGCCGACGAAATCACCCGACAGGACGCGCAGGTGCCCGGTGACCGCCGGATCGTCGATCGTGCCCACCCACGGCGCCCGCGCAAACGGCTTGAACGGACCGTTCGGCAGGTTGAAAGTCAGATTGGTGACGGTGCAGGCGGTGGCAACTATCGTCGCCTCGCCATGCGACCAGCGAAGCTGGTGCGATTTCATGTGTGTTCTCCTCCCAGAGAGACGAAAATCCTAGATGGCCTTGCCCTGCTCCCCCGCGAGGGCACGCACGAACTGGATGGCGACGCGGCCGGAGCGCGCGCCGCGGGTCATAGACCACTCGATGGCACGGGCACGCAGCGTCTCGTCGTCGATATCGAGACCGTACTGGTCGCAGTAGCCGCGGATCATCGACAGGAATGTCGGCTGGTCGCAGTTGTGGAAGCCGAGCCAGAGCCCGAAGCGATCCGACAGTGACACCTTCTCGTCGATGGCTTCGCCCGGCGAGATCGCCGTGGCGCGCTCGTTCTCCACCATGTCGCGCGCCATCAGGTGTCGGCGATTGGAGGTGGCATAGAACAGCACGTTCTCCGGCCGGCCTTCAAGGCCGCCATCCAGGATGGTCTTCAGCGACTTGTAGCTGGTCTCGTCCTTGTCGAAGCTCAGGTCGTCGCAGAAGACGATGAAGCGGGCGTCCTCGCTGGCGATGAGCCGCATGAGCTTGGGCAGCGCCTCGATGTCCTCGCGGGCGATCTCGATCAGGATCAGCCGCTTCAGTCCTGCCTCGCCGAGCCCGTTGATGTGGGCGTGCACTGCCTTCACCACCGAGCTCTTGCCCATGCCTTTGGCGCCCCAGAGCAGGGCGTTGTTGGCGGCGAAGCCACGGGCGAACTGAAGCGTGTTGTCGAGCAGTATGTCGCGGACGTCGTCAATGCCGCGCAGCAGCTCCAGCGGCACTCGCGACACCTTGCGCACCGGCATCAGGTAGCTCTCGGCCGCGTCCCAGTGATAGGCGTCGGCCTCACCCAGCGCCGGCCCGGCTGGCCTGCGGGCAGGCGAGAGCGCCTCCAGCGAGTCGGCAATACGGGCGAGTGCAGCCGCGATGGCGGCCGATTGTTCTTCTGTCATCAAGGGCTTGAAACCTCGTTCGGGCGCTTGTTCTGCCGCAGCGGGAAAGGCTTTGCAATCCTACGTCCCGCCACTATATTCCGCGCGATTTCGCCGGATGGGACTGCCCAACCCCGGAAACCCGCCCTATATGGGCTCAATCGACGGCTTCCGACGCCGCAGCCACGAAGCAAGGAGCTTCCATCTATGTTCATCACCTCCGCATTCGCACAGGCCGAAGGCGCCGTTCCGGCTGGCGGCATGGGCGCCACCGATCTGCTGCTGCAGTTCGCGCCGATCCTGCTGCTGGTGGTGATCTTCTGGCTCCTGATCTTTCGCCCGCAGCAGAAGCGCATGAAGGCCCACCAGGCCATGCTCGGCGCCATCGCCCGCGGCGACACCATCGTCACCACCGGCGGTATCGTCGGCAAGGTGACCAAGGCTGTGACCGGCGAAGACCTCGAAGTCGAGATCGCCCAGGGCACCCGCGTCCGGATCGCCCGTTCGGGTGTCACCGACGTGCGGTCCAAGTCGACCCCGGTGAATGACAACAAGGCCGCGTGAGCGCCACAATTCTGACGACGGCCGGCTGCAAACAGCCGGCCGTTGAGCTATCTGACCCTATTCGCGGCGCCGGCACGGCGCCGTCGGCCATTCTGGCCGCAAGGACGTAAAGCCAAGCCATGCAGTTCTCGCCGCTTCGCACAGCCATCATCGTCATCGTTTCGGTGCTCGGCATCCTGTTCACCATCCCCAGTTTCCTGCCCAAGGATGTGCTGGCGGGTTGGCCCGGCTTCCTGCCGAAGCAGACTGTGGTGCTTGGCCTCGACCTGCAGGGCGGCTCGCACCTGCTGCTGCAGGTGAACGAGGAGTCGATCGTCAGCGAGCGGGTGAAGACGTTGCGGCGCGACGTGCGCACGACGCTGACCAACGCGGGCATCGGCAACCTGATCACGGTGTCGGCTAACGCTCTGAGCGTCGAGCTGACCGATCCCACGCAGAAGGCGGCGGCGCAGACAGCGCTGCAGGCCCTGCAAAACACGATTTCCAGCACCTTCGGCTCGGTCGGGGCGCAGGAACTGGCTTTCTCCGAAGCGGCCGACGGCAAGATCGTCGTAGGGCTCACCGAGGAGGGCGTGAAAGCCCGCATGGCCGCGCTCGTGGCGCAGTCGATGGAAGTGATCCGCAACCGCGTCGACGCCGTGGGCACCACCGAGCCGACCATCCAGCGGCAGGGCGACAATCGCGTGCTGCTGCAGGTTCCGGGCTTCGGTGACACCGAGCGCCTGATCAACCTCGTCTCGCAGACGGCTCGCATGACCTTCCATCTGGTGCATCCGACGATGTCGGCAGCGCAGGCGGAAGTGCAGGGTATTCCCTCCGGCTACATGATCCTGCCGTCCAAGGATGGCGGTTCAGAACTGCTGAACGAAAACGTCGAGCTCGGCGGTGAGTCGCTCACCAACGCCTCGTCGGGCTTCGACCAGCAGAACGGCCAGGCCGTGGTGAGCTTCCAGTTCAATACTTCGGGCGCCATCACCTTCGGCCAGATTACCTCTGCCAATGTCGGCAAGCGCTTCGCCATCGTGCTCGACGACCAGGTGATCACGGCACCGGTCATCAACCAGCCGATCACCGGCGGGTCGGGCCAGATCTCGGGCAGCTTCAACTCGCAGACCGCGGCCGACCTCGCGGTTCAGCTGAAAGCCGGTGCGCTGCCGGCCAGCCTCGACGTGGTCGAGCAGCGCTCGGTGGGGCCGAGCCTCGGCGCCGATTCCATCCGCGCCGGCATCACCGCCGGTGCGATTGCCGCCGTGCTGGTGATCGTCTTCATGGTCATCGCCTATGGCATGTTCGGCGTCTTCGCCAATGTGGCGCTCGTCCTCAACGTCATCCTCATTCTCGGCTCGCTGTCGGCTCTCGGCGCCACGCTGACGCTGCCCGGCATCGCCGGCATCGTGCTCACCATCGGCGTGGCGGTGGACGCCAACGTGCTGATCTACGAGCGCATGCGTGAGGAGCAACGGAGCGGCAAGTCGATCCTCGCATCCCTCGACGCGGGTTTCCACCGCGCCTGGGGCACCATCATCGACTCGCACCTGACGCAGCTCATTGCGGCGATCGTGCTGTACTTCCTCGGCTCTGGCCCGATCCAGGGCTTTGCGGTGACGCTGGCGTTCGGCATCATCACCTCGCTGTTCACCGCCTACACCGTGACCCGCCTGTTCATCTCGCTGTGGTATCGCTGGAAGCGGCCGAAGACGCTGAAGATCCAGCACTTCCGCTTCATTCCGGACGGCACCAAGATCGACTTCATGCGCATCTCGCGCGTCGCGATCGTCGTCTCGATCCTGCTGACCGTTGGCGCCATCGGTCTCGCCTTCACCAAGGGCTTCAACCTCGGCATCGACTTTATCGGTGGCTCGGCCATCGAGATTCAGCACACCGGCGAGGGTGTGGCCGATCCGGCCAAGGTCCGAGAAGACCTGGCGCCGCTGGGCCTCGGCGAGGTGCAGGTGCAGAGCTTCGGTTCAGAGCAGGACCTGCTGGTCCGCATCCAGCTGCAGCCGGGCGGCGACGCCGAGCAGCGCGAGGCCGTCAGCAGGGTTGTCGAAACGCTGGCAGTGGACAACTACGAGCTGCGGCGTACCGAGGCTGTGTCCGGCACCGTGTCGGGCGAGCTCGCGTTCAACGGCACCATCGCGGTGCTCGTCTCGCTCGTGGCGATCCTGATCTATGTGTGGTTCCGCTTCGAGTGGCAGTTCGGCGTGGCGGCCATCGTCACCACGGCGCACGACGTGATCATGACCGTGGGATTGTTCTCGCTGACCGGACTGGAGTTCAACCTCAGCTCGATTGCGGCGGTGCTGACCCTGGTCGGCCTGTCGCTGAACGAAACGGTGGTGATCTCCGACCGCGTGCGAGAAAACTTGCGAAAATACAAGAAGATGGAGCTGCGAGAGATCATCAACCTCTCGATCAACCAGACCATCGTTCGCACCTCGCTGACGCAGTTCACTGTGCTGCTGGCGCTGTTCCCGCTGGTGTTCTTCGGCGGCGAATCCATCCGTGGCTTCACCATCGCCATGACCTTCGGCTCGATCTTCGGCATGTATTCGTCCGTGCTGGTCGGTGGCCCAATCCTGATCTTCTTCAACCTCCGCGCCAAGGCGGAGCTGACGGAGGCCGAGAAGGCCAAGGCGACCAAGCGCGCCGACGGCGCCGTCGTCTGAACCGATGGCAGAGCCGGGGCAGGGGTACTACCCGTACCAGGCGCAGATCGACGCCTATGGCGGTGGCGGTTTTCGCTTCGCCGAGATGTCGCACAAGGGCTCGCTGCTCTGCCTGCCAACCGGCATGCACAAGTGGGAGGTCGCGAGCCCGGCCGACATCACGCTCGAAAGCCTCGGGCCGGTGTTCGCCGCCGCAGCCGACCTCGATGTACTGCTGATCGGGCTCGGCAAGGACATTGCCGGCCTCGATCGGTCGATCCGCGAAGCGTTGCGCGAGCACAAGATCATCGTCGAGGCGATCGCCACCGGCGGGGCGGTCCGCACCTACAACATCCTCCTCGGTGAGCGGCGCGCGGTCGGTGCAGCGCTGATCGCCGTGGACGCGGTGCGATGACCGAGCCAGGCGGCTATGCTGCCAACTTCCTGCGCGAGGCCGACAGAGACCGCTACTTCGCCACCCTGCTGCTGAAGCCAGCCGAGCGAGCGGCCATTCAGTCCATCTACGCCTTCTCCGCCGATGTCGCCTCGATCCGCGATCGGGCCCGCGAACCCGCTGCCGGCGAAATCCGCCTGCAATGGTGGGGCGATGCGATCAAGGGCGAGGGGCACGGGAACGTCCGGCAGAACCCGCTCGCTGCGGCGCTGCTCGACGCCATTGCCGCCTATCGGCTGCCGGCCGGCCCGCTGCTGCGGCTGCTCGCGGCGCGGCGCTTCGACCTCTATCAGGACCCGATGCCGGACCTGCGCAGTTTCGAGGGTTATGCCGGCGAAACGGTGTCGGTGCTCTACCAGTTGGCTGCCATGGTGCTGAACGGCGGCGAAGAGGTGGAAACCGGCGATGCCGCGGGGCATCTGGGTGTTGCGCATGCGGCCGTCGGCCACTTGCGCGCCTTCGGCTTCAACGCCTCGGTCGGCCGCATCTTCCTGCCCTTGAACATCTTTTCGGCCAACGGCGTCACCGACGGCGAAATCCTCGCTGGCCACGAGAGCGAAGGCCTGTTCGCTGCACTGGGGCAGGTGGCCGAACTGGCGGGCGAGCACCTCGACAAGGCCGAAGCGGCGATCGCCGCCCTGCCACGCGTTCTGCGCCCCGCCTTCGCCCCGGTCGCGATGCTGCGCGGGCAACTGAGCCGCGCCGCCGCGTCGCGACAGCCCTTCGCATCGCTGCCCGACATGGCGGACTGGCGAAAGCTGGCCGCGCTGCAATGGTGGTCGCTGCGCAAGGCTTGATTTTTCGGGACTGACCGGCGCACCCTCCCGCCCTATACTTGGGGGATAGATTTTGCGCGCATTGCTTTACGTGTTTGCGGCCTTGGCGATGCCGGGGCTGTCCTTTGCCGCGGAGTCGGCAAAGCCGGGAGCCGAGGCGATGACCTACGAGTGCCCGGTGCCTGCCGGCTTCGAGGCCGAGGCGTCGCGGCGGATGGGGGGGTGGACGAGCCAGCCGTTGGATGCACCGGCTAAAACCGGCTGGTACGCAACCGACCTGCCTGCCGCGCTGTCGGCGAACTATAGCGCAGCATCGCCCGCGACGCTCGACCTCCAGGACACTCCGATCTATGTCGGCAAGTTCCCCGCCGGACCCGGCTATGGCGACCGCATCGACCGCTGGATGATCTGTGGCCACTCGATCGAGACCTATCGCTGGGCCGCCCTGGTCGAGGCATTCGGCGTCGGCTACGCCACCCTCGACCTGCGCGAGGCCCTCGCCGACCAGCCCATTCCGACCGAGGAGGGCGATCACGCCATCGCCCCGCACAGTTTCCGCTTCGCCATCGGCGACGTCGATTACCAGCTGGTCGTCATCGGGGTGAGTGTCGGGCTGCAGAAAGTCTTCCGGCCCGACCTCGCGAAGATGAAGGGCCTGATGGGCGAAGTGCCGGCCGGCGCTCCCGACTCGACCGATCCCGAGGCAATCTGGCCGGTGCTGCAGAGCTTCACCGGCCTGCTCTTTGCCTCTGCGGTGCCCAGGACGACGCTCGGCCACCATGCGGTTGAACTGGGCGCCTCGCGCGATCCCGTGGCGATGGGACCTGCGACGATGGGCAATAGACCAGGCGGCGGCATGATCAGCTTTTCGACCGAGCACCGCGAACAGCCGGTCGATGTCTCCGCCACGCCGAACTACATCACCCGGGTGTTCGGCGCGCCGCGCAAGCAGTTCCCCGACGTGGAATATCGCGATGGCTTCGCGGTGCAGCTCGATGGCGAGACGCTGATCGTCTCGCGGGAAGGCGGCGGTTCGGTCGATGTCGACCTTGGCGCCTGGTTCGACCGACAGTCGGGCGAAACTGCCGGTGACCAAGCGCTGATCACCTCACCCGAGTTGGCCTTCGACCTCGACGGCACCAGCTACAAGCTGGTGGTGACGCTGTTCATGACTTCGGTGTCCACCGGTGCCGACGGGCAGCTGGTCTATGAGGGCTACCGCATCAGCGCCGATCTGTTCGCCAGCGCTCCTGTTTGAGGGGGCTCCGACCATCGCGTGCCACCGTGCCACGCGATGCAGTGTATTGAGCGAATATCGGCCCTTCCCCTCAGTCAAATTCTGAGTAGTTTGGCCGGCAGCGTCGTCCAGTCACTCCAGCTTTTGGAATTCGTGTTGCTATCAGACGTGGAAGACAGTCTCGTCGATTTGATCGGCGGGGTGTACGACGCCGTTGTTGAGCCGTCGCGCTGGCATGATGCGCTCGATGCGATCCGCCGCCGGATCGATTGCCACAACGCGATGATAACGGTGATTTCGCTGCCCACGGGCGGCGCCTTCGTCAATATCTCGGTGAACGTGCCCGCAGCGTATGCGGGCATGACGACCCCCGAGTATATCGATGACGTTATCTCGGGCAGAGCCAGCAGCGGGCGACGACTTTCGAGACGGCGCTCGACAGCACCCGGTCGGGCGTCATTCTCGTCGACGCGGGAATGCACATCGTGCACGCCAATGCGCCGGCCCAGGTGATGCTGGCCAATGGCGATCCGGTCCGTGATCGGTTGGGCCGGCTGGAATTGCGGCTCGAGATGTTGCCCGGACACTTGAAGTCGGCCGTCGCCGCCTGCGTCAACGATGCTGGTATGGGACGGCGCGGCATTGGTATCCCGACTCGTCGGCTCGATGGCTCGCCGTTGATCGTCCACGTCATGCCGCTCGAGCAGCGCAGCATCCGTGGCGGGCTCCCGTCGAACGCTAGCGCTGCGGTGTTCATCTCTGATGGCAGCGGGGGCATCGTGCCGATGCATGATGCGCTCGGCCTGCTGTTCGGGCTGACGCCGGCCGAGGCCCGCGTCTTCGAGTTGACCGTGGATGGTCTCGAGAACGAGGCCGTTGCCGCTACGCTCGGTGTTGCTGCGAGCACGGTGAAGACGCATCTGCTCAGGGTCTTTGACAAGACCAGCGCACACAGCCGCGCTGATCTCGTTAGGCTGGCGCGTCAGATTTCGCCGACTCTGTAGTCAAAAGCGGTTTGCATCGCAGATCAGCCATTTTTGCTCCCTCATCCTTGCGGGCCAGCGTTCATCGCCGGTGCAGCATCGCCGTGCCATAGGCGACCACCGAAGTTGACGAGGGCGTGATGCGGTTCAAGGTGTGGCTGGAGCGACAGGCTCCGGATTTCCTGCAGACCTGGCAAAGGTTCCCGCTCGCCATCCTCATGGCGGCGCTGGCCACCGTGATCGTGATCGGTGCCATCAACGATCAGACCTGGCTGCAGCACGAGGTGTGGGTGCGGGCCGGCCTGGGCCTCGCGACCGGCGCGGTGTTCGCGGTAGCGGGAGTTTATTTCGCCGAGAGCCGCCCGGCGGACAGGCTCGCAGGGATGCTGCTCAAGTACCTGTTGCCGGTTGCAGCAGTGGGCGCAGTCCAGGTCACCGACATCGCGTGGTTCGTGCCCTATGCGCTGCCGGTGATCTCCATCCTGTGGCTGTCGGTGTCGCCGTTCACCCGTGTCGATCGCGACGTGGTGCGGCAGGAGCAGCAGAACCGGTTCTGGATCGTCAACCATCAGGCGCTTGCCACCGCGGCAATCGCGGCGGGTGCCTTCGCCATTATCGCGCTCGGCTTCCTGATCATCGAGCGCTCGCTGTCCATGCTGTTCGGACTGCAGGTCGACGATCTGTTCTACCGCTGGCTGCTGCCGTTCACCGGGTTGTTCCTGACGCCCGTCTACTGGCTGTCAACGCTGCCACGCCTCGCCGAAGTGCAGGCAAGCGAGGCGGAGCGGCCGGAATTTATCGGCAAGGCCGTCGGCTTCCTCGGTCAGTTCGTGCTGGTGCCGATGCTGTTCCTCTACGCCCTGATCCTGCTCGCCTACACCGCGCAGATCATCGTCACCCAGAAGCTCCCGCAGGGCATGATCGGCTGGATGGTGCTGGGCTTCGTCGTTGTCGGCGCCGCCACCTGGCTGGTGCTTCACCCGCCTTTCATGCGCAGCAAGCCGCTGGTGAAGCTGTTCCGGCGCCTGTGGTTCTGGCTCACGCTGGTGCCGCTGGGGCTGTTCTTCTTTGCCGTATGGGTACGCATCGACGCCTATGGCTTGACGCCGGAGCGGATGCTCCTGCTGGCAGGAGGCGTCTGGGCACTGGCGCTCGCCGCCATCTTCCTCGCGCGCCGCGGCGACATCCGGCTGATCCCGGCGCTCGCGGCGGCCATCCTGCTGCTGCTCTCGGTGGGGCCGTGGAACTATGCCCACCTGCCGCTGCAGCAGCAGTTGCACCGGCTGGACGTCCTGGTCATGAACGCCGGGGCCGACCAGACTGCCAGCCCGCCACGCGGTAACTGGTCGAGCGAGGATCTGGCGCAGGCCCGTGGTATCATTGATTTCCTCGTCACCACTCCCGAGGGCAGGGCCGGCGCCCGCCAGGTGATGGGCAGGTATGGTGTGACCTGGGACGAGGGACAGGACGGAAGTTACGCGGTGCTCACGGCGCTGGGCCTCGACGCGACGACAATCGAAACGCCGTCGCGCTACGCCAGCCTGTTCCGTGATTTCAGCGGCCAGGCTGTCGACGTCTCGGCAACCCCCTGGCTGCTTCGGCCCATCAGCCTCTACGGAGTGTCCGCGCTCGATGCGGCCCCGCTGCGAATGTGGCTGGAAGCGAACGGGCTGCGCGCTGGTCCGATCGGGACACCGGATCTCGAGATACCTCGGGTCATCGATCTGTCGGCATGGCTCGACAGCCAGACCGACACCACACTGGTCGAGCCATCCCTGGGTTTCAGTGTCGGCGGCGTCGGCTACCGGCTCGTGGTCACGTCGGTGGGCTTCGACCGGGGACAGGACAACGCCGGCCCGAGAACGCTCTCCAGCCTGGATGGCCAGCTCTTCACCGATCGGCCGCCTATGCCCACGCCATGATGTCCTGCAGCGCCCGGGATGTGATTGCCTCTTTCTTGGCGATCGTCTTTTCGGTCGATTTCCAGCGGCCGACATGGCCCTCAGGCTTGCTGATCGATACCGGCGGGAACAGGCCGAAATTGACGTTCATCGGCTGGAAGCTCCGCGCGCCCGAATACGCCTCGGCCTCGAGATGGCCGCCGGTGATGTGGTTGATCAGCGCGCCCATCGCGGTCGTCGCCGGCGGGATGGCCAGCGTTTCGCCACGCGCGTCGGCTGCAGCAAGCCGACCGGCCATGAGGCCAACAGCCGCACTCTCGACATAGCCCTCGACACCCGTAACCTGGCCGGCGAAACGCAGGCGCGGCATGGCCTTGAGCTTCAGGTCCGGCCCCAGCACCTTGGGCGAGTTGAGGAAGGTGTTGCGGTGCAGCCCGCCCAGCCGCGCGAACTGCGCGTTTTCGAGCCCTGGGATCAGCCGGAAGATCTCGGCCTGGATGCCGTAGCGCATCTTGGTCTGGAAGCCGACCATGTTCCACAGCGTGCCCAGCGCATTGTCCTGCCGGAGCTGGACGATGGCGTGCGCCTTCACCGTCGGGTTGCGCGGGTTGGTGAGGCCGACCGGCTTCATCGGACCCCAGCGCAGGGTGTCGCGGCCGCGCTCGGCCATCACCTCGATCGGCAGGCAGCCGTCGAAGTAGGGCACCTTCTCCCAGTCCTTGAACTGGTGCAGCGGCGCGCTCAGCAGGGCATCGACGAAGGTATTGTACTGCTTCTCGTCCATCGGGCAGTTGAGGTAGTCGCGCCCGTCGCCCATCGGCCCGACCTTGTCGTAGCGCGACTGGGCCCAGACGACATCCATGTTGATCGAGTCCTTGTGGACGATCGGCGCGATGGCATCGAAGAAGGCGAGCGAATCCTCGCCCGTCAGTCCCTGGATTGCCGCAGCAAGGGCAGGGGAGGTGAGCGGCCCGGTGGCGACCACCACGTTCGCCCAATCCTCGGGCGGCAGCCCGGCGACTTCACCGCGCTCGATGGTGATGTTGGGATGGTTATGGAGCACCTGCGTCACCGCCTCGGCGAACGCGTCGCGGTCCACCGCCAGGGCGCCGCCGGCCGGCAGCTTGTGCTGGTCCGCCGCGCGCATGATCAGCGAGTTGCAGCGGCGCATCTCCTCGTGCAGCAGGCCGACGGCATTGTGCTGGTGATCGTCCGAGCGGAAGCTGTTGGAGCACACCAGCTCGGCGAAGCTCTCGGTCTGGTGCGCGTCGGTTTGCTGCACCGGGCGCATCTCGTGCAGAACGACCTTCGTGCCAGCTTCAGCAGCCTGCCAGGCGGCCTCTGATCCGGCGAGTCCGCCGCCGATGACGTGGATGATCGACTTGTCATTTGTGTGCATGGCGCGGGAGATAACAGCCCGCCAATCCCCGTGCAACCAAGCTAATCGATCCAGGGGAAGGCTTCAGGCTCGGCGCGCGCGCGGGCGAAGGTCAACTCGCGATCATGGCCGCGAATCCGGTCGAGCAGCGGAAAATCCTCCGGCCCAACCGCTATCCGCGCCAGTGGGGTGACCGGTTCAGCGCTCGCCCATTGCAGGATCACGGCACGGTTGCCATTCAGCTCGACGGCAGGTTGTGGCTCGAAGGTGTCGCGTGGCAGGAAGTAGAGCGTACCGCGACGCCATGGCGACGCGGCCAGCGCCGTGTCGCAGATCGAGAAGAAGTAGCGCTGCTCGCCCAGATCCCCATTGGGCCCGATCGGCCGGATGGCGCTGTTGATCAGCGTCATCGGGTGGCGGTCCCGATCGAGGATGGCGAAGTACATCGGCCAGAGCCCATCGGAGGCGGCATAGACGGCATTGCGGTTGCCGAACTCGGTGGTGTCCTCGGGCTGGCGCGGCTCGAACCGGCCAATCGCCGGGTTGCCGGAGCCATGCAGCACGACGGGGCGGGTGTCGGCGATATGACAGATGAACTGCCAGCGCGGGGCGGCCAGTCGGTAGTCGATCGCGCCACCGGCCGCCACGGCGGCATCGAAGGTCGCGTCGAACGCGTTCAGTGTCGTCTCGTCCGTCGGCATGGCTGGTCGATGTTCGAGAAAATCGAATAGGTTACGCATATCAAACTGCCGGGCGACGGGATCGGCGGCGAGGATGCGGGGAGGAGTTGCGAATGTCCATAACACTATGGGGGCGCCTGAATTCGGCCAACGTGCAGAAGGCGGTGTGGGCGCTCGAGGAACTGGAGCTACCCTACGAGCACGTCCCGCTCGGCGGCGCCTGGGGCGGGCTGGATACACCCGAGTACCGCGCGATGAACCCCAATGGCCTCGTCCCGACCCTGCGCGACGGCGACCTCACGTTGTGGGAGAGCCATGCGATCGTCCGTTATCTCGGGGCCGAGTATGGCAGCGGCCTGCTGTTCCCGATGGAGGCGCGCGACCGGGCAGCGGTCGACCAGTGGACGGACTGGACCGCCACCACTTTCCAGCCGGCATGGATCGCGCTGTTCTGGAACCTGGTGCGCACGCCGCCGGTCAAGCAGGACCCGGCGGCGATCGGGCGCGCGCTGGCGGCCACGTCCCGCTGCTTCGAAATTCTGGAAAGCAGGCTGTCGGCGGTCCCGTATCTCGGCGGGGCCAGCTTCAGCTATGTGGACATCGTAGCGGGGGCAGCGCTCTACCGCTGGAGCACGATGGACATCGAGCGGCCGGTGCTCCCGGCGGTCGAGGCGTGGCACGAGCGGCTCGACGGACGTCGGGCGTTCCGCAAGGCCATCAATGTGCCCTATGACGAGCTCAGGGGCCGGTAGGCGTTCTGAGCCCCCGAAAAGACTGAACGCCCGCTTCTTTCAGGAAGCGAGCGTTCGGAAGGTGGCCGGCGAGGCGGTAGCAGCGAGTGGCGAACCGTTAGAGGGTGCGCGCATGATCGCGAGCAACACGCTGGATGTCGGTGCGCGTGATGCCGAGGTCGCTCAGCTGGCGGTTGTCGAGAGCAGCGAGCTCACGGACGGTCTGAGAATAAGCGGCCCACTTCTTGAAAGTCTGGCGAATGCCCATTTGGAAGTCTCCTTTCGTTTGCAAGTGAAGAGATAGTCTCGTTCGCGAACAATGAGCAGACCCGAATGTCTCAGAACCGCCATGCGTCCTGAGCATGGCTGAGCTTGCAACCTTTCACCTTCGGTTCATCGCTGTGGCGGCACTCGGGCAGCAAGATGGCCGCTGGTTGCCCAGCGGCCATCCAGACCATGGTTAAGCAAAACTGAAGTCAGCGATCGAACAGGCCGCGGGTCATCTTGCGGAAGTCGTTTCCGGAAAGCCCTAGGGCATCGCGGGTTGTCGGCACGTCCATCTCCCGCAGCGTCTGCTTGATGTCGACCAGCCGCTTGAGCCGCCATACGGCACGCACAAACATCGCATCGTCTCCTGTCACATCAGACGAAAGCAGCATGCGGTGATTTGAGCGGGAGGGAAACCCGGACCTAGACAGTGCCGGTATGCGAATCCTGCATGGCAAATTCACACCTGCGTCACATTCGAGGCGCCATGGCCCGGCATCGGCTCAGCCGATCGTGCGCTCCAGCAGCGACAGCCAGTTGCCATGCGCCAGTCTTTCCAGCAGCGGCCGATCGTAGCCGTGCTGCTCCAGCGCCTCGAACAGCCGCGGCAGTCCGGCCGCCGAGCCGATAGCTGTCGGAATTACCGCTCCATCGAAATCCGACCCAAGCCCGACATGCGTTTCGCCCCCCACTTCAATCATGTGGTCGAGATGCCGCACCATCAGGTCGATGTCGGTGGCCGGGTCCATCCGCCCGTCGGGCCGCAGGAAGCCGGTGGCGAAGTTCAGGCCGACCATGCCGTCCGTGTCGCGGATGGCCCGCAACTGGTCGTCGGTCAGGTTCCGCGGGGTCGGGCAGAGGGCATGCGCATTCGAATGGGTGGCGACAAGCGGGGCAGTCGACAGCCCGGCTACGTCCCAGAAGCCGCGCTCGGTGATGTGAGACAGGTCGATCAGCACGCCCAGCCGGTTGCAGGCCTCGACCAGCCGCCGTCCGGCCTCCGTCAGCCCCGGGCCGGTATCGGGCGAGCCGGGGAATCGGAACGGCACGCCGTGGCCGAAGTTGTTATGGCGGCTCCACACCGGCCCCAGGGAACGGAGCCCCGCCGCGTAGAGCACATCCAAGAAGTCGAGCTCGCTATCAAGGCACTCAACGCCCTCGATGTGGAGCACCGTCGCCAACGCGCCCCGGGTCATCGCCGAGCGAATGTCGGCGGCGCTGCGGCACAGCGCCACCTGGCCACCGGACTGGCGCTCGAGCTTCAGCAGCAGCGAGATCATCCGTACGGCGCTCGCCCGCGCCATTTCCATCGGCAGGGGCGGCGGCATCGGCACCTCTCCGCCGGCGGCTAAAGCGCTGAAGTCGAGCTTCTCGGGCGACGGGCAGAACACCGCGAACAAGCCGCCGGCCAGCCCGCCGGCGCGCGCCTTTGGCAGGTCGATATGCCCTCCGGCGCTTCCGGCAAGGAATCCGGCCACCGGATCGCCTGCCTGCTGCAGGTGGAGACGGAGCAGCGCGTCGTTGTGGCCATCGAAAACGGGAATCGGAGCGGTCACGGCAAGTCCATTTCGTCATGTGGTTTGACGCGCAGCAAAGCAGGCGAGCGCCACAGGAGCAAGCTGCTGGCGCCTTCTTCGTGGCGACGTACCGGCTTGAAGCAAGTATTAACCAACATCTGGAACAATTAGCTCTTAGCCAAACCTGTAGTGGACGACAGGCGGAGCCCGGCACGAAACGACCCTTGGAAGGGGTGCGCTCTATGTCATCGCCCACGTCAACCCAGTCAAACGCGTCGCTCAACGAAAGGCTGGATTTCATCGGCCTCGACGACGCAGCGCTGGAACGCCTGCGCTCCGCCAGCGGGCACATTGAAAAACACCTGGTCCCCTCGCTCGAGCGCTTCTACGGCAAGCTTGCCAAAGTCCCGGCAGTTGCCCGGTTCTTCGACGGGCAGGCCAGTATGGGTCGGGCGCAGTCCAAGCAGGCGGGCCATTGGAGCGTCATCGCTACTGGCAAGTTCGATCAGGCCTATGTCGAGTCCGCGCGCCGGATCGGCCTGCGCCACGCCAAGATCGGGCTGGAGCCGCGCTGGTATGTCGGTGGCTACGGCCTCATCCTCGACGGGTTGATCAAGGGCGTGCTGCAAGACCTGATCGCGGAGCAGCTCGCTGCCCAGCCCAAGAAGCTGTTCGCCAGCCCTCCGACGCTCGACATCGAGGCCATCTCCAGCGTGATGAGCGCGATGATGAAGGCCGTGCTCGTCGACGTGGACATGGCGGTCACCGTCTATTTTGACCAGTTGACCGAGGAAGCGGCCGAACGCGACCGGGTCGCCAAGGCGGAGATCGAGCGCACCGTTTCCCTGACCGGCGCGGCGCTGCAGCGGCTGTCGGAGTTCAACCTCGCCACGCGGGTGACTGATCAGTTCTCTCCGGAGTTCGAGCAGATCAAGACCGACACCAATGCCGTCTTCGCCCAGTTGGAACAACTGGTGCAGCGCCTCGCCGAGGCCTCGCACTCGCTGCGCGTCGCAACCGGCGAAATCCTTTCGGGCGCCAACGACCTCTCCGAGCGCACCACCAAGCAGGCCGCTGCGATCGAGCAGACCTCCGCCGCGATGGAACAGCTGATGCACACCGTCACCGAAAACGCCAGACGCGCCGAGCAGGCCAGCGGCAAGGCGACCGCTGCATCCTCGCTCGCCGCTGATGGCGGCAAGGTGATGGACGATGCCAACGCGGCCATGGATCGCATCGCGGCTTCGTCCGGCCAGATCAGCAACATCATCGGCATGATCGACGACATCGCCTTCCAGACCAACCTGCTGGCGCTCAACGCCTCGGTCGAGGCGGCGCGGGCAGGCGAAGCCGGCAAGGGGTTCGCGGTCGTCGCCATCGAAGTGCGCCGGCTGGCTCAGAATGCAGCGCAGGCCTCGCATGACGTGAAGCAACTCATCGACCGCAGCGAGAAGGAAGTGCGCACCGGCGGACAGCTCGTCTCCGACGCTACCCGCAAGCTCGAACGCATCGTCGCGGCCGTCGACGAGAACGCCACCCTGATGCGTGAGATGGCCGAGGCCGGCAGCAGCCAGACCTCCGCCATCCAGCAGATCTCTGTCGCCATCCAGCAGATGGACGAGATGACCCAGCACAACGCCGCGCTCGTCGAACAGACCAATGCGGCCATCGAGCAGACCGAAACTCAGGCCGGCGAACTCGACATGATCGTCGACACCTTCACCGTCTCGCCTACGTCAGGCCGCGACCGCCGCGCCGCATGATCCGTCCAGCAGCGGAGTTCCTACTCCGCTGCTTCCACCCGGCGGTTCTGCGGGCGGCGCTCCATGACGGTCTTGAGGAAGCGGCCCGTGTGGGAGCGCTTGTTGGCGATGATGTCCTCGGGCGTGCCGACGCCGACCACTTCGCCGCCGCCATCGCCGCCCTCCGGGCCCATGTCGATCAGCCAGTCGGCGGTCTTGATGACCTCGAGATTGTGCTCGATGACGATCACCGAGTTGCCCGTCTCCACCAGTTCGTGCAGCACCTCCAGCAGCTTGGCGATGTCGTGGAAGTGCAGACCCGTCGTCGGCTCGTCCAGCATGTAGAGCGTGCGGCCGGTAGCGCGCTTCGACAGCTCCTTGGACAGCTTTACGCGCTGCGCCTCACCGCCCGACAGCGTCGTCGCCGGCTGGCCGACCTTGACGTAGCCCAACCCCACGCGCTGCAGCGTCAGGAACTTGTCGCGGATCGACGGCACCGCGGCGAAAAACTCCACCGCCTCGTCGATGGTCATGTCGAGCACGTCGGCGATCGACTTGCCCTTGAACTGCACCTCGAGCGTTTCGCGGTTGTAGCGATGCCCCTTGCACACCTCGCAGGTGACGTAGACGTCGGGCAGGAAGTGCATTTCGATCTTGATGACGCCGTCGCCCTCGCACTTCTCGCAGCGTCCGCCCTTGACGTTGAACGAGAAGCGGCCCGGGCCGTAGCCGCGCGCCTTGGCTTCCGGCAGGCCGGCGAACCAGTCGCGCATCGGCCCGAAAGCGCCGGTGTAGGTGGCAGGGTTGGAGCGCGGCGTGCGGCCGATCGGCGACTGGTCGATATCGATGACCTTGTCGAGGTGCTCGAGGCCGGTCAGGTGGTTATGCGGGGCAGGGGTGACGCGTGCGCCGTTCAGCCGGCGCGCAATCGCCTGGTACATCGTGTCGATCATCAGGGTCGACTTGCCGCCGCCCGACACGCCGGTAATGGCCACGAACAGCCCCAGCGGCACATCCACTGACACGTTCTTGAGGTTGTTGCCGGTGGCGCCGTCGATATGCAGCTGCTTCGATTTCTTCGGCTTCCGCCGCTCGGCCGGCATCGGGATTTCCAGTTCGCCCGTCAGGTACTTGCCGGTGATCGAGTTGGGGTTGGCCATCACCTCCTGCGGCGTGCCCTCCGCCATGATCCGGCCGCCGTTCGAGCCGGCGCCGGGACCCATGTCGACCACGTAGTCGGCGGCCATCACCGCGTCCTCGTCGTGCTCGACCACGATCACCGTGTTGCCGATGTCGCGCAGGCGCCGCAGCGTTTCCAGCAGCCGCTCGTTGTCGCGCTGATGCAGGCCGATCGAGGGCTCGTCGAGCACGTAGAGCACGCCAGTCAGCCCCGAGCCGATCTGGCTGGCGAGCCGGATGCGCTGGCTCTCGCCACCGGACAGCGAGCCGGAATTGCGCGCCAGCGTCAGGTAGTCGAGTCCCACATCGTTGAGAAAGCCCAGCCGCTCACGGATTTCCTTGAAGATGCGCTCGCCGATCTGGTTCTGCTGCGCGGTGAGTTTGGCCGGCAGGTCCTTGAACCACTCGGCCGCAGCCCGGATCGACTTCTCCGAAACCTGTCCGATATGCAGGCCGTCGATCTTCACCGCCAGCGCTTCGGGCTTCATCCGGTAGCCGTTGCAGGCGAGACAGGGCGCCTGCGACATGTAGCGCTCGATCTCCTCGCGCATGCCGGCGCTCTCGGTTTCCTTGTAGCGCCGCTCGAGGTTGCCGATCACGCCCTCGAACGGCTTGGTCGACTTGTAGGTCCGCAGGCCATCGTCGTAGACGAACTCGATCTTCGTCGGGCCGGTACCGTAAAGCACGGCGTGCTGGACTTCGAAGGGCAGGTCCTGCCAGGCGGTGCCGAGCGAGGCGCCGTAATGCTTCACCACCGCGCCGAGCGTCTGCTGGTAGTAGGGCGCGCTGGTCTTCGACCACGGCAGGATAGCGCCGTCGCGCAGCGACAGTTCGCTCTCGGGCACGATCAGGTTGGGATCGATCTTGCGCTCGGTGCCGAGCCCGTCGCAGACCGGGCAGGCGCCATAGGGGTTGTTGAACGAGAACAGCCGTGGTTCGATTTCGGGAATGGTGAAGCCGGAAATCGGGTCGGCGAACTTTTCCGAGAAGATCAGCCGCTTCGGCTTCGTGCCGTCTTCCTCGAACTGGTCAGCGAACTCGGCAAACGCGATGCCGTCAGCCAGCTTCAGCGCCGTTTCGAAGCTCTCGGCCAGCCGCGAGCCGATATCCGGGCCGGTGACGACACGGTCGACCACCACCTCGATATCGTGCTTGATCTTCTTGTCGAGCGCCGGCGCGTCCTCGATGTCGTGGAACTCGCCATCGATCTTCACGCGCTGGAAGCCCTTGCGCATGAGCTCGTTGAGCTCCTTCTTGTACTCGCCCTTGCGGCCCCGAGCGATCGGCGCCAGCAGGTAGAGCCGTGTCTCCTCGGGCAGCGCCGTGACGATATCGACCATCTGCGACACTGTCTGGCTCTGGATCGGCAGGCCGGTAACCGGCGAGTAGGGGATGCCGACGCGGGCAAACAGCAGGCGCAGGTAGTCGTAGATCTCGGTGACGGTGCCAACGGTAGAGCGCGGGTTACGCGATGTGGTCTTCTGCTCGATGGAGATCGCCGGGCTCAGGCCCTCGATCGACTCCACATCGGGCTTCTGCATCATCTCGAGGAACTGCCGGGCATAGGCCGACAGCGACTCCACGTAGCGCCGCTGCCCCTCGGCATAGATGGTGTCGAACGCCAGCGAGGATTTGCCGGAACCGGACAGGCCCGTCATCACGATCAGGCTGTCGCGCGGCAGCCGCAGGTCCACATTCTTGAGGTTGTGTTCCTTGGCGCCACGGATGACGATTTCACGGTTCGGGTTGCGCTTTTCGGCCATAGACGGTTCCACCTACGAGGGGCGCGAGCTTTACAGCCGCTCTCTGCCAGATCGTGTCAGGGTTTTCAAAAAGAGGGGTCGGCTGCCTACTTGGGAGTTGGGGGCCGGGCGCGCAATCTAATCACGTCTCACGACGTCGTGTCACCAACGCGGTCGCCGCCACCGGTCAAACGTGATGCGAACATAAACAGAACATGGTGTGGCGGGTCAAGTGAGTCGCGTCTCCATTGTCCGGAAGCGCCGTCGCGCCAAGGCTTGACATCCCCAGGTCGAATGAGAACATATAAGGAACAACTTGCGAGGTCGGAAACTGTGGGCTGGCGGCGGTTTTGTCGCGCGCCCGCCCGGCTTCGTCGATAGAATGCGCACCGAATGTCCGGGCATGCCCGGTGAGAAGTCGAAAGGGAAGTGCCATGGCAGGCGGCGTCAACAAAGTGATCATCGTGGGCAATCTCGGGGCCGACCCCGAGGTGCGGAACCTGCCTTCGGGCGGCAAGGTGGTGAACCTGCGTGTCGCCACAACCGATACCTGGCGCGACAAGAACAGCGGCGAGCGTCGTGAAAAGACCGAGTGGCACAGCGTCGTCATCTTCAACGAGGCGCTGGGCCGCGTGGCAGAGCAGTACCTGCGCAAGGGCGGCAAGGTCTATCTCGAAGGGTCGCTACAGACCCGCAAGTGGCAGGACCAGTCCGGTGCCGATCGCTACTCGACCGAGGTCGTGCTGCAGAACTTCAACTCCACCCTCGTGCTGCTCGACAGTCGCGGTGACAGCGAGGGTGCCGGCGGCGGCTTCTCCGCCCCGGCCGAGCGCAGCAGCAACTACAGCGGCGGCGGTGGCGGCCAGCGCGACAGCGGCTTCAGCGGTGGTGGCGGCGGCGGTGGCCGTCCCGAGCGGCGTCCGAGCGCCGCCCCGGCCTTCGAAGGCGGCGCTGACGACGATATCCCGTTCTGATCGCACCTGTGCCGGTCGGATCAGAGTTCAGCGGGTCGCCTCACGGCGGCCCGTTTTCGTTTCAGCTGTCGCCCATGAAGTCGCCGATGAAAAAGGGCGGCTCACGCCGCCCCTTGTCGTCCGCTCAGGCCACACCCGTTACTTGGTGAACGGCACCGAGGCCGACAGCTTGTCGCCATTGTCGAAGGCCACGTCGAAGTTCACGCCGATCTTTTCAGGGTTCAGCGTGATGGCGGCATTGACCGACATGCCCATGCCTTCCTCGTCCTTGTCCTTCTCCTTGAAGCTGAAATACAGTCCGCCGCCCTGCCGCTTGCCGATGGCTATGCCGGAGAACGACACGTTCGAGGTCATGGCCGATTCGTAGCGCTTGCCCGCATCATTGTAGACGATGGTGCCCTTCACGGTCATCGAAGTGCCCGCCAGCGTGCAGTTGCCGGCATAGTTCACCTTGTCGCCGTTGCCCTTGCTCAGCGACAGCGTGCAGGAAACCTTGCCGCCATCCTTGCCGCGGAAGCGACCCTTCAGGTCGCTGCTACCCTTCCAGGTGCCGATATAGGATTGAAGCAGTTCCACATCCGCCTTGGCGGCATAGGCCGGCGCGGTCGCCGGCAACGACACGATAGTCAGACAGGCGAGTGCGACGATGCGCGACAGGGGCCCGGCAAAGCTCATTTCTTGACGCCTCCCAGCGGATGAAAGAATCGCCCACCGGCGACCAGCAACGCGGGCAGAATGAACACGTCGCCGATCAATGCAAGACCCAACGTGCCGACGAACAGTGACCCGAACAGCGCCACCTGGGGCAGGGCCGACGTCATGACGATCGCAACGCCCGAGCACAGGATCAGCGTCGTGGCGAAGATGGCGCCGCCGATGCGCTCCATCGTGTGCTTGATCGCGTCATGGTGGTTGAAGCCTTCCTCGCGCCGCGCATGCAGGTAGTGCGACAGGAAGTGGGTGGTGTCGTCCACCGCGATGCCGAACGCGATGGTCAGCGCCAGTACGGTGGTCAGTTGCAGCCCCTGGCCGGAAAAGAACAACCACCCCTCCATGCCGAGCACCGGGAACAGGTTCGGGATGGCCGTCGCCAGCGCCACCCGCCAGGAGCGGAACGCCAGCCCAATCAGGAACAGGTTCACCACTACCGAAGCCGTCAGGTCGAACTGCAGGCCGCGCACGATGTTGTCGGTGGCATAGGTGGTCATGACCCGGAAGCCGCCGACCTCCGCCCCTTCGATGCCGACCGCGCGGATGTCCGCCTCGATCCCTTCCTTGAGGGCTTTCAGTTCCTCCGAGGCGATGATCAGCGGCATAAAGCCGGTGATCAGGGCCCGGGTGCCCTCCTCGTTGACGAAGCGCGAGCGCAGGTCACCGACCGCATCCAGCACCTGCTCGCGGTTGAAACCGGCCGATTCGTACTGCGTGAAGGCGGCGGCAGAGATCGCCTTGTCATTGCCGAGGCGCTTTTCGACGATGTCCTGCACCGTACGAATTTTCTCGAAGTCCTGCTCGCCGACATTGGGATCGGATTGCTCGAGCGGAATGCTGATGTAGAGCGGCGCCACGCCGCCGACGCCCTCGTCGATGGTCTGGGCCGCCGTCAGGGCAGCGGAGCCCTTGGACATCATGTCCTCGAACGAGAAGTGCGGCTGGATCAGCGCGTAGGGGATCAGCAGCAGGCCGGTGACGACGATGGCCGCTGCCGTGATCGGCCGCGCAAAGCGCCGGGCGATGTACCACGCCACGGGGATCGGCGCGGTGATGGCGACGCTCGGCTTGGGCAGCTTGAAGCCACACTTTACCGCCAGCTTCAGCAGCAGCGGCAGGAAGGTCATCAGGCAGACGAAATTGGTCACCGAGGCGAGCACGCCCGCCATCGAGAACTCCTGGATTCCCTGGCCGGGGGTCAGCGACAACGATGCGAACGACACCGCCGTCGTCAGCATGGTGAGTGCGCTGGCCGGTCCCACCACCCGGACGGTCTCGTTCACCGCCTTGTAGGGGTCCATGCCGTCCCGCCAGTAGGCGAGCCAGTTGAAGATCAGGAACAGGCTCTCCGCGAAGGCGATCACCAGCACGATGGTGGTGACGATGATGGTGAGGAAGGAGAACGAGCCGAAGGTGAAGATCACGAGCCCCATCACCCACATCACGGCAATGAACGGCGTGGCGGCGACAATGACCGCGCCCATCAGCGACCGCAGGGAGATGAGGGCGATTAGGGCGCCGAGACCGAAGCCCCAGATCGTGAACCGCACCTGGTCGTCCACGGCCGCCCCGAGCATCTCCGAGGTCCAGATCGGCGGCCCGGTCAGCGTTACTTCGATGTCCGGGCTCTGGTAGAACGCGACGAGGTCGCGCAACTCGGCGATCATCGCCTTGGTGCCATTGGCGTTGACCGCCTCCTGGTCGGGGAAGACGATGATCACCGCGCTCTTCAGGTCGGGGCTCAGCAGGTTCCGCATCATCGGATCGGATTGCTGGAGTTCGGTGAGCGCGGCTGCGACCGCCGCAGCGTCGGTCAGGTCCTCCGGGATGGCAGCCGTCGTCGTGCCGTCGGCCATCGGCCTGCGCAAGGTGAACGCGGACATGGTGCCGCTCACATATTCCGAAGTGCCCAGGTCCAGCGACATCTCGCGGATGCTGGCCAGCACATCGGGGTCGGTCAGGTTCTCGGTCGAGACCAGGATGTTGATGTCGTTCTCGAACGTGCCGAACGTCTCCGACAGGTCCTGGTAGTCCTTGTATTCCTGACCCGAGTCGGCGAACACCCGCAGCATGTCGCCATCCACGCTGATACGCGGAATCTGCACCAGGCAGAATACGGACATGAGCAGAACGAGGAGGGCAAGCAGGCGCGGGAATCGTAGTGTCGTATAACCCAGATACTCCAGCCCGAAGCCGATCGACCGATCATGCCCGAAGGCCCAGTTCTGAATCCTGGACAATACAGATTTGTTCGACAATAGAATCAACTCCCGGAACGGACTAGCCCCCACCCTTGGCGGCGCGTTCAATAAGGCCTGACAGTCGGCTCGTCCAGCCGCTGGGCCGGCGCAGGGGCCGCGCGCAAGGCCATTTTTGCCCAATTTGTCACAGTTGGGCCTTCAGGGCCTCGAATTGGGCGTGATTGTCAACTATAGCGATAGTCGTGGAAGACCGGCCGGGCACCTGCCCGAAACGCCGGTCATCATTGGTCTTTGGCACCGGAATCGCATAGACCCACAACCCAGCGTTCACAGTTGTAAAACGGCCCCGTGACAGACAAGCCCGAAGACCAGAACGGCGCACTGCCGCCTTCCGACATCGCCCCGGTTTCCATTTCCGACGAGATGCGCCAGTCGTACCTCGATTACGCCATGAGCGTGATCGTGTCGCGCGCCCTTCCGGATGTGCGTGACGGGTTGAAGCCGGTGCATCGCCGCATCCTCTATTCGATGTACGAGCAGGGCTACGAGTGGAACCGGCCCTATCGCAAGTCGGCCCGCGTGGTCGGCGACGTGATCGGCAAGTATCACCCGCATTCGAACGATGCCGTCTACATGTCCCTGGTCCGCATGGCGCAGGAGTTCTCCCTGCGCGTGACGCTGATCGACGGGCAGGGCAATTTCGGCTCGGTCGACGGCGATATGCCGGCCGCCATGCGCTACACCGAAGTGCGCATGGAGAAGATCACGGGCTTCATGCTCGAGGATCTCGACAAGGACACCGTCAACTTCAAGGACAACTACGACGCGTCCGAGCAGGAGCCGACGGTGCTGCCGGCGCGGTTCCCGAACCTGCTGGTCAACGGTGGCTCAGGCATCGCCGTGGGCATGGCGACCAACGTCCCGACCCACAATCTGGGCGAGGTGATCGACGCTGTCCTGATGATGATGGACAACCCCGACGCGCTCACCGAAGAACTGATGACCGTTCTGCCGGGGCCGGATTTCCCGACCGCAGGCATCATCCTCGGCCGTTCCGGCATCCGCCAGGCCTACGAGACCGGCCGTGGTTCCATCCTCGTGCGCGGCAAGTCGCATGTCGAGGAGATGCGCGGCGGCCGCGAGGCGGTCATCGTCACCGAGATCCCGTACCAGGTGAACAAGTCGGTGATGATCGAGAAGATCGCCGAACTGGTGCGCGAGAAGCGTATCGAAGGCATCTCCGACGTCCGTGACGAGTCCGACCGCAATGGCATGCGCGTCGTCATCGAGCTGAAGCGCGACGCCGTCCCCGACGTGGTGCTGAACCAGCTCTACCGCTTCACCCAGCTGCAGGATTCGTTTGGCTGCAACTTCGTCGCTCTGAACGGCGGCAAGCCCGAGCTGATGAACCTCAGGGGCATCCTCGGCGCCTTCCTCGAGTTCCGCGAGGAAGTCGTCACCCGCCGGGCCCGGTTCCTGCTCAACAAGGCGCGCGATCGCGCGCATATCCTCGTCGGCCTCGCCGTCGCGGTAGCCAATATCGACGAAGTCATCGCGCTGATCCGCACCTCGCCCGATGCCGGCACGGCGCGCGAGCGGCTGATGGAACGCGACTGGCCGTCGCGCGACGTGGCGCCGCTGATCGCGCTGATCGACGATCCGCGCCACACCATCAACGAAGACGGCACCTTCAGGCTGTCGGACGAGCAGGCGCGCGCCATCCTGGCGCTGACCCTCAGCCGCCTCACCGCGCTCGGCCGCGACGAAATCGGCGAGGAACTCAACGGCCTCGGCGTCGACATCGCCGACTTCCTCGACATCCTGCGCTCGCGCGACCGGGTGATGACCATCATCCGCGACGAACTCATTGCGGTGAAGGACCAGTTCAACACCCCGCGCAAGACCGCCATCGACGAGGCGGCCGGCGACTTCGAGGACGAGGACCTGATCGCCCGCGAGGAGATGGTCGTTACCGTCACCCATGGCGGCTACATCAAGCGCGTGCCGCTTTCGACATACCGAGCCCAACGCCGCGGCGGCAAGGGCCGCTCCGGCATGTCGACGCGGGACGAGGACTTTGTCTCGCGCCTGTTCGTGGCCAATACTCACACGCCCGTTCTGTTCTTCTCGTCGGCCGGCCAGGTCTACAAGATGAAGGTCTGGCGGTTGCCCATCGGCGAGCCGCAGGCGCGGGGCAGGGCGCTCATTAACATGCTGCCGCTCGACGCCAACGAGCGCATCACCTCGATCATGCCGCTGCCCGAGGATGAGGCCGACTGGAAAAAGCTCGACATCATGTTCTCCACCCGCTCGGGTGGCGTCCGCCGCAACTCGTTGGCCGACTTTGTCGAGATCAACAAGAACGGCAAGATCGCGATGAAGCTCGATGAGGGCGATGTGATCATCGGCGTCGAGACCTGCTCGGCCAGTGATGACGTTCTGCTGACCACTCTGCAGGGTCAGGCGATCCGCTTCCAGGTCGATGAGGTCCGCGTCTTCAAGGGCCGCGACTCGACTGGTGTGCGCGGCATCTCGCTAGCCGATGACGACAGGGTCATTGCGATGGCGATTATCCGTCATTTCGACGCGACCTCTGAGGAACGCGCTGCCTATCTCAAGATGAGCCGTGCCGTGCGTGGCGAACTTGAGAGTGAGGACACCGCCAGCGACGAGGAAGCTCAACCGGGCGAGCTCAACCAGGAGCGCTATGCCCTGATGAGCGAAGCCGAGCAGTTCATTCTCACGATCTCGGAGAACGGTTACGGCAAGCGCACGTCGAGCCACGAGTACCGGATCACTGGTCGCGGTGGCAAAGGCATCGTCGCGATGGCGGTGAACGACCGCAACGGCCCGTTGGTTGGCTCGTTCCCGGTCGAGCCGGACGATCAGATCATGCTTGTCACTAACGGCGGTCAGGTCATTCGAGTGCCGGTCGATGCCGGCTCCGATAACCGAATCCGTATCGTCGGCCGCTCGTCGCAAGGGGTCACGGTGTTCAATACTGCGGAGGGTGAGAAGGTCGTCTCGGTCGAGCGTATCAGCGAGCCCGAGAGCGACGAACCGGTGGGTGAGGACGGGCCGGCGGAAGAATAATCCGTCTGGTTTGAACCCGGAGTTCCGAGGACGCCGTCAGCACCGACGGCGTCCTTTCTGTTTCCGCCTCGCCCCGCCTCAGAGGGTACCCGGCCCTCGCCGCGCCAGTAGCCTCGGCCCGAACACGTTGAGCAACAGGCCGGCGAACACCAGCACGCTGCCGGCAATCTCGATCCCCGAAATGGCCTCGCCCAGCAGCAGCGCGGCGCTACCGATCCCCGCGATCGGCACCAGCAGCGAGAACGGCGCCACCAGCCCCGCCGGATAGCGCGACAGCAGCATGCTCCAGGTCCCGTAGCCGAACAGCGTCGCGCCGTAGGAAATGAACAGCAGCGAGCTGGCTCCAATGAGGGTGAGGTTCTGCATCGCCGCCGGGATGGCACCCGGCCCTTCGAACAGCAGCGACAGTGCCAGCAGCGGGATCGGCGGCACCAGCGCTGACCAGACAACGAACCCCAGCATGTCGATCTGACCGGCCCGCTTGGTGACGATGTTCCCGACACCCCAGAAGAAGGCCGCCGCGATCGTCATCAGCAGCGGGATCAGCGCCGCGCCGTCGAGCCGCTCCAGCGCGATCGCCCCGATACCGGCAAACGCCACCGCCGCGCCCAGCCACTGCACCGGGCTCGGCCGCTCTCCGAGGAAAAGCACTGCCAGTCCGATGGTGAAGAACGCCTGCAACTGCATCACCAGCGAACTAAGCCCCGCCGGCATGCCGAGCTTGATCGACACGAACAGCAGCCCGAACTGGGCGACACCGATGGCGAAGCCGTAGCCGATCAGGATGGTCCACGACACGGCCGGCCGGCGGATGAAGAACACTGCCGGCAACGCGGCCAGCAGATAGCGCAGCGCCGTCATCAGCAGGGGTGCCACTTCGTCCACGCCCCAGCGGATGGCGACGAAGTTGACGCCCCAGACGGTGACCACGAACAGGGCGAGGATCAGGTCGCGCGGCGACATGGCGATTCCGGAGCGGCGGGCAGGGACCGTGCACCTTTCATGTCCGCCGCTCGGGCGCAAGGGCGGCCGGCGCCGGGGTGGCGCCAGCCATGCGTTTGCGTCAGGGCTAGTCTAGACTTGGGCCCAGCCGCCGGTCTTCTCGCTCTCGTACACCGCGTCGATGACGCGCATGGTCCGGATCGCGTCCTCGACACCCCATTCGAGCGGCTTGTCGTCAAGGATCGAGCGGCAGAAGGCATTTGCCTGCTCGGTGTACTGGTCGCAGGGGGCGATGATCTCGCGCCGCGCCATGTTGCCGCTCACGTCGTAGTCGCGGTCGACGAGGATGGCGGTCGGCGAGTCCGCGTTCGGCGTGAACGGCACCAGCAGCTGCAGCCGACCCTTGGTGCCCAGCACTTCGAGCGACTGGCCGAGATTGGTCTGCGTCGAGCAGATGAAGCTCGCCTGCTTGCCACCGCCGAAATCCATCATCACCGAGGCCAGCCGGTCGGTCTTCATCACCGGGTCGCGGTCGACCAGCGACACCGCCCGCAGCGGCTCGGCGTCGAACATGAAGCGCGCCGCGGTGATCGGGTAGCAGCCAATGTCGTAGATGCCGCCGCCGCCGATATCGACCTGGTTGCGCACGTTGGTGGGGTCGGTGAGGTAGTAGGTGAAGGTGCCGCGCACGGCGCGCAACTCGCCCAGTTCACCCGAGCGGATGATCTCGCGCGCCCGCGCCCATTGCGGATGGTACCGCACCATGAAGGCTTCGTAGAACTTGATCCCCGCCGGGATCTGCCGAAGCTGCTCGGCTTCCTTCGCATTGATGGCGATCGGCTTTTCGCACAGCACATGCTTGCCGGCTTTCGCCGCCGCCAGCGTCATCTCGACATGCAGATGGTTGGGCAGCGGGTTGTATATCGCGTCGATGCTCGGATCTGCGAACAGCTCCTCGTAGCTGCCATAGGCGCGCGCCTTGCCGGTCAACCCGAGTTCCGCGATATATCCCTCGGCCTTCGACTTGTCGCGCGACGCAACGGCAACGACTTCGCTCAGCGGCGACTTCAGAATCGCCGGGGTGACCTTCTTCAGCCCGATATTGGCGGTCGACAGGATACCCCACCGGATTTTCTTCTCGGCCATCGCACAACTCCTCCGAATGACGGGGCAGAGTGGTAGCGGGCCGGACAGGTCAAGTCGAGTTCGTCATAGGTTGGCTAAGCCACCTGCCCAGCCGCCCAGCCGCTGGCCCAGGCCCACTGGAAGTTGTACCCGCCGAGCCAGCCGGTGACATCCACCGCTTCGCCGACGAAATACAGCCCCGGCACGGTCCGCGCCTGCATGGTGTTGGAATCGAGCCCGTCCGTGTCGATGCCGCCCAGCGTCACTTCGGCCGTGCGATAGCCCTCGGACCCGGTCGGCTTGATGGTCCAGCGCCGCAGCGCATCCTCGATCTTGGCGAAGGTCTTGTCCGACATGTCGCCCATCATGGACTGGATGCCGATATCCTCGGCCAGCATCTGCGCCAGCCGCTTCGACAGGTGCCAGGAGAGGATCGTCTGCAGATGCTGTTTTGGCGATTCCGCCCGCGCCTTGCGCAGGATGTCGCCGAGATTGCCGGTCGGGAACAGGTCGATGACGATCGCGTCGCCTTCGCGCCAGTAGCTCGAAATCTGCAGGATCGCCGGGCCGCTCAGCCCGCGATGCGTGAACAGCATCGCTTCCTCGAAGCCGCGCTTGCCGACTGAAATCCGCGTCGGGTCCACCGCGATGCCCGACAGCGGCGCCAGCCGCTCGAGGATGCGCGGCTCGAAGGTCAGCGGCACGAGGGCAGGGCGGCTCTCCGTCACCTTGAGCCCGAACTGCGTTGCCAACTGATAGGCGTAGCCCGTCGCGCCCATCTTGGGGATCGACTTGCCCCCCGTCGCCACCACGAGGCTCTGCGCGCTGAAGTCGCCGTCGGTCGTTTCGACCGCGAAGCGCCCGTCGGCATGGCTCACGCCGGTGATCTCGGTCGAGAGCTGCAGTGTCACCTTCGCCTTGCGCATCTCCGAGGTCAGCAGGTTGACGATCTGCGCGCTCGAGCCATCGCAGAACAGCTGCCCCAGCGTCTTCTCGTGGAAGCTGATGCCGTAGGCATCGACCAGCCCGATGAAATGCTCCGGCGTGTAGCGGGCCAGCGCCGAGAGCGCGAAGCGCGGGTTCTGGCTGATGAACCGGTCGCGACCGACCTTCAGCGTGGCGTTGACGTTGGTGAAGTTGCAGCGCCCACCACCCGAGATGCGGATCTTCTCGCCCGGCGCATCGGCATGGTCGAGCACCAGCACATTGCGGCCGCGCTTGCCGGCTTCGATGCCGGCCATCATGCCGGCGGCGCCGGCACCCAGGATAATGTGTCGTATTGTATGGAGGTCATCGACAAGCCCATCGCCGGTTTCTGCGTCAAGTGCAAGAGGCAGCCCGGCTTGCCATGCCCGCCATGCCGTGACACAAACCCGCCACTTCAACGGAGGGCGCTTCGGGATGACGCGACTGGTCGGTTTCTACCCCGGCTCATTCGACCCGCTGACGAATGGCCACCTCGATGTCATCGAGCGCGCCTGCAAGCTGGTCGACAAGCTGGTCATTGCGGTCGGCACGCACCACACCAAGCGGCCGATGTTCTCGCACGAGGACCGGCTGTCGCTGCTGCGGGCGGTGCTCGAACCGATCGGCAAGCGGACCGAAACCGAGTTCGCCTACATCGATTTCTCCGGCCTGATGGTCAATGCCGCCCGCGCCGCCGGAGCCCGGCTGGTGATCCGCGGCCTCCGCGATACCACCGACTACAACTACGAGATGCAGATGGTGGGCATGAATGCCCAGATGGCGCCCGACCTGCAGACGGTGTTCCTGCCGTCGTCGCCGCCCGTCCGTCATATCTCTGCCACGCTGGTGCGCCAGATCGCCGATCTCGGCGGCGACATCAGCGCCTTCGTACCCCCTCTCGTCATCAAGGCGCTCAATAAAGCATGAACGGTTCTCTCAAGCGCGCCGGGGTGATCCTCGGCATACTGATCGCTGGCCTTGCCGCGTTCTTCGCCATGTCCATCGCCGCCCCGCAGGCCTCCATGGCCCAGGAGACGGGCAAGCCGCACTGGGTGCTCGAACTCAAGGACGGCACCGTCGATATCGAGCTGCTGCCCGAGGTCGCGCCCCAGCACGTCGCCCGCGTCATCGAACTGACCAACCAGGGCTTCTACAACGGGATCGTCTTTCACCGGGTGATCGACGGCTTCATGGCGCAGGGCGGTGATCCCACCGGCACCGGCACGGGCGGTTCCAGCCTGCCTGACCTTCCGGCCGAGTTCACCGATACCATCGCGTTCGATCGCGGCATCGTCGCTGCAGCGCGGACCGCCGACCCGAACAGCGCCAACTCGCAGTTCTTCCTCATGTTCGCGCCCGCGCCGCACCTGAACGGCCAGTACACCATCTGGGGCCGCGTCGTGTCGGGCATGGAAGCTGTCGACAAGATCAAGAAGGGCGCGGGCGACCGGCCGGTCGCCGACCCCGACAAGATCATCTCCGCCACCATCACGTACGAATAAGGATAGCCCCCATGGCCTACAAGGACCCGGAAAACACCCTCGTCATCGAAACCACGAAGGGCAAGGTCGTCATCGAGATGCGGCCCGACCTCGCGCCGAACCATGTCGAGCACATCAAGAAGCTGGCTCGCGAAGGTCAGTATGATGGCGTGGTGTTCCACCGCGTGATCGATGGCTTCATGGCGCAGACGGGCGACGTGAAGTTCGGCAATGCGGCCAAGGGCGAGACCTCGCGCGCCGGCATGGGTGGCTCAAGCTACCCCAACCTGAAGCAGGAATTCAACGCCGAGCCGCATACCCGCGGCGTGGTGTCGATGGCACGCTCGCAGGATCCCAACAGCGCCAACAGCCAGTTCTTCATCGTCTTCGGCGACGCCAAGTTCCTCGATCGCCAGTACACGGTGTGGGGCAAGGTGATCGAAGGCATGGACAATGTCGATCTGATCAAGCGCGGCGAGCCCGTGAAGGATCCCGACTCGATGACGTCGGTCAAGGTCGCGGCGGACATCGCCGAATGATACGGCAGGCCGCACTCGTCGCTGTGATTTCCGGCGGCCTCTGCGGCCTCGCCACCCCGTCGCTTGCGACGGAGTGGGTCAACTGTGCCGACGCGGCCGGCGCCGCGTCGTTCTCCTACCTTGCCGGCTCGCTCGACGCCCTGTCGATCGTCGGCCTCAACATCTCTGTCGGCGACACGGTCTGGGCCAGCGATGTGGTCTACGGCCCGGGCGACCCGGTTGCCGTCGGCCAGGCCTTCGCCACTCCTGACACAGTGCTGGTCGATGCCTATACGCCCGATATGGTCAGCCTTGTGGCCCAGCTCCGCCTGTTCAAGGCCGGTGAAGGCGACAGCTACGTCCAGGGCGGCACGCTGCGCCTTCCGGGCCGTGGCGCCTGGGCGGTGTCGTGTTCTGGCCCCTGACCGTAGGTAGCATCCAGTGAAAGTCGACGCCTTCGATTTCGACCTCCCGGCCGAGAGCATCGCGCTCCATCCGGTCGAACCGCGCGACAGCGCCCGCATGCTCGTCGTCCGCCAGAACGAACCGATGGTCGATGGCCATGTCCGCGACCTGCTGACCATCCTGCGCCCTGGCGACGTGCTCGTCGTGAACGACACGCGCGTGCTGCCTGCTGAGCTGACGGGTTCGCGCCTTCGCGGCGACCTGAGGGCCGGCGTCAGCTTTAACCTGCACAAGCGCGTGGATGCCAATAGCTGGAAGGCTTTCGCCCGCCCGGCAAAGAAGCTTGAACTGGGCGATCGCCTTGAGCTTGGCGACGATGGGAGCATCATCGCCTCGGTTACAGAAAAGGGCGATGCCGGCGAAGTCACGCTGCGCTTCGACCAGGCCGGTGCCCAACTCGACGAGATCATCAAGGCCCACGGCGCCATGCCGCTGCCGCCCTATATCGGGCTGAAGCGCGGGCTCGAAGAGCGCGACAAGTCCGACTACCAGACCGTCTATGCGCAAAAGGACGGCGCCGTCGCCGCCCCCACCGCGGGGCTGCACTTTACCCCCGAACTGCTGGCTGAACTGACGGCGCTCGGCGTCACCATCGAGCGCGTAACGCTGCATGTTGGGGCAGGGACCTTCCTGCCGGTGAAGGCCGACGACACCGCCGACCACAAGATGCACGCCGAGTGGGGCGAACTGCCCGCCGACGTGGTCGACCGCATCCTCGCCGCCAAGGCGAAGGGCGGCCGCCTCGTCGCCGTCGGCACCACCAGCCTGCGCCTGCTCGAAACCGCCTCGCGCGACGGCGAACTGAAGCCCTTCACCGGCGACACCGACATCTTCATAACCCCCGGCTACCGCTTCAACGCCGTCGACCTGCTGATGACCAACTTCCACCTGCCACGCTCGACCCTCTTCATGCTGGTCAGTGCCTTCGCCGGCTTCGAGACGATGCACGCCGCCTACCGGCACGCCATCGCGGACGGCTACCGGTTCTACTCGTACGGCGACAGTTCGCTGCTGTTCCGGGCGAAGTAGAAGCAGCGAATCGGACTCGCAGACTTGCAGAATGACGGCTACTGTTCAGTCAGTAGATGGGGGCAAGTATGGGATGGTTGTCTGGCCTCTTCGGTGGCAAGCCAACAAAGATCGTTCATCTTGAGGGAGATGGAGATTTTGAATGCGAGGTAGTGGGTGAGAGTCACTATCAAGCTGCTCTCGCGCAGATCACTGGCGGCAAGACAAAAGACGGCCATGAGTTTGAGTGCACTGCGCTCCGTATTTACCCACCCCCTTGTCATCGGGCTAAATCCCTGAATCTCTGGGGCTATGGACAGAGGTGATTTGCAGCAGCTCAGCAAAGAGCAACTGATCGAGTTGGTGCTGCGGCTTCAGCGGCCCGACAAGAATTCGCGCACCTCGTCCAAGCCGCCTTCCACCGACAAGAAGGAAAAGCGCGAGGGCTCACGCCCCGGCGGAGCGAAGCTCGGACATGAGCCGCACACTCGGCGGCTGGCCGATGACCCCGACGAATTCCGCGACCATGTGCCGGGTGTTTGTGAGCAGTGCGGGGTAACTTTCCCGTCCCAGGCCCAGAGGGAATTGATCGGCGAATACGACGAGATCGAGATC